>ERZ1673695.10-NODE-10-length-446708-cov-26.670270_pt1 | contig 446708 bp, 344 predicted proteins | sample MGYA00580225_ERZ1673695 | MGnify/ENA primary metagenome ERZ1673695 (study PRJEB41218, sample SAMN15661739) | gut metagenome | host: Homo sapiens | place: Canada: London | collected 2015-08-20/2019-03-30 | study: EMG produced TPA metagenomics assembly of...
TTCGGCGGCCAGGCGGTACCACTTCACTGCCTCCCGTTTGTCCTCCATGATTCCTTCTCCAAAATAGTAACAATATCCCAAACTCTTATAACAATCTGCCAGATCTTTCTGAGCTTCCGCGTTTCCCTGTTCGGCGGCCAGACGGTACCACTTCACCGCCTCCCGCTTGTCCTCCATGATTCCTTCTCCAAAATAGTAACAATCTCCCAACAACCTCTGAGCTTCCGCATTTCCCTGTTCGGCGGCTAGGCGGTACCACTTCACCGCCTTCTGCTTGTCTTCCTTGATTCCTTCTCCCCAAAAATAACAATCCCCCAAATTCCTCTGGGCTTCTACGTTTCCTAACTCCGCTGATTTCCTGAAACATGAGGCTGCCCTCTCCACGTCACCTTTATTCAAATACTGCTCCCCCAAATCAAATAAACGGTATGAATCCAATTCTGTTGGCTTACTCTCATTTGCATATTCTTTTCCATTGAACAGCTTCACAATACCAAAAGCCATTAAGGAACATACAGAAGCGATGAGCATAATCATCCACCAATTTCTTCCTGCCCACCGTTTTTTCTTTATTACTATTTCCGGACAACTATTCTCATCTATAAATATTTTCTTCACACTTTTTTTAGAAAAATAAAAATCTATCAGAAAAAATAAAACCAACAAAAAAACTATGAAAAAAAAGAAATAACTCCATATAAATTTCGAGCAATCCATCAATAAAAAACCTATAGAAATAAACAAGGAAAAATACACTCCTGCATTCAATATCATTTTGTTATACTCGCAATCACCAGCCTTGTCCGCGGATCGGTTGTCAGGAATACAGGCAGAAGATATGCAGAAAACAACAATTCCTATATAATCTCCCCAGGTCAAATGATCTACTATTCCTTTCCAGCTTTTTATCACTCCAAAGTCATATAAGGAAACAGCGGCAACTAATAAGCACAGAGCCAAAGCGGCTTGTACGATAGAAACTTGATCTTTCCTCTTTGAAGATAATAAAGACAAAGGCAGCAGTGCAATGGAAGCCACAAAAGAATAAATCACTCTGGCACTCAAACCTCCTAGAACACCAACAAAAATACTCAATATTGCATGAAGCATACTCATTAAAAATCATTATTCATACCGATTTTCAGTAATTTATTCTTATGATTCTGTATTTTTATTATTTAATATTAACTTTATTATTGATAATCAAATAATCAATAGCCCCAGCAGCCTGCCTTTTATTCATTATTCCCTGTTTAACGCGCATGGATAAAACTTTTACTATTTTGACGGCAAGAACCTTGTCCACCTTCTCCTGTTTTACGGCTTCTTGAAGACGTAACAGAGCTTGGCGAAGAGCCTGAGCTTCCGCTTCCCGGATAATTTTTGATTGGGCTTCATGTTCCGCCTGGTTGATGATTGTTCTAGCTTTGGCACTTTGGCGTTTGTCCCAGGCAGCAGCTCCCGCCCTGGCTTTAGCCGCAGGATCATAAGTACTGGTAATCATATCGCCATTATATCTGTTCCCATACTGGTCCGAAATGGAAATGGGCCTTATGCTGGTTGCGGTTGTAGATGTTTTCCGTGTTTTGAACCGTTCAAACCGTGCCTTGGCGCTTTTTTCCCCCTTCCCGGAATGGGTGTAATAACCGGCAGCCCTTCCCGTTTCCAGGGTTCGAGCAAAAACATGCTCTCCCCCTATGAAGCTTGTCCCGAACATCAGGAATATAAATGAAGTGGAAATATTCATTTTTTATTTATCTTAACGGATTCCTAATCCGCATACTTATCTTCAAGGATGCAGGGAAAATTCCAACATATTCTTCATGAAATATTGTTTATCCACCACCATTGCCCCTTTTGTTCTTATTTGACTTTCAAATCAATTCTCATCCCATTTTAGACTTGCGTACGGATTAGGAATCCTCTGCTACAACATTCTTCATGAACATTCCTCTTTTCTCTTCCCTGTCCGATATAGATCAGGCCGGCGTAAATCTCATCTGCTCCCTGGGGATTCCACCCATGGATGCCTTTCTTCTGTTAAAAGACCTTTTGAATGCCAGCAGGGGAAGAGGAAACAGAATAGCCCGTGCCAGAAAATGCATACGGTTGGGGGAAGAGGCTCTTGTCAACAGGGAAAAAAGCGTTCCATTTTCCCATGCAATAGCGGCCAGCCTAGAGGCAAAAAGTCACCGCAGACCCCGCACTCTGCAGGAAATCCGCTATATAGCTACCCGGATGATGAAAAAATGCCCGGAACTGGCAAGGAAACAGGTCCGCTCCATCACTCCGGAAGATTGCGAGCATTATCTCCTCCAGAGCTTTTCCACGGTTCGTCAGCGGTACAAGGGGCGGCTGATTCTAAGCGGCATCCTGAATTTTTCCTTGAAACGGGGGTGGTGCCGCAAAAATGCGGCCTCCCTGGTTCCTCCTCCTCCCCTGAAAGAAACCCGCATCAGGGCTCTTTCCCTGTATGAGGCAAAACAACTTCTCCACACCGCCAAACGGATGTTCAGCGGGGAGTGCCTTCCTGCCTGCGCTCTGATGCTGTATGCAGGAATACGCCCTTATGAGGTCAGAAGACTGACCTGGAATCGAATCAATCTGAAATCCGGGTTGGTGTCACTGGCTCCCAACCATACCAAAACGGGAGGAAGCCGTCATGTTTCCATCCTTCCCGTACTGGCCGCCATTCTCAACCAGGCGGGTTCCATGCATAACTCCGGGAAACTGGTCTGTCCTCCCAATTGGGAGAAAAAGTGGCGGGATATCCGCCGACAGTCCGGTATTTTAAGAAAGAAGGGATGGGTACAGGACGTGCTAAGGCACACGTACGCATCCTATCACCTGGCCCATTTCGGCAACTGTTCCCTTCTTCAGAAGGAGATGGGGCATGCCACCCCCTCCCTTCTGCTGACACGCTATCTGAATATGGACGGAATCACCCCCATCACCGGGGCCATGTTCTGGACACACGGACTCAATCCCCCCTCCCTCCTGTTGCAAGACTGACAAAAATCCGTCTGGCATTACACGGGCAAAGGCGGATAGTTTTTTCACATTCAGGGTGACCCGCACCCTCTCTTATTTCAACCTGCCGCCTTTCTCCGCCATGCCAGCCACCAGCCCTCCCCGCGCCTGGGCCGAAATCGACCTTGGAGCCATCCGCCATAACTTGAACGTCGTCAAGCAGGCGGCCAAGGGGGAATATTACATGCCCGTGGTGAAGGCGTCCGCCTACGGCCACGGCCTGGAACAGGTGTGCCGGGCACTGGACGCGGAGGGGATCGCCTTCTTCGGCGTCGCGAACGTGGGGGAGGCCCGGCGCATCAGCCAGGCAGGCTGCCGCACGCGGCCGTATATCCTGGGGCCCTCCTTTCCGGAAGAGCGGGAGGAAATCGTGCTGAACGGCTGGCGCTCCTTCATCTCCACCATGGAAGAAGCCGTGCATTACAATTCCCTGGCCCGGCTGTACGGAAAAACGCTGCCCATCCATATTTCCGTGGACACGGGCATGGGCCGCGGCGGGTTCCTTCCGGACCAGCTTGAAGAGCTGCTCTCCCGCCTGGGGGAACTGGACAGCCTGTACATGGAAGGACTGGGCGCCCACCTGCCCTGCGCGGACGAAGACCGGGAAACCACTCTGGAGCAGATAGCCTGCTTTGAACGGATGGCCGCGCGCATCCGGGAAAAACTGCCGCTGAAATTCTGCCACCTGGCCAACAGCGCCGCTTCTCTGGATTACGATATTCCCTCCAACAACCTGTGCCGCCCCGGCCTGGTCCTGTACGGCTTTTCCCCCATTCCCTCCCCGTGGGAAGCGCAATTGAAGCCTGCCATGTCCCTCTTTTCCCGACTGACCGTGGCGCGCACCCTGCCGGCAGGCCATGGCATTTCCTACGGGGGCACCTTCGTGACGGACCATCCCACAAAGGTGGCGACCGTGGGCATCGGCTACGCGGACGGCTATTTGCGTTCTCTGGCCCACAAGGGAGCGCGCGTCATGGTAGAAGGCATTTCCTGCCCCCTGCTGGGCCGCGTCACGATGGACCAGATCATGGTGGACGTCAGCCGGGTGCCCAGCCCGGAGCCCGGCATGACCGTGGAAATCATGGGACCGAATATTCCCGTGACGGAATTGGCGGAAAAAGCGGGCACGATTTCCTGGGAAATATTCACGGGCATCGGCCCGCGCGTCCCCAGGCATTACACGCACTGATTTTTCCGGCGCGCCGGAAAAACCGCCCTTCCGGATGAAAACCGCGCCCCCGCGCGGCACACTTCCCGGAAAGGCATTCCATCCTCGTCCTGCCGGACCTTGCGCCGCCATAAGGCTTGCGGAATGCCGTCCATCCGGAAGGCACAAGCCGCATTTAACTGTCGCCACGTTCCGGACGGAATGGTACATTGGCGCAGAAATGACTGAATCCACTCCCAAGCGCCTTTTCATCCTGGACGGCATGGCTCTGGCATACAGGGCCCACTTCGCCTTTTTCTCCAATCCCATCCGCAATTCCAAGGGAGTCAACACATCGGCCGTTTACGGCTTTGCCAATACGCTGCTGGCCATTCTGGAACAGGAGAGCCCCACCCACATCGCAGCCTGTTTTGACACCTCGGCCCCGACGGCCCGCCACAAGCTTTACCCGGAATACAAGGCCAACCGGGAGTCCATGCCGGAAGAGTTAAGCATTCAGATTCCCATCATTTTCAGTCTTCTGGAGGCCATGAACATACCCATTCTGCGCTATGAGGGGTATGAGGCGGACGATACGATAGGCACCCTTTCCCGCCTTGCGGACGATACGAAGGAGTTCCACACCTACATGGTTTCCCAGGACAAGGACCTGGGCCAGCTCATTTCCCCCTCCTGCTACCTGTGGCGGCCCGGCAAGCGCGGCAACGACCACGAAGTGATCGACCTGGAAAAATTGAAGGAACACTGGGGCATCGAACGGGCGGAGCAGGTGATCGACATCCTGGCCCTGATGGGCGACAGCTCCGACAATATTCCGGGCCTGCCCGGCGTGGGGGAGAAAACGGCCAAGCTGCTGATCGGGGAATTCGGCTCCGTGGAAAACCTGCTGGCAAACACGGACAAACTGAAAGGAAAGCGCAGGGAGATCGTGGAGGAGAACGCCGCGCTGGCAACCCTTTCCAAGGAGCTTGCCACCATTGACAGGAACGTGCCCCTGACCGTAACCCTTGACGAGCTTGTCAAGAAGGAGCCCAGGCCGGACGAATTGCTGAGCCTCCTTCAGGAACTGGAGTTCCGCGCCATGCAGGCCAAGCTGTTCGGCAGGAAGGTTCCGGCCGCCAGGGCGTCCGCTCCCCTTCCCGCAGACGATTTGTTCGCCCCCGCCCAGCCGCAGGAGGCTCCCGCCCCGGCCCCCCGGCCGCAGCAGACGGGAACGGGACAGATGGAATTGTTTGAAGAGCGCCAGTTGAAAACCGTGGACGACATCAGGCACGAATACATCATCGCGGACACGAAGGAGGTCCGCGACGCCATGATCGCGGAACTGAACAGGCACGATTCCTGGTGCTTCGACACGGAGACGACGGGCCTGAATCCGGTAACGGACACCCTGCTGGGCATCTCCTTCTGCGCCGAACCTCACAAAGCCTGGTACCTGCCCGTCTCCGGTGCGGAAGACCTGGAAGCGGTGAGGCCCCTTTTTGAATGCTCCGCGGAAAAAATCGGCCATAACCTCAAGTTCGACCTCCAGGTGATGCGCACCCACGGAATCCATGTTTCCGGCCCGTTTTTCGATACGATGCTGGCCCACGCGCTGATCGCGCCCGGCATGAAGCACGGCATGGACATTCTGGCGGAATCCCTCCTTCAGTATTCCACCATCAAGTTGAGCGACATTGCCCCGGCGGGAGCCAAAAAACGGGAACTGGACACGAAGAATATCCCCGTGGAAGTGATGGGCAGGTATTCCGCGGAAGATGCGGACATTACCCTCCAGCTGTCGGCCATTCTGAAAAAACAGGTGGAGGAGAGCGGCATGCAGGAATTGTTCCGCACGGTGGAACTGCCCCTGCTGCCCGTGCTCGCAGACATGGAATTTACGGGCATCCGCGTTCTTCCGGAGTCCCTGGAAAAAGCTTCCATCAAGGTGGGAACCATCATTGAGGACCTGCGCACAAAGATCGAGTCGGCCGCGGGCCATCCCCTCAACCTGAATTCTCCCAAGCAGCTCGGCGACTTCCTCTTCGGGGAACTGGAACTGGTGAAGAAGCCCAAGAAGACGAAGACCGGGCAGTTCGTCACGGATGAAGAAACCCTCTCCGCCCTGGCGCCGCTCCATCCCGTGGTGGAAGACATCCTGGCCTACCGGGAAAACATGAAGCTGAAGAGCACCTACCTGGACGCCCTGCCCAAGTACATCTGCCCGCAGGACGGCCGCATCCACACCCAGTTCCACCAGATGCTGACCTCCACGGGACGGCTGGCCTCCCAGGACCCCAACCTGCAGAACATTCCGGTACGGACGGAACAGGGGCGGCTGATCCGCACGGCCTTCGTCCCCGCCTCCGGGGAGTACACCATGCTTTCCGCCGACTATTCCCAGATTGAGCTGCGCATCATGGCCGCCATGTCCGGAGATTCCGCCATGTGCGAGGCCTTCAAGGAAGGCCGGGACATCCACACGGAAACGGCCTCCCGCGTGTACGGCATTCCCCGCGACCAGGTGGACGCCGTCATGCGGCGCGCGGCCAAGACGGTGAACTTCGGCATCATCTACGGCATTTCCGCCTTCGGACTCTCCCAGCGGCTGGGCTGCCCCCGCAGCGAGGCCGCCACCCTGATTGAAAATTACTTCCTCCAGTTCCCGGGCGTCAAGACCTTCATGGAAGACCTGGCGCGCCAGGCGGAACAGAAGGGATATGCGGAAACGCTCCTGGGGCGCAGAAGGATTATCCCGGAAATCAATTCCGCCAACAAGACCATCAAATCCGCGGCGGAACGCACCGCCATCAACGCCCCCATCCAGGGAACCGCGGCGGACATGATCAAGATCGCCATGATCAATGTGGGCAAACTGCTGGAAGGCACCAGGTCGCGCCTCATCCTGCAAATCCACGACGAATTGCTGGTGGACCTGCACAAGGAGGAAACGGACCTTATTCCCCGCATTGAGGCGGCCATGACGGGCGCCCTGCCCCTGCCCAACGGCGTCCCCATCCTGGTGGAAGCCAGAACGGGGGACAACTGGCTGGAAGCCCACTAGGAATTTCCCGACGACACGGGGCGCACGATGCAGCCCCCGGTCCGCACCGGATTTTTGAATTGACGGATGCCGCCGCATGGCGGATTCTTCCGAATCATGCATTCATCATCTCTTCCGTTGCTTGCCCTGACTGCCTGTTCCTGCATCTGCCTCCAGGCCGCGGCGGCCTCCGTAACGTACCCGGGAACAGCGCCCGGCGCGGCGGCAGCCCACCGGGAGGGGGATGTCTACAGCTTGAGCAATAATGTCCTGACCGCTTCATGGAAGGTTTCCGGCAACAGGCTGGTTCCTATGGGAATCGTAAATAAAGAACGGCCCTCCGGAGCGGAGAATGCAGTCCCCAGAGAACAGGCTCCGGAGTTATTCCGTCTTTCCACGGAGAAGGAAGATTACAATCTCCCCTCCTCCCGGTTTGTGATGGAGGGGGCTCCCTCCATAAGCGCCCTGAAAGGGAGCGCCGCCAGTCCCCGGCTGGGGGAACGGCAGGAAGGAGCTGTGGTTTCCGCCATTTTCAGGGATAAAAAGAGCGGGGTGACGGTCCATTGGAAAGCGGAATTGAGGGAGGGTTCCTCCTACGTCAAGGAAACCTACAGGATTGAAGCGTCCAAGGATGTGGATTTGAAGAAAATCCAACTGATTGATTTGAAGGATCCCACCCTGGCCGTGAAAGGTTCCGTGCCGGGCAGCCCCCTGGTCAGCGAGAGGGAAGGCACGTTTGCCGGAATTGAACTTCCCGTAGCCAGGGCTCAGGCCGGAGGAGGAACGGGGACCGTCGGGTTTGACTGCAACCTTCCCATGGGCAGCGGAAGCGTCCAGACATTTACCACGGTGCTGGGCGTATGGCCGGAAAACCAGTTGCGCCGCGGCTTCCTTTATTATCTGGAGCGGGAACGGGCGGCGCCCTACCACCAGTTCCTGCATTACAACGGCTGGTATGACGACGGCCTGGACCCCACGGAGAAAACGCTGGTCAAGACAGCCGGAGAATACGGGAAGGAGCTGGGAGCGCGCCATGTCAAACTGGACGGCTTTGTGCTGGATGACGGGTGGGATGACGTCAACGAAGACCTCTGGCAGCCATCCACCAAAAAATTCCCGCACGGATTCGGCCCCGTAGTCAAGGCGGTGGGCAGGATTCCTTCCAGCTTCGGCATCTGGATTTCTCCGCTGGGAGGGTATTTCGGCCCGGAAAAGAGGGTGCAGCACGCCAAGGACAAGGGCATCCTGCCCGAGGACGCCGCGGGATTCGACCTTTCCTGCCCCAAGTATTACGAATGGTTCAAAAAACGCTGTTCCGACCTGATGAAAAAGGACAAGGTGACCTACTTCAAATGGGACAAGGCCGGAGACGGCATCAGCCCCCACTTCATGGCCCTTCTTTCCATCGCCAGCGAACTGCGCCGGGAGAATCCCCGCCTGTTCATCAACACGACGGTAGGCACCTGGCCCTCCCCCTTCTGGCTCAACCATGTGGATTCCACCTGGCGCAACGGCACGGCGGATGTGGGCTGGACCGGGAAGGGAAATGACCGCGAGCAGTGGATCACGTTCCGCGACGGGGCCTGCTACAACGTCATTGTCAAGCCCGGTCCCCTTTATCCCCTGAACTCCATCATGCACCACGGCATGGTGCTGGGTACTAAGTTCCAGGCGGCGCGCGTCAGCAAGGGAGAAGACGGCAAGCAGGACAACAGGGACCTGAAGAACGACGCCCGCATTTATTTCGGCTCCGGAGCCAATCTTCAGGAGCTTTACCTCACGCCGTCCATGATGGACAAAAAAGCGTGGGACGACATCGCGGACGGAGCACGCTGGGCGCGGCGCTTCCAGGACATCCTGGCCGATGTGCACTGGGTGGGCGGCAATCCGAATCAATTGGAACCCTACGGCTATGCGGCCTGGAGTCCGCGAGGATGTACGCTGGCCCTCCGTAATCCGGACGACCAGCCGCGAACGATCGTCCTGGACGCCGCTACCGTCTTTGAACCGGTGAAGGGAACGCCCCCCGTTTTCTCCATGAAGGCCTCCTATCCGGACCAGCGCGTTAAAACACTAAAACTGGAACAGGGCAAGTCGGTTTCTCTGGAGCTTCAGCCCTTTGAAGTGCTGGTGTTCGACATGAAGACGGACAGAGACTAACGCATGGGCCGCCGAACCCTGAACGCGAAGCGTTTTTAGATTTTTATAGCGAAGTTGAATATATAGTTTTCCAATTAAAGAAGCAGGACGTCTCCGTCCTGAAATTCCGGAACGGTCACTAGGGCTTTGCCGTCTTTCAACACCACCAACTGCACCTTGCGCTCCTGCATTCCTGTCGGGGTCCTTACCTGAATGGAGCTTCCATTCTTGAGGGCAGCGGAAGGAATCCACGCGGAAGCGGGAACCTGCACGTTAATGTTCACTTGAAGGGCCATATTGACAGGGGCGGCCTGCCATTCCGCCACGTGGGATTCATTCGGGTCCAGGGCGGCGATCAGGATGGCGGAATTTCCGGCAGGGTCCAGGGCGGAATCCACTGCCGTGACGCGGCCGCGCCATTGCAGAAGCTTCCCGTTTTTCAGCGTGCAGGAGGCCGTCAGGGGCACCCTCACCCTGCCCTGTTCGTCCCTGGGAAGGGCGGAAAATTCTTCCAGAGGCACGGGAATGCGGATCATCCGCTCCTGAAGCGGGATGATTTTCCCCACCGTCTGGCCGGCCACCACGCGTGAACCCAGCCCCACGGAGCATTCCACCACCTGGCACGTATAAGGAGCGTGGAGAACCGTATCCCGCAGGGCCTGTTCCGATTCCTCCACATACGCCTCCGCGGCGTTCAGCCGGGCATTCACGGCGCGCCTCTGCGGCACGCGGAGGACCAGCTCGGAGTCCCGGCCGCTTTTGGAGACGGAACTGTACGTTTTTTTGACGGCTTTCAATGCCTCCGCCTGTTCCGTGGACACGTCCAGGCGCGCCTGTTCCAGTTCCGCCTGCGCCTTGGCCAGCCTGGCGCGGTATTCAAATTTTTCCAGCTCCACCAGGGGAGTCCCTTTCAGGATGATTTCTCCGGGACTGAACAGGGAATGCACCTTGTCCACCTTGCCGGAAACGCCGGGGGAGAGCATTGTGAGGTGGGCGGCCTGCACCATGCCGCGCGCCGTGATTTCAAAGGAATTGTCCTGCAATTGCAGGGGAAGAAGGGTGCGCTGCGCCGTTTCCCCGCCGCCGTCCGCGGATTCCGGAGTTTCCGGCTCCGTCACGATGGCCGTCCCTATCAAAAGGACAGTGATCCCCAGGCCGACGCCTATGGACCACCATGTTCCCTTTTTTTGGGGGGCTTCGCTCATGAACAGCACTGCGGGAGGGAAGCCGACGCCTTTACTTGGGATATTCCGTTTCCATGATGTGGGAATAGGCTTCCGCCGTTTCCACAGCCACGGTTTCAATGTTCTTCATCAACTGGGCGAACTGGGCTTCGCTGAGGTCCATTCCCTCCAGCACAAAGGACTGGCGGTAATAAACGTATCCGCTGTTGGGGTCCAGCTGGAAGGCGCCGGCGGTCTGGTCCGCATTCAGTTCGCTCAGGATGATGCTGACTTCCACCCGGCGGCTTTCGGGAACCTTGGCGGCGAAGAGAACGTCAATGACCAGCGTTTCCGGGTGTTCCATCATCGTGTACAGAAGGCTCACGGGCGTGAACGTGTCACAGGGAACGAACGCGATGCCCGTTCTGATTTCATGATTGTCCGCGGAGGTGATCCATTCCGTCTCTTCCCCTCTCTTTCTGAGAACGGTATATACACGGTCCAAAAGGTTGAGCTGCTGGTTTTCCATATTGAAAATTGTTTACAGGAGGGTTTATTTGCAAAAGCGCGAGAAAAGTGGCGCGCCCGTTTACTGGCCTCCAGATTACTGGCATCCTCCAGATTCGTCAAGCTCTCCTGACGCAAAGATATTGAAAAACAATGTATGTATTCGGCATCGGAGGCCGGGCGTTCCGGGCACCCCCACCCTGAAGCGGAGGGGGTGCCGTGCCGGATTTCCGTCTCATCCGCCATGCCGCGCCCATGCCGGCAAAAAAGGGAGCGGGAGCCTTCCGGTCCCGCCCCGCATGGAGAGCCTGCTCTCCGTCAACAGTTAACCGCCGGCGGCTCTCTCTTAAAGAATGTCTCCCGGCGTGTAACCCGCACCGGAGGGGAACCTGTCCACCAGGTCCGCCACCATGCCCTGGAACGCTTCCACCTGGGCGTCCGCCATACCGGTGGCGGCGGAATTGGCGTCAAAGATTTCCTGGAGGGCGGCCCGGTCAATGCCCAGGCGGCCGTCTTCCGCCAGGCGGTCCAGCAGGTTGTTTTCCGAAATCTTTCCGGCGCGCAGGTCGTTGGAGACGGCCACGGCATGTTCCTTGATGACCTCATGGGCGGTCTCGCGGCCGATGCCGCGCTTGACAGCTTCCATCAGGATGGTGGTGGTCATCAGGAAAGGCAGGTAGCGGCGCAGCTCCGCGGCCACCACGGCTTCATAGACGCCCATCTGGTTCAGAACGGTCAGGAAGGTTTCAAACAGGCCGTCCGCGGCATAGAAGGAGTCCGGCATCACGACGCGGCGCACCACGGAGCAGGACACGTCCCCTTCGTTCCACTGGTCGCCCGCCAGGCCGGAGATCATCATCAGGTAGCCCTTCAGGATGACGTGGAACCCGTTGACGCGTTCGCAGGAGCGAGCGTTCATCTTGTGGGGCATGGCGCTGGAGCCCGTCTGTCCCTTGGCGAAGCCTTCCGTAGCCAGTTCATGGCCGGCCATCAGGCGTAGGGTCTTGGCGAAGGAGGAACAGCCGGAGGTCAGCTCCACCAGGCCGGAAACCACGGAAAAGTCAAGGGAGCGGGGATATACCTGCCCTACGTTCATCCATTTGGCGGGAATGCCCAGATGGGCGCACACCCGGTCCTCCAGCTCCAGCACGCGCGAGGCATCCTTCCCGAAAAGGGAGAGCTGGTCAAGCTGGGTGCCCACGGCGCCTTTCAGGCCGCGGACGCTGTAGCGGTCCATGATGGAAATCCAGGAACCCAGGCCGTGAACGATATCCTCCCCGAACATGGCCACGCGCTTGCCCATGGTGGTGGTCTGCGCGGCCACGTTGTGCGTGCGTCCGGCCAGGGTCACGCGCTTCCACTGTTCGGAAAGCGCGCTCATGCGGTTCAGCACGGCCACGGCCTTGTCACGGATGATCTGCATGGACTTCCATACCTGGAGCTGCTCCACGTTTTCCGTCAGGTCGCGGGAGGTCATTCCCTTGTGGATGTGCTCGCATCCGGCCAGGTCGCAGAATTCCTCGATGCGCGCCTTCACATCGTGGCGGGTGACGCGTTCGCGGGCGTCGATGGAAGCCAGGTTCACCTGGTCCTTCACCCGTTCATAGGCTTCAATCACGCCGTCCGGAATATCCAGCCCAAGGTCTTTCTGGGCCTTCATCACGGCAATCCAGAATTCGCGTTCCAGAACGATGCGCCCTTCGGCGGACCAGATAGATTTCATCGCCGGGGAGGCGTACCGCTCCGCCAGAACATTGGGAATCACGCTCATGTCAACAAATGTGTATTATGCAGGTTAAAAAAATGGTGAACCGTCATGATCATGACGAACAGGAAAAAAGCAAGCACTTTCCCCTCTTCCGGCACAGGAAAGGAAGGGCGCAAACCGGGCGCCTTCCACTCTCCGGGCTTACGTTCCTCAGGGAACTTTCCCGTCCGGAATCCGCTCCCTTCCATAAAACGGGGGAGGCATCCCGCAGGCGGGTATCCTCTTTTTATCGTGCCAACGAAAAAACACGGGACGCCGCCTCCGGATGCCGTTCTTTCTAATACTGCTGCACCGGGGAGGAAGGAAGAGGCTGCTCCCCCCCCTCTCCCGCAGACAGGCAGAGGCGTTCCGCACGGTGCAGGCACTTGATCCACAAGGAGGCCTCCGACAGGGGAAAACACAGGGAATCGCTCAATGCCTCCACGCGTTTGAAAGAGTCCTCCCTTTCATAAGGATCAAGTTTGTCCAGGCGCGCAGCCAGGGGTTCCAGCCACGGAAGCGGATCATGGCAGACCAGGGGCAGGTCGCAGCCGGCCTTCAGGGATAAAAAAGCGGCTTCATCCGGGGCATACTGGCCGGCAATGGCCCCCATGCACAGGTCGTCCGTAAACACCACCCCCCGAAAGCCGAGGCGCTCCCTGAGCATTCCGCCGATTACCCGGCGGGACAGGGTGGCGGGAAGCTCCGCGTCAATCCGGGGGAGCATGATATGGGCGGACATGATGCCGGGAAGTTCCGGACAAAGGGACAGAAAGGGCAGCATGTCCGTCTCGAACAGCTCGCGTTCATCCAGGTCAACTACCGGAAGGCTGAAATGGGGGTCCGCCTGGGCGCGGCCCATTCCGGGGAAGTGCTTCCCGCAGCTTTGGATGCCGCCCCTGCGGAGGTTGGAGGAATACACCCCGGCGTAGGAAATCACGTCCTGGGCATTGTTTCCCCAGCAGCGTCCGGGGAGGGCGTTGGCGGCCCCTGGATCGTGGCAGATGTCCAGCACCGGGGCAAAGTTCATGTTCACGCCCAGGCAACGGAGGGCCAGCGCCGTCACGGAAGCCAGCTCCACCACGCCGGAAAAATCACCGTTCCGCACCAGGGAAGAAGGGGAAGGCAGGTTCAGACCGAGAGCGGCCGTCCGCACCACCCTGCCCCCTTCCTGGTCCACGGCGATGACGGGATGGTGGACGCTCAATTCCCTCAGCCTTGCCGCCAGGCGCCTGACCTGCTCCACGGATTCCACATTCCGGGAAAAGAGGACGAAGCCCGCGGGCTGGAACCGGCGGATGGCCGCTTCTTCACCCGCGTTCAGATCAGGGCCGTCGATGCCGATCAGGACGGGAAGCATGGCAGGCGCAGGCTTACTTGCCCAGCAGGGAAGATCTGGTAAACAGGGCGTACACGGGAATGCCGCGCGCTTCGATCGCCTGGCGGCCGCCTTCCTCCCGGTCCATCAACACCAGCGCGGCAGCCACTTTGCCGCCTTCCGCCTCAATGGCGTCAATGGCCTTCAGTGTAGAGCCCCCGGTGGTGATCACGTCGTCCACGACAAGAACCGTATCTCCCGCCTGGAAATTCCCTTCGATGCGGCGGCCGCGTCCGTGGTCCTTCGGTTCCTTGCGCACGGTGAACACCTGGAGCTTTTTGTCGGCCCCCTCCAGCGCGCTGGTCATTCCCACGGCCAGGGAAATGGGATCCGCCCCCATGGTCATGCCGCCGATCGCCGCAATTTCCGGAAAGCGGGGGAGAATCTCCTCCCGGACAAGCTTCCAGCCCAGGGAACCCACCAGCGTGGCGCCCACGGGGTCCAGGGCGGTCATGCGGCAGTCCACATACAGGTCGGACACCTTGCCGGATGCCAGAGTGAAGGTGCCCGTGCGCACGGATTTTTCAAGAAGGATGCTTTTCAGAAGGTCGTATGGCTCGTTCATGGCGGAGTATGGTGAAGTGATTGGGGCGTGTATATCAAATCCGCCCGCAATAAGCAACGGATAACAGGATGCAAATCTTGACAAAAGAGCGGACAGGGCCCATAACCTGCCTGTCAATTTCCTGTTCCCATGAAACCCGGCATACTGGCACTAGCATCCTTCGGTATCATCCTCGCCTCCTGCACTCAGTACAACAGACCGCCCCTTTTTGATAAAATCGCGGACAAAGTACGCGGCAACGGGCAAAAGGACGCTTATCTGGCAGGCGTCGGCTCCACGGCGGGCGTCAATACGGAAATCCCGCCGGAGGCACGGCTGGGCCAGGGCTACTGGGACAAGCCCGCCGGCATCCAGGGCGAACCCCACATCATCATTGACCTCAAGCAGCAGAAAGTCTTCTATTACGTGGGAGCCACCCTGGTAGGCATTTCCCCCATGTCCTCCGGCAAGGAAGGGTACGGCACCCCCAAGGGGACCTACAAGATCATCCAGAAGGACGCCAACTACAAATCCGGCACCTACGGGGTGCTGCGCAGCCGGGCGACGGGAGCCGTCGTAAACAGTGACTACAATGCCAGAGCCGGCTCCACGCCCGCGGGCACCTACTTTGACCCGGCGCCCATGCCTTACTGGATGCGCATCACGGGAGGGTACGGCATGCACGTGGGCTTCGTGACCGGGTACCCGGTCAGCCACGGGTGCGTGCGGCTGCCCGCAGACATGGCCAAGACCTTCTTTGAAAACACGCCTCTCGGCACCAAGGTAACCATCCGCTGACCGTTCCTGCTCCGCCCTCCGGCAGACAAACCAGTGGCAGGGCCCGTACAGTTATGACGGGAAGGGTCCCCCTTCCCTTTCTTCATTTTCCGCCGGGTGCCGGAAGTTTTTTAAGACACAGGATGAGTGTAACTTCCGCATTCCGGCATTGACAAACGGGGGGTGTACTTTATTTAATATATAAGGCTTTGATTTTTCTACCCCTTAATCATGACAAACCAGCAAATTTCCCCTTTGCCGCCCCATTTCAACGCAGGCGGTTATAAAATTACGGCCGTTCTGGAAAACGGGCCGGACTACTACGTGTACCAGGCTCTGTCCCCGGAAGGGCAAACGGTATTGATACGCGAGTTCTGCCCCCAGGGCCTCGCCACGCGCGACATGGTCAGCGGCAACCTGACCGTTTCCCCGGAAAACCAGGCGCAATTCGACCAGGCGCGGGAAGCCTTTGAAGCCCGCTGTTCCGTGGACGCCCAGGGAAAACTGCGGGGGTTCGGCACCGTCTTCTTCGTTTATCCGGCGATTCCGGCTCAGGAACAGCCTCCCGTGGCGGCGGTTGCACACGCCCAGGCCCTGCGCCCGGCCAAAAAAACGCAGCCGCAAATCCGCAAGCCCATAGCCGGAACAGCCGTTCCCAGGGCCCCGCTGCCCAAATTGAAGAAATCCGGCGGCTTCCCCGTCATCACGGTCATCGTCACCGGGATGCTGGCCCTGTTTGGATTCCTGGGATACCAGATTCTCAAGGACAAGGAGGCGCCCCTCGCCCCGAAGATTGAAACGCCCGTGGTGGCGGCGCCCAAGCCCAAACCCAAGCCCGAGGCTCCCAAGCCGGAACCGGTCATTGTGGAGCCAGAGCCGGAACCCGAGCCCATCGTCGTGGCGCCGGAACCGGAGCCGGAACCTGAAGAGCCGGCCCCGGACCTCTCCCCCTCCCCGGAAGTCATCGCCATGGAAAAGGCAATCCGGGAAGAGGCCCTGGCATCCAAAGGGAAATTCACGGAAAAGCTTCTGGATAAATATCCCTACTATGCGGAAGCCTACGTGCGCGATTACGTGAAAAAGCGCGGCGGCTCCTTTTCTCCCGAATTTGAAAAATGGCTGAAGAACACGAAGACCAACCGTGAAGTCTTTGCGATGTTCTACCCGCCGGACCCCAGTGTCGCTACGAACGTCGCCATCATGGTGGATGAACTGGGGCTGGAAATGACGGAAAAGTACAACCAGCTCGTCCTGGCCTTCGCCGTGGGACGCCGTGAATTCGGCATGGGCGCCTTCGATCTCACCCAGCAGGGCCGTTATATTGACGCCCTGGGCAAGCTCAGGGAATTCAAGAACTCCGGCATCATGACCTCCCCCGCGGACCTGTACTGCGCGGGCAAGCCTCCCGTCAACTGGTACGGTTCCTCCCCGCGCGTGGTGGACGAGGAACTCTACAAGAAGGTGGAGACTTACCTGGACAACAAGAAAATAACGACCAAGCAGGCCTGGATCAACAAATACAACACGGTCTCGGAAATCGGGGACGAAGGCATTACCCAGGGCAACATCGCCTCATTCCTCCACGAATACATGTACCGCCACAACCAGCTGAGGCGCAAGCGCGATCCGTTCCCCACCCCCGTGGAATTCTTCACCTACCTGGTGGACAAGTACGAAAACTGCAGCAAGCTTCGGGACGTGGACCGCAAACGGGTGGAATGGACCGGGGTTTCCCTGGAAGGGACGCCCTGGCCGGCCATGATGGCTCTTTCCGAAACGCGGCCCCTGCGGGAATGCGACAGCGTATGGGAACGCTACATGGGCCAGCGCGGCCCGACGCGCCTGTGGCTGTACGGTCCCTACCGCATGGACGACGATAAGGAGCCGCCCATCCTGTTCAGCTTTGACCCGGACCCCGAATGGTCCCGTGAATCCAACGAACGCAAGCTGCATGAAGGCGGCGTTTGCGGCACGATGTCCCTCATTTCCCGCAATTCCCAGATCGCGCGCGGCATCCCTGCCGCTCCGGCGGGCCAGCCGGGCCACGGCAACCTGATGACCACCAACTTCGGCGGCAACGGATGCTGGCTGAGCGTAGGCCAGAGCGTGGACACCCTCAAGGCCACCACGGGCTTCTGGTACCTGCGGGACTCCAAGGCAGCGCGCACGGGCAACGCCGAATACCAGTCCGGCCTGGCCCTGTCCATGAACCTCGACTATGAAAAATTCATCGGCAGCCGCTTCGCCATGAACGTTTACAAGCTGGCGGGAGGAAACTCCTCCGCGGAATCTTCCGGAGAGATTGCGTCCAACACGCTTCCGCAGGAATTTACCAAGACAGCCATGAGGACCATCATCAAGGATAATCCGTTCTATACGGAAGCCTGGTACACGCTGTTCCAGACGGAGCCGCAGGACCTCATGGGCGCCAGAAAAATGGTGGAGGAAGTGCGTGAAGCCCTGCCGGACGGCATGGGGATCAGAAAACTCTGGAAAACGCGCAAATACGTTTCCTCCGTGGGCCGCGGCGACAAAAAGGGCAAGGACATCCTGGCCAATCACACCAAGGAATACGTCAACGTGCTCTGCTCCGTGATTCTGGAAAACGCCCTGAAACAGGACAACGAATACAAGACCTTCCAGTGGGCGGAACTCATGTCCTGGCTCAAATCCGAATCCAAGGACAACTCCTATCCGGAACCGAAGGCTGCCTACCAGATCGCCTACGCCAAGGCGCAGGGAACCGACCGGCTTAAGAGAACGGTGGACCGCGGCTTCAAAAAGGCGGTCAATTTCTACCGGGACGACAGCAACGCGCTGGCCGCGCCGAAAGACGTGGACCAGCAGGACATGTCCTTCTCCCTGGACGCCCTATGCATGGTGCTTCCCAAGGACGAGCTGATCCCCTGGATGAAGGAAATGCTGGACACGTGCCCGGACGGCTTCAAGTACAAGCCCAAGAACAAGAAGGAAACGAAAATCCACCCCTTCTACAGCGCCCTGACCAAAAACTACATGTCCCTGGTTGACGGTTCGGAGAAATCCCGCATCAAAGGGGAAATGAAAAAGGCTTCCGAAAACATCCTGAACCTCTCCAACAATAAGGGGGAAGGAAAGGAATCTTCCGGCCGCCGCCGGAGACGCTGAGTTCTCCGCCCCGTGCATCTCTACGTCCACATTCCCTTCTGCCACCGCATTTGCCCGTACTGTGCGTTTTTCAAGCACACGCCGGCTTCCACAGACATGAAGCTCTTCATCCGTGCGCTGGCGCGGGAGGCGGAATTCCGCGCCGCGGCTCTGTCGGCCAGCCGCGGCGGCGAGACTTCCACGCTCTACTTCGGAGGAGGGACGCCCTCCATGCTGTCGGACACGCATCTGGGGAACCTCATGGAATCCCTGGACAGGCTGATCCCCGTGGACAGCCTGGACGAATTCTCCTTTGAAGCCAATCCGGCTACCTTTACGGAAAAAAAAGTCCGCTTCTGGCGCAGCCTGGGCATGAACCGCGTTTCCCTGGGCGTCCAATCCCTGGACGCCCGCATCCTGCGCCTGCTGGGCCGGGAACATACGCCGGAACAGGCCCTCCGCTCCGTGGAGATGCTCCACAACGCCGGAATGCCCCACGTCAACATGGACCTCATGTTCGCCATTCCGGGGCAAAGCCTCTCCGTCTGGGAAAACACGCTGAGGGAAGCCGTCCGCGCCGGAACGGACCACATCTCCGCCTACAACCTCACCTATGAGGAAGACACGGAATTCTTCCGCAGCCTGTCCCGCGGAGAAAAAATCCAGGACCCGGACGAGGACGCAGCCTACTTTGAACTGGCGGAAAACATTCTGGAAGCCGCGGGAATGCGGCATTACGAAACCTCCAACTACGCCAGGGAAGGCGCGCGGTCTCCGCACAACATGGCCTACTGGAAGGGGGAGGACTATGTAGGCATCGGCCCCGGCGCGGTCAGCACCATCGACGGCGTGCGCTACTCCAACACGCGGAATACGGAAACCTACATCCGCACCACGCTGGAAAACGGCCTGCCGGAATCCGAATGGGAACCCGTCACTGCGGAAGACTACCGCCTGGAGCGCATCGCCCTCATGCTCCGCACGGACGAAGGGCTTCCCCTGAAATACCTCCTGCCGGAAGCCCTGCCCCTGCTGGAACGTTACCGTTCTCTGGAACTGGCGGACGTCTCCGCGGAACAATGCCTCATCCTGAAAGGCCGCGGCCGCCTCCTGGTGGACGCCATCGCTGCGGAATTGTGCTGATTGCTATTCCTTTATTAGCTTAATATTCTTAAGTTAATGAGGAATAAAAAATAAATGAAATTGATTTCGTGACATTTTCATTTATTTATATCTTTTATTACTCATAAATAGATGGATTGTCCATGTATTCGCTGTTCCATATGCCCTCTGCTACTTTTTTAACGGGATTTGTTCTCCTGTTACAGGCTCCTTTTAATCAAGCATCAGGAGCTCACCCCTCGGAATCGGCGCAGAAAACTCAAACACTCATCCTGCCCTTTTATCTGAAACCCGAACCTCTGTCTGAAAAAAAACTGGTCTTCCGGAGATCACTCTCTTCCTTTCCTTTTTATGAAAAAAATCCGAGAATACATCACTTCGTCAGGGAATATCCAGGGCTAACTTTCGACGAAGGCGTCTCTCTTTTCGTCCAGCGTAATGCCCTGGGACAAACGCCCGGGGACGTGTGCGCCAGACTTCATGAATTGACAGCTTTGATGCAGCATAGGAACATGAAATCACGACAATGGAGCTCCTGTCTTACGGGATTTCTGGAAAATGCCTTTCTCCGGACCTATTCTTTCCGTTACGCGCCTATTGATCTGGAAGCTCTATCGCTTTGCGCCCTGATAGAACTGGAAATGGAAGATGGCTGCCCATCAAGCCTGCGGACGCGAATTTTAAAAATTTGGGAAACCGCGGCTATCTCTATGGAAAAAGGGAACACCCGGCAAAAAAAACTGGCTTCACTGTTGTTTATAAGAACTCTTCAGCATGGAAAAGAAGACCATTACCTGATGGCTCGTTGTGGATACCGCCTTGCCAATCTTTACATACGCCTGAAGGAACCTCAAAAAGCCCAATGGGCGGCGTCATTCATACCGCCTATACGCGGCATGGAAGACGCCCGTTCTTTAATTCAAAAGTGGACTACTCCCCCTTCCAAGAAAAAAAAGCGTAGAAAATAAACCAACAAATCAATAAACCCATATAACTCCTCTATGAATCAACTACTTACTTCCCAACATTTATCTCAAATTCCGCTTTTGCTTTTATTCTCCTGCATCATGGCATTCATCTCATTTCACGCAAAAGGCCAGCAGGTTTATGAAGGAAAAACGACGCTGGAACAGACTCTAGCCCCTGTCGAAGTAGTTAACGATCTCTCTCAGCTTGCGGATAAATTAAAACAATGCTGTGCCGGAGAATTGAAAATTCCAAATACAACGAAAGTCACTGATCCCAAATCTCCCTTTACTATTCCTTATAACGGGAAAATTTCTCTCAAGGATTTTAAGGATGAACGTATTACCCAACCTACTACTGTTGCTTGGCTTTCATTGGTTTCCGACGACGGGTGCGACATTGCCTATACCACAGGGGACGGAGAAAAAACAGACTGGTTAAAAGAACACGGAAAAGGACATGACATTTCCAAAGGGCGCCGGGATTGCCCGCATATCTTAAAAGCGGGTTCTTACAATTTCCAAATCAAATATTCACAAACCTATTACAATCCCAAGCCGGGCACAAGTGACCTAGACGGCATCAGTCTTGTAGTCTCCCCCATTGTGGTGGACGTTTGTATTGGAGAAAAAACTATCCCATACCGTAAAAGCCACCTCTTCCTGGAGAAAAAAACAGAACTCCGGCTTGCCATCAATAAAGTCTATCTGGCAAAAGGTCCTTCCGAAAATTCCGGAGACGTATCCATCAAATGGGAAGCCCAAACTTACTCCAAATGTCCGCAAAGATTTAATGGAGTCATTCTGGCGCGCAACCATACTTTTCAACCCAACAACGGCGCCTGGAAACCTATCGGCAAAGGTCCATGCATCACCTATACTCCGACGGAAGCGGAACTAATTCGTGTCACCATTGGTGATAAAATCTTTTATTACGAAGGCGTTCCCAACCGTTTAGGAGAAATTTACTGGGCTATTCGCCCTTGTCAGGGTCTGCCCATAGCAAACCATCACTTTCTTCTTTTTATCCCCGACGATCCGGAAAAATTCAATCTGCCAAATCCTGGACTTGCCAATTGCACAGCTATTCCAAGAATGAAAATTATTACTATTGGAGGTGATGCAGGAGACGAAATCAAATATAGGAAAAGAACTAAAATAAATTTTGTTCTTGGAGCCGTAGTATATACAAAAATAATTGAACCGCTTTCTAAACCATATAAAAAAGCTGGAGTTCTTGATAAATATGATGAATGTTTAACTGATATGTCTTACCATAAGAACGACCAAGCTGATGTATTAGCTGTTGAAAACTGGTATAAAAATCAACATAAGCAAAATTTCACTAATTTTACTGATTTTCAGATTAATAAAAATAACGCCTATTTTCAAAAAGTTCTTCATTTTTCTCAAGCTTATGATGAAAAAGAAAGATATAAAACTCTTCCTTGCAATTATCCTAATATCACTCCAACATCGCAGGATTACGGTTCAAATTGTGCATCTCTGGTTTCCTCCATTTTACGCTATACAGGAGCTACATTGGAACAAATTATTCAAGCAGCCAATACAAATGGGATTGATGTTGGAGAACGGCGGTTGATTCCTATAAATCATTTCAATCAATAATTAAAATATGAAAAATATAAAAACCATCGCACTTATATACGCCTTGTTCACGTATTGCTCTGCATGTTACGGAGATATTTTCAAAATCAACAGAATAGGACCGGAAATATTAGAGGCAGATCCTGAAGTATTAAAAAACCTTTCCTACGATCCGCCTGGCCAGGATTTGCTCTCCAATGAACAAAACAGGGAAGCGTGGCAAACCTTTGTAAAAACCTATGAAACGCCCGTTCGCAAGGTGCAGGACTGGTACAATTCCATCACAGACAAGGATTCCGCCGATGCCGCGGCGGATTCTTTCAACAAGGATGTCCTCCCCATCTTGAAAAAGCTTACGGGGCGTTCCACCGATATGAAGAAACAGGTTCTGGCCATTCCCGCCTCTCCTGAAATGCAGAAATTTATCCTTCTACGTATCCTCCAACTTCAAAGCCGCCTGCTTGTGATATTCTCTCCCATGAAAGAAGAAAGACAAATGCACAGCAATACATGCTATTGCGGCAGTAAATTGCTTTTTGAAACCATCCTCGGTTTAACAGCGCCAAGCTCCATAGCTATTTCCCAATTCGTTGAATCACGTAGCGAAACCGAGGAAGCCATGAAAGCAACCTTTCAGGAACCATGGTCTTCAGTTCCCCAGCCTTGAGGAAGGAATGCGGATAAAATTTCTTCCTACTCAATCCTGAACTGTCGTGCCATTTTTTTCAGCCACCAGTCGCGGTGGCGCATTTCATCCCGGCTGTTTTCCAGTTCCCTGAGTTCACTGCCGCGCAGCCCACCCTTCATGTATCGTTCGTCCAGCTTGCGCATTTCCTCCCGTGTGTTTTTCCGGAGGGCCTTGTAAAACTGGGCTCCGGTCACCAGAACACCGTCCGCGCCGCTTTTTCCCACCATACCCATGTAAAGTTTTCTCAGCCTGTTGTAGTCCTCCACCACGCGGTTGTATTTCAGGGCGGCATACTGGTAGCGTTCCTTCCAGTCTTCCGGACCAGGATTGACGAGCCGGGACGCCACGGAACCGGGAGGAGGTGAAACTCCCGGCGAAAAGCTTCCGGAAGGCAACGGCGTCAGCGGGGGAGCCTGGGGGACGGATTGCGGCTGCCGCGCCGGAATTCCGCTGCCCGTCATGGAGAGGGGCGCGCGCTCCGTCAGCAAGCCGTCCATGCGCGCCTGCTCCAGAGACTCCAGCAGGCGCTCGCGTTCCTTCTGCAGGACTACATTGGATTCCCTTTCCTCCGACAACGATTTTTTCAGCACCCCCATGCTGCCGGACATTTCCGTATAAACCAGGGCATACGCCCCGATGCAGCCCAGCAGGAAGCCCAGGCCCAACATGATTCCCCTTTCCCTCCACGGCCCCGGCTTCCGCCCCGCAGCCGGAGCCGGATTTTCCGGTTCGTGCCCGGGGGAGGCGGCCAGATAGTGTTCCAGGGGACCCTCGTCAGGCATGGGCTTGATTCAGGGGGGTGGAAGTGAAAATTCGTCAGGGTTGTTCCGGACGGATGCAGTCCGCGCCGAAGTACGGCACGAGCGCTTCCGGAATGCGGATGGAACCGTCCGGCTGCTGGTAGGTTTCCAGCAGGGCCACATACAGGCGCGGCAGAGCCGTTCCCGAGCCGTTCAGCGTATGGCAGAACTGGTTTTTGCCGTCCGCGTCCTTGTAGCGCAGGCGCATGCGGCGCGCCTGATAGTCCGTGAAGCAGGAACAGGAGGAAACTTCCAGATACTGGCCCTGGCCGGGCGCCCATACTTCAATGTCGTACGTTTTAGCGGAGGAAAAGCCGAGGTCGCCCGTGCAGAGTTCAATCACCCTGTAGTGCAGCCCCAGCTTCTGAAGAATGGATTCCGCGTGGCTGCGGAGCACTTCCAGTTCCCGGAAGGAGTCTTCCGGTTTCAGTATCTGCACCAGCTCCACCTTGTCAAACTGGTGGATGCGGATCATGCCGCGGTTGATGCGTCCGGCGCTCCCCGCCTCCCGCCGGAAACAGGGCGTGTACGCGGCCATTTTAACGGGCAGGTCGCTCTCCTGGAGAATGGTGTCCCGGTACAGGTTGGTCACGGGGACTTCCGCCGTGGGGATCAGGAACATCTGCTGGTCTTCCGTCCCGTACATGTCTTCCTCGAACTTGGGAAGCTGGCCCGTGCCTTCCATGCACTCGCGCTTGACGATGAAGGGGACGCCCACTTCCTGGTAACCGTTCTCCACCGTCTGCGTGTTCAGCAGGAAGTTGATCAGGGCGCGTTCCAGACGGGCGCCCGCGCCGCGGTACACCACAAAGCCGGAGCCCGTAATGCGCGTGCCGTCCTCAAAAGAGATCATCCCCAGCCCGGCAGCCAGTTCCACATGGTCCTTCGGGTTGTCAATGGCGGGCTTTTCACCCCACACCTTGATTTCCGGATTGGCCGTTTCATCCGCCCCCACGGGGCATTCCGCGTGCGGCAGGTTGGGAATGTTCATCAGCAGGGAGGTGAGCTGGGCGGAACTTTCCTCCGCCGCCAGGTCCAGTTCCCGGATGCGTTCGCCGATTTCGCGCACGCGCGCTTCCATGGAGGAGGTGTCCTCCCCCTTCTTTTTGAGCATGCCGATCTGCTTGGAGGTGGCATTGCGCTCGGATTGCAAAGTCTGTTTTTCCGTTTCTGCATTGCGGCGAGCTTCGTCGCACGCCAGAACGTCATCGACAAGTTTCCACGCGTCGCCGCTGCGGGGCTTCAGGCGCGCTTTCACTTCCTCCGGATTTTCTCGTATTACACGGATATCGAGCATAACGCGCACAGCTTGCACTTCTTCCCTCCGTCAGGCAAGCCAAATGAACGGCCCCCAACAGAAAAACGCCATCCGCTTCCAGATGTCTCCCAGACGCACGCACACGCTTTACAACCCGTAACTTGCCATCCATGGCCCGATGAAATACATTGACGGGATGGGACCGTGTGCCCTGACATTTTTTGACGGCGACCATCCCCCCATTCTCCTTTGGACTGCGCCTGCGGAAGCTACCGATTCAATGCAGGAATACCACAAAAAGAAACTCATTCAGTATTAGGCACGGCTCCCGGCTCTCTTCCGGTAAAACTCACGACAAGGGGATATGCCGGATTCCCGGCCGCGGAGGATTTGACGGACCGCCCCCGGAAAGACCGTTGCTTTTTGTTCAACCACCATTTCCATGCCTTTTCCCTGTTTTCCCTATACGGAGGCGGCATGCCAGCCAAGACTCCAATCCCGCAAAACGGGGCATTTTCTTTCTCCAGAGCGATTTTCCGAAGATGCTCCGGAAGCCGTCCGCCTTCTCCCCAACGATGGCGGCGGAATTTACAGGAAAGAGATTTCCTTCTTCCGGAGAGAAGGGAAAAACGGATAAGTGGAGTGAAACCGCCCGCTTCACCCCTGGCGTCTCCAGAATACCGCGGGGAGGTTTGACAGAGAAGTTAGGTTTCAGCTGATCTTTTAACCTTGGATTCCGTCGTCATTCCGGCGGGTTCCGTCCGGGAAGGAGGGATTTTATGGACGCTTCCTACTCCGTTTCCGTCTGAAAAACGGCCTCTTCAAGACGCGCTCCCTCCTGATTCCGTCAGACTAATTTACGCCCGGTTTCATTTGTACTTGAAGAGGCCGAAGGCAAAAAGCTAATGTAGGAACACTATGCAACCAACCGCTCGCGTAGCTGTTCTGACAGCTCCCAAGACATTTGAAATCCGTGAATACTCCATTCCCGCCATCGGCGACGACGAAATGCTGATCAAGGTAGAAGCCTGCGGCGTTTGCGGTACGGACGGCCATGAGTACAACCGCGACCCCTTCGGCCTCTGCCCCGTGGTGCTCGGCCATGAAGGCACCGGGGAAATCGTCGCGATGGGGAAAAACATCACCAGGGATACGGCGGGAAATCCCGTGAAACTGGGGGACAAGATCGTCACCTGCATCATTCCCTGCGGCACCTGCGACGCCTGCCTGAACACCCCGGCCCGCACCAACCTGTGCGAAAACGTGGGCGTGTACGGCCTGATGCCTGACGACGACGTTCACCTGAACGGCTACTTCGGGGAGTACATGGTGGTGCGCAAGGGTTCCACGTTCTTCAACGTTTCCAACATGACCCTGGACCAGCGCATCCTGGTGGAGCCCGCCGCCGTCGTGGTCCACTCCCTGGAACGCGCCAAGTCCACGGGGCTGCTCAAGTTCAATTCCGTGGTGCTCGTTCAGGGCTGCGGCCCCATCGGCCTGCTCCAGATCGCCACGCTCCGCACACTGGGCATGGAAACCATCATCGCCGTGGACGGCAACGATTCCCGCCTGGAACTGGCCAAGGAGATGGGCGCCTCCCGCACTTACAATTTTACCCATTACGCCGACCTGAACGCCCTGCTGGACGCCGTGAAGGCGGACAACGGCGGCCGTCTGGCGGATTTCGTGTTCCAGTGCACGGGCGTCGGCAAGGCCGGGGCCAACGCCTGGAAGTTCGTGAAGCGCGGCGGCGGCCTGTGCGAGGTGGGCTTCTTCATGGACGGCGGGGAAAGCGTCATCAACCATCATTTCGACCTCTGCAACAAGGAAGTAACCGCCGTAGGCTCCTGGGTGTATTCCCCGCAGGATTACCCAACCACGTTTGACTTCCTCAAGCGCGCCTACGGAATCGGCCTGCCGCTGACCAAGCTGATTTCCCACCGCTTCAAGCTGGATGAAATCACGGAGGCCCTGGAAACCAACGTCCAGATGAAAGGCATCAAGATCGCCGTCATTTGCGACTAAGCTTTCCCTGCACCTCTCCCCCACTTCCGGGCTGTCGTACTGAAGAGTACGGCAGCCTTTTTTGTCCACTGGAACGGGACCGTCCTCTCCTGTGCCGGAGCGGTTTTCTTGAGGTTAATCGTCATCCTGCGGAAACGCGTCTTTCCAGTCCAGGAACTCGCATTCGTTCGGAGGAGCGTTCACCAGCTTTTTCAATTCCGGAACCAGCGTATTCAATTTGTTTTCAGCCACATCTTTTTCTTCCCCAAAATAACGGGCCTCATTTCCATAGGCGTCACGGCGCAGGGAATAAATTCCCCGGAAGGAACCATCGGGATTCAGCCGGGCCTCCACGGCAAACTGGACAAGCTCCCCGCCCTTCCGTAAAAATCAAATTCATACAGCCAGGTCGCCACGGAGCACCACACGCCCGGTTCCACATCGTCCCACGGATCATTTTCTTCATCGTCGCCATCTTCCCGCCGGGGCAGACCTTGTTCATACCATTCGTTGAGCATGCGGAACAGGTTCAGGACAGCCCCCCGATCCCGGACAGTAATCCGGCATCCTCGTTCAGCCACCGTTTCCGCAAGGCAGTCAACCATTACTTCCCTGCAATCTTCCTCCATCCGGCAAAGAAAACCGGGAACCCATTCCGGCTGCGTTTCCCGTCCGCAACGTTTCCGGTTTCCGAATAAGCACACCCTGATGATTCCCAGGGAAACAGGCACAATTTCCCTCCACGGCACCGGTTCACCACAGCCTTGCACACATGAAGAAACCTTTTCATAACCGATAACGTTTCTTCAGGGAAGCGCCCGGGCGGGGAGCGGACCGCAAAGGGTAAAAACTTTCAGTACGGACTTTCAATATCCTATTTTCCCCAGCGTTCCGTGATTCCGCCGTAGGAGTCGATGCGGCGGTCGCGGAAGAAGGGCCAGATGCGGCGGTGGTCTTCCAGAGCATCCAGGTCCAGATCCGCGTACAGGATGGTTTCATCACTGACGGGAGCCTTGGCGACGATCCGGCCGTAATAGTCCGCCACGAAGGACTGGCCCCAGAATTCGCTTTCCCCTTCCGTGCCCACGCGGTTGACGGCGCAGACGTAGCACCCGTTCGCCACGGCATGCCCGCGCTGGACGGTTTCCCACGCGCAGTGCTGCTGTGAGCCCAGCAGGGGCTTTTCTTCCGGCAGCCAGCCGATGGCCGTGGGGTAAAAGAGTATTTCCGCCCCCTGCATGGCGGTGAGGCGCGCCGCTTCCGGATACCACTGGTCCCAGCAGATGAGCACGCCGATGCGTCCGAATTTGGTGTCGAACGCCTTGTAGCCCAGATCTCCGGGCGTGAAGTAGAATTTTTCCTCGAATCCCGGGTCCTGCGGGATGTGCATTTTGCGGTAGATGCCCAGGAAGGTTCCGTCCGCGTCCACCACCCAGGCGGTGTTGTGGTACAGGCCGGTGGCGCGCTTTTCAAATCCGGAGGCCACGATCACCACGCCCAGTTCCGCCGCCAGCTTCTGATGCGCCGCCGTCAGTTCCCCGGGAACCGGTTCCGCCAGGTCGAACAATTCGCATTCCTCCCTTCTGCAGAAGTATTCCGTGGTGAAGAGTTCCTGGGTGCAGATGATCTGCGCCCCGTTCGCGGCGGCCTCCCGGATGGCGGCTTCCGTTTTTTCCTTGTTCACGGCGGGCCGGGCGTCTGCGGACAGTTGAATGAGTGCGATTTTCGGCATGCCTCTTCCTTACCCTGTTTGCCCCCGCATTCCAAGCAGGGAAAATGCGCGCGACGCAATTATTTGATGGAAAACGCGCTAAAAAATGCTATGAATCCTCAATATGGAACCAGCCAACCCCTCCCTGCCCGCCGACGACGTAGCCGCCATTGACCGTCTCGGCACCATTTACAAGGAACTCTCTGCGGAATTGAGCAAGGTCATCATCGGCCAGCAGCGCGTCGTGGAACTTTTGAGCATCGCCCTGTTTTCCCGGGGCCACGCGCTCCTGATGGGCGTGCCCGGCCTGGCAAAGACCCTGCTGATCAGCTCCGTGGCCAAGACCCTGGACCTCAGCTTCAACCGCATCCAGTTCACCCCGGACCTGATGCCCGCGGACATCACGGGCACGGACATCATCCAGGACGATTCCGCGGGCGGAAAACGCCAGTTCGAGTTTATCAAGGGTCCCGTTTTCGCCAACATCGTGCTGGCGGACGAAATCAACCGCGCCCCCGCCAAAACCCAGTCCGCCCTGCTGGAGGCCATGCAGGAGTACCGCGTCACCGTGATGGGCCGCACCTTCACCCTGCTTCCCCCCTTCTTCGTGCTCGCTACCCAGAACCCCATTGAGCAGGAAGGCACCTACCCCCTGCCGGAAGCCCAGCTCGACCGCTTCATGTTCCTGATTGAAGTGGATTACCCCACGGAAGACGAGGAAATGCGCATCGCCCGGGAAACCACGGGCAACCGCAGCGAGGAGCTGAAGCACATACTCTCCGGAGATGAAATCATCTTTTACCAGGACCTGGTGCGGCGCGTGCCCGTTCCGGAACATATTTACGAATACGCCGTGAAGCTGGTGCGCTCCACCCGCCCCTCCCTGGAGACTTCCCCGGAATGGGTGAAGCAGTACGTCGCCTGGGGCGCAGGCCCGCGCGCCGTGCAGTTCCTGATCCTGGGCGCCAAGACGCGCGCCGCCCTCCAGGGCAGCTACATCGTCCGCAAGGAGGATATCGACGCCATTGTGGAACCCGTGCTGATGCACCGCGTGGTCACGAACTTCGCCGCGGAATCCCAGGGCCTCACGCCGCGCAAGGCTGTCGCCCGCCTGGCCGCGGAAGTCTGACGCGCCGGAACGCATTCACCCCCTTCCCCGACTGTTCATGTCCACGAAGTACCTGAACCACGACCTGCTTTCCCGCCTGGGCAACCTCCCGCTGGAGGCTCGCCAGAGCATGGCGGGGAACGTGTCCGGACGCCACAGGAGCGCCAACCGCGGCTCTTCCGTGGAGTTTGCGGAATACCGCAAGTACGTGGCGGGCGACGACACCCGGCGCCTGGACTGGAAGGCCTACGCCCGCTCGGACCGGTATTACATCAAGGAGTTTGAGGCGGACACCAACCTGCGCGCCTACATCGTCATGGACCTTTCCGGCTCCATGAACTACCACCCGGAACAGGTGGAGTCCAAATACATGCGCGCATGCAGGCTGGCCGCCAACCTGGCCTACATCGGCATCCGGCAGGGGGATGCCGTGGGACTGAGCTTTTCCCAGCAGGGGAAGGACAGCGCCGCGCTGCACATTCCCGCCTCCCGCCGTCCCGCCCACCTGAACGTGCTCATCAGCCAGATGGACACGCACTATCCCCGCGGGGAGACCGTCCTGGCGGAGACGCTGCACGAACTGGCGGAGCGCGTGAGCCGCCGCGCCCTGATCCTGATTTTCTCAGACCTGTTCACGGATACGGCCGAACTTAAAAACGCCATGCGGCACCTCCACTTCCGCAAGCACGACGTGGCCGTGTTCCACCTGGTGGACCAGCTGGAAATAGACTTCGACTTCGACCGCCCCATCCGCTTCGTGGACATGGAAGGGGGCGGCTCCCTGATTACGGAACCGGACCTCATCGCGGACGAGTACCGCACCATCGTCTCCAATTATCTGGAAGAGACGAGAAACATCTGCACGGACATCAACGCGGACTACCGCCTGGTCCGCACCGGGGATTCCCTGGAATCCGTGCTGACGGGGTTCCTGATGGGCCGCCAGAAGAAGAAGGCGGGGAGGTAGAAGCGGCGGCGCTGTCTCACGGAACGGTTGATTGCCGGACGCAAGGGGGGCAGGATGTCCCGCGCGCGTTCCCGGAACGGGTTCCGCCATGTTCATCATTCCTGTTTTTCCCCACCGTGGACGTTACTCCCAAAATCATCGTGGGCCTGGGCAATCCGGGCAAGACTTATGAAGATACCCGGCACAACGCCGGATTCATGGTGGCGGACCGCCTGGCGGCCCACTGGGGATGCGTGTTCAAGACGGACAAACAGCGCAAGTGCGAACTGGCGGCAGGCCCCGGCGTACTGCTGGTGAAGCCGACCACGTTCATGAACGAATCCGGCCTTTGCGTAGGGCCCATGATGCGCTTCTTCAAGCTGGACCCGCGCAGCGTATTCGTCATTCATGACGAGGTGGATTTTCCGCTGGGCGTCATCAAGCTCCGGGAGAAGGGCTCCGCGGGAGGCCACAACGGCCTCAAGTCCCTGATCGCCCACATGGGCACGCAGGAATTCCCGCGGCTGCGCTTCGGCATCGGGCTGCCCCGCGGCAAGGGGGAAATGACGGGGCATGTCCTGGGAAAATTCCGCCCGGAGGAGCGGGAGCTTCTGGACGTCATGGTGGCAAAAGCCGCGGACGCCGTCCTGTACACCATGCAGCACGGGCTGACCAAGGCGGGCAATATCTTCAATACCGTGCAGGATGCGTAGAAGCGTCTTTCCATCGTCCGCCGCCCCTCAGTCTCAGTCCCAATCCGGGCCGAACGCCGCAAGTCCGTACGTCCGTTGAAATTCCTTTAAGTGCAGAAAACAGTTTTTCCCAAAAAGGAGGTGCGTCCGCGGTCCTGTCACCGTCCCGCCGCGGCAAAGGCCCGCGACCATCCGGACGCGGACGGGAGAATGGCGCGGGCACGCATCTTTTTCACCTGCCAACAGTGTATGGTATTGCTAAACAAACCGGAATCCGGTAAGCTTTTTTAAACGGTTTTTTCCTCAGGACAGACCCTGCTACGTATTCATGGCTGAATTAAATTCACAGGCTCCGCGCAGACACGCCCAGGCAAACAAAAGGCGGCATCCCAAGGCCAAGCCCCGGAACCGTTTCCGGGGTTTTGTCAAAAAATTCGTCGCCTGGTGCCTCGTTCTGGCCCTGATCGGCGGCGCCGTGGGGTACTTCGGCTTCATGGCCGCCTGGAAGCGCTACGACAACTGGGCCGCGGAGTTTGACCTGGAACGCATCAACGACGTGGAGAAGCCGAGCATCATTTTTGACCGGAACGGGGAGGAAATAGGCCGCATTTACGTGGAAAACCGCAGTTATGTGACGCTGGATAAAATTTCCCCCGCCATGATCAACGCCCTGGTCGCCCAGGAGGACTCGCGCTTCTGGGAACATCCGGGCTACGATTTCCTGGGGATTCTGAGAGCGGCCAAGGAATACGCCAGCAACAGCGGGGAGGCCAACCAGGGAGCCTCCTCCATCACCCAGCAGCTTGCCAGAAACGCCTACGACCTGAAAAACAGGGCCAAGGCGCGGAACGAAGGAAGCTTTGGCCGCAAGTTTGTGGAAATAGCCCTGGCGCGGCGCATCACGGAACGGTACAGCAAGGAACAAGTGCTGGAGTTTTACATCAACCGCGTGTACTTCGGCAGCGGGTTTTACGGCATCCGGTCCGCCTCCCTGGGGTACTTCGGCAAGGAACCCGCGGACCTGACCACGCGAGAGGCCGCCTCCATCGCCGCCCTGATCAAGAACCCGAACGGCCTGTCCCCCCTCAACAACAAGGAGGGCAACCTGAAATGGCGCAACCACGTGCTCAACCGCATGGCCAGGGAAAAGTACATCACTCCAGAAGAAGCGCAGCGGCTTTCCTCCATGGACCTGGGCCTCAACCCCAAGCCCCTGAAACGCGGAGTCTCCCACATTTACGACCGCATTTACGCGGAAATCACCGCCTATCTGGGTGAGGAGCGCGTCAACGCCGCGGGCCTGAGGATTTACACCACCATTGACAAGAAACTTCAGAACGCTACCGGGAAGGCCCTGTCCCAGGCGCTGGAAAACATTGAAAAACGCCCGGGGTACAGCCACCAGAAAGCCGCGGACTACGACCGCTTCTCAGGCAGCAAGCCCCGCTACCTGGAAGGAGCCGTGCTGATGGTGGACAACCAGTCCGGCGCCGTGCTCGCCTACCACGGAGGCCGCAACCACACGAACCGCCAGTACGACGTCATCAAGGAAGGAGCGCGCCCCACCGGCACGGCCATCCTGCCCTTCCTGTACGCCGCCGCCTTCGACACGGGCAAAAGCCCCGTCACCCGCATTCTGGACGACGCCATCGACAACCGCCTGACCGGCATCGGCGGCTCGGAAGGGATTCTGGGAGAATGGGGGGCGGAAAGCTCCAGGAACCGCTATGAAGGCATGATCACCGCCCACCGCGGCCTGGCCGCCTCCAAGATAGCCGCCTCCCTGCGCATGGGCATGGACATGGGAACGGCCCCCTTCATCAAGAAACTGGCGGACTTCGGCATCCGCAAACCGGTGCGGGAAGCGGGCAGCACGGAGGTAAACCCGGTTTACCGCCCCAAGATTTTCGTGGGAACGGAACCGGCCTCCCTGACGGAAATGACGCTGGCCTACACCGCCATTCCCAACGGAGGCTCTCGTCCGGAAAATATCTACTACCTGGACAGGATAGAGGACGAGGAGGGCCGCCTGATCTGGGAGTCCACCCAGGCCATTGAAACCAGGAACAACGCCCAGGTCCGGAAAGGGGCCGCCTCCACGGCCACGGCCTTCCAGCTTCACAACATCCTGCATTCCTCCCTGAAAAACGGTTCCGCCCAGAGGGTGGCGGACAGCCTGCCCGGAAATTTCAAGGGCGGCGTCAAGACCGGCACCACGTACGACTTCGGGGACAACTGGCTGTTCGGCTATGACGACCGGGTGACCTGCGGCATCTGGATCGGCTTCCTGGAAGGGAAAAAGCCCATCTACAACGGCGCCTTCTCCTCGGACACCTGCGCCTCCATCCTCGGGACGGCCTTTAAGGAATCCGAACGCCTCTTCCCCGCCGGAGAACTGGAGCCCCCGCCCAGCGTGGAGCGCGTGGAAATCTGCCTGACGACCGGAAAGCGGGCCACCCACAGCTGCTACGACATCGACCCGGTGGACAAGAAGTACCGCCGCCATACCATGTTCGAATACCTCCGCAAGGGGGATTCCAGCCTGCCCTTCTGCGACCTGCACGGAGAAGACCCCGCCGCGCCGTCCTCCCCCTTCACGGCGCAGAACCGCATTCTTCCCCTGCCCCCCATCCTGCCCGTCAAGCCCATCCTGCTGGGGGACGATCCCTACCACACGGAACTGAACCAGGGACCGCCCAACCGCAACTTCGAACTGCTGGGCACGAATGAAAACGTGCCGGAAGCGCAGGCCCTTTCCTCCGATCCCGTCGCCCCGGACCACGCGGACACGAGCATCACGCTGCCCGCTCCCAAGCCCATCGCCATTCCGGTTCCGGAATTCATCCACCTGTAACACGCACCTTTCCCATGCCATCCCTTCCCGAGGACACGGTCGCCTGCTCATGCCCGGCATGCGGCAATCTTTTTGCCGTCAAGACTTCCTTCCTGGGCCAACAGGTAAAATGCCCCATTTGCGGCAATCCCGTTACGGCCGCGCAAGACGATGAGAAACGGGACAAAGAAGAAGAATGCCTCCCCTGCCGCTGTAACATATGCAGCAATCCGTTCGCCGTCAAGCTCTCCTGTCTGGGTTGCCAGGTCAGGTGCCCCGTCTGCAATTCCATCGTTACAGCCACCTGGGACGTAAAACGGCCGGAAACCGTATCAGAAGCAACGCGAGAGACAGGGACAACGCCATCCGGACCGGAAAAGGAAGAAGAAAAACGTAGCCGTCCCCCGGTTTCCGAATATCTTCCTTCACCTCAAAAGAAGGTGGATATACGGGACCTTCCCCGGTTCGCCGAGACCCCGCACGCTCCGGAACGGAACACCACGAAGATCCGCAAGCGGAGGGAACGGAAGGAGGAGGCCCCGGCCATCGCCACGGCGGGAACCTCCGCCCTGGCGGAAGAATTGCCCGAATACAATCTCCCTTCCGGCGGAACTGCCGGGGAGGAACGCAAAACCACCTGGCCTGCGTGGCTGTTTGTCTCCGGGCTGGTTCTCGCCGTCCTGGGCGTATTCATGTTCCTCCGCGGCAATGACCTGGAGGCGGAAGGCGGCAAGATCCTGGACATCTCGGAAAAATTCGTGGATCACGAGGCCGATTTCTCCACGGAAGCGGATGACGCCATGATGCAGGCCCTGAGAGAGAAGGCGGAACAATACCAGACGGCTTTCCTGCACCGCAGGGAGGAGGACCGGGAAGCGGAATCCGTAGCCAGACACATCACCGCCGCCATGAATGAACTGGCCCTGTACTGCATGGCTGGGTCCGACGAGGAACGGTTGAACTACGTCATCTCCCCCGCCGCCACGCGGCCGAAGATGGCGCACTGGGCCAAATACGCCCATTACAAGGATTACCTGCCCCATGAACCGGGAAAGAGCTCCAAGAACGGCGACCTGCTCCAGATTCCCGTGCTGATGGACGACAATACGATGCGAGCGGCCGTATTCCTGTATGACCACGACTCCAAAAAATGGCAGCTGGACTGGGAGGCGTGGGAAGGCTATTCCCCCCTTTTTCCGGCCGAATTGAAGAAAAAGCGCCCTTCTTCCCCCGTTCCGGTGAGGGTAACCATCAGCATGTCCAGCCATTATGCGGCTCCGTTCCTGGAGGAATCCGCCCCGGAAAGCTACCGCCACACCGCCTACATTGCCTTTACACTGGAATTCCCTAACGGGGAACGCCTGAACGCCTATGTGGACAGATATTCCCCGCTGGCGCTGGAACTGACCAAATTGCTTTACAACGGCGCCGTGCGTGCCTGCGTCTCCATTCATTATCCGGCAGACCTCCCCGGCAGCCAATCCGTCATCATAGACAGGCTGGAGTTTCCCGGCTGGATGAGCGAGACCACCCGGAAGCTTCTTCCCAAAAACAACTGACCATATTAACCGGATTACCTGTTTTTCATGAGTTCCAAGGCATTAGCGCAGACACAGGACAAGGCCCTCCAGCTCAATCTGGCGACCTCCATTTACGGGACCTTTGCGGAAATCGGCGCCGGGCAGGAAACGGCCAACTGGTTTTTCCGCGCTTCCGGCGCCGCCGGCACCGTGGCAAAAACCATCTCCGCCTATGACATGACCGTCAGCGACACGCTGTACGGCCCCGTCAAGCGCTACGTTTCCGAGGAACGCCTGAAGGGAATGCTGGACTATGAATTCTCCCAGCTCATCAACCGCCTGGGTCCCAAGCGCGGGAAGGACACCCGTTTCTTTGCCTTCTGCAATACGGTAAAGGTGAAAGGCTACCGGGACAACGGCCCGTGGAACGGCTGGATAGGCGTACGCTTCCAGCTGAAACCGGAAGCCGAGCCCTCAGACCTGATCATCCACGTACGCCTGAATGATCCGGACCACGACAGCCAGATGAAGGACCTGGGCATTCTGGGCGTCAACATCCTGCACGCCGTCTTTTTCAAGAGGGACCGGCTGGAGGAATTCATTGAAGCTCTGGTGGACAACCTGGACCCCCGGCTGGTGGAAATAGACGTGGTCCGCTTTGAAGGCCACGGCTTCTCCATGGTGGACAACCGCCTCTTTGCCCTGCAACTGGTGAAATCCGGCCTGACTCCGGCCACCCTGTTCCTGGCCAGCGGCCAGGTGGCTCAGGCGGCGGACGTGCTGTACAAGCGCCCCATCGTACTGATGAGGGGCAGTTTCAACCCCGTCTGCAACCTGCATCTGGAAGTCATGTCCCAGGTGAAAAAATGCTTCCTCACCCACATCAATGAAACGCAGGCGGACCGGTGCATGGAAATATGCGAGATTTCCATGAACAACCTGCTGCGCGGCGGAGACATAGACCATCTGGAATTCCTGGACCGCGCGGACAGCCTGAAGGCGCTGGGCAAAAACGTTCTGATCACCAAGATGCCGCGTTTCGACAACCTTTCGGAACTGCTCGCCCGCTACACGAAGGAACCCATCGCCATCGCCCTTTCCATCGGCCTGCTCAACGAACTGTTCAAGGAAAAATGGACGGAAGACATTCCCGGCGGCATTCTGGAATCCTTCGGCCGCACCTTCCAGAACAAGACGCGCCTGTACGTCTCCCCCTGGCTCAACCGCAAATCAGGGGAATTCGTCACGGCCAGAACCTTCCGCGCCCCGGAACAGTACGTGCACCTTTACCAGCACTTCCTGGCCAACGAACTGGTGGTGGACGTCCCCTTCTTCAACGAATACCTGCTGCGCCACACGCCGCGGGACATCCAGCGCATGATCGCCGCGGACGAGGACATCTGGAAAACCCTGGTCCCGGCGGAGGCGCACCGCTCCGCCCTGCACTTCCGCTGACGCCCGCGCGGCTGAACTCCTTTAATCAGGAAAACTTAACAAGATTGTCTTGCCATGCGGCAGGAAAATCATTAAGGTCTCCGAGTTCCATTTTTATCATGAATACCATTATTATCGGCTCCCAATGGGGCGACGAAGGCAAAGGCAAAATGATTGATTTCTTAACGGAATCGGCCGACGTGGTAGCCCGCGGCCAGGGCGGCAACAACGCCGGCCATACCGTTATCGCCAACGGGAAGAAGTACATTCTGCACCTTGTCCCCTCCGGCATCCTGTGGCCGGGCAAGCTCTGCGTCATCGGTAATGGCGTCGTGCTGGACCCCGTCGGCCTGGTGGAGGAAATCAACGAACTCCGCGGCCAGGGCGTTTCCATCACCAGTGAAAATCTTCTCATCTCCGACCGCGCCCACGTGGTCCTCCCCTTCCACAAGGAAATGGATGCCGCTCAGGAATCCGCTCTCGGCAAGAAAGCTATCGGCACCACCAAGCGCGGCATCGGCCCGACGTACGCGGACAAGGCCCGCCGCATCGGCGTGCGCATGGCGGACATGCGGGACCCCACCATTTTTGACGAAGTATTGCGCCGCCGCATCAGGATGGCGAACGCGGAAATGGAACGCATGGGCCTGCCCGCCATGGACGAGGAAAAAATGGTGAAGGAAGTCAGCGCCGCCGCGGACGTGCTGCGCCCCCACATCACCAACACCATCCCGGTCATGAACGAGGCCATCGCCGCCGGAAAGAGCATCCTCTTTGAAGGCGCCCAGGGAGCTTACCTGGACGTGGACTTCGGCACCTATCCGTTCGTCACCTCCTCCAACACTTCCTCCGCCGGGGCCTGCACCGGCACCGGAGTCCCCCCCCACAAGATCGACCGCATCATCGGTGTCTGCAAGGCCTACACCACCCGCGTGGGAGCCGGCCCCTTCGTCACGGAAGATGAAGACATCTCCAACCACCTGCACAGCATGGGCCGCGAATTCGGCGCCACGACCGGACGCCCCCGCCGCTGCGGCTGGGCGGACGGCGTTCTGCTCCACTTCTCCGCCATGTTCAACGGCTTTGACGAAATGGCCATGACCAACCTGGACGGCTACGACAAGTGCCCGGAAATCAAAATCTGCACGGGCTATGACCTGGACGGGGAAATCCTGGCCTATCCGCCCGCTACGGTGGACGAATGGGAACGCTGCAAGCCCGTCTATGAAACCATGCCGGGCTGGCTTCAGGACATTTCCTCCTGCCGCTCCTGGGAAGAGATTCCGGAAAACGCCAAAAAGTTCGTCAAACGCATGAGCGAACTCATCGGCTGCCCCGTCACCACCGTAGGCGTGGGCCCCGACCGCGAGCAGACAATCGCCGTCAAATAACCCTATCCGGGAAAAATATCCCTTTTCGTACCTTCAGGACTGTTCCGCTCTCATTAATGCGGAACAGTCCTTTTATTTTCAAACCTTTTCAGAGCGCACCGGATTTATAATCCGGAAGTCAACGAAAAAATCTGGAGAAAAGTTGATTAGGGATAATAATATCTATAAGGATGACAGGAATAACAGGGAGCGGCAAAATTCCCCTGTCATTCCTATGATCCTTATGTTCTCTGCCAAAGGCATCTTTGCATGGCGGCGTTGTTTTATCACGGATTATAAATCCGAATATCTTTTTGTTCAGATTTTAACAATCTTAATTAAGAATGAAAAAATCCTTATTTATTGCAGCCGCCCTGCTTTATTCCGGGCTGGGCGTACAGGCCGCCACTCTTAAATATTATTACGATTTCAACAAGCTCAACGGCAGCCTGTCTTCCCTGAACGACAATAATCTGGCGGGAGAAACGGCAGGAACCGCCGCGTTCAGCGGCGGCGGCTGGATCAATTATGCGGACGGCTATGAAGGAAAAGGCTACGACAGCCGCTCGAACGGCGGCCAGCTCACGCTGGGATCCGCCGACAACGGCCTGGGCCTGAATACAGAGGACGGATTCAGCCTTTCCATTGCCGTCAAGGATTTCTCTCCCGGCCAGTCCCAATCCACCGCTCTTTGGAAAGGGCTGCTGACCTTCACTTCCGGAAGCGGGCAAACCATGTATCTTCAAAAGGACTCCGGAGACACTTCCAGCGCCGGAGAATGGGCCGCCTATTGCGGCGGAAATGTGGGCAACTGGAAAAACCTCACCATCTCCAAGGATTCCTTCTCCAATCTCGTCATCACCTTCCAGGCTGGAGAACTGAACATTTATCTGGATGGCCAGCGTAGAATCAGCGCTTCCGGCGTCAATTTCACGGGGGATGTTCAATAGCTGAAACTGGCTTCCGCGGCCGATACCACCACGGATGACCTCCAGTTGTATTCCGGCGTCTTGAACCACGATGAAATCGCGGCCCTGGCCGCCAATCCGGCCCTCCCCGTGCCGGAACCCGCAACGGCCGCCTTAGGCATGCTGGGATTGGCTGTCCTGAGCTGCCGCCGCCACAGAGCCTGAAGCCGGCTCCACATGACAATTATTTTTTGACGGGAAAACAGGCGTGCCTTGTTTTCCCGCTTTTTTCATCTGACAATATCCTCATTACAAATTTTCCATGAAAATTACCTCCCTTCTTTATCTCACTTCTGTCGGAATCTTTGCCGGCAGCCTTCAGCTTCCCCTTGCCCGTGCCGCCGACTTAACATGGAACGGCGGCAACTCCTCCTGGACGGACTCCGGGGCATGGCTACTGGACGGTAGCTCCGCAGACTGGATCAACGGCAGCTCCGCCCTGTTCCAGACCGGCTCCACACTTATCGTAGGCAGCGGCATCAGTGCCGCCGGACTTCTTTACGAGGGAGCAGCCGTCACGCTGAACGGAGGTTCCCTGACTCTGGCTGGAAACGCTTCCGGCAGCAACGGAGGTTCCGCCACCCTCTCCGGAACGGCGCTGACCCTGAATTCCGCCAATCAGGAAGACAGGTGGACTGTCCGGGATACCAGCCTGAGCGGTTCCTCCACGCTCACCAAAACGGGAAACGGAACGGTTACCTTATCCGGAACGCATACGGCGAACGGAACCTGGAACATCAATGCAGGAACCCTTGTATTTACAGGTACACGGGATATTACGGGGGGGGGCCAGATCAACATTGCCTCCGGCGCGGTGCTGGATGCCAGCGGAGGACGCCTGTTCCATGCCGCCAACTACGCCTCCAACTGGGAGCAGCCAACCATTACCTTGAACGGCGGCACGCTCAAACTGAACCAGTTCGGGTACAATTCCGCTTCACTGGGATGTTTGCAGAATAATTTTTACGCTCTTAAATTCTCCTCCGGCACCACCAGCCGCGTCATTATTTCCCAGGGGTATGAGTCCGGAGGCACGGGCAGCCGGGGCATTTATATTGCCGGCTGGGGCACCACCGCCGTAATTGAACTGGGAGCCAACCAGACATTTACCTGGAGTTCCTCCAACGGGCAGAATTTTGATTCCATCGTCTGCGAATCCGGCGCGGGAAGCGCCCTGCAATTGGACGTCGGGGAAAATTCCGTGTTCAATTTCGACCAGAAGTTCGCCAACAAGAACACGGCCAACGAATACGGGGCCCCGACCACCTCCAATTTTTCCGGGTTGAGCCTGATTAAATCCGGCAGCGGGGAACTGGTTATCAAACGGGCCAATACGATTTCCTCCGGCCGCGTGGTACGGGTGGATGCAGGCAAACTGACGCTTGACGTGGACAACGCCTTCGGCACGGGCTCCGGCCTGGGCGGCGTGAACATCGCCTCCGGAGCCCTGCTTTCCATGAACGGGCACACGCTGAACAATACCATTGAGGTAGTTTCCGGAGCCACGCTGGACATGGGGGGCAGTTCCTACGCCAGCCTGGTCAACTGGCATGAAGGGGGCATTCTCCTGAATACGGAGAACAACAAGGGCACGCTCAACATCATGACCCGCACGGAGCTGGAATTGGGAGCCAAGTCCTGGGCCGGGAGCGTGGTCACGGACACGGATACCGTCTTTACGCTGACCACGAACCAGAATCTGGGCGCACTGGGAGCCGCCGTCAACTGCTGGATAGGAGGCAGGGGAAACAACAACACCCTTCAAAGCATTTCCTTCACGGGAGGCCATGACATCAACATTGACAACTACGGAGCCAAATGGGCCGTCATCCTTTCGGAAAACGTCACCTTCCAGGACACAGGAGACCTGACTTTTTCCAACAATGCGGCGGACATGACCGATACGGACGCCCTTTACGGAGCCGGCGCCATTGCGGCCAATGACACGGTTACGTTCAGCGGTACGGGAGCCCTCACGTTCAGCGGCAACAGCGTCCGGGGAGATTCCGCCGCATCCGGAGGGGCCATTTACGCTTCCGGAGGAGCTCTGTTCACCAATACGGGCGCCATCAGCTTTGCGGGCAATACCGCCATGGCGCACGGAGGCGCCATCCATGCGGGAGGCACCACGGGCAGCCTGGCATTTTCCAACATTGCGGAAGACATTTCCTTCTCCGGCAATACGGCGGGAGAAAACGGAGGCGCCATCAACAACGATTTTGAGACCGTGGAATGGTCCGGCGTCGGCAACGTTTCCTTCACTTCCAACAACGCGGAGACGGGCGCCGGAGGCGCGATCTGGACCGGCATGGACATGACGGTGGACACGGCCGCCTCCTTCACCGTGACGGACAACCGGGCCGGGGACGGAGGCGGCGGCATCTACGCGGCCGGCAGCATTTCCTTCTCCGGCGTGGACAATATTATCTTCTCCGGTAACCATGCCTCCACTTACGGAGGGGCCATTTCCGCCTATAACGACATCACCGTTTCCGATTCCGGAAAGGTCACCTTTTCCGGCAATACCGCCGGCTATGACGGGGGAGCCCTGGATGCCTACAACGTCACCATTGCCGGAAACACGGATACGGTCCTGTTTGAGAACAACAGCGCGGACGGCGACGGCGGAGCCGTCAACCTGCAAAACGGCGGCGCCCTCACCCTGGTGGCTGACCATGCGGACATTATTTTCCGCGGCAATACCGCGCAGGGAGGAAGCGTGCGCAACGCCATTCATTTTAATGACGGAGCTACGGCCTCCCTCAACGCCGGGGCCGGGCACAGGATTCTTTTTGAAGACGGCCTCAGTTCCCTGGAAGATGCCGTTGTGGAAGTCCACGTCAATGAAGAGGCGGGGGCCGAAGGCGATGTTTCCATGTCCGGAGCGGAGAGCCAGTCCGCCATCAAGGCCAATACCACGGTATACGGAGGCACATTTTCCGTCAGCAACGGGGCTTCCTACGGCTACCGGTCCTCCGACTGGAGCGCGGAAGATACGCGCACTTCCTTCACGGTCAGCGGTGGAACGCTGCACATAGGCGAACAATCCGCCTTGAACGCGGCGGATGTGAGTTTTGCGGACGGCACGCGTTTTTCCGTCACGGGAACCGGCAGTCTGAACGCGGACACGCTGACCCTGGGCAACGACGTTTCCATCATCGGAACGGGGACGGGCAGCTTTTCCATCACCGCCGCCGCCATTGACATGTCCAGCGGCATCACGATCGACCTTTCACAGGGTGTCCAGGTAGGCCTGGTCCTGCATGCGGATACGCTGACGCTGGGCGGCAGCCTGGCCCTTGACGACAGTGCCGTGGATTACACCTCCAGTCCGTGGCAGGCCGACCGGTCCTGGCTGGTCATGGATGCGGACGGCGTCACGCGGACGGACGGTGAATTTTCGGGAGCTCTTTCCGGCCTTTCCAGTTCCTCCACGGTCACGACAGGCGACCTGGGGCTGGAAGGCTATGACCCCTCTCTGGAACTGGGACGCTGGGAACTGCGCTGGGATGAAAACCACGCCCTGCACCTGGACTGGATTTCCTCCGGGCTCAGCGTCCCGGAACCCTCAACTTCCGTCTTGCTTCTTGTGGCGGCCGGCGGCATGCTTGCCAGAAGAAGGCGTTTCCATTAAAAACATTTACTTCCTTCAACCATGAACAGCATCATCAAACCGACATTGTGCGCCCTGGCCCTGGGCGTTTGCGGCGCGTCCCCTCTTTGTGCGGCGTCAGCCACGGCCTCCTGTGAGCAGACACACTCCGTCCTGTATGCGGGGGGCGTCAACCAGGCCATCATGAAAATCAAAGTGACCGCCCCAGAAACCAGCCAGATATTGAAAGGCATGACCTTTTCCATGGCGGGAACCACCTCCGTTGCCGACATTGCCAAGGCGCAGATATTCGCGTCCGCAGCCACTCCGTACTTTTCCCCGAATTCGGACCAGGCCAACCGCCGCGCCATCCCCATCCTCAACACCATTTCCAAGGGCGCGAAAACCCTCCAGTTTGAGGGGGGCTATCCCCTCTCCCCCGGAGACAACTATTTCTGGCTGTGCGTGGACCTTATCCCCAGGGCGCGCGGCCTGAACAAGGTGGACGCCGCCTGCACAGGAATCGCCCTGCTGGAGGACTCCAACATCGCCATTTCCAATCCCTCTCCGGAAGGCTGCGCCCAGGTTTACCCCTATCAGTTCCGGGTGGTTCCCTACTATCGCCACACCAACCTGATGCAGTGGAACCGCGACCAGTTGAACGCCCAGCATTTCAAATCCTTCACGGACCTTATTTACTTCAACGTGGGCTGTGATACCGACGGGAACCTGACCGGACAGAACAACGAACAGTTCCTGAACGGACTGGACAAGCTCAAGAACCTGCGCGGCAATGCGGGCAGCAAGATCATTCTGGGCGTGGCCCACTGCGACGCGGGCATGACGGCCATCACGGCCGATCCGGAAAAACGGGTCAAATTCGCCCGTCAACTGGTTTCCTTTGCGGAGGAAAAGGGTTTCGACGGCATCGACATCGACTGGGAGTACCCCGACAACGACACCCAATGGTATCATTTTTCCCTGTTCCTGGGGGAAGTCCGTTCCGCCATGGGCGCCAACGGCATGTCCCTGAGTTCCGCCATCAATCCGTACTACCTGGCGCCCACCTCGGAAATGATGGACCTGCTGGACTTCGTCAACGTCATGAGCTATGACCGTGGCGGCCAGCATTCCACCTATCCGGATATGGTGACGGACGTGAACACCATGCGGAATAAAAACGTGCCGGACTGCAAAATCGTGATGGGGCTGCCGTTTTACACGAATGAAACGCGCTCCAACCGCAACTGGGACGCCCAGAAAGGCTATTCCACCGTCATCCAGCTCTATCCCAACATAGCTCCCGGAACGGATACCTGCACCATTGACGGCCAGGAACACTACTTCAACGGCATCACCACGATCAAGAAAAAATGCCAGTACGTAAAAACCCAGAAGCTGGGCGGCGTGATGATCTGGTGTTATGACGGCGATCTGCTGCTGACGCACGCCAAATCCCTGGCAAAGGCCATGTTCGGCGTCATCAAGCAACAGGCTGTCCGCTAACCGTTAAAGGCATGTTTTTTTCAAACGGGCGTTTCCTTCCGGGGAACGTCCGTTTTTTCATGTGGTCTTTTTTGTGGTCTGTAAACTCCGCGATTGTCATCATAAACATGCTCTGGCATCATCCGCCTGAACCATTTTCATACTACAATGAACACGTCACTGAAACTCCACGGCCTGGTAGCCGCCGCACATACACCGTTCAAGGCGGACGGTTCTCTGAATGCCTCCAGGGTAGACGCCCAGGCCAAACTGCTTGCCTCCCAGGGCATCAAGCTCGCTTTCATTACCGGCAGCACCGGTGAGTCTTCCTCCATGCAACTTGAGGAACGCAAGGAAATTTACTCCGCATGGAAGGAAGCCTCCGCCAGGCATGGCGTTCAGGTGATCGCCCATACCGGGTCCAACAGCGTCTGGGATGCCAGGGAATTGGCCGCTTTCGCCCAGGAATGCGGATTTGTAGCCACCAGTTCCCTGGCCCCATCCTATTACAAGCCCGCCACGGTCCAGCGCCTGGTGGAATGTTGCGCCTTTGCCGCTTCCGGCGCTCCGGATCTGCCTTATTACTACTATGATATTCCCGTGCTGACGGGCGTACGCTTCAATCCGGTTGATTTCATCAAGCTGGCCAAGGAGCAGATTCCCAATTTTGCGGGCATCAAATTCACCAATCCGGACCTGGCCCTGTACCAGACCACCCTGAATTACGACAAAAACGTGGATATTCCGTGGGGCGTGGACGAATGGTTCACGGGGGCTCTGTCCGTCGGCGCCAAGGGCGCGGTAGGCAGTTCCTTCAATTTTGCCCCGGCCCTGTACCAGAGCCTGATCAAGGCCTTTGAAGAGGGAGACGTGGAAACGGCGAAGGATTGCCAGTGGAAGTCCGTGCAGATGATCAACATCCTGGCCTCCAAGGGCTACATGGGATGCGCCAAGGCCCTGATGGGCTGGCTGGGCGTGGACCTGGGCCCGGCGCGGCTGCCGCAGGGCAACCCGACCGCGGACCAGCTCAAGGAACTCCGCTCCGAGCTGGAAGCCATCGGCTTCTTCCAGTGGGCCATGAACTGAACCGCCTTTTCCTATGGCTGCAACGCTTGACATGCCCGTACTGGGCGCATTCTACCGCCGCCAGCTTCTGGAAGACGTGCTTCCCTTCTGGTTCCCCCGCGCCTGCGACGAGAAGAACGGCGGCCTCTACCACTGCTTTGACGCGGACGGCGCCCTGGTAGACACGGACAAGTCCGTCTGGGCTCAGGGCCGCATGGCCTGGATGCTGTTGACCATGTACAACAGCGTGGAGAAAAATCCGGACTGGCTCAAGTGGGCGGAAAGCGCCCTGACCTTCCTGACCGCCAAATGCGTGGACCCTTCCGACGGCCGCATGTACTTCCATGTGGCGGCGGACGGCACTCCCATCCGCAAGCGCCGCTATGCGTACAGCGAATCCTTTGCCGCCATCGCCTTTGCGGCCCATGCGAAAGCCGTGGACAGCGAGGAATCCGCCAAAGCGGCCCGCCACTGGTTCGACATTTTCACGGACATGTGCTTCACGCCCGGCAAAATGGTGCCCAAGTTCACCGGGAACCGCCCCACAACCGGGCTGGGAACGCGCATGATTACGCTGGCCACCGCCCAGGAAATGCGCAAATACCTGGGCGACGAGGAAGGATTCTACACCGGGTGGATCGACCGCTGCATCCGCGACCTGCGCACCCTGTTCATGAAGCCGGACATCCAGGCCGTGATGGAAGTGGTGGGAACGGACGGCTCCATCATTGACCACTTCGACGAACGCACATTGAACCCCGGCCATACCATCGAGGGTGGCTGGTTCGTTCTGGAGGAAGCCCGCTGCCGCGGCAATGACCCGGAATTGATCAAGGTGGGCTGCGACATGATCGACTGGGCCTTCGAACGCGGCTGGGACCAGGAAAACGGCGGCCTGCTCTACTATACGGACGTGTACGGCAAGCCCGTTCAGGAATACTGGCACAACATGAAGTTCTGGTGGCCTCACGACGAGGCGCTCATCGCCATGACCCTCGCCTACAAGCTTACCGGGGAGGAACGTTACGCCATCCGGCACAACATGGTGCACAACTGGGCTTTCTCCCATTTCCAGGACGTGCAGCACGGCGACTGGTTCGGCTACCTGAACAAGGACGGCTCCAGGGCGAACACCCTCAAGGGCAGTCTCTGGAAGTCCTTCTTCCACCATCCCCGCGCCATGTGGTGCTGCGCCCATTACTGCGGCGCCATTTAACGGCAAAATAAAAGCAATCCCTGTTCAAACGGCTGTCCTGTTATTCCGGGGCAGCCGTTTTTTATCCGGAGAACGCCGTCTTTCCGCAATTTTCACGCTGCTGGACGTCTTCTTCATCCGGCACGTCTTCCTATCCTTTCATGGCATAACAGGCATAGGCGTCCCAACCTTGGAAGCCGTGTGACAAGCGCCGGAAATTTTCCTGTCAGGTCCTCCATATCCCAGTACTTCACGGCTTCCATCACGATGGCTTTCACACGGGACGGCTCCACGCCGTCCGTCTTCCGGCCGGAAACGGCGCTTTTCCACAATAACAAGGATCGCTCAGGGAAGAAGAATGTCTTCCGTACGCACCACCACATCGCCGGGGTCCAGCATGGCGTTGACCAGGGAACAGAAGCGGAACTTTTTCACGTCCTCCGCTTTCAGGGGGCGGCATTCCATCCTTCCCCGTTCCAGCAGGAACGCCCGCTTGGTGCCCGGCAGCAGGAAGGTCTCCGGAGCCACCCAGCGGCAGCCGTCCCCGAATACGACGTTGCTGTAGCGGGTATCCGTCACCAGCCCGTTCCGGAGAATGAGGGCTTCCTCATCCCCGCCCAATCCCGCGCCCACGGCCTCCAGGGCCGTCCTGTCCTCCCACTTGCAGGAGTAATCCAGGTGCGGAACTTCCACGCACACCAGTTTTTTCACCCTGCGGGGGCGGTAGGGTGCAAATACGGGGGCTTTCACCCGTCCCTGCGTGTCGTAGGTAATGTGGCATTTATAGATGCCGCTGCCGGGGCCCGGACAGAAAGCCAGCACGGCCGCCAGATCCGGCACGGGCGCATCCGCCGCGCCGTACAGCTCCATCGCCTTCCCCACCCTTTCCTGATGCCAGGGGAGCAGGCGGGGCGCGCCATCCGCCCACTTCACGGTTTCAAAGATCAAACGGCACATAGACTTTGGCAATTGCTTCCCGGTATTCCTCTTCCATCCGACTCATCACGGTGATTCCCCCTCCGCTTTTATAGACAAGGTTCGCCCCGTCCTCCTCCATGAAGCGGATAGCTACGGCGGAGTCCAGGTCCCTTCCGTTGAAAAAGCCGAATATCCCCGTATAAAATCCGCGCTCCATGTCTTCCGCCTCCGCAATGGCGCGGCAGGTGGCTTCCTTCGGCGCGCCCGTCACGCTTCCGGCGGGGAGCAATGCCATCATGATCTCCCCCAGGCGGGAAGGCCAGTTTTCAGGCAAGGCGCCGCAAATCTCGGAGCTGCATTGCAGAATCGTCCCTCCGCGCGTTTCCACGGGGCTGATGTAGCGGTAGCGCTTCACCCGCACCCGGGAGGCCACCATGGAGAGGTCGTTCCGCATCAAGTCCACAATGGTGGCGGATTCCCGGTTTTCCTTTTCATCTTCCTCCAGCCAGCGCCGGGCTTCCGGAGTGGCGGCATCAGCCGTTCCCTTCATGGGAAACGTGGCGATTTCCCGCCCCCGCACCCTCACGAACGGTTCCGGGGAAAAGCAGGCGCAGGCGCGGCCATGCACTCCGGAAACGGAGGCATCCGGTCCCAGCAGCATCCTGTACGGGGCCCGCGCGAAGCGGAACAGGTGGGGAAGCGTCAAATTAGTCTTTACCGGAGTGGCCACGCACAGGTTGAGCAGATAAGAATCCCCGCGCAGCAGATGGGCGCGCACGGAAGAGAAGGCGGCGGCATACCGGGACAGGGGACAGGGAACAGGATCAAAACGGATTTGCTCCGGGAGAGGGGGACAGTCCCGCAATCCGCCGCGTTCCCCCAGCGGCAGGGAAAAGGCCGCGGAGCGCCCCTGCCCCCCATCTTTCCTTTCAAAGAGCAGGTTGTGCTCCAAATCATGGGAAATCACGAAGAAAAACGGAGCGCCGGCCCGGCCCAGGCCATTCATGCGGCGGATGGTTTCTTCCCGTGTGTACATTGGCGGGATTTACTTTATCATGTGCGCGCCATGAGTCAACCGAACGTCTGGATCATCGATCACCGGGATTCCTTTACCTGGAACCTCGCGGAACTGGCCGCGGCCACGGGCATGGCCGTTCCGCGCGTGGTCCCCCATGATTCTCCCGGCCTGGAACACGCGGTGCGGAAGGGGGAAAAGGTCATCCTCTCCCCCGGTCCGGGCGTGGTGCACGATTCCTGCCACCGGGCTACCTTCCGCCTGCTGCGCCGCCTGCCGCCGGATATTCCGGTGCTGGGGGTCTGCCTGGGGCATCAAATCCTGGGCGTCCATTTCGGAGCCGCTCTGGAACAACTCCCAAGCCCGCTCCACGGTGCGCGGGCGCAGATACGCCGCTGCGGCCCGTCTCCCCTTTTTGCCGGGCTCCCGGAGGAGTTCCCCGCGGGCCTGTATCATTCCTGGCGCCTGTCACGGGAATCCTGGCCGGATGAGCTGATTGTCACGGCGGAGGACGGCCGGGGCCATATCCAGGCCATCCGGCACCGGACCCGCCCCCTATACGGCATCCAGTTTCACCCGGAATCCATCCTGACTCCGTCCGGCAGCCTCATGATGCGCAATTTCCTGGCGCTTTCTCAGGAATAAAGGAGGGGCGGCAGCGTACGCGGGAATTTCCCCATGCCCGGAACGGGGATGAACAGGAGCGCGCCGGGAGTTGTCTCATTCCTGTACATGTCCGGCGCACTCCGCAGTCCGGCCCATCCATTACAGCCTCCATTTCATGAATACACAGGATGAACTCAAGATCAGGGACATGGAAATCCTGTTCCAGCCCTTCCATTCACGCAAGCTTGACACCCCCACGCGCATCGTCCTGCCGGCCATGACCCGGGGATTTTCCCCCGGCGGCGCGCCCACGGACGAGGTGGCCGCCTACTACCAGCGCCGGGCCAAACATGAAGTGGGCCTCATCATCACGGAAGGCACGTTTATTGACGAGCCGAGCGCCTCCCCTTCCTCCAACTATCCCAATTTTTTCGGCGGCGCGCCGCTCCGGGGCTGGAAAAAAGTGCTGGAAGCCGTCCACACGACGGATTGCAAGATAGCCCCCCAGCTCTGGCACGTGGGCATGGCGCGGCCGTTCAAGGGAGAGAACCTTCCCAACCCGGAACTTCCGCCCATCGGGCCTTCCGGCATTGACGTGAATACGCTCCGGCAGACGACGGACCCCATGAGCGCCGCCAAGATAGAAGAGGTGATCGACGCGTTTGCCCGTGCGGCCGCGGACGCCAAAAGGCTGGGATTCGACGGGGTGGAGATTCACGGGGCCCACGGCTACCTGATCGACCAGTTTTTCTGGAAGGAAACCAACAGGAGAACGGACGAGTACGGGGGAGACCTGGTGGGGCGCACCCGCTTTGCCAGCCGCATCATTCATGCCGTCCGCAAGGCGGTAGGCAGCCAGTTCCCCATTATTTTCCGCTTTTCCCAGTGGAAAACCGGGCATTACGACGCCAAGCTGGCGCGTACGCCCGTGGAACTGGAAGATTTCCTGACGCCCCTGACGGAAGCGGGCGTGGATATTTTCGACTGCTCCACGCGCCGGTTCTGGGAACCGGAGTTCGAAGGCTCCCGCCTGAATCTGGCGGGCTGGACCAAGAAGCTTACGGGCAAGCCGGCCATTTCCGTCGGCTCCGTGGGGCTTAACCGGGAATTCACGAATGTTTTCGACGGAGGCCCGGAGGCGGAAACGGCCAGCATCGAGCCCCTTGTGGAACGGATGCAGGCAGGCGAGTTCGACCTCATCGCCGTGGGGCGCGCCCTGCTGGCGGATGCGGAGTGGGCGCAGAAAATCCACCATTCACGGGAAAAGGAAATCCGCCAGTTCACGAAGGAGGCCCTCCAGTCCCTGAGCTGAAAAACGGGTTCCTGCGGAAAAAGCACACGGGAGACAGTCCGCTTCAGGAATGTTCCCGGTCATTTCATGGGACCGTGCCGCCGGAGGCAACGGACATTACGGGGACGGATACAGGCGCTTCACGCGCCCGTTCCATTGCAGGCCATAGACGGCTCCTTTTCTGAAGATGTAGTCGCCGAGAAACCGTTCGGACGACTCGTCACTGCTGTCAAGAGCGGTGGATCCCCGTGCCGCCTCCCGTTTCCGCCGAATGTCATAGACGGCCCATGTGGAGGATTTCCTCGTTTTCATGCAGATAAACAATTCATGATCATTCAGCCATTTGATGCTTGAGAGTCCCATGTCTTCATAAGACCCCAATTCCGTGAGCGTTCCGTCCTCAAGAGAAACAAGGCCCAGGAAATCGCTGACCAGAATGGGGGTCCTCCCCGGAGATTCCGCGGTAGTAAAACACCGGGATTTTTCCCTTGCGGGCGTCCAGACTGCATTTACGGATATGCAGTTTTCTGAAATGATGATTTATTTTCAGGGAGGGAGCACTGGCGTCCTGTGATTTTTCCAGCAGGAAGACGTCTCCCCCGTCTCCGAAGAAGAAGGTATGATATTCACGCGGAACGGTGCGGGAGTAGTCAAAGTACCCGGTAGTTTTTTTATATTCACTGAAGGGCCGCATCATGTTCCCGCTGTCGTCACGGCGTTCCAAATCCAGGATTTCACGGACGTTTCCGAGCAAGGGAAGCTCTTTCATTTCCTCAAATACCAGACGCGTTCCGTCCTTGGGAAACACTTCAAACGGACGGTCCCCATTCAGAACGCAAGCCGTGCCCTCCGGAGAGCGCAGTACCCGGATGCGGAACAGGGAGGCTTCCTCCTTCACCCTGGAGCCGGGGGATGCATATACGGTGCAGCGCCGCCACGGAACGACCTCCCCTTTTTCCGGGGATGCCGCCTTTTCACGCGCCGGGGCGTCATCTGAGGACCGTGTCTCCGTGTCCGGCACCAACCACAGGAACGGAATCAGGGCAGTTGCGGGGAAAATTTTCATGGTTCATTCATTATTTAATGATTACAAATATAGGGAGAGGATTTTGAAAGACATGGACCGGAACCTCTCCACTCTTCATCCCTGATTAACACGCGCATCCCACAGCGCAAGGAAATTCACCCTATTGCCCAGGGAGTTTTTCAACGGACGCCGTTTCTTCTTCCCTCTTCTTTTTCCGGGGGCGCACGGTCAGATACAGCAGCCTCAGCACGACCAGGGCCGGGATTTGGAGCGTCAGCAGATACCAGGGCGCGGGACCGAAGTATTCCAGAACGCTTCCCTCCGGGGCGTACCGGGTAAATCCGTAATTCGTTCCCAGCCAGATATTGACGGGAATAATCAGGAGAAGGTAGGCGTCGCACAGGAGCAGGGTTTTCACGTCGTCCCACGGGCGGGCGCGCCATTCCAGCACCAGCGGCAGATACAGGGCGGAAATAAACAGAAGGCCGTGCCCTATGAAGAAAGCGAAGAAGGCGGCGGAAGGAAAACCTTCATACAGCATGGGGGTGATCAGCCCCTGGATGCTGGCCGTCAGCACGCCGAAGTACGCCGCGGCGCATGCCCAGGGCCTGCGGTACCACAGGGCAATGAAGCACACCAGCGTCATCAGGCTGCAAAAATGCAGGGGAAGCCTGTCCTGCCAGGGCTCCCAGTGTTCCCGGACGATGCGCCCGAACGTTTCCGCCAGGAAAGTCAGCAGAAAGACGGCCCCCAGCACCTTGCCCACCAGTATCCGCTTTTCCATCCGGAGACGGCGGCCGCCCCACAGCAGGATTGCGGCGGCCAGAGCCACCGCCCCGAGCGCCGCCCAGTGGACCAGGCTCCAGCGGATGAACAAGGGTGAAACGTCGTCATTCATAAATCACCAGGAATATCAACGATCGACGGGACCGGGGGGAACATCCGGCCGCGCACGGAGTTTTCCGCTGACGGATTCCGCTTTCAGGCGCAGGACGCAGACGGTGCGCGCCATGGACGGCGTCAAGGCCGCTTCCCGTCCGGTCTGGTGCAGCATGATGCGGTTCAGGGCATGAATCTTTTCCGCGTCTTTTTCAAGAATTTCCACCATTCCACGCCCCATGACGCTGCAATAGGAATAGCCGTACTGGCAGGGCGTATTCCCCTCCACCAGCAGATGATTCCCGTCCATTTCAAAAGCGGCTTTCGGGTTATTCCGCAGAATGTCCAGCTTCCGTCCCTCCCTGGCGCAGTGGAAAAACAGGTGCAGGGCTCCGTCCCGTTCCTCATACCCGAAATTCAGGGGGACGACATACACTTCCTCCCCGTCCCACAGGCCAAGGCGGCACACCTTGCACTGCGAGATCATGGCCAGCAGGTCTTCCCTCCGGCGGACTTCCCTGTCTTTTCTTCTCATCACCTGACAGTATTCATTGATTTTTCCGCACGGAAAGAGAAGCATTCCAGCGCAGGGAACGACGACGGGAAACGGAAGGAAAGCCCCCCATTCATCGGGGGCCGGCATGTATGGAAAAGGAGATGGCCGCTCATGGAACCGGAAGGACTGGCTCCGGCAGGAATACAAAAAAACAGTCTGCCGGGAAAGCTTTTTACCGGGGAAAGCGGGCTTTTCCGGAATGGCGGAAATGACGCAGGGCGGGCCGCTCTCCGCCAAAATGTCCAGCATGGCAGCATGATCCGTACGCATCAGCAGTCAACCGCCGGGGATAAAAAATCTGGAAACCAAACGTTAAAAATGTTAGAAGATAACTTAATGCATGATGCAGATAAGGATATCCATTTAAGAATTTTTCATCCGCAGAAATACGAAGCGAATCGGGATGCCAAAGAGAGTAAAGAATACCTTGCTAAAAATCAGCATATGGCTCCTTCCCGGAGCCATGCTTATCCTGTTTTTTGTTTTTTCTCCGGATCTGCACGGAAAAGAGCCATGGGCCGTTGGCATGCACAATCAGCACGGAATACCCGTGGAAGGCATCATTTCCGTTGAAAGGGACAATACGCTGCTGCAGAAATTCCTGAACCCGGTCGGATGTTTTTATCATGGCAAGTATGTCGTCAGAACGGCCCTTGTCAGAGGGAAAGGAAATTTAAAGGGGATCAGAAACGGCGATCAAATAGTGGTGTTTGCCCATAGAAGCATCCTGCCCCTGATGCTGAACGTCAAGGGAACAGACATCCTGCTGGATGCCGAAGGCTTGTCTTCCGCTCCCGAAAGTACGACTCTCCTTCCGGATGACTGGTGCATCATTTTTACCTGTGAAGCCAGAGACGGGAAAATCAGCCTCATAGCGGTTGGATACGCGTGGTCCGGGGAAGGAATCCGGCAGTGCCAATCCATGAAGCTCCTGAAGGACAAGGCCGATTAACAGGGAAGCTTTTTACCGGGAATACCCGCATTTCCTGAACAGGACCCTCACGGGAGGCCGCCCGGTTCCGCTACATCCGCAAAGGAAGCATCCGCCGCCTGGAGCAAATCCGCGGGGGCAAGTTCGATCTGGCATCCCAGGCGCCCCCCGCTCACCACGATTTCCGGCAGGGCTTCCGCGCCGGAGTCAATCACGGTGGGATATTTTTTCTTCATGCCCAGGGCCGTACAGCCGCCGCGGACATAACCCGTCACCGCGGTAATATCCTTCACCGGAATCATGGACAGGGATTTGACTCCCACGGCCCGGGCGGCCTTTTTCAGGGAGAGTTCCGAATCAATGGGAATGACGAATACGTAGTATTGGCGGGGAGCCCCCTCCGTCACCAGAGTCTTGTACATCCTTTCCGGCGGCAGTCCCAGGGCCGCCGCCGTGTGCCGGGCGTCCACAAATTCCGTACATTCATACGCATAATGCCTGTACGGAACATGAAGCGCGTCCAGCAGCCGCATGGCATTGGTTTTGACATCCCTTTCCTTTTTCCCGGCCATAAGAGCTAAAAAACGTGCCGTGATTTTAGAGAAAATACACGGTTTTGGCAAGGGTCCGCGGGGAAATGCCACTCTGCGGCAGTCTCCGCCACGGCACAGGCAGGACCGGATGAATGAAGGCTCCTATTCGTTATTCGCTCAGCAGGCGGCAGACGGCCTGCGCCGCATGTTCCGCGGCTCCGCCCTGCCCCAGCCTGTCCGAGGCCCGCTTCATTTCCGCCAGCAGCGCATCCCTGTTTTCCGGAACGAGCAGCCGCTCAATTTCTTCAATGACCTTGTCCGGGGTGAAATCAAACTGAATCAGTTCCTTCACCACGGGCTTTTCCGCCAGAATGTTCACCATGCCGATGAAGCGGATTTTAATGAGCATGCGGGCCATCCAGTACGTGAGCAGCGGGACCTTGTACACGAGCATGTACGGGAGGCGGTGGAGGGCGGCTTCCATCGTGGCGGTGCCGGAGGCCACCACGCCCACCGCGGCGCGGTCCATGAGTTCATGGTAACGCCCTACGGTGATGTTGAAGATATCCGGAGACATTCCGGCCTTCCGCGCCATGCCGCGCATTCTTTCCGCCAGGGCCTCATTGGAGGCGGCGGTCTCAAATTTCAGGTCCGGCCGCGTACGGGAGAGGCGGCGGACAACTTCCGCGAATACGGGGAAATGCCTGTCTATCTCCCGGTTCCGGCTGCCGGGAAAGAGGCCGACCAGGGACGGTTCCCGCACGCCTTCCTTCCGGATGGCGGCGATTTCGTCCACCAGGGGATGCCCCACGAATTCCGATTTCAATCCGGCCTCCCGGAACAGGGGGGCTTCAAAGGGGAAAATGCACATCATCAGGTCCAGCGTGCGAACCATTTTGGGAATGCGTCCGCGGTGCCAGGCCCAGACCTGCGGAGAAATGAAGTAAACGATTTTGGTATGGGGGCAGTATTTGCGGACTTTCTCCGCCATGCGCAGGTTGAATCCCGGATAGTCAATCAGGACCAGGCAATCCGGCTGGTCACGGCGGATCTGCTCCAGCAGCGCCAGGAAGCGCTTCCTGAACCAGCCGTATTTTTTGGCCACCTCCACAAAGCCGATCACCGCCGCTTCATCCGCCCAGTCTTCCACCTCCGGGCACAGCGCATGCATGCCGCCGCCGCCCAGCCCCCGGACCTCCAGTCCGGGCATGAGGCGCAGCAGGTTTTTCAGCAACAAGGCCCCGTGAATATCCCCGCTCTTCTCACCCGCTATAATGTAAAGATTCATAATACTCTGGAACGACGCGCGCCGTACGCCTGCGGATTTTATCCGCTCTCCTCCAGCGAGGCAATAAAAGACTTTTCTTTCAAGGATTTTAATGCAATATACGCGCGGTATGCATGAGTTGATCACACTTTGGATGTCCTGGGTCCAGGACTGGGGATATGCGGGCGTCATCATTCTCATGGCCATGGAAAGCTCCATTTTTCCCGTGCCCAGCGAGGTGGTCATTCCCCCCGCGGCCATTCTTTCCGCCCAGCCGGACGCCCCCATGAGCTTCTGGGGCGTCGTCCTTGCCGGGACCTTCGGCTCCTGGCTGGGGTCCGCCATTACCTACGTGGTGGCCAGAGTTGTAGGCCGCCCGGTCATCATGCGCTGGGGCAAATTCTTTTTCATGCCGCCCCACAAGGTGGAGAAGGCGGAACTTTTCCTGCAGCGTTATGAAGTGTCCGGGGTCTTTTTTGCGCGCCTTCTCCCCGTCATCCGCCACCTGATCTCCATCCCGGCGGGCATCGTCCGCATGGGATTCGGCGTGTTTTCCCTGGTCACCACGCTCGGCGCCTTCGCCTGGTGCGCCGTGCTCGCCTGGTACGGCCACCGGATCGGCGAACGGCATCCGGAACTGCTCAAGTCCCCTGAAGAATTGATCCGCACCGTGAAAAGCGAAAGCCTGCCCCTCATTTTGGCCGTGCTCGTCCTGGCCGTCTGCTACATCATCATGCTGCGGCTGACGGACAAGAAGAAGGCGGAGGAAGGGACGGAAAGCGCTTCTCCGGAAACAGACGAATAAACAGCCGCCCATGACCATTCCCGGGGAATACCGCGCAGCCCGCGCGCTGGACTACTTTCACCAGGGCTACAATTGTTCCCAGTCCGTGTTCACGGCCTTTGCGGATGTCTGCGGACTGTCGGAAGAGACGGCTCTCAGGCTCTCCTCCCCGCTGGGGGCGGGCATCGGCCGCATGCGGGAAGTCTGCGGCGCGTTCTGCGGGTTGAGCATGGTAGCCGGCAGTCTGCACGGCAACACCTCCCCGGATACCGGGGAAAAGGAAAAAATCTTTTCCCTGGTGCAGTCCCTGGCCGCAGACTTCAAGAAAGAATTCGGCACGCTGTACTGCCGGGAACTGCTGGGCCTGACCCCGGAACAACTGGCGGGGGAAACGGCGCGTCCTGGCGACAGGACGGCGGCCTATTACGCATCCCGCCCGTGTGAACGCTGCATCGCTTTTTGCGCGCGCCTGGCGGCGGATCTGGAAGCCGGCACTCCGGCCCATTAAAACGCCCGGCCTTCCTGAGGAAAACCGGGCGTTTCAACCATGAACGAAGAGAAATTCTCGTCAATGGGCGTCCTTGCCGGAGGAGCACTGGCCGCTCTTGCAGGAACCTTTCAGTTTTTCAATTTTTTCATTGGTTTCGCCCATCCCTTCGTCGTAGAAGCCCTGTTCATCCGGGGCCAGTACCTGGAGGAGACGGAGAAATTCGCCGGCGTGTTCCTTTTCTTCATTGGTGATGTCCAAAAGGACTTCCTGCGCCAGTTTGTTGTCCGTGGATTCCGCAAGCTGGGTATAAAGCTGAATAGCTTCATATTCTGCCGCGATCATGAACCGGATGGCGCGCACCAGTTCGTTGTGAGTGAGCATACGGTCTTCCTTCAATCCGCTAAATGCATTTGTAAATTCAGGCATATTGGGTATGACTTAATACGCCACTCTTTCATTCAATATGGTTTTGTCATAATTTTTTCGCGACATTCTTTGAACTTTCTCCACGAAAACTGGTCTAATGAGAGTTTCTTCCCTTTCGGCATTCTTTTGTAAAACATATTTCCAAATTACGGAAGAGCAGACAGGCATTGGTATTCACCCGTGCGTCCCGGTTTCCCGGCCTTTGCATTCACGGGAACTTGACAGGGCGCGGGTAATTCCGCATCTCCGGACCTTTCTCCTATCAGGAGGAATCAAACCGCCGAATTCATTGGACGCCCCGGCAGCCTGCGCCGTCTCATTCCCCTGCACCGTCTTTCATATACGGCAGGCAGTCCAGGCAGAAAACGTTATATTCAAACGCCCGGCCTCCCTGTGGGAAAAACCGGGCGTTGCAACCATAAACGGCGGGGCGTCCCCGTCAATGGGCGTCCTTGCCGGCGGCACACTGGCCGTCTTGGCAGGATCCTTTCCATTTCTCAATTTTTTCATTGGTTTCACCCATCCCTTCATCGTAGGCCCCCTGTTCATCCGGGGCCAGTACCTGGAGGAGACGGAGAAATTCTCCGGCGTGTTCCTTTTCTTCATTGGTGATGTCCAAAAGGACTTCCTGCGCCAGTTTGTTGTCCGTGGATTCCGCAAGCTGGGTATAAAGCTGAATAGCTTCATATTCTGCCGCGATCATGAACCGGATGGCGCGCACCAGTTCGTTGTGAGTGAGCATACGGTCTTCCTTCAATCCGCTAAATGCATTTGTAAATTCAGGCATGCAAGTAAGACCGAAGGTAAGGCAGCTTCATTCAATGTGGTTCTGTCATAACTTTTCCGTGACATCCTTTGTTTTTTTGTCACGGGAAAGATTCCGGTAAAAGATTCTTCCCTTTATAACAAACAGCAGGAGCGACGGTATTCTGCCGTCGCTCCTGCCTGAAATGTCTCGGTCAGAATACCAGTTCTATTTGGCCTCTGCGGTTTTGGGGGCGTATTTCTTGAAAAATTCAACGTACTGGACAGGAGTGCGTCCGGGAACATAACCCGTGCGCCCCAGTTCCTTGCCTTCCGCATCCACCACGACCATGGCCGGAACGCCCGTGATCTTGTACGTCTTGGCTTCCTTCGACTTGCTGAAATCCGAACTGCTGAATTCGAATTTGACGCCTATGGCTACGCCATCCATGCCCTGCTTGAATTCCTTCTTGGAAAGGACTTCCTTTTCCAGCTTGACGCAGTAACCGCACCAGGACGTTCCCGTGAAGAGAAGAACGATGGGAAGCCCCGTTTCCTCCGACTGCTTCTGGGCGCTCTTCAGGCTCTTTCCCCAGCGGAATTTCACCTTGGCGGCCTTGGCCGCTTTGGCGGCGGCTTCCTTGTCCGCCGGGACGTCCTGAGCCAGGGAAACCCCGGAAACGCTGAATCCCACCGCGGCGCATAATGCAAAAATTAAATGTCTGTTCATCGCACTTTGGAAATGTTCCTTTCAACTTACCAAAAACAAGCCGCATAGGAAGAAAAATCAGTGTCTTTCCCAAGGCCGGAAGTTTTCCGGCTTTTCCATAAAATGGGCAGGGTTCAAAAAAAGTATTGCTCTTTCCGCCTTAATCGGGTAATAATCCGCCCGCACTTCCAAACGCGCGGTTAGCTCAGTGGTAGAGCAACACCTTGACATGGTGGAGGTCGTAGGTTCAAATCCTATACCGCGTACCACTTCCCCTTAAAATCCTGTCCTTCCCGGACAGGATTTTTTTATGGCGCCGTTTCCGGGAACAGGGCGCACGCAGGGAATGGGCAACAAAACTTAAATGACGTGTTCCGATACGATAAGAAGAACGCTTTTCCACACCGTAATTTTTGGTGCTCAAAAATCTTTTTTCAACTTTTTTTGAACACAAGCACCCACTCAGGACGCTAATGGTAGGAAGGAAAAAGAAGGCCCCAGCCCTTGAAACCTTCCCCTGATGAAAAACTGACATTAAGCCCGGCGGAAGTTCCCCTTCCGCCGGGCTTGTTTTATCCGGCTGCGGCGTTCCGCGCACCGGAGCCGTTACCGGGAAGTCAGGCGGTCATACAATTCATTGGCGTACTTGTGATTGGGATGGTTCACGCTCATGTATGCCTCATAGAGGGGATGGGAGGGGTCCGACTCCATCCGCATGGCTTCCTCAGCCGGGGAGGGAGCGGCTGCTCCCGCCTGATGGAGGGGCGCCTCATCCAGCAGGCGGGAAACCTGGTACAGCAAGCGGATGACGTCCGGATTGGAACCCAGGGCCGGATTATCCAGAAGGGCGTCCGCATCCACACCCGTTTCCGAGGCCAGGCGCTGAAGGGCCGCCGTGGCCCTGCCCATGTTGCGCTCGTAGCTGCCGCCCCATTCGTTCTGCAGGGACTGTTCCGCCTGGGTTTCCTGTTCCATCTGCTGTTCCTGCACCTTTTCCCTGGCCTCCTGGTAGGCCTGCGCCATCGTGTCCTGCAGGGCATTCATGGCTTCCGGAGGAACACCGTAGCGGTAGGCGGCGCGGGCCATGCGTTCCGCCAGTTCAGGGTTCCATTCCTCTTCCGGCATGGTTTCCGGACGTTCCAGGCAGTAGTCTTCTTCGGAGTCAGGCAGGCCGGCCATTTGGCGGAAACGCGCCATTTGTTCTTCATTATCCACCCCCGGATAACGCCGCAGGCGTTCCAATTCCGTGTAGCTCCGGGCCAGGGCTTCCGGAGTCTTGAATTTGGCCAGGGATTTTTCCGTGCCTTTCAATTCCTCAAACCGGGAATACCATTCCGGAACAAAGGAACCATCTTCCCCCAACAGGCCGGACGAATGGGGAGTAGCAGGAATGGAGCCGGCAGGGGATTCCGCCTCAAGGGGCGCGGCTGAGGAAAAATCCGCATCCCCGGCGGGTGCGGCGGCATTGGTGTCTATGGAATCAATCATTTTTGTTTTCTGTTGTGGATTCTTTAAGGGCTAGCTGGAGCTGGCGGCGGATGTACAGGAATACCTCCCTGTACGCATCGCGCCTCATGGCGTCCAGGGGATCGTAATTCCCCGGACTGCCTTGAAAAACGGGCAAATCAGTCTGGAAGCGAGCTTCCAGAAAGGAGAGGATGTCGCGGCCGTCCGGCGTATCAAACACGCGGAGGAGCTGCCGCCTTTTAAGGCGGGCCTCCTTCAGGGAGGTCTCCTGCTGCAAGATGGTATCCTGGTTCATTCCTGAATGGCTGTTAATTGGCTGAGTAACGGATCAAGGGAGGCGTAAGGGTCCTCCTCCCCGGCAGGTTCCTGTTCTGCGGCCTGCTGCAGGGCCTGGCGCCGGCGCCGCATGGCCTGAACGTCCGCCCAGGGTTTCAGCATGCTTTCCGGGGCTCCCTCCACCCGTGCGGAGAGGCGGAAGCAGGCGTCCCAGTCCACGTGATCCGCCAGATCCGGAGCCGCCTGCATCATCATGTTCAGGCGCTGCAGGCTGCGGTCCATGCCTTCGTTCTGCAAACGCCGCAGCACCAGGGCTATTTTGGACTGGTAAACCACCCTGGGTTCGCCCACCTGCATGGTGCCGTCCCGCCCCTGCCTCAGAACAGCGCGGGGCGGCCTGGGGAATTTGCCCATGCGGAACAGGAGGGAAAAGATGCGCGCCATGGTGGAATACAGGTCGCTCACGAACAGGGTGAAAGACGGGGAGAACATGAGCACGCGCTCGTTTTCCCGGGCCATTACTTCCGTGGCGGTCATGCTGCCGTGGTGGCCGCTCCACAGTTCCAGCATGGGCAGGTAGTAGGCCCGCTTGATGGCCTCCTGCTTCTGGGCCAGGCGGTCCATCCCTATGTCGTACCTGCCCTGCGTGGCCCATTCCCGCGGCAGATGGAGGGAGGCGGCCTCCGGCGTAATCACCGTTCTGCCGCCAGCCCTCAGGTCCACCTCCCCGATCTGGCTGGCCAGTTCCAGAATGCGGGGGAAGGCGGCTACCTCTCCCAGCGTGTCCAGAATACGGTTCAGGAACTGCGCCTGCTGGATGGCGGGAAAAACCAGCCTGCCGGGAGCCAGCCCGTACGGGCCGTTTCCCCATTTCAGGAACCGGGTGACCAGGTACGGAAATTCCATGTACCCCCCTTCCTCCACGATCACCTGGTCGTCCAGAGACAGGTAAACGCTTTCAAACGGCATGTGGGACGCCTGCACCCTGCGGCGGCTGCGCCGGGTGCGCGGACGCACCACGTGAAGAAACCTCAGGGAAGTGGCATACGGATTGCCGCCGCGTTCCAGCACTTCCCGCGCCCGAGGGCCGAGGGCCTTGAGCCCGAACATGCTGCGTGCCTGATGAGCCGTGAACGTAAATTCTCTGACGTAGGTGTCCACCCTTCCCTCCGCATTCTCCGCGCAGGCGAATTGTCCGCAGGGGATGTTCGTGAACAGCAGCCGCCCGTCCGCGGACGTTCCGGTAAAAAGGCTGCCCGTTCCCAGAGCCACGCGGTCCAGGAAGCATTCGTGAATCTCCGTGTAGAAATTGGATACGGAGAGTTCCTTCAAGGCGACCTCCGAGCACTGGTTGTACCACGCTTCCGCCTCGTCCCCGCCCTGGTCATCCGGAGCGGACCACTTGAACCACACGTCATGGCTGGGGGTGATGTAGGACATATGGCCGCTGGCGAGCTTCTGGCAGGCCTCCACGGCGGTCGTGTCCGTCATGCGGTCCATGGCGTCCCGGCTGGGGAGGGAAACCTCCCCCTCCCGGTTCAGGCGCCTGGGCAGTACATAGTCCCGGAGCCGGTCCCACCAGGTCTCCCAGGGCGCGCGCTGGGCGGCCAGGGCCTTATACACGGAAGTCAGTTCCGCAATTCGTTCTTCCATGGCGGTGATTATCCCAGTGTTTTTCTCAGCAGGGTCTTCGGGTTGACATCCTCCTGCCCTCCGGCGGTACCGCGCCGCGCCAGAATGGTGGAAATCATTCCCTGCCTCTGGCGTTCCCTGGCCTGATAATCTTCTCCCACTTCCGCACCCACGCTCTCCGCCTTGACCGGGATGGTCTGAACGGGAGCCGGGGTGGAAGGTGTGGACGGTTTCATGAATCCCATAATATCTTCTTTCTCTGTATTTTGTTATTTACCGTTCCGGTCATGGCAGGACGGCCTGGGCCGACTGCGGGATATTCCGTCCGGCAGTCCATAAAACGGCCTGCCCTTGAAAACACCCCGTTCCCCGCATCCGGAAGGAACGCTATGCCGCCTGCCGAACGGTTCCGGCCGGCGGATGCCCCTATCCAATAATGGAATTCATATAAAATGCATCCGGGGAAGCCCGGAACACATACCTGCCACCGATGGCACAAAAGAGGCGCCAGCCAAACATGATGCACCAGCAAAAATTTTCCGCCAATCATGGGGTGCTATGACAAATGAATCCACTCTTCAGCCGGATACACCGTCCGCACTGGATATATGCAATGCCGCACTATCCAAAATCGGGGAGGCTCCGCTGGACGCCCTGATTGCCAATGAATCTACAGCGTCCCGCCTTTGTGTCCTGCATTACCATCCGGCCCGCAGGGAAACACTCTGCATGGCCCGGTGGACGTTCGCCACCGTGCAAATCACGCTGGACTCCGTTTCCGCCCAGGCCCCCAATTCCCTGACGCCCTATCAATTCACCCTGCCGAAAGACTGCCTGCGCGTTCTGGACGTGGAATGCACGGAATGGAAAATGCAGGGCCGCCGCATCCTTGCCTCCCGGGCGCCGCTGCGGATGAGCTACATCGCGGACATTGAAGACGCGGAACAATTCGATCCCCTCTTCATGGACGCCCTGGCGACGCGCCTGGCGGAAAAACTGGCCATGCCCATGACGGGAAATCAGAGCCTGCGCCAGAATCTTCACCAGGAATTCCACAAGATCATTCTTCCGCAGGCCGCCACGGTCAACGCCGTTCAATCCTTCTCCAACGACTCTCACCCTCTGTTGGACCTCTTGAGAAAAATCAAGTCCCCACGCAATCCGGAAGACTGTGAATAACTTGAGAATAACAAGTGAATAATATCCAAAAAACCTGTGAATAAAAACTCATGAAAGCCCTGGACTTCATCCAAATATTCGCTTCCAACGTACGCAGGATGGACTTCCGCCTCAGCAGCGCGCAAGTCATTCTGGCCATCATTGCCGGGTACCGGCGGCACAGCACCATCACGGAAACGACGCGGCTGCACCCCAACACCGTTACAAACATTTTGCAGGACCTCATCGCGCAGGGTTACGTGGAGCGCTTCGGGGACTGCCGTCCCTATGTCTACCGCTCTACAGAGAAAGGCAGGCAACTGGCCGGAAACCTGCTGGACAAACAAACACAGCCGGACTCATGAACGATCCCCTGCTCAGCACGGAAGAAAAACGCCGCTGGCTTGCCCGTGTCTTCCGGGATACAGACGGAGAATACTCCCAGGCGGACAAATTCAAAGCCCTGGTGGAAGACACCAAACTAGCCGCCCTCCAGCAGGAAGAAGAGGAATTCAAACGCCAGAGTGAAACAGGAACCGCAGTGCAGGACCCCCTGCTGGCCCTGCTCCGTTCCCTGCCGCCCGCCGAACTCAACCCGAAAGATCGTCCCATTCTCTGACTCCTGCGGCAGAAAACAAAAAAGCACCCCGGACTTATCTGGTCCGGGGTGCTTTTTAATCATCGTACAAGTCAGCCGGCCCTCCTTGCGGAGAGCGACTTGATAGGCGGGCGCATGTGCTGGTAATCAGTGGGTTTCAATCCACGCCCTCCTTGCGGAGAGCGACACGGACATTACTCCGACGGCGATTCCTACGGATGGTTTCAATCCACGCCCTCCTTGCGGAGAGCGACCTCACAAGCTACTTCCCGCATCCAAAATAGAGTGGTTTCAATCCACGCCCTCCTTGCGGAGAGCGACTGCCTCAACGGTACATGTTGTTAATCAATCATGCAAGTGAGGCTTTGCGCCAACTTCACGAAGACGGCACATCACATACCGTCTTCTCTTCATCATACTTGGTTGTCAATCTGCGTTTTCCAATGTCTTACAAGAATCGCCGACCTCCCGGCAATTTGATGTAAGCTTGGGGTTGGCGCAAAGGCCATGTCAAACAGCACTCAAATGATCAACGGCCCGGAAATGTCATAGCTCTTTTCCTTGCCTAATTGTTCGATTTTGTGATGCCAATTGGACCCCATGTGGTAAATCCGGAGGCTGTCGCTGTCCTGATCAATAATTTTAAGCAACTTGCTCCTGATGTCAACCAATTGGGCCGGAGAGACCTCGCATTCAAACACGGAATTCTGTACTCTCTGCCCGATGTTTTCACAAGCACGGGCAACCCGCCTCAGGCGGCGCTGGCCGGCCTTGTCTTCCGTAACAACATCGTAGGTGATGAGAATATACATGGAGAGAAAGCATTTATTTGCCAATAAACGGAGGATAACAATCCATATCCCCGCGCAGATGGCGCGCCAGCAACAGCGCCTGAATATGGATCAGCAGTCCCAGCGTGGTTTTCTCCTGGAGGAAGGGATGAACCAGAACGGTTTTCTTGCGTTCCTGCCATGCGGTCAGAACTTTTTTACGGGAATCCTCCTTCAAAAAGACGGCTCCGGATTCTTCCCTGTCAAAGTCGTCTGAAGATATCTGCCTGCGGTTAATCAGAGTCAAGGCCAGACGGTCCGCCAAAGGAGCCCGGAATTCTTCCATAAGGTCCAATGCCATGCCAGGGCGTCCCGGACGATCGCGGTGCAGAAACCCTGCAGCCGCGTCAATTCCGGAGCTTTCCATAAAAAACAAACAACCCATTGATAACAAAATATTAATATTTTATTACAATTCATAAAAAGACGCTTCTGAATGTGCCGGAAAACACCATACGGAGAAAAGCTTTTCACCATCTTAATCACCGCAGGAGGGAAGAGGGAACTGAAAATAATTTAGTTGATCACCCTGAAATTATTTGTTAAATATAAATATAATATGGATATTGCTCACCGTCAGGAACAATCCGGAGAAGAAGAACCCCTCCATACGGAGAAGGAAGATACAAGCCGTATCAAAGGCCACTTGAATCGCGTTTCTGAATTGGCGGAGCAATTTGCATCAGAGCTTTCCTTTTATCGTCCAGAAGAATGGAGGAAATGGGGAAAATTGATTGGACTATGGCATGATGTAGGCAAATATTCCCGTGAATTCCAGTGCTATATCCGCAGTAAGATTCAGGGCAGATATAATCATTCAACCGCCGGTGCGCTTCATGCGGTCCATCAATTCCCAGTCTCCGGGGATTTGATGGCTTACGCCATAGCCGGCCATCATGGGGGCATGCCGAACGGGACCGATCTTTTCGGAGAGAGAATGAAAGAGGATATACCGGAATGGGAGAAATACGTTCCCAAGAGCGTATTGAATGCCGGATGTGAAAAACTCTTTCCCCTTGTCCGGTTTTCTTCCCAGGAAGAGATGCACCGCAGCCTAGGTTTCTCTCTGGCGATGCAAGTACGCATGTTGTTCTCCTGTTTGGTCGATGCAGATTTTCTCGCCACAGAGGCGTTCATGAATCCCGTCCGGAGCAAGGAACGTGCCTGCTGGCCGGAAAATATTTTGGAACGGATGAGCGCAGTCCTGGAAGAGTATCTTTCCAATAAAGAACAGGAGGCCCGAACCGTACAGGAAATATCCGGAAATATTTCCGACTTGAGGGCCAGGATACACAAACGTTGCCTGGAACAAGGAGAAAAACTGCCTAGGGGCGTTTATCGGCTGGATGTTCCCACTGGCGGAGGAAAAACGCTTTCCTCATTGAGCTTTGCATTGAAACATGCATGTACCCGTCATTTGAACCGCGTTATTTACGTGATCCCGTACACAAGTATCATCGACCAAACTGCAGAAGAGTTTCGCAAGGTCTTTACCGATTTGTCCGCAGAACTTGGGGAGGAATGTGTTTTGACACATCACTCAGGTCTCGCTCCTGAATTGGATTCCGATACCATCCGGTTAATGAGTGAAAATTGGGATGCTCCTCTCATTGTGACAACGGGTGTGCAGTTGTTCGAATCCCTGTTTTCAAATAAACCGTCGCGCTGCCGCAAGGTTCATCGCTGCGGAAATGCCGTGCTGGTTTTCGACGAGGCCCAAACCCTGCCATCAGGTTTATTGTCCCCGTGTCTTGAAGCCATGAAATGCATGAACCGGGATTACGGGAGCACGCTTGTGCTGTGCACGGCCACACAACCGTCTTTTGAACGCAATGATGATTTTCCAATAGGCTGGAAACAGGAAGACGTTCAAAGTTTACTTGGGGAAACATTGGAACGCGAATTAAAAACCAACATGCGGCGCGTGAAGGTTGTACGGTTGCCGGAACACCTTTCCTGCTCGGAGCTGGTAACGCACTATGGCGCGGCAAAGGAGAGAAGCTCTGTGCTGATGATTGTCAATACAACTCGCCATGCCCAGGAATTATACAAGAGCATGCGGGCCGTAGCGGATGACGATTCCCTCTACCACTTGTCAGCAAGAATGGTTCCCAAACACCGCACTTTGGTGCTGGATGACGTCCGGGAACGATTGAAGGAGGGAAAAAGAGTCGTTTTGATAGCAACCCGCGTCGTTGAAGCGGGAGTCGATCTTTCTTTTCCTGTCGTATACAGAGCCCAGGCGGGTCTGGATTCTCTGGCCCAGGCGGCTGGACGTTGCAACCGCCACGGGGAATTTTCCGAAGGAGGAACGGTTTATTCGTTTGAGTCGGCAGACTTTCCCATCCCTTCCAGGCTGAAAGACATGGAAGCCGCCTCTACCGCAACGCGAGACGTATGGAAGAAGGGATGCGATGTTTTTGACGACAAGGTCATTTCGTCTTTTTTCCAATTGTATTACGACAACCGGAAAATCCAAACGAACACGTGGGATGAATGCCGGGTTTCTTCAAAATGCAAAGTTAATATGAATTCCCTGAATGGATTCAGAACCATTCAGTTTAAAGACCTGGCCGAACAATTTCACATGATTCCCCCCGGCCAGCGAGAAGTTGTACTTGTTTTCGGCGATGAGCAGGAGTACATTCTGAAAGAATTGAAAAAATTGGAAAGTCTCCCTGAATTCAGCCGTTATCCAAACCGGGAATTGAGAAGGAAAATTGCGCAATATACGATACAAGTGTATGACAACGAATATAACATTATGCGGCAAAAAGGAATTATGGAATCCTATGCGGAAGGCTCCGTTGAAGTTGTTACCGATATGAAGAATGTTTATGATATGAATATTGGTTTTTTACCGATGGCGGATTATGATTCGCTCCATTGTAATTAAGTATATTAAGAAATGAGTAAAGGTTTTAAATTGCGCGTATGGGGTGATTACGCCTGTTTCACTCGCCCGGAGTTGAAGTCTGAACGCGTTTCCTATGAAGTGATGACTCCGTCGGCAGCCATAGGCATTCTGTCGGCAATTTATTGGAAACCGCAAATATGCTGGCGCATCGACAGAATCCACGTCCTGAACCCGATTTATACCATTCAAGTGAGAAGGAATGAACTGGAAGGGAAAATACCCTCCCCAAAGGCAGCTCTCATCAAAGAGGGAGGGGAAGCAGAACTCGGCATTTATATTGAAAAGGACAGGAAGCAACGGGCTTCTACGATTCTCAAGAAGGTAGATTACGTTATCGAAGCGCATTTCGATCTTTGCCACAGGAATGAGGAAGACAAACTTCATGCCGAAGCCAAGCACGCAGAAATTTTTCACCGGCGCGCCTCCCGCGGTCAATGTTTCCATCAGCCCTATTTCGGCAACCGTGAATTTCCTGTCAATTTTGAACTTCTGGAAGATGACTTTATTCCCGAATCCCATTTGCCAGAAGATCAAAAGAACCGCCCGCTAGGCATGATGCTCCATGAAATTGTCTATATTCCGGACAAAAAGGGAAAAATCAAAAGCGGACTGGATGGAAGCATGCTGACAGCCCGTCCTCATTTTTTCAGGGCGGAATTGAAAGATGGAATCCTGGAAGTTCCTTCACTTCAACAAACTGTATATTGAGATGATTTTACAGGAATTGGCCAAATTGTATGACCGGCTTTCGGATGATCCCGATGCAGAAGTTCCAGGCCGCGGAACAAGTATCCAGAATATCGGATTCCGGATTACTTTGGATGAAGAAGGAACGTTGGTTGGAATTGACGATATTCGTTCCGTCCAGAAAGGCAAGAGCTCCTTGGTGTCCATTCCCATGCAAGTACTGGGTGGTGGCAAGTCTTCCGGGTCAGGATTTAACGCTTCCTTTCTTTGGGACAACTGCGGTTATTTGCTGGGTTTCAAAGGAAATGGCGACGAGAACCCAGGTAGAACGAGAAAAGCGTTTGAAGCCCTACGGGACAAGCATTTGCAGTTTGAAGAACAAATAAGCCATCCTGCCTTTTCAGCTGTCTGCCGGTTTCTGGAACAATGGAATCCCGATAAGATATTGGGTTATCTGAATGACGAGAAACTCTGCCTCTGCAACGGGATTTTCCGGATTCAAGGGAATTCCCGGCACGTGCATGAACTTTCGGAAATCAGGGACTGGTGGCTGAAGCAGGGAGGAATGGAACTATGGAAAGGAGAAGGAGAAGACCAGGAAACCGGAATGTGCCTGGTCTCCGGAAGAATTGCTCCTCTTGCTTTACTGCATGAGCCAGTCATTAAAGGGGTGAGAAATGCTCAAATGTCTGGAGCCAAACTGGTTTCCTACAATTGCGCTTCATTCCTTTCTTACGGAAAGGAAAAAGGCTTCAATGCCCCCGTCAGCGAAGACCGCGCCTTTGCCTATTGCTGCGGTCTGAATTACCTGTTGTCCCGGCAGGAAACTCGCATATTCATGGGGGATGCCACCATGGTGTTTTGGGCGGACGCTCCTGTAGCGGAAATGAATGCGATCATGGCGGAATTTATGGCAGGCATGGTCCCTCCTCATGATTTTTCCCCAAATGCCGTTCCTGTCTCCGCCATGGACGAGAATGTTTTGCAAAAAACGCATGCCCTGTTGAAAAAAATGGTGCAGGGCAAGCTGGGATACGATGACCTATCTTATGGGGATGCACGCTTCTTCATTCTTGGACTTTCTCCCAACTCGACCAGGCTGGCTGTCAGGCTTTGGTATGAGTCCTCCTTTGGGGTTATCATGGAAGCATTGCAGTCCCACTACAGGGACATGCAGTTGCAGCGGCAATGGACGGAAGACAATTCCAGGCATCCGGAACCTTTGTTGCCGTCTCCCTATGCGGTTTTACGGGAAACGGCACGTGAAATGAAGGACGTGTCCCCGCTCTTGACGGGGGCTTACATAAAATCCATCTTTTTAAATAATCCCTATCCGGATTCTCTCCCATTGTCCATCCTGCGGAGAATCAAAGCCGACCGGAAGATATCCTATATCCGCTGTGCCGCTTTAAAGGCATGGCTTGTTCGGCGGCAAAAAAAGCACTTTCAACAACAAACCATTACACCCATGCTGGATATTGAAAATAAACAACCGGGGTATCTCCAGGGGCGTCTTTTTGCGGTTTATGTCAAAACGCAGGAAGACGTCTTTAAAGGAAGAACTCTCAATACGACCATCCGTGACAGTTATTACGCATCAGCCTCCACGTCACCGTGCTTTGTCATGTCTCGTCTGGCGCGGCTTTATTCCCAGCATCTGGGAAAACTGAGCTATCGGGAAAAAATAGCAAGAGAAGAGCTGGTGCAGGAAATTCAGGATAAAGTAGATATAGCTACCCTTCCCAAATTCCTGGACCTGGAACAGCAGGCTTACTTTAATTTGGGATACTACCATCAAATAAACGATTTTTGTAAGAAAAAAGAATCCATACAAACAGAAGAACAATAACAAACAACCTGAGTTAGATCATGAACAAAATTGATTTTATGCTTATTTTCGACGTACTGGACGCAAATCCTAACGGAGACCCTGATGCGGGAAACATGCCTCGCGTCGATGTGGAAAGCAACCAGGGTCTGGTGACGGATGTTTGCTTGAAACGGAAAATCCGCAATTTCATTCAATTGACGAAAAAAGATGTCCCCGGATATGATATTTACATCAAAGAAAAGGCCATTTTGACAAACGAGCAGAAAAGGGCTTACGAAGCATTGGGATTTGATCCGAAAAAACCGGGAGAAAAGGAACGCGACGCCGGGCGCCTCTGGATGTGTAAAAACTTTTTCGATATCCGTACATTTGGAGCAGTCATGTCTCTCAAGGAAGCCAATTGCGGACAGGTCCGCGGCCCGGTACAACTGTCTTTTGCCCGTTCGGTAGATAGTATTATCAGCGCGGAATATGCCGTAACCAGGTGTGCGGTCGCCACGGAAAAAGAGGCCCAGGACCAAAAAGGAGACAATAGAACTATGGGGCGGAAATTTACGGTCCCCTATGCTGTTTACAGCGCACGCGGCACCATGAATCCTTTCCTGGCCGAGCAGACAGGATTTTCCGAGCAGGACTGGCAAACGCTGGTGGAGGCCATGGTCCATTTGTTTGACTTCGATGCCTCTGCGGCCCGTCCGGCAGGTGCGATGGCTGTTCGCAAACTGGTTCTTTTCAAGCACAACAGCCAGTTGGGCAACGCCCCAGCGCACAAATTGATGGATGCTGTTTCCATCACAAGAAAAGCGGATGTGGAGGTAGCCCGATCCTTCAAGGATTACGAGGTGACAATCGACCAGTCTGCCATTCCGGCAGGAGTGACCGTTGAAGTAATTGAAAATTAGTTACTGCTGCTTCATTCTACAGATCATATAATAATGAGGGCGAGCCAGGATTGGTTCGCCCTCATTATTATGGAAAGAAAGGCTCCATGTACGGAATTCCTTCCTGTGTCCAGATTTTCTTTCCCTTCCTTTTCTTTCCGCAAAAAAACCCGGTCCGCAATAGCGGAACCGGGCGAAAGAAAAGATATGAGGAATGCCTGATTTTTACCGCACACGGGCAATGAGCCAGTGCAACAAGTCCTTGACGGCGACGCGTTCCTGTTCCATGGAGTCGCGGTGGCGGATGGTCACCGTGTCTTTGAGGGAAGGATCGTTTTCTCCGAGGGTTTCGAAGTCCACCGTGATGCAGAAGGGGGTGCCCACTTCATCCTGGCGGCGGTAGCGGCGGCCAACGGCGCCCGCTTCATCGTAGAAGACGGTCATCCAGGGCTGGAGGGTCTTTTCAATTTCCCGGGCAATGCGTACCTGTTCCTCGTTTTTCTTGAGGAGCGGGAAGATGGCGGCCTTGATGGGGGCGATACGGGGGACAAAGCGCAGCACCGTACGCACGTCCTTTTTGCCCTTGTCATCCACAAGCTCTTCTTCATCGTAGGCTTCACAGATGATGGCAAGCACGGTCCGGTCGCATCCGGCGGAGGGTTCCACGACATGGGGAATGAATTTTTCCCGCGTTTCTTCGTCGAAGTATTCCAGGGGACGGCCGGAGCCTTTCTGGTGGCAGGTCAGGTCGTAGTCCGTACGGTAGGCGATGCCTTCCAGTTCCTGGATGCCGAAGGGGAATTCGTATTCCAGGTCATAGGTTTTTTTGGAGTAGAAGGCGCGTTCGTCATCCGGCACGTCCAGAATGTGGATGTGTTCACGGGGAACCCCCACTTCGTCATAGAAACTGAGACGCTTTTCCAGCCATTCGTCCACCAGCCTCAGGCCGTCTTCCGGACGGCAGAAATATTCGATTTCCATCTGCTCGAATTCACGGGAGCGGAAGGTGAAGTTGCGCGGATTGATTTCATTGCGGAACGATTTGCCGATCTGAGCGATCCCGAACGGCAGTTTCACGCGGGAACTGTCCAGAATGTTTTTGTACTGGCAGAAGATGGATTGAGCCGTTTCCGGCCGCAGCCATCCGGTGGCATTGGGATCGTTTTCATCGGAGGTGGCCCCAATGGTCGTTTTGAACATGAGGTTGAATTCGCGGGCTTCCGTCAGCAGGGAACCGTTGGCGGGGTTGTACATGGTGGAGTCCGTGACGGGTTCCATACGCTCTCCCTGAAGCTCGATTTCCTTGTGGGATACGTCCTTGCCGGCCAGCTGCGCGTAGTACTGGGCCGCGGTTTTGCGGGCCTTGTCCGCCTGTTTTTCAGTTTCCACCAGCACGGAGTATTCCTTTTCCATGTTCCAGGAACCGTCCTTTTTCGCGGCTCCCGTGTAGAAGAACCCCATGCCGCTCTGGGCCGGCACCTGGTCGGCGCGCAGGCGTTCCTTGGTCAACAGGCAGTCGCACATCGGGTCGGAGAAGCCGCCCACGTGGCCGGAGGCCACCAGCACGGAGTTGTGGGTCAGGATGGAGCCGTCCATGCCTACCACGTCGTCACGTTCCTGGACGGTTTTGCGCCACCAGTATTCTTTGAGGTTGCGCTTGAGCTCCACCCCCATGGGACCGTAGTCCCAGCAACCATTCAGACCGCCGTAGATTTCGGCTGCCTGGAAAATGAAACCTCGCCTTTTGCAAAGGCTTACAATTTTCTCCATTCGGGCGGGATCTGTATTGGTTCTGTCTGCCATGATTGAATATAGGTTGGGTTGGCTGTGCGGGGGTATTGATGACCTCAAACGGAGGGCAGTGAAAGCAAAAAGCGTGTCTTCTCAAGAATTCCAGGGGAGGGGAATGTTCCTGAGCAGCTGGGAGTCATAACCCGCTTCCACCAGCGTGCGGAAGGCTTCCATCGCTTCCGGAGTTACAGGTTGCTCCGTGGAGAATCCCTGCCGCGGGTATTCCAGGATTCTCTGGAAGTCCCCCACCATGGCGGAGACAACCAGCTCCTGCGGCAGTTCCGCGGTCAGATATCCCCGAAAAGTGACGGGAGGGGAGCTGACCGCCACCCGCGCTTCCGGCCACTGGGCCTGGAGCGTAGCCAGCGTCCGCCGTTCCATGTAGGGCTTTTGCAGGGCGATGAGACTGACAGGCTCCCCGATTCCCGCCCGTTTCAGCACTTCCCGTGAGAAGCGGACATTTTCCCCGGTGTTGGTGGATTTGTTTTCTATCAGGATGCAGTTTTCCGGAACGCCCGCTTTGATGGCCGCCTCGGCAAAGAGTTCCGCCTCCGGGACGGCCCAGCCTCCCGTAAAGCGCCCCATGCCGCCGGAAAAAAGGATGACCGGAGCCAGATGCCGCTTATAGAGCTCCGCCGCATATTCCGCCACGCGTACGTCATTGCTGCCAAGCACGAAGATGAGGTCAGCCGGGCGGAGCTCCTGCCCGACGTGATGGTAGTTCCACAAGATTTCTATGGCTTCATCCGGAGTCATCGCGCCTGTGTACTCAAGATTGGTCTCTCTGTAAATGCCGGATTCACCACAGTCCGCATTTGCCCCATTCCAGCGCGGCCCAGCCCAGCAGGGCATTGGCCACGGCGTGCATCACGATGACGGCGCACAGGTTTTTCTGCCAGACGGCGAGCAGATACGCCAGCGAGCCGTAGATGAAGGCGCCGCAGTAGTCCACGGGCTGGTGCACGGCCATGAAGCAGAGCGTAGTGATCCAGTACGCTTTCCAGGAGTGCGTGCCGAACGGGACTTTCCACGGATGGTCGGGGTTGACCAGGAAGCGCATGAGGTATCCGCGCCAGAAGAGTTCCTCCACCACGGCCACCACGATGACGGCGCGGAAGAACCGCAGTGCCAGAGCCGTCAGCCAGCTCCAGGATCCCGGAGCAAAGACCGCCGAAGGATCAAATCCCTCCGGACGGGCGTCGATTCCCAGCAGATAACGGTACCAGGGCCATTCCGGATGGCCGAACCACGCATCGGGGCCTCCCGGCAGGCGGTCCGCCGCCATGGTGGGGGCCAGCCAGCACAGGATGCCCAGCACGCCGAAGAGGATTCCCCACGCCGCAGGCTTTCCTTTCCAGTCCCAGTCCACGGATTTTCTCCACCAGAGGAACAGAATGAAGCAGACAACGGCCTGGAGCGGGTAGAGCCATTGCTCAGGAGCCCTTCTCCACCACGCAGCAGCCGGGTGGTCCCATTCCAGGAAGGGGCCGCCGAATTGCCAAAGGAGGGTGAATCCCATGAATACCGCGAACGGCGCCACATACGCCTTCGTTTTCTGGTACTCCAGGTCGGAGTTCATGAGAAGACCGGGTCAGGAGAGTGTCTTGACGAAGCGCTCCATGCGGTTGCAGGCTTCCTTGATTTGATCGTAGGCCGTGGCATAGCAGCAGCGCAGGAAACCCTCCCCGCTTTCTCCGAAGGCGGTCCCCGGCACGGCCGCCACTTGTTCCTCCATCAGGAGGCGCGTAGCGAATTCCTTGCTGCTGAGCCCGAATTTGGAGATGTCCGGGAAAACGTAGAAGGCACCGCCGGGCATATGGCAGTCCATTCCTATTTCATTGAACCGCTTCACCAGGTAGTCACGCCGCTGGCGGTAGCTTTCCCGCATCTTGAGCATGGCATTCGTGCCGTTTTCCAGTGCCTCAATGGCCGCTTCCTGCGAGGTGATGGGCGCGCAGAGCATGGAGTACTGGTGGATTTTCATCATGGCGGAGATGAGGGGCTCCGGCCCGCAGGCGTAACCGAGGCGGAATCCCGTCATCGCAAAGGCCTTGGAGACGCCGTGCAGCAGCAGCGTGCGCTCCCTCATGCCCGGCAGGGCGGCAATGGAGACGTGCGGCTTGCCGTCGTACCGCAGTTCGCTGTAGATTTCATCCGTCAGCACAATGAGATCGTGCTTGATGCAGATGCGCGCGATTTCCTGGAGGGTTTCCACGGGAGCCACAGCCCCGGTCGGATTCGTGGGGAAGTTGAGCATCAGCACCTTGGTTCTGGGGGTGATGGCGGCTTCCAGCACGGCCGGATTGAGGGCAAAGAGGTCCTGCTTGCTCGTAGGCACGGCGGTAGCCACGCCGTAAGCCATCCTGACGCTGGGCGCGTAGGAGACGTAGCAGGGTTCGTGGTACAGTACTTCATCCCCCGGATTCAGGACGGCGCGGAGAGCCAGGTCAATGGCTTCACTGACGCCCACTGTCACCAGCACTTCGTTCAGCGGGTTGTAATCCACATGGAAGAAACCGCGGACGTATTTGACAATGGCCCGGCGCAGGGATTCCAGGCCGTAGTTGGAGGTGTAGGAGGTATGGCCTTTTTCCAGGGAGTAAATGGCGGCTTCCCGGATGTTCCACGGCGTGACAAAGTCCGGTTCCCCGACGCCCAGGGAGATGATGTCCGACCTGCCCGTGACCAGATCAAAGAATTCACGGATGCCGGAACGGGGTATGGAGCCTACCTGCTCCGCAATTTTATTCTGCCAGTTCATGATGTTTCCTTTCTTGACGGCAGAGGCTTACGGCGCAACGACGAGGCGCTCCGTCTGCGCGGGCGCTTCAAAGATGCAGCCGTTTTTCTTGTAGGTTCTCAGATGGAAGTGCGTGGAGGTAGAGAGCACCCCTTCCAGCGTGGAGAGTTTTTCCGCGACAAACCGGGCAATGTCCCGCATGCTTTTGCCTTCCACCAGGACGAGCAGGTCGAATCCTCCGCTAGCCAGATAGCAGGAGGACACTTCGTCAAAACGGGAGATGCGCATCGCCAGGCGGTCGAATCCGCCGTCGCGTTCCGGAGTCATCTTTACTTCGATGAACGCCGCCACCTTGTTGTCGTGTTCGTATTCCTCATTCACCACGGCCTGGTAGCCCACGATCAGCCCTTCTCGTTCCCATTGCTCGCGCTGGGCCCGCACGGCTTCTTCAGTCATGTCGAGACGTTCGGCCAATTCGCCATCGCTCAAGCGCGCTTGAGTCGCCAATAACTGTAAAAGAGGTGCGGAGGACATAAATTTTCAGAGATAAAAGACTCTTTTGAAGCGGACGTGTCAAGGATACATATTCCGGAAGGATGACATTATACTATCCCCTACCATTTTATTCAAGTTCGTCATTTGAAGAGGGGATCATGCCTGTAAAAAAGGAACGTCATTGCTATCAACATCATAAGAAGTGTTTCAAACATTCGTTAGAATTAATTTCAGAGAATAGTTGCTCTAATCTACCTTTTGTGCCATAATAAAGTGCATAGACCTATAGCGTCCTTTTCCCGGGAACGCTGGACACCAATTTTTATATGACAGTCTGACATTATGAGCATGGCACTTAATCCTGACAGGGCTACCCTGAACTTTCTCAATGCCTTCCCGGAAGAAATCCGGCTGCGCGGTGAAAAGCTGCAAAAAGACGGAGCAGTTACACAAATTTTCGGCAATCATTTATATATTCAGGGCCGTGTGGAAGACACGCACGGCGTCCACCGGGTGAACCTCCGCCTTCAGGGGAACAGATGGTTCGGAGCATGTTCCACGGAAGACGAGGATCTGGCGGGCGCCGCCATGTACGCCACCATGTTGGAACGCATGTACCGCGGCCAGGACCTTCCGGAGTCCCCCAACGAGCTGAACGACGTTCCCCTGCTGGACATTCTGGAAGAGAAGCTGGGCCGGGAGCTGGACGACAAGGAGGCTGATTACGTAGGCAAGCTGGAAAAGCGCTACCGCCGTTTCGCCATTGAGCAGGAAATCCATGACCACGACATGGTACGCCTGAATCCACGGTGGGAAATCACCACCTATGATCCGCTGGAGCTGTGGCCGGTTCCGCCGACGAATATTCTGGAGTTCTGGAATTACATCGCCTATGCCTTCAACAAGAGGCGCCTGCCCTATCCGGAGTTCATGGAGAGCATCACGGACCTGGAAAAGGTGCAGCACAAGATTCACGAGTGGGAACGTTCCCGGGAAGTGGGCACTTGGTATGACCGCATCCAGTCCGTCAACGAACGGCCGCCCCAGCCTCCGCGCGGCGAGCTGTTCATGCGGCTCGTCTCCACCATCAACGAGGGTCACTTCGAGTACCGCCATTCCCTGAAGCAGGACTGGATTCCCGTCCGGGAAAAACAGGACCTGGAACATCTGGAAAACCTGCATGAACGCGCCGCCGTGCGCATGGACGCCCAGACGGAAATCCTGCTGGTGTCCCTGGCCGATTACGCCCATGAGGAAGACGCCCTGACGCTGGACCTGGACCAGGAGGCCGCCTGCGCCCTGATGAACAAGCTTTTCCACCAGCCCGCGCTGAAGGGGTATCTGGTGAACCTGGATGAGAATTATTTCAAAGTGGTGGACGAACCGCTCAAGTGGGTCTGCCAGGACGATCCCATCGAGCCGGACTGCTACGCGCTTCAGCTCGTCACTTCCTCCGGCATCAACGTTTCCCACTCCGTCAGGCAGCTTCCCGGCCAGCAGGAATTGTACCAGTCTGACGAAACCGTTTTCCCCGGCCCTCCCCGCTGGCTGGAGAGCACGGAAGTGGAACCCCGCTATTCCATCCCCAAGCAGGTTATCGACAGCCTGGAAGGCGTGGAATTCCTCCGCAAGATCGGGGCTACCCTGCCCCCCAGCATGGAGGACCGCGTGGTGGACATCGACCTGCGCGGCAGCTTTGACATGAAGATCGTGCGCGGCCTCACCTCCGCGGAAACGGAACACGTGCTGTGCGAAGTGACCGCCACGGACGCTTCCGGCTACCGCACGGAAAAACTTGGCAAGGACGGCTGGGAAGTTGCTCATCAGGAACCCATGCGCAATAAGGCGCTCCTGCGCTTCATCCGTGAACACCTTTACCCCATCCCCGGTCTGCTGGAGGACATGGGTTTCTCTTATGATCCGCAGGTGGGGGCCTTCAAGGCGCGCGTCACGCGCCAGTTCCCTGAAAAGTTTGCGGAATGGGCCAAGCACCTTCCTGAAGAGCTGACCGTGAACATGGATGAAAAGCTCAAGACGCTGCTGGCGGACCCGGTGGCGGCGGCCGTCCGGTTCGAGGTAGTGAACCAGGAGATCGACTGGTTCGACCTCCGCATCGTCATCGACGTGGAGGGTGTCCAGCTTTCCAAGGAACAAATCCGCGCCCTGGTGGCCGCCAGAGGCGGCTACGTCCGCATGGACGACGGCGGCTGGATGCGCCTGGAAATCAAGCTGGACAACGACCAGCGCGACGCCGTTACCCGCCTGGGCCTGGACCCCTTCGACCTTTCCGGGGAAACCCACCGCATGCACGCCATGCAGCTCGCGGACCCCAAGGCCGCGGAAGTGTTCGACCCGAAGGCATGGAAACGCATCAAGGACCGTACCGCGGAAATCCAGATCGACGTCAAGCCGGACGTTCCCAGCCAACTTCAGGCCACCCTGCGCCCCTACCAGATCGACGGCTTCCACTTCCTGGCCTATCTGGCCACGAACGGGTTCGGCGGCATTCTGGCGGACGACATGGGCTTGGGCAAAACCATCCAGTCCATTACCTACGTTCTGTGGCTGCGTGAGGAATACGCACGCAAGAACAAGTCCAGGAAAAAGCTCGCCGTTCCTCCGGTGCTCATCGTGTGCCCCAAATCCGTGCTGGACGTATGGGCGGGGGAAACGGAGAAATTCGCCCCCGGCGTGCGCGTTCTCGTCATCCGCAGCAAGGACCAGGCCAATCTGGAGGACATCAACAAGAATTACGACATGGTCGTGGTCAACTACGCCCAGCTCCGCGTCTGCGGAGAAACCCTGAACCAGATCAAATGGCTCACGGTCATTCTGGACGAAGGCCAGCAGATCAAGAACCCGGATTCCAAGGCCGCCAAGGCCGCGCGGGACATCGTTTCCTACAACCGCCTCGTCCTCTCCGGCACGCCTATTGAAAACCGCCTGCTGGACATGTGGTCCCTCATGGCTTTCGCCATGCCCGGCGTACTCGGCTCCCGTTCCTACTTCAAGAAGAGGTTCGACAAACGCAAGGACCCGCAGAGCCAGAACCGCCTGGCCGCCCGCCTGAAGCCTTTCCTGTTGCGCCGTACCAAGTCCCAGGTGGCAAAAGACCTGCCGCCCAGAACGGAAGAGGAAGTGTACGCCAAGATGGAAGGCATCCAGAGCCAGCTTTACAAGGCGGAACTGCGCCGCATTCAACAAGCCCTGCTCGGCCTGGATTCAGACGAATCCGTGAAGAAGAACAGCTTTGCCATTCTTCAGGGCCTCATGCGCCTGCGCCAGATTTGCTGCCATCCCGGCCTGGTGGACCCGAAGTACGCCAAGGAGGACAGCGCCAAGATGACCGCCCTGTTCTACCTGCTGGACCAGCTCCGGGAGGAAGGGCACAAGGTGCTCGTCTTTTCCCAGTTCGTTTCCATGCAGGAAATCATCAAGAATCGCCTGGAAGCGGAGAACCGTCCGCTCAACTACCTCACGGGCCAGACCAAGGACCGCCGCGGGGAAATCGAAAAGTTCCAGACGACCAAGGACCCGTCCGTCTTCCTTCTTTCCCTGAAAGCCGGGGGCGCCGGCCTCAACCTGACTTCCGCCTCCTACGTCATTCTGTACGATCCGTGGTGGAACCCGGCTGTGGAAAGCCAGGCCATCGACCGTACGCACCGCATTGGCCAGAAGAACAAGGTAATCGCCTATCGTCTTCTGACGAAGGATTCCGTGGAAGAGAAAATCCGCATCCTCCAGCACCAGAAGAACCAGCTGGTTGCCAACGTGCTTGGAGACGAAGGCTTCACGTCCAGCCTCGGCATTGACGACCTGAACTTTATCCTCAACCACGGGGACGACGAGGAAGGTTAAAGCGGTCCGGCACTGCCGGATGGAAGTGGTCCATGATGAAAGACCAGAAAAAGGGCAGGATTCCTATTCCCGCCCTTTTTTCATCATCGGTTTTGGCACTGTTTCAGCGGCATGGCCGCTGAAATGTCCATTCGCCAGGCAGCATCACCAAGTCAGACTGACGGGGTCCGTATGGTAGAGCACGCCGCCCTCGTCCCGGACAAGAAGGGTGAGCTGGATGCGCGCGGGAAGACGGAGCATCTGAAGGCCGTTGAAGGCGAAAATCTGCCCCTGGCACAGCAGGGGGCGGGAACCGAAGAGTTCATCCCCCTCAATGACCTGCGTGCCGTCCTGGTGGGAACGGACGGTCCATTTTTTGCCGATGATGCGCACGGCCCCGTCCCCCATGTTGCGGATGCTCACATTGTAGGGCACGGGGATGCGCCCGTCGTCGCCCGCCATTTGCTGCAATTCCTGATCCTGGGAATACAGATTGCGCGGAGAAAGACGCACGTCCAGGCTCGTCAAGAGGGGAAGCACCATAAGGAACAGGGAGAGTTATGATTCCGCGGGCGCCAACGCCGCCTTCATCAATTTCAGCGTCGTCTTGCGCAGGGCTTCCACTCCCGCCTTCGTGGGCTTGGCTCCGGGTGCCAGCGTCATCTGCTCCTGCAACGTGGTCAGCAGTTCCATGATTTTGCCGATGTCCCGGCGTTCCTTCATTTCCGGCTCCACTCCGTCCAGAATGTAATGGAAGTATTCCGGCACGTCCGGCTGAAAAATGACTTTGGCCTTGTCTTCGGAGAATTTGTTGTCCAGGGCCGCCGTAGCGGCATCCAGCGCCCGAATCCAGCCGCCCAGGCCGATCAGGTTAGCCATGTCGGAATCACGCAGGGAGGCAAGCTCCTGCTCCACGTCGGACTGGATCAGGGCCAGGTTGTTCTTGAAACTGCCCAAATCGCCGTCCTCCGCATTTTTCAGCAGGCTGGCGGCGTGGCGGTTTACGCGCTCTCCGGCACCTATCGCCTTCGCGTAGTTGGAGAGGTCCAGCGCAATGGGCTTCACTTCGTTCATCTTGCCGCACTGCACGATGACAAAGCCGTCCGCCATCATTCCTCCCAGTTGAAGTGCCAGTGAGCAGCGGTCCATCGGCGGCCGTTCCGGACGCGGACGCAGGGCCGCGTTTTCCGGGATTTCCGGCAGTCCCTCCAGGTCTTCAAAAATCTTGCGGATGGACGGGGCGGTAAATTCGTTGATTCCCAATTCCTCATTCATATGGGAGTCGTCCAGAAGGCGCTCCGGAATGGCCGGCTGGGACTGCCTGTCAGGCTGCGGAAGCTGGATGTCCAGCACGGTGCCGTCCCTGTCAGGCACTTCTTCCCCGGGATCGGCAAATGCCATTCCCCCCGTCACGGATATGGCCGCGGCCAGCAGATAAAATCTCTTCATAACAATATTCAAAAAGGTTAGGCAAAACTGAATATGTCTTGACTCTCGGCTTATGGTGTCTTATACGGGCGTCGCGTCAAGGAAATCCCTTGCGTCTGACGCAAAAAGGATATTGAACAACCCATCCGCCCTGCATGAACTACAATTTTATCTGGCTCTTGTGCTATCTTCTGGTCCTCGTAGGCCTCGCCGGCTACGGTTTTCACCGCCTCACCATCGTTTACCTTTACTGGAAGAACCGCAACAACAAGCCGCAGCCCAAATCCCGCTTCCGGGAGCTTCCCGTGGTCACGGTCCAGCTTCCCATGTTCAATGAAAAGTTCGTTGTGGACCGCCTTCTGGAATCCGTCGCCGCCCTGGATTACCCCAAGGACAAGCTGGAAATCCAGATTCTGGACGATTCCACGGACGATACGACGGAACAGTGTTACCGGAAGGTGGAGGAATTGAAGTCCCGCGGCTTTGACGCCGTCTGCATTCACCGCACGGACCGCACCGGTTTCAAGGCCGGAGCGCTGGAAGCGGCCACCAAGGTGGCCAAGGGGGAATTCCTGCTGATCCTGGACGCCGATTTCGTCCCGGAACCCGACCTTCTGCAAAAGACCATTCATTATTTCACGGATGAGGGCGTCGGCCTCGTCCAGACCCGCTGGGGCCATATCAACCGGGAATACAACCTGCTTACCCGCATCCAGGGCATGTACCTGGACGGCCACTTCGCCATGGAACAGACGGCCCGCAACCGTTCCGGACGCTTTTTCACGTTCAACGGCACTGCCGGCATCTGGCGCAAATGCGTGATCGGCGACGCAGGCGGCTGGTCCCACGATACGCTGACGGAAGACATGGACCTTTCCTACCGCGTCCAGCTCAAGGGATGGCGCTTCATTTACCTGAACGACGTGGTAACCCCCGCGGAACTTCCCGTGGACATGGACGGATTCAAGTCCCAGCAGCACCGCTGGACAAAGGGCTCCATCCAGGTCTGCCAGAAGATACTGCTGGACATCTGGCGTTCCAAGGCTCCGTTGAAGGCCAAGGTGGAGGCCACCACCCACCTTACCTGCAATTATTCCTACCTTCTTCTGGCCCTGCTCTGCTTCCTGGTGTACCCCATCTGCACGCAGCGCATCCCGGAAAATGAAACGGTGGTCATGTGGTTCGTGAACGTGGCCCTGTTCTTCCTGACCAGCGTGGCCGTCTGCATCTTTTATATGAGCGCCCAGATCGTGGTGCGTCCCAAGTCCTGGTGGAAGGAACTTCCCTACCTGCCTCTTCTGCTCACCCTGAGCGTGGGCATGGCGGTCAATAACGCCAAAGCCGTTCTGGAAGCCATCTTCGGCCACCAGTCCGCCTTTGTCCGCACGCCCAAGTACGGCGTGGAACAGAAGGAAAACAGGCAGCATGTCTCCCAGCTCAAGCGCAACGGGTACAAGGCAATCAAATCCGTCGTCATTCCCGTGCTTGAAATCGCCTGCGGCACTTTCTTCCTGAACTTGATCATCCTGATGATACGCCAGGGCCACTATATTTCCCCCATCCTGATGATTCCCTTCCTGGGATTCTATTACACCGGGTTCTGCTCCCTGGGCCGCATGATTTCCAATCTGATGCCCGCCCGGCAAACCGCCAAAGCCAAGAACTAGCCGCCTCCCATGCCTGCGCCTCTCTCGCAAGCACGCCTGATTCAACTGACCGCCGCCGCTGTTGCGGTGCTCGGCACCCTCGTTTCCTGCACCGGCAGGGACTACCAGCCTACCGCCATCGTCAAGGACGGCGTGGTCGTCAGCGTCCGGGACCAGAAAATGGCCGTCATGCGCGGCGGCAAGGTCGTAAAGACCTACCCGGTCAGCACCTCCAAATTCGGTCTCGGCGACAGCAAGGGAAGCTGCCGCACTCCGCTGGGCGCGCACCGGATTGCCGCCAAGATAGGGACAAACCAGCCCAAGGGCATGGTGTTTAAAAGCCGGAAGCCCACCGGGGAATGCGTGGCGCCGAATTCTCCGGGCCGCGACCCCATCGTCACGCGCATCATGTGGCTGAAGGGCGTGGAATCCCGCAACCGGAACGCCTATTCACGCCTGATCTATATTCACGGAACGGCTGAGGAACGCACCATCGGCACCCCCGCCTCCTACGGCTGCATCCGCATGAAGAGCGACGACGTGTACGAAGCTTTCAACCTGGTCAACACCGGAGACCCCGTGGTGATTGAACGCTGCTCCATCAGCGCCTCCCTGAAAGCGCTGGAAGAGGCGGAAAGAATGCAGAACACCCCCCTTCTGGTCATGGCCCCCGCCCCGGCGGCCGCAGAGCCCCACAATACGGCTTCCCTGGTTTCCTACCGCCACCGGTCTTCCCGCCCCCCTGCCGTGGCCCTGACGCACAAGCAGACCACCGCCAAAAAGAAGGCCGTCTCCCGGACTCACACCGTACAGTCCCGCAAGGCGAAAAGCGGCAAGTCCGCGTCCCGCTCCTTCAAAACATCGCGGTCCCGCCGCGGCTGATTTTTCTCCGCCCGGCTTCCTTCCTCTCCCGGCATGCCTGACACGGCTGTTTGAACGCGCGGTTGCGCGCCTTCGTCACATTTGTTAACATGCGCATATGGAGATGATGGAACACGAAGATATCAGCAACGCTAATCTAGCCGGGCATCTGCTGGTGGCCGCTCCCTACCTGGAAGGCGGTGGATTCCACCATTCCGTCATTTTCCTGAGTCGGGTGGAGGAGGAATTTGTCATCGGCTACATCCTGAACCATCCGGCCAACATGACCGTAGGAGACGTAGCTCCCAGCACGGACATTCCTGCGTCCCTTTATTCCGTCCCCATCTTCAAGGGCGGTCCGGTGGAGCGCAACCAGCTCATTTTCGCCGCCTTTTCCCGCACGGAGGAGAAATTGCGCGTCCAGTTCCACCTTCAGGAGGAACAGGCGCTGGAATACGCGGAAGACCCCCATGTCATGCTGCGCGCCTATGTGGGGCACAGCGGTTGGACGCTGCCCCAGCTGCGCAGGGAGCTGAACGACCGCGCGTGGTACGTTTCCCCCATGGTTCCGGACCTTTGCCTGGAGCCGGATTATTCCAAGGTGTGGGCCATGGCCATGCGCCGCCTGTCCCCGCTGCACCAGATCATGAGCCACGCGCCCGCACAGCCTTCCTTGAACTGATATCACCCGTCATGAGCATCCAACAAAACCTGGAACACATTATCTCCCGCATCCGCGCCGCGGAAGCACGCGCCGGACGCCCGAAAGGGTCCGCCCGCCTGGTAGCCGTCAGCAAAACGTTTCCGGCCTGCGACGTCCTGGCCTGCTACGATGCGGGACAGCGCGTCTTCGGAGAAAACAGGGTTCAGGAAGCCCTGGAAAAGATTCCCGCCCTGCCGCCGGACACGGAATGGCACCTTATCGGCCCCCTCCAGCGCAACAAGGTGCGCAAGGCCCTCGAACATTTCACGCTGATCCATGCCGTGGATTCCCTGCGCCTGGCTCAGTTCCTGGACACGGTAGCGCAGGAGACGGGCAAACGCCCCCGCATCCTGCTGGAAGTCAACGTCGGGGCGGAAGACAGCAAATTCGGGTTTTCCCCGGAACTTCTGGAACGGGACTGGGAAGAACTGGCACGGCTCGGCCATATCGAGATCGCCGGCCTGATGTGCATTCCCCCTCCCGTGGATGATCCGGAGGAGGCGCGCCCCTATTTCCGCCGCCTGCGGGAGCTGAGGGATTCCCTGGCCGTCAAAAGCGGAATGCCGCTTCCGGAGTTGTCCATGGGCATGAGCCACGACTTTGAAACCGCCGTGGAGGAGGGAGCCACCCTCGTCCGCGTGGGCACGGCCCTTTTCGGAGGCAGGGCGTATGCCCCGGCGCCGTCATTTTAATTGGACAGAAGGAATTGCGGCGTGTAGGGTTGCTGAAGAGGAAGGGAAAGCCCCGGACGGTTTTTTGATTTCATAACCCATGCTGACAGGAGGGAAAAATGTGATTCCGCATGCGGTGCGGGACGTAGCGGATGCCGCCGCGGCATTTTCCGCGCGCATTGGTCCGGACAGGCATTTCGATTCCCAGAAGGATGTGGAGGAAGCGCTGGAGGAATGCTGCACTCCGCAGAACGTCACCGTCATCGGCCTGACGGGCTCCGGCAAGTCCTCCACGCTGGACGCCCTGGCGGGGGAATACTTCTGCTCCCGCGTTTCCAGCGAAGCCACCCTGATACGCTGGCAATACAAGCCCAACCCCGCCCCGCACACCCATGAATGGGTGGAGGACCGCTTCTACCCGTCGGATTCCCTGCTGAACCTGGAGTTCTGGGACACCATCGGCCTGGAACAGCCTGCCGCCCCCCAGCGGCTGAAGCATATCGTCCCCAAGTCGGACGCCGTGCTGGTCGTCATTTCCGCCAAAGACGGCAATGAACCCGCCATCTGGGAGTATTTGAAAACGCTGGAGGAACGGCTCCATTCCCGCATGGTGCTGGTCATCACCCACGCGGAGCTTCTGCCTTTTGAACAGCTTCAGGCGCTGAAGGAGGAGATGCGCTCCGTCTCCCGGGAACATCTGGGCGTCCAGCTTCCCCTGTACCCCATCACTCCCGCGGGGGAGCGCGCGGGCGAGGGAGTGGAAGCCCTGAGAACCTGCGTTCAGGAGGTTCTGAAACGGAGCCCCCTGACGGACAGGCGCGTGGAACGCCTGCTGCTGGCCACGGACCGCCTGCTGGAGGAACAGGGAAAGGTGCTCAATGAACTGCACCGCCTTTCCAAGCTGGATTCCGGCTTCCTGACTTCCATTGACCGGGAAATCGACCGCATCCAGCTTCAAATGGAGGAGGAAATGCCCGCAAGGCTGAAGGCATACGCGCAATACGTCCAGGATTGCGTGCCGCGGCTGGGTAAAAAGTCCGCCCGGCAGTTGGGACGCTTCCTTTCCATCAGAAGGACGATGATCCTGCACAAGCTTCCCCCCGTCATCGACGAATGGTTTTATGAACTGGTCAAGTCGGGCATCGAAGAACGGCACGCCTACTACAACAAGGAGTTTCTCAACATCTGCCAAACACACTGGAACCACGTGCGCCCGCGCGTCAGGGAGCAGTGGGATTGCGACATCGGGGAATTCCCGGCAGCCCGGCTCCAGGCGGACCTGGAGGTGTACAAGGAACGGCTGGGACGCTCCGTGTACATGCCGCTGAAGGATTTCGGCATCAAGCCGTGCCTCAGCAAGCTGTTCCTGGACCAGGAAGACGTGATGCGGACGGAACTCAAGCTGATGCTCGTCATGGTCATTCTGGGCGCGTTGCTGGGCAGCTTCGGGGAACACGGGGCGGGATTCGCCTGCCTGGGCGTGGCTCTGGTCCTGTGGCTGGGGAGCAATCTGGGACTGGCCTGGATGCAGTACCGGCTGTCCAAGCAGATCGTCTCCGCGGCGTCTGAAATGAGCATTGCGATTGACTGCGGCCTGCGCACTCCCCTTTATGAAGCCATGATCAGCGGCCTTTCAGATTACCGCAAACTGTACGCGGATATCCGCGGCCAGGTGGCCGGAGGCGTGGAGCACCTGACGCCCCTGCTCAATGCACGCTATGACCTGTTCTACAAGCTGACCGTGCAGAAGCACCGGTTCCGCATTTAACCCTCCTACTTTTCCGGGCGCCCTGCCCGCTCCGGGGAATTTCCGTTTTCCCTTCCATTCGCACTTCCGCAAACGGGCTTTTGCGGAATATTGCGGAATACGCAGCTATGCGCATTACTCCATGCCGGAGGTGACGACCATGTCCGCCTTTTTGTCGTGCGGTTCCACAGGCAGATCGTCCAGAAGCTGGCAGGGGAAGCAAACGCCGGCCAGCGGAACGTCGCGCGCGGGACCGGCCAGCAGGGTATCGTAAAAACCGCCTCCGTAGCCCAGCCTCCTGCCGTCCCGCGTGAAGGCGGCTCCCGGCAGAACAATCAGGTCCAGTTCCCCCGCGTGCAGTTCCGGACATGCCGGACCGGGTTCCCGGATGTCCCAGCTGCCCGTGACGAATTCCCCGCCATGGCACACGCGGTGAAAACTCAACCGGCGCCCTTCATGCACCAGAGGAAAATACCATTCCCGTTCCGGCATCATGTCCAGCAGGGGCAGCAGGTCCACCTCCCCCGGCCTGGCGGCAAAGACGGCCACGCGCCGATAGTCTTTTTCCCGTGCCAGGGCCGCCAATTTCCGGCAGATGTCCAGGGACATGGCCTGCCGGGCGGCGGCGTCCAGTTCCGCAATCCTCCCGCGGATCATGCGGCGCAGTTCCCGCTTGGCGGCCGGCAGTCCTCCTATTGTTCCGGATTGGGGTGCTTCGCTTTCCATTCCAGCAGGCTTTTAAGAAATACGCTTTCCAGTGAATTGCGGGGGTGCCCGTCCTCCAGCCACACGGCGCGCCCGTCTTCCCGCACCATTTTTTTCAATTCCTCCAGAAGACAGGGGGAGGCGTGTTCCAGCAGGATTTCCTGCTTGTCGGAGTCCCTCGTCAGTTCGTTCATGGAGCCTTCCGCAATGAGAAGGCCCTTGAAGATGATGCCCACCCGGTCGCACACTTCCTGAACCTGCTCCAGAAGGTGGGAGCACAGGAACACGGTCATGCCGCGGTTCTTGAGGTTTTCAATGATGTTCCGGATGTCCCGGGAACCGAGGGGGTCCACCCCGGCGGTCGGTTCGTCCAGCACCACCAGGCGGGGGGACTGCACCAGGGCCTGGGCCATGCCGATGCGCTGGAGCATGCCTTTGGAATAACCGCCCAGACGGCGGTCCGCGGCGTCCGACAGCCCCACCAGGTCCAGCAGTTCCCTTACTTTTTCCTTCAGGCTTCTGCCGCTGAGTCCGCACAGCTTTCCGTAAAAGGCCACGGTTTCCGCTCCGGTCAGGAATTTGTAGAAGTACGGGTTTTCCGGCAGAAAGCCCACTTCCTCCCTGCTGTCCGGGGACAGGCTGGATTTGCCGAAGATGGAGCAGGAGCCCCGCGTGGGCCTCACCAGACCCAGCAGGGCCTTCATCAGCGTGGATTTGCCGGATCCGTTGGGACCGATCAGGCCGTACACCTCCCCCTGCCGGATGTTCATGTCCACCCCACGCACGGCGTGCACCACGGGCTTGCCCAGACCGGTCTTGAAGGTCTTGTGCAGATTGACTATTTCAGCGGCGGCAGGCTGGTCCATAGGAGGGGGGATTACCGTTTGATCTGCCCCAGGCGGCGCAGGAGTATCTGGCTCATTTCTATTCCCTTGGTGAACAGTTCCACGGAGAAGTTTTCATTGGGGGAATGGATGCGCGCGTCCGGCAGGCACATGCCCAGCATCAGCGCATCCGCTCCCAGCACGTTTTTCATTTCCTCAATGATCGGGATGCTGCCGCCTTCGCGCACCAGCACCGGCTTGCGCCCGAAGGCTTCCTCCAGGGCCTGCTGCGCGGCGAGGCCGAATTCGGAGTTGGGATCGCAGACATAAGCCCTGCCGCTGTGCTCCCGCTTGAATTCCACGGACACCCCTCTGGGCGTATGCGTTTTCACGTGCTCTTCCAGCAGGGATTCGATCCGTTCCGGGTCCTGTCCCGGCACCAGGCGGCAGGATATTTTGGCGAAGGCGCGACTGGGAATGATCGTCTTGCTGCCCTCTCCCTGGTAACCGCCGCCGATGCCGTTGAGCTCCAGCGTGGGGCGCGCGTAAATGCATTCCGCCCCGGTGAATCCGGCTTCCGTCACCACGGTATCCACTCCCGTCAGCTTCGCCAGCTCTTCATTGCTCATGCCGGGCACGGTGGCCCACATGCTGCGTTCCCAGGTGGCGATGGATTCCACGCCGTCATAAAATCCCCTCACGGCCACGCGGCCTTCCGAATCATGAAAGGAAGCGATGATTTCCGCCAGAGCGGTGACGGGGTTGGCTACCGCCCCGCCGAACACGCCGGAATGCAGGTCGGCGGACGGTCCCTTCACGATGATTTCCGCGCCCGCCAGGCCGCGCAGGCCGTAGGAAAAGGTGGGGGTGTCCGGAGCGGCCATGCCGGTATCGGAGACAACGATGACGTCGCAGGCCAGTTCATCCCTGTGTTCCTTCAGGAAGAGGGAAAGACTGCCGCTGCCGACTTCCTCCTCCCCTTCCAGCAGGAAGATCACGTTCACGGGCAGATGCCCGCCGTTCTGGCGCTGGAGTTCCTCCACGCCCAGAATGTGGGCGAACAGCTGGCCCTTGTTGTCCGTGGCTCCGCGGGCGTAAATTTTGCCGTCGCGCACTTCCGGTTCAAAGGGGTCGGATTCCCACAGCTCCACCGGGTCCACGGGCTGCACGTCGTAGTGGCCGTAAATCAGCACGGTCGGCCTGCCTTCCTCCCGGGGGCTGCGCCCCACCACGACGGGATGCCGGTGCGTCTTGTGCGCCACGGCTTCAAATCCCATGCCGGAGAGCTTGTCCACCAGCCAGTCCGCGCAGTCGCTCACGTCCCGGGCATGCTCCTTCTGCGCGGAGATGCTGGGAAACCTTAACAACGTAGCCAATTGATCCAGTCTGTTCATGGCACCATGAGACCATGCCTGGGCCCTCAAATCAACAGGTAAAGTGTGGCATTCCCTTCCGGAACGGGGCTTTTTTCAAAAAAATGGGCCATCGGGGCGGTCCGGGAATATATTTGATTGCCCTGGAGCTTCGTTTGTCCCTTTAATAAGCCTATGTTCAGTAAATCCAAAGTGAAAAAAGTGGATTTCGTCACCCTGTCCAAATTTTACGGCAAATACAAGGAAGCCCTCCAGCTTGAGCTGATCAACAGCCCGGCGGGCCTCACCCGCCACATTTGCGAACCGGCGCTCAACCGTCCCGGCCTGGCCATTGCCGGGTTTTACTCCTACTTCGCCAACAAGCGCATCCAGGTATTCGGCTCCGCGGAGCTGGCCTACCTCCAGAAACTGCCGGAAGGAATGCGCAAATCCCGCATCCAGCGCATGTTCCGGTGCGAGGTGCCGGGCATCGTCTTTTCCCGGGACCAGGACCCTCCCCAGGAGATCGTGGAACTGGCTGACGAGGCCGGGGTCTGCGTTTTCCGCACCAGCCTGGTCACCATGAAATTCGTCAACTCCGCCACCATCATTCTGGAAAACGAATTTGCGGAAAGCATGACCCTGCACGGCTGCATGGTGGACGTGCGCGGCGTGGGAGTGCTGATACGCGGCAAGAGCGGCGTGGGTAAGAGTGAAACGGCCCTGGGCCTGATCGAACGCGGGGCGGCCCTCGTGGCGGACGACATGGTTTACGTGCGCAACGTGGGCGGGGAACTGGTGGCAAGTGCGCCGGAGATGAGCCGCGGCTTCATGGAGGTGCGCGGCCTGGGCATCGTCAACATCACCACCCTGTTCGGGCTGAAGTCCCTGCGCCACAACAAGCGGCTGGACCTCATCGTCACGCTCATTCCAGCCAGGGACCAGGAACAGCTGGACAGGCTGGGCCTGGAGAGGGAAGGCCTTGATGTTCTGGGGGAAAAGGTGCTGCATGTCCAGCTTTCCGTGGCCCCCGGCAGGGACATCGCCCGCCTGGTGGAAGTGGCCGCCATGGACTACCATCTCAAGGACATGGGCATCGACATGGCCGGGGAGTTCAACCGCCGCCTCATGTCAAACTTCCAGGCCCCGGAAAGCGGCGACTGACAAAAAACTCTTGGAAAAAAGCTCTTATTAGTGTACTTACCGTTTTAGCAACCGCTTCACCCCTTACTTCTATTTCCATGGTTACCAAGGAACTCACCATCATCAACAAACTCGGCATCCATGCCCGCCCGGCTGCTCAATTCGTCAAACTGGCCAGCAGTTTCGATGCAGACATCGTCGTGGAAAAGGATGGCGAAGAAGTTGATGGAAAGAGCATTCTGGGCCTCATGATGCTGGCCGTGGGACACGGTTCCAAGATCACCGTCACGGCTGAAGGGAAGGACGAGCAGCAGGCGCTCGACGCGCTGGAAGACCTGGTCGCCCGCAAATTCGAAGAAGATTGAACATATTCCGGCTCATGGCCATGAGTCCGGGCCAGAAAGCCCGCAGATGATTCAGGAACCCATTTCCACGGAAGAAATACATCTCCAGGGCATTCCTGTTTCTCCCGGCATCGCCCTCGGTAAAATCAGGATCCAGATCAAGGGGTCCAAGGAACCGGTCGCCTACGACATTGAGCCGGACGAGGTGGATTCCGAACTGGTGCGCTTTCACCGCGCCCTCCAGACGACCGCGGTGCAGATCAGGGCCCTGCGCGAGCGCATGATCCAGATTTCCGGGGAAAAGGAAGCCGCCATTTTTGACGCCCACATTCTCCTCCTCCAGGACAAGATCATCCTCGACCAGGTCCGCACGGAACTGGCCAGGCGCCTCCAGAACGTGGAGCATATCTTCTACGTGGTCATGCAGAACTACATGGAAGTCCTGCGCCGCGTGGACGACCCCTATCTGCGGGCCAAGACGGCGGACATGGAGGACATCATGCAGCGGGTGATCGACAACCTGCGCAGCACGGAACCGCCGGAGGAAGACGAGGCGGACGAGGAAGAGCCCGAAATCCTCGTGGCGTACGACCTGACGCCTTCCGACACCGCCGCGGTGGACGCCAGCCAGATTCACGGATTCGCCACGGAAATAGGGTCCTCCGTTTCCCATACGGCCATTCTTGCGCGCTCCATGGGCATTCCCGCCGTGGTGGGGCTGGAACAGGCGCTGCTGAATGTGGAAAGCCACGCTCCGGCCATCCTGGACGGCTACAAGGGCGTCCTCATCCTCAAGCCCTCCACGGAGACCGTGGAATACTACAAGCGGCTCCAGGTGGAGAAGGAAAAGGCGTACAAGGCCCTGGAAGCCCTGCGGGACCTGCCCACCGTCACCCGGGACGGCCGCAGCATCCGGCTCTCCGTCAACGTGGAATTCCCCCACGAATACTCCGGCATCAAGGAAGTGGGCGCGGAAGGCGTAGGGCTGTTCCGCACGGAGTTCTTCCTGCTGGGCAATCCATCCGGCATGCCGGATGAAGAAGAGCAGATGCACTATTACAAAAAACTGGCGGAAGGCTGCGCCCCCCACGGCGTCATCTTCCGCACGCTGGATTCCGGAGGCGACAAGCTGCCCTGCGAACGGCTCGACACTCCGGAACCGAACCCCTTCCTGGGCTGGCGGGGCATCCGCGTTTCCCTGAGCCGTCCGGAACTGTTCAAGCAGCAGCTCCGCGCCATTCTGCGCGCCTGCGCGGACACGCCCGGCTGCGGCATCATGTTCCCGATGATTTCCGGCTATACGGAAGTAATCACCGCCAAGCACATCCTCCAGGAATGCCGGGAAGAACTGGAACGGGAAAAAATCCCCTACGCGCGGGACTTGAAAGTGGGCATCATGATTGAAGTCCCCAGCGCCGCCATCATGACGGACGTGCTTGCGAAGGAAGTGGACTTCTTTTCCGTGGGAACCAACGACCTGACCCAGTACACGATTGCCGTGGACAGGGTCAACAACCGCGTAGCCAACATGTTCCGCCCCACGCACCCGGCCGTGGTGCGCATCATCGGCATGACGATTGCCGCCGGTGACAAGGAAGGCATCCCGACGGCCATCTGCGGGGAAATGGCGGGTGACATCACCCTGCTGCCCCTGCTGGTGGGGCTGGGGGCCACCTCCATGTCCGTGGGCGTCCACCTGGTTCCCATCATCCGCTACGCCATCCGCAATCTGGACTACGGCCAGTGCCGGGAGATGGCCGGGAAAGCCCTCTGCGCTCCCAACAGCCGGACCATTGTCAATCTGAGCCTGGCCCTGGCCCGGGAATCCTATCCGGCCCTGTTCGAATAAAGCCGGAGCACGGCCGGGAAACCGTTCTATCCCGCATCCGGCAAAAAACATGGCCGGGCAGACATGCAGTCTTGACAGATTCACGCGTCACGTGCGTTATATTATTATCAGCATTTTCACCATGAGATATTCCAAAACCGCCGCCTCTCTCGCCCTGTGCCTGCTCGGCACCGCATTTTCAGCCTCTGCTGCGACTCCGGCGGCAACTGCCGCCCCGGCCGCCCAGAAACGCCCCAACATCATTTTCTTCCTGGTGGACGACATGGGCTGGCAGGATACCTCCCTGCCCTTTTGGAGGGAAGCCGACGGCACGCCCAAACCCACCTTCCTGAACAAACGCTACCGCACGCCGAACATGGAGGTCCTGGGCAAACAGGGCATGGTCTTTACGGACGCCTATGCCCAGCCCATCTGCTCCCCCACCCGGTGCAGCCTCATGTCCGGGATGAACTCCGCCCGGCACCGCGTGACGAACTGGACGCTTCTGCGGGACAAAACCACGGATGCGGGCCACAAGGCGCTCCAAGCCCCTCCGGACTGGAGCGTCAACGGCATTCAGCCGGCAGGCACCAAATCTTCCGGAACCACTCATCTGCCGCTGACGGAACAGGAAATCCGGTACAAGATGGACAAGCCTTTCACTCCTGTCCTGGCCCTCCCCGCCCTGCTCAAGAAGCAGGGATACACGACCATTCACTGCGGAAAGGCCCACTTCGGCACCAAAAACACGCCGGGAGCCAACCCCAAACTCTTCGGGTTCGACTACAACATCGCCGGCACGGAAATCGGCGGTCCTGCGGATTACCGGGGTTCCCAGAAATACGGCACCGGCAATTTCCACGTCCAGGGCCTGGACGAGAACAACTATTATGAAAACGACACCTTCCTGACGGAAGCTCTCACTCAGGAAGCTCTCAAACGCCTGGATGCCATCCGCCAGGACCCCAGGGAAGCCAACAAGCCTTTCTATCTGTACATGGCCCATTACGCCATCCACGCCCCTTTCGACATGCGCGGCTATGACAAGCGTTTTGCGGAAAACTATTCCAATCCCAACGACGGCCACAAATGGTCCGACAACGAGAAGAGGTATTCCGGCTTGATCGAAGGGATGGACAAGAGCCTGGGCGACATCCGGGAATACCTGAAAAAGAACAATCTGGATAAAAACACCATCATCATTTTCATGGCGGACAACGGCGGCCTGGCCATCAGCGGCCGCATGGGCAACAAGGAATCCAACTATCCCCTCAGCTTCGGCAAGGGGTCCAACCGGGAGGGCGGCATCCGCGAGCCGATGATCGTGTACTGGCCCGGCGTCACCAAGGCGGGAAGCGTCTGCACCACGCCCGTTATCATTGAAGACTTCTTCCCCTCCATTCTGGAAATGGCGGGAGCCAGAAAGATAAAAACGCCCCAGGTCGTGGACGGCAAGAGTTTCGTACCACTGCTGAAAGGCGGCAAAATGACCGCCAACCGTCCCCTGCTCTTCCATACGCCCAACGTGTGGGGGGAAGGAAACGGCAACAGCCCCCTTTATTCCCCCAGCACCGCCATGCGCCAGGGCGACTGGAAGCTGATTTACTGGCACCCCACCCAGAAGTTCGAACTGTTCAATATCAAGGAAGACATCAGCGAAGAAAACAACCTGGCGGACAAGCACCCCGAACGGGTGAAAGCCATGGCCAAGGTCATGACCGCCCTGCTCAAGGACCGCAAGGCCCAGATGCCCACCTACAAGAAGAACAACCCCGCGGGGGCCCGCGAAGGCTCGCCCGTGCCGTGGCCGGACCAGGCCGCCGCCAGGCTTTAAAGGCATTTGTTCCCCTCCCCGGAAAGCCGCATTATTCCCTTTTCTTTTAAAGGAACCGGGAGTATGGTGCGGCTTTCCTGTTTTTATTCCCTTTCCAACATATGAAAAACCTCCTTTCCATAGAACAGCTCACCGGAGACGAAATCAGGGACCTGCTGGCCCTGGGCCACAAGCTCAAGGCGGAACGCGGCCACCATGAACACCTTCCCCTGAAAGGCCAGACCTGGGCGCTGATCTTTTCCAAATCTTCCACCCGCACCCGCGTCTCCTTTGAAGTGGGCATCAGCGAGCTGGGAGGGCGCCCCATGTTCCTTTCCGTCCATGACATCCAGCTGGGGCGGGGAGAACCCGTCAAGGACACCGCCCGCGTGCTGGGCCGTATGATCCACGGCGCGGCCATCCGCACCTACGGACAGCAGGAAGTGGAGGAATTCGCCTCCTTCTCCGGTATTCCCACCATCAACGCGCTGACGGACGAGGAACATCCCTGCCAGATACTGGCGGACCTGCTGACCATTGAAGAGCTTTACGGCCCCGGCTCCTGGAAGGACATGAAAATCGCCTTCGTCGGAGACGGGGACAACAACATGTCCCGCTCCTGGATGTGGGCGGCCAAGCGGCTGGGCTTCACGCTCGCCATCGGCGCGCCCACCAATTACCTGCCGCTGGAAGATTTCCGCAGGCATCTGGACTGCGACAACGTCATTTTTACCACGAACCCCGTGGAAGCCGTCCGGGACGCCTCCGTCATCAACACGGACGTCTGGCTTTCCATGGGCCAGGAGGCGGAAGGACAGTCCAAGGAAAAGCACTTCTACCCCTACCAGGTGAACGAGGAACTGCTGGCTCACGCGGCCCCCGGCCATTCCGTGTTCCACTGCCTGCCCGCCTACCGCGGGAAGGAAATCACGGAAGACGTGCTGGAACGCTTCGCCCCGGTCATCTTCCAGGAGGCGGAAAACCGGGTGCATGCCCAGAAAGCCGTTCTCGCCACGCTTGCCGAAGCCAGCAAGGCATAACCTTTCCATTCCCCCGCCATGAATTACGAAGAACGCCTGCAAGACCTGCTGGACGAACTGGACCTGTTCCAGGACTGGACGGAACGCTACGAATACATCATCAGCCTGGGCAAAAAGCTTCCCCCGCTGGAGGAGGCGTACAAGACGGACGAGTCCCTCATCAAGGGCTGCCAGTCCAGGGTGTGGGTGCATACGGAACAGGACAGCAACGGCCTTCTGAAACTCTACGCGGACAGCGATTCCCTGATTACCAAGGGTCTCATCGCCGTATTCGTACGCCTGCTCTCCGGCCTGCCGCCGGAAGAAGTCCTGAAAGCGGACATGTCCAAGCTGGACAAGACCGGACTCAAGGACCACCTGGCGCCCACCAGGGCCAACGCCCTCAACTCCATGGCAGCCCAAATCAAGCAGGCCGCCATGCGCATGGTTGAAAACAAGTAACCGTCCCTTCCCCCATGTTCTCCAGACTCCTTCCCCCTCTGGCCCTTCTGGCCGCCGCGGCCTGTTCCTGCATCTCATGCAGCAGCACTTCCGGAGACATGACGATACGCAGCATTCCTTCCGGGGCCAGCCTGCGCGTCAACGGGGAGTACGTGGGGCAGGCTCCCGCCACCCTCTCCCTGAACAGGCACAAGCCCATTCACGTGGCGGCGGACAAGCCGGGCTACTACTCCGCGGAAAAAACCTTCCACCCGGAAATGACCACGGGAGGGGCCATTCTGTGGGGACTCAACAACGAGAAGTCTAAAAACTTCAAGACCGATACCCTGACCATCCGTCTCAAAAAGAGAAATTCCGAAGCGCCCCCGCTGGAGAAACTGCCTCCGGCATGGGAGCAAGGCCATAAGCTTTAGTAAGGGCACGGGCCGGAAAAGTTGATTCATCCACAGCCATTCAGAGAGGCAACGGCCATCCTTTTTCCATCAGGGACCGCAACGCCCGGATTTCTCCCGGCTTCAGGCTTCACCGGGCATCAGGAGAGTGCCCTCCCTTTCTTTTGTAAAACGGCAAAACCGTCCGCCATTTCCCCAATCCGCATCTTCAGGGAATCCGGAAAAGGTGCCGGCGCATTCCTTTCACCGGCCAGGGCGGCGATTACGGCATCCGCTACGCATCCGGTTCAGCGGGACGGGCCATCACGGCGGACCCCACCCTTTTCAGCACCAGGGCCGTGCGGGGAAGCAGGTACAGGGAGAGCCTGCCCTCTTCATCCGTGAAATGGTGCACGGATCCGTCCTGCCGCCCGAATCCGCCGAACCGGGCATTGTCCGTATCCAGCACCACCTTCCATTCCCCTTTCTGGGGTGCGGGCAGCGTGTAGTCCATGATCGCCCGGTCCCCGGACCAGTTGAATACGAAGACAAGCCCCCCGCGATGGAAGGCCATGATCTGGTTTCCCTCGTCAATATTCAGCGGGAACGGCGGGGGATTGTTCAGCAGGCGCGCCTCCAGGGCCAGCTGCACCATGGCATGGTCAAAAGCGTTCAGGAACTTGAACCTCAATCCGGGGTTGTCCACCAGCGACCACTGGCGGCGGCAATGGCTGTAGGACCAGCCGTTGCCCTCCCGCGGAAAATCAATCCATTCCGGATGCCCGAATTCGTTGCCCATGAAGTTCAGCCAGCCTTCCCCGCCCGCGGCCAGAGTCACCAGGCGGATCATCTTGTGCAGGGCCATCCCGCGGTCAATGACCAGGCTTTGCTGGTCCACGGCCATCTTCCAGTACATTTCCTCATCCATCAACCGGAACGCCAGGGTCTTGTCCCCCACCAGGGCCTGGTCATGGCTCTCGCAGTAGGCCACGTGCGGTTCTCCGTAACGCCTGTTCGTCAGCGTGTACCACATGTCCCCCATGCTCCATTCCTCGTCCTTCCTCTCCTTGAGCAGCTTGATCCAGTAATCCGGAATGCCCATGGCCAGCCTGTGTGAAAAACCAATGCCGCCTTCATCCACCGGACGGCACAGCCCCGGCATGCCGGACATGTCTTCCGCAATCGCAACGGCGCCCGGCTTCACCCGCTGGATCAGCGTGGAAGCCAGCTGCAGGTAGGCGACGGCATCCGGATCAACGGAGGAGCCGAAGTACGCGCCCAGCTCCCCGAACGGCTCATGCCCCCTGTGGAAGTACAGCATGGACGTTACGCCGTCAAAGCGGAAGCCGTCGAACCGGAACTCTTCCAGCCACCACCGGACGTTGGAAAGCAGGAATTCGATCACCTCGTCCCGGCCGTAGTCAAAGCAGCAGGAATCCCAGTCCGGATGGCGGCCGCGCTCCCCGGGCAGAAAATACATGCCGCCGGAACCGTCGAAGTCGTTCAGCCCCTCGGCCTCGTTCTTCACGGCGTGGGAATGCACCACATCCAGAAGCACGGCAATGTTCAGGCCGTGCGCCTGGTCGATCAGGTACTTCAAATCCTCCGGCGTTCCGAAACGGGAGGAAGGCGCGAAAAACGAAGAAACATGATAACCGAACGAGCCGTAATAGGGATGCTCCTGCACGGCCATCAGCTGGACGGTGTTGTACCCCAGGGCCGCGATGCGGGGAAGCACCTGGTCCGCAAACTCGCGGTACGTGTGCACGCGCTCCTCCTCCCCGCTCATCCCCACGTGCGCCTCATAAATGAACGGCACGTCCACTCGGGAAGGGTCGAACCCGGAGTTCCTCCACTCGTAAGGACGTTCCGGCATCCATATTTCCCCGGAAAAATCATAGGTGGAAGGGTCCTGGACCGTCCTGGTGATCCAGGCGGGAATCCGGTCCTTGCCCGTGCCGTCCGCCCCCACCACGTGGACTTTCACCTTCTGGCCGTGGGCGAGGGAATCCGGAGGAAGGGTGATTTCCCACACGCCGCGTTCATTCCGCACCAGCGGATGGCTCCTGCGGTCCCAGCCGTTGAAATCTCCCGTCAGGAACAATCCGCGCGCGGCGGGCGCCCATTCCCGGTAGGTCCATGCCCCCGTCCCCGAGTCCCGGTTGAATCCGTAATAGCGGTAGCCCTCCGCATGCCTTTCCAAGGTCCCGGAACGCTGAATGATCCTCTTCATCTTCAGATCAAACAAACGCTGGCGGTCGCGGATCTGGCGCGCATACGGCTGCAGCCATCCGTCGGCCATCACCAGGCCGGGAATCGGGGGTCTTCTCATTATTCAATGATACTCCGCCGTAATCAGCAGGGTCAAGGAGAAAGCCGTCCCCCCTCCCCCATGCATCCGCACAAAAATGCAGGAGTCTTCCGTTCAGCATCCTTCCCCTGTCCGCAAATGCCGGACATTCAGGAAGAAAACCGGAGGAAAAGTTGACAAAAAACAGCTTCCATTCAAAGATGGATGCCGTGCACGCCTGCCGGACACTCTTCCCGGAAGCCGTTCCGCAAGTCTCCCTTCCTGCCATTCCCGGCTATCGTCAATCCCGCTAGAAGTTCAACATATTCACCATGATATGATTAAAAAAATCCATTATTGCTGGTTCGGCTCTCCTGTTCCTGAAGCAGTCCGGCAAAATGTCCGGAAATGGAAGGAACTGAATCCGGATTTTGAGATAATAGAATGGAATGAGTCCAATATTGACGTCTCACGTTTTGAATTTGGCAGAAGATGCCTGGAACAGAACAAATGGGGGTTTTTGGGAGACATCGTCCGCCTTCAGGCCCTGGTGGAGCACGGAGGTTTTTATTTGGACTGCGACGTGGAACTGTTCCAGCCCCTGTCCCGGCTTCCCGTGGACCATCGCTTTACGCTGGGGTACATGTATAACTGCGCTCTGGGCACCGCTTTTCTTTATGCTCCGCCGCAGCATCCCCTCTGCATCAGCCTTCTGAGCCTGCATAATGAAATAAGGAAAGAATGCTGGCCCGTTTCCAACACGATTTATACGGATTACTTCATCAATGAAGTACCCGAATTCCTGCTGAACGGAAAAAAATGGCAAAGCGATCTGGCAACCTTGTATCCCAAGGAGTTTTTCGAGCAACCCGCCTTCATCCGTTCCCGCGGTTTTTCCATCCACCACTGCTGCGGTTCCTGGATGCCGGGAAAAAGCCATTCCTTCATCCTGAACCAGGCATTCTGCCACCAGGTCAAATGGCTCAAGCGCAAGATCAATACGGCCCTGGCTCTCCGCAGGAACGAGTTTTATCCCTATTACCGTGCCGCTCTGAAGGGCGTTTCCCTGAAAAAGAATTATGACTGGCGTATCAGGCAATAACAGGAACACCCCTCCGCACTGGGACATCGCGCTGCTGGGACTGTGGTGGAGCTGCAACTATGGGGCTGTTCTAACGTCCTTCTCCCTGCACTGCGTATTATCCCGGCAGGGCTACAGGGTTCTTCTGCTGGACCATGCCCCCATGACCATGGCCTCCCATGTTAATGATCCTGGTTCCGTATTCCGCACGTTTTTCAGGGAGGAAGGAATAGAGTCCATTCCCATCTCTTCCCGCAGGGATGCGGAAAGGACGAACAGGCTGGCGGATACGTTCATCGCAGGTTCCGACCAGTTATGGAATTACAAATATACGCATAATCAGGATATGCAGTATTATCTTGATTTTGTGGATGGAGAAAAACGTAAAATCGCGTATGCCACCTCTCTGGGTGATTTGCCGGTTCAGCCTCCACAGGATTACCTGGACCGCATACCGCGTTATTTGGACTGTTTTCACGCCATTTCCGTGCGGGAAGGCGATTCCGTACGGACACTGCGGGAAAGATACCACATATCCGCCACGCATCTTGTTGATCCCGTTTTCCTGACAAGCATGGAGGACTGGAACCGGCTAACGCAGAAAGCCTCGCCCATGCCTGATGGAATGTTGACCTATTTTCTGGACATCACTGAATCCTACGGACAGGCCTGTGCAGCCATCTCACGCGAACTCGCCCTTCCCTCAGCACATTTACTGGACCCTTCCGGTGATATGGAACTCAAAAAACAGTATTTTCCGGAAGGCCGCGTGCATGCGGCAGCCACTATCTACGAATGGGTGCGCGCATTTCAGGATTGCAAATGTGTGATTACCGACTCATTTCACGGGACATGCTTCGCCATTATCTTCAACAAGCCCTTTTTGTGCATCAAAAACGCGCAAAGAGGAGCAACCCGCTTCACATCCCTGCTAAAGCAATTCGGCCTGGAAGACCGTCTCATTCATTCCCATGAAGAATTGCCCGGTAAAATTCATCTTCTGAGGTTCATGGATGAAGACGCCGTTTCCCTAAAGAAGCATTCCCTGAAACAGCGTGCTCTGGACTGGCTCCAGACCAATCTTTCCAATCCCGTTTCCGAGGAAACCAAGGAAAAGGGCATCAGGTGCCGACAAGAACTTTCCTGCTGGAGACCCTCCTGGAAGCTGCGTTTGAGGCGCCGCATCAGCAAACTGGCAAGATACTGCCTGAATGAGAAGCTCCAGAAAAAGATTTTCCCCATCATGGGAAAATTGATTCCGAGATCATGAGACTTTTTCCTGCAGGAAAGAGCCTGCATTCCGGCAGGGAATTTCAGTAAATCTCCAACGGAATACATATTCCCCGGCCTCCCGGCGCCTCATGGGCAAATCATCGCTTCAGGCGGTACATCAGACACAGCAGCCGGCCATAGACCGGCAAAGGCAGAAGCTTGAGAGGATTTCTTTTGAAGTATGGCCAATGCCGCATTTTCCGGCCCAACGTCATTTCCGGCCATTCAACCTCCATGCGGAGCTCCCGAATGAATTCTTTTCTATTTTCCAAATCCCTGCAGACAGACTCGATATGGGGAGAATTTTTATCCGGGCATGATTCCAAAAACATTTCCGTCATGCGCACAATAGCCTCCTGTGCCTGGATAAAAGATTGGTTGATGCCTTTCAAACGGCTGATTCCCTTAAGAAAAGTCTCCATATTCCGGTTCTTTAACCGGGGATTGATCCTGGAAATATTGGAACTGTGTTCAACATACAAAACGAGTTTGTTCCGCAAAACCACGAGTCCTTCATGCAGCCATGCCCTATGAGCTTCATACAAGTCCTCGCACATGGACAGATTCCGGATTTCCGAATAGGGGGCACGCAAGGAGCGTCTGATGGCGGATGCCGTTCCGAGAAACGCCCTGTGAGCAGTTCCATCCTGCGGAAGGAAGGCACGCAGGCCTTTATCCTCTTCCAAATGGGCAGGCCATACAGCCTGCCCGGCGGATTCGCAGACAACCAGTTCCACATCAGAGGCAATATATCTTGCCTGAGGGTACTTTATGATGGCTTCGGCAAGAATGCGGCAGCGGTGCGGGAAAGAGCGGTCGTCCCCGTCCATTCGCATAACCCATTCATGAGACGCCAGGGAATACACCTTTTCCAAATGGTCAGTGATACCCATGTTTTGCTCATTGCGGTTTAATTTGATGGAATGGGAGCCCCGGTACGCCTGCTCCATTTCCCTCATGATTTGGAAAGTTCCGTCGGAAGATGCATCATCTGAAAAAATATATTCCAGCTTTCCCGCGTAATCCTGATTCAAAACACTCTCAATCGCCCCCCGGATGCTACTTTCCTGATTAAATCCTGTTACAACAACAGTCAAGGCAGGCAATTCATGGAATGTATTTTGCATAAACACAGCATTCTTTTATCATATCTACATTCCTCCTTGAAACAAAACCATTAGATAATGGCGTCTCTGCATGCACATACCGGATTATGAATCCGGAGTCCAGCTACAATTCCAGAAGGGACCTGCGGATGCACGGCTGCATCCAGAAAACTCCGTGCAACAGAGAAAATGGAACGTTCCCCTTGTTTCATCAACACGCGCATCATGATCAAATCCTTCTACTTTTTCCAAGGGCGCATTCAAGGCTGTGCATTCTTTCCTCCCTCCCCCGGCTTTTGTTTGAAAAATGCGCCTTGCCTTCCACTCAGCGCAGCTCGTACAGCTTGTCCTTGGCGGCACGGCCGTAAGCCGTGTTCGGGTATCTCTTGACAGCCTCCTGCCAGTATTTCACGGCCTGCTCCGGATTATTGAGCAGGGAGGAATAAATTCCCCCTATTTTATACAGGAAAAGGGCGCGGTCCTCCTTCCTCCATCTTCGGGATGCCAAGCCTTCCTGTAATAATTCAACGGATTCCGCGTACTTGCGCATATCATTCAGCAGACCGGATTCCATCAGCCAGGGACGCACCATTCCGGGATTCTCCCTGCGATTGCGTTCCAAAAGCTCCAGGGCGCCCGCCGCGTCTCCGGCTCCCAGCATGCGCCGGGCCGCGTCCACCAGCACTTCCTCGTCCGTGGTGATGTTGGACGCATACAGGGTTTTCGTGACCAGGTCGCTCATGCCCGGAAGCAGGTATTTGACCACCAGCCATATTTCAAAGATAATGACCGGAATCAGTCCGCACAGGGCCTGGAGCGGACTCAGGGGAATGGCCCGCACCAGAAAGGCAAAGATCCCGAGAGGGAGCAGCAGCCACAACAGGCGTATGAAGGTATGGCGGGCAAGAATAAGAATCGTTTTCCACATGGCGGCATCTTTCATGAATCATACGTTATTCCCCGGACAGAGCAGGAAACGGCACATGCCGCCGAGGGTTTTCTTCCTCCCCGGACGGGGAGGAAAGACGCCCCCGGAGGCCGTTGTCAGAATCTGTACACGGCTTCCACGCCCACGCGGATGCGGAAGTCTTCAATGGTGCTCATGCCGGTATAGCGGCGGATATCGGAACGCGTGTTCCCCGCCCAGTCAAACTGGATGAAGGGAATGACGCGGAAGCCGTTCTGCGAATCCACGCCGGAAATGCGCACGGGAGCCGCCAGCTTGATGTTGAACTGGTCGAATCCGGCCACGCCGGCGCCCCAGTAGCTGGAGGAATAGCTGGTGCCCGCGCTCAGTTCCAAATCCACCTTTTCATGAATCAGGCCGCTCCAGCGCCTGCCCGCATTCAAATCGATGCGCCAGCCCGTCATGCCGTAAAAACCGTACTGGACATCCAGAGCGCCGAAATAGCCGTGCCCCGGATCGTCGTACGCCAGCCCGGCGGTAAAGGATTGGGCCACGGAATGGGGGGCCTTGCCCGTGTATTTGCTCAGATAGCCGGGAAGACCGCCGTAATTGAATTCATAACCGCCCCGGAAAGTCAGGTTCGGGAACAATTCCTTCACGGCCTTCCAGTCCGCGTCAAAAGCGTTCTTGTCGCTCAGCAGACCGTCGCAGAAGGCCAGGTATTCCGCACCGATTTCCTGCTTCCAGTCCTTGACAAGGTTCAAGTCCACTTCCCCGCCGAAGGTGAACACGCCGCTGCGATTCAGCAGGGAGGAGGCTACCAGGTCCTTGTAGGCATAGCGGGAGTCGTAGCCAATTCTGGCCGCGCCGCTGATCGTATCATTGTAGGCACTTGCCGGCCGGGGATCATATCCGTATCCGTCATAGGCGCCGGCGGAAACCGCGGCCAGGGCTCCGGCCGTCATGAACAGGGCTGTTGCTTTCATAGTAAACTTATCTTAACCATTCCACGCCGTCCAAAGCAAGCAGAATCCCGGACGCACGCGGAAAATGCGCCAGGGGCCATTTCCACCGCCGGAGCATGGTGAAATAATGCAGGGTTAGCCTTGGAGAACAAGCCCGTGACCTGTATGCTGGCGCCGTCATGGAGTGGAATGCGGATTTTTATGAAGACAAGCACGGCTTTGTCGCGGACTACGGGAAAGACCTGCTCTCCCACGTTCCGGACAATCCGGGACAGGCCATTCTGGACCTGGGCTGCGGCACGGGCGCACTCACGCAGGAACTGCTGGCCAAATCCGCCCATGTCGTCGGGGCGGACGCTTCCCCGGACATGGTGCGCAAGGCGCGGATGCTTCACCCGGACATCGACTTCCGGGTGGTGGACGCCTGCCGGATGCCGTGGTCCAACCGGTTCGACGTCGTTTTCTCCAATGCCGTTTTTCACTGGATTTCCGATCAAAAGGCCCTGCTGGAAAACATTTTCCGCGTGCTGAAACCCCAAGGCAGGCTGGTCTGCGAATTCGGCGCCGTCCGCAACATACACCGCATCCAGCAAGCCTTTCAATCCAGCCTTTCCCGGCAGAAAAGGCATCATGAAAATCCCTTTTACTTCCCCACCGTGGAGGAATACCGGAAACTGGTGGAACAGGCCGGACTGCACCCGGAACTGGTCATGGATTACGACCGCCCCACGCCGCTGAAGGACGGGGAGAACGGCTTGCGCAACTGGGTGCGGCAGTTTTTTGCCTCCGACCTGTCCCCTCTGCCGGGAGCCGGCCGCATCCGGATTCTTGAAGAGATGGAGTCCGCCCTCCGGGACGAGCTGTGGGACGGCACCCAATGGGTGGCCGACTACCGACGCATTCGGGTCATAGCCGTGAAATGACATTTTCCGCACCCGCTTTTCCATGAAAGGAAGGTTTCCTTTCCGTGCAGAGCTGCCACGGAAGCACCGGATATCCGGCTAAAGGAGGTTTTCGCGGAGCCACGCCCGGGCTTTTCCTTCTTTTCCTTCTTTTCCTTCCCGCATCCGGTCATTCCGGGTAAAAAGGGGAACTTCCGGAACTGCATGCGGGGTACGCGCATAATGCTTGAGAGTTCTCCGGTCATTTTGTACAACCCCCGGCAATGAGTACGTTCACTCCTTTTGAAGAAAAGATGGAGTCCGCGGGCATCTCCACCGCAGCCATCAAGGCATTTTCCCGCTGTTACGAAGCTCTCGTTTCCAACCATTCCGGCATGATCCCCGAAACGGACATCAGTCCGGCGGACCAGGTGGCGGACTGGACGAACATCACGGATTCCACGGCACCGGCCGGGAAAGACCTGATTTCCCAGTGCGTCTGCATCAAGCTCAACGGCGGCCTGGGAACGAGCATGGGACTCCAGAAGGCCAAGAGCCTGCTCAAGGTGAAGGGGGAGGACACTTTTCTCGATCTCATCGTCAGGCAGGTGAAACACCTGCGCACCGTATCCGGAACCCCGGTGCGCCTGCTGCTCATGAATTCCTTCTCCACCAGTGCGGACACGCTGGCCTATCTGGAAAAGTATGCGGCGGACGGTTTTGCCGACGCCCATCAGGTGGAACTGATGCAGAACCGCGTGCCGAAGATTTTGGCGGATACGCTGGAACCAGCCTCCTATCCGCAGCAGCCCGAACTTGAATGGTGCCCTCCCGGCCACGGGGACCTGTACCCGGCCCTGCTGGGTTCCGGCTGGCTGGACCGGCTTCTGGAAGACGGCGTCAAGTATGCCTTTATCTCCAATTCCGACAATCTGGGAGCCCAGCCTGACATGAATTTCCTGCGCTGGTTTGCGGAAAGCGGAGCCCCCTTCGTCATGGAAGTCACGCGCCGCACGGAGGCGGACAAGAAAGGCGGCCACCTGGCCGTCAGGAAGTCCGATGGTCACCTGATCCTGCGGGAGGTAGCCCAGTGCCCGGACGCGGACATCCCCGAATTCCAGAACATTTCCAAGCACCGTTATTTCAATACCAACACGCTCTGGATCCGCCTGGATTCCCTCAAGCAGATTCTGGACGCCAACGGAGGCGTACTCCCCCTTCCCATAATCCGGAACAGCAAGACGGTGAACCCCAGGGACCCGAAGTCCGCCAAGGTGTTCCAGCTGGAAACGGCCATGGGCGCGGGCATCGAATGCTTCCCCGGCGCGCGCGCCGTCAATGTGCCGCGCTCCCGCTTTTTCCCCGTTAAAACCACCTCCGACCTGCTTTTGCTGCGTTCCGACGCGGTTTCCGTAGATGCAGACGGCAAGGTGGCCCTGGCTCCGGAACGGAACGGAACCGCCCCCATCGTGGACCTGGACCCCGGGCTGTACAAGCTGGTGGATTCCCTGGACAGCCTCGGCCTGCCTTCCCTGGTGGGGCTGTACAAGCTGGTGGATTCCCTGGACAGCCTCGGCCTGCCTTCCCTGGTGGGGCTGGACAAGCTGACCCTGCGCGGCCACTTCCATTTCCAGGACGGGGCCGTCCTTCAAGGCACCCTGCTGATGGAGAATAACACGGAGGAAACGAAGGAAATCCTTCCTGGCGTTTATGCTGGAGCCTGAACATACATCATCCGAAACACTTCCCAGTCCGGTGAAAACCGGCCTGGGGGTGGACGATATCCGCCACATTCCCGTGCAGGAGCGGGAATTGCGCTTTACGCGCAACCGGGCGGGAGCCCTGCTGACCGGGTCGGCTTTCCTGCTGATTGCCATAGCAGGCTTTCTCCAGCTTGCGGGGCACGGCACCATCACACCCTATCTTCCCGCTCCCTTGTGGGCCATGCAGGCTGCGGCCGTGGTCCCGGCCGTCCTCTTCCTGTATCTGGGGCTCCGCTGCCTGAAGCATGCGGCCGTCATCGTCACGCCTCTGGGCGTGGAAATTCTCCCCTTTGTGCGTCCGCGCCACACCATGCGGTGGCACCTCTGGCAGCAGATATGCTCCGCAGAGCGGGACGGAACACGGCTGACGCTCCGCCTGGCGGACGGAACAAACGCCGTCATCGGAATGGCTCCCCTGACGGCGGCCAGCCGGGACATGCTGGTCCATGCCGTTCAAGCGCGCCTCAACTCCCTGCATCACTCCGGTTATGGTAAGGCCTGAAAAACTCGCCGCCCTGAAGGAGCGCATGGAATCCCTGGGAATCCGGGAGCAGGACCTGGAGGAAAGTTTTGTTAGAGGCGCCGGGCGCGGCGGCCAGAAGGTGAACAAAACCAACAATTGCGTTTATCTGAAACATGTCCCGACGGGCATCGCCGTCAAGTGCCACGTGGACCGTTCCCGGGAGCTCAACCGCTTTCTGGCGCGCCGGGAACTGTGCGACGCCGTGGAACGGCAGCAGACAGGCCAGTGCGCCGCAAAAGCCCGCGTTATCCAGCGCATGCGCAAACAGAAGGACAGGCGCAGAAGGCGTTCTTCGGCGCATTCCCGGCCGCCAGCGGAAGACATGTAAGCAATCCCCGTGGACGCACCGCTGCATGTATCCCTGCTCCATGGGCAATTTCCGGTAGTCCCCGTTCTGCCGGACGGAACTGGTTTCTGTATTGACTTTCCGGTATGTCCTGATATTTTTAGTCCGAAATCAGACCATTTTATTGCATGCACCTCGACCTCAAATCCACGATCAGGCGTTACTACCAAATCTGGCTTGAAACCAACAATCTTTATTCCCAATGGGCCGAACAGCACGGAATCACGATCAACACACTTCTGGTGCTGTACATGGTGCGGAATACCGAACGCTGCACCCAGACGGACCTATGCAGGATACTCATGCTTCCCAAGCAGACGGTGAACAGCATCCTCAAAAACCTTGAAAGCCGTGGTTACGTTTCACAGCAGACGGATAGCGCCGACAGGCGCAGCAAGATCATCATTTTTTCCCCTGAAGGCAGGGATTATGCGGAACACGTCCTGGCCGAACTTTACGAGGCCGAATCGGAAGCGTTCAATGCCATGAGCCCCGAAGAGGTCAACGGATTGATCAGCCACAGCGGCGCGTACCTCCGCCATTTCCGGAAAGCCGCCCACCAATAGGAGGACGCCATGCCGTATTTGTATTTGCTGCTGTCCATAGCGGGAGAATTGATGGGGACTCTCTGCCTGAAATACGCGGAAGGGTTCACCCGTCCCTGGCCGACGGCAGGAGCCATTGCCGCCTATGTCATCTGTTTCTTTTTCCTGTCCAAATCCCTCAGGGGCATCGAGCTGAGCATCGCGTACGCTTCCTGGTCCGGCATCGGAATAGTGGCCGCCACCTGCCTGTCCGTATTCCTGTTCAAAGAGCATCTGAATGCCGCAGGCGTTTTTGCCATCGTCCTCATTGTGACGGGCACCGTGCTTCTGAATGTTTCCGGCTCGGCGCATTAGGGAGGAATTTTGGGCCGTCAAGGTTCGAGGGACTTTCCCCGGGCGGACGGCGGAAAAGGCACGGCAGACTTCCCCGGAAAATTCTCTGCGAGGGAAGGAGGCAAACCGCAGGGAATCTTCCTATTGGCCGCCCTGCCGGCGCATTTCCTCCGTCAGGGTTTTATATTTCTTCTTGAGCAGGGCGAACACGTTCGGGGGAACGTAACGGCTCACCTGGCTTTCCCATCCTTCCGGCCCGATCAGGCCCTTGATCATGCTGGAGGACAATTCCGCCGTATCGCGCGGGGGCATCAGGAACACGGTACAAACCTTGGGAGCCATATCCGCATTGATATGGCGCATCACGCGTTCATATTCATAGTCCTGAGTGGAACGGATGCCGCGCAGCATGAAGGAGGCCTCATGCTCCTTGGCAAAGTCCACCAGAAAGCGGTTGTGGAATTCGGCAATGCGGACCTCCGGCATATCGGAAAGCGCCGTACGAAGCATGTCCATGCGTTCTTCATGGGAAAACGTGTAATGCTTTTCCGGATTGTCGCCGATGGCCACAATCAGCTCATCAAACATCCGCGCCCCCTGCCTGATCATCCACAAGTGGCCATTGGTCAGGGGGTCGAAACTACCGGCGTACACGGCGATGCGCTTCATCCGTGCATGCTATACGCCCTCTTTTGGAAAATACAATCCTTTTCCATCATCCCTTGTGATCCCCTTTGCGAACATCATGGCCGAACCTCCGCTTTTCATCGGAATCCGTCTTGACAATTTTACGAACAGCTTTAAAGAGGAACTGTTCCCTGTGCAGCCGCGTGCAGGGAATCCTTCCTGTTCATTCCTCTCCCGACAACTCCCATGGCAGGCCAGCCCTCTCTCTTTCCGGAACGCCCGGCGTTTCCGTCAATTCCAGCAGACACGCCCGTCCTTCCTCCGGCTCCGGACCTCCCCCCTTCCTGGTGGAGGCACGGGAACATACCGCTCGTTGCCCTGGCATGCAGCGGCTTTGCCGCGGATTTCATGTTCGGCACCCTGCAAGGGCTGGGAATCGGCACGGCGCTGGGCATCCTGCTGTACACCGCGGCCTTCCTCATGCTGCGGACGGATATCAGCCGCAAGGAACAGTGGTTCCTGGGCGTCATGGCCGTTCTGAATGCCACCGCTGTAAGCCTCAATCTTTCCCCGGATTCCCATTACAACTTGCTTGTCGCCATGTTTCTTCCCCTGGCCATTATTTTCCTGCCGCGGAAGGAGGGTAACGGCTACGTTCCCGGAACAAGATATACTTCCTGGCTGGAATACAGATTTTTCCGCATGAACCAGGTTCGAAAGGCGGCGCAGAGCCTCAAGGGAAAACTTCCTCTTGCCGCCAGCGTCGCCATCGGCATATCCCTGTTTCTGTTCTTTCTCTCCATTTTTGCGGACGGGAATCCTGTCGTCGCTTCCGTCAGGACCGCCATGAACGAGCTGGCCGTCCGCTACCTGTCCTGGCTGCTTCCCAGCAGGGAGATGTTTATTCACTTCCTCCTGTGGGTACTGGGTTCCCTGTCCTTCGGCATTCTGACCATGCACCGCAGATGCGCCCCCTTTGGCGAGGACCGGCCCATCCGGCCGGAGAAGCCGTGGCTGCCATCCCTTCCGGTCATTTCCCTGCTGTTCATCAACCTGGCTTTCCTGGTCAATAACGGAACGGACATCTCCTTCTTGTGGAGCGGGACGGTGCCGGAAGGTATTTCCCAGACAGGCTACCTGCATGAAGGGGCGGACTCCCTTACGCTGGCAGCCATTCTTTCCGGCTTGATCCTGCTGGTCATGTTCCGCTCTTCCGGGGCCGTAAGGGCTTCAAAAACGGGGACCGTCCTCGGCTTTATTCTCGCTGTCCAGACAGGGCTGATCGCCGCCAGCGTCGCGATGAGGCTGTACAACCAGATAGAAGACTTCGGCTTTTCCCCCACGCGTGTTACGGCCGGAATTTACCTGCTCCTGGGGGCCTGTTTCCTGGGCCTTCTGTTCGCCTACATGGCCGGCAGCGGCAACTGGGAACGCTACGGGGTGCGCTGCGGGGCCTTGTCCCTCGTCTTCCTGTGCCTGGCGGGATTCCGCAGCCCTTCCCAGTTGAGCGGGGACCTCAACCTGATGACCATGGACAGCCACCCGGAGTGGTATTTCAGCGACGGCGACCTGTCGCGCTTTGAAATCCGTGACAATTTTTCTTTTGCGGCAGCTGTTTACCAAAGGCTGGGAGCGGACACCGTAGCAGGAGCCAATGTATACCAGATGATTAGAGAGTCCATTTTTTACTATAAGATTTCCAACTGGAGATCCTTCAATTTGCAGGGATGGCGCAAAAAATGCCAGGACGAGGCGTTCAGCCGCCTTCCCGTTCCCACGGCGGAGGCCACTTACGAGACCGATGCCTGGAAACCCTCCCGGCGCCCCACGGGCATGAAACCCGAGGCTTAACGGAAAACCTCCCCGCTCCGCCACGGCAAGATTTTCATCCCCCGGCTTGTCAAGAGGCCGTATTTTTTGCATCATTCTTTTCCGTTATGCAGAAACGACGCGTCGTTATCCTGGGTTCCACGGGTTCCATCGGAACCAGCGCCCTGAAAGTAGCCCGGGACATTCGGGACAGAATGGAAGTGGTGGGCCTGGCCGCCGGCAGCAACGCGGAGGCCCTGGCCCTCCAGGCACGGGAATTCGGCGTTCACAACGTCTGCATTTACGATCTGTCCAGGGCGGAGGAACTCTCCCGCGCCCTTCCCGGTGTGCAGGTTGAAACAGGGGAAAAAGGCCTGTGCCGCCTGGCACAGCTTCCGGAGGCGGACATGGTGCTGATTTCCATCGTGGGCACAGCGGGGCTGCGCCCGGCACTGGCCGCCATTGAGGCGGGGAAGGACCTGGCCATCGCCAGCAAGGAAATTCTGGTCATGGCCGGACAGATCGTGATGGAAAAAGCGAGGCAGGCCGGAGTGCGCGTACTGCCCGTGGACAGCGAGCACAACGCCATTTTCCAATGCCTGAACGGCAACCACGGGGGGCCGGAAGCCGTCTCCCGTCTGATCCTGACAGCCTCCGGAGGCCCCTTCCGCACCTGGAAGAAGGAAGACCTGGAACACGTCACTCTGGAACAGGCGCTCAAGCACCCCACCTGGACCATGGGCCGGAAGATCACCATCGATTCCGCCACCCTGTTCAACAAGGGACTGGAGATGATCGAAGCCCGCTGGCTGTTCGATGTCCCCATGAACAAGGTGGACGTGATCGTGCACCCGCAAAGCATCGTGCATTCCATGGTGGAATACATGGACGGCACCGTTCTGGCCCAGATGAGCAGTTCGGACATGTGCTTCCCCATCCAGTACGCCGTCACCTGGCCCGACCGCGTTCCCAATTCCCTGAAACAGCTCAATTTCGCGGAGATCGGCCAACTGGTTTTCGAGGCCCCGCGGCCGGACGCCTTCCCCGCCCTGGACCTGGCGCGCAGGGCCGGAGAATGCTGCGGCACGATGCCCGCCGTGTACAATGCCGCCAATGAAGTGGCGGTGGACGCCTTTATCCGCGGCGATCTCCGCTTCACCGGCATCTGGAAGCTGGTGGAAGCCGTCATGAACGACCATGCGAACACGGACCCCCGCGGAAACCTGGCCCCCATTCTGGAGGCGGACGCCTGGGCCAGGGACCACGCCGCCGCACTGATACCTTCCATGCACTGATTTTTTCCTTCTCTCATGACAGCCCGGAGTTCCTCCGGGGCCCCCGCTCCCGCGCCCCGGATCACCATTCTTGACATTCTCAGGGCACTGGCCCTGCTGGGCATCGTCATCGTCCACGCGCACGACCATTTCAACCTGTACCTTCCCGTTCTCCCCGCTGCGGGATGGCAGGCGGCGGCCAACGGAGCCGCGGACTGGCTCTACGAACATCTTTTCGTCAGCAAGTCGTTCCTTCTCTTTTCCTTCCTGTTCGGCCTCAGCTTCTTCATCCAGCTGGACAGGCAGGAGCAAAGAGGCGTGGATTTCCGGAAAAGATTCATGTGGAGGCTCGTTCTGCTGTTCCTGCTGGGCCTGGTCCACACCCTGTTTTACGACGGGGACATTCTCACCATCTTTGGAGTCCTTGGGTTCGCGCTGGTTCTGCTGTACAGGCGCAGCACTCCTTTTCTTGTCATTCTGTGCCTGCTGTGCCTGATGCAGCCCGTCAACGTCATGGATGCGCTGGCCCGGGCCGGAATGGCGGAGGGCTGGCCCCATTCCTCCGGCTGGTTCCTCCCGGATTCCCCGGCGGCGGGGCCTTCCCGGGAATTCCTGTACGCCGGCGACTCCTGGGGGGAGGCGGCCTGGTGGAACCTCACCCGGGGGCAGCTCGGGAAATGGCAGTTTTTCCTGCTCAGCGGCCGTATCTGGCAGACGCTGGGGCTGTTTATTCTGGGCATGCTGGCAGGCAGATGGAGGCTGTTTGCGGACGCTCCCGGCAAGCGTGTTCTGTTCCTCCGGCTGCTGGCAGTTTCCCTCTTGCTATTCCTGTCCCTGCTGGCCGTGCGGACGCTCCTTGTTCCGCTGACGTCCTCCCCCGCGGGTTCCGACCTCCGGCACCTTGTCCTTCAGTGGGAAAACCTTTCCTATGTAGCGGCTTTCGTTTCCGGAGCCGTCCTGCTGTTTTCCCGCCCCGGGCTTCCCCTGCCCTCCGCCCTGCTCAGCAGCACCGGAAAATGCACGCTGACCTGCTACGTAACGCAAACGCTGATATTCACGTTCCTGTTCTTCGGCTGGGGCCTGGGGCTGGCGCAGAGCATGGGGCCATGGATATGCCTGTGTTCCGCCGTGGCGGTCTTCTGCCTTCAGGCATGGGTATGCCGCCAGTGGCTGAAGCACTTCCTGTACGGCCCGCTGGAATGGCTGTGGCGCACGGCCACCATGTGCCGGATGCAGCCGTTCATCAGGAAATAAGGCCAGCACCTCGCACAGGACTCCCTTCCTCAAGCCAGGGAAGCGCGGAAAGCGGTTTTCCCGTGGAACGGCGGCGGATTCACAGTCCCCACACGGAATAGCACAGGACAAGCACAATATTGACTGCGGCGGCGAGAAAAAAACGGCCGATTTTCAAATAGCCGATTTTTCCCAGCACGAGCGACAACAGCAGAAAGGTGGAATACAGGGCAATCCAGATTAGGGCGAACGCCGCCAGGGCGCTGCCATTGCCTCCTCTGTCAAGGGTCATGTGCCAGCCGGACAGAATCAGCGAGAGTGCGGGCATGACCGCATAAACGGCATACACCCAGTTCCGGACTACCGGTCTGGAGGTGACGACCAGCGGGTCCTTGTCAAAAAGAACGTGGCCGGACTTGATCGCAGTCCCGGTCTCCCTGCGCAACGCAAAGGGTAAATAGAACGGTACCAGCATCGGCAGAAGGGCGGGCCATCCGTACACAATCGCCCCCAGGCCGATGATGAAGGCTAAAACTGAAACAAGAATGACCGGCGCCAGTGCGATCAACAGGAAGACGAGGCCCGTTTTGCGATCAGCCCTGTCCCCCATTTTCAGGAATGTCCATGAGATATAAGCCATAAGCACCAGTCAGGATGTTCTCCTTCCGACCTTATTACGATACAGGCCCCAAGCATGGATGGCAAGAGATTTGCAGACTTCACGGATTGGGAATCCGGAATATATTCTGAAAGAAGCTGCCGCTCTTTTTCTGGTTGGCACCAAACGGCATGTTTCGTTGAACCATCAAATCCGATTCGTTTTTTCAACAAGGAAGAAATATACTGCAAATAAATTGTTTCTGCCCTTCACCAAACCAGGAAAGGTCGAAAAATGGAGGAGAATTACCCTGCCGCAGCGCTTCGAAAACCATTCGGTTCCGAAAGCCGAAAGTCTTCCGTTCCCAGTGGAACTCCTTCAGATAAATAAAAAGGAATTTTACTCCAACTGCTTTTCTATCAAAATTGCATGTTGACTTCCGGATTCCCAATCCTTACTCTCCGATAAGGATTTCAGGCTTGTACTGTTACCGCTTTTTCCAGCCAAAATAATATCTTCTCTTCCCAAATGGTTGTCTTGAACAGCAAATCTTGGATTTTCTTATCTATTCTTTATCTTGCGCTGCCCGTCATGATTTGGCTTTGTGGATGGGTTCAGCCTTCTTTCTCGCTACCTCTTCTGGCGGTTTTGACAACAGGTATTTTTCTTGTTTACCGCAAGCTTCCTTCGGAACAGGCTTCTCTTCCGCGTCTTCCTTTCATTGCATCTCTGGCAATTATTTTTTGCGCAACGGCCATCATCGGATTTACAGGACATTTTGAACAGAATTCGGATTTTTTCCTTAGAAATCCCATTTACAGTAATTTGGTGCGCTATGACTGGCCACTTGTTTTTCCGGACGGAAACCTGCTTGTCTATTACTTCGGGTTCTGGCTTCCTCCCGCCCTGGCGTCCAAATTCTTTCCCCTGGGATGGAGTCCGTACCTTTTATGGCTGTGGAGCCTGACCGGGATGGTGCTGTTTACAGGAACCATGTCCTTTTACTTTAAAAGCAGGATATGGATTTTCATCCTCGTACTCTTTTCCCTGGCACCTCTCAACGTAGTGATCAACAAGACGGGAATCGTCTATTTTTTGCTGGGAGTGAAAGAAGTTGGACAAGACCTGCACTGGAACTGCTGCATGGCTCAACTGGTTTGCACATTCAACCACTTTATTCCCTGCCTTGTGTTTGGAGGGGTTTTTATCAACAGGATGCTCGATAAAGGCAGCCTGCTTTTCTTCAGCAGCCTTCTCCTGTTGTGCTCCCCATTCGGAGGGATCGCCTTCCTGCCTTACCTGGCGGCCGCCATTTATCCGGACAAAAGTTTCTTTTCCGACATGTTCCGTTCCTGGAACGCACGGTCCTTTTTCCTTACGGCGTCCGCTTGCGGAATCGTTCTGGTGACGGCTTTATTCATGTCTGGAGCCGGTTCCATGAACGTCCTGCTGCTTTTCCAGAAAGAAACGGATGAGTCCATGATCCTTCTGGGCAGAACCATCATTTTCCTTGCTGCCAACCTGGTCATTCCCGCAATTCTTCTTTACCCCGTTTTCCGGAAATCCTCCATGTTCTGGATAACGATCTGCGGTTTTGCAGCCTGTACACTCATTTACGTGGGAGTTCGCTACAATGAGCTTGTTTTCAAAACATCAGGCGTTTTCTTTTTCTTCCTTGCCATTCTATGTACACAGGCTTTTCCCATGCTGGGGAAAGTTCGGAAATTCCTCCTTGTTGCCTATATCGCCCTCTGCAGCATTTTTCCGATCAGGCTCTTCATGCATCATGCCAAGACATTTTCAGTCACCCCGGTAGGCATTCAGAAGAATATCCGCAATGAATGAAAAGGCTCCCTTTACCATCCTGAACACATTGCCTACTGGTCGATCGTGAAAAAGCCGACCCCGTTGGAACAGTTGCTGTTTTATTTCCGGGAAGGGGAAAGCGCCAAAGGAGTCATGGCATGGTGCCGCACAGAACGGAACATGAGTACTCCAGTCCAACCTCCCGCAGAAGGAGGAAGCCATCTGGAAACGGCAGTTCCGCAAGACAAATAACGCCCCTGTTTGATATTGCCCCCCATGCCCCGGCGCGCTATCCTTCTTGCATGGCATACCGAATTTGCAAATCGATCGAGCTGGAGAGCGGACACCTTTTATCCAAGCATCCGGGCAACTGCAAATTCCCCCACGGCCATACCCGTTCCGTGGAGATGGTGTTCCGCGCGGATTCCCTGGACGCCAGCGACATGGTGCTGGATTTCAAGGCCGTCAAGCAGATGATGGGGGATTTTCTCCAGCAGTTCGACCATTCCCTGTGCATGAATACGGAAGATCCGAACTACGGGACCTTTCTAGCCGCGTACGGAGACCGCATTATTCCGTTTGACCGGGAAGACCCCACCAGCGAGGTGATGGCCCGCACCATTTTCATCTACGCCCAGGAAGCCCTGGAAAAGGCCAAGAAAACTTTCACGGAATACCCCGTCAGGGATTGCGTCACGCTGGAGCGCGTGCGCGTCTGGGAAACCAGCAGTTCCTGGGCGGAATACGGAGAATAGGGAAAGAACAGGGCATTCCGGTCCCGGCAGAATGACCGTTCCTCTGTTAAAACGGATTCAGCGTCATCATGTGCTTGTTCGTCCTGTGCCCGTAGGCGGTGGAGTACACATCCGCAATTTCCCGCGCCCATTCATCAATGGTATGGTGATGATGGGCGTATTTTCTAAAGTCTTTGGTGTCCACGCCCAGCAAGGAACTGTGGTCTTCCTCATAATCCGCGAATTCGGAGACCACCCGGCCCCGGTCGTCACGCACGCGACCGGCCATGGCTATGTGCCCTTTCTTGATGAAACGTTTTGCCAGTCCGCCGCCCTTGATGCCGCTTAACGCCGTTACGAAAATCCCGGCTTTGGCATTCGTCGGCGTGATGGAAGTGATCGCCAGCTCCAGAGTATATGCCCCCCTGGTTCCCAGCGGTACCATGCGGAAATGAGGGGTTTTTTCCGCGGTTTTTTCAAGCTGGGAATTCACGCTTTTCCGGAAGTATTCCGCCAGGTCACGCAAGGCCTCCTGACCTTCCGGAGTGTCCGGGCGCACGTCCATGTGCCCCGTGTCGACGGAAGCCACGGCCAGCAGGTTTTCCTTGCCATGCTCACCCTTTACCCGTTCATTCCAGGCTTTTTCATCGGGGGCGTTCCAGTACGCATCAAAGGGGATGTGGGAATCCCCGTTTTTGACGTGATGGGTTACAAATCCCGTCTGAGGCACCTTCTTGAAGTTATTGGAACAGGAGACCGCCGTCATGCAGACAAGCAGCATAAGCATCATCACGGAAAGCAGGGACAGGAAACGGCGCATCTTCATCATCAGTCGTCAATTTGATCCCTTTCATACCCAATACACCCTTTTTTGTCAATAAAACCCGGCTTATGCCGGGCATTCGATCCGGAAACGCCCCTTTTCCCAATTCTCCCTGAATGGAAGCAGCATTCCCGGAAAAACCGGGGACGGCGCTCCTCAGCCATGTTTGCGCCGATTCCGTCGTCCGTTAGGAGAAAGGCTACCCGTCCTCCTCGTCCATGGGGCGGTATTTCACGGCCAGCTTTTCCAGGAGTTTCAGGGCCAGGGCTGCGCGGCTGCGGAAGGATTTGTAATCCCTGGGGTCGCAGTCGCTCCAGGCCCGTTCCGCCAGAGCCAGGGCACGGGGCCATGCCATGTATTCCACCAGTCCCATGTCGTAAAGGTATTCCGTCCAGATATTGGCCTGGAGTCCGCGGATTTTCCGGGCTTCCTCCGGGGCCAGTTCCGGCAGTTCGTAGCCGTAAACCTGCCTGAGGGGTATGAGGCCGCCAATGGCCTTCGGTTCCGCGGCGGAGGCGGACTGGTAGTAGTCAAAATAGAAATGGGAGGAAGGCGAGAGGATGACGGAGTGGCCCTTCCTGGCCGCTCCCGCAGCGACATCATTGCCGCGCCACGCCATCACAAAGATGTGTTTGTCGGCTTCCAGTTCCCCGCCCTCGTCCCAGACGATGGCGTCATAGCCTCCCTGCCGCACATAGGACGCGACCTGTTGGAGAAAGTCCCTGCCGAGGGCTTTCAGGCTGTTTTCATTCAATTCTTTCAGACGGCTTTGGCAGTACTTGCAGTTCCTCCATGATTCCGTGGACACTTCATCATGCCCCAGATGGATGGGGGAACCGGGTGGAAAGATGGTCTTCAGTTCATCCACCACGTCTTTCACGAACCGGAGGGTTTCCGGCCGCCCCATGCAAACGGTATCCCGACCCTTCTTGCCTTCCACGGGAAAGTTGACTCCGTCGCAGACCAGTTCTCCGTAAGCGTGCATGGCGGCATACGCATGGCCGGGCAGCTCTATTTCCGGAACGACGGTCACCCGGCGGCTCCGGGCATACGCGATGATTTCCTTCATCTGCTCCTGCGTGTAGAATCCGCCGTACGTCGCTTCCGGATCGTTTTCCTGAATGGCCAGCTTTACTTCCTGCCAGTTCCATTCCCCGCTGGCCAGCGGCACGCGCCAGGCGCTCATGGCCGTCAGGAGCGGGTATTTTTTGATTTCCAGCCGCCAGCCGGGACCGTCCGTGAGGTGCAGGTGCAGCCGGTTGAGCTTGAAGAGGGACATGGTGTCAATCATGCGCTTGACTTCCGCCATCGTGAAGAAATGGCGGGAGACGTCCAGCATGATGCCCCGCCATTCGAACTGCGGAACATCCCTGATGGAGAATGCGGGTACGGAAAAGCCGCCTTCCGTCCGGTTGGCGTTCAGTATTTGCACCGCACTCTGCCACGCGTAGAAGAGCCCCTGCGGAGCCGCCGCGCGCAGATGCAGGACGCCTCTTCCTCCCTTCCGGTTTTCCAGGCGCATTTCATAGCCCTCTCCCGTTTCTGCGGACTCGCCTTCCAGGGAACACAGCACGTCCGCGGATTCCCTGTCCCCGGTCATGGAGAGTCCCGTGACAATGCCCTGGGCATTCAGAACATTCAGCAGGGCTTCCACCGTTCCGGCGTCCCTGCCGGGGGCATAAACGGCCAGGCGCAGAGGCAGGCGCACGGGAACGGAGGCGTCGGACCTGCATTCGGACGGCGCGGGAAGCAAAACGTCTTCCGCAGGGACGGGAGCTCCTCCCGCGGCCGTCAGGCATGCCGCCAGAGCCAGAATGGCGCTCATCCGGTGAAAACGTTCCCTGGTCAGCCTCATTCCGGGTTTACGTTTCCAGAGGCAGAACCCTTTCACCCAGGGAAAACAAAAAAGGCGCGGCATGATGCCCGCGCCTTTTTCAAAACGGTTATTTGCGGCCGCCGAACAGGCCCCCCAGACCTCCGCCGAGGCCTTTCAAGGCGCCCAGGCCTCCTCCCATTCCGGGAAGGCTGGGCATCTTGCCGCCTTTCATGGCCCCCATCTGCTTCATCATGGCGCCCATTTTGCCCTTGCCGGACATCATCTTGCGCATTTCCGAAAAGTTCTTGATGAGCTTGTTCACCTCCATCAGGGAACGACCGGAGCCGGCGGCAATGCGCCGGCGGCGGGACGGGTTCAGCAGGTTGGGGTTGCTGCGCTCCCTGGCCGTCATGGAAAGGACGATGGCTTCCATGTGCTTCATCCTTTTGGGATCAAGCGCGCCGTCCGGGAGCTGCTTTTTGATTTTTCCGAAGCCGGGCAGAAGTCCCAGCAGCCCTTCCAGGGGACCCAGGTTCTGCATCATTTTCATCTGGTCCAGAAAGTCGTTGAAGTCGAATTTGCCGGACATCATGCGGCTCATGGATTTGGCCGCCTGTTCCTCGTCAATGCGGGCGGCGGCATGCTCCACCAGGCCCACGATGTCCCCCATGCCCAGAATACGGTCCGCCATGCGGCCGGGGACGAAGGGGCCGAACTGGTCCAGTTTTTCCCCTTCCCCGGAGAATTTGATGGGCTTGCCCGTCACGGAACGCATGGAGAGGGCCGCGCCGCCGCGAGCGTCGCCGTCCAGCTTGGTCAGGACGATACCCGTCACGTTGACGGCCCGGTCAAAGGTCTGGGCCACGCCGACGGCCTGCTGCCCCGTGGCGGCATCCACCACCAGCAGGGTTTCACGGGGAGAGAGGAAGGAGTGCAGATGGCGCAGTTCGTCGATCAGCGCCTCGTCCACTTCCTGGCGGCCCGCCGTGTCAAAGATCATGACGGTTCCGTTCTGGGTTTTGGCCCATTCCAGGGCTTCCCGGGCCACGGCCACCACGTCCCGGCTGCCGGGCGCGGGCTTGTACACGGGCACCTGGATCTGTTCCGCCAGGGTAGCCAGCTGGTCAACGGCGGCGGGGCGTACCAGGTCGCAGGCCACCAGCAGGGGGCGGCGCCCTTCGTTTTTCAGGCGCAGGGCCAGCTTCGCGCTGGTGGTGGTCTTCCCGGCGCCGTTCAGGCCCACCACCATGATTCTGGCAGGGTCCGTCAGGTCCAGGCCTACGGCATCGCCGCCCAGCAGGGAGGCGATTTCATCACGGAAGATTTTGACGATCTGTTCTCCGGGCTTGATGGATTTGAGCACTTCCTGCCCCATGGCGCGCTCCTTGACGCGGGCAATGAAGTCCCTGGCCACGCCGAACTCCACGTCGGCTTCCAGCAGGGCCAGCCGGATGTCGCGCATGGCGTCCGCAATGTTCTTTTCAGAAATCTTTCCCAGGCCCCTCAGCCTCCGGAACGTGTTGTCCAGTTTATCTGCTAAAAGTGAAAACATAATCGTGCGGTGTGCCAGACTGTGCCACAATTCCCCGCCTCCGTCAACAGGCGCGGCCTGCATCAGGACATGATGCTTGACTTGCCGGGGCTTCCGTCCCATCTTTTCCCGCATGGCACCCGTTGACCTGAAAGAGGAAATCCTGCGCTTGAAGAAAGAGCGCAACGCCATCATCCTGGCGCACAGCTACCAGACGGCGGATATCCAGGATATTGCGGATTTTGTGGGGGATTCCCTGGGACTGGCCTACAAGGCGCAGAGCACGGACTGCCGCGTGATCGCCTTCTGCGGCGTTCACTTCATGGCGGAAACCGCCAAGATTCTCAATCCGGATAAAACGGTCGTCCTGCCGGACGCCGACGCCGGGTGTTCCCTAGAGGCCTCCTGCGACGCCGGGGACCTGGCAGCCTTCCTGAACGAGAACGCCCATAGGAATTATTATGTCGTGGCGTACGTCAACTGCTCCATAGGCGTGAAGGCCCTGGCGGACGTCATCGTCACTTCCGGGAATGCCGTCAACATTGTCTCCCAGGCTCCGGAGGACCGCCCCATCCTGTTCGTGCCGGACCAGAACCTGGGCGCGTGGGTAGGCCGCCAGCTCGGCCGCCCCATGGAGCTGTGGAACGGCTCCTGCCACGTTCACATGGAATTCACGCGGGACCAGATCCAGGCCCTGAAGGGCCGGCACCCCGGCGCCCTGGTGGTGGCCCATCCGGAATGCACGGAGGCCGTGCGCCTGCTGGCGGACCACATCTGCTCCACGGAAAAGATGATTCCCTTCTGTACGGAGAGCCCCGCCTCCTCCTTCATCATCGTGACGGAATCCGGCATCCTGCACCGCCTGCGCAAGCTGGTGCCGGGCAAGGAGTTCATCCCGGCACCCACGGAACAGTGCTCCTGCAGCACCTGCCCGTACATGAAGATGAATACGCTGGAAAAACTGTACCACGCCCTGCGTGACCTCACCCCTGCCGTGGAATTGCCGGAAGACCTGCGCAAACGGGCGGAGGCCCCCCTGCTCCGCATGCTGGAACAGTCCAAATCCTGACCGCCGTTCCCGGACATGATACGCCTTTCCGACCACATCGCCGCAGCCGGGGGCTGGCTTTCCCTGGAAGCCTTCATGCAACTGGCCCTGCACCATCCCGAGGAAGGCTATTATTCCACCGCCATTGAAAACATCGGAATGCGCGGGGATTTTTCCACCACGCCCACTCTTTCCCCCATTCTGGCCAAAGCCATCATCGCCCGCTGGAAGGAGGCGTGCGCCCGCTGCGGCACGCGCCTGCCCCTGCTGGAGATAGGAGCCGGGTCCGGCGCCCTGGCCGTCAAGATCATGGACCAGCTGGGCTTCTGGAACCGGCTGAACACGGATTACGTGATTGTGGAGGCGTCCCCCCGGCTCCGGGAGTTCCAGCACCTTTTGCTGGGCAGCCAGGCAAAAATCTATTCCGGCATGGAAAAAGCCCTGAAGCATTGCGGCGGAAAGGCCTTTATTTTTTCCAATGAACTGGTGGACGCCTTTCCCGCGCGGGTGTTCGAATACACGGAACAGGGCTGGCAGGAAGTCGGCCTGACCGTGAAGGACGGCGCCATCCGGGAGGAATTGCGTCCCGTCCTTCAGAAGCCCCTGTTTTCCCACATGCTGGAGTACGATTCCCAGCCGGGCCAGCGTATTGAAATCCATGATTCCTACGCCAAGTGGTTCACCGCATGGCTTCCCCTGTGGAGTACGGGCTCCATGACGGTCATCGACTATGGCGCGGAGATGGAATACCTGTACCATCGCCGCCCGAAGGGCTCCCTGCGCGGCTACAAGAGCCACCAGGTACTGAGCGGGGAAGAGCTGTACCGCTACCCCGGCATGACGGACATCACCTGCGACGTCAATTTCACGGACCTTCTGGAACTTTCCCGCAATTGCATCGGGGACCGGGTCACCCTGACCACCCAGCGTGACTACCTGCTTCCCTACGCGGAAAACACGCCGCAGGACGCCTTCCTGACGGACGAATACGGCGCGGGCAGTCATTTCCAGGTGCTGATTCACGAACGTTTGCAACCATGAACTCTATTTCTCATGACCATTCTGAATTTGCTGCTGGACCTTATTGATTCCCTGTCCCTGCTTTCCAGCCTCAATCCCTGCGCCCTCTATCCGGGAGAGTTTCTTTACTGGCGTCTTGGGGGCATCATCCTGCTGGCTTTCGTGCCGGGCGTATGGCTCTTCAGCGGCATGCTGGGGGACACGGCGTGCGTGGCGGCAAGCATTATCTCAGGGCTCTGGCTGATTGTTCATCTGGCCATCCGTTCCAGCCTTGCCTCCCACTACGAGAGAGGACAATCTAACAAGAATTATTGAGTATCAATACTCGAATTGCTCGTGTCATAATTTCTTCAACTTTTTTGAACGTCAAACCGTCATGCGGACTCTAACCTCCATCAGCAACAAACCGGACGGCGGGAGGTAGAGAGACCGCCGTTCATAATGGGGAGTTCTGAGTTTCATAGGTAATATAGTTGGATAAAAACCCGCACGGGGGCAACCCCGTGCGGGTTTATTCATCCCGTTCCGAATGGTTTGAAAGACCAGGCGGAACGGGGCCGTAGAAAAACATGACTGAACCAAATTAAGGCTTGAGAGTTGAAGGCAGGTCGCTAATCTGGCTCCAGCAAGATTTATCTATCATCATGGTCACCACAAACGAACCGAATATTTACGAAACAGGAGTATTGGACACCAATGCGGAAGGCAATTTCGTCTACACCACGCTGGATGCCGCCATCAACTGGATTCGTAAAAATTCCCTCTGGCCCATGCCGATGGGGCTTTCCTGCTGTGCCATCGAATTCATGGCCGTGGCCTGCTCCCGGTACGATCTTTCCCGCTTCGGCTCCGAAGTGACGCGCTTTTCCCCGCGCCAGGCGGACGTGATGATCGTTGCCGGCACCGTGACCTACAAGATGGCCTTGGCCGTGCGCCGCATCTGGGACCAGATGCCGGAGCCCAAATGGTGCATTGCGATGGGCGCCTGCGCTTCCACCGGCGGCATGTTCCGCTCCTATTCCGTGCTGCAGGGCGTGGACAAGATTCTGCCCGTGGACGTTTACATTTCCGGGTGCCCTCCCCGGCCGGAAGCCATTCTGGAAGCATTGCTCACCCTGCGCAAGAAGCTGGACACCCAGCATCCCGCCCGCACCTTCTTCAAGAAGGATGAACCCAGGGAAGCCAACTCCCCCATGCCGATTTCCACGGAAATGCCCATCGAATAATCCTTCCCTCCTCCACCTTTTAACTCCTTTTCTCCATGCCTTCTTCAGAATCACAGATCAAGACCGCCGCAGACAGCGTCCTGAACCGCTTCGGCAGGGACGTCATCACAGACCGTTATGAATTCCGCGGAGACACCACGCTGACCGTGGCCCGCAATTCCGTGGCGGAAGTCGTCCGCTGGCTGCGGGATTCCGCCGGGTTCGACATGCTGGTGAACCTCTGCTCCGTGGACAACATGGGCGAGAGCCCCCGCTTTGAAGTCATCTACACGCTGACCCAGGCGGAAACGGGCGTGAACCTGAGCCTCAAGACGAAGGTGGACGACGGCGAGGAAGTGCCCAGCGTCTCCGGGATTTTCCAGGGCGCCAACTGGCACGAACGCGAAGTGTGGGACCTGATGGGCATTAAATTCTCCGGCCATCCGGACATGCGCCGCATCCTGATGTGGGAGGGCTATCCCTATTTCCCGCTCCGGAAGGATTTCCCCGTCCAGGGCCTGCCCACGGAAGTGCCCGGAGTGGCGTTTACGGAAGCAGCCCCCACCCAGGGAGCGCCGTTCGCCACGGAACAGGGCGCCTGCCCCAGTACATGCCGCGAACCCAGGTCACACAAGTTTTAGCCCCGTTTTCCGCCCTGCGAGCCAGGGCCCGCCCCATGATCCGTTTCGCCTCCATCCTGTCAGTATGCTTCATCAGCCTGCTCGGCAGCTGCCAGAACGCCAATCCGGCAGAGCAGGAATGGAAGGATCAGTTGTATAAAAATCTGGCCCTCGTCGGAGCCAGGAATTGGATTGTCATTGCGGAGGCCTCTTTCCCGGCTTATACGGGCCCCGGCATCAAGACCATGGTTTCCGACAAGAAGTCCGACGAAGTTCTTCTTGAGGTTCTGGACATTCTGGAAGAGGAAGCCCACGTGCTGCCCCGCATCATGATCAGCTCCGAGCTGCGCAGCGTCACGGAAGACTACGCCCCCGGCATCAAGCGCTACCGCAACAATATCAACAAGATGCTTCCCGGACGCCAGCATTTTGAACTGATGAGCCGCACGATCAATTCCCTGATCGAGGACGCTTCCAAACAGTTCAATGTATTGGTCATCAAGACCAAAACGGCGCTTCCCTATTCCAACATTTACATTGAACTGGATTCCGGCTACTGGAATTCGGAGTCGGAAACGGCCCTGCGCAAAAAGCTGGAGGCCAGGGACGCCGCCAACCGCCGCCAGGCCGGGGATACCGTTCTGGACGTTCCTCTTGCTCCTGTCCCGGTCCCCAATCCCGCAACCGCACCGGTGCAGCCCAGTTCCGAAGCCCCGCCGCCGGCCGTTCCCGCCGCATCTCCTGCGGACAAGCTCCCCGTGCTCCCCAAAGACGGCGGACAACCGGCCCCTGCCGCGCCTCCGGCCGGAGACAAGGCGCCCGGTATCGCCCCGCCGCCCATCAAGGACCCGCTGGGCGGCAAGTCAGCCATCGCCAGATTTTCATGAACCGACATATCGATAAGGCTACCGAGGAACGCCTCCGCATTGAAGCATGGGTGGGCGACGCCATTCTGGCGCTCTACGTAAGGGAGTGGATTCTGGCGGAGGAAGGAGCCATCAACGGCAAGCTCTTCGTGGAATTCACCAGCAATGATTTCCTGCGCCGCACGGGCAACGCCACGGGAGTGGAAGCGGAAATAGGCCGCATGTTCAAGGCGGAGGGACTGGAAGCCGCCTACGCCTGGATTGAACAGAATTTGAGACCCCGCATGGAGGAGCGCTGGCATACCCTGCGCCGGAAAGCCCTCAGGTAATCCCGCCGCCATGCCCGCTACCGGAACACCCATGCCCTGGGAACAAAACGCCGGACCGTGCGTGATGGCGCCTCCGCACCTGTCGGAATGGGCGCGCCGCGCCGCCGCTTTCCTGGAGCGGCAAGGCATGGAAGACCTGATCGCCTTCGCCACGTCCGGTTCCTCCGGCTCCCCGCCCAAGGCCGTTTTGTTTACCCGGCAGGCGCTGGACATCTGTGCCCGCGGCGCTCTGGAGCACCTGCATGCGGAACGCGGAGACTGGTGCTGCCCCCTGCCCGTCTGGCACGTGGGGGGCGCCATGATTTACCTGCGCGCCGGGCTTGCCGGCACGGCCGTGCATGCCCTGGAGGGCAAGTGGAATCCGCGTGCCTACGCGGACCTGATGAAAACTTCCGGAGCGCGGTGGTCCTCACTCGTGCCCACGCAGGTCGTTGACCTGGTGAACGGGGAAATACAGGCTCCCCCCGGCGTCCGGTGCATCATCGTGGGCGGCGGCGCGCTGGATATGGAGACGGGCAGGCGCGCCCGAGCGCTCGGCTGGCCCGTGGTTCAGAGCTACGGCATGACGGAGTCCGGCTCCCAGCTGGCTACCGCCCTTCCGGATGAACCCTACCATACGGACCGGCTTTCCATTCTCCCGCACTGGGAGGTGGCGGCGGATTCCCTGTGCCGTGCGCGCTTCCAGGGGGAAGGCAAGCTGTGCGGACGCCTGCTGACGCAGGACAACGGCGAATTCCTGCTGGAACACGTGCCGTCCCGCGATTGGTGGACTACCTGCGACCTGGTGCGCCTGGAAGGACGCTTCCTGACGTTCCTGCGCCGGGCCGACAGGCTCGTCAAAATCCTGGGGGAACTGGTTGATCCGGATGCGGTCCAGGAGGCCCTGCAGCGCCGCGCGCCCGGCGCCGTGGTGGAAGCCACGGCCCACCCGCGCGCAGGCGCGGAACTGGTGGCCTGCGGTCCTTCCATGGCACGTCTGAAAGAAGCTTCCCGCGAATGGAATGAAACGGCGCCCGGCCCGCAGCGCATAGGCTCCATCATGGAAACGCCCATACCCCTGACAATCATGGGAAAACTGGACCGCACCGCCCTGCGCGCCATGATGCGGGAACATCCTGAGAAACGGGAGCGGGTGGACTTTCCCCGGTAGGAACGCATCCGTTCCGCGGCTTTTCATTTCGCCCTCCGGAGTGCCGGCAGAGGCATATCCGCCACTCCCGGAAAAAGAACGTGACATAATAAATATTTAAACATCAGGGCACGTGAAAAACGCTTGTAGGGCATAGGTTTTTCCTGTTAGAAAAGAACTAATCCATGCGTGCCCGTCTTTTGCTTATTCCTTTTATTTTTTCCGCCCTGGCCAACGCCCAGGACGTTCCCGCGGCATCGATGGAGACGGCGTCCGGAAAACCCGGACAGGTTCAGTCCCCGCATCTGGACCAACTGCCCATGGACGGAGGGTGGACTTACGGAGAACTTCTCGACAAGGCCCTGACGGGCGATTTTCGTGCCAATATGCTGGCAGGGGAGTACTGGATGGGGTTTTATTACCTGAACCGGGGCGACCTGCCCCTGGCCTGCCTGGAGCACATGCAGAGCTTTTTCCAGAAAGCGGCGGAGAAGTCCGGGCATCCGGCTCCGCGGCTGATGATGACGGACCCCTACGGGATTTTCGGGATTTTCAAAACCGCCCCCATGCGGCCGGAACATGCGGAATGGCTCGCCGACTGCCGCAAGCTGGCGGAACAGGGGGACATGGATGCCGTGACGGCCCTGTACACGGTTACGGACCTTCCCGCGGAAGATTTGAAGCGTTATCTCGCGTCGCTGGAAAAGAAGGCGGCCAAGGGGGACCAGGACGCCCTGGCCCAGCTTGCCTTCATCAAAACGGACTGGCTGAAGGAAGACCCGGCCGCCACTCTTGCCACTCTGCAGAAGCACGGCAGAAATGCCAAACCGGTCCTGCTGGCGCGGATGGGTCAGCTGGCCCTTTCCCTGGGCAATTCCGTTCCCCAAAACGATCCGCGCCGGAAGGAATGGCGGGATTTGGCCGTTCAAACACTTTCCCGGGCTGCGGAACAGGGCCATGCCACGGCCATGCGTATCCTCGCGGCCATGCCGGAAGGAACCGATGCGGAAAAAAACAAGGGATTTCTGAAAAGCCTGTGCGCCCGGGGAGACCTGGAATGCCTGCTGGCCGGACTTTCCGGCTACATGAAGGAAAAGCCCGGTTCCGTGGACGGAAAGATGCTGCAGGACATGTTCGACAAAGCCCGGAAACTGGGCAGCAACAATGCCTGCGCGTGGTATTCCCAGCTTCTGTCCGAGGCCAAGCCTCCGCAGGAACAGGAAGTGCAGGAAGCGGCCCGGGCCCTGCTGGCGCTTCATGACGAACGGGCCATGCCCTTCCTGAAAGAACCGCTCGCGCTTCCGCAGAAAAAACTCAACCATCTTCCCCCCTACGCCAAAACTCACAAGGAACTGGAACTGGCCTCCCAGATGGGGGACGTGGATTCCTGCGTCCAGCTCGGCGAGCTGTGGAAAGAGGAATTAGCCAATACGATGGATTCCGTGGGAAAGGCCCATGAAGCGCAGGAGAACATGCGCACGTGGTACAAGATGGCGGCGGAGGAAGGCCACCCCCTTGCCAAATTGCGCCTGGCCCAGATGGAAGACCCCGACCTGCTGGAAAAACCGGCTTCGGAGCCGGGGGCAACTCTGCTGAACGACTGCCTGGCCAAAGCCGCCACCGGAGATTTCATTACGTTGAAAGGCATTGCGGAGTACGTCACGCCGGAACAGTGGGAAACCCTGATAGCCCCCCTCCGCAGCAAGGCACGGGAAGGAGATTCCGTCAGCCAGGCCAATCTGGCTTATCTGATGCTGTTCAGCTACAGGAGCGAGGAGTCCGGCTACCCGGAAGCCCTTGCCTGGGCCCGCCTTTCCGCCGGACAGGGCGATCCCTGCGGCATGTACGTTCTGGGCCGCGCGCTGATTTATGAGTTCGGGCTGGAAAAGCGCATGGCGGAAGGAGATTCCTGGATGTTCCGCGCGGCCCTGAAAGGCCATGTGGACGCGGCGGACATATGGAGCTCCAACAACGAGAACCTTCAGCCCTACAGCGCCATGATGCATGGTCTTGCTTCCCGCGGGCACATCCCTTCCCTGCTTTTCCTGGCGAACCAGGCGGCCTATCCCCAGAATGCGGCGGAACAGACAGCCGGAGAGGAAAGGAAGGATGCCTCCCGCACGGACAAGACGGCCACGGGAGGGGAGGACACCGATCCCGGCGCCGTTCCCCCGTGGATGACCGAAAGCGGCAGGGAACGCAGCGCTCCGGAGCCCTCCACCGTCAATCCGGAAGCCGTGAAGTTCTGGGAACAGGCGGCGGAACTGGGAAGCCTGACCGCCCTGGACGAACTGGCCGCCTATTACGAAACCGTGGCCCGCAACGTGCAGGACCCGGCCGAACGCCAGCAGCTTCAGGCCTCCGCCATGACCGCTTCCACCGCACTGGTGAGAAAGAACGACGTGCGCGGATTCAAGCGCATGGCCCGTTATTACGAGCAGGGAATCGGCGTGCAGCCGAACAAGGAGCTGCACAGGGATTACGTGCTGAAAGCTGCGGAAACGAACGATCCGGAAGCCCTGGTGGAAAAGGCCAGGCTGCTGATCAAGGGAGAAGGGATGGAACCGGACCCGAAAGCCGCTCTGGACATTCTGACGAGGCTGGAACCGAACCAGGTGCGTCCCGTTCCCGGATTGTACTTCCTGCTGGGCTATCTGCATGAAGAAGGACTGGGCACGCAAAGGGACACCGCCCTGGCGTACCAGTTCTACATGAAGGGAGCGGAACAGGAAGACGACAAGGCCATGAACAATCTCGGCTCCATGTATGAAGGAGGAAACGGAGTGGCTAAGAACCTGGAGGAAGCCAAAAAATGGTATGAACAGGCGGCCGCCCTGGGCAATGAAGACGCCCGGGCCAATATGAAACGGGTCAAGGAGAAGATGAAGAAGGCGATTAAGTAATCCCCGCTTCCGGGAATGCCCTCAGCGTGGAGAACGGTTGTTTTCCATTCCCGTCCGCGCACGGAAACGGAAAACTCCGTCTTTCATGCTGAAAGCCCGCTGACGGCTCCCTGTCCGGTAGTGCATGGCGTCGTCCCATTTTTCTTTCCTCGCAGGGTCCGCATTCCTTCGGGCACGAAGACCCGAAGCTTCCGTTCCCCAAAAGGAGTTTGAAGGAGTTTTGGTGAAACCCGGCAGGGGATTATTCCCTGGTCACTTTCAGGCGCAGAAAGCGGCGTCCCCCAGCAGCACCGACCGCTTCCGGGTCCACAAATTGCGCCGCAGTCTTTCCCGCCGTTTCCGCTTCACCCACCAGCGTCCAGGTTTTCAGATCCGTGGACGCCTCCACCTCATGCTTCACGTCCGTTGCATCCGGATTGACGGGCCACGACAGAACCAGATGCATTTTCCCATCCTCTCCTTCCCTTGCCGTCACGCTGGTGACGCTTCCGCAGGGCCGGAGAGGATCAAGCCCCGTAGCGTATTTCATCAGGTTGACGATGCCGTCGCCGGAGGGTGCGGCCTCCGGGGCCGTCTGGTTCCCCGCCGTGCCGGAGGGGAATTTGTCCTGTACCCATTTGTCATATCCTGCCGTTTCAGGTGCTTCCTGCGTGACGCTGACGGAGCATTCCTGTCCGTCGGACGCCCGGAACACAACCGTTCCGGAACGCGGCCTTCCGGATTTGTTTTCTCCGGCCGTCAGAACCACCGTCGTCCGGCCGATGCCGGAATCCGCGGAAACGGATAACCATTCCGGACGGACGGTCACCATCCATCCCAGATTTTCCTCTTCCATCTGCACTTCCACGTCCGCCGTGCCGCCTTCCGCCGGCAGGGCGGCCCCCACGCGGGAGAGGGAAAAAGGAGAGGGCGTGTCGGGGAACGATGTGGAAGAGACATATCGATTGGCGGCGCGCAGCAGGGAACGGCGGTCAAAGTAGTTGTTCCGACCGGCGGAGTCCGCCAAGTCCAGCCCCAGGTCCCAGTACATGAATCCGGCCAGTTTCTGGTCACTGATGTATTTGGCCTTTCTCTTGATCGTCGTTACGCCGTTGTAATGGAGGGTTCGGGTTCCGTCGGAATAAGTATAAACCGCCGTGTCGTTGTCCGGGTTGTCCGCTTCCGGACAATTGGCGGCTATGTCCCTGTATCCCTTGATATAGGTGCCGGGATTGGAGCCTCCGGGCGTTCCCTGGAAGGGCGCGCTCAGAATGATCTTGTTGTCCGGGAATCCCTGCTTCCGGAAATTGCCGCATGCCGTGACCATGCTGTTGTACGTGTTCACGTCAATGGACGGCCCGTAGTTCTGGAAAGTGAAATAGTCCACATACTGCATGTAGGCCGCCGGAAATTTGTAGGAAACCGTATGGAGGGAGATGGAGAAGAACATGTCCGGGCAGGCGGTGCGGATGGCCTGGGCCAGCATACCGTACTGGTTCCACTGGGCAGTGTTCTCATACATCCATTCAAAGTCCAGGTCCACACCGTCCAGCGGGTATGTTTTGATCAATTCCGCTATGTTGTCCGCAAATCTTTGACGCGCGGCGGCATTGGAAATCATGGAAGACCACGACCCGCTGGCAATGCCGAGCCGGATGCGCATGCCGGAAACGCCCGCCGTCCATTTGCGCAGGCAGCGCAGGTGTTCCGCCCAGGAAGCGGTATCGCGCCCGAAGATATCGCTATCGCCCCAGCGGGCGACAATGAGGCGGTCATTCCAATTGGGCTGTACTTCCGTACCCAGACGATTCACCGGCCGGGCCAGATGCCACACGCGCATTTCATCAATCCTGCCTTGCAGATCCCGCCCCACTACGGCATTCGCCGTGCCGTTCATATTCCCCGGGGAAGCTTTTGCCGTAGCCACAGCGGAACCGTTCACGTAAAAAACGCCCGTTCCCTCTGCGGAATTCCGGATGAAGGACAGCCAGAAGTATTCATGGAGGGCAATGGCAGGCAAATCCGCCTCCCAGGCGGCGGAGGAGCCAACCTGCAAACGGGCCTTGTAATGGTCGTCCGCCCATGACAGCGTCATGGACACGCTGTCGTTCTCAAACAGGGTGACGTTCTGTTCCCCCGCGGAAAGGGCCATGTTGATTTCAATCGTAAACGCATTCGCATTGTTTCCCGTTACCAGGCCGTTGCCTACGTACATGCAGGCCCCGTCCCCGGAGAATTCCAGAACGTTCGTCCGCGTGCCGTCGGAAGGAAGAAGCCGCACGCCCCTGCTTTCCGTCACATCATTGTCCGGGTAGGAGAAATTGATTTCTCCATTGGCGGCAGGGGAAGCGGAACCGATGTAAATCAGGTCCGAATTATTGATCATGTGGGACCTGTTCGGCCAGTTCCACATGATATGGCTTTCACGCACATACCCGGTCACCAGCATGTAGCGGAATACGGCATTGTCCGTCACGATGGAGAATTCCGCTCCGGCAGGCGTCACCGCCTGGTAGGAACGGGTCAGGACACTCCCTGTTTTTTCCGCAAATTCCGTCCATTTGGCATCCCGGAAATCACCGTCCAGCCTCCAGAGTCCGACCAGCCGGTCATACCTGGGATGCGCCATGGGCAGAGGCCCCGTCAGAAAGAAATCGTCACCGTCATCTCCCAGTGCGGCATTCCAGAACCGCACTTCATCCCTGGCACCCCTGAATTCCGCTTCCAGCACCACGCCGTTCCAGGCTTTTTCCGCGGCGGCGAGGAAAGGAGCGCCGGGAAGAGAACCCGCCGCAGCCCCGTCCACATACAGGCGGGCGTTTTCAGAATCCAGGGAAACGGCCACATGATGCCAGGACCCGGCGGCAAACGCGTCTCCGGATGCTTCCAGAACCGTTTCCCCTTCCTGTCCCGGGAAGGATAATTGAAGTTTTCCCCGGTTCAGGGAAAGGGAAATGTTTCCCAGAGACAGAATCCTGCCGGAAGAAGAGTCTCCTTCCGGCTTGATCCAGAGTTCGCACGTCATTTCACGGGAAGAGGACCATGTGTCCGCCGGCACAGGTAGCGCGACCGCGGCAGGAAGGGAAGTCAGGGCCCTGTTATGCAGCACGCTGACGGGCCTCGGTTCCGGTGCGGGAGGAGCCGGAGAGTCATCCGTCATGACGGTAAGGGCATTCAGTTCCATCCTTCCGGAAGCGGAAGCATTCGCCTTCTTGGTTACGTCAAATTCCAGAACGCCGGAAGTGTCCGCACAGGCCTTCCACTCCACCGCCATGTAAATGTCTCCTTCCGCCGTGTTCGCCGCGCCTGTCCAGGTTGTGCCATTCAAGGTTCCCGAAGAAGTCTGGAGGGCATTCACCTCCTTCAATTCCCCGGAAACCAGGGAAACGGACTGGTACTGGGGTTTATTGGACCCCATGAAGAAAGAAACCGCATATTCCTTCCCCGGAAGCAGTCCGGACAGGGATACGCGCGCCGTGGCCGTGGCTTCAGGCGTACCGTTGGCACTCAGTCGTCCGCTGGCGTTGAATGCCTCGCAATGATTGGGAAAATCAAATGCCGAAGGGGAATCCGGCGTGGCCGCCGCGTGAGTTCCACGGCTGGCCGAGTTTTCCTGCCATGTCCACAGTGTGTTGGAAGAAAGAAGATTATTAAAATTTCCAACATTTGCCTTGGCGGAAATGGACAGATATACGGCGTTGCCGAACAAGCTGCCCGCCATGATGGAGGAGGAGGAAGCCGCTCCGTTCCTGCTCAGCGGAACATTCACGAAGGTATTGGCCGCTCCGGCCCTGGTTGCCGTAAAGGACACATTGGTCCATCCCTCCTGAGTGGTGGAGGAGGCATTTCCGAAATCAACCCCAAAGGATTCCCTGGCGGATTCCCCATGCACCAGAGCACCCAGCCCGCATGCAAACGCCGCAATCAGACTGAGCAAGACGTTGTTCTTCATCATGATCATTGATCATCCAACATATGGATCGCTTCACAAGCAAAAAGAGCTACCGGGACACCGGACAGGAAAGATTTTTTCTCCCCTTGTTCCGGCATTCCATGCAGCCCAGGAAACAGAAGCCATTCAAGCTCTACTCAACCTCTGCGGCGGCGCATCAGCATGGCGGCCAGGCCTATCAATCCCAGAGACGCCGTAGCCGGTTCAGGAACCATTTCTCCGGAAATCTGAAGATTGGTGATCGACGCGGCCATGCCCCCTGACTGGCTCCCCGATTTATAGGCGTTAAAAATAAGCCCGTAGGAATCATAGGAGGCATCACCCATATTCAGGTCGATGGAAACGTGCATGCCATCGGAAGACAGGTTGTCAACCGCATCCGCCAGGGACCAGGTGCCGATAACCGTGGAAGAGCCGTCGGCGGCAAACCCGTAAATGTCGCACGTGTAGGTGCATTCAAACTGAGCGGAACCCCACGTGCTGCTTCTGGCAATATCAAAGGACAAGGCAGAAGGAGCGGCGGCAGGGGCCAGAGAAAATTTGAGCCCGGCAAAGTTGCCGCCAGTGTTCTGGGAGGCCGCGCCCCCAACCTGCAAACTGACAGCCCCGGCGCTGAATGCAACCTGGTTTGCCAAAGCCGACTTCTCCCAAACGCCATGCCAGGACATGAGATCATACCCCCATACATCCGCGGGAGTGATCCCGTTCGCGTTCAAACCTGTAGTTCCGGAATCCACCGGGGACAGGTCCATCAGCACGGTGGAAGCCTCCGCTGCGGGAAGCAATGCGAGGCAACCTATGAGATATAGATATAGAGTTTTCTTCATATGAGGCTGTTAATATTTTATTGGTTATAGATAACGGATTTCTAATCCGGAAGTCAACGAAAAAATCTGGAGAAAAGTTGATTAGGGATAATAAATATATAAGGATAACAGGAATAACAGGGAGCAGCAAAATCCCCTATCATTCCTATGATCCTTATGTTCCCTGTCATAAGCATTCTTGCGTTGCGGCGTTGATTTATCACGGATTAGAAATCCGCAGCAGATGTTTTCCATATTCCTGCCTCTTGCTTATTAAATATTTACTTCAACTCAGAATAGAAAAAAGGAGCAGGATTTCCTATCCTGCTCCCTTGAAAACAATGGCGGGTTAATGGTTTAATATGCCAATTCACCATTCATGACGCGGCGTTCAAACTCGGCCACGTCCACCACCTTCCCGCTCAGGCGGGCGTGTTCCGTGGCAAAGGCCATCACGTGGGAATGGGCGGATTCCTCAATGGAGGTTGTCATGTCTGCCGGGGAAGGTACCGTGAGCATGTCGTCGTACAGCGCCTGCACCAGTCCCCAGTCGCCCCCGCCGTGCCCCTGGTAGCCGCCTTCCAGTTCTCCCAGTTCCACGACGCGGGGCCGGCCTCCGAAGTGGGGCGTCACGGTGATTTCCCCCGGGCCGTTTTCCTTGTAGAAGGCTCCGGCGCGGATCCTGCCTTTGGTGCCGTACACTTCAATGTGGCGCCCCTGTTCAAAGGCCGTCATGGTGAAGGTGCCGGTCAGGCTGCCTTCAAAGCGCATGATGGAGACCTGGTGGTCCGGCTGGTCGTTGTCGCACTGAAGGTAGTCCCTGCCCCACGGGGAGGTCTTGAGCCATTCATAGATTTCCTCAGCCGTGGCTTCCCAGGCGCGGTCGTACACCATGCCCAGCCAGCGTTTGCATTCGTCGTCCGTGGCGTATTTGCGCGCGTCCCAGGGGTCTTCCCCCACTGGAGCGGTCCAGTCCGTGCAGCGTTCCGGACGCGGGGATGAGAGCGTCTTTCTCGTGAAGAAGGAGAGTTCCCCGAAGCTGGCGACGGACAGGCATTTGCGCCGCCCCATGAGCCAGTAGAGGATGTCCATGTCATGGCAGCATTTGGCTACGATCATGGGCGTGGAGGTTTTGCTGTTTCCCCAGTGGCCGCGAACGAAGGAGTGGGCGAAGTGCCACGCCCCCACGCCTTCATTGGCGTTGAAGGTGACGATGTCTCCGATTTCCCCGCTGTCGATGATTTTTTTCAGCGTGCGGTAGAACTGGGTATAGCGCAGGACGTGGCACACGGCCACGCGGCGGTCCAGGCGTTTCGCCAGGTCGCGCAGTTCCAGGGCTTCTTTCAGCGTTTTGGCGATGGGTTTTTCCAGCAGGACGTTATAGCCCAGTTCCAGGGCCTTTTTACAGGGGGTGTAATGGTAGTCATCCTGCGTGCCGATGATGGCGACGTCCGCCAGGCGCGGTTGCGCCAGCAGGGATTCCGCATCCGGAAACAGGCGGACGGAGGCGCGTTCCTCCTCCGGGGCAAAGTCCCGCACGGCTTCCGCGCGTTCCTTCACGGGGTCCGCCGCCGCGGCAATGCGGTAACGGTCCTTCCGTTCCATGGCCAGCTCCATGTAGGTCCGGGTGCGGGAACCGCAGCCGATGCCGGCGAGGGAGAGTCTTTTTTGTCCAGGCATGAGTGTGACAGACGGGCGGACGGTTTAAAGAATGCCGGATTTGACAAGGAGGGCCTCCGCATCGGGATCACGCCCCATGAAGTCCCGGTAGAGTTCCGCCGCGGGCTTGCTGTTGCCCTTGCTCAGAATGCAGCGGCGGAAGTCGCGGCCGGTCTGCGGGTTCAGTACCCCTTCCTTCAGGAATCGGCTGAAGGCGTCCGCTTCCAGCACTTCCGCCCATTTGTAGGAATAGTAGCCCGCGGCATAGCCCGTGGGGTCCGCAAAGATATGGGTGAGGCGGCGTGCAACGGACGGGCCGCGGTGCGTCATCGGAACCCGGTAGTCCGCCAGAATGCGTTCATCCGTTTCCTCCAGGGCGCCGCCCTTGTATTCGGGCCAGCGGGCATGCAGTTCCAGGTCCAGCTTGCCGAAGCAGAGCTGGCGCATGAATGCCGTGCCGCTCATGTAGTTGCGCGCGGCGCGCATTTTGGCGAAGAGTTCTTCCGGGATTTTTTCACCGGTTTCATAATGGGCGGCAAAGAGGTCCACGGATTCCCGTTCCCAGCACCAGTTTTCATTGATCTGGGAGGGCAGTTCCACAAAGTCCCAGGCCACGCTCGTTCCCGCCAGGGATTTCACTTCTACATCGGAAAGGAGCTGGTGCAGCAGGTGGCCGAATTCGTGGAAGACGGTTTCCACTTCCATGTGGGACAGCAGTGCCGGCCTGTTCCCTACGGGCTTGGTCATGTTTCCGACCATCAGGCCCAGGTGGGGCACCCGCGGATTGCCGCCGCGTGGCGGCTCCCCGACGCTCAGGCAGTTCATCCAGGCTCCTCCGCGCTTGGAGTCGCGGGGATGCCAGTCGGCATAGAAGGAACCCATGTGTTCCCCGGTTTCCGAGTCGTGCAGGTCATAGAACAGCACATCCGGATGCCAGACTTCCACCGCGCCTTCCAGCATTTCTTCCCCGGGTTTGGCGACCGCCGTTTTTCTGGGCGTTACCGTGATTCCGTACAGTCCGGAGTAAATGGAGAACAGGCCGTCCATGACCTTCTCCACGGAGTAGTAGGGCCGCAGGTCTTCCTCGTCAAAGGCGTACAGCTCCCGGCGGCGCTTTTCCGCCCAGTAGGAGGTTTCCCAGGGGGAGAGTTTTTCCACGGGTTTTCCGGTTTTTTCCTCCTTGTATTGGCGCACGGCTTCCATATCCGCCAGGAAGGAGGGCTTCACTTTGTCGTGCAGGTCATTGACGAAATCCAGGGCGTTTGCGCCGCTGGCCGCCATCCGGCGGGAGGTGGTGTAGTCCGCAAAGGTACCGAAGCCGAGCAGGCGGGCCTTCCGGTCGCGAAGGTCAAGGATTTCCGCGATGAGGGCTTCGTTGTCGTATTCCCCGCCCCTGCCGATGGTGCAGGAGCCTTCCCATACCTTGCGGCGCAAGTCGTCGGAATCCGCAAATTGCAGAACCGGCTGAAGGGAGGTGAATTTCTGCGTGAAGCGCCATTCGGGTTTTTCTTCCGTACCGTGGCCGTTGGCCAGGGCGTCCAGGCGGGCGGCTTCCCGCGCGGATTCCGGCAGGCCGGAAAGCTCCGCCTCATCCGTCACCACCAGTTCCCACGCATTGGTGGAGTCCAGGACGTTTTCCGCAAATTTCTTGGTCTTGAGGGAGAGCTGCGCTTCTATTTCCGCATATTCCGGTTTCACTTCATCCGGCAGATCCGCTCCGCTTTCGCGGAAGTCCGCCAGGGTTTCCTGGATGAAGCGCTGCTTCACGGGGGAGAGGTCTTTCACCCAGTCGCAGGCCGCGGCGGCCTTGAGCACCTTCCACAGCATGGGGTTGAGGGAAACGGAGGAGGAGAAGGCCACCACCTCCGGCAGCATTTCCCCGATGGCTTCGCGCTGGGAGGGTTCGTCGTTCACGGAGTCCAGATGCATGATGCGGCCCCAGCCGCGGTTCAGGTCCTCGGAGGCTTTTTCCAGGGCGCCGAATGTGTTTTCATAAGTCAGGGAGTCCAGAGGCAGGTCGCAAATGGCCTGGATGTTCGTCTTGGCGCGGGAGATGGCTTCCGTAATGTCCGGCTTGATGGCTTCCGGCGTCAGCCGGGACCAGGAGACCAGGAAGGAGGGGTCCAGATAAGGATGGTTCATGTCGATTAATGGGTTTTATTGAAAAGGATTATTTGGCCGCGGCGCGGGCCTTTTTCATGGTTTCCAGCACTCCGGCGTGGTTGGGGAAGCGTTTCAGCCCCTGCTCGCACATTTCCAGGCTTTCCTTGTGTTTGCCGGCTTTCAGACAGGCGCGGGCCAGAATCCATTCTTCCGGATACGGCAGCACGGGGGGCAGCAGAAGGGAGGCGAAGCGCTGGTCCCGGATGGCGTTGGAAAGCCAGATGTTGGCGGATTCAGGGAACATCATGGCGCGGATTTCCATGGCATACGCGTTGCCGAGCTGCAGGCTACGGACCCAGTAGGAAAGGCTCATTTGCTGCCTGGCCGTCGCCGCGCCGTCCATCAGCAGACGGATGATGCCGGAGAGCTTGTCAAACCGGGCGGATACGGCGGCCGCCCCACCCTGCTGCGAGGAGTATTTGGCCCCCATGTACTGGGTGAGCATGGCCATCATGCCGTTGCTCAGGTCCGGGAAGCCCTTGGGGAGGGGAGCCGGCGAGGCCTTGAGGACGTATTCCTGCCGGGGAAGGTCCGGATTGGCCAGCATGAGGCGCACGGGAAGGTTCCTGGCCTCCCATATTTGCAGGAGCGTTCCGGGGGCGAGGGGATATTCTTTGTCCAGAGGAACGGAGGCGACGGCGGAGGCTATCCTGTCCGCCTCCTTGTAACGGCCCGCGCAGAATTCGGAAACCGCGCGGTAAATGGCGGAACGGAAGTAGGCATCGTTGAGGGCGCGGGGTACTTTTTCCGATTTCTCCCAGTCTATGCACAGGTCCTCCGATTTTTTAAAGGCGGCGGAGGCGCCCCGATAATCCCCCGTCCGGAACAGGAAATGGCCCAGCAGGTGATGGGCGGAAGAAGACTGCGGGTTGGCGGCCACGGCCCTGCGGGCGGTTTCCACCGTTTCCGGGGGGATGACGGGAGCCACTTCATCCAGCAGGGCGCGCATGAACAGGGCCGCCTGGGAGCCGGGACGCTTTTTCAGCACTTCGTCCACGATGCGGACAGCTTCCTCCTGCCCTTCTCCGGGTTTGCCCCGGTCGTCAAAGCCGTCCCGTAGGAGCATGGCGTAAAACAGGGGGGCGTAAGGGTCGCGCGGCCATGTCTCGTACAGAGTTTTCCACGCCTTGCGGGCTTCTTCCGGGCCATCCATGAGAAGCACGGCCAGGGCGTCCGCATAAGCCCGTTCATGTTCCGGGAAGGCGGGATGAAGCGCCAGCTCCTTCATGCTTTTCATGGATTCCACGCGCTCCTTCTGGAATTCCGGCCCTGCCGCCATGAGACTCATGCATACGCCCCAATGAGCCATCAGGCAGTCGGGGTCCAGCTTCAGGGCGGCGGAAAATTTCCGGTACGCCTTCATGTCGCCGAAGGTGAGCAGGTGCGTCATCCCCTCCAGCACCAGCGGCTGGGCCGCGGGGAAAGAGGTGCAGACGGCCATCATTTCCACACCGGGAGGCAGCGGCGGGGCCTGAGCCGGATGAACGGCAGCGGCCTCCTTCTTCCATGCATTCAGGACGGGACGGTCCAGCCAGGGAGCGGCATTTGCGGAAAGAGCCGCACACAAGCCGCACGCGGCAGCCAGAAAAACACGGTTGAAGGGGAACTGCATGGGATAAGGCGGTGTTGGTTACATTCTGTCCGGCACGCGGATGCCAAGCAGCCCCAGCCCGTGTTCCAGCGTTCGGGCGGTCAGCTCGCACAGGGCCAACCGGGAATGGCGAACGGCGCCTTCCGATTTCAGGACCGGGCAGGCTTCATAGAAGGAATGGAAAGCGCGGGCCAGATCGAACAGGTAGGCGGCCAGGACGTTCGGACGGCAGTCGTCCAGCACCTGCGGAACGACTTCCCCATAACGGGCGAGAAGTCTTGCCAGGTGGATTTCCGCGTCCCGGGAGAGCTCCACGGGAGCGGTCCAGTCCAGCGGAGCGCCGTCCAGCTTCCTGAAAATGGAGCGGACGCGCACGTAGGAGTTCTGAAGGTAGGGAGCCGTGTCCCCCTGGAGGGCCAGCATTTTGTCCCAGTTGAATACGTAGTCCGTCATCCGGTTCTGGGAGAGTTCCGCAAATTTCACGGCGCCGATGCCGACGATTTCCGAAACGCGCTTTTTTTCCTCTTCCGGCATGTCCGCGCTTTTTTCCTCCACTACGCGGGCGGCCCGTTCAATGGCTTCATCCAGCACATCCTGAAGGGAAACGGTATCCCCGGACCGCGTCTTGAAGGGTTTGCGGTCGTCGCCGAGAATGGAGCCGAACGCAATGTGGCGGTAATCCCCCTCCATGCCGCGGCGGCGCTGGGCGGAGAAGATCTGGCGGAAATGAAGCGCCTGAGGAGCGCCTACCACGTACCAGATGGAGTCCGCGCCCCAGGTCCTGATCCGGTGGTCCAGCGTGGCCAGGTCCGTCGTGGCGTAAAGGAAACCGCCGTCCGCCTTCCGGATAATGCAGGGATTGGCGCGCCATTCGCCCTTTTCCTGAACCAGGAAGGGGTCTTCATTCGGCGGAACGGAGCCGTCGGAAAATACGCAGATGGCTCCGTCGCTTTCCCGGGCCATTCCGGCGGCGATCATGCCGTCCACCAGCGGAGCCAGGGCGTCGTTGTAAAAGCTTTCCCCCAGCCAGTAGTCAAAGTGGATGTCAAGCTGGTCGTAAATCCTGGAAAGACCGGATTTGGAGACCTCCACGCAACGCTTCCAGATGGCGAGGTTTTCTTCGTCCCCGGCCTGGAGCTTCACCAGCTCCGCCTTGCAGGTATCCAGCAGTTCCGGCTTTTCCTTGCACATCAGGTTCACGTCCTTGTACACCCGCAGCAGCTCATCAATGGGGTTGGCCTCCAGGGCCTGTTCATCCAGAATGTTTTTCCAGCCCCACAGGATCATGCCGAACTGGGTTCCCCAGTCGCCGATGTGGTTGTCCGTAATGACCTTGTGGCCTACAAAGCGGGCTACGCGGGAAAGGGCGTCGCCGATGATGGTGGAACGGATGTGGCCCACATGCATCGGCTTGGCGACGTTGGGCGCGGAAAAGTCGATCACGATCGTTTTGGGGTCCCGCACCTGCTCCACGCCCAGCCGTTCGTCCGCCAGCATGGCAAGCAGGCGCGAGGCGTAAAATTCCGGCTTGATGCGGAAATTGATGAAGCCCGGTCCGGCGATTTCCAGTGAGCAGACATCGTCCTCCCCCGCCTGGTCGACCACCTGCTGGGCGAGCGCGCGGGGATTCGTTCGGCACTGCTTGGCCAGAACCATGGCGGCGTTGCTCTGGTAGTCCCCGAAGCGCAAGTCCGCGGACGGAGCCACGGTGGCGCGAAAATCGGCGGGAAGGTCCGCCCCCAATACCGCCTTCAATGCGGCCGATAACTTTTCTTCAAGTATTCCGGGTATGGTCATGTCTGCTCAGATGAACGGACATTCCACCTCCATAGTCAAGGCGCAACTGTCATCAAGACATATCTTTTCCAGTAAAAAGAACACGTTGCGGCACTCGCCCCCGCCATCCGGCCGATCCGGGCATGAAACGCCCAAACCGGCCTGTTTTCTCAGATCATTTTAAAAGGACCTCATTCTGGAAGATTTCAGCCAGTCTTCCATTTTTTTGGAGGCTTTAGCCTCCCTGTTCACGTTGCCTTCCGGCGCGGCCTTCGGCGAGAAGGCCCTTGCCAGAACCGATGCCAGTTTGTTCTTTACGTTCATCATGTTTTTCTATCAGGTTTGAACCCCTTGGAACAGGAAGCGTTCAGTGAGGAACCGCACCGTTCCCGCGGGGAACGGCGCCTACTTATTGTACAAGATACATTTATAGCAATAGAAAAAATTCCTCCTTTTGTCATACTTATAACGATAAGCCGGAGAGAAATGACAACCGGCTAATCAAGAGACGATTCCAGAAGACGGCTTTCCCTAGCGGCCTCCTCGCTGAACGGCTTGCCTATCTTTTTCATTTCCGCTTCCACCCTCCGGTGTGACGAGTTGTCCTCCATCATATCGTCCACGGAACGCTTCAGGGAAGCCAGGTTGGACGTATACAGCTTCCGACGGTCCGCCGTACGGGACAGGAGAACGCCCTTCCGGTCAAACAGGACTAGAACGGTATAAACGTCTCCATTTTTGCCTCCGGCGATCAGCCCCACGCCAAACAGGGGGATATTGCCCACCAGATTGTTTTTCGCCTTCCGGTAGCGGTACGTCCACAGCACTCCCTTTTCCATCTCCAGCACGTCGGAAGGCTGCCCCAGTGTCTCGTAAACGTCGGCCTTGGTGGCCCTGCCCGGCTTCAGTCCTTCATAGCTTGAAGCGGAAGCCACCGCCTTGTTCCCGTAAGTCACGGAACAGGCCGCCAGCACCAGGCCGCCGGCGGCCACGCATGGAAGAACCGCGTAAAGATTTCTCATGACGGCAACGGTACGCCGTCCCGCCGCCAAGTCAATCACCCGCGCAGCCATTCACAACAACATCTTCCCGGACGGCGGAAAGGCAGGAAATGCCGAGCCGCTGCCGGGACGGTCTAATTTTCCCCGAATTCGTACTTTTCCGTCTTCCAGAGAAACATCCTGCGGTACACATGGTATTCCGTCAGGCAAAGAATCGGCATCCCGATGATGCCGATGAAGGGCAGCAGCCGGAACAGGTGGCGGCACAGAAAGAGGAATACCATCAGGAAGCTTTCCCGGAATACGGTCATGTACAGGGAATAGGGGTCAATGAGCGTCCGCTTGTACAGGGATGAGGCCAGGAGAGGCCCCAGAATGGGGATGATCCCCAGAAACACCACGGCCCCGAAGGTCCACCAGGTACGCCGGGAAATGTAGGTGTCATAAATGTCCACGGACCGTTCCCCCTGGAGCACGGCCTTCCCGCACGCCGGGCATTTCTGCAGCAGGGTGGGTTCCTTCAGCGGCTCCCCGCAGTAAAAGCACCTGCGGAAGCTACGCAGGGCTTCTTCATGCCTGATTCTTCCGGATTCCGGCACCACTTTCCGGAGACGGGAATACCCGAGCCAGTTCAGGGCGCGGGGAAAGGGATTCGGCGCTCCGCATTTGGGACAGTGGAGGCCGCAGGGATACATCACGGTACCGCATTCCGGACACACGATGCGGTGCCTGTATTCCCTTCTCTTGCAGAAATGGAACATGGCCCACATGCCCGCGCCGCCCAGAATGGCCAGGAGAATCACCACCCCGGGATACAGGAGGGAATACGCCACCAGGTACTCCGACCAGGAATGGTCCGAATGATGCATGAGGGATTCCGGCCGTATGGGATTCTGCTCCACGTCGGGAAGCTGGCTCACATATCTTTCCCCCATGTCCCTCAGCGGCCCCGCGGGGAGCCATTGTTGTATGGGATAGGGTTCTCTCATGATCGGATGTGCATACGGTGCTCACATTACAGACAGGATTCCCCCACGGTTTCCGTCAAAAAAGCCTGTGTCATTCATCGTAAGGTCCCGGTCCGGAAACATGGAGAAAAAAGTCAGCCATTGCCGGAAAATTCCGGCGGCGGACGGAAGCCGCACTTTTCATGAAAAGCCTTTCCGTGTAACATTCGTAGCCATGCCGACACTCCGCCAAGCCACCAAAGACGACATCATGCTCATCCACGAACTGGCACAGCAGGCTTTTCCCGCCACCTACCGGGACCTCCTTTCCCGGGACCAGATGGAATTCATGATGGACTGGATGTATTCCCCCGCCAACCTGCTCAAGCAGATGGAGGAAGGTCACGTGTACTTCATCGCCACCCACGAAGGGGAATACTGCGGCTACCTTTCCGTGCAGCCGGAGGAACCGGGCATCTTCCACCTGCAGAAGATTTACGTGCTGCCCGGCTTCCAGGGAAAGCACATCGGCAGCTACCTGTTCCGCCAAGCCGTCAGCTACATCAGGAGCATCCATCCCGCGCCCTGCCAGATGCGCCTGAACGTCAACAGATACAACACCAGAGCCGTCGAATTTTACAACCGCATGGGAATGAAGGAAGTGGAGCGCGGAGACTTCCACATCGGCCACGGCTATTACATGACGGACTATATCATGGGCCTGGACATTGCCTGAGTACTCCGGCACAGGAAACCCGCACTTCTGGACGGATGCATGTTCCCTGCTTGACTCTCAATGGAAAATGTTCCATCATTCTTTTATATGAGAACCCTGACCACTCTTTTTCTTGCCGGAACCCTGGCCGCCGTTACGGCGCCGGCATGCATTCATGCGGCGGAAACCGGCAAGGGTGCCAAGGTCACCTACCCCGCCTTTGACGACAGCAAGTACATCCACGGCCCGAAAATCACGGCTTCCAGCCTGAAAGGGAAAGTCGTCTTTTTTGAATACTGGGGCATCAACTGCCCGCCGTGCATCGCCAGCATGCCGCACCTTCAGGAACTCCAGGATAAATACCAGTCCAAGGGGTTCACCGTCGTTGGAAGCCACAGGCAGGGACTTTCCCCCAGGGTGAAGCAGTTTCTGGAAGAAAAGAATATTTCCTTCCCCGTTTACCAGGGGCTGGATATTCCGGCGGCCTCCTGCCCGGGCGGACTGCCCCATGCCGTCTTGATCGGGGCCAATGGAAAAGTCGTTGCCAAGGGATACCCGCCCGAACTTTACGACCTGGTAAAAAAGGAAGTGCTCAAGGCGGAACGCGGCCTTCCCATTCTGGAAGACGTGGAGTTGAACAAGTACAAATCACTGGCAAAAACGGTCGTCTCCAACGGCAGCAACATCGAGTCCAAAATCACACCCCTGCGAAAAAAGACGGACGATGAGGAAGCACAGGCCGTGTGCGCCGCCTTTGACGACTGGCTGGGGGACGCCAAGGACATGGTGCAGGCCCAAATCAGCACCAACCCTCTGGAAGCGGTCTCTGCCATCACGCGCCTGAAAACCGCCGTGCCGTCCGTCAAGGAGTTCGATGAAGCCCTGGCAACCCTGAAAGCCAACAAGGACCTGCCCAGGCTGGCGGATATCAATAAAAAGATTTCCGCGCTGGAACAGCGCAAGGCCAAAGGGCGCAAGGTAGCGGAAGCGGACCTTAAATCCCTGACACAGGCTGTGGACAAATTCGCGGAGTCCGACAACGAAGCCACACAGACCGTGGCGGCCAACCTGAAAAAATCCCTTTCAGCCCTGGCCGCTTCCTCCTCCGACGAAAAATAACCTTTTCCGCCGGACAGTCCAATTTCCGACACAAACAGGCGTCACAGACGCCTGTTTCTTTTTGCTCCGGAAGTTTTTTTCTTTTTCCCACCGGATAAAACGTCGGGAGCCGAAAGAACGGAGCATGTTTTCCGGACAAAAGAGGAAAGAGCCCGGTCATCGTCCAGTTCCGTCACCAGGAAATGCGGTTTGGCACCGGGATAAGGACTGCCCTGCTCCTGTTCCGGGAGCATCTCCAGCCCGGGAGCCGTCACCTTTACAAACAACTGGTTGTCGCATACCAGACCGAAATATTTCCGGTCACAGTACAGACCGTACTCCCCGAACATTTTCTTGAAGGAAATTTCCCCGGCATGCCGGAGCTGGAAACAAACATATTCTACAAAATCCGGAGACGAGGCCATGTCTTATATTCCCATATACACGGCCTTCCCTGCAAGCTGTAAACGAACATCTTTTGTATCCATGATGCCTTTTATGGAATCCGTTCCGCCATCACTCGTTTTCATCCTGCGGCGATTCGGAAACCTTTCGCGGAAAAACCGTCCCTGCCGTCTTCCCCTCAAACCGCTGCAAATCCGTTCTTATCCCGTTCACGGGTGCTGGGGCACCTCTTTCCCTGCTGCTTTGAACTCATGCGAAACATAAAACAGGCTTTACAGCAAAAAATTTTCAAGATACTTTACGCCCACGCTTTTTGCATGGAGAGATGGCAGAGCGGTTTAATGCAGCGGTCTTGAAAACCGCCGTGGGGAAACCCACCGTGGGTTCGAATCCCACTCTCTCCGCCAGTTTTTCCCATGTGCAGAATAGGTTGTCCCCCAGGTATGAGGCAACGTCTCCCCGCTGAAGCTTGTTCCGGGGAGATACGTTCCGACACCAAATGTTGCGTTATGGACTTAATCCAGGGATAGATCCACGTACGGACTTTTTGCCTCCTGAAGCAGCGGAAGGATATCAGTCCGGAAACGATTCACCAACCCGGGATTTTGAGGAAGAGGAATGACCTCATCTTCCCTGAATTCCCGGATAACATTTTTGTATCTGGCTTTTCTCCGGAAGTGCATCCAGCAGGCTCTGGAATAGGCTTTGATGCAGGGGTGACGGGCAATGTCCACTTCGTAAGGTGCAGCGACTCCAAAATGCGGCAAATTGTTCATGCCGCAAATTAATGAATCACTTCCCCCGTTTCTTGGCCGTGGACCAAAGATCATCAGCCTTTTCTGAAAAACCAGAGTATTATGGCCCCCTATGGAAACGCAATCTTCCGGTTTGCGTGCCATTTGGAAAGCCTCCTCCAATTCCTGCGTAAAATAGATTTGATCAGCATCCACTTTACCTACACAGAATGATTTCCCGGCGTAAAGATCACGGATGAAATCCATTCCGAAATTCAAGTAGGTATCAATCCTGTTTTCCCTGGGAAGAATCCTCAAGTCATCTACGGAACGGGGAGGAACCACATGATGCGGATAATGAAGAAAGCTCATGCGACACTCATAGTTATCTTCAATATGCCGTTTCCATGCTTCCATGAGCTCTATACTGCGGTCCTCCGTATCCGACCACAGAATAATAATATGATCCAGAACGGGAGCTACACTTAAAAGGCAGGGAATAATAGTATTTTCTTCGTTGAGAATACGAAGAAAGCCTATCCGTTCCAACCTTTCTTCCGAAGAGCTTGCTGTTTGTATGAGAGATTTCATGTTGATCCTGGCAGTGTTTAAATATGGATGATATTATAATTTCAGGCGGATATGCTTGTTGCAGATTCACTTGAATTTTCTCCGCATCCGCTTTGCGTTATTTTATGAAACATTTCGTTCATCCATGAATGAATCAATTCCGGTTTTTGCTTTACCAATTGTGTGATTTTTCCATGAACGAGGGCAATGTCCTCATCATTTTCAGCGTGATGAACATATGTTTTTGTCAGATAAGGCTCTAATCTTCTTGTTGCTTCTGCATCACAGTCCCAATGTGGATTTGAACTGTAAAAACCAAACAGGTGCAGACCGGAGAATTTTTCCTGCCGCAGTATCGCCAGAGGATCTCCATAACGTTGGAAAAGAGACAAAAACGTTTTTTTCTTCCTTACCTGTTCATGCGCCGGAGAGATGTATTTCCCCTGATGCATAGGTGATTCGCCGCTGAAATCAAGCGGCCAGGGACATCCCCAAACGCCTAGGTGAAGATAAGGAAAATCTTTTTTCAACCGAAAGGCCAAAATCAGGGCCATGAGGGCATCCTTGCAAATGCCTGTCAGAAGAATGGATTTGAGTCCGGGCATCTTCCTTATTTTATGTTCGATATCAAGCTGCATGCGGTCCAGCAGGAGAAGCCCTTCCCATTGATGATGTTTAATGCCCATGAAGGGACTCCGCAAGTTACGGAATACGGAATTATTGCCGTCATAGAGATTAATGAGCAATTCATCCGCATATTTATTCACTTCATTAATGGAAGAGGAACAATGGTAATTCAGGTATTGGTATTTTCCCTTTTCCGTTTCATAAAATTCCTCCCTGCCCCAGTTGTCCCATTGAAGAACGAGCTTTTCTTCATCATGATGAAGAATAGCTGCAGTATCATTGCCGTGGAGCCTGCGTCCCCGTTTCCCATGTATACGAAATTGATCCGTCCATTGGGGATGCCTGATGACAATGTCCTGCACGGATTCCTGTGGCATTGAGGGAATCTCTAAAGAAGCGGAACCCGGCAATGGAGGAGAGGAATAATGAAATTCCCCAGCCTCATCCTCCAGAATGGGAATTACCCTTCCATGGGCGATGAGGGACTGAATATAGGCATTTTCCACAGGAGCATGATGTTTGGGAATTCCGGGAGCTCTCACATTCATATCCGTATCTCCCAAGTAATAGAGTTGGGCATCAGGAAACAGATAGTCCGCCAGGCAAAGAGCTTTGCTCAATGTCGTGAAGTTAGGGGTACTCCGATGAACTGCTCCCGGCATGAATTTCCAGTTTTTCAGACCTTCCCGGCAGGCAAATTCATTGGAATACTCCAATTCTTCATTATTGAAATAGATTTCCGGGATTTCAGGAAGCATATCCATATGCCTTTCCGCAGGAGAAAAAGACAGATACCCGGGAAAGCATGAAATCAAAAGGATATCCGTTCTTGTTCCCGCCAAACCGGAATTCAGGTTATCCATTTTACTAACCCGCATGACTTGGTCACAGGAATCAACAAATGCTGAATAATTGCGTTTCAAATTCCGTTTATTGGAGATGATGCATACTCGTTTCTTGTGTCCTTCAGAAGCCAGAAAACGCTGATATTCTTCATTTCCGCTTAATCTTGACAACAGCTTCCATTCCTCTTCCGTATCAATTTGCAAACAACAGGGAAAATCGTTTGAATACGGACGGGAACCGTTATCAAACAGAGTGCCGGATTCCTGAAAATGCTTCCGTGTGATAATATTAATATTGCCATCAAAGAAATAGAAAAATTTCCTGGCATCCTGTTCGCGATGAGCCACGTGAAATTGCCCATCCAGATGGCCGATCATTTTAATTCTATGGGCCGTATAGGCTGAGTGAATTTCCCCTTTTTCCATGTCTTCCGCCATCTGGCGCAAGAGTCCTGCCCTGCGCAAGGGAGAAGTCGGTTGAAGGACGGCCAATATTTCACAAGAGAATCTGGACAGAACCTGGCGAACGCAATTTTCCATTCTCCGGTCATCCACCGTTTCCCGGAAATAACGGATGCCTTCCCGGCGGCAGCATTCCATGATATCTTCACTGTCCGTACTGACAACCGGTACAAACCCTTCCTGAAGAGCATACGAAACAGAATATAAGAATAACGGACGCCCTGCGAACAAGCGACAGTTTTTACCGGGACAGCGCTCCGAGTTTTTTTTGGCCGGAATAACGGCCAGTTTATAAAACAAACGCGAGGCCGTGTCTTCTTTACCTGGCTCAAAGACAGAAGAAACGGATTTTTTCACCATCCGGGGCAGCCTGAGTTCCATTTTCCCATGCCATTGCTTGCCATCATCATACCGGGACATTACAGGATAGCCATGATGTAAGCGCCGCGCCTGGATGTGCGGCCTGCCGGTACGGCATATTTTCCCCGTTGAAACTACCATGGAAAAGAATTCCTCCAGGCGATGCATGTATTCCCTGATGTCCGGCCGGCCGGGAGCAAAAACGGGACCATCCATGTAACTCAGATAGAGCTCTTCATCCTGGTCAAGCCGGATAATGTATTCAGCCAGGGCTTCCGGGGATAAAAAATCCCCGGCATTGACAAACCGTGACGGATTGACTTCCTTTCCGACATCGGGTGCACCCCAGTAAATGGGGAGGGAAAGGGCTGCCAGAGGGTCAATCAGTTTTTCAGTAGTGTAACCGGCAGCCGGGTAGTTTTCAAAGGCAATCGTAAATTTATAGGATGAACAGAAGGCGATCTTGTCCCGCACACATTCTCCCATGTTGTTCAGCACCGTACCTCCGCAATCTACGGGCTTGTATTGGGAAAGAAGACGCATAAAGTGAATTCTTTCCGGAGAATTCCCATTGGAATATACAAAGTTGCAAAAACGCGTGTGCCTGGACAAAAGAGATCTTTTATCCTTGGGATATTGTTCCACTACCCCAGTCCTTTTTATATAATCCCTTCCCATCCAGTTGGGAAGACGCAAATGGCATTCGGGATAGAGGACATCCTCCCTCATGAATGAAATGGCATAGTCGCATTCATCCCACAACGGTTTTACAGATTCAGCCGTATAGAAAACCCGGATGCCTTTAAACTGGCGGTATGCATTTCCAAAGACGGAGTAAATCAGCAAATCGGCTTCATCCTGCCTATCCACAATGACCATATTCAGCCGCTCCCTTAAGACTGCTGATAAAATGGAATCATGCGGATTGAATCCCTGCCAAAAGTCGGCAAAGGCCACACGCGTCGATTTCTTGCCATTCATGACTGCTTTCTCAACCACGCGTGCCCTCCATATTTGGAAAGCGATTTATCCTTCACCAGGATTTTAACCCTATGCTTGAGCCCCATAAGATGATAGCGGTTAAATACCAGAGTCTCAGGGAACAAATATTCCGGTCCCAGAACAAGGGGATGCCTGCCGATCACATATTTGTTGATGTGGCTTTCATCATGCCAGACAGCTATAATTCCATTGTCGAGGTCCCGTTTGACAGCCCCTGCCAATTCCCGGCACATGGAAAGAAAGTCCCTGGCCTTTCCTCCATTGAAACCTCCGGCGACATAGTATTCCCCCTGTCCGGGAGGAATTCGCGCTTCGGACATTCCATTTTTTTCATAGGGATAACAGGAACGGGGAAGTTCGTAAAATCCCGGATGAAGAGTCACGGCAAGTCCCTGCCGATCATTCGGAAAGATTTCCTCTCCAATGGGAGAGACCGGTAATAACGTACCATTCATAAAATAAATGTAGTCATATTCCTGCAATTCTTTCTCAATACTTAAGAAAGTCTCAAACCGCCTTAAGGTTTCCATCGGCCAGGGATAGAACGGCTTGCTGACAAGCGTTACATCATCAGCAGTTTTTACTTCATCATGATCCGTGAACAGAAAATAGCGGACATCGTGGCCTGGCAGAAAATATTGCTTGGAGGCTGCATAAAAATCTTTCCAAAAGGTTATATAGCGCCCTGTAGAGATATATAGTACAGCCACTTTCTTTTTCCGTGAGGAAGGAGAATGCTGCTGATTTCCATTTCCTGAAAGGAAAAACGAACCGTCTTCTTTCCTTCTGAATGTCTCCGTTCCCCATTGATCCCATTTAAGGGTCACTTCTTCATCGGTCAAGGAAAGGACGTCAGCCCAGTCATTCCTCTGAAAACGGCATGCCCGGCCGTCAAAAACACGTACGATGTCGTACCATTGGGGATGACTGATTTCCATGAGCGATTCGGCATTGGCCCGGCTGGTGGAGATGCGCCAGTTTCTTCCCCGGAAGTCTCCCGGCACCAGTCCTCCGCGTATCACGGAAGCATTGTTGGTCTGAATGACCAAATGCATCGGAAGAGACATTTCCTGTACGTAACGGATACGGTTGCAACTCCCGGTGTCAATCATGAGCTTATGCATGAGATTATCCTCCGTAAACCCGTATCCGGAATGTCCCAGCCTTGGAGAAATCTCGGAGATTCTTCCGGGCTCCTGCTCACAGGTGATTAATTTTTCAAGGACATCTCTGCTGAATACCATGGTGGGACCGAAACAGCTGAAAAAGCCATTCCCGCAAAGCGGATAACCCCCACGGGCGTTCAGATATTGGCCAAAGCCGCAGTAATAACTGCTGAATTCCGGCGGAAGATGCTGATGGAAGTCATTGACGGATTTAAAATAGTCCCTTCCGTACAAATCATCGTCGTCAATTTTGGCAAAAAGGTCGTAGTTGGAGATATCCAGATCCCGTACCGTATCTAAAAAGTTGGAAAGCTGGTTTTTGTTCGGGAACAGCCTCATTGTCAGCCGTCCTTCCTGGATGAAATGCTCAAAAAGAGGAAGAACGGTCTTGCGGTATGTTGTTTCCGGAATGCCTTTAACAGCGGCAAAAACATGGAAATTCTCATAGCTCTGGTCCATCATGCACCAGATTTGCCTCTGTAAATCCGTCAAACGCCTGTAGGAAGCAAGGCAGGCCGCAATGCGGCAGGCCGGTCTTTTTTTTGTCCGTTCATGCTGGTAAAACAAATTGTGACGGGCAACCCGAATATTGAGTTCGCCACTGCTGTTGGCCGCCTCCAACGCAACATCTGTTGGCAGCCGATAATCGGCAAAAACCTGAATGACTTTTTTCCGTTTGCAAGAGGGAATTACCATGGCATGCGTTCCCCATACATAGGCCGTGTTGGAGTCGGTCCCTCCCGTTTTGAAATCTTCAAACAAAAGTTCATCAGACTCAAACGGATTTCCCTGAGGCGACCAGACGGCATGGTGAAAGAGTCTGAAAATATCCGTTTCCGGGTGCTCCTCCATCTCTTTCCTCAAAGCCGCCTCCAAACGTGATGAAGCCACCATGGGAACGGCATCGCTTTCTCCGAAGATAATCAAGTCATTTCCGGCATATCTCCTGTCTTCCAATACCTGGATGAAGGATGCCCTCAGGGAACGGACATGGGAGCGTTCCGCGGAACAAGGCTCCCGTCCGATAAATGCGGCGCTTTCCTTCTCCCGTGTATCCTTCAAGGATGAAAGATCCCGGGTGGAAGGATAGAGTTCCAATTCATATCCCATCCGGTGCAGTTCGGAAGCTCCTTCCGCCATCTCGCCGGAAGATACAATCAAGACGCATTTCATAAAATTTCAATGTTAAAGTTTAATCCAGGTTGGGCAGAAAATATCCTGTTCATCTTCAATATTTCCGGTAAACCACTTTTTTTGAATGAAAACCCGTTGCTGGGAGCCCAGCCACGCCCCCCACCAGGAAAAGGAGGAGCAAGAGAGGACAAGTTCCTGCATGGCCGTCAATTCCCGCAGGGCGTCCAGTGTTTCATGCTCATCCATGACTATTTCAAAACGCCTGGCTTCCGGAACATCCTCCACCAGCTTCCGGGCCAGATCCGGAGAGTCGGAAAAAACAACCAGTGTTCTGATATTGTCGGAAAGATTTTTAAACGCCTCATTAAGGAAGGCGGCATCCGGGGTATGGTACACATCCGTTTTCTGAAGGTAATCTCCCATTCTCAGATGAACGCCGGCTGTACTTTCCCGCACGGGTGCGATGAGGGGCTGGAACAGCGAACGTATTTCTTCAGCAAAATCCTTAAAATACCGTTCACTCTGAAAGTAGCCGCTCAACGCGCCGCGACGGACCGTATCCGGGATGGACCTGTAAGAAAATCTGGATTCCCTGTATGTTACGGGATCAGAATAACCGCCATCCGGACACGGGGAACACGCACCCCCCAAATAAGACATCAGCTTCCAGGTGTTCAAATCGTGCCGCCAGGGAATGCGGCATCCCACATCCGTTCTAAGCGCATGGGCGTAAGTGGCGGCTATCTGGAACAAATGTCTGCCTGTTCGTGAGTTTGGAATGAATTGCGTAGTAACGTATTCGGGAGAAATCTGTTCTGAATCAGAAGACAAAGACGGGAGCTTTCTGGATTTGCTCTTCTTCGGCTTCCCCGCATCCAGGCAAACGGCGCCCAGTAGGTCAAAAGGATGCTCGTCACGGTCAATGCGTCTTTCAAGGCATTGAAGATGCAGATAACGTGACTCGCCCGGAGCATGCTGTGAAACGTGAAATCCGAATTCCTCCAACAGATATCTTAGAAAATCGGTATTCCACAGGGACTGATGCCGGTAGGCTTCCATAAGAATGCACAAGTCATGTTCCGGAACCGGCTTTTCCCGGAGCCGTTTTTTCAAATATTGTTTAAATGCGGGAGAAATCACCCCGTGCATCAAACGAATATCACGGAAACTCAGACGCAAAATGCCTCCCGGTTTCAAGCAACGGAATGCCTCCGCAAAGAAACGGCAGGCTTCTGGGGGCGTGACCTTGTCGATCACATGTTCCAGATAAAATGCATCTACCGAGCTATCCTTCCATGGAAGCGGACGGGTAATGTCATAGTTGGGGGAATCCAGGTTCAACCAGCCATTCAATCTCCGGTTGCCGCAGCCCAGGTGAATGTACAGCAGAGGAGACTGGTCCATGATTTCGGCACTGCTGGCAGAGGGGGGGCTTTCAGACCACAACCGGTACAGAGAAGGCATGCCTGGGCGCTGGTGAATTTCCATTTCCGAGCCGATATAGGAATCTCCTTCTAGAAGAAGCTGTTCCATCGGCCACATCTGCCATTTCAACGTCAGTTCCTCTTTCTGTCCAACACTCCACCAGCCATAACAGGAAGTATCACGGCGGCGGAACACCCCATTGGAATAAAACAGCATCTCGCCTTTCCAATGGAGATGTTCTACGTCGCAAACAACTGAAGGAACTTTGTGATTGAAAGTATGCAGGGCACGCAGAATGGCGGGCGTACACCAGTGCGCCGTCACCATGTCGTTGTCCTTATACGGATAATGAACATTGCTCGTGTAAAGACGGCCGGTTGACTTCATCCGGCCTCCCAGCCTTCCTGCCAGTTCACCCACGATCAGGTCTTCCGCTCCGCAGTCAGGAAAACCGGGCGCCTCCACAAGCTTCTCCACCATGCTTCTCTTCAGGAAATAACCCGCTCCTCCACTCGGTGAGTTGCGCATGGACACCAGCGCATCCCCGATCAGGTCATACTCATCATCAACCAGGGATTCCAAACGTCCCAAGTCCACATACGTGTCGTCATCGCACTTGAACAACCACTCAAAGTCGTAGTTCTCCAGCGCATACACAAAGAAAGATTTCACCTTCCCCGGAAGCTCGTTGTAGCCGTCCGCTGTGTCCAGCACCACCGTATCCCTCCTTTCCTCTTCCACTCCTTCCTTTCCTCCCACGAAGAACACGCATTCTATCCCATCCGCCGGATGCCTCAGCCACGTCTCCCTCACCGCATCCCTCTTTTCCTTCATCCGCTGGCACGAGCAGATTCCTACCAGTATCTTCACTTGCTTTTTCATGTCTTTTCTCCTTTCTAGGCAGGAAGCTGTTCCACCGCTTCAAAGATTTCCTCCCAGCTGGCTACCGACGATTCCAGCCCCCCCAGCTCCATACCGCGCTCCCGAGCCGCCTCCGCCATGTCCCTCCTCAGGTTCGGTTCGTAGGCCATCTTGCTGGCGTAGTAGATGAAGTCCCTTTCATGGTCGCACAGCCATCCGGTTTTGCCGTGCTCCACCATCTGGCGCCAACCTCCGCGGTTGTCCACCACCAGTACGCTTCCGCTGGCCATGGCCTCAAAGCCCACTCTCGGCCAGTTTTCCGTCGTGTCCGTGGGCTGAAGCACTATTTCACAGTGCTTGTAGAAGTCCTGCTGGCTCACCTCCCTCTGGTCGCGCGCCGTGCGTATCCACCCGTAGGGTTCTCCGATTTTCTCCCGGCTCCTCTGGTCGAAGCCCAGAAACAGGCCACGCTTGAAGAGGGGGGAGACGAAGTATTCGTAGATGTGGAGCGTGTTGGCGGCGAATTTGTCCGCGTCCTGCCGGGAGATGCGCCCGCAGCCGAAGTATTCCCCGCTTCTCTCGGCGATGAAGGGGAAGGAGTCGTTGTGGAAGTAGGGCTTGAAGGTCATGAACGCAATGGAGGGGTCGTCGTTGCAGCGCTTGAGCAGGGGCATGTTTTTCTGCCTGACTTCTTCGTTCTGGTAGAGGAACATGGCAATGAGCCCCTGCTTCATGAGTTCCTTTTCCTTGTTGAAGAGCCAGGTCATGCAGTTGACGAAGATGGTGCGCCTGGTTTTTTGGCGGATGGCGGGGAGGTTTTCCAGGTATTCGCCGTTGCAGAATCCGATGATGGCATCGCCTTCTTCCAGAACGGACCAGTCGTTGGGAGCGTGGATATGGACGCCCAGCCTGACCATGTCCAGATAGAGGATTTCGTTTTGGAAGCCGTCGTTGGTGGGGATGATGTGGACGTCAATGTCCATGTGTTTCCAGACCAGGATCTGGTGGTGGAGTTCGGTTCCCGCTCCACCGTAGAGGCTGGGGAAGCCGTTGACATAGATTTTCTTTAAGGAGGTGCTCATGGGTTAATTCTCAAGTGGATTCACTGAGCGACGCTAGCACGCAAACTTTTATCCTGGCAATGGACAAGTTTGGAAAATATGGCAAAGAAATACCTGCCACCGGAGAAGAATCCTTCCCTTTTTCCACATTGCCATCCGCCTCCAAAACTCATCGATCCTCCTTAACGCTTCCAGCGTGTTTACACTGGTAGTCTCTGTTTTCAGAACAGTCGCAACCATTTACAAGGCGACTTCTTCGTCAACGGTCTCACCGCTCCCGTCCTTGTTGCCAAACGCCCGGCTTCCGCCAATACCCGACATGAATGGTTCGGATACCTCAAAGTCACCACGGCTAAAACCTGTTTTCTCTCCCTCCATGCCCTATATAATAGATGTACTCAATAATTTATCCCCGGGAAGTGATCTTTACGAATTTAAAAATCCTGCATTGAAATTGAACTAAGTTATTTATTTTTAATAATCTTGACAGGAATTCATTAAGTATATAAAATACTTTTTTGAATTAAAATATGTTATGACTACAATAATTTTTAATAACAGATGGATTTCAGGAATTAACCCGATAGTGATAGTGGTTTTCCTATTCCTCTGTTTCATCTGCATATTCTTTCCCGTCGTTTTATATTCATTTATCATCGAATTAAATAAGGAAACCAATGGCCATTTCATAATTCTGGGAATCACGTCCTTTTTTTCTTTGATTTTCATTATTGCAACTTTCTACATCAGTTTGCTGATTGTTTTTGGAAAATTACATATTGTCTTAGATCATTTTAAAATTGTTATTGACCAATATGTGCTGGGAATACGCATGGCATCAAAGCAGATTCCTTTAAGCGGCGATACCCGTATTATTCTGGAAAGCGGTCCTTCCGGTTCAAATGCCCATATCTTTAAAAACAATGGTAAGGTCCAGGCATTCCTGATGGCTCCAGTCGTATACAGTATCAAAATTCAGGAGGCAGGCAGATCAGACGTTGTTCTTTCATCAGGTAATTATTACTGGTATTAAAAATATTCCGCCAGATCTCCAGCCTATATCCGGAATTAACGGCTGAAATTGATACGAGCAGTGAAAAAAGATTACTTGATGAATACAGAAAGCGGATAAATTCCGTAAAAAAACGGTCCGCATTGGCGCTTTCTCTTTTATGCTTTTTTGGCACGATACTAACAGGTCTTCCTTTATCTGTGGAATACGTGAATTATAAATATTCCAGACACTGGGTTGAAATCCAGGGGAGAGTGGAGGAAATGCAGAAATCTGAACACAAGGATGGATTCCGTGTAGCATATTCTTGGAAAGGGAAAAAATTGTATACATCCCTGTATGAGAAAAGTTTCCTGTGGCACCAGCATGGGGAAAATGCCACGAAAGGAAATCTGGTCCGTCTCTATGTTAATCCCGAGGATCCGGAGCAATACACTTTTGGCAGTTCCATATTGTCAAGTATGATAGGACTCCTTATTTGTTTTTGCTTATTACTACTATTTTCCCTATTACTATTCTGTGCGTTTTTGAAGCTTAGAAAAAACAAATCTTGACCATAAAGTATTTAAATTGAATACTTTGTTGTACTATTTCCAGAAACCTTCCAAAACGATTGCTTTTCCAGAAACTGAAATACCCGCCTCCTTTGAACGGCGGCATATTCAAGCATGTAGTACCAGAACATCTTGAACCGACCAACATTTGTCCTCCTTTTTAAAATTATGAAAATCATAAAATACTTTGTCGTAATATTATCAATATTGGTTACAATTTTTATAATTGGGCATAGTATTCTATTTTGTCCGTCTTTGGAAGATCCCTTTAATCTACACGGTCGTAATATTTATAAAGACTATTATTTATACTATTTTCAAGAAGGAGATATGTATGTCCTGTGGAAAAAGTATTCTTCGTTGCCTGACATACCCTTTAACCAGGCGGTTTCCTGTATTTATCGAAATGATATTCATACCATTTCCGTGTGTATAGACAATGAATGGTATGAAGTAGATATGATGAATGATAATATTAAAAAAATATCTGGAAATACTTTAACGCCACATTCTGTACCCTCACCTATTTTCTATAAACAATTATAGGAGTCATCTGACAAAATCGGCCTTTGTCCATACATAAAAACGCCGTTCCGAAAAAATCCGGAACGGCGTTGCAGATGTTACGGCTATTTACTCTCAACCAACTCCCGGCGTATGTATTCCGCTGTGGGCGAATCCTTTTGAGCGATTTGCTCCGGGGTTCCGCTGGCTACGATGCGGCCGCCTTCCTCTCCCGGTCCGGGCCCCATGTCGATAATATAATCCGCCTCCGCCATGATTTCCGTGTTGTGCTCAATGACAATGACCGTATTCCCCTGGTCCGCCAGGCGGTGCAGCACGTCGATAAGAAGACGCACGTCCCGCGGATGCAGGCCGATGGAGGGTTCCTCAATGAGGTACAGGTCGCCGGGCAGTTCCTTGCCTTTCATCAAGGCGTTCCGGCTGACGCGCCGCCCCTTGATGAGCTCCGTCACCAGCTTGAGCCGCTGGGCTTCCCCGCCGGAGAGCGTGTTGGAGGCTTGCCCCAGTGTCAGATAGCCCAGACCGGTTTCCGCCAGCAATTTGAGGGGATCTGAAATGCGGGGCTGGCTTTCAAAGAATTCCGCCGCTTCCGAGAAGTCCATCCGCAGCACGTCCGCAATAGTTTTCCCCTTGTACCTCACGGTCAGGGTGGCGGCGTTGTAACGCTTGCCCCGGCAGGTTTCACAGGGCACGTAGCAGGGAGGCAGGAAGTCCATTTCCAGCTTCTGCATGCCTGTTCCCTTGCAGGATTCGCAGTTGCCCTGCCCCGTGTTGAAGGAGAAGCGCCCGCGGTCGAAGCCCAGCCTGCGGGCGTCCGCCGTCTGCGCGAACAGGGTCCGGATGTCGTCCAGAAAGCCCACGTAGGTGGCCGGGGTGGAACGGGGAGTTTTGCCGATGGGACTCTGGTCCACGCCGTACACCATACGGATGGAGTCAAAGCCGGAGGAGGTTTTCCACAGCTTCTTCTGCTCACGGGTCAGTTTGTCCCCCAGCGCCTGGCGCGCCGCCAGACGGATGGTCCCAGTCATCAGGGAGGTCTTTCCCGCTCCGGAAACGCCGGTCAGCACGGTAAGACGCCCCTTGGGAATAGCCACGTCCACACTCTTCAGGTTATGCAGGCAGCAGCCCTCCACCCGGAGCCACGCGGTTTCATCCTTGCGGGCAGGTATCCGGCGGCGCTTGCCGCGGTACGGATGGTGCGGCTTGTGGTGCAGGGCCAGCCCGGTGACGGAATCCGGCATTTCCGCCAGTTCCTCAAAAGTCCCCTGGGCCATAACGCGCCCACCGTGGACGCCCGCTCCGGGACCCATGTCCACAATGCGGTCCGCACGCTTCATCGTGTCCTCGTCATGTTCCACCACCAACAGGGTGTTCCCCCGGCGCTTGAGTTCATCCAGCGTACCCAGAAGCAGTTCGTTGTCGCGCGGGTGCAGCCCGATCGTGGGTTCATCCAAAACGTACAGTACGCCCCGGAGATGAGAGCCAAGCTGGGAGGCCAGGCGGATGCGCTGCGTCTCCCCGCCGGAAAGCGTCGTCGCACTGCGGTCCAGGGACAGGTACCCCAGCCCCACGCGCTGGAGGAAGCCGAGTCGCTGCGTCACTTCCGCAACTACGTCCCGGGCGATCAGGGCTTCTTCACGTTCAAACTTCCAGCCCTCCACCAGTTTGGCGGCCTCCATGGCCGGCAATGAGGCAAGCTCGCCAGGCGTCACGCCCTGCAGCCTGACGGCACGGGCAAATTCATTCAGGCGCACGCCGCGGCAGGCAGGGCATGTTTTTACCTCCTTTTCGTCATCCACCTGCTTGGCAAGCTCCTTGTCGTATTTCAACTCCGCTTCCAGCAGGGACTGGGCCTGGTCTTCCTTCATCTTGCGCTTGCCCACCACGCCGTGCCCCCGGCAGACGGGACACCAGCCGCGGGGAGAATTGAAGGAAAACGTGTACGGCTCCAGTTCCGGGAAGGACTGGCCGCAGGAGGCGCAAGCCAGCTTCACGCCCATCAATTCCGGGGAGGAGGAACGGGGAGGAAGTACCTGCAGGAAGCCTTCCCCCATGTCCAGCGCGGCGTGAACCGCCTGCGCCACTTCATCCGGGGTCCAGGAACTTTCCGGACGGCTCATCACCAGGTCCAGATCGTGGCTGGAATAACGGTCCAGGGGCTGAAAGCCGCTCAGCGGCACCAGGCCTCCGTCCACCCACAATTCTTCATACCCTTTGCCTTCCGCCCAGCGCGCCAGATCGGCGTAATGCCCTTTGCGCCCGCGCACCAGGGGCGCCAGCAGGGCCAGACTGCCATGCTTTTTCAACTGCCGGGAAACGAGTTCCACCACTTCCGATTCCGAACGCTTGCCTACCGGCACTCCGCACTTCGGGCAATAGGCCTGCCCCAACTTGGAATACAACAGGCGCAGGAACTGCCAGATTTCCGTAACCGTCCCCACCGTGGACTTGGTACCGCCGCGGGACATGTTCTGCTCAATGGCCACCGTGGGCGGCAGGCCCGTAAGGCGGTCAATGTCCGGACTTTCCAGTTGCTCGGTAAACTGTCGGGCATACGGTGACATGACGTCCATGAAACGCCTCTGCCCTTCCGCAAAAAAGATATCGAAGGCCAGGGAGCTTTTTCCCGACCCGGACAAGCCGGTCAGCACGGTCATTTCTCCGCGAGGCACGTCCAGATCCACGTTCTTCAGGTTGTGGTGCCGCGCCCCCCGCAGGGCCATGACGCCTGCCGGAATATCCATATCCGCGGAATCCGGCATGGCGGCGTCCTGCGGATCGTAAACGGAGGGAAGGCCTTCGAGCACGTCCTTGAGGTACTTGCCCGTGTAGCCCTTGCCGCCCGCCACGATTTCCTCCGGCGTCCCGGCCGCAACCACATGGCCGCCGCCCGCTCCGCCTTCCGGCCCCAGGTCAATCACGTAATCCGCGGACTTGATAAACTCCGGGTTGTGCTCAATCACCAGCAGGGTATGCCCCTGCTCCACCAGCTCCCGGAAAACGGCCAGCAGCACTTCAATATCGGCAAAATGCAGCCCCGTTCCCGGCTCGTCCAGAATCAGCATCTTGGGATTGTTTTTGCCGGAGCCCATCTGGTCCAGCAGTATCTTGGCCAGCTTCAGGCGCTGGTTCTCCCCGCCGGACAGCGTATTCAGCGGCTGTCCCAGCGTCAGGTGGCCCAGCCCCACGCGCCGGAGCACGCCCAGCTTTTCCGCAATGCGTCTGGCACGCGCACCCTTTTCCCCGCCGAAGTATTTCAGGGCGGCCGTCACGGTCATGCCCAGAACGTCGGCAATATTCCTGCCGTCGCGGTACACGCTCAATACCTCGTTCCCGTAGCGGGCACCGTGGCACAGGGGACACTGGACGAAAATGTCTGAAAGAAACTGCATCTCCACCTTCTCGCTGCCCATCCCCATGCAGCGGGGACAGCGCCCGTCGCCGCTGTTGAAGGAAAAGAATCCCGGCTTCATCCCGCGGGCGCGGGCCGTTTCCGTATCCGCAAACAGGGTGCGGATTTCCTCAAACACGCCGGAATACACGGCAGGAGTGGAACGGGGTGTGCGCACGATGGGGCTCTGGTCCACCATCACCACTTCATCAAGCAGCTCCCAGCCCTTGACGGACTTCACGTGTGCAGGCTCCTCCTCGCACACGCCGCCCTTGGCCACCAGCGCGTTCAAATACACCACGTCGTGTGCCAGCGTACTCTTGCCGGAACCGCTGACGCCCGTCAGGCAGGCGAACACGCCCAGAGGAATATTTACGTTCAGTTTCTTCAGGTTGTGCCGGGTAGCGCCGGAAATCTGCAAAAACTTTCCGGGCTTGCGCCTCTTCTGCGGAATGGCGATGCGCCGCCTGCCGGACAGGAACGCCCCCGTCAGGGATTCCGGCACCTCCGCAATACAGTCCGGAGCGCCGGAATACACTAGGCGCCCCCCTTCGCGGCCGGAGCCGGGGCCCATGTCCACCAGACAGTCGGCGGCGCGCATCACGGCTTCCTCGTGCTCCACAACCACCAATGTATTTCCCCGTGTCTTGAGGCGGTTCATGGCGGAAATCAGGCGGGAGGTGTCCCTGGGATGCAGGCCCACGGTCGGTTCATCCAGCACGAACAGCGTATCCGTCAGAGAGGCCCCCAAGCAGGTAGTCAGGCTGACGCGCTCGATCTCCCCACCCGAAAGGGTGCGCGTGGCGCGGTCGGAACTCAGGTAACCCAGGCCCACTTCATTAAGATACTCCAGGCGGCTCCGCAATTCCGCCACGGCATGCTTCAGGCCGGGGTCTTCATGGGAACGCGGCGTCACGTGCTTGTCCACCCAAGCCAGCAACTCATCCATGGGCATGCAGAACAGATCCGGCAGGCTTTTGCCACCCAGCTTGAACTGGAGGGCCTCCGGCCTCAGGCGCCGTCCATGGCAGGACGGGCATTCCTGATAAACCCGGAAGCGGCTCAAATATACCCTGACGTGCATCTTGTGCGTCCGGCTCTCCAGATACTTGAAAAATCCAGCGATGCCGTACCACAGTCCGCGTTCGTACATTTCATCCGGGTCACTGCCGTCGCCATACATCAGCCAGTCCCGTTCCCACTGCTTCAAATCCTTCCAGGGCACGTCCAGACGCACCTGCCGGGAGCTCTTGCGCCAGGCGCGCATCAGGTCCTTCTTGCATTCGGAGAAGACCTTGCCCTCTCCCTCGAAAATATGGATGGCCCCGTCCCTGACACTCAATTCCGGCTTGATGCAGCGGTTGTAATCCACCGTAATCACGCGGCCGTAGCCGCGGCATTCCGGACAGGCGCCCAGGGGGGAATTGAAGGAAAACAGGCCGGGCCGCGGCTCCATGAGCGGATACCAGTCTCCGCGGAACTTCATGGCCGGCAGCCAAATTCCGTCCACGCGCGGGACCACGTGGGCCACCCCGCCGCCCAGGCGCATGGCCGTTTCCAGAGCCTCCAGACGGCGTTCCCTCTGTTCCTCATTCAGCCGAACACGGTCCTGAATCACCAGCAGGGATTCGCCTTCCGGCAGGGACCAGCCATCGTCCTCCAGCCGCAGCATCTCCCCATGCGCGAAAACGCGCAAATACCCCTGGGCCACCAGGTTCATCTTGAGCGTGGGAAGATCAATAGACTCCGTACGGGGCACCTCCAGGCAAATCATCAGCTCCGTGCCCGGAGGCAGTTCCGCGTTCAGCTTTTCGTCGATGGAACCGGGCGTCTCCGGCCTAATCTCCCGGCCCGTCTCCGGATCAAATCCGGACGCCAGCCGGGCGAAGACGAACTTCCAGTAATCGTTCAGTCCCGTCATCGTTCCCACGGTAGAGCGGGAAGTCCTGACGGAATTGCGCTGGTGCAGCGCAATCGCCGGAAGAATATTCTCCACGGCATCCACGTCCGGCTTGTCCATGCGGTCCATGAACTGGCGCACGTAGGGGGAAAAGGTTTCCATATACCGCCGTTGCCCTTCCGCGTACAGCGTATGCATGGCCAGGCTTGTCTTTCCGGACCCGGAGGGCCCCGTCACCACCGTCAAACGCCCCAGGGGAATATCCACATCCACATTCTGCAAATTATGCTCGCGGGCGCCCCGGATGCGTATGCGCCCATCATCGCAATGACTCATGGGCGGATAATATCATCAATTTGGAATCATTCCAATGATGTTACATGTCATGATTCCGAATTCATTCGCCCTGCGGGTTTCCCGTTGCTTCCTTTATTTCCTCTGCCTTTTTCCCTTGTATTCCCTCAGGAAAAATTATTCTGGAAACGTCCCCTTCCACCCTTTCATGGACCAGCCTGCTTTAACCTTATTCCGACTTGGAGCTCCCGAAATTTCCTGCTCCTGTTCTGGAGCATCCTCCCCATGGCCATCTATTACTGGCTACGGTCCCGCAACAAGGAAAAACCCGTCACCGGCACGGAATATCTGGTCACCATTCCTCTTTTCCTGCTTTTCGGCTGGTTCACCCTGCTCTGCACCTGGCTCATCCATCTTGCCCGCAACAAGCCGACCGGCCGTTGAACATCGCCGTGCCTCCGCTGCCGCTCTTTACTCCTTTGTCCATGTGTCCAGCTTCATGCCGCAGAGGTTGACCTCCACGGAGGCGGCATTCTCCGGCCAGGGAATGACCAGCTGATAACCGCCCGCATAGAGCAGCTTTCCGGAAGTTCTGCCCGCAGGCCGGGTGTAGAGGAACACGTTGACCTCATCGCCTTCCGGCTGCATCTCCACGTACAAGTCTCCCTGATACTGGGTATTCAAGTCAAAATGAAGGGAAATATTCCCTTCTTCATTAATTTCCCCGGATATCAAATGAATATCGTCCTTGCACACGGTTCCGTCCTCATGGCAGCATCCCGCCAGCGTACAGGCGAGGGCCATGGGAACCCAGCAGGGAAGTTTGTGGAAAACATGAGGCATAAAACGTTCTCTCCTTTCTCCTATAACATCTTGCAGGGAAAATAAGGATGCAAGGAAAATCAGGTCCAACGCCCCGGCATGTCATTCAAAAATGAACCGATCACGTCATGATTGGCCCAAATCGCGGGCCGTGCTTGCATTTCCTTCCGCACCCGCTAGTATTTTTCGATTCTTAGATCGCTGAAAGCGCCTCTACCTCGTCAATTTTCAACAAGACAAAGATGATTAAGTGGATTCTAACCAAGATTGTCGGTACCAAAAACCAGCGTGAAGTGCGCCGCCTGCGCCCCATTGTGGAACAAATCGTCTCCATTGAGGAATCATGGAACGGCAAGGGACAGGACTTCCTGCTTGAAAAAACAAAGGAATGGCAGAGCTACCTGCATCGCTTCCTCCCCATGGACCTGCCGCCCGTGCGCATCGTGGAAGCCGCGCCCAAAGAAGAGCTGGAAAGCATCGCCTCCCGGCTGAATGCCCGCTTTGAATCCCTGAAAAACGAATTCGCCGCCCTCCCCACGGTGGAAGCCACTCCGGCCTCCATTGAAGAAGGCAAGGCCGCCTGGAACAACATCACGCCCCAGTTCGACAAACTCCGGGAACGCTACCTCAACCAGATCCTTCCGGAAGCGTTTGCCGCCGTCAAGCACGGCGCCCGCCTGCTCTGCGGAGAAGAACGGGAAATCTGCGGACAAAGACAGCTCTGGGACATGATCCACTTTGACGTCCAGCTGCTCGGCGGCATCGCCCTGCACCGCGGCTACATCGCGGAAATGGCCACGGGCGAAGGCAAAACCCTCGTCGCCACCCTTCCCGTCTATCTCAACGCCCTAACCGGCATGGGGGTGCACGTGGTAACGGTGAACGACTACCTGGCGCGCCGCGACTCCGAATGGATGGGCATGCTCTTCCAGTTCCTGGGGCTGACGGTCGGCTGCATCCAGAGCATGATGCCTTCCCAGCTGCGCCGCGAACAATACGCCTGCGACATCACCTACGGCACCAATGCCGAATTCGGCTTCGACTACCTGCGCGACAACGGCATGGCCACGTCCAAATCAGAGCAGGTGCAGAGGGGCCACTACTTCGCCATCGTGGACGAAGTGGACTCCATCCTCATTGACGAAGCCCGTACGCCGCTCATCATCTCCGGCCCCGCCGTCGTTACCCGTGAACAGCAGTACGACAACCTGCGCCCCTCCATCGAACGCGTGGTGAAGGCTCAGACCGACCTCTGCAACGAACTCATGACCCAGGCCCTGAAAGCCCAGGAAGAAGGCAGGACGGAAGAAGTGGGACGCAACCTGTTCAAGGTGAAAATGGGCCAGCCCCGCCACCGCGCTTTCATGCGCGCCATGCAGGACCCGGAACTCCGCCGCATCGTGGAAAAATACGAACTGACCCTTTACCAGGACACCCGCAAGAAGGAACTCTACAAGCTGAAGGAGGAAATGTACTTCACCGTGGATGAAAAAACCCATGACGCGGACCTGATGGAAAAAGGCCGTGAAATCATCTCCCCCGGACACCCGGAAGACTTCGTTCTCCCGGACCTCGGCACCGCCTTTGCGGAAATGGATGAAAATCCCCGCCTGACGGAAAAAGACAAGCTCCGCCTTAAAAACGAACTCACCAAAAAGCTGGATGAAACGGGCGCCCGCCTGCACACCACCTCCCAGCTTCTCAAGGCCTACTGCATTTACGAAAAAGACGTGGAATACGTCGTCAAGGACGACAAGGTCATCATCATCGACCAGAACACGGGCCGTGAAATGCCGGGACGCCGCTGGAGCGACGGCCTGCACCAGGCCGTGGAAGCCAAGGAAGGCGTGGAAGTGGAACGCGAAAACCAGACCTACGCCACCATCACCATCCAGAACTACTTCCGCCTGTACAAAAAACTGGCGGGCATGACCGGCACGGCGGAAACGGAAGCCGCGGAATTCCACGACATTTACAAATTGGACGTACTTCCCATCCCGACTAACCGCCCCTGCATTCGGAAGGACCAGAACGACCTCATCTTCAAATCCCGCCGCGAGAAATTCAACGCCGTCATCAACAAAATCCAGGAACTCCACGGCAAGGGCCAGCCCATCCTGATCGGCACGGCCAGCGTGGACGCCTCCGAAACCCTCTCCCGCATGCTCAAGAGGGCCAAAATCCCCCATGAAGTGCTGAACGCCAAAAACCACCAGCGTGAAGCCGAAATCGTGTCGCTGGCCGGCAAGCGCGGAGCCGTTACGGTCTCCACGAACATGGCCGGACGCGGTACGGACATCAAGCTGGGAGAAGGCGTGGCGGACCTGGGCGGCCTCTTCGTACTGGGTACGGAACGCCACGAATCCCGGCGCATCGACCGCCAGCTGCGCGGCCGCTGCTCCCGCCAGGGCGACCCCGGCGCTTCTCAGTTCTTCATCTCCTTTGAAGACGACCTGATGCGCAACTTCGGCGCGGCGGAACGCATGACCAAAATGATGGAACGCCTCGGTGTGGCCGACGGCGAAGCCCTGGAACACAGCTTCCTGAACAAATCCGTGGAATCCGCCCAGAAGCGGGTGGAACAGCGCAACTACATGTGGCGCAAGCACGTGCTGGACTATGACGACGTGATGAACAAGCAGCGCGAAATCGTGTACGGTTACCGCAATGAAGTACTCTCCACGGAAAACCCGCGTGAAATGATCTACGACGTGCTGGAGGAAGTAATCGCCACCCGCGCCCACGAATTCCTTGACCCGGACGCAGAGGGCATTACCCATCCCGACGAACTGCTTGCCTGGATGAACTCCTCCTTCCCGCTGGGCCTCACGGCGGATGCCGCCAAGCTGGAAGACCGCCCGCTGGACGAAACCATCGCCTTCCTGATCGACAAGGTAAAGGCCACGTATGAAGACAAAGCCTCCCGCGAACGTCCGGAATACCTGGACCACATGGAACGCCAGATCATCCTGGGGGCCATTGACAAGCTGTGGCAGGAGCATTTGTACAACATGGACTCCCTCCGGGAAGGCGTCCGCCTCCGCGCCCAGGGCCAGAAAGACCCGCTCGTGGAATACAAGTCGGAAGCCTATGACCTCTTCGTCACCCTGATGGACAGCATCAAGAGCGAAGCCATCGGCAACCTCTTCAAGAGCACTACCAACCTGGATGCCTTTGAAGACTTCCTGGCCAGCCTGCCCCAGTTCGAGACCTCCGACGACGGGCAGGAAAACGGAGCCAGCCTCCCGGAAATTGGATTCGACGGCATGCCGACGGACCTGCTCTCCGCCCTGCGTGAACAGGTATCCAGGGCTCGCGAACAGCAGGCGGCGCAGCAGCCGGAACAGGAATCTGCCCCCGCCGCCATCTCCGATGCCACCACCATCGGTGAAGGCTATCAGCCTGCGGCTCCGGAACCCAGACTGGTGATGCCCAAGCGCAAGGTCAGCGTCGTCCTCCGCAAGGAAGAAACCGCACCCGTACCGGCTTCCGCTCCCGTCTCCGACGATGAGGAAATCGCCGTCACGCTTGACTCCCAGGACTTCGCGGAAACCATGGACAACCGGGACTCCGCGGAAACCCGCACATTCTAAACAACCATCCTGTCTTCGGGCGGAGGAAACGGGCTTGACGGCCCTTTCCTCCGCCTTCAAACTTTTGACGCACTCCTTGACCACGCTTCCTCCCAATAAATCAACCAACGTCCGTTCCGTACTGGAGTATGTCCCCTACTTCAGGGGCAAAATCTTTGCCGTACATGTGGAACAGCCCCTGGTGAACTCGGAGGAACTGGTGGATGCCCTGCTGGACCTGGACGCATTGCAGGAAATAGGGGTGAAGCCCATCCTGATTGCAGAAGGGCTGGATGCTTCCGCCCTATACGAACATACCCGCGTCTGTGAAATGCGCTCCGCCCTGGTGGAAGCCCCGCTGAAGGGCGGCCAGCTTGTCCGCGAGCGCGTCCGGGAAATCCTGGGGCGCCATCAGATACCCGTCGTAGCCTCCGGGCGCACGGGCTCCTTTGATACGGACTCCATTCATCTGGCGTACACGCTGGGCGCCTCCAAATACATTGCCCTGCTCAACGACCACAAGGTCCCTTCCCGGGACGGCCACCCCATCGCCGCCATTCTGGAATCGGAGGTTGCCGGACTATCCGGCGAACTGACGCACAGGGAACTGCTGGACCAGGCCGCGGAAGCCTGCCGCGCCGGCATTCCCCGCGTGCACCTGCTGGACGGCAAGATGCGCGGCGTGCTGGTGGAGGAACTCTTCTCGGAAGAAGGCGTGGGCACGATGGTCCACACGGACTCCTACCGGGAAATACGTCCCCTGAAAGAAGAGGACATCCCGGAACTTCTGTCCATGATCGCCCGTTCCGTCGTGGACTCCAAACTGGTGGACCGCAACTATGAGGATATAGCCGCGAAAATCGACGACTACTACGTCCTGACGCTGGATGACAGCATCGTGGGCTGCGTGGCCGTGTACCCTTATCCGGAACACCGCAGCGCGGAACTCGGCTGCCTGTACATCAAGCACCGCCATGAAGGCCGTGGATACGGCCGCACGCTCTGTGAATTTGCCAGAAAAAAGGCGGAGGAAATGGGCATGAACTTCATCTTCGCCCTGTCTCAAAGCGCCGTCCACTACTTCCGGGACCGCATGCACTATGCGGAATTCTCCCGCGACAGCCTTCCCCCGGAACGTCTCCGTGCCCTGGAACTCAGCGGCCGCAAATCCGGAGTCTTCGGATTGAGGCTGAAGTAAATCTGCCAGGACTTCCATTCCTCTTACCGACTCTCTCTGCCACTCTCTACCATTCCGGCAATTACCTGCTAAAACACCCCGGAACCAAGCGGTTCCGGGGTGTTTGCAAAACTGGTAGCAGGGAGGTGATTTGAACACCCGACCAAAGGCTTATGAGTCCTCTGCTCTACCACTGAGCTACCCTGCCATGTAGTGGTTGGTGCCGTAAGGCGGGGAGATATTTAGCCCGAAACGGAAAGAATGTCCAGAAGTTTTTATGGGACCGGCATATTTTATGACGCCGGAGCCCTTCATCACGCACAGAAACTTTTGATGCTGAACAGGATAGTTCCCCCGCCGTCCATCAACCTGCCGGGACACGGAGGCCGCCATGCTGTCCGGCGCCTTCCCGGCTGGATCATCCTTCTTCCCTGTCGGAGCCGTTAAACCGGCGGAACAGAAAATAAAGTCCCATGAAAATTTTCGGGTCCACCACCTTTCCCTGTCCTGTCTGGTCCATCAGCCAGTCGTGCACCAAAAAAAGAGGAATCCGGTGTACGGTAATATCCTCATTGTCCACCCCTCCTCCTTCCGCTACCTGCCGAAGTCCGTCCGCCAGATAAAAGGATACCATTTCCGTCGTCAGTCCGGGGGAGGAAGGCCCGGTAAACAGATAGGTCCAGGAGGAAGCGCTGTATCCGGTTTCCTCTTCCAGCTCCCTGCGCGCGGATTCCAAGGTGCTTTCCTCTCCGCCGTCCCCGGAAAGCCCGGCAGGCAGCCCGATGGTAAGCGCATGCAGGGGAAAACGGTACTCCTCCACCAGCAGCAATTCTCCCTCTTCCGTCACCGCAATCACCATGACGGCTCCGTTGGCGTTTACCCTGCGTACATATTCCCATCTGCCCTCCTTGACCAATTCCAGAAATTTGCCACGGAAAAGGGGTTGAGGCCGTTCTTCAGGATTATCCGCATGTTTCATCATGGGGCCACGTTAGATTTCCGGCCGGCTCTTGTCAACCACGTCGCCGTACCTCTTCCGTAGCATGCCGGATTCCGGCATGCTACGGTTCGTGTAAGTGCTTGATAAGCCCGTTCGTAATTGTTTCCTTTTCGTCACATTAGGCCCAAACAACAAAGTAAATCATTGATAATAAAAAGGTAATATACGTTTCAAAGAAATATACTCAGGAGGACTAAATTATTGATCGAATCAAGACTAAAAAATTCTTTGATGTGGAACCCCCGTGGAACTTGAAGCGGTGGAACGATGACTCATGAAGATTCAAAAAGATGTTTTTTCTCTTGCCGCAAATCAGTAATTTGGCGCTCCCGTCAGCCGGGATGTCGAGCTGGAGGCGGACGAGTTCGCCTTCTCCATTCCGATAGACGCCGCGAGTTTTCACGGATACGGATGAACTGTCATGTTCTATCCGCGTCCGGTCTCGCAGCCAGACGGGAAAAGCCCATATAGGCTTTACAACCAAACAACTTCATCATTTTCATAACAATGACCCCTTCATCCGAATTGCCAGCAGCATGGACCAAAATCACAGGAGCCCTTCAAACGATCATGTCCCCGGAGGTTTACGGGCTGTGGTTCCCCAAATTTTCCCTGCTGGAAGACTCCGGAAAAACCCTGACGCTGGTATGCGATGATCCGATGGCCGCCCTGTGGGTGGAAAACAGCTACACGCCGGAACTGAAACAGGCGGCCATGCTGGCTCTGGGAGGGGAACGCAATGTAAAATTTGTCTGCGCGGACGAGGTGGCTTCCGAACAGGAAACGGACGCGCCGGCACAGAAATCCTCCGCACGCAAAAAAACCGCCCAGCCGGACGAATCCCAGGCCCGTACCGCCAAAAAGGCACGCCCCCAGGGAGCCAGGGCCGCATTGAATGATTTGTACACGTTTGACTCCTTCGTGATGTATGAAGACAGCAGGTTTGCGTACCAGGCGGCCATTTCCGCCGCCCAGTCGGAGCGCCCCCTCTTCAACCCCCTCTTTTTATACGGAAAATCCGGCGTAGGAAAAACCCATCTTCTGCAAGCCATCGGCCATGAAGTTCTCCGTCAGGAATCCTCCGCAAACGTGGTGTACGTGACGGGTGAACAATTCGCGAATGAATTCATTGACGCTTCCCGCACCCAAAACGGCCAGAGCTTTGCCAAACTGCGCCGCAAATACCGCAAGGCGGACGTTCTGCTGGTGGACGACGTGCAGTTCATTTCCGGCAAGGAAAAAACGGTGGAAGAATTCCTGCATACGTTTGACGCCCTGTTCCATGCCCACAAGACCATCGTGCTTTGCGCCGATGCCGCCGCCTGCGACATTTCCAACCTGGACGTCCGCCTGGCCGCCCGGCTGGAATCCGGCCTGACGGTGGAACTGACCCTGCCCGGAGACGAAGACCGGCTGGAAATCCTGCGGAGCAAGCGCGACCGTGCCGGAATGAACGTATCCGACGAGATTCTGGAATTCCTCGCCAGCCGCATCCAGAAAAGCGTGCGCCGACTGGAAGGAGCCCTGCTCCGCGTAGCCACATTTACTTCCCTGTCCGGAGACATGCCGGACATCTCCAAGATCGAACAGCTCCTGCGCGATATCCTCCGGGAGGAAACCAGCCGCGTCCTCTCTGTGGAAACCATCCAGAAACGTGTGGCGGACTTTTATGAACTGAAAGTGAGCGACCTGACCGGAAAACGCCGGCCGAACAGCATTGCCTTCCCCCGCCAGATAGCCATGTACCTGAGCCGCCGCCTGACGGAATGTTCCCTGAAGGACATCGGCAACGCGTTCGGCGGCCGTGACCACGGCACCGTCATTCATGCCAACAAGCTCGTAGCCTCCCGCATGGAAAACGACGTCCGCGTCCGCGATATCGTACTCCGGCTGGAGGAAGACCTCCAGGGTTGATTTCCGCCCCTCCTTCTCCGACGCCTCAGGGAAATTCCAATCCCTTGCGCCGTTCCCCTCCCCTTCCCGCCGGCACCGCATCCGGCTCCATGATCAAATGGGAGAATTAGCTTGAGGCTGCGGCGGTTTGGATTAGAATCACCCTGTTCCCACTGATTCTATGATTCACGCCGACCAGCTTTCCAAAGAGTTCGGCCGCTTTCAAGCGGTTAAAAATGCCTCCTTCACTATTGAAAAGGGAGAGATTGTAGGTTTTCTCGGACCGAACGGCGCAGGCAAGACAACAACTCTGCGCATGCTCACCGGCTATCTTCCCCCTACCTCCGGAACAGCCTCCATCGCGGGATTCGACATTGTAAAAGACCCTCTGAACGCCCGCAAGCACCTGGGCTACCTGCCGGAGCACGTCCCGCTTTACGACGACCAGCGCGTGACGGAATACCTGAAATTCCGTGCACGCCTTAAAGGCATCTCCTCCAAGCAGATATGGCCGTCCGTCTCCAAGGTGGTGGAACAGTGCGGGCTGGACCCCGTGCGCCGCAAGATGATCCGCACCCTCTCCAAGGGCTACCGCCAGCGCGTAGGCCTCGCGGACGCCCTGCTGGGCGAGCCGGACCTGCTGATTCTGGACGAACCCACCAACGGACTGGACCCCAACCAGATCCGCCAGATACGGGAACTGATCAAGGGACTGGCGGAAAACCACACCATCATTCTCTCCACCCACATCCTCAGTGAAGTGGAAATGATCTGCAACAAAGTCATCATCATTGACCAGGGCACGATCAAGGCGGCGGACACCCCCTCCAACCTGACGGCCAACCTCCGCGCCGCCGGAAAAATCACTCTGGAATTCCGCGGGGACCTCTCCCTGGTCACAGAAAAGCTGGAAGCCATGGAACACGTCAAGAAAGTGATCCATGAAGGCACGGACGCCGACGGATGGCACACGCTTACCGTGCGCGCGGAAGCCGGAACGGACACCCGTGAAAAAGCCGCCCGGCTCCTGGCGGAACAGGGCTGCCCCCTGCGCCACATCTACCGCCATACTCCCACTCTGGAAGAAGTATTCGTGGAAATGACCCGTAAAGACTAGTCCGACCGTTTTCCCCCTCTTCCCCTCAACCAGCACCCCTTTTCCTCTCATGTCACCGGTACTTACCATCTTCAGAAAAGAACTCAGAAGCTATCTGATGACCCCCTACGGCTGGGTCATCCTGGCCTTCATCGTGGCCCTGCAAAGCGTCTCCCTGTCCGGCACGCTCAAAGCGTTCCAACTGGCCCCGCAGAAGGAAGGCATTCTGTTCTTCATCCTGCATTCTCCCATGTTCTGGTTCTACTTCCTGTTCATCTTCCCGCTGATCACCATGCGTTCCCTGGCGGAAGAAGAGAAGACGGGCACGCTGGAATCCCTGCTCACCGCTCCCGTCAAAACCTGGCAGGTCGTTCTGGGCAAATACTTTTCCGCCTATGTCTTTTACATCATCCTGTGGCTGCCCATGCTGCTGTACCCGCTGCTCGCAGACTGGTCCAACCTGATCGTGCAGTGGGCTTACGGATATGACGCCGGCATGGCCCTGCCCTACCGTCTGGCGGACTGGGCCGGAGCATACGCCATCCTGCTGCTGATAGGGGCATGGTTCACCTCCATCGGTATCTTTGCCTCCTCCCTCACGGGCAGCCAGATCATCTCCGGCATCATCACCATCGGCCTGCTGGTGCTGATCTTCTTCATGGGCCTGATTCCGGTGGTCTGGGGGGAATTCCCCGCGGCGGGCATCTTCCACTACATCTCCTGTTCGGAACACCTGGACCGTTTCTCAGCCGGGCTCGTTGACACGCGCCCCCTTGTCTTTTACCTGACCATGACCGTCCTGACGCTGGCCGTCTCCATACGCATCATCGACCACCGCCGCTGGAAACATTGACCGCCCTCCCTGCCTTTTCACCCCCTTTCCATCTCCATCTATGAGTGAAACACCAGCAACACCCGCCCCGGCGCCCCAGGAGGAAAACCGGCCTGCCGCCCGCAAGGTCAGGCGCCCTTGGATGACGTGGATCAAGCTCTTCCTGCTGTGCATCATCGTCATCTGCCTGAACTACGTGGGCTGCCACGAATACTACCGCCGGGACCTTACGGAAGACCAGCGCTATGACATTTCCCAGCAGAGCATCAACATGCTCCAGTCCCCGGAAATCCAGAACCGTAAAACTCCCATTAAAATCACCTTCGCCTTCCTGCGCACCACGCAGAACTATACCCGCATGCGCTCCCTGCTTGAGGAATACGAACGCTATTCCAACGGCAAAGTGGTGGTGGACTACGTGGACCCCCTGCGCCAGCCGAACAAGGCCCGTGAGATTTCCATGATTTACGGCGTTGAATTCCGGAAAAACCAGGTAGTCATTGACGCCCGGGAAGACACGGAAGTGGCCCTCAAGGACTCCGCAGGCAACTACCAGCCGGACGCCGCCCATGTGCGCATCCTCTCCGGAGACTCCTTCATCGTGTACGCTCCCGGACCGGACGGCAAGAGCATGAAAGCCGTGGCCCTTCAGATTGAGGACATGATGACGGCGGGCATCTTCGGAGCCGCCAACGGGGAACCCCGCAAAATGTATATCGCGGCGGACAAGAGCAACTTCAACGAAGCCATGAGCAACAGCAATGAGGAAAGCATCTTCACCACCCTTTCCCGTCTCTGCCGCTCCGTCAACCTTCAGCTTGTCCCCATTCGCCTGGGCGGCCTGCAGGAAATTCCGGAGGATGCCGCCGGATTCATGATCGTCGGCTCCAAATACGATCTGACTCCCCAGGAAGCGGAAGTCCTGCAAAGATACTGGGACAGGCCGAACGCCGCCTTGTTCATCATGCTGGAACCCCAGCAGGACACCCCCAAGCAACTGTACAGATTCCTCCGGGAACAGGGGCTGCGCCCCCAGAACGACCGGGTAATGCTCCGCAACAGGAACAAGCGCTCCGTATTTGAAATCAACGCCATCTTTGCACCGGGACTGAACTGCACGAAGGAATTCTGGAACTCCAGCACCGGGCTGGAAGGGGAAAGCATTTCCCTAATTCTGGACTCGGACAATGCCTCCATGGAGCACAAGCGCATCACGCCGTATCCCCTGCTGGTGACCACGGAGGAATACTACGGGGAAACCAAGTACAACCAGTTCCCTGTCCAATTTGACGCCCACGAGGACAACCCCGGCCCCCTGATGATCGGCGCGGCGCTTATCCGCGGCAATTCCGGAGACGTCAACCAGACCAAAACCACCGGACGCCTGGTTCTGCTGGGCAATACGGACCTGCTCCAGCCCCGGCAGATCAAGCCGGAACAGCGGGACTTCGTGCGCACGCTCATCGCATGGATGACGGACCGCGAAGAACTGCGCGGTCTGGGCTCCCGGCATGACCTGACCGTCAAGCTCAACCTGGACCGTAACGCCCTCGGCGTCCTGGAACTCCTGACAAACATCGGGCTTCCCCTGCTGGCGCTTCTCATAGCCCTGATCATCTGGAACACGCGCCGCCATTAACCCGTCACGCCCCATTACCGGAAGCACATGCGCATACTCCGCTTCATCCTTCTCGTCCTCGTCACCCTTGCCGCCATCGGGGCGGCGGTGCTGCTGACCATTGACGGCAACCTGTCCCGCATCATCGGACGCACCGCCTTTAGTTCGGGAGAACGCCTCTTTCCCTACACCAAGGAGGAAATGAACGAAATCTCCTGGATGCGCATCAACTGCGGCGGAGACATGGCGGAATTCCGCCGCAGGCCCAACGGCGTATGGTGGGGTGAAAAACCGTGGGACGACCGCATGGACCCGCGCGCCGCGGCGGCCATCCTCCAGTACACGTACTCCACCAGCATCGTGGATGCGCTCCCCCTGCACAAGATTGACTCCGCCTCCCTGAAGGAATTCGGCGTCAAGACCACGCCCATCACCATCACTCTGAAAGAAATGAGCGCCGACGGCAGGCGTTCCTCCACCATGGCGCGCTACACCCTGGGGTCCACGGCCCCCTGGCTGGTGGACGATACGGAGAACCAGACGACGGACGATACCACCTACATGCAGACGGACTTTTACGGCCGCGACTCACGCATTCTGGTGGGCACCGGCAACATCCTGCCCCTCTTCAAGTCCGGCATCCGCCAGCTTCGGGACCATCGTCCCCTGCTCATACATCCGGCGATGCCCGCCTCCATTGAAATCAACAACAAGGGGCAGCGCATCGCCTTGGAACGCCCCTCTCCCGATCCCAGAACTCCCTGGAAAATCACCTATCCCCTCCCGCTGGACACGGACCCGCAGATGATGGACGTCCTGCTGGGAACCCTCCAGAAATTGACGGCCGTGCGCGTGTATGATCCGGAGGAAACCAGCGTTCCGGACATGACGGACGACCAGGTCACCTCCGTTTCCATCAGGAACTTCACGGGGCGCCTTGCCGGAGACGGAAAATCCCTGGCCGTGGAGGAAAAGCCCGTCACTCTCCGCATTTATCCTCCTTCCGACAACAGCAACCTTGCCGAACTGGTGAAAGCCACCGTCTCCGACCGCAAAGCCGTCTTTGAACTGGCCCAGACGACGGGAAGCAACAAGGAAGTTCCCGGCGTCCGGAACATTCCCCTGGACCTCAACCTGCTCCGCTCCAAGCAGCTCACGGACATCGGAGACTACAAAATCACGGGGCTTTCCATCCGCCGCAGTCTCCAGGATTACCCGACCATCGTCCGTTTTGTACAGGGAGACGAAAAGACCGGCCAGCAGCCCACATGGATGTACACGGCGGAAGGCTCCCGCTACCAGGAAGTCAACCCGGACCACCTCGTTTCCCTGCTGAAAACCGTGAAAACGGGCAACGTGGCCGGATTCGCCTCCGACAAGGCCACGGACCTTGCCGTGTACGGCCTGGACAACCCGCTCCTGACGCTCACGATGTCCCTGCTGCCCAAGCCCAATGAAGAGCCGCGCCCCCCGGTCACCGTCTTCTTCTCCAAGGGAACGGACGGCTCCTGGTACGCCCGCCAGTCCGGCAAGCCCACGGTCGTCATGCTGGACAACGAATACATGAAAAACTTTACGGCGAACGCGCTCGCCTGGAAAAAGAAGAGCCTCCTGTCCTTCAACAGGTACAATCTCAAGGAAATGCACCTGGAACGCATCGGCTCCGGGGGGGCGCTGGTCCTGAAATTCGACCGCTTGGACGACTCCTGGACGGCCAGCAAGGACGGCAGGGACGAAACACTGAACATCAACCCGAACCGGGCCAACCGCTACCTGGACGAACTGGAAAAAATGGAGGTAGTCTCATGGCTTCCCTACACAAATCCTGAGGCGCGCGAAGCCCTGAAAAAACCGGTCTTCCGCCTGAAACTCGTCATTCAGGTGTACAAGGATGCCTCCCGGCAGGAGCACCGGGAAATCACGGGAAAAGACGGAATCACCTTTTCCGCCGAGCCGGAAATGGAGGAAAAAACCATCTCCATGGAAATAGCCCCTGCGGGAGAAGCCGGCTTCAGCCGGTTCTATTACGGAAAAATCAACACGACGCCCTATTACTTTATCCTGAACATGGACTCCGTCCGTCTGCTGGGCGCCTCCCTGGCGGAAGACAATTAACATCCTCGTTCTCCACATGAGCATCAATCTGAGCGCAATCACCGCCTTTCTGGACAAAACCCTGTCCGTGGACTCCATCCCGGACGCCTCCCGCGCCCTGAACGGCCTTCAACTGGAAAACGAAGGCGCCGTTTCAAAAATAGCCGTTGCCGTGGACGGTTCGGAAAAAACCATTCATGCGGCCCTGGATCTGGGCGCGGACCTGCTCATTCTGCATCACGGCATCTTCTGGCAGGACATGCAACCCGTCACGGGCATCTCCTACCGCAAGCTGAAGGCGGCCATGGACGGCAACCTCGCCATTTACTCCGCCCACATCCCGCTGGACGTTCATCCGGTTTACGGGAATAACGCCCTTTTGGCAAAGACATGCGGCATCCGTCCCGCCGGGGAGGGACTGGACTACCACGGCGTTTCCATGGGCGTCTGCGGGGAATTCGCCGGCACCTGCCGGGAGCTGGCGGAACGGCTGGAATCCGCCCTCGGCGCACCCGTTCAAACCTTCTGGGCGCAATCGGAGGAAGCCCCGGCCGGGAACGTCTTCATTTGCTCCGGCGGCGCGGGAAACGAACTCGTCCAGGCCGCCAGGCTTGGCTGCCGCACCTACGTGACCGGGGAAGGCTCCCACTGGAACATCCCCATGGCTGACGAACTGGGCATCAACCTGGTCTTCGGCGGCCACTACTTCACGGAAACTTTCGGCGTCAAGGCCTTGGGACAACTGCTCAAAGACGTGTACGGACTGGATTATGCCTTCATCGACATGCCTCCCTCCGCCTACAGCCATTGATCAAACGCCACGGATGATGAACCTGACCACGGACGACGCCGACGGAAAAATTCGCCTGGACCAGTACCTGGCCGCCCACCTGCCGGAACTCTCCCGCTCCAGAATCCAGGCCCTGATTAAAAGCGGGGACGTACAGATCAACGGTTCCGCCGCCAAACCCAAAACGCCCGTCAGCCGCGGAGACTCCATCTCCGTCAACATCCCAGAGCCGGAACCGGCGGAGGCCAGGCCCCAGGACATTCCGCTGGACATCCTGTATGAGGATGAAGACGTGGTCGTCATCAACAAGGAAAGCGGCATGGTGGTGCATCCCGCCGCCGGCAACCCGGACGGCACCATCGTGAATGCCCTGCTCCACCACTGCGGGGACCTCTCCGGCATCGGCGGAGTGGAGCGCCCCGGCATCGTTCACCGTCTGGACAAGGACACTTCGGGATGCCTCGTCATTGCCAAAAACGACGGTGCGCACCAATCCCTGACCGGGCAATTCGCGGCGCGCAGCACGGAAAAGCGCTATCTGGCCGTCGTCCAGGGAATTCCCCGCCAGAGTTCCGGAACCGTCTTCACGCACATCGGCCGCCATCCCGTCAACCGCCTGAAAATGGCTGTGGTCAATCCCGGTTCAGGCAAGGCCGCCATCACGGACTACGACCTGCTTTGTGCAGACCCCGCCACGGACTCGGCCCTGGTCCTGTGCACCCTGCACACGGGCAGAACACACCAGATCCGGGTGCATATGCTTCATCTGGGCCATCCCCTGATCGGAGACCCCATTTACGCCAAGCCCTCCAGGCAGAAGGCACAGCCCGGCAGGCTCATGCTCCACGCCTGGCGGCTGGGCTTCGACCACCCGAGCACGGGAAAACGCATGGAATTCGAGGCTCCCGTGCCTCCAGAATACACGCCCTGGCTCCAGCTTTTCCCCAATGGTCTTTACGGAGCCATCCCGGAAACCAGGCCGGTACCGGAAGACCTGGAAGGGGAATAAAACTCTCCTTCAGGCAGCAGAGAAAGGGAAACAAAAGCCGGAAGTTTACTTCTTTTCTCCCTCTTTCTTGCAGTGCTTGCGCCAGTCGTCCAGAATTTTGGCGGGATGTCCGGTAATCACGGGCTTGCCCGTATTGTCCACAATGCCCAGGCGCGGAATCGTCCCGCCGGGGGCATAACCGGGAATGCCGTTGCCCTTTTTGGGCTTGATGATGGGGAATTTCATCCGTTCCTCCTTGGCCCATGCCTTGGCGGCCTCTTCCGTCTTGTCGCAGGAAAACAGCACCAGTTCCACATCGTCCGACTGCCGTATCTTACGGTAGGTCCGCACGACATGGGGCATCTCCCTGCGGCAGGGGCCGCACCAGCTTGCCGAGTAAAGAAAAAGGTAATACCTGGCCTTCGTATTCGGCCTGTCCTTGGTCAGATAATCGGCTTTTTCCAGAGCTTTTCCCACCGGAGAAGAAGCGGCGTCCTCCACCTTGGCGGCCGGAGCATCGGCATACACGGAAAAAGTTCCTGCAACGCCGCAGCCGGCCAAAACCAGAGCAAGTGAACATATCTTGATAGATTTTTTCATCATATTGTTCATTATCAATTATCCACTAAAACGTCAACAAGGAATGCAGGAACACGCCCCCCTGGAAAAACCTGCATGCTGCGTAGATCGTGCATATGCGTCCTCCTTCCCTTCCGCAGGCGGACCACTCTGTCCTCCACTTTTTCAGAGCCATTCAATCGCACAAGCAACACTGCGGCTCCCACGGCAGAGTGCCAAAGGCCTTTTACCGCGGCTGTTTATTTCAAGACACTGCGACTCTTCCTTCAATTCCTCAAAGAAACGGCAGAAAAACATCATGGCCGCGGCAGTTATTAACAATGGTATTTTCATCCTGTTGAATAGTCCTCAACTTACTAGAAACGTCTCGTCCAGGCAGGATCAATCCGCAGCCGGAGCTCCGGGCCTTTGAACTTGATTTGCAGACGGGGAACCGCTACCCTGAACCGACTTTCAACGCATACCCCGCACAGAGACATGGAGAACACGCACCACGGAGAATCCCCCTCTCCGGACACCCCCGCCCCGCAGCAGAAAAACGGAAAAACGGACGAACAGACCATCGCCCTGACCAAGGCGAGGCTGGCCATTGACGAGGTGGACGCCCAAATCGTGGAACTGCTTAAAACCCGTGCCCAATGGGTTCATGAAGTCGGCCGGATCAAGAAAGCGGACAACTCCCCCATCTTCGTTCCGGAACGGGAAACGGCTCTGCTGGGCAAGCTGAACCGCCTGAATGCGGGCGTTCTCCCGGAATCCTCCCTGCAAGCCATTTACCGGGAAATCATCTCCTGCTCCTTCTTCCTGGAAGGAGGGCTGACCATCGCCTACCTGGGCCCCAAGGGAACCTGGAGCCACCAGGCGGCGCTCAAGCAATTCGGAAAAAGCTGCGAGCTTATTCCCTGCCAGAGCTTCAAGGACGTGTTTGACATGGTGGACCGCGGGAAAGCCCAATACGGCGTGGTGCCCATAGAAAACTCCTCGGAAGGCTCCGTGACCGCCGTCATGGACCTCTTTGTCACCTCCAGTCTGAAAATCTGCGCCCAGATCAATCTGAACATCCGCAACAGCCTGATGGCCGCCATTCCGCGCGAACACATCCGCATCCTTTATTCCCATCCCCAAGTTCTCGGACAGACGCGGGACTGGATTCTCCGGCGTTACCCGAATGCGGAGCTCGTGGAAACCTCCTCCACCACCAAGGCCAGCATCCTGGCCAAGGAAAACGCCGCCATGGGCGCGGCCTCCCTGGGCTGTCCCCTCGCGGCGGAACTGTTCGGCCTGAACATTCTGGAGGAAGACGTGCAGGACCAGGCATGCAACACCACGCGCTTTGCCGTCATCGGCCGCCAGGACACCCGGCCCAGCGGCCGGGACCGCACCTCCCTGCTGATCCGCATCCAGCACAAGCCGGGAACCCTGGCGGAAGTAATCGACTGCTTCCAGCGGCACGGCATCAACCTGATACGCATTGAATCCCGCCCTTCCAAAGCCATCAACTGGGAATACGTCTTCCATATAGACGCCGTGGGACACGCCCTGGAATCCCCGCTCCGGGAAACCCTGGAGGAACTGGAACAGCACTGTTCCATGCTGAAAATCCTGGGCAGTTACGCGGACACGGACGTTGTCTGATCTGCGCCGCCTTCCTCTTCCCTTTACAGAACCAGCACCTATTTTCCGCAAAACCATGAACATTTCCACAATCGCCGCACTGGCTCTTTCCCTGGGATTTCCGGCCTGGTCCCAGCAGCCCGTCACCAAAATCGTCCGGGAAAACGGCCAGCCGACGCTGGCCCTGGACGAAGGATTTTTGCGGGAACTAAAACAGGAAAGTTCCATCCACAAAGCAGACGGGGGCACACCCCCTGCCCCCGCCGGGTCCCATGCGGAACCATGGAACCATGTATTCTCCCCTTCAGTTCCGGGACTGCCCATGGCCGCCGACTCCAACCATGCCGCCGTCAGGGAAACCGCAGCGGAACGCAACCGGCGCATGAAGTGGTGGAGGGACGCCAAATTCGGCATGTTCATTCACTACGGCCTGTACTCCGGACTGGCCGGAGAATGGAAGGGCAAGCCCGGCGGTTCCGAATGGATTCAGAAAAACGTGGAAGTGGATACGGACACGTACGCCTCCGAAGCGCTCCCCCTCTTCAAGCCGCGGGAAGGAGTCACGGAAGAATGGGCCCAGCTGGCCCGGGATGCGGGCTGCCGGTACGTAGTGCTCACCAGCAAGCACCATGAAGGTTTCGGCCTCTTCGATAGCGCACAGACGGACTATGACGCCAAAAGCCAGATCGACCGGGACATCGTCCGGGAATATGCGGAATCCTGCCGCAAGCGCGGCCTGAAGGTAGGCCTGTACCACTCCGTGATCGACTGGCACCACCCGTCCTACGACAACACGATCTGCCCGGACCTCTGCTACCCCGCCGGACAGGCGGAAATGCTCAAAAAAAAGAACATTCCGCGCGACCACGCCGCCTACCAGAAATACCTGCACGCCCAGGTGAGGGAACTGATGACCAGCTACGCCCCCATAGACATCATGTGGTGGGACTACTCCCAAGGGGCCATGGAAGGGGAAAAGGGCTGGAAGGCCCCGGAACTCATGGAAATGGCACGCTCTCTCAATCCCGGCGTCATCATGAACAACCGCCTGTACGCCTACTCCGGACTGAACCAGAACCAGGCGGGCACCCTGGACCTGCGCTGCGGGGACTACATCACGCCGGAACGCTTCATTCCGCGGCACGGCTATCCGGGCGTGGACTGGGAAACCTGCATGACGGTGAGCGACAAATGGGGCTATAACCGCTATGACACCAATGTCAAATCCCCGGAGGTCATCATCGAAAAACTCGTGGAATGCGTCACGAAAGGCGGCAACCTGCTGCTGAACGTCAACCCGAAGGCGGACGGCACCGTTCCGGAAAAAGTGGCCGCCGCCATGCGCGGCGTGGGACAGTGGCTCAAACTCAATGCGGAAGCCGTGTACGGCACACGCGCCTGGACGGAACTGGACCAGCCCGCTTCCATCAATGAACAGGGGGACATCTTCGTTTTCCTGATCCCCCCGCCGGACAAGGGCCCCGCGGAACCGCCCAGCGAAGGAACCATGAAGGAACTGACGGAAGGCACGGAATACGCCCGCATGCAGCCCCTGGACGCCACCGGATATGAGGACGATGAAGGAGTCTCCGTCACCCTGCCGGCAGGCTATACCAAAGCGGTCCTGCTGGGCGACAATGCCGCCCTGCCCATTGCGGATGGAAAAATCCTGTTCAAAGCCCACGAACACTCCAAATCTCCCTGTTCCGTCATCAAACTGAGCAAATAGCAACCTTTTTCACTCATTCCCTTCATGGAGGAAGACCTTTTTTCCCTGGCAGGCCGCAGGCAGGACGGAACGGAAGAGGAAGCCGTGCGCCGGCGCGCGGAATTTCTGCGCTCGGAGCTGCGCCGCCATAACAGGCTGTATTATGAACAGGCGGAACCGGAAATCTCCGACGCGGAGTACGACGCCCTTTTCCTGGAACTGGAAAAACTGGAACGGGACCATCCCGAACTGGCGGACCCGGATTCCCCCACGCGGCGCGTAGGGGGCGCCCCCCTCCAGGGGTTCAATCAGATCAGGCACGCCGTTCCGATGCTCTCCATTGACGACATCTTCGAACAGCGGGACGCCCTGATTCCGGACGAGGAATTGGTGGAATTCTACAATAAGCTGGTCCGGACGCTGGGAACGGACGCCGTTCCCGTCTCCGTGGAACCCAAGATCGACGGCGTGGCCCTGTCCATCATGTACCGCAACGGGCGCATGAGTTATGCGGCCACGCGCGGGGACGGCGAGGTGGGGGACGACGTAACGGCCAACGTGCGCACCATCCGCACCATTCCCCTGACCCTTCCGGCAAACGCTCCCGCCGTGCTGGAAGTGCGCGGAGAAGTCTTCATGCCCAACGAAGCTTTCGCCAAGCTCAATGAAGAGCGGGACGCGGAAGGTCTGGCCGCCTTCGCCAATCCGCGCAACGCCACCGCAGGAACGCTCAAGCAGCTGGACCCCCGGCAGGTGGCGGCGCGTCCCCTGGCCTTCCTGGCCCACGGGCTGGGCGCTTACGAAGGACCGGAACTCAAGGATGTAAAAGACTTCTGGGACATGCTCCGCCATTGCGGCATTCCCTGCAATGAACCGGTACACTATACGGACACGCTGGAAACCACCCGCCAGGCCGTCCGCGACATCGACAGGGGGCGCCACTCCCTGCCCTACGGCACGGACGGCGCCGTCATCAAAATCCGTTCCATGGCCACGCGGGAAGCGCTGGGGGCCACGGCGCGCGCCCCCCGCTGGGCCGCCGCCTACAAATTCCCCCCGGAACAGAAGGAAACCACCCTGCTGAACATCGTCGTCCAGGTGGGGCGCACGGGCGTGCTCACCCCGGTGGCGGAACTCCGGCCCGTGCTGCTCTCCGGCTCCACGGTGGCGCGGGCCACCCTCCACAACCAGGATGAAATCGACCGCAAGGACGTCCGCATCGGTGACACCGTGCTGGTGGAAAAAGCGGGGGAAATCATCCCCGCCGTACTCAAGGTAAACCTCTCCAGGAGGCCGGAAAACTCAAAGCCGTACAGCATTCTGGAAGCTACGGGCGGCCTCTGTCCCGCCTGCGGCAACCCCATCATGAAAGAGGAAGGGAAAGTAGCATGGCGCTGCACCAACTTCACCTGCCCGGCCCAGGCCGTCACGGGCATCACCCACTTCTGCTCCCGCGCCGCGCTGGATGTGGAAAGCATCGGTTCATCCGTAGCGGAGGCCCTGCGGGGCTCCGGCCTGGCCGCCTCCGCGCTGGACCTTTTCTCCCTGACGCTGGAACAGCTTGCCAACCTCAATCTGGGAACGGCGGAAGAACCGCGCCGCTACGGGGAAAAAAATGCGCAGAAAGCCCTGGACGCCCTGAAAAACGCGCGGGAACTCCCTCTGGAACGCTGGCTCATCGCCTTCGGCATTCCCCAGATCGGGGAAGTGGTCGCCAAGGCGCTGGCGGATACCCACCCGGACCTGGACCATGTGGCGGAATCACCGTACATCCGGGACATCATCCGCCTGGATGAACTGGTGGAATCGGCGCTCAAGGCCAACCCCAACACCCGTGAAAACCGGAAAGCGGTCCGGGAAGGCACGCTCTCCGCAGAAGAAGCGCAACAGCGCTACAAGGAACTGACGGATGAAATAGATGCCCTGACCGGCCCCTATCTGGAAACGGGCTATCTCCGGAAAAACACGGGAAAACTCAGTTACGGCTCGGAAATAGGGGTGGCTGCCGCCAAATCCCTCAACAGCTTCTTCACCTCCGCCGCCGGCCATCATACGCTGGACGTTCTCCACAGGCTGGGAATCAATCCACAGTCCCAGTCATACAGGGCCAACCTTCTGGAAATCCCGGCAGGCATCCTGTCCGGCAAAACCTTTGTCATCACCGGCACGCTCAGCCAGCCGCGGGACCACTTTGAGCGGTTGATCGCCGAACACGGCGGAAAAGCCACAGGGGCCATTTCCAAATCCACCTCCTACCTGCTGGCCGGCAGCGGAGGCGGCTCCAAACGGGAGAAGGCGCTCAAACTCGGCGTTCCGGTCATTTCCGAGGAAGAATTCGGCAAGCTCATCGGCAACTGACAGGAGACCGTACAGTACTCCTTGCCGGATAAACGGTTCTTCCCAAAACGGGGAAACCGGAACCTGCATTTCCTGTATCCCGGTTTCCATCCGATCCGGAAAGCCGCCCCTTCTCCGGAGCTATTGGAACAAACAAAGGGCACGGAACCGGGCATTTCAGAAAGCCCGGATTACCGGCCTTCCAGCCGCTTCTCCGCGAGGAGGCGCCATCCTGCCATCCCTTTTCTTCCGTTCCACACGAAGAAAAAGCGGCCCTCCCGCCGGAAATCTCCGGAATACGGAAAAACGCGGCTTTCCATGAGCTTCTTCCCCTTTTCACTCCTGCCTTTTTCTTCCCCATCCTTCAGACAAAATTAATTCCCGGAGTATGCAAAAAACGCTTGCTACGAAACTCCATCTGCGCCCTAATATCCGCATATGCTGAATCTGCCGAATACCATTACCCTGACGAGAATCGCGTTGGTGGTCGTCTTCACGGCAGTCATCAGCCTGGCGGCCCAACATCCCTGGGGATATCCGGCCGCGCTGATCGTCTTTGTGCTGGCCGCGTGCACGGACTGGCTGGACGGCTATCTGGCACGCCGCCTGAACCAGGTCACCACCTTCGGCAAGCTCATTGACCCCCTGGCGGATAAAATAGCCGTCTCCGCGGCTTTCATCTACCTGACGGCCGCCGGACTGTGCCCATTCTGGGTCACCATCATTATCATCAGCCGGGAATTCCTGGTCACCGGCCTGCGCCAGATCGCCCAGGACCACGGAGTCATCATTCCCGCAGGAACCTCCGGAAAATGGAAAACGGCCTTCCAACTGGCCTTCTGCATCGGCTGCCTGCTGGCGCTGACCTGGGTGCACACGCCGGAATACATTCCGTCCATCCTGTCCCCGGTGGCCTCCCTCTGCCACTGGCAGGGCGACGGAATCGCCAACTTCCTGTATCAATTCACGCTCTGGGGCGCCGTCATCCTGACCGTGTACTCGGGAGCCGTGTATTGCGTGGGCGCCCGCCGTTTTCTGAAAAGCTAGAAACGGCGGAATACAGTGAGGCATGGAGGAAATTCCCGCCTTCCCGTCCATGACTTATCTGCAAATGCGGGAACATGTTGTTTTGCGGAAAAGAAATAAAAGACATGGAACACTTGTTGCGCCGCAGGAAGGAAAAAACTGTCAATAATTACAGAAAATCAATGTTGTATAAAACAAATATAATAAACAGAACATCCCGGTAAACAGGCACGTTAACGTACCGGAAGTTTTTATTTCCCTTGACGCCGGAGCGCAGCCGTGATTTTATCACTTCGTTCCCGCTGAATGGAAGCTTGGTTGTTCATTTGATGGTCATTGCGGTTGGCGGGATACGGGCGTCTCCGTATTGATTCTTTCAGTATCGCTTCCGGCGGATTTTTTCCCTGCCATTTTGTGATTCCGTCAGTTCACTGCAGCCGGGACGCATTCACAGATAAAGAAATCAATATGGTATCCACCACATTCAGGGAGCTTGGCTTGTCGGCTCCCATTCTCCGCCAATTGGAGAAACTGGAGTACAAGACCCCCACCCCCATTCAGGCCGCCTGCATCCCCATGCTGCTGCAGAAAAAGGATCTGATGGGACTGGCGCAGACCGGTACGGGAAAGACCGCCGCCTTCGCCCTGCCCCTCATTCAACACTTTTCCGAACATCCCGCCAAACCCCGGCCGCGGAAGGTCAGGGCGCTCATCCTGAGCCCCACCCGGGAGCTGGCTTCCCAGATTCACGACAACATCACGGCGTATGCCAAGGGACAAAACCTGTCCACGGCCGTCATCTTCGGCGGCGTGGGGTATGCCCCCCAGTTCCGCAAACTGGCGGCGGGCCTGGACATCCTGGTCGCTACGCCGGGCAGGCTGATCGACCATCTGGAACGCCAGACCGTCAATCTGGACCAGGTGGAAACCCTGATTCTGGACGAAGCCGACCACATGCTGGACATGGGATTCGCCCCGGCCCTGAAAAAAATCGTGGCCAAAATTCCCCGACAGCGCCACACCCAGATGTTCTCCGCCACCATGCCGGACAACATCCGGCAACTGGCCCAGGCCTTCCTCCAGGAACCGGAAACGGTCATGGTCACGCCTCCCTCCGCCACGGCGGACCGGGTGGAACAATCCCTCTGCATGGTCCGCTCCCAGGCGGACAAAAGGCCCTGCACGCTGGACCTGCTGGAACAGCGCCAACATCCGGGACGCACCCTCATCTTCACCCGCACCAAGCACGGAGCCAACCGGCTGGCCTCCTTCCTCACCGGCAGGGACTATCCGGCCTCCGCCATCCACGGGGATAAAAGCCAGGGTACGCGGGAGCGCATGCTCCGCGAATTCCGCTCCGGGGAAACGCCCATTCTCGTCGCTACGGACATCGCGGCCCGCGGCATCGACGTCAAGGACGTCCAGCTCGTCATCAACTATGACCTGCCGGCGGAATCGGAAGTTTACGTACACCGCATAGGCCGTACTGCCCGCGCCGGAGCCGACGGACAGGCGATTGCCCTGTGCGCTCCGGATGAAGTCGGCAAGGCCCGGGATATCCACAAAATGCTCGGACGCGTCCTTCCCGTGCATGCCTCCAGCACGGAACTTCCGGCAGAACTGCTGACCGTTCCCGGTGCTGACAGGAGGCAGAAAAATTCCGCCCGGGAAAACGGTGCCCCCTCCCGCAGGCAATCACGTAACGGATAAAGCCGCAGCCGTTCACGCAGATAGTGCAAGGACGCCGAAAGAACCCGGATTTTAACCATTCAAAAAATGTTTGAACGCAATCCGGGGGAAAACGGTCTCACTTGCTACAGACGGTCCGCCGGGCCGTTGCAGCCGGGAAACCCAAACCAAGGTTTCACTCATGAAAATCCTGTCGTTAATCACTAAAACGCTGTGCGCGGGCACAATCAGTTCCCTCGCCTGCCAGGCCGCCGTTCTGGCTTACGCGGATGAAGTGCCCTCCACCTTCGTGGAAGGCAAGCATTCCCCGGAAGTAGCCAGTTACGTGCAGAGCATCGCAGGCGTGGCGCTGGCATCAGGAATTCATGATTATGACGAGAACGCAACCAACAGCTATCAAGTGCTTGTCCAGGTGCTCAACAGCGGCAATGTCACCAACCTGCCGGACGACCTGAAGCGGGCCATTGAGATGCTGACCAGCTACGTTCCCGACCCGAATGCAACCATCCAGCCTATCCTGACCAAACAGCAGATAGAGCGCATGGAACACATGGCGGACCGGATCGAAAACCTTATTGAGGAAAAATACGGGGTGGACCTGGAAGACTGCATGAAAATCATGCAGCATGCGCTGGCTCCTTCCATCCCCGCCATCCTCCGCTCCTGTGACATGGAAGGCGCCAAACTGCCGACCACCACGGTTTTCCGCCCCAAGCTGGGCAAGGCGCTGAGTGAAGCCTACGCCAAACTCGCCGCGCCAGCACTTCCCGCCGCCAAGGCGGATTGACCGAACCATCAAAGACGACCGGGAAGATGACCCCGATTCTACGGCATGCGGAACCCGCAACAGGTTCCCTTACTGAATAAGCCGAAAGAAACGGGATGATCTCTCCGGCCGCCTGGAACGGCCCCGCCGCCGCACCGGCGACCACGCAACACTTTCCGGATGTCTCCGATCCAGAGCCGATCCTTCGGAACGCGGTGCCTGCTACGCACCCATTTCATTCCCAAGCAACGGCCTGCAACATCGGCACAACCGGGTGATGCACTCCCACAGGCCCTGTCCCCGCACCGCGGAGGGACGGGGCCTCTTTCATTTCCGGAAACGCCTCCTTTCACCCGTATTCGTCCCCGGGTTGCGCCTCTTCCCGGTCCCGTGAAAAACGACGCGGGACCTCCGCAGTCTCTCCCACTCTTATTGAAAAAGCCGTGGACTTTTTGCACCATTCATGAAAGAAAGATTTTCAAGGCCCGGTATCTATGGCAAACTGAGGACTCTATTCCTCCCTCACATACTATTCCTCCCTCACATACTATTCATTCATGGATACTTCATCATCACGTCGTCGTTTCCTCCAGACCCTGGGTCTGGCTACAGGAGCTCTGGCCGCCGGTTCCCTTGCCAACGCGCAGGAAGTGGAAGCCCTGGCTCCCAAAAAAATCATCATCCCCGATCCAAACAACATCGGCCCCATGACCACGTGGCCCGCGCGCAAGCCGGGCGCCCAGTATATGGGCGGATTCCGGGCCCCCAAGCTGGACAAGGTCCGCGTGGCCTTTGTCGGCGTAGGCGAACGCGGCTCCATGCACGTCGCGCAAATGGCCGTCATTGAAGGAGCGGAAGTCGTCGGCATCTGCGACCTTTACGAAGACTGGGCCAAGCGCAACGCGGACCTCGTGGAAAAAAAGACGGGCAAGCGTCCCCCCATTTTCACGAAGGGACCGGAAGACTACAAGCGCATGATGAAGGAAGTCAAGCCGGACGCCGTCATCGTCTGCCCCAGCTGGGAATGGCACTGCCGCGTCACCTGCGACGTAATGAAAATGGGCGCCCACGCCTTCGTGGAAGTGCCGATGGCCGTCTCCATCAAGGAACTCTGGGAAATCGTGGATACTTCCGAACAGACCCGGAAGCATTGCATGATGATGGAAAACGTCAACTACGGCCGTGAAGAACTCATGTACCTGAACATGGTGCGCCAGGGCGTCATCGGAGACCTTTTGTACGGAGAAGCCGCCTATATTCACGAACTGCGCGGCCAGATGAAGCAGGTGGAGCGCGGAACCGGTTCCTGGAGAACCTACCACTACGCCAAGCGCAACGGCAACGTATACCCCACGCACGGCCTCGGCCCTGTGGCCCAGTACATGAACCTGGCCCGCAAGGACGACTGCTTCGGCAGGCTCGTTTCCTTCTCCAGCCCGGCCCTCGGCCGCGCCGCGTATGCCAGGAAAAACTTCCCGGCGGACCACAAGTGGAACAAGCTGGACTTCGCCTGCGGAGACATGAACACCTCCCTCATTAAAACCACCATGGGCCGCACCGTTCTGGTGGAATGGGATGAAACCAGCCCCCGCCCCTACTCCCGCCTCAACCTCATCCAGGGCACCTTGGGTACGCTGGCGGGCTTCCCGACCCGTGTGGCCGGTGAAAAACTGGGCAACGGCAACTATCACGAATGGATTGAAGGCAATGAAAAGCTGGCGCCCATCTTTGAAAAATACGAGCACCCGCTCTGGAAGCGCGTCGGCCCGCTGGCCTTGAAAATGGGCGGCCACGGCGGCATGGACTTCGTGATGCTCTTCCGCATCATCGAATGCCTCCGCAACGGCGAACCCATGGACCAGAACGTCTATGAAGGAGCCTTCTGGTCCTCCGTTTCCGAGCTCTCCGAATACTCCGTGGCCCAGGGCGGCATGCCCCAGGTATTCCCGGACTTCACCCGCGGCGACTGGAAAACGACCGCCCCGCTCGGCATCGTGCAATAATTAAGCATTACCTGTCTTTTTACAACAAGGCTGTTCCGTTTACGGCGGAACAGCCTTTTTTGCAGGTCCCGGCCGCAAATCGGTTTAATGCCTTCCCTTCTCAAACAGGTTCGTCCGTTGTTCTTCCTCCCTTCTGCCTGTCTTCTCCCGGACAACCGTTCCAGTTTTGACAGCCACACCCTCGCGACCACCTTTTTTCATCCAGACGGCCCCCTGTTCTCCGGCAGCGTAACTCCGTCCGGAACCCGGCACCGTTCACGGTATCTTCTCCAGCCCCGGTTCAGAGCACCCCGCAATATTTGAACCCGGCACTTGAAAAAACCGCTCCCTCCCGTCTGAAAGCCGAAAGCCGTCGAACCACCGCCCCTACTTCTCTTTAACGGCAACTCCCGGCGTCAACGCATAAGTCTTTTCCTCCCCATTGAAGAACACCTTGACGGACTGGGCGGCGGGAGAGGACAGGCTGAACTGCGTCACCCTGCCGTCTTTCCAGGCCATGTCCACGGAAATATTGCCGCGGGCTTTCAGCCCCCGGACGCTGCCGTCCTTCCACGCTCCGGGAAGTGCCGGCAGCAAATGCAGCCGCCCCGTATGGGACTGGAGCAGCATCTCGGCAAAACCCGCCACAATGCCCATGGTGCCATCCACCTGCATGGGCGGATGCGTGGTGAACAGGCTGTCCATCATGCTGTAGCGGATCATGCCCTGAATCATCTCGTACGCCTTCCGTCCATTCAGAAAGCGCGCCCACAGATTGGTGCGCCATGCCCAGGTCCAGGAGCGGCGAGAATCACCCGTCGTTCCGCGCGCCAGCAGGGACTTGCGCGCGGCTTCCGCCCATTCCGGCGTCTTTGCCGGACTGATCTGGCTGCCGGGATAGACGGCAAACAGGTGGGAGGTGTGCCGGTGGTGCGGGTCCCAGGAACCGCTGCCCGGCTTTCGGTCGATCATCCATTCAAGCAGCATACCTTCCTCCCCCACCCTGGGCCCTACCAGCAGGTCCCTCTTGGCGGCCAGTTCCTTTCTCCACGCCCGGTCCACATCCAGCACCTCGGCGGCCTGCACGGTGTCATGGAACAACTCCCACACGATCTGCTGGTCATGGGCGCAGCCGTCTTCCTTTGGTCCGTGTTCCGGAGACCACCCCATGGGAGCCGCCAGCATGCCTGCCCTGATATCCTTCAAATCACGGGAAACCACCTCTGGAGTCACTTTTTTGTCCTCCGTCCTGAAATTGCTTCCTCCCTCATTCATCACCTTCAACTGGCTTTCCCAGAACTGGCAGATCTCCTTCATCATCGGATAGGCCGTCGTCTTCAGGTAATCCCGGTCCAGCGTAAAAAGGTAATGTTCCCACAGATGCAGGGCATACCAGGCGGAAGCGGGCTTGTTCCACTTGAACCCCTGGCCGCCGAAAATATTCTGGGCGGTTCTGCTCGTCCACCCCGGAGCGGGAGTTCCGGACGCCGCCTTGAATTCCGCCGTCTCCCGGGTAATCCTGCGCGCCGCAGGCGCCATCTCCCTGATGTAACGCACCAGGGGCTCATAGCATTCCGGCAGGTTGGCGGGCTCCACTCCCCAATAACACATCTGGATATTGATATTGTTGTGGTAATCGGAATCCCACGGCGGAATCAGGCTGTAATTCCAGAGCCCCTGCAGGTTGGCGGGCAAATTGCCCGGCTGGGAGGAGGAAATGATGACGTAGCGGCCAAAGTTGAAAATCAATTCCTCCAAATCAGGGTCCGGACATTCCGTCCCCTCGTTCACAGCCTTTTTATACTTCTTCAGGCGTTCGTCGATGGAAAGTCCGGCCGTGGCGTCCTCCGTTTCTCCCAAATCCAGGGAAACCCGGTTGTAAAACTTTCCATAGGCCAGCAGGTGATCCCGCTTCATTTTCCCGGAAGGCACCTTGAGCGCCCGCGCCAGAACGGCGTCGTTCCTTTTCCGCGGAGATTCGCCCTTCCAGTTCCGGGCGGCATCCAGGACATAATCCGTGGCCAGGGAGACCAGCACACGGCAGGAATCCGCCTTTTCCACAACGACAGAACCGTCGGAAGCCTTGACGGTTCCCCCCTTGGGAAGAATGGCGATGCGGCCTTCATACGCCAGCCCGTTCTTCAACTTGCCCTGGATCAGAATCATGCCCCGTCCTCCTCCGGCGGTGGACGTAATCCGGTCCTGCGGATGGAGAGTTGTCAGTCGGAAGACAGCATCCACGGAACGGGGTTTGTCCCCTTCCACCGTCATGGAAATCACCTGATGGGGAATGCTGGCAAAATATTCCCTCCTGTAACGGACATCCCCCGTGGAATAGGACACGGACGCCAGTGCCCTGCCCACGTCAAGCTCCCTCCTGTAATCCTTCATTCCATCCGCAGCCGGATAAGTGATTTCCAGCGTTCCAAACGGCTGATAGGACCCGAATTTCAGGGAATCCGGTCCCTTGTCCTTGGCTTCCGAACTGCAAAAGCCGCCCGACCACATGCTGATCTCCGTCAGTTCCAGATGGTCTTTCCCCACGCCGCCATAAATAAGCGCGCCTATTCTTCCATTGCCGATGGGGGTGGCGTCCTTCGCCCACGACGTATCGCCTGTCCCCTTCTGGGGCCGCGTATCCTTCCATTCCGCCGGACGGCTGAACCAGAAGCGGGAGGATTTCCATCCCTCCCCGTCCTTGCCGCCTTCCGCGGCACGTGCAACGGCTCCATACAGAAAAACTCCGGAAGCCAGAAAAAAAAACAGACGCATATGGAACATGGAAGCCGACCTTTACCATATGGATCCGTGCTTCTGCAAGCCTATTTGCTCCACTGTGCAAAATGCCTTTCCCATGACGGCCAAAGACGCAAATCCATGAAATTTTACCCGGCCTGCCGTTCGTATGTACGTCTGAGGAACGCACCCCAGGCACAGCCACCTTCCGCCATCTCGCTCCCGGAGCGGAAGCACGTTCCTCGACAACACCCGCCCGTTCCCGCCATGCTTTCCTACTGCACCAACATCCACCCCGCCGAATCCTGGGCGGAAACCATGGAGGCGCTCCGCCTCCATGTGCCGCGCATTGCCCGGGAACTCTCCGCTCCCCTCCGGAACCAGCCTTTGGGAATCGGACTGCGCCTGTCGGCACGGGCGACGCGGGAACTGCTGGAATCCCCTGAGGACCTGGACTCCCTGAAAATCTGGCTGAATGACAACCATGCGCGGGTGGAAACCCTCAACGGCTTTCCCTACGGCAGTTTTCACGGAGAACGGGTGAAGGAGCGCGTCTTCCAGCCGGACTGGACTACTCCGGAACGCTTTGAATATACCTGCAACCTCTTCCGCATCCTGGCCCTCATCGGCGATGAACGGGCCGACACGCTGACCGTCAGCACGCTTCCCGCATCCCACAGCTGGTTCCACGCGGATGAAGAGCGGATTTTCGCGCGGCTGGAAGCCATGAGCGGATTCCTGGACGCGCTGAGCAGACAGACGGGACGCCTCATGCAGCTCGGCCTGGAGCCGGAACCCTTCGGCCATTTTCACGACACATTCGGGGCCATTCGCTTCTTTGACAACCTGCGCAACCGTTCCCGCCGCCCGGAACTCATCGAACGCCACATAGGGCTGACCTACGATACCTGCCACTTCGCCATTCTTCGGGAAGAACCGGATTTCACCCTCTCCGCCTGGGAGGAAAACAACATCGCCCTGTGCAAGGTCCAGCTCTCCAACGCCCTGGAATTCCACATGAACGGACTGGAAAGCCTGGACCTTCTCCAGGAATTTGACGACGGAGTCTATTTCCACCAGACCAGCATCCGGCACGGAAACCACACCATGCTTTTCCCGGACATGCCGAATGCCCTGGCCTACGCGCGGGATTATGCGGAGGAAACACGGAACTCCGTCTGGCGCATTCATTACCACATTCCCCTGTACGCGTCTCCGGAACCGCCTCTGAAAGACACGAGGTCTTTCATCGCCAAAACACTGGACTACCTGCATTCCCATCCCTCCCTCCGCCCCCATCTGGAAGTGGAAACCTACACATGGAGCGTACTTCCGGATCACATGAAAATTCCCCTGGCCTCCCAAATCGCACGGGAAATGAACTACATTGCCGCGCTTCAGCATTCATGACATCCCCATACACATACGCCGTAAAACTTTCCGGAGGCCTGCTGCTGGCCGCCGTCCTGTCGTCCTGCACCCTGTTTCCGTCCTCCCCCGGCGGCCCGGACACCCCCCGTTCCCTGGCGGAACGCATGGAACGCCATACGCAAGTCCTGCAAAAAACCATAGGCCCCAGAAACTCCCGCCAGCCCAAATCCATGGAGGCGGCCGCCAAATACATTGAAAACAACTTCTCGGACATGGGGTATGCCGTGACGCTCCAGCCCGTCACGAGCGGCAATTCCAAAAAGGAAGCCGCCATCTACAACATCGTGGTGTACAAGCCCGGCCTCTTCTCCGACAACCAGAGCATTGTGGTAGGGGCCAACTACGACTCCGACGAGCGCTTCAACAACGGCAGCGGAGCGGCCGTGCTGATGGAAACGGCCAGGGACCTCAGGGACATTGCGACCAACCACAACATCTACTTTGTAGCCTACGCCAACGGGGCGCAGTCCGCGGGGCAGTCCGGTCCCTCCGGAGCCGGCGTGCATGCCAAAATGCTGAGCGGCCTCATCGGAGCCTCCAACATCCTGGGAATGATCAACCTGGAACCCCAGAAAACCGCCGTTCCCGGAGAAGGGGAGCAAACGAAAGAAGCCGAACCCCAGACACCGGTCCTGTTCCTGACCACTCCACGCGGACAGGAATTTGCCGCGCAATGCGCAGCCCCCTTTGCAAAAAGCTGGGAACAGCCGCCCTCCACCCTTCACCGGAAAACAGCGGCCATCAACAGCAATGACCGCCATTATGCGGTCCTGGACATCCCTACCCTCTCCTGCAAATGCGAATACAGCGTCACGGACTCCCGGACAAAGAACTATGTGCAGGCGCTGACGGACATGATCCACCAGGTGGCGGACAACGACGTATCCAAAACGGACAAGCAGCCGGACGCCGCCCAAAAGCCGAAACAGCCCTGACCGGGAAGGAACGCTTTTGAAAACCGCCCTCTTTCATGAATTATCCCCCTGCGGGAAAACATGTTTCCGCCCTGCTCCGGCGGGATACTACTCCTACCGGGACGCCCTGCCCGCCCGGTGTCCCCCTACGATCAGCACGGGCATGTACAGCAGGGCCACCAGGGCAATGACCAGCGGCATCCAGTTGTCCGAATAACGCTGCATCAGGAACGACGTCAGGGAAGGACCGGCCAGCGTCCCCACGGAATAGCTCAGCAGCAGGAGCTGGTTCATCGTCACCAGCTCGTCGCGGGAGGCTTCTTCGCATCCCCAGGCCATGGCGATGGGATACAGGGAAAAACCCGCCAGGCCGAGGGCGACCAGGGAGGGGGCCATCAATCCGCCCCTGGCCATCAGGCCGGCGCAGGCGGCTATCACCAGCAGGGACTGGCACTTCATCACGAAGGCGCGCCCGTACCTGTCAGACAGCCGCCCCATGGGCCATTGCCCCAGAATGGCCGCGGCAATCAGCAGGGCCATCCAATACCCCACGGAGGAATGGCTCATGCCCTGGTGTTTCAGGAACAGGGGCATCAGACAGTAAATCGTTCCCAGAACCACGCCGGAAATCATGCAGCCCGCCACGCCCAGCACCACGCTGCGGCGTCTCAGCAGGGGCCGGATTTCCACGCGGGGGGAAAGCTCCCCGCTGCCGGCATCCGACTTCAAGCGGGCGAACAACAGCGGAATCATGCCGGCGACGGACAATCCGCACACTTCGGAGACCACCACAACCATGTCGCTGGGGAACCAGCCGATCAGCAACTGGCCCAGCACGGTGCCCAGATAATAAACCACCATGTAGGAAGCCAGAAGAACGCCGCGGGTCTTCAGCGTTCCCGCCCTCAGCAGGGCGCTCTCCACCACCACCCAAACCAGGGCGCAGCTTGCTCCCGTCAAAAACCTGAGACCGCTCCAGGCAGCAACTCCGGAAACGGCCATCAGCAGGAGCGTGGACACGGCGCACAGCACGCACGCGCAGCGGTAGCTGCCGTTGAACCCCGTCCTGCGTATCAGCCACCCGGCCATGAGGGTGCCGGCCAGGTTCCCCAGAAAAAAGAAAGACCCCACCATGCCGGTCTCCCACACGGCCGCATCCGCCTGCTCCATCCACAGCGGAACCACCGTATTCAGTACGGCGAACGCCACGGTCTGAAACAGCAAACCGAGCAGCAACAATGCAATGGGCCATGTAAATGTACGCATAACGATAAAGCGATAAAGGAGGCGACTATATCACTAAAGCCGCGTCAGTCAACCGTTGCCTTTGCCAGAAACGGCAGTATCCGGCATGTCCTTTTCAATCCTGACAAAAACAACCTGCAATCAACATGTTGAAGCATCTGAAAACGCTCTTTAAAAATGTCATATCCCCTTGCGCAGGGAGGCGGGCAGAATCTTCATCTGTTCGCGGTACTTCGCTACCGTTCTGCGGGCGATATTCACCCCCTTCTCCTGGAGGGCGGCAGCCAGCCTGGCATCGCTGAGGGGCCTGGCCGGATTCTCCGCCGCGATCAACGCCCGCATCAACTCCTGGACAGCTCCGGAAGCAACCGAATTCTCCCCGGCGCCGGATGCGGCCTCACCGCCCGCGGAGACTCCGGAGCTGAAAAAGGCCCTCAACTCCCTCATCCCCCACTTGCACAACAGGTATTTGTCACGGCAGGCGCGGGAAACGGTGGAAACATGCACGCCCAGCTCGTCCGCAATCTCCTCCATGCCCATAGCCTTCAGATGAGACGGCCCGGCCCTGAAAAAGGCTTCCTGTTTCCGGACAATGGCCCGGGCCAGCTTGAGAATGGTCTCCTGCCTCATGTCCAGCGCGCGCATCAGTTCCTGGCCCTCCCGGAACGCCTTGCGGAGGTACTGGCGCAAATCCCGGTTTCCGGACCCTTCCGCCATCATCTCCATGTACTGTTCATTCATGGACAATTTCGGAAGGTATTCCGAAGTCAGCGTCACTTCCAGTTCACCGGAGGCCGACTCCTCCACGACCACATCCGGCAGAATATGCGGATTGCCGCCCGGCGCATAGGCGCAGCCGGGATCGGGAGTCAGGCTCCTGACAATCTCCAGAGCCGCCGCCACTTCCTCCGGTTCCGCACCCAACAGGAGAGCGGCCTCTCCATACTTGTGCGCCGCCAGCTCCCGCCAGCACCGTTTGACCAGACGGAACGCCAGCGACCGCTTTAGCCCGCGCTGTTCCAGTTGAATCAGAAGGGAATCTCTCAAATCCCGGGCCCCCACTCCGGGCGGGTCCATCCCTCTCAACACCGCGAGAGCCTCTCCCATATCCTTCATGCTGAAACATTCCCTCTCTTCCAGTTCTTCCGGAGACTCCGTCAGAAATCCCCGGTCATCCAGGGAATCAATCAGCAGCAGCAGGGCTTCCCTGGTCCGCCCGGTCAGCGCGGAATGAACCGCCTGGTCCATCAGATGGGACTTGAGAGACTCCGGAGCCACCACGGACTCATACATGAAATCCCGCCGTGCCGCGGCCTCCGCGGAAGGGCGTCCTTCCGCCGTAAACTCGTTCCAGCCGTCATCCCTCACGTCGTCAAGGTCTCCGGACGGCTCATCCGCAAGCGCCTCCGGGGAAGCGTCCGGCACATCCTCCAGCAGGGGGTTCGTCTCCAGGGCCTGACGGATCAACTGCTTCAGCTCCAGAGAGGAAGCCTGGAGAATCTGCATCCCCGTCTGCATGGACTGTCCCGCCACCATCTGGCGCGTCATTCCGTGCTGCAGGGACACCTCGCTCATACCGGGACAAACTACACCAGCCGCCGAATTCTGGCAAGGGGGAAGGGACCCGCACACAATGTGCCTCATCCATGGAAATCAAAAAAAACCACCTGTTTGGCGCAACATTTTTCCCGGATTTCCGTACCATTGGCATATGAAGAATTTACATGCACTTGTCCTGGCCTGCCTGGCGCCTTGTCTCGCCCTGTCCGTCCTGGCGGACGCCCCATCCCCCCTGTCCCCCATTTCCCGGGAAGGGACGAAAAACTGGAAAGACCGCTACGATCAACAGGTGGAGCAGCTCAGGAACAATCCCTGCGGCGTCCTGTTCCTGGGGGATTCCATCACGGACTACTGGGACCGGGGCGGAAAACAGGCATGGGATAAGATGTTCAAACCCTACCATCCCTGCAACTTCGGCATTTCCGGGGACCAGACTACCAACCTGATTTACCGCATCACTCATTCCGGCATGCCGGCACAGACGGATCCCAAACTGTGCATCGTCATGATCGGCACCAACAACACCGGACATTTCAAGGGAGGGGAAGACCCGGAAAAAACGGCCATCGGCATCCTGGGGGTGGCGCAGCACCTGCTGGTGCGCTTCCCGGACACGCACGTACTGCTTCTGGGAATTTTCCCCCGCGGCAGCGGCCCGCAAGACAAGCTGCGCCAGCACAATGATAAAATCAACGCCATTGTAGCGCAATGCAAACTGCCCCGCACCACTTATGTCAACATCAACAAGCGTTTTCTGGACTCCTCCGGCAGGCTTCTGCCCGGCATCAGCAGGGACAACCTGCACTTCACGGAAAAAGGCTACGCCATCTGGGCAGACGCCGTACTCCCCTACATCAAGAAATACTGCAGGCAGTAAGGGAAGCTTCCAGGGCAGTGCCACCTGCTGCTGCCAGCGCGGCCTTGCCTCCTTCCTTTTCCCATCCTGCCTAAAGCATCAGCGGCAGATGGAATCACCCCTTTTGCGGATGACAGGAAAACCATGAAGGCCGGGTGCCCGAATGCCGGGAGCAGCCGGGTCCGGAGGGATGGAAACCTCCACGGAAACGGCCCTGGAGAATCCTTTGAAAAAACTCTCCATCCATGGGGGAAAACTTGGCGGGGCCGCCCGCAAGGCAGGCCGCATCTCCAGGCCGGAAAATCGGAAAAACATTGATTTTTTCTCCATCTGCCCCTAAATTCCCTCTCCCTTCATGAATCCGGCTGATTTACTCTTTCTGGCATTTGCGCTATCCGTGGACGCCTTTGTAGTAGCCTTCTCCTTCGGCCTGATCATCAAGAAAAACCGGTTCCGCAACGGCATGGAAATATCCCTGGCCACCGGGGGCGGCCAATTCCTGATGCCCGTGCTGGGCTTCTTCCTCACGGGAACCGTACACGGCTACATAGCGGAATGGGACCACTGGCTGGGATTTGCCGTCTTCACCATACTGGGGATCAACGTCATCCGGGAGGGCTGGAACCACAGGACGAACAAGGAACTGCCCGACGTCTCTTCCCTGACGGCCTTCACCCTGCTGGGCGTCGGCATAGCCACCAGCATAGACGCCCTTGTAGCGGGCATCAGCATTTACCTTTCCTCCGTCCAATGCGGGGCCTCCCCGCCGTTCCACGCGGTATTCCTACCCGCGGCAGTCATTGGAGCCACCACCTTCCTCTGCACGGCTGCCGGCTTTTTCCTGGCCCGCAAACTGCACCGGTTCCCCTCTTTTCATCTGGAAGCTGGTGCGGGAATCATCCTCATCGGCCTGGGAGTGAAAATGCTCTGCGACCATATGTGCTGACCCCCGGAATGGCGGAGGTTTTTCATTCCATCACTGATAAAAACGCTCCTATCCAACCGTAATAAGCCGGAAAAGGAACTGGTACCGCGCACCCTTTTCCGCTACACTTATAAAAGCTTTTCCACATGAATATTTCACACCTTATTCTCTGTACCTCCCTGCTTGCCGCGCCCATCTGCGCGGGTCAGGACTTTACGGAACCGGAAGCGGCAGCTCCGGTCGTTGCCAGTCCCCTGCCTTCCTCCATGGCACAAAAAATTTCCTCCGGCGATTTTGCCGGCCTGCAAACGGAAATCAGGGAAGCCCTGCAAGCCGCCGGCGAACAAACCAAGGCCACCCAGAAACTGCTGCAAGACAACAAATACCGGCACCTGCTGGACATTCACGAGCTGCTGCGCGTTACGGGACCGGACAACATGAAAGCCATCTTCTCCAAAAGCCCCCAGGATGCGGCCTTCGTCAAGGCATTCCTGCAAAACCCGGTGTGGATGGAACTCTACCTGGGCGCGGGCCTCATTCCGGAAAACTCCCCGGCCGGCATCCAAATTCTTTCCGATATCTGGAAAGCCGACGGCAAAAGCCCGGACTTCCGCACCTACCAGTCTCTGGCTACGGGAATCGCCTCCGTCTTCTCCACGGGTCCCTTCGCTGGAAAACTGAAGGCCAACTCCGCCAACTGCAACCCCGTGCGCCGCTACCAAATCTTTAAAAAACTGCATCAGGAAAACAAGCTGCACCCCGGCTTCATCAAGCTGCGCCCGTGGGAAATCCGCTTCGTCACCGGCATCCATTGGGACGACAAATCCTATGAATGGCTCAACGAGCACATCAACCTGCCCTGGCGGCGCTACACGGACGCCTGCTGGGCCGCTCCCTATACGGGCAGCAACTTCTTTGGAGACACCATCCAGGGCCCCCTCTTCTACGTCCCGTGGCGTGACTCCAGCGGCGAGGCGGAAAACACCCGGACCATCGGCGGCGTCTGCGGCGGCCTCTCCCACTTCGGGACCATGGCGGCGCAGGCGCACGGCATTCCGGCCTATCCCGTGGGCCAGCCCGGCCACTGCGCCTATGCGGTGCGCGTGAAGCGCGGACAATGGAAAGGCGGTTTCGGCGGTCCGGACGGCGGCATGCACAACCACATCTTCGGCAGCGAGGCGCCTACCTCCTACCTGCTGATGGAAGCCGTTTTTGCGGACAATGAAAAAATAGACCTGGCGTACCAGTGGGCATCCCAGGCCCGGCTTGACGAAATCCTAGGCAACAAGGACAAGGCCATCCAATCCTGGCAGGAAGCGCTCAAACAAACGCCCCTCCATCCTTTCTTCCGCACGGAGCTTCAGCGGCTTCTTCTGGAAAAACAGGGCATGCAGCCCATCGACTGGTACGTGTACGCCAAGGACGCCCTCTCCCACTACAAGGGCAACGGATTCGCCGCCTTCAACATCCTCAAGGACGTACAGAACAAATTCCTGATGGACATTCCCGCCGCCGACCGCATTGCCTGGTTCCGGGACCTGCATGAAACGATTGCCGCCACGCCCACCTCATGGGCGGTGAAATTCCAGCCTGTGCTGGATTCCCAGTCCGCCTTCCTGACCACCCCGCAGGAAAAGGCGGCCTATCTGGAAACGGTTCTCTCCACCCATCTGAAAACGGGAGACGGCACCAACTTCGGACAGGCGCTGGAATGGGCCGTCAAAACCTTTGTGGAAAACGGACAGGCCGACACCTTCTCCAGCGCGTTCGCCAAGGTGGCCCAGCAGGCAGGCGGCAATGACGCCTCCGGCGCTGCTCCTGACCCCAAAAAGCTGAAAGAAGCGTACGGAAAGGCCATTTACGCCACGGAAGTGGCGCGCTCCATTCCGGCCTTCCAGACCCTGAGCAAGGCCGCGGCCTCCTTCTCGGACGCCAACACCTCCTCCAGCACCGTCAACACACCTGTTCCCCAGGGCTGGAAACTCGTCCCCGCCGACGGCATGGTCAGATGCTCCACCACCTGCCAGTGGGACAGCCCGTGGGACCACATCAACCTGCTGCGTCCCTGCGGCGGCTCCCACCACACGGACAAGGAAACCAATCCGAACGTCATTGTGGAACTGAAAAACGGCGTGAATCTGGCGGGACTCATCATCACCAAGCGCAACGGTAATGAAGACCGCATGAAAAAGATGGAAGTCTCCACCTCCACGGACGGCGCCACCTGGTTCCCCCTGGCCTCCACGGACAACATGCCCAAGGAATGGATCGTCACCGCTCCGGAAGGCACCAGGGCAAAGTGGATCAAGGTGGAAGCCAAAAACGCCCAGCCCGAATTCATGCACCTGCGCCACATCCTCGTTTACGAAAAGTAACATCAACCACTCTCCGCCACTCACTCCATGTTTTACAGCATCACCACACTCCCCCGCCTTCTGGCGGCGGCCGTCATCCTTGCGGCGCCTCTTCAGGCCGCCCTGCCCGCCTACCATGCCGTCAAGGATGAGGCAAAAACCGTCAATAAATACATGATCGTCGTCTGGGCCGGCACGGACTGGTCTCCCAAGTCACGGGAAGTCACGCGCGCCGCGGAACACCTTTCCAAAAGCTCCGCGGAACCCGTTCTCTGGTGCGTCCAGGACGAGCGGGAGGAAATGACGGAAGAAGAAAAGAAACTGCCCAAGCCGCCCGGTGCCGTCTGGAACATTCCCGCCATCCAGGTAGTCTCCCCGGACGGCCACACGGTATTCCTTTCGGAAGGCGTTTCCAGGGACACACTGCCCGCCGTCGTGAAACAGGCCGTGGAAGCCGTCAAGCAGCAGAACAAGGCCGATGCGCTGTGGGAAAAAGCCGCTGCCGCCTCCGGAGCAAACGCTGCCGCCCTGTATGGGGAAGGCCTCCAGCAGCTTCCGCCCTATGCGGCACGGGAAAGAAAGGACATTCTGGAAAAAATCAGGAAGGCGGACCCGGAAGACACCCGGGGCATGCACTTCAAATACACCTTCAACCACCTGCCCTACATTGAAAAAGTCCAGAGGATGGTGAACGACTCCGCCAAGGACGGCGGCCGGAAGGACTACAAGGCCGCCCACGCCTATGTGGACAAGCAGCTTAAAATACCGGGCATGACTCCCCTGCAGAAACAGCAGGTCATGGCCGCCAGATTCTGGCTCTACCGCAATGAGGGGAAAAAGGACCTGGCCCTGAAAACCCTGAAGGACATAGCCCGCATCTCCCCCAAAACGCTGATGGGCGTGGGAGCGCAAAGCTATTACCGCTACCTGACGGAACCTGTCACTCTCAAGGAGCCGCGCATCACGGGCTACTACCTCCGCCCGGAAATGACGCCTACCCGCGTCAACATTGCCGACATGCTCAACGGCCCGGGCAATTACAAAATAACCTTCAAGATGAACAGCGGCGGCTGCAGCATCCGCAATCCCCGTTTCATGAGGGGAACGCGCGTCGTCAGCGAACTGCCCAGGGACCAGCAGGACAAAAATGGCAGGGAATTCACCCTGCGCCTCTCCGGCTCGGAAAAACCGGACCTGGTCTTCGACTGCCAGGGCCACGGCTGGTTTGACGTGGACTGCGACATCATCGTCACCAAGGAATAAAAATCACGGAAACCACTGCCTGGCAACACAGCCCGGCAGCACCATCGAAAAGGCGGCATTCTGCACCGGGAATGCCGCCTTCTTTTTTCCCGGCTCTGGAAAAAATGCCGCGAAAATAAACCTGCCGAAGAAGGTATATTTCCTGTCGGCTTCGGAACGAATTTTAATCACCCCTTCCGACGATCCGGAAAAAGCAGGGCTGCCGCCTGCTCCGGAAAGAACAAGGGCACCATGAAAGAAGATTCATGGCAGGCCCGTAAAAGGCAAATAGGTATGAAATCTTCCTTGTTCATCTGCTTTCTGATGTGCGTGGCCGTGTGGAGCAAAGCCGACCCGGCCCCGGCACGCCAGGATGCCGCCGCGGTTGCCGCTCCCGCCAGAGAATCCTCCTGGCAGGATATGAAGCGTCTGGACTTCACCGTGGCTGGACGCCCCGCCCTGGTAATCGTGCCGGACAAGCCGCTTCCCGGCAATCCCTGGATTTGGAGAACGGAATTTTTCAATGCCTTTCCTGCGGCCGACATCGCTCTGGCGAAAAAGGGATTCCATATAGGCTACATCAACATGGAAAATATGTACGGCTCCCCCGATGCCATGAAACTGATGGATGCCTACTACGACTACATGACCCGGGAATACAGGCTTGATCCCAAACCGGTGCTGGAAGGCCTGAGCCGCGGCGCCCTCTTTGCCTTTAACTGGGCTTCCCGGAATCCGGAAAAGGTAGCGGGTCTGTATGTGGACGCTCCCGTGTGCGACTTCAAAAGCTGGCCCGGAGGCAAAGGCACGGGAAAGGGTTCCCCCGAAGACTGGAAAAGATTGTGCCAGGCCTACCGACTGACTCCCGAACAGGCCCTGGCTTACAAAAAGAATCCCGTCGATACACTGCTCCCCCTGGCGAAGGCGAAAATCCCCATTCTGGCTGTGGTCGGAGATGACGATGACACCGTGCCCGTTTCCGAAAATACTGCCGTGGTTGAGAAGAAATACAGGAAACTGGGAGGTCCCATCCGTGTGATCCACAAGCCAGGCATCAGCCACCATCCCCACGGCCTCCTGAATCCGGCGGCCATCGTCAACTTCGCATTCCGGGCGGCAGGCGCGGTTCCTCCGGTACGGGTTGTGTGTATCGGAGACAGCATCACCTTCGGAGCGGGCTCAAACCGGGAGGAACGATGGTCCGCCCGCCTCCAAAACGCCCTTGGTGAAAAATACGAGGTTTTCAATCTCGGCATCAGCGGAACAACACTGCAAAGTAAAGGGGACAGCCCGTACACCGCCAAGGACAACTACACGATTGCCCGGCAGATTGAAGGGGATATTATTCTGATCGCGCTCGGCACCAATGATTCGAAACCTGCCAACTGGAAAAATGCCGCTGCATTTTCCAGGGACTATGAAACAATGATCAAGGAGCTGAGAACCGGCAATCCGAAGGCTGAAATCTATTGCCTGCTTCCCGTCCCCGCCTATCCCGGAAACTACGGCATCCGCGACTCCATCATCAGAGGGGAAGTCATCCCGGCCATCAGGAAAGTGGCCGGAAAGGCCAAATGCCGGGTGATCGACCTCTATACCCCGATGAAAGGAGAAGGAAGCAAGGTTCCGGACAAGGTGCATCCCAACGGCGCAGGACATGCCATCATGGCGCAGCATATCTACAAGGCAATCACCGGCAGGAAAATGCCGGAATGAAAACTCCCTCTCTCCTGGGAAAAAGCCGGGGCGCTTCCCCTGAAAAGAAAAAGCATGGGGAAGGTGCGGCAAATGCTTCACTCCTTGCAGACACTCCGGAGCCAGAAGAACAAACGGAAGGGAAACTCCCATTCTCACAACAAGCGGAAGCCTCGGGTCAAAACCTACTCCTTTGTCGGCTTATCCGGCCCCTTTACGGCTTCTTCCGCCATTTTGCGGCGGTATTCCATCCGTTCGCTGATGCGTAATTCCAGGCCGTTCCGGGTGGGCGTGTAGTACACGCGCCCTTCCGGCAGGTAGGCCTGCGGAACGTAATGCTCCGGATAATCGTGGGAATACAGGTATTCCAGACGGGCGGCGTCCGCCCCTCCGGCCGCGGCCATTTTTTTGCGCGTGGGCGTCCGGAGATGCTCCGGCACGGCAAGTGTCTTGCCATTCCGCACGTCGTTCATGGCGGCGTTAATCCCCATATAGGCGGAATTGCTCTTGGGAGCGGTCGCCAGATATACCGTAGCGTGAGCCAGGGGAATGCGGGCTTCCGGCATCCCGACCATTTCCGCCGCCCGGGCCGCATCCAGGGCCACGCGCAAGGCATTGGAATCCGCCAGACCGACGTCCTCCGAAGCGGCGATCACCAGCCGCCGCCCAATAAAACGGATATCCTCCCCCGCCTCCAGCATCATCCCCAGCCAGTACAGGGCGGCGTCCGGGTCGGAACCCCGCATGGACTTGATAAAGGCGGAAATCGTATCGTAATGGGAATCGCCCAGGCGGTCATACTTGATCGCCTTGCGCTGGATGGACTCCTCCGCCACAGATAGATCCACGTGGACGATTCCGTCATCCCCCACAGGCGTGGAAAGCACGGCCACTTCCAGGGCCGTGAGAGCCTTTCTGGCGTCTCCGTCCGCCTTGGCGGCCAGATGGTTCAGAGCTTCCTCCTCCATGTCCACGCGGGACGCACCCAGGCCGCGTTCCGCATCCGCCAGGGCGCGCTTCAGCAGGGAAACCAGTTCCTCTTCCGGAACTGGCTCCAGCGGAAACACCTGGGAACGGGAAAGCAGAGGGGAATTAATGGCAAAATAGGGATTCTCCGTCGTGGCTCCGATGAACCTGACGGTGCCCTTCTCCAAATGGGGCAGCAGCACGTCCTGCTGGGCCTTGTTAAAGCGGTGCAGTTCATCCACGAACAGCACGGTCTTGCGGCCATGCATGCTCATGCGCATCTGCGCCTGGGCGATGCGCTCCCGGATCTCGGCCACGTTGGACTCCACCCCGTTGAGCATCATGAAATGGGCGTTTGTCGTGCGTGCGATGACGGAAGCCAGCGTGGTCTTGCCGCAGCCGGGAGGGCCGTAAAAAATCAGGGAAGTGAACCTGTCCGTTTCAATAGCGCGCCTCAGCAGCTTGCCGGGAGCCAGCAAATGCCTTTGTCCGGCCACTTCGTCCAGGGAACGGGGCCGCATGCGCGCGGCCAGCGGCATGACGGACGTATCCGCGCCGGGCTCAAAGCCCTCCCGGGATTCGGCCTCCTGTAAACTGAACAAATCCATCACCGACATGCTAGCAACAAACTCTCCGCCGTGGAACGGGAAAGTCTGACTTGTCCGGCAGAAGGCACGAAAAGCCGCGCAGGCAATCGCAAAAAACACGGTGACCCCATTCCCGCACCCATGGCATGACGCCCCCGGCCATCTTCAAACGGAAATCCCCGCGTTCCCTATCCTCCCTATCCTCCCTATCCTCCCCGCTTTCCCCTTTCTTCAGAGAACGGACCAAGCCGCCAGCATGCAAACCATGCACGCCGGAGCAAGCAAACTGAACAGGAAAGCAGCTACGGCAACGGCCCGTTGCCTCACTTCCCAATACCGCAGGGAAGCTATCAGCATCCAGATGGGAAGAATGATCAAATGCACGAGAGCCAGAAAGCCCCATCCCAGCAAAATAAACATGCAGGTCCACGCACCTTCCGGGTCGCCCTCAGGAAGGCAGAGGCCGAACAGCCAGTCAATGAACAAAAAGGCGATGAATGCCGCAAAAGGAATCCAGCCCCAACTGGCTTCTTCCTTCCGACGGGCAAAGACCAGCTCAAGATAAGGGCTCTCTGCAACCAGGGCAGAATCGAATGTGGAATGACCTGAACCAAACATATTGTCAGGTTCTCTATTCGTTTGCCCCTTTCCTGTCAACGCTATTCAACGGCAAAAACGGGCCGTTTATTTCAACTATCCTTTTATCTAACAAATATTAAATATCAGGCATACTTACACTTCCCTCCGCAGTAAAAACACATCGTCATATTTGCTGACCGCTCATTTTAAATACGTGAATATTCCTTTTTGGAAAACCTCCCTAATCATGCTCAATACATTAACAAATACGGCTGGATGGCATAAATTGCGGCACACGGAAAATTTGTCATACAGGCCCTAGCCTGAACGCAAAAACAACGGGGACCACCCCGCCGGATGCGGCGGAATGGTCCCCGGAAAATCAGGAAATCAAAACTCCGAAAGCTTACTTGCCCAGAATGCCCCTGAAGTAGTCAAGGGTGGTGGCAAGCCCCTCCGGCAGCGTATATCCGGGCTGCCAGCCGGCATTGCGGAGCTTGTCGGCACAGGCGCGGGAATGCTTTACATCCCCGGCGCGTTCAGGAGCGTGGAGCACCTTGGAGGAGGAACCGGCTGCCTTGATGATATTGTCCGCCAGCTCTTCAATGGTGATTTGGCCGCCGTACCCGGCATTAAACACGCCGGTCACTCCCGGATGCTCCGCCACGAAGGTGAGGGCCCCCACAATGTCCTTCACGTAAATGAAGTCGCGCGTCTGGGTTCCGTCTCCGTAAACGGTGATATCCTCCCCTTTCACGGCCTTCTCAATAAAGATGGGCACCGCGGCGGCATAGGCCCCCTTGGGGTCCTGCCTGGGGCCGAACACGTTGAAGAAGCGGACGGCGGCGGTGTTGATCTTCCCTTCCGAACGGAACATGTTGAGGTAATATTCCCCATCCAGCTTGGTGATGGCATAGGGGCTCTTGGGTTCCGGGTACATGGTCTCCAGCTTGGGGACCGTGGGATTGTCACCGTAGATGGCGGCGGAAGACGCCAGCACGATCTTCTTGACTCCGGCGGCGGACGCCTCTTCCAGCACGTTCAGCAGGCCGTTGACGTTGATGTCAATGCATTCGCTGATCTTGCTCATGGACTCGGGCACGGAGACGAGCGCGGCCATGTGGAAAATGTAATCCACGCCCTGCACGGCCTGCCGCACCAGTTCGCGGTCGCAGATGGAACCTTCGATAAAAGTATGCTTGAGGCCGTCCAGGTTCTTGAGGTACCCGGTGCGGAGATTGTCCAGCACGCGGATTTCCTCCGCCTTGTCCTGATAATGTTCCACGATGTGGGAACCGATGAATCCGGCGCCGCCGGTTACGAGAATCTTCATGATTTGTCCGATATGGTTGAATGGTTGGGCTTAATAACGGTCCACGACCGCCTTCATCTCGTCCATCTGCGCTTCAATGGACTCCACCAGGGCCATCTGCGTGCGGCAGCGGTCCAGGTTGTGTTCCGGACGGTGAATCTTGAAGTACACGTCCCCGGACAGATAGTCCGTCAGGAAGCGGATGCCGCACTCCATCGTAAGCAGCTTGCCGGAGAACGGCAGGAGGCTCTTCTCCAGAGGAGTCAGGAAGCTCTTGGCGGAGCTTACATAACCCTGGACGAGGGCTTCAAACATGAACATGCGCATGGTTACCTTGGAAATATCCTTCTCATCTTCCGCGGCGGGAGACGTAGCCGTGCGGATCATGTCCCCGAAGTCGTAAATGGCGGAACCGGGCATCGTGGTATCCAGGTCGATCACGCAAATGCCTTCCCCGGTCACGTCGTCCAGCATCACATTGTTCAGCTTGGTATCATTGTGCGTGCAGCGCAGGGGCAGTTCTCCGGATTTCAGGTAATCCACCACCAGGTGGCAGTCCGCCTCACGGGAAAGGTACCAGTCGATTTCCTTCTGCACTTCCTTCACACGGCCCAGCGGGTCCGCCTGGATGGCGTCCTTCAGGGCGGCCAGCCGGGAAGTCGTATTATGGAAATTCGGAATGGTCTCAAACAGGGGTTCGCCGGGAAGGTCGGCCGTCAGCTTCTGGAAGTCGCCGAAGGCTCGGGCCGCTTCCACGCACTGCTTGGTGGTTTCAATCTGGTCGTAGGTCCGGGCGCGTTCGATGAACGGATACACGCGCCAGCAATTGCCGTCCGCATCCAGGGCGTAGGGCTTGCCGTCCACGGCGGGCACCAGCGTGAGGGTCCGGCGGTAGGCTTCCGGACAGTTTTCCTCCTTCAAACGCTTCAGGGCGTGGTCTGTCACGCGCTTTACGTTCTCCATCAGCGGAATGGGTTGTCTGAACACATTATGGTTGACGCGCTGGAGAATGTAGCGGATGCGCAGGCCGGCCTGGTCCACCCAGACGCAGTAGGTATCGTTGATGTGGCCGCTGCCGTAGGAATAGCCCTGGACGAAATCGCCCCGGAGGTCAAACAGGGAAGAAACAGCCTTGAGATCGTGCATTGCGGGAACTTAGTTGAGCTTTTCAGGGTACACGCCCTGCTTGATCAATTTGTTGATGCCTTCCACAACCATGGGTTTGTCATCCGGATAGGTGACGCCGAACCAGGTGGAGGTAGTGGGCAGAACCTTGCAGTCCGCCCGGTCCGCATGAATCAGGGCGTCCACCACGGTGGGAATGAAGCATTCGCTCTTGGGCTCCTGTCCGTGTTCTTTCAGGAAGTCAATGAAACGGTCTTCCGTCAATTCGACAAAGGAGGGGGAGAAGAGCCAGAAATTCATGGACACCAGTTCTTCCGGATTCACAGGCAGGCGTTCGCCCTTCAGGTTATTGCCGCGCACCACTCCGTCTTCATCGGCCTGAATCTTCACGAACTCTTCCACTCCGTCCAGAAGACCCTCCTTGATGGAGCAGATGCCGCGGTTCACGTCACCGTTGTCGGACAGGGTGTTCTTCAGCGGATAGCCGATCATGCCGTAATGAGCCTTGTTCGGTTCATCCGTGGTGGAAGTCAGGAACCTGGCGGCCTGGACAAAAGCGTCCGCACCGTAAAAATCGTCAGCGTTCACGACGGCGAAAGGCTCCTTCACCACATTGCGGGCGGCGCGCAGGGCGTGTGCGGTACCCCAGGGCTTTTCACGGCCTTCCGGCACGGAAAAGCCTTCCGGCAGGTCGTCCAGGGACTGGAACGCATAATCCACTTCAATCTTGTCGGCAAACCGGCTGCCGACCTTTTCCTTGAACACATCTTCAAAATCGCGGCGGATGATGAACACCACCTTGCCGAATCCGGCGCGGATGGCGTCATAAACCGAATAATCAAGGACGACTTCACCGTTGGGGCCCATCGGGTCAAGTTGCTTGAGGCCGCCGTAACGGCTGCCCATGCCAGCTGCTAAAACAAGAAGTGTAGGCTTCATAATACGCGGGCCATTATGACCAAGCCTCCCTGTTTGGCAACTGGAAAATGCCGGGAGGAGGGAGAAAATGCCCGGTCAAAAAGCGTAAGAGCACCAAAGGCCCAGCACCACTTTTTTAAAATCGTCGCGCCCGTAGCCGCAATACAATCCAATGAAAGGCTCCACGCGCAGCCCGGTGGAGGCGCCCCACAGGAATCCCGTGCGCACCATCACCTCCTTCAAGCCGGTTCTGCCCAGATAATCCTGGGAAAAGCCCAGCGACACTGTATTCACCATGGCCACGGACTCGGACAGCAGGGGCTGCCAGGTGGCCGCCCACTCCGAATAAAGCCCATCCTGCCCGGAATCATAAAGCAGGGAACCCCGGAACGACCAGTCCCGGCTGGGATTCCACCTCAGCGCCAGCCCCGGTTCCGAACCGCTCTTCAGGGGGCAGGAATCATACCACTGCCCGTTCAAAAACAGGCCGGCCGTGCACTCATCCGCCAGGTAATACTGAAGCTCCCCGTGCAGGGAAGTCTGTTTGAAATTCCGCCCCTGCCAGTTGCGTACGGAAAAAAGCTCCCCGCTCACAGCCCAGGAATTGGACAGGGAAAAACCGCCGGAAAGCTGCCCTTCCACGGAATTGTTCCCCAGCTTCTCCCCCCGGTAAACGTAATGGGAACGGTAGCCGCCCAACAATTCGCCGCCCATGCGTATGGGGGAACGCCCGTCCATCTCCGTCAGCGGCGGGGGCCCCTCGTAACCTTGCGCCGCAAGCGCGGCACAGCACAGGATCATGGCAAAAAGCCTCATCACGTTCATTTAACACATCCGGCCGCGCCTTTCCAACGCCAAAACGGTGCATGCACATTCTCCGGACTTGGCAAAAGGGGATTATGCCCTTACCCTCTCGCGCATGATTCACTTCACGCTGTTTGGGATACCCATCTATATCCGCCCTACATTCTGGATAGTGCTGGCCATCTTCGGCGGCATACTCGGCGTAAGCAGTGTGGAATCCCTCATTTATCCGGCCCTCTTCGTCATTGCCGGGTTCATTGCCATTCTTTCCCACGAACTGGGGCATGCCCTGGTGGGCCGCAAACTGGGGGGAGGCCAGCAAACCATTATCCTGGAACTCTTCGGCGGCGTGACCAGCAGCCACGGCATGCAGCTCACCCGCGCCGGACGCGTCCTGATGATTCTGGCGGGTCCCATGATGACGCTGGTTCTGGGCGTCATCAGCATCCTGGTTGCGTGGAACATCGTCGGCCCCGTTCTGACCGCCAACGGAAAGGACTTTTGGGATCTGGTGCTCTATCCCTATCTGGCAACGGCCGTCTCTCCCAAGCTGTACATCCTCTCCTGCCTCATCATGATCGGCGAATGGTGGACTGTCCTCAACCTGCTTCCCATCTATCCCCTGGACGGCGGCCAGCTGGTCGCCCAATTCGTCCGCTCCCCCAAAAAAGTATTCATGACCGGGTTCATCACCTCCATCGCCATCGGCCTGGTCAGCTTCCAGCTCTTCCACGGCTACTTTATCCCCATATTCATGGCCCTCTTTGCCTTCAGCAACTACCGGGAATATAAAAACGCCCCCTTTTAATGCATTCGCGGGCTCTCCCCTCCCTTTTAACACACCATCCATATGTCTCAACAAACCGCAATCACCCCCACCCGCGCCCAGGACTTCCCCGAGTGGTACCAGCAAGTCATCAAGGGAGCCGACATGGCGGAAAACTCCGAAGTGCGCGGCTGCATGGTCATCAAGCCGTGGGGCTACGCCATCTGGGAACTCATCCAGAAGGACCTGGACCAGCGCTTCAAGGACACCGGCCACACCAATGCCTACTTCCCCCTGCTCATCCCCATCTCCTACCTGGAAAAGGAAGCCGAGCATGCTGAAGGCTTTGCAACGGAATGCGCCGTAGTTACCCACCACAGGCTGGAAGCCCAAAAGGATGAAGCCACCGGAAAAACACACATGATCCCTACCGGGGAGCTCACGGAACCCTTCGTCATCCGCCCCACGTCGGAAACCGTTATCGGCGCAGCCTTCGCGCGCTGGACGTCCAGCTACCGCGACCTCCCCCTCAAAATCAACCAGTGGTGCAACGTCATGCGCTGGGAAATGAGGCCCCGCATCTTCCTGCGTACTGCGGAATTTCTGTGGCAGGAAGGCCACACCGCCCATGAAACGCGGGAGGAAGCCATTGAAGAAACCCTCACCATGCACAAGGTGTATGAGGAATTCCAGCGCGACGTGCTCGCCATCCCCACCATCCCTGGAGAAAAAACGGAAGCGGAACGCTTTCCCGGAGCGGAACAGACCTACACTGTAGAAGCCATGGTGCAGGACCGGAAGGCCATCCAGGCGGGCACCTCCCACTTCCTGGGCCAGAACTTCTCCAAATCGCAGAACATCTGTTTTGCCGGACGGGACAACACCCAGCAATTCGCGTGGACCAGCTCCTGGGGCGTCTCCACCCGCATGATCGGCGCCCTGATCATGATGCACTCCGACGACGACGGCCTGGTATGCCCGCCCTGCGTAGCCCCTCAGCAGGTAGTCATCATTCCCGTTACGCCCAAGGAAGACACGCGCCAGGCAGTTCTGGACCACTGCGAGGAACTGGCCCGCACCCTCCGCGCCAAAACCTTCCACGGCCAGCCCCTCCGCGTGCTGGTGGACAGGCGCGACCTGGGCGGCGGCGCCAAAAAATGGGAATGGATCAAGAAAGGCGTGCCCGTTCGCTTGGAAATAGGCCCCCGCGACCTGGAAAAAGGCTCCGTCTGCTTCCAGCGGCGCGACCAGGCCCCCAACGAAAAAACCTTCCTCCCTGAAACGGAATTGGCGGACACCATCACGGATATTCTCCAGAACATTCAGGACACCCTGCTCAACAAGGCTGTTGCCTTCCGGGACGCTCACATCCGCCCCGCCTCCACACTCCGGGAACTGGAAGAAAACTTCTCCGGAGAAGGAGACGCCGACTGGCTGCAAGTGCCGTGGGACGGCTCTCCGGAAGAGGAGGAAGAACTCGCCAAACGCCTGCGCATCTCCATCCGCTGCATTCCTCTGGGAGAACTGGGACACGGAGACCCCGCCCCGTGCATCCTCACGGGCCGCCTGACGGAACGCCGCGTCCTTTGGGCCAGAAGCTACTGACCCTCTCATAAAACCATCCGCTTTCACGGGACTGTTCCGCGGCAAGGTAAACGAGCCTTTCCGGAACAGTCCCGTTTTTCATGCTGCGGAGATTCTTCCAGCCCCTCCGACACTTTGTTCAGAAAAACAATTCATATCGGATATCGGGCACCAGACCTCTCTATCTTTTAATCCCTCATAAAGGATAAAATCATAGACCTCTGGTTTACCTTCCTGAATGCCAATCTCCACCATCCTTGGAATGAGTGTATTGCGTGATAACAGCCAGGCGGAATCACCTATTCGTTCATGTCCACCTGAAAACCGGGGACAATCTGGACGCGACAAACACTTTGCTGACAGGGTTCTCCGTGAAATAGGAATAGTCTGGACAAGCAAACTTCCCTCCCTCTTCCTTCAAGATGCCTCTGATAAATATGGAGACTTCCATCCGCCACACGGCAAACGGTAATTTTCAGACAGCTTCCTGGGAAAAAGACGGACTTTTCTCTAAAAAAATCTTGCCAAATTCGAATCCCCATATATATTTTTTGCCACACGGACGCCGCAAGGCAACCGGTCATCCAAAGCGGATGTAGCTCAGGGGTAGAGCGCAACCTTGCCAAGGTTGATGTCGTGGGTTCGAATCCCATCATCCGCTCCATTTTTTCTTTTTCAACTTGCTCCTTCCGGGCAGTTTTTTGTGTGGTCATCTACTGATTTTGACGATGAGCCAAAATAGGCAGAGCTGAACCTCTGAGTTCTGCTTTGATTGGTGACACATTCCGTAAGCCAATAGATCACGCTATGCCCATCATTCACTGAATAAGCAATAATCACTTATAAACGTATTGACTACTATTCCATCACTGATATGGTGAAGATGATTCTGGTTATTAGCGTTACTTCACCATGAATATATTATTGCCAATAAGCGCATGTGCTTTTCTGCTCTCCGCTCATCCTTCCATGTCGGCGGAAGAAAAAAGCATTTCTCCTTCTAGCGACCAGGCCATCACGATTCCCGATTCTCTTGACGGGTATACGCTGACCATGACGAGTAAAGAGTTAAAATACGTCCATATCAGCTTTTATACTCAAGCTCTTGATAATGGTGCAATCGTCAGAAATGGAGGAATTGGAGACTACTACGAAAAATATAAAGAACGTGTATCACATACTTCCGATTCCTCCTACAATGCCACGATCGTATTTTCCAAAGGCCAATGGACAAGGGGGCAAGATTCAGAAAGTTATATTTGTGAAAAAATAGGAAAGGACAGATTGGTTATCAAATCCGTAATGATAGAAAATGGTGTTCCTAAAGCGATTGAACCCTATTTATTCCTTTATTTTAAGACATCTGATGCAGGCAATGCTTATGTTTTTGAGGAAGAAAGTATAGGTGGAAACATCTCATTCATGTTGAAAAAATCTTCAGAAAAACAATAAACGGAAAAGAACTGCCCGAGGCTGGAACAGCCCTTCCGATTGCTAAATCGGGGGGAAGCCCCCGCAGAACGATTTCCCATGCTTCAAGAAGGGAAATATGGGAAATCGTGTTATTGGGTTACGTTGTTTTACCCCCAAGAAATCTCCTGCACCCTTTCCTTGACCAGGAGGAAGAACGACGCAATGCCGGAAAATAGTGGCAACACTATTTTATCAGATAATTACCTGATAAATGCTCTCACGTCCGATTCGTTTAATGAATCGCCCTCCATCCAGATACGTCTTACACACCTTGCCATCGTATAATCCCCATCCGGCGCTTCCCCACACGTGAAAAACCACCGTATTATATAACCTGTTCGGGCTACATTTCCATCCCTGGAGGCCCCCAGCAGCAACAATCCTGCCATCGTACGGGCCATTCTCTTGGTTTCTACTTCTTCTTGGCTGCAACCAGACATCCTTGCGCCGACTTGGGTACAGACGCATTCGCGGACAGAGCTTTCGCCCCATAAAACAGCGTTACCGCCAGCCTTTTACAACAATTACCATCCATATTCATCATAAATCCTTCCATTTCTGATCAATTCCCCCTTCACAACAATGGAGACAAATGAGCCGGCTAAAAAAGGACGTGTTGCTTCTCTCCCACAAGATAAATTCCACAGCAAGTTGGGCCTTCCAGATCAGCAAGATTTCTCGGTTAAAGCAGGATTGAAATTACTGGATGTGAAAATAGGCCGTGTTAATATACAATGTACCATGTGATTATCCTCCGGGAGTACCAGCATGCAAGGGAGAAAATTTGAGCCAGCTACATCAGCCCCACCCAAATAAATTACTCCTTCTAAACATCTTGTTTTATTTTATAACATTCATTATATGTATCTCTCAAAATTATTGGTATTGACATGCATCCTATGGATGAGTGGAGCCCAAGGTTCCTTCACCCGGGAGGCTGCGGAATCTGGGCAGAAAAAATCACCCGCTCCTCGGCAAAACGACCTTGGAACGGACCTTTCTTCATTCAAATACGGCGTCTTGCTGGTCCATAATATCTTGCAAGATTGTAAACAATTAAAAGACATTCTCGATTCCATTACAACGCCGGAAACCGGACAAAACAAGGAAGAGACAATTTCCTTTCTTTGGGAACGTGCTGTACTGAACAATGTTATTCTAGCGGACAGCATTCGGAGCAACCCCGCAAAGTACGAGGCAACGGAAGATGAAGCAAAAGAGTTGCATGCCGCCCTGGTAACAGTTAACCAGCAGCTCAAGGATACATTAAACCTGTTGCGTGACCTGCAAAAAAGAAATCTGTTGGAAATTGAATTTGAACTTATGCTGGAAACAAAGCGCTCCATCCTTGAGGGCTATCTGGACAAGCATCAATCCTATCTTTCCGATCAGGACTGCATCAATGCTTTTGAGAAGAATAAGGGATATCCCTATTTGCTCCAGGCTTTTTTTGCGATGTACCGTAAAAAAGACATGAATGCGGCGAGGCTATTCTTCCGGGAAGGTGCACAGAAAGGGAGCAAGGAGGCGCAACTCATGGAAGCGCTCTGTGCGCATCCCAGCCCCCGCAAAATCATGGATGGCATTCTGGAAATTCTTCCCCGTTTAAGTGCAGCCGCCGCCAGGATCACGGATCGGAACACGGCGGAAGTGAATGAGGAGAGCCTTGTCTCATTATTTAATTCCCTTCGTTTTCAAATTTCCCTGCTCAACAGGAGTCCCCAGTCTGAAAAAGACTCCGAATATATGCTTCAGACCTGGAAGCCCGCTTATCAAAAAGCAATGCAGCAATTTCATCAGGAATGGGCCAGAATAAAATCCTCTCAATATTTTGGAAATAAAAATCTGGAAAAAGCCATCTCAGGCAAATCAATATCCCTGAATGTGTCCATCAATTTAAAAACCCTTCTTAAATTGCAAACGCAATCATAGAAACATAAAAAGGGATGCAGTCTCGTTTCCATGTCTTAAACAGTTCCTCATTGATATTTATTCCAGCCTCTGACTGGCCTGCGCCCCAGTAGCTCTCGACAAGCTGCTCTTTGCCAAAACATTCATGCAGGCTTGCCATACCCTCAACGGCAGCACTCTGTGCGTGACCATCACAAGGCGGCAGGCGTTCAGCATGATGTCCGGGAAAAATCGTAAATCGTAAATAACGACTATGACCTCCAGGTCCTTCAGGTCAGCTTCATTGGCCTGCAGCCCGGCGTCTGCTTCCTGATCACTGATTCCCTGTCTTTAATCAACATCGGCACTCCAACACCAAGAAGTATGCATGCGTCTATCCGATGCGGCGTTCCAAAGACCAAGCGTACAGCATGTGGGAAAACGCCAAATTCCACAAGCTCCGGCCGCATGATTAAATCGACATCCTGTTGGAGGGAGCGGCTTTCGGCATGGACGTCGTAAACATCGTGAAGGAAACTGTGATTTCCATTCTCTGAGAAGAAAATTCTCTGTGGTTCAATTCCGCCATATTGATACGTTTCACATTCAAAGGAGCGGCTCCGGGTGGTCGCCTTTTTTGCGATACGGCTGTTGGAGAAGAGTGACAGATCAATGTAACTATCGGATAATAATTTATCACAAATCCATCATCCACTCTGTCATCTCCCTTTTCGAATCCCGGCAAAGCTTTTGCGTGGGAAGGATTCCTTCTTTTCCGCCTTTCCATAATTTCCGGGTAGAGAAAATCCCCTCATACTGAAACTTATAACATAATAAAAGAGACGTGAAATTCTAATTCAAATCTCTTTCTCTTGTTATAAAAATAAATACTATATAGATCGTTCCCTAATTTAATCTGAAATAGTAGGATTCATCTATTTTTTTTGCTGGTGTTTTATTATCAATATATTCGTAATGAAATGTAGTCGTTTGTATTGTTATTGCTCCCTGAACATTAATACTGATGCTTCTTAATTTTTTCGCAATATGAATTTTGGTCCAATCATCAATAATATTCAAATCTTCCACGCAGAGACCATGAATAATATTTTCAAGGATATCAAAATTATTTTCCCTTATTTCTATTGTTTCTCTAAAAATGAGTACATTGGAAAAACAATTCATAAAATAATTAAATTGATCCGAATTGCTGTACCTCCCCTGACAAAATGCTAGTTCAGCATTATCCTCTTGATTGCTTGGTAATTGCATATCATATACGTCAAAAACGCTTTTCTCAAGATTACTATCTGATTTTCTTTCGAAGAGAACAATATTCTCTTGGGGAATAATGATGAGGAAGGTGTTTTTTCTATATTCAAACGGCCTCAAAAAAGCCATCTCCATATTTTCCTGATCCTTCCAATTTAAATATGATGATAAATTATCATAGTTTTTTGGGAAATTATATTCTTTTTTAGAAGAAGGTGAGCAAGATATTTGTACAATGATTACAATAAATGCGATGATGATCTTCCTCATGGTTCTATATAATATTGTTAAGGATAATTAATTTCTTAAATTATTAGAATTTAACCTTGCAGGGGTCTTGCTACATTTCCTGTGGGACTGGAACACGAAAAAGCGCAGAGAGGTTCCACCTTCCGGTGATCCGGGAAAATGAACTTTGTGCTGAAAGGGAATGGAAGAAGCGCAGGAGATGCGTCTCCGGATGAGCATTTAGTTCCTTTTCCAGGGCGTCGCGCAAAGTAGTAGCTTCCACTAGCGGCACGGCGTCACTTGCTCCAAATCTTCCTTCTGCCAGCGGGGATCGGCAAGCATCCGTACTAGAGAGGCACGGCGGGAGCGGACCTCCGGCAGGTCGCCATGGCGCCAGCCGGGAGCATAGGCATGCAGCGGAAGTTCTTCCGGTTCCGCATCATCCAGGCAGGAGGCGTCCTGCATGGAAGGAAAGGCTTCCACGGCATACCCCAGCCGGAGGAAGTCTTTTTCACCTTCCAGGAGTTCTCCCGGCGTCTGGAGCAACAGGCAATGAAGAGGCGTATTCATAAATGGCTAGGAAACAATTCCCAACCTACTGCTCCTTTCCCGAAAAATCCATCAGGAAAAGAACAATCATGTATTCTTTACACCTTCACTTCTTATTTTCTACAATTTTTTAACCGAATGAAAAAGAAGACTCTCCATAGGAACAATTTCCCAAGAGAGTCTACCATCGATGTCTCATACCTCAAAAAAAATCTCAACTTTATCTGTTGCCTCAAACTGATGTCGATGGTTTTAGGAACAGAAAACAATCCATCGCAGTTCCTTTTATTAAAACTTCTTGTTTGATAACATCCAAGATATTTTAAAAGGACTGCGATGAAAAGTTAATTGATAAATAAAATTTTCAGAGCATTTTTTCCTTCAATTTAGATGAAGAAATATTCCAATTAGATATAAAACATCCAATCATTAGAGTAGAAACTTTATATTTTATCTTCTGCAAATCCGAATTTACAATAAACGAATTTTCATTTGGATTTATACAGCTATTATACATTGCATATACAACACTCTGAACTAATCCGGGAAGTTCGTTTTTATTATAAAGTTCCAACATAAAATACTCGGATATATTTTCTCTATTTTGAATTACTAAACTACTTCCATTATTAAACGTGGTTCTTGATGGCATTCCAGACATTTCTCTAACATGATTTATATCTGTTTTATATAAAATCATGGATTCATTAAATTTATATGAAGCTTTTTTTGCCGACAAATTTACCAAATAAAACGTAGACAAAATATTGTTATACATATTTTCTGACACAGAAAATTTAACCAAAGAATCCTCTAATTTATTTACCAATAAATTAAAATCATCTATTCCATAGGAAGCAATTTGAAACAAGAATTTTCTCTGTAATACTTTAGGAGAAGAAGACAGTTTCCTGAAATCAACAGCGTTTATTTTTCCTTCGCGTAATAAGAGAATGATTGGAAATGACATTTCATCTTGTTTCAAATAAAGAAGTAAATCTATATCTGGGTATTTTGAGAAAAGCAAGATTCTCCATGCCAAATCACCAATATCTTCACTCATTCCATTGTTACGTTTTAATGGGAACTCTTCCAAATGGTAATGAGCATATTTTTCTATAGACTGACGCCAGAATAAACGTTCATTTTCAGGGATGGGAGAAGGCCATACAATATCTGTACCCGGCACAGAATAACTATAAGGGCCTCCATTAATCGTTCGTTCTCTTGTTAAGAGACAATTCATGAATGAAGCATTATTATTGTCATTTTTTTTGTAAACAACATTATTTGATGTACCATCTACCGATTGACTAATAGATTTAATGATCTTTATATCATCGGCTGAATATCCGCATGATACCATAACAAATAAATAAATAAGACAGGTTATTCGCATGACATACTTTCTTTCAAGTTTTCGAGAATGGCAAGCTGTGTTGTTAATGAAATAAATTCCATTTGTAACGCTTGAATAATAGGAGCTGTATCTTCATTACTATATTCTTTATCAAACCTTTTGTTTTCCAATTGATATTTATTTACCATTAATTTGAATTCATTTTCAATAATACTTTCTTGATAAATATAGCATTTTTCACATACGCTTTTTTCACGTTCATTGACGTACTTTATCCCGTTATTCCATCCTTCAATGTATAAAGCAGCATGATGACGTTCGTGCCATTCTGTTGTTTGCTTATGTCCTTTGATAGTAAATGAATGTTTTCCCGCGTTGGGATCAGTACCCAAATTCGCATTGATACGTATTGTCAGCTCTTGTTTCCGAATGAATATAACAGGTTTTTTCTTTTCTTCGTCGTCTTCATCTTTCTCCTTTTTGATGCCAACTTCAACATCCAGCTTTGTTTCTCCTCCTATATAGTCAGGGAAATTTCTCACAAATTCTAATGGAATTTGGTCTGAAGATAGATCGAGTTTTTCTAACTTTTTACCCAAAATATCGATGAAAGTATAACAATTGTTTTTTATAAATCTATATAAATTCCATCCATCTTGTTCATTACTGGGATCACGTGTAATCCATCTTCCATCGTTTGGATTGTAATGTCGGTAATTATAATAAACAAGCCCTAATTCCAAATCATAGAATTCGCTGCTCCATTGAATTGGTTGTTCAGTACTCCCTGTAGCATCCACTGTCCCAAAGGGTGTGTAGTCGTAGGCAGCGGCAAGTACCCCGTCTGAGGTATATAACTCCGTGACATTTTTGGTCAAATCGTGGGCATAAGTGTACCAAGTGTTATCTTTACATATGGAAAGTGGGCGGGAGTTCTGCTGTTCCACCGGGTCCCAGTGAATAAACCGCAGAGGCGTACGGTTAGGCAAGGTCATGTCCAGTGCAGCAATTTGCAGGTAACCCCGGTAAATGTAACGATGATGAAGTATAACTGAACCATTGAGAACGACTTTTTTTTCAAAACGTCTACCTAGGAAATCGTAACCACAGGTAATGATGGTTTGACCGTTTTCACTGATAAAGCTGATAGGACGGTTATTAGCGTCATACGCCACCGACCAAATGCCGGTTGACGTTTTTATCAATGTTTGATTGCCTGTTTCGTCATACTTCGCTTCAAACGCGTCCGGTAAGGTATCAATAGTATTGAAAATAGAGTTGGTACCGATATGGGGAATAGTGCTGGTATATTGGTTAAGTGGGTTAGTTGTATAGTCGAGTTGATTGCCATACTCCTGAGATGAGATGCGATTACCTATATTGTCGTACTCATATTGATAGTCATAGGGAGAAGTCCCCAACGTGGCACTGATCAACTCACCGCGTGAATTGTACCCAAAGTTGTCGTTGCGGGATTCTCCCTGTCTATTTTGGGTACGAGTAATGAGCTGTCCCAGTGCGTTGTAGGTGTAACCTCTAAGTACAATGTCTGTGTTGTCTTTTACTGTGTTGATAGCGGTGATTAAATCCCGGTTCTCATCATAGGTATAAGTGACGGTAATACCATTGGGATGGGCAATGGAATGTAGCAGCCTTGTTCCTGGAACATAACCATAGGTGAAGGCTTGGACACTTCCATCGCTGTGGCGGAAAGAGCTTGTGGAGAGACGTCCTGTGGAATCATAATCGGTGGCTATCGTTTGAAGGACAGTGCCGCTTTTGTCATGGATATAGCCGCTACTACGTCCGAAAGAATCTCTTTTCTCTGTAATAGTATGTTTGTCACCGTTCACTTCAATGGCATCGGTTTCCTGTTCATTATAGATATTGTAAGTGATATTACGAGTGCCTGATGCATCCGTGATCCGGTACAGGTTGGCAACATTGTTATAAACGAAGTCCTGCGTAAGAGTGTCGTCGCTATATTTGATGCGGTAACATACGCCTTTGTTGGTATTCCATGTGTAAGTGGTCACAATTCCACGGGCGTTCGTCTTTTTGACAAGCATATTCAGGGCATTGTATTCTCGATCCTCATGCGTTCCATCCGCATAGGTCTTTTTGAGTTCCAACCCGCTAGCATCATGATATTCCCAAGTGGTTGTGTCTCCATCCGTCCTGCCGGTCGGATCAGTGGCGATGACTCCATCTTTCACTCGAAAGGTGGTCACACTGGTCATTCTATTAGCGTCGTCATAGGTAAAAAGGGCCGGTTGTATACCAGTACCCCACTCGGCGGTTTTGCGACCTCGGACATCGTAGGTATAACAGGCAGTATTTCCCTGTGAATCGGTAACAATAGAGCGATTACCTGTAAGCGAATCGTATGCTGTTGTTGTGATATTTCCTGCTGCGTCAGTAACAGAAATAACCCGGCCTGCGAGATCCATATGAGAGATCGTTTGATTACCGCGAGAATCGGAACTTACATGGATGGTACCTGTAACTGTGTAAGTTCTTTGTTGAGAAGTCGTAATACCCTCATAGTCAGTTTGAGAGACGGTAAAACCGTCCACCGTTTTTGTTATTGCCATGACGGTTGAGGTGGAGACACTGCTTTTCTGTAGACGTTCCGTTCCTGTTCCGTATTCCGTCCATGCCGTCATGACATTACCTCGCCCATCGGTACTAAGGATCTTACTTTCCTGTACTGAAGAAAAACGGGAAATTAATTTCTCTATCTTTTCCTGATATGTGGTTCCCTTTCCGTTATTTTTTGTAGTGAGGGTAATACGGTAAACACCATCTTCTTTTCGTTCTACCGCATAGGAATAAGTCGTGATGCGGGAGTTGGAGAGGTTAGGGGTGGCTTCCAACTTCCACGTTTCCTTGATCTCGTTACCAAAGGCATCGTATTCGTACAAGGTCGGGGCCATGTTATCCACTCCCCGTCTGGTGAGTTGCCCCTTGGTATTATAAAGGAAACGTTCATAGTAGCAACTATTGGAGCAGTTGGCTGTGCCGATTCTAATCACACTACCAAAGCCGTCTGTGATTTTCTTGGAAACGACAACCGATGGTTGTTCTCCTCCACTGCCTGGGAGCAGTTCCGTAGTACGGATGCCATCAGAAACAAGGTCTGAAACATAAACAAGGTTTCTTTGTCCCGTACCGCTTTGTTCCCGAATACTACCGTCCGTATTATATGTGGTAACGATAGTGGCTCCCGCTGTCGTGGTAACAGTCACTTCCAATCCGTCGTCGCTATAGGCGTAGGCCGTAATCCTTCCCAGTTCATCCGTCTCGGAGCTGACGCGCCCCAGCACGTCATAGGCCGTCCGGCGCACAGTACTCATGGCTCCAATGTCCTTTCTCTCCTCAACCGCACGCCCCAGGGCATCCCTCGTATAGGAGATGATGGTTTCAGGGGTCGTCTCCGTCGCGGAGCGGATCATTTCCACCAGCCGTCTTGCGCTGTCATAGCCGTAGCTGGTCAGGATGCCGTCTTCGTCTTTTTCCCATAGGGGACGCCCGTCGCACATCAATTCCCGTTCCGTTATTCGTCCATTGCCGCGCGTCTTCCTGGTCCAGCGGTTGAAGGTCGAACTCGTAGTCGGCACTGTCCAGCAGCGACCAGGTTCCATCCGTCAGCAGGATGTATTCCTCCGTCCTGACCGTGTTGCCCTCCGCCGAGATGAAGGACACCATCCGATGGCTCTGCCCCGGTACGGGCGCTCCGTCGATTTGCGTTTCCTCCGTCACGGTATAGGCCGCTCCATGCCGGATTGCATGTTCATAGGAATAAACCCTCTGTACGCCGTCAATACCCTGGCGCATCTTGAGGCGTCCCCTGGCATACGGATTGGGCGCGGAGGCCAGCCATGTTTCCGTCACTTCCAGCCGCGTTCCTTCAGCCCCAAGCGCGGTCGTCCTTTCTTCCACGCGCCTGACGTCGTTTTCTTCCGTATAGGTATAAAGCGTCTGGATCAACTGCACGTCCGCCTTGTTCTTTTGCCGGAGTATGGTGGTCATTTCTACGGGATCGTGATCGTTGAACTTCGCTTCGCAGTAGGTCGTCTTCACTCTCTTTTCCGCAAAGCCTTTATACGGTGTGGAAACGAGAGTCTGGCGGCCCAGACGATCCTGTTCGTACTTGACTTCGGAACCGTCCGGACGCGTTTCTTTCGTCAGAACCCCGTTGGCGGAATATTCATAAGAAGTCGTGCGGGCCATGCCGGAACCGTAACCTTCCGTTCTGCTCATCAGCAGATTGCCTTGCGGGGTGGATTTGTAGCTCTCCATCAGGCTGGAAACCGCCATTCCTTCTTCCCCCATCCGCACTTCCGTCAGCAGGTTCCATTCCTTTTCGGAGGCCTCTGTGCGGGTCCTGACCGTATAAATAGCGGAGTCTCCCGTGCCCTTGCCCAGGCACCATACCTCTCCATTCTTCCACCAGGTTGTGACAAAATCATTCCTTCCGGGCGTTCTTTCCGTCACGCTCGCCTTGTCCCCTTCTTCATTGCGGGCAAAAACAAAGCGCTTGAACGGCTCTCCCGTCACGGCATAAAGCCCCGTCGTCTCATCCTTGGCTCCTACCTGGGAAGGAAGGTACAGGGCCAGCGTATAGCCCGCTTCCGTCACGTCCTGCACGCTGGCAAGGCCGTCTGAAATATTACTTACCTGCCGCAGGGAACCATCTTCCGCATACACCACATCCATAAAAGCATGAAAATCCGCTTCCGTGAGCTGCTGGCCGCTGGATGCCGTAAAACGCACGGGATCTCCCGTTTCCACGGAATAGACTACCTTGCTTCCATTAGCTTCCGCCACTTCAATGTAAACCGGATTGGAAACGACCGGTGTAAAATCTTCTCCCAGCATCCGGGCGCGGTTGGTCAGGCGCGTGTTGTAGCCGATGTTGCCCACACTACCGTTGTCCTCTTCCCCCTGGGTGATGAAGTAATAGGCCAGCAGGGAACCTTTCTGAACAGCTACCATGCAGTTGTTGCTCAAGCCTTCCGTGGGTTTGAGCAATTTGCTGTGCAGCACATGACGGAACAACAGGGCGGAGGGGGACCAGAGGCGTTCTGTAAAGTCCTCCTCCACGATTTCAATCTGGCCTCCGGGTACGCCGGGCAATCCCCGGAACAGGCCAAAGTTGCACTGCCAGTACATGCTTTCCTGGGAGGCATCCGCCGCCACGTTCGTTCCTGCGGAGGAGCCGGACACCGTGGAGCGGGCCAGCCGGGAGGACATACGGGCGGAGGATGGAGAGGAACTGGGGCTGGTTCCCCCGCTGGGGGCGTCCGGGTCCTCACAAACTTCCTTGCCGTCACATCCCTTCTTGCACACCACCGGCTTGTTTTCTGCAGGCACGATGTCGTAGAGTTCCACTTGGACTCCGTTCAGATAGGAGTCGAAGCGCGAGACGTTGCCGGATTCCGGCTTGTAGTCGATGTTGGTGTGGGAAAGGAAGGCCTGGTGCCATCCCGCTTCCAGTTCCACGGTGACAGGATCGGATTCCCGGTATTGTCCCGGGTTGGCAAGGCTGGCTGTCTGGCCTCCCAGCGTAAAATAACCATAATCGTCCGCGCCGATTTTGATTTCATAAGAGCCTGTGGTTTCAATTTTGATGTAGCCGTCCCAAAGGGTGGTTTTTTCGGGAGCGGGAGCTTCCACATTCAAATGGGGCTGGTCGCCTTTCAGTTGGCCTTCCCATTCGTCCAGGGGAAATTCCGCTTCAAGTAAAGTAATAGAGTTGTTCATGGTTGGATGATTGAGTTTTTAGTTTTAATGATTGGTGCAGCCGTCCTGGAAAATGCCCGGAAGACTGGCGGCTGCCATGGGACGTTCTGGTAGTAATGGTTGATATTTTGCGGAAACGTTATAAAAATATTTATAAACAAGAAACTCCCGCTTCTTTTCAAAGATCGCTATTCCTCTTCCCATCCGCACCCATCCGAATACGTTATGTTGTCGGTCGAAGAGAAGCTACCATCCGTAAAAAGCTTATTCATCACTCTACACTTCGCTGCAGGTCGGCTTTTGAGCATCACTTTCCCATGATCAAACCTTCGCTGGAGCTTCCTCTCAGAAAACCAAGTAGGTCAATCCACTTCTTCCTCCAAATGGAAGATTACATTACCCCCATTCTACTCAATATATTTAAAAACTATTATTGACCATAAATATCTTTGTTCAGAAAACAATAAAATTCCAAAAAATCATCCACATTAAAAACGTTATTTTCCTTCCTAAATACCAACTCTCAGGACAGTTGCACAATGAACGGAGGCATCTCTTTCTCACTAGAATCCAGACGCTTAATCCATTCTTTAAAAACGACTTGTTTTCTCTTGCAAGCACTTTGCCGGGGTTTTATAGGTAATCATCATTTTCCTGAATCATGTGTCTTTTGGACTTCCCGAACAGTTTGTCCATTTTTAACGGATACCATTTTCATGCCGGAAATTAGGGAAGAAGTATCAACTCTTCCGGAAAAGAAAATGAAAGGAAAAGCCGGAAATCCGTCTCAATACAATTCCGGCATTTTTCTGAAGACCAACTGATGAAAAACCATATGAACCTCTACTTCGTCGCCAACAACTGCCATCATGTCTTTCATGCCGCCGTGGCCCTCTGGAGCATCGTCTCCTGTGACGATTCCTCCACCCGCTACAACGTATTTCTGAAAACGGAGCTGGAAGAAAAAACATGGCGCGACTTTTTCCTGACAATCCCCCGCGTTTCCGTGTATGGAGTTCCCTTCAATATTCCCTATGAACAATCGGTCCTTCTGAAAAAAATGAAGGACCTGGACGGGAACGATTCCAGAAAATACTTTTATCATAAATTCGATCTCTCGTGGACAGAGTCGATCAGCCATCTCTTGACGGATGACAGGCTGCTCCTGCTGGATACGGACCTGTATGCCCGAAAACCCCTGCAGGCGCTGTACGAAACTCCGCTTGCCGATCACGAATGCATGGCCATGGTCATTGACACGGGAATCTGGAAATACCCAGAATGGGTGCTGGACCACAACCGTTCCCTTGGAATCGATCACCCGTGCTTCTACAACACCGGCGTAGCCCTCATCCATATAAGTTCATTCGTAAAACACCAAATCTGGGAAAAAAGCCTGGAAACCTACCCCTTCCCCACCATGCCGCCCCAGCACGACCAGGATATCCTCAACAGGCTGATTTTCAACAACGCGACCAGGGATATCAAAAGACCCTGCTGTAAAACCATGCCAAGCGTGTACAACATGAGTACAAAATGGTTCCCCTTCATGAATCTGGAAAAGGGCGACATCGCTCTCGTCCACGCCTACGGGGACACCAAGCTCCCGCACTCCTCCTGCGATTGGGCCAACAAGGAATACGAACGCCTGACGGAAACCTACCGGAATATGGAAATTCCCCCTCCCAAATGATTCCGCGCCATCGGGAGCCTCATGGCGTTTCCCTGCAAATCATGCAGGAACAATAAAAACAAGCAAATGCGGAATCTGCCGCCGGGACTTCATCCATGCAAGCCCCCGTACCCATGATCACGGCCCAAAGGCTCAAAGGAAACGATGCCGGTCCACGGAAGCGCATGTTTTCCATGGAACTCTCCTATCCCTTCCTGCGGCCAAAACCGATAAGACGCGCGCCAACGCCCGTCAATACCGTTCGTCCGGGTACGGATTGCCGGGAAGAGCCCCGTTCCAAGGCTCTTCCGCATGATTCTTACATGTGGATAGCGATTCCCTCCGAGGCCAGCATGGATTCATGAATGGCTTCGGACAGGGTCGGATGGGCGAAAATCGTGGCGTGAATATCTTCATCCGTCAATTCCGCCTGAAGGCTCACGCCGAGCGTGGCAATCAGTTCCGTAGCTTCCGGCCCCACAATGTGCGCCCCCAGCAATTCGCCGTTCTTGGCGCCGTACAAAGTCTTCACAAAGCCGTCCGGCTCTCCGGCGGCCACGGCCTTGCCAATGGCCTGGAAGGGGAACTTCCCCACCTTGTACTCCACGCCCGCTTCCTTGAGGGCGCGTTCCGTGCTGCCGACGGAAGCCACCTGCGGATAACAATACGTGCAGCTCGGGAAGAAGCCGACCTGTTTGGGCTGATAATCCGGATTGAACATGCCTTCCACCGCCTGCACGGCTTCATACGTGGCCGTATGGGCCAACAGAACACCGCCAATCACGTCGCCCGCCGCATAAACGCCGGGAATGGACGTGGCATAGCGGTCGTTGACCTTGATGAATCCCTTTTCCGTCAATTCCAGGCCGGAAGCGGCGGGAACGACCGGCTTCACGCCGATAGCCACCAGGCAAATGTCCGCCGTAATTTCCTCTTCCTGCCCCTTGCTGTTTTTCACGAGGGCCTTCACCTTCCCGTCGCAAGTTTCCGTGACAGACTCCACGGAAACGCCCGTCATGGTCTTGATGCCCTGTTTCTTGAAGGCGCGCTCCAGCGTCTGGCAGGAATCGTCGTCCTCATTGGGCAGGATGCGCGGCAGCGCTTCAATGAGCGTCACCTTCGTGCCGAACGAGTTGTAAATATAGGCAAACTCCGTGCCAATGGCCCCGGAACCGATGATGATCATGCTTTCGGGCCGTTTCTCCAGAACCATGGCTTCCCGGGAGCCGATGATGGTAGTGCCGTTCAGCGGAAGGCTGGGAACGGAGCGGGTCACGCATCCGGTACTGATGAGGATGTTCTTTCCTTCCAGTACTTGTGTCGTGCCGTCGGCGGCCTTCACTTCCACCTTGCCGGGGGCCGTGATAGAGGCTTCCCCGGTAACGGATTCCACCTTGTTTTTCTTGAAAAGGAACCCCACGCCGCCGGCCAGGCGGTCGCTGACCTTGCGGGAACGGCCGATGACCTCGCTCCAGTCCACGCTCACGCCTTCCACCGTCATGCCGAATTCCTTGGCCCGGCTCGTCACGGTCAGGTACGCTTCCGCATTCTTCAAGAGCGCCTTGGTGGGAATGCAGCCCCAGTTCAGGCAGGTTCCCCCCACCCGGTCGCGCTCCACGCACGCCACGGTTTTTCCCATTTGGGCGGCGCGAATGGCGCCCACATATCCGGCGGGGCCGCCACCAATGACGATCAAATCATATTGCATGAACGTACTATAAAGGCATCTCCCCTTGCGGGTAAAGAAGGAATATGAACATGGGGCGCCTGAACGGCGACTCAATGACAAAAGATGAAAGACTAAAGATTAAATAGAGGGGAAATGCCTGTTAAAAACTATTTTCTCTTTTGTATTTAGTCTTCCGTCTTTATTCCTTCCCCTTCACCCACTCCACCAAGTCCTGCATTTCCGCGGCGGTATCCGCATACAGGCCGTCCGTGTAGCTGCCATCGTCATACAGGACACGGCCGTCCACCATCGTGAACACGCAATCCTTGCCGGAGGCGGCATAAACAGCGTGGGAAACTTCATTGAAGATCGGGAACAAATTGGGTTCGTCCAAATCCAGGGCAATCATGTCGGCGGGGGCTCCGGGGGCCAGCGTTCCCAGGCCCGGCGTGCGGAAAATGCGTGCGCCTTCCACGGTTGCCATGCCTAGGGCTTTCATGGCAGGAACGGCTGTGGCGTCCCCGGTGCATCCCTTGGCAAGGATGGCCGCCAGCTTCATGGTTTCAAACATGTCCAGGCTGTTGTTGCTGCATGCGCCGTCCGTCCCCAGGGAAACGGGAATGCCTGCCTTCAGCATGCCCTGTACCCTGGCTAATCCGGACGCCAGCTTCAGGTTGCTCACGGGATTGTGCACGATGGCCGCGCCGGAGGCCGCCACCGTTTCCAGTTCCTCATCCGTCACATCCACCATGTGGGCCAGCACGGCGCGTTCGTTCAGCAGCCCCATGTCACGGGCATAGGCCACAGGCCTCCTGTCCTGGTGCAGGGAGCGGCACTGTCCCACTTCCCCCGCAGACTCGGAAAGATGAATGTGGAGCATCAGGTCCAGTTCCTCCGCCAGTTGCATGGAACGCCTGAGAACGTCGTCGCTCGTGGTGTACACGCTGTGGGGCATCACCGCCAACTGCACCCTGCCGCATCCTCCAAAGCGGGCGGCCTGCTCGCGGTACAGGGCTTCCGCACCGTTCCAGCCGTCATAGGCCGGGGACGGGAACGCAAAAAGGACCTCGCCTCCCGCACAGCGCATACCCATGCGTTCAGCTTCCTGCAAAACATTGATTTCCAGCAGATAGGAATCCACAAAGGCAGTCGTGCCCGTACGCATCATTTCATACATGCCCAGCCGCGCTCCCAAGGAGACTATCCTGTCCGTCAGATGCGCCTCCACCGGAAAAATGTGCTTGGTCAGCCATTCCATGAGAGGCAGGTCGTCCGCAAAACCGCGCAGGAAAGTCATCGGAACATGCGTATGCGCGTTGACCAGCCCGGGCATCAACAGGGCATTTCCCAAATCGCGCCGGACGGCAGGCATCCAGGCCGCCTCCAGCTTTTCCGCAGGTCCCGTTTCCAGAATCTTCCCGTCCCGGACGGCCACTCCGGCCTTGCCGTCCACGCCGGGCTGTTCCGTCCCCGTAATCAGACGGGAGGCGGTCACCAGCAGATCGCACGTTTGTTTCTCCATGCCGCAGAATGTAGCGTAAAAGGCCGGTTTTAGCAATTTCATCCCCCCGTCCGGCATGATTTCATGCAATTATGACATTTCTGTTTGACTTCAAACGTAAAAATTGACAAGAATGCGGGACAGTTAAATTCACCATTTATCCCACATGAACAAAACTATACTGTTAGGTTTGGCCCTTGCGGCCTCCGTATCCGCCGCAAACGCGTATCATGTTGAAAAATATGACGGCCAGTTCGGCATGTCCCTGGAAGGGGCCTACGGCATTGCCACCAAGGACGCCATGCCCAATGTGGCCGGCGGCAATCTGAGCATTTTCAACTACATTGAAACAGGCAGCATTGTTCACCAGATTTCCCTGAACGGCGGCATTCTGGCCGGCTCCCACCATCCCAGCGTTCACGACCTGGGCATCAGCGGCCCCTACACCGCCAGCCTCCGTTCCACGTACATTCCGATGATGGCCGGCTATACCCTGAACCTGCCCATCGGCGACTACACCATGTTCTACCTGGGCGGCAAGGCGGGCGCCACTTACGGTGATGTGAAAGCCACTATCCACGGTCTGGAAGACGGCAGCCGGTCCCGCACCATTTCCACCACCAAATTTTCCTGGGCGGCCCAGGCCGGCTTCAAGTTCAGCGTGTCCCAGAGCACGGACTTCGTGATCGGCTACGAATACTACCAGATCCAGGGCTACAACGATCCCGGCTACCATATCATCAAGCTGGGCTTCTCGTGGGATTTCTAAGTACATTGCGTTCATCGCTATCTCCGGCGGCTCCGCATCATGCGGAGCCGTCTTTTTTTGTGATTGAAACGGGGCAACTCCCTTCGGATAGCCGGAAAACAAGGCGAGCGCCGCAAAGCCGGCTTTCTCAAAAGGCGGCACCTTCTGGAAGCGTATGACTATTCAACTGCCGGGAAGCCCGAGACGTTCCATGCTTCTTTGAAGGAGGAAAAGTTAACTCCGAGATAAAAAATACCTCCCCTACCAGAGGAGGAATTCCGTCCACGAAAAACGAAGTAAAATGGACGGCATCCGCCAGACAAACGACCCCAGCGGAATGAGAAAACCAACTTTCCGTATTCGGAGGCCGGAGATACAGCCCAAAAAAGGCCCCGGTCGGGGCCTTTCAGGGATAAAATCGCCCGGGAACCAGGGCTCCCCGCCCCGGTTCCCGGACAAGAAAACAGTCCTCACTTGGCAGGCTTGAACGGCTTGGGAGAAGCGTACACCTCGTAATCCTTGATACGTCCGTTTTCCCGGTCCTGGCGCGGCAGGTAGCGGAAGCCGGAGAGCCTCTGCACCTTCCCCAGGTCCAGCACGATCATATGCGGATGCGGAGGATTGTCCCCCTGCCATTTGGTATGCCAGTAAGTCGTGGGCTGGTTGTCCATGACCAAGCCCGCCTGGGCGGCTTCTCCCGCCGTTTCATGGGAGTCCGCATAAACGACGGACCACTGTTCCCGCGGCAGAAGGTTGCCGGAGGCATCTAAAAAGTTCAGCTCCGCAATGGCCGCATGAGGGCCGTTGTCATAGGCGTTCCTGCTGACGATGGCAATGTACCGGGCCTGCACGGGGGCCTTGAATTTGATCTCCTGCTGTTCCGCCCCTTTGGCAAAGGTGCCTTTGTGCACCATCTGGCCGGGTTCGGGAGCCACAGGCTTGCCTACGCGGAACACATCCGCCATGGCCGGATCCTTGTTCACTTCGTAAATGGCTTCCTTCACGCCCTTCACGGTGCCGGAACCGCCTTCCAGATCCAGCACCACGATTTCATTCTTGCCCGGTTTCAGATACTCTCCCGGACAATACAGGGCCTGCTGGGAACCGATGAACCAGAAACGGCCCAAATTGGCCCCGTTGACCCACACCACGCCCTTCTTCCAGCCGTCCCGCATGTCCAGATAAGTATCCTTGGGCTCGGAAACATTGAAGTACCCCCTATGGAATACGGGCTGGTCCCCTCCCGGATTTTTGCCGGAAAAGGACAGCGTTCCCACGCCCTTGCACGGGAAACTGTAAATGGCAAAATATTCCAGCTTGTTCCCGTTCAGCGTAATGGGACCACGGATGCCCTTGCGTTCATCCAGTATCTGGCGGCCAAAGTTGATGCGGCCCATGTTTTCCACCAGAATATCCACCGTATGCGTTCCGGCAGGAATGTTTACGTCACAGGAATCCTGCTTGTAGCGGCGGTCCGCCGTACCCTGCCTTTTACCGTCCACGTAAACGATGGCGCGATCCTGCATGTTCTCCATCTTCAAGACGCCTTTCACGGGCCCCTTCACCTTTGTCCGGTACAGGATGAAACCCAGACTTTGCCCCAGCGCCTCCATGTGGACAGGCTCCTTGCGGATTTCCGGGCGCGGCATCCGGCCGAACATGCCCGCCTTTTCCGTGAAGGTAATCGGGGGCAGCTCCATCATGTCCGGCTGGGGAGGAGGTTCCGGCAGCTTGACGGTATCCCCGTAATAATCCTGAATGGTCTTCCGGAAAGTATGGAAGCGCTGAGTCAGCGTACCGTTTTCAGAAATAGGGGCGCCGTAATCGTAATTGGTCACATCCGGCGTGTAGGCCCCTTCCCAGTTGGCACCATTCATGAATCCGAAGGAAGTTCCTCCGTGCGCCATGAACAGGTTGGGGGAGACGTTATTCTCCAGCATCCACTTCAGGTCGCGGTTGAAACCTTCCGTGCTGCCGCCATTCTTGGGCTTGCCCCAGTGGTCAAACCAGCCCACCCAGAATTCTCCGTTGATGCGGGGCGTCTTGCCCTTGTGCTTTTCCAGATTGGCAAAGGCGCCCTTGGCTCCGCCGCCGAAGTTCATGGCGGGAATAATTCCCGGCAGCGTGCCGTTGTTGATCATCCAGTCATTCGGACCATCCGAGGTAAAGGGCACCACGCCCGGGAGCTCCTTCTGGATCACCTCCAGGTGCTTTTTCACGTAATCCTTGTCCGAACCGTAGGAACCGTATTCGTTTTCTACCTGGGCCATGATAATGGGGCCGCCCTTGGTGATCTGCAGGGGTTCCAGCATGGAGCAGACTTTTTTGAGATAAGCCATGGCCGGTTCCAGAAAGCGGGGGTCCTGGGAACGTACCTTCAGGTCTTCATCCTTGAGCAGCCATCCGGGGAAGCCGCCAAATTCCCATTCCGCACACACATAGGGACCGGGACGCACGATAACCCACAGTCCCGCTTTCTGGGCCTCCTTGACAAACTCTACAAAATCCCGGTTCCCGGAAAAATCCCATTTGCCCGGTTCCGGTTCATGCACGTTCCAGAACAGATAGGTACAAACAGTATTCATGCCCATGGACTTCATGCGCTGGAACCTGTCCTGCCAGTGGGAACGCGGCACGCGCGGATAGTGCATCTCTCCGGAAATGATCTTCACGGGCTTGCCGTCCATCAGGAAATTTTCCTGATTGGTGGTGAAGACGTGCTTGGCGCCGTCATTGGACTCCGGCATGGGCATGGGAGCGGCCACACACAAATGGGCGGCCAGCAGCAAAACGGAAAAAAGGGATAATTTCATGATAAAATAAAGCGAATGGTGATCGGAATTACTTTCGCAAAAATGCGTCTGCATTCAATATTAAAAAGGATAGACCAGAAAGAGACCACTTCCGTCCCGAACGGATTTAGTCATGAATTTTTAATACTGAATACTACAATATTTAATCAACGATTGTTTGCGCTGCAATCCCTCTTTTCCTACCCTGCAGGGCCGGAAATGGCAGACGGAAATTTCTCTGTGGGTGCCCTCGCCATTTGAGGCAGGCAGTGCTTTCAACCCAAGAAAGGAACCCGCTGCTCCGACGCGCCGAAGCCTCGATACTGCTTCGCCGTCTTTCCCTTCCTGCATCCCGGTTTCTTCCCGACTGGCCTTTTATATTCAGGCCACCTGGGCAGAGGCTACTCTCCGGAAGAAGGTCGCAACGGGTCATCCCGATCCTTCAGGCGTATCACCTCATGCCTTTCCTCAAACGGAATGCCACGGCGGCGGGCATCCTGCGTCTCCTTCTTCATTTTGTCGTCCACCCAGTACAGATGGGATTCCAGCGGATTGTAGAGCCGGGGGGAACAAAAACGGGTGGGGGACTCCGGCCAGCGTATCCAGCGCCAGCAGGCAATGTGGGTATAAGGCTCCCTCCAGCCCGGAATCCATATGCAGAGGTCATGAATCCGCTTTTGGGCACGGTGGAGTGCTTCCTTCAAAGCCGGGTAATCGGGAGCTTCCCGTTCCACATCCAGCGCGGCATCCAGTTCGGCATCCGCCACGGCGAAAATATTGTTCGTGTTTCCTACGGAATTTCCCCGCCCGTCATACGCCAGTTCCGAGGCGAACGTCTCATACAGGCGGGGGAACGGCGTGTCCAGAGGCCACGCCCACAAAGCGGCCTGGTACCTCTTTTCAAAAACCTTGCGGGAGCACACGCTGTACGTGAGGGGGTCCAGCTTGAGGTCCACACCGCACTTCAGGGCCTCCTGCCTGATGATGGAGCAGACGTTGGTCATCACGTGGGAGGAATCCGCAAAAGTCAGCTCCAGACACAGGCGTTCCCCACGTTCGTTTTTCAGAATTCCGTCTTCCCCCATCTCCCGGAAGCCCGCGCGGGCAAAATATTCCATGGCTTTTTTCTTGCTGTATTCCGGGGCTTTCAGCGGCAATGTCAGGTCGCCGTATCCCTCCATGTAGGAGCCGAGACGCCTCATGTTCCCGCGGAACAGGGAGTCAATCACCATCCCCATGTTCACGGCGTGGGCCAGCCCTTTGCGGATGTCGGTATTCCTCAGCATCCCGTCGGAACAATTCAGGTACAAGCCATACGGAGGGCAGGCATAGCCCGCTTCCAGGCTGTATTTGTCTATATAGCCCCGGTGCACTTCCGGCAGTTCCAGCTTGCCCTCCCATATTTCCGGCTTGCGGATGTTCATCATGTCCAGGTCCCCGCGCCGGAACATCTCAATCGCCTTGTTCTCCAGGTTTACAAAAACATGCTCCACCTGGTCCGCATTGCAGGAATAGCGGTAATACTTCCTGTCCTTCGCCCACCAACTCTTTACGCGGGCAAGAGTGATGCGCTCCCCCTGCCGGATTTTTCCGGGCACCACCATGTACCCGCCCGTGTTCGGCGCGGCCTTCCACTGGTAGCGTTCCAGAAACAGCGCATTGAAATCATGGTAAAAACCGGGATGCGCCGGATGAAAATCCACACAGGCCATGTAAGGCAGCAGAGGCCGCGGAGACGGTACGGTGAGCGCAATGACGGAATCTCCGTACACGGTGATCCGGTCGAACGTGGAGCGGAACAGGGCTGTCCAGAAAGGGTCCCTGGCGGCGTCCGACGTGCGCAGGCAGATATTCAGCAGAAAATCCTCCGCACGCACGGGCCGTCCGTCCGAATAGGCCGCTTCGGGGTCCAGATGGTAAAAGACCGTGCGGCCATCCGCGGAGACGGCCCAGCGGTCCGCCAGCCCGGGGATGGGCCGAAAAGTTTCCGGATGCAGTCCCACCAGGGGAATCCACACATTGTCAATGGCGGAATAGTTGAAAAAATTCTCGCTGCCGGGGCCGAAAGCCCGCAAGGTGCCGGGGAACGGCGTATTGATCCACAGCCGGACCTGGCCGCCCTTCACGGCGCGGGGGTCCCCGATCTCCGGTTCCTCCATGCCCGTATGCCATTCCAGGCCGGAGGGCATCTTTTCCAGCGGAAGCACGCGAATATGGTCCCCCTCCTCCAGCCTCCTCCTGAGGCGTTCCACGGAACGTTCACGTTCCGCCAGACGGCACCCGTCGCCTTCCCCGCGGGAAACGGTCAGCAGCTCTCTCTGCTGCTCCCCTGCCGCCAGTTCCCGGCGCAGTTCTCTTTCCACGGACCTGTTCCAGCGTTCCACAAATCCGTCAAACACGGCGGGCATCCCCCGTTCGTCGACATTCCCGGCCGCCTCGTTCCAGACCGCGGACTCCCGGAGGGAGAAGTAAAACACTCCCCCTGTAAAAACAGCCAGGAGCAATGCCCCCAGAATGGACAGCCAGCGAAACACGATCAACGATTACCCGTCCTCTTTTAACCTATATCCGGTCCGGATGAAAAAGAAAATCCCCATCCTCCGCCCGGGACAGTTTCCTTCGCCTGAAACAGTCCGCAAAACGGAAGATGGGGATGCAATCAACAATTAACGCTGGGAGAGAGTTTAAAATTCGACCGTCACACCGCCGAAGACACCCAGTCCGCGGGCCTGCCGGGGACCGAAGTTATAGTCATTTGTGATGATGAAATTCTGATCGAACAGGTTTTCCACGCGCACATGCAGGGCCACGTTGTCCGTAACCTGGTACCTGGCAAACACGCGCGCCGTAAAGAAATTGTCCAGACGGGCGTAATCATAGTCCGTGCGGCCCATTGCGGACGTCACGCCGAAGCCTACCGTCAGTTTCTCAAGCGGGGAAGTATGGATCTCCGCATTGATGGTATGGCGGGCGGTATTGGCCATCTGGATGGTTTCATACTTGCCGATGGAGTCGCGCTTGGGCATCGTAAACGTGTAATTGGCGTAATAGCCGCTGTTCCAAGCGTCCTTGAACTGCCCTTTGAAGGCTACTTCCACACCGTAGGAGGTGCAGTGGGAATAATTCTTGAAGGTATAAGGATAAACGCTGGAATCGGAGCCAATTTCATCATTGACGCGCGTCCAGAACCCCGTCACGGAGGCGTAATGGTTGTCCGCCAGGCGCTGTTCCACGCCCAGGTCGCCGCCCAGGGACTTGGAAATGTCCAGATCGGGATTGCCGACGTAGCCGTAGTTGGCCGCATACCGTTCAAAGTACGTGGGAGCGCGGAAGCCGGACCCCACGGAACCGAAAATGCGGGTGGGGGAATCCTTGCCCGTCACTTTCCAGGAGTTGGAATAACGCCAGGTGAAATGGTTGTTCCAGACGTTGTCATGCTCCAGGCGCAGGGCCAGGCTGGCGTCAAAATTGTCCGTGGGAGCCCACATCTGTTCCGCAAAGAACGCCAGGGTGCTCTGCCATTCGTCCTTGGACACGTAGTTGTTTTCGCTCATGTAGTCGGAACGGTCCCAGGCCATCCCGGCGATCGTCGTCCACTGCTTGTTCCAGGTAAGTGCATTGCGCCATTCTGCCTGGAAACGGCGGTTGCGCATCACGTTGGGCTGGAAGTCGTATTCCGGCGTATGGGTGGAATAATTCATGTTGTAATGACCGACCATGAAACTGGTGGACCACAACTTGCTGAGTTCCGCATCCACGCGGCCCGTGACCAGGTTGCTGCGGTTCTTGTCTTCCGTATTGTACAGGTGGGAATCCGTTACAGGATTCATCCAGTCACTGTAATCCACATAAGGAGTGGGATACTCAAAGTAGGAATCCAGGCGGCGGTAGGTAAAGCTGAGCTTCACCTTGTCATTAACGTCATAACCCAGACGCAGAGCTTCCTGCCACTGGCGGAAGTCGTTCATGCCCGTCCTGTTGTCATAAATGGAATCATAAATCGTGGGATCGTTCTCCGTGGTTTCAAAACCCACGCCCACAAAGTAGGACAACTTCTTGATCTTGCCGGAAGACGTCACATAGCTGTTGAACGTTCCGAAGGAACCGGCCTCCGCAAAAATTCTCGTCACCGGGTCGCCTTCCCCTTCCGGCGTATCCATGGCAACTACGCCGCCAATGGCTCCGGAACCGAACACGGCGCCCTGGGCTCCCTTCACCACTTCCACATTGCCCACCGTAAAGAGATTGGTGATGCCCAGCAGCTTGTTGCCGGACATGTTGACATCGCTGATGCGCATACCGTCAACCATCGTCAGGGTGTAGGTTTCCTTGTTCATCCCGCGGATGACGGTGTTGCTCACGGAACCGCGCTGCCAGGTGCCGCCGCCGTCCAGCGTGAACACGCCGGGCGTCTGGGAAAGGGCTCCCGTCAGGGTTTCAATTCCCTCTTTCTGGAACTCTTCCGGATTGATCACGGAAACGGAAACCCCGGACTGGTTGTACGGCACGCCCACAAAATGGGACGCCATGGTCAGTTCCGGCATGACCTGCATGGTTTCCGTCCTGGCGGAGGTCTTGGAGTCTTCCTTTTTAGCGGACTCGGCAAGAGAGGACTGGCCTGCGAATGCGGCAAGGCCAACGGCAATAGCGCCCATCTGAAGGGCTTTCTTCGTATAAAGCATGGTTGTAACGCCTTACGTCCGGTAACTCGCCGGACAGTTTGGACAACCCCCTGAGGCTGGTTTTCTGGCTTGCAGGATATCCTGCTTACAGTGGCGGTACCGCTCCGGATTTGCACCGGTATTCCCCATCTATTTCCTGCCCGGCTACGGGCGTCCCTGAGGTCTGTAGCCCTTCCCATAAGGGCTCATGGGATGGATGAAATACCAAAGCCCCCACCATGACAAGACAAAAAAAATTTTCTTTGAACATTTCGTCACTGGATGGATTTTCCCGGAATCTTGCCTCTTCTGGCCGGTCTGCCTCCTCCGTAAGACGTTTCTTCCAGGGAAGCCTGGAAGAAAAAAAATTAATAATTGATTATAAATAACTTATTTTCCAAATCAAATATAAAGAAAAGGAATTCCAGCGGCTAAAAAACTTCGGAATTATATACTTTAATCTTGTCCCACCTTCCTACTTCGTAGGAGTAGGAACGAAAAAGCTCCTTTCAAAGAAAATTCTTCGCCCTCTTCTTTAGTAAAGAGAAAAAATTGGGAACCACTAAAGAATCAGAGTTGTCATTCCCATTCCTGCGATTATCATACAAGATATGTCAGATACAGTTTTAGCATCTCTATTCAGTATCGCAGGAGTTGCTTTGGGGTCTTTTATTACAATATTTGGCCTTTGGTGGCAGGATAAATTGAGATTTAAACGAGAAGAGAAAAAATATTTCAAAAGGAAAAAGGAAGAAATATACTCAACAATGATACGTTGGATGATTAACTACGCTGGTTATAAAAGAAATTTATCTGAAATGAGCGCAGAAGAATCTAACCGAAAATTTTTCATTTTAATCAATGAACTAAATGAGTTACAAAGTCAAAGATGTATATTTTGTAGTCCAGCTTTTGACAAAAAATTTACAGAATTGGGTGAAAAATGCAAAAAGGAAGACATAAGTCCAGAAGAAATACAACCCCTTACTAAGATATGCCAAGATGAACTTGGAATTTAAAACTCTATAGATTGAGCCGGAATAGAATTAAGAATCCAAGGCTCTTGATGGGTAAAATGGATATCCGATTTTTGCAAAAAATCGCGTTCTTTTATATTTTTCAACATTTTAAATATCAATAGCTTACCTACATCTTTTTCAATATTTAAAGTTTTATCTATCTCACGAATTCTATTGCTTATATTTATTAGTTCGTGAAATATTTTGCATTTTGAGCTAACTAAATAATTATTTGTATGTGCTCCAGAAAATTTATAAGAATCAGCGACAGTGTATTTTCCATCACCATCCACATCAAAAGGTTCTTTTAACCAATAAAATATATAGTACAGGAATAAATTAGCAATCCAAGTCATTTCAACTAAATCTTTTCCCTGGTGAACTTCTTCTGTCATAGAGCTACTAATACTACTGAATAGACTAGTCGCACCGATAATAACTATTTCTGGGCTTATAACTTCACCTAACTCATCCTTCTCTTGCCATACTGGCATATAATTAAAAATTCCTGCATAACACTGACCTAAATAAACTACAGAACGCTTCAATCCTTTTGTGTGTTTCAGCCATTCTAACAAAATAAATGGACTGATTGATGGATTTGCAGGAATTCCTTCTATACCTCCATGACCAGTTACAAAAAGCACTAAATTATCATAGCTATTGTTTTCTGCTAGAGAATTCATATCTCTAATAGAATTAATAGAATATCTAGACTTCAGGTAAACATACCAGTTAGAATCTTTAATTTCTGCGTTACTATCAATAATTATAGTAACATTTTGTTTTTTGATATTTTTAGTTTGTAAACACGAAACTCCGAATACTATATCTTGGATATGTCGTTCTTCTGGCTCATTATTAGCACAAGATAATAAAAATATCCAATGAGTTTTTTCGTTAAATAATCCCATTTTTTATTAAATTAGAAGCTGATTGAGGTCTATCCAAATCTGAAAAATAAACAATAGCATCTAAAACAATATTTTCATTTTCTCTTAATTTAAGAAAATCGCCATTGTTTTTCAATATTAATGAATTGATATTTGATTTTATTAAATATTTAGAATCAGGTATATCTGATTTCTTTATTGTATATAAAATCAAGATTCCCATATTGACAGCTTCCTTTATTTCACTATCTAGAAAGGGTAATTCACTTGATTTTATTATATGGTTTTTTATATTTTTCATTTCATCAAAATATTCGTATTGTATAAAAATACCTCAATAGGATAATTAGCATGTATCATGTTGAAAAAGTCAATTACAAAATCAGCATACTGACGTAATATTTACACAATTAGCTTTTGAACATCTAATCTATAGAAAAGATATTTTATTGCATTTTTGTTAGATTTGTGCAGAAGGTTATTTATGCTCAACTTCATTTACTTAATCATTAATACCTACGTTCCAGCTTCCTCTCCACCGCCTTCAAAATCCATTCCTCCATGGACAATCCTTCCTTAACGGCCCGCTTGGCTATCTCATTCAAAGTAGAATTTTTCATTCGAACGGCAATTTGAGATTCGAGTTCCGAAGGATAGTCCTTACTCATCAAATGACGCAATGAGCCTTGCACGTTCTTAGGGATTCTCTGACGGGCAAACCAGTTATGAACCACGGTGGTTTGGACTCCAAGAGCCTTGGCTATTTCAGCACGGCTAATGGAATGTTCGTTGAGCCATTGACCTAATTTTTTAGTGTCCACATAGTCCGGTTCAGGCTTGGAATTGCTCGTAAACATGCGGTTTGATTATCTGATAGAACCCAGTTCATAGAAAGAAAGAGCTTGTGTTGTTCGCATTTGTTATGATAATAACTCGCATATGATGATTATTGCGATTCACAATTGAGACTCTAAAGGAGGAATCTTTGTTGGCTATCGTGACTTCATTATGACTTCAACTCATAAACGACCATGAAGAGAAACTTATTTATAACGTGTGCATTAGGCCTGTTGTCCGGTGCTTTTTCGGCACAAGCATCCAACAATCCTTGGGAGTATTACAGAATGGGAGGGAACTATAGTTCCGCATATTCAACACGGTATGATTCCAATTTTGGAATGAGTATCAAAGGTATGTATGGATTCCACTCAGGAAATGATTATGGAATAGATATGCCAGACCTGTATGGTGCCCAATTAGGACTTCACGCAAATATTCCATCGGGTTCTGTTTTCCATGAATTATCTTTCAATCTCGGCGCGCTTACAGGTTCTAAAACGTACGGAGGGGAGTTAAAATGGAAACAACAAGTATTCCCCTTCACCGCTGGATATTCTTTCAATGTCCCCTTATCTGATTCTGCCACTTTCTATTTAGGCGGCAAAATTGGTTTTCACTATTATAAACAGGAACTCTCTGGTGGAGGAGAAAAAGCTTCTGAGTCTGATTCTAGTGGAACTTACTCGGCATTAATCGGTTTCAAATTTGCTGTTGCAGAAAAAACAGACCTCGTTATTGGATATGAAATAACAAAATACTGGTCAGATGTTGACCCATACCACTTTATCACAGTTGGCTTTAGCTGGTCATTCTAATTTTCGGCGGTGAATTAACGGGCCTCCTTCCTTTCGGGGAAGGGGGCGATTCTTTGATTTGCATTGACTGGCCGTCACCTTGTTTGCAGGGTGGCGGCTTTTCATTTCCAGCACAAGCCCATCAAAACTTCAAAAGCTTCATTCTCGTTCCTATAACATTGCCTGAAACAGAATTCATCCACATATTTCTGTAGGTGTTTAAGAGAGACATGGTGAAATATCCCATGAATCCCTCTTTTCAGTAAGGCCCAAAAGCTTTCAATTCCATTAGTGTGAACCCCATTGCTTGCACTAAACATGACATTATGGTCAATCATGATGCGGGTAAGATTCTTATTGTTAGGATAATTTAGAATATTGTAGCCCTTAAACTGGTCAGTCATGACTTTGGTATTAGGTTTGCAAACCTTGCTAAGGACATTGAATAATTGTTTGCCCGTCAATTGTTTTCCTTCTTCATTCCTATTGGCGACCACGGCATGAACTTTCCCAGTTCCCCTTTCTCTGACTCCAATAACAGGAACTTTGGCCGTTCCTCTTCCTCTAGGATTTTTCGGCAAATCGTCATCATCCCCATGCTCATTCTTCTTCCGGGGTTTTCCTCCAACATAGGTTTCATCAATTTCTACAATCGCCTCAAAAGTCTCTCCTACCTCTCTTTTTGCCATTGCCCCTCTAATCTTGTGCATCATCCTCCAAGCGGTTTTATAAGAAACACCTAACTCCCTTTTCAATTGCATGGCTGAAATTCCTTTTTTAGACAAACAAACCATATTAATAGCATACAACCAATGCCTCAAAGGCATTCTTGTTTCCTCAAAAATGGTTCCCTTGAAAATAGAGAATTCCCTCTTACAGTTGTTGCAATAGGCATTGCGGCAGTTATAGTGAGCATGATAAACCTTCTCTGTTTTCCCGCAAAACGGACAGATTATTTTCCCCTTAAACCGTTTTTCAATGAGATATTTTGCCACACTTTCATCATCAGGGAATTTTTCAATAAACTCGAGGTACGTCATGTTCTACTCCTTTCTTTTTCTAGGAGTAGTGTAACAAATTAGAGAGGGATTACAAGACTAAAGTATATAGTTCCGAAAAACTTTTACGTTCCACTGATGAAAAAACAGGAGCATCTTTTGGGCGGCCACATCTTCCATCATTTTTTCCGCCCCATCTCTGCCCGGAATGGAAATCTCCAGTTCCGCTGCTCAATCCCTTCCGGAGCACGGAGGAACATTTCTCTCTGTTCCGCGCATAGACAAACGGGCAATTTCCCATTCCCTTTTTACCCGGCAAACCCAGAACGCCTCCGGAACCGCACCGCCATTTTTGTCTTGTCATTGCATTCCCCGCCGGAACATGATGCGCCCATGATCCGCCCTCCGTCCCCTTTTCAACATTCCGGGCGCATCTTTATCTTCAACGGGGCTTCCAGTTCCGGCAAAACCAGCCTGTGCAAGGCACTGCTGTCCCTGCTTCCTGCCGGCTCCGTCCTCCTTTCCGTGGATGATTTCCTGGATGCCAACGGAATGGGCGGCATGCATCTGATCCACGCCGTCCGCAAGATAGGACCGGAACTCGTCCGGTCTTTTCATGAAACCGTATTCCGGGCCTCCCTGCACGCGCCCTTCGTTTTGGTGGACCATGTGATCGGAGAATCTCCGGACTGGCCGGACGAACTCCGCCGTCAATGCGGGGAAGCAAAACTTCTCCTTGTGAAAGTCGCCTGCGACGTGGAAGAACTGGTCCGCCGGGAACATGCCCGCACGGACCGGAAAGCGGATGTCTTCCACGCCCTGCGGCAGCACACGTCCATTCATGAAGGGCTCTTTTACGACCTGGAGATAGACACCACCCGTCTTTCCCCGCAGCAGGCGGCGGCCCTGCTGGTTCCACACGCAGGCCATACAGCTTTAACAACAACGGCATGAACGACTTTTCACACGGAGGAAACCTGAAATCCCTGGCGGCGGATGCCCGGCGCCCCGAACGCGACATTCTGGACTTCAGCGTCAACCTGAGACCGGAAGGCCCCCCGGAATTCATCACGTGCGCCCTGTGGCGCGCCATGAACGGCGTCACGCCCTACCCTTCTCCGGACATGCAGGAACTGAGGGAAAAAGCCGCCTTGCACTACGGTCTGTCTCCGGAATGCTTCGTCTTCGGAAACGGGGCCAACGAGCTGATTCATGCCCTCCCCTGCGCCCTGAACCTGAAACGTGCCGTCATTCCGGAACCTGCCTTTTCCGAATACCGACTGGCCTGCCTGCGTCACGGAGTGGAAATTGACTCCGTTCCTGCCGGAGAGAAAACGTCTTTTACTCCCTCTCTGTCCGCTCTGGCGGAACGCGTCGGAACAAATCATAAAGGGGAAAAACAGGAAACTGCCGTCTTCCTGGCCAATCCCTGCAATCCGTCCGGCGGCCTGCTGGATAAAAAGGAGCTGTTTCAGACAATAAAAGAGAACCCGGGAACCGTCTGGATTCTGGACGAATCATTCATTAACTACGCGGGAGGGGAAAAATCCCTTCTTCCTGACGCAGCCACCCTTCCCAACCTTGTTATTCTGCACTCCCTGACCAAATTCTACGGCATGGCGGGTATCCGCTGCGGTTTTGCCGTGTGCTGCGCCCCTCTGGCGGAACGGCTGCGAAAAAATCTTCCCGCATGGAATGTGAACGTCTTCGCGGCGGCGGCGGTACGGGCCATCCTGAAACAGCCCTCTTCCTGGGCGGAACAGGAACGCACCCTGAACAGGGAACGCCGGAAAGACCTGTTCCACAGATTGTCCGCGCTGCCGGGAGCTGCCGTCCTGCCTTCCTGCGCCAACTTCCTTCTCTTCCGCCTTTCCGGCGCTCCTTCCGGCCTGGCTTCCCTGCTGCTGAAAAAACACGGCATTGCCGTCAGGGACTGCTCCAATTATCCGGGCCTGGAAACGGGCGGCTGGTTCCGCGCCGGAGTCCGGACTCCGGAAGAACATGAACTTCTGGAACGGGCGCTTCGCGTGGAACTGGACAAACATGCTCCCGCCATCCTGCGCAGGCCCCCCAAGTCGGCGCTGATGATCCAGGGCACCTGTTCCGATGCGGGCAAAAGCGTGCTGACGGCTGCCCTCTGCCGCATCTTCCATCAGGACGGCTTCAGCGTGGCCCCCTTCAAGGCGCAGAACATGGCCCTCAACTCCGGCGTGACCGCGCTGGGGGAGGAAATGGGCCGTGCCCAGATGGTCCAGGCCCAGGCCTGCCGGATCGATCCGGACGCCCGGATGAATCCCATCCTGCTCAAACCCCACTCCAACACGGGTTCCCAGGTCATCGTGATGGGAAAGGCGGTAGGGCACATGGAAGCCGGGGAATACTTCACGGCCAAGCGCCGGTTCTGGCCGGACGTCCGCGCCGCCTACGACTCCCTCTCGGACGAATACGACCTGGTCTGCCTGGAAGGGGCCGGAAGTCCGGGGGAAATCAACCTGAAATCCGCGGACGTGGTCAACATGAACATGGCCCGCTACGCCCGCGCTAAAGTCCTGCTCACCGGGGACATTGACCGGGGCGGCGTGTACGCCTCCTTCCTGGGCACGTGGATGACCTTCTCCCCGTGGGAAAGGGAATTGCTGGCGGGATTCGTGGTCAACAAATTCCGAGGGGATTCCTCCCTGCTTGCCCCGGCGCACCGTTACATGCAGGAACACACGGGAAAACCCGTGCTGGGAGTCATCCCCATGATACGGAACATCAACATTCCGGAAGAGGACCGGGCAGTCCTCCCCTTTGAATACGATGAAAGCTCCAAACACGCGGACTCGCTGGACGTAGCCGTCGTGATGCCCGCGCACATCTCCAACTTCACGGACTTCGCCCCGCTGGCGGCGGAACCGGACGTGCGGCTGCGGCAGGTAAGGACCGGGGACGAGTGGGGCCAGCCGGACCTGGTCATCCTGCCCGGAACCAAAAGCGTGGCGGCGGACCTGGAAAGAATGCGCCGGGCCGGACTGGACAGCCTGGTACGGAAACACGCCGGAAAAGGAAAATGGATCCTGGGCGTCTGCGGCGGCCTGCAAATGCTGGGAAAGGAAATTCTGGACCCGCATCATCAGGAATCGGCGGAGGAACGCACTCCCGGCTTGGGACTGCTGGAACTGACCACTACTTTCTCCCCCGTCAAGACCCTGCTCAATGTACGCCGCGCCCGAACGCCTCTGGCCCCGGACGCCTCCGGCTATGAAATCCACCACGGCATCACCAGCCATGAATCCCCTTGCGAACCCCTCATGTTCCGGGAAGACAGTTCTCCATGCGGTTACGGAAAGGGCCGCGTCTGGGCCACGTACCTGCACGGCTTTCTGGACGGCGACGAATTCCGGCGGGCATTCATCAACAGGGTCCGGGTGGATTCCGGCCTGCCGCCCAAACCTTCCCTGCACGTATCCCATGATGTTGACGGCGCTCTTGACCGTCTGGCGGACATCGTCCGGAAACATCTGGATGTGAACGCTATCTACCGCCTCCTGCAACTGAAACGCTGAACCATGATTCCGTGCCTCCTGCTGCTGCCCGCGGCCCTGCTGCTGGACATTCTCTTCGGGGATCCGCCCAACCGGCGGCATCCCGTCTGCCTCATCGGCTGGTGCGCGCGCCGTCTCGAACCTGCGGCGCGGCGTTTGTGGGGAGGAAGTTTCAAGGCCGGCATGCTGGCGGCCCTGGGTGTCTGCGCCGCTGCGGAATGCGGGCTATTTCTGCTCTTTCTTCCCTTTTTCACGCTTTCCTCCCTGACGGCATCTCCCTGGCTACCGTGGATTCCCGCCGTTCTGGCCGTTTACATCTGCATGGCTCCGCGCGGACTGGCGGAACATGCGGCGCGGGTGGCCTCCGCCCTGCGCAGAGAAAACGGAGAAGAAGCGCGGCAAGCCGTCTCCATGATCGTGGGGCGCGACACGGAACGGCTGGACTCCCGCGGCGTGGCGCGGGCCGCCATCGAAAGCGTGGCGGAAAATTTGATGGACGGCGTCTTTTCCACCTTGTTCTGGGCCGCCGCAGGGTGTTTGATAGGGGGCGCTCTCGGCGCGGCCGCCGCCGCGCTCGTCCACCGCGTCTTCAACATCCTGGATGCCATGTGGGGAAAGAAAAACGAACAATACAGACACTTCGGCACCTTCGCCGCCCGCACGGACGACACCCTCAACTTCATTCCCGCTCGTCTCATCCTGTCCTGCATTTCCCTGGCGGCCCTGTTCCTTCCGGGCGCCTCCTCCCGCCACGCGCTCACCGTGGGCTGGACCTTCCGCCGCGCCCACGCCAGCCCCAACTCCGCCTGGAGCGAGGCGGCCTTCGCCGGGGCGCTCGGACTCCGCATCGGCGGCCCCGTCTCCTACAAGGGTATGCCCGCAGACTATCCCTGGATAGGCTCCGGACGGAAAGAAGCCACGGCCGGCGACCTGGACCGCGCCATACGGCTCATGTGGCTCACTACGGCCATAGGCACGCTCCTCTTCTCCCTCATCCTTGCCCTTCCTCACTTGCAACCATCATGAACAAACTGCACATACCCCCGCTGGACGAACAGGCCGCCAAGGCCGCCCTGGAGCATCAGAAAATTCTGGCCAAGCCGCCGCTTGCGCTGGGAAAGCTGGAACCGGTAGCCATCCAGATAGCCGCCATGACCGGCAACCCCGCTCCGCGCCTGAAAAACAAGACGGTGGTTCTCTTCGCCTCCGACCACCACATTGCCGACCACGGCCTCAGCCTGACCTCCACGGACGTAACGTACATCCAGACGCGCAACTTCCTTCAGGGAGGGGGGACCATCAATGCCTTTACGCGCAATGCCGGAGCACGCCTGACCGTGGTGGACGTGGGCGTGAACTACGACTTCGGCGACCTGCCGGGCCTCGTCAAAAGAAAAGTCATGCACGGCGCCAATGATTTCAGCAAAGGTCCGGCCATGACCCGGGAGCAGGCTCTGGAATGCCTGCAAGTGGGCATTGACATCGCGCGGGAGGAAAAAGCCAGGGGGCTGGACATCGTGGCCGCCGGGGAAATGGGCATCGGCAACACGACGCCGTCCTCCGCCATTGTGGCCGTTCTCACGGGAACCCCGGTGGAAACGGTGACCGGGCGCGGCTCCGGCGTCAAAGGAGAAGTCATCCGCAAAAAAATAGAACTCATTGAACGGGGAATCGCCCTGAACAAGCCGGACCCCGCCGATGCCATCGATGTGCTCGCCAAGGTGGGCGGCCCGGAAATAGGGGCCATGGCGGGGCTGATGCTGGGGGCGGCATCCCTGCGCGTTCCCATCGTCATCGACGGTTTCATCGCCGGGGCCGCGGCGGCCATTGCCCAGGGAATCCGCCCGGAGGCGGCCCGGTACTTCCTCGGTTCCCACAACTCCGCGGAACCTGGGCACAAACTCATCATGGACCACATCGGCGTCACCATGTACATGGACCTGGGCCTCTGCCTGGGAGAAGGCACGGGCGCGGCCCTCTTCTTCCCCGTGCTGGACGCCGCCACGCGGGTTCTTTCAGAAATGAAGACCCTGCCGGAACTGGACATCACCGTGCCCCGCTAATACTGTACCTCCCCAGATGACCGTCATCACCGCCATCCGCTCCGCCTTCGGCTTCCTGACCCGCCTACCCGTGGGGCCGTGGCCCCTGCAAAACGACCTGAACGGAATTTCCGCATGGCTTCCGCTGGTCGGCATTGTGGTGGGCGGACTGGTCGGAGGACTCACCTTCCTTTCTTCCCTTCTCTTTTCCCCCCTCCTCTGCGGGGTCATCGGCTGCGCCTGCTGGGTGGCCGTCACAGGGGGATTGCATCTGGACGGCGTGGCGGACTGCGGGGACGGCCTCCCGGTGGAAGTCACGCAGGAACGCAGGCTGGAAATCATGAAAGACTCCCGGCTGGGAACCTTCGGAGGCACGGCCCTCTTCTTCAATCTGGCCTTCAAGGCGGCCGCCCTGGCCGTGCTGGCGGCCTCCGGTTCATGGCCTCTCCTGCTCACGGCCTGCATCCTGGCCGGACTCCTGGCCCGCAGCCAGATCTTCATCGCCATGCGCTTTCCCGGCGCGCGGCCCGGCGGCATGGGGGAAGCCTTCAGGCAGGGCACGCGCCCCGTCCACGCCCTGATTGCCGCCGCCGTCACCCTGGGTGCCTGCGTCCTGGCAGGCTGGTCCGGCCTGTATGCCCTGGGGGCCGCTCTGGCCGCATCCCTGGCCCTGCTCCTGTATGCCCGGCGCAGGCTGGGCGGCGTCACCGGGGACGTATTCGGCTGCACCGTGGAATGCACGGAATGGATTGTACTGCTTACCTTCTGCACCGCCCTATGACCCCGCATAAATGCCGCATTCCCGGCCTTAACATCGGCTGCACCTCCTTCATCATCCCGGACTACTACGTTCCCGCCGTCAGGGAATGTGTCCGTTATGCGGACGACATCGCCCTGCTCCTGCTGGAGGCGGGCAGCAAGGGGGAAAGCCTCATCACCCTCGCGGAAATCAGGGAACTGGGCCGCATCGCCAGGGACGCTGGAATAACGTGGAACATCCACCTGCCGACGGACGGGGGATTCGCCACGCCCGAATCTGGCCGCCAGTACACGGAAAACATCATCCGCACCATCGAACTCACGCGGGAACTGGAGCCGCACACCTGGGTCATGCACGTGGTCACGGACCACATCCCCGGACCGGACATGCGGCCGCATCTGACGGAGGAGGAGACGGAAAGAATCCTCCGCTCCCTGGAGCAAATCACGCCCTATCTGCCCGCACCGGAATACCTGGCTCTGGAAAACTTGGAACGCCACCCTACGGACTATCTGGACGGGCTGGTCGCCGCCACGGAACATTCCCGCTGCTTCGACATCGGCCATGTCTGGAAGGAAGGGCTGAAACCGGAGGAACTCCTTCCCCTCTGGCTGCCGGACATCCGCATGTGCCATCTGCACGGACTGGAAAAAAGGGACCACAAATCCCTGCACCACATGCCCGCCTCCGTGCTGGACGCCCTGCTCCACCCCATGTGGGACATCAGCTTCACCCCCCTCATCACGCTGGAAGTATTCAGTCTGGATGACTTCCTGAACTCCCACCAGGCCATGCTGGAATCCTATCAACGCCATGTCTCCAAACACTGACACCTCCCGCCCCCGCATGACGCTCGTCGTAGGGGGCACCAGAAGCGGCAAAAGCCAGTACTCTGAAAAAATCGCCTCCGGCTTCGGGAAAAAAATCCTGTATGTTGCCACGGCGGAAGTCTGGGACGGCTCCGGCTCCCTGGAATACCGCATCCGCAAGCACCGCGAACGCCGCCCGCAGGAATGGCCCACGCTGGAATGCCCGCGCAACGTGGCCGCCACCGTACAGGCGTCCGGTCTTCTGGAGCAAGTGGACGGCGTCATTCTGGAATGCATCACCCTGCTTGCCTCCAACATCCTGTATGACCAGAAAGACCCTGCGGAATACCTTCCGTTTCAGGATGCCCTGATCCGGGAAATAGAAGCGTTGAAGGAACTCATTTCCCGGTCTCCCGTACCATGGGTGCTCGTCTCTTCGGAAACCGGCATGGGCATCGTCCAGCCGGACCCGGAAACGCGCCACTACTGCGACGGTCTGGGCATCGCCAACCAGCTCCTGGCAAAAAGCGCGGATGAAGTTTACTTGATGGTGGCGGGGCTGCCTGTCACCGTAAAAAAGTGACGGAAGCTCAACTCTTCAGCGCAATATACCTCAACACACCCGGACAGATCCTGCCCAGCAGGAAATACACGCCGCTGAGAACAAGAAAAACCGCAGGCACAGCAAGTCCCCACATCCAATAACTTCCCTCCGGCAATCCAAGCCGGATCAGGAAGCGATACACCAGAGTATGGGCGGCATATACAAGAAAGATGGAAGGCCCAAGGCGTGCGCAAAAAGACGAAAATTTCCGGAAATACCGCGTCGCCAGCAAGGAACACGACGCTATCCACAGCACTCCCATGCAGAGGAACAATGCGGACTCATGCCCCCTGTGGTACACTTCCCATGCAAAAACCGCCGGAAAAACAATCAGGACATACACCCAAGCCTTTTCAACCATATCCTTTAACTCTTTAAGGGAATAAGGGCTTAAAAGCATCCCCAGGGCAAATGCGCCCAATCCTCTGGGATGAATGATGTTGCAGGCCATGTCCCCGTACTGGAACGTCAGCCTGATAGAACTTTCCGTACTGAACGGGATCAGGGCGGCTAGGCAGAGAACGGCCAGGCAGGGTCTCGGAATCCGGAACAATATGCCCGAAATCAGTACAAAAACCATTAAGTCCCTTAGGAACCATAAAATTACTCCCAGCGGAACGTGTCCGATCCCCATATTTGCCATCCATCCCAGCAGGGTGGAAGGAAATCCGAAAAGAGCCATGGAAACGAAAATCCAAAACACATAGGCGCATAAAATCAAAGCTGCCTTTTTCCAGTTCAGCCAGGATACCGGGGAAGAAGCGGCGGCATAATTCCGGGCCAGGAAATAACCCGCCGCCATAAAAAAGAAAAACACGCCCGCACGAGTCATACCAGTCACAGGACTATGATGAGTAGGAGTATGCTGAATCATTATGAAAAGCATGGCTAGAACCCGCATAATATCCACCCAGGCATCCCTGGGCTTTATTCCATTATCTGCACCGGATAAACAAAGAGGGGGGGGGGGGGGGGGGGGGTAAATAACTCATTAATTTTATTCCATTTATAAAACAACAAAGTACCCAAATGGGAGGGATGATTTTACCACAACGATGTTCCATGACAAGAGAAACCGACCCTCCGGACGTTGTACAACTTCCCATTGACAGCCGCGGCACGGTATGTTAGGCATGCCCTGCCTCCGTAAATACGGGAGGCACTTCTGGGAAGCTCGCGGCACGAGCAGGAAATAAATGGGGAATCCGGTGTGAATCCGGAGCGGTACCGCCACTGTATGTTGTCCGGAATACAACCGGGCAATGAGCCAGATCGCCAGCCTCGAAGTATTTATGAACCGTCGGCGAGTATTCCGGCATTCAGACCATACACATGCATTCATTAAAAACGCTCCGCTTGAACGGAGCAGACCATGATGGCCCGGCCCCCTTGGCGGCCGGGATTTCCCCCGCTTTTGCGGACTTTCCCTCCTGCGGCACGTACGCCGCACCGGACTCCTGCCACACCAGGCATAAAATGCAGGCCGTGGCCATGACTCTGGCCTGCCTTGGCATGCTGGCCCCGGTCCACGCACAGGACGCCGGCAGGGAAAACCTGAACGGAACCCGTGACGCCACAGTGGAAAGAACCGCATCAGACCCGGCTCTGGGAACGGTCTCCGCCACCATCAATGTGACCGGTTCCAGCAACGTACGCGGAATTTGGGGCAAATCCGATCCCCTCAGCATAGACACGATTGCGGAAGAAGCCGTTTTCAACGTTTCCTCTACCAGAAACAATGCCTTTGGCATTGATACGTCATCGGGAGCCAGCCTGGACATCGGAACCATCGCCGGCAAGTTCAACGTCTCCGCAGCCAATACCAATGCCACGGGCATCAGAAGCTACGGCAAGATGATCAACATCGGAACCATGGCGGAATCCTCCGTCATGACCATTACGGCCAACTTCTCGTCCAACGGCATCTATGCCTACCAGGGAGGACTGGACATCGGCACCTTTGCGGGGCAAATTTCCGTCACCCTGGGTACCGGGAACTTTGCGAGGGGACTGTATTCCTACGGAAACACCATGGACTACCAGGGACCGCGCTACAAGGATGTCGAAATCGGCACCATCTCGGCTACCGGCAACATCTCCGCAGTGACAACTTCCGGATATGGAGCCAGAGGTATCCAGTCCAATTACGGACGGGTGAATATTTCCCAAATCGACGGGCAAATCACCGCTAATTCCGGATCCACTGATGCCGGCGGGAAATTCTCCGCTCTCGGCATTGAGGCCAGAGAAGAGATCACGCTGGGCAACATCAGCGCTGCGGCCGCCATTACCGCCGCCTCCGGCGGCATGGATGCCTATGGAATCTACGCAGGAGAGGAATCAGGCAACCAAACCCATTCCAACATCACCATAGGCAACGTAGCCGGAACCATCCGGGCCGAGGCCATGGCCGGTACGGCCGCCGGGGCTTCCGCCACAGGCTCCCTGGCCGTGGGTGACATCAGCGGCGCCATTTCCGCCGCCTCCACGGGAAACGCGGCAGCGCACGGCCTACTGGCGGAATTCTCCCTCACCACAGGTACCATCAACGGAACCGTCAGCGCGACAACCGCCGGCGGCACGGCCGCAGCCCTGATGGGGGGTGCCGGCATCACAACAACCATCGGATCCACCGGTATGGTTGAAGCCGCGGCAACGGGAGACGGCGGAACGGCCTATGCCCTGTACAGCGGCTCCTATACGAACTCCGACTTTTCTACGGAAAACACCGCGGACAACATCACCGTCCACGCAGGCGCCTCCATCACCGGCATCTGGGAACTGGGCGGTTCCGGCAAGGAAAGCTCCGTGGATACCATCACGCTGCTCTCAGGCACGGGAAGCGATCCCGGACTGTTCGACTACACGGTGCGGACGACCGTCAACACCAACAAGTCGGATACCGCCACCCACCACTCCTCCGTTACGCTCAATGCAGGCAGTGCGGACAACAAGGCAAATTGGACCATCTCCACGGAAAAAGCCGCCGGGCTGGTCAACCGGTTCAACGTGGCCTACGGCTCTAATGTTACCCTGACCGGAGACTCCCAAATTCTCCGTGACGGAGCCCTTGTCAACAATCTGGGCACCCTGTCCGGAACAGGCACGCTTACCATTGCGAAAGACATGACGCTGATCAGCGGAACCCTGGTGCAGAATGCAGCGGGAACCGCCCTGGAAGTGGGAACCAACGGTCTGGACATCAATCTGGACCTGGCCGAAAACGCTACGGTGGGAACCACGGTACTCAACACCACGGATACCGCCTGGGTCGTCACGCTGGACCAGATCAGGCAGGGTATCAAGGACATGTACACCCCCAAGGTTGGCGGCTTTGACCTGGACAACTACCACATGACCTACCGCCTCCAGGGCCAGGTATTCCTGGGTGAAGGCACTCCCGTCATCGTGAAGCCCGGAGAAAGCATCCATATAGGGGAAGGATCCAAAGTCATCATCGGACAGGACCTGCCCGAACATGGCATCGTTCTGGAAGGCGGTGAAGCGGATCTGAGCCAGTCGGACGCCGTCATTTCTTCCGGCTCCGTCAGCGGCACTTCCGGCCAGCTCACGCTGTCGGAGGAACAAACCCTGAACTGGGAAAACTCCGGCACGGCCGGTTACCATGCCTCCGCCGCAAACGAAGGAGCCTTCGGAAATCTCAACGTCACCGCCAGGGATGGCACGATTGTCGCCGGCGGCTCCTACAAGGCGGAAAACGTCGCCATCACGAACAACGCCACCCTCATTCTGGACGGCAGGGATGCCAGCCTGGGCGTGGAAGGCGGAACCGTCACCCTGGGGGAATCATTCGCCCGTCCGGACGTTCCCGGACACCTGGTGCTGAACGGCTCCACCGTCCTGTCCGCCGTGGAAACCAACAGCGGTTCCTCCATATCCGGCTCCGGCACCTTCAAGGGACTCGTCAAATACTACGGCAGTGAACTGGTTCTGGGCAGAGAATCCTCCGCCGGCTGCCACAACTATGAAGGAGGCCTCAACGCCTGGGGAGGAGTGCAGGAATTCACGTTCTTCGTCAACGGAACGACTCCGGCAGACGCCGCCCATACCGGTGCGGACACCTATTCCCAACTGAACGTCTCTTCCACTTATTATGTGGACGGAGCCCACGTCAACGTGGTCATCGGGGACAATCTGCTCTTCAACTCGGAACAGAGCTTCTCCCTGTCCCTGGTCAACCTGGATCCCGGCACCGTTATTGATCCGGACGGAGACCTGTGGGACCTGACCGGCATCGCCCCCACGCTGAAAGGACGCACCGACCTGGTTACGGACACCGGCTTCACCGTATCCGCTGACGGACTGCACCTGATCTTCAACGGGAAAATCAATCTGGACGCCGTGAAAGCCCTGCGCGGGCAGGAAGCCTCCCGCATCGCCAACACGCTGTGGTCCTCCGTCCGGGTAGTGGACAGCTTCGCCCATACGGCGGCCTCCCAGCTTGACTTCCGCGGTCCGGGCAGGCGCAACGTCTGGTTCTCCGGCCTGGGGGATTTTATGAACGTATCCTCATCCGCAGGAATCTCCGGCCTTGACTACAAGGGCGGCGGCTATGCCCTGGGCATGGACTACTCCTGCGTAAAAGGCTGGATTACCGGGGCGGCCTTCGGCCAGACCTTCGGCTCCTTCCACTCTGCGGACAAGCAGTTCAAGGCGGACCAGGACGGGCTGATGTTCGCGCTCTACCAGCGCTACCACCGCGACCTGCACGGGGGAAACAGCTTGGACATCGACGGCTACTTCACCTATGGCCGCATGGACAACGACGCGGACGGCACACTGGGAGACAGCCCCACTACAGCCTCCTGGAACGATGATATTTACGGCTTCGGCCTGAAAGGGACCTGGAACATCCGGCTCAGTAACACGGACATCCTAAAGCCCTTCGCAGGAATCGAATTCCTGAACGGTTCCCAAGGCTCCTTCGGGGAACGTTCCGGTTCCGGCGCCGCCTGGTACCGGGACGGTTCCGTACAGAACTGGAGCATTCCCGTCGGCTTCACCTGGCAAAAACAAATCGCAGTTGGCAAAGGACAAATTCTTATGCCTCAAGCGACTGTCGCGTACGCGGGAGACGTCTCCCGACGGAACGCATCCGTGAAAACGGATGCGTTCGGCAGCGCGTTCCGGGTGGATGGCATCTATCCCGGACGCCACGCCCTCATCGTCAACGCCGGGCTGAACTGGGCCATCTCCGGCGCCTGGAGCGCCGGAGCCTTCTATCACCTGGAATGCCGGGAAAACATGACCAACCAGAGCGTCACCGCCACCGTGCGCTACTCGTTCTGATTATTTGAAAAGACACACGGAGGGAATCCACGGCGGATTCCCTCCGTTTTTCCGGAACGGCCCCACATTCATTCCACAGTAAATTCTTGACTCTCCCCGGCGGTTGATGCTTAATCCCCGCACTGCACATGCCGACGTGGCGGAATGGTAGACGCGCTCGACTCAAAATCGAGTTCCAAAAGAGTGTGGGTTCGAGTCCCACCGTCGGTACCAAAATCATCTAAAATACCTGTCTCCTGCGAAGCGGGTTTTTATTTTTTAAACTTCTCATAAATCATTTGTGCAAATCCGAGCAAGAGAACGAACTCATAAAACTCATGATGCACCTGGCAAAATGAGCATACTATTGATACCATTCTCTCCTTTGCCATCCATCCACAAAAACCAAATAGTCCTTGGACGGGAATACCACCCGGAGGATGAAAACTGGCATGCGCGTATCCCTCCGCGTCACCGTAGAGGGAAGGCAAGTTAAAACTTGCCCCCTCTCCGCAGAAAGAGAATCATATCTGAATCCCTACCTTATTCATAAGATATAAACTCTTCCGTTGAAGTTGATTGGATCAATCTGGTCTCCAATGACTTGAAAGCGTAATAAGCCCCATTGGGCTGACTATTGCCCAGGGCCAAAATATGCCGGAGTGCGCCAAGATAAATCATCCCTGCGCCACAATCCCAATAGATGTTATTCCTACCCATATAGCCAAATGTATCTCTCACTGCGTGCAAATCGGCAATCCTCAATAATCTTTGCCCATCATAGCCATTGCTTCCTATCCATAATCCGGCAGGATTGGCCGCAGACAAATTTGCCTGCTGATAGGATATGAACATATTGCAGGACGGATTGGTATTGAAGGAAGGAATGACAGATACAGTAGTATGGAGCATATATCGGGCGCTTTCCTTGTCGTAAATCAACTCACGCACCCTCACCGGATACCCTTCGGGAGAAAGTGTTGAATCTTTAATCATGTAAAACGTTACGTCAAAAATACGGGCAAAAGGAAAACCCGTACCATTTCTGGGACTGACGGTGAAAGTGTCGATATCCGCTGCTGTAGATACCACACATTCAAATAGAGATAAGGAACCGACATAAAATGTTAACTTACGTGGCGTTCGTTCGCCGTTGGTACCAAGCATGACAGGAAGCAAAAATCCCCGCCAGCCCGAATAATTGTTAACTCCAACAAACGGAGATAAATAATTAACCTCAACCGTCCCTGGAACTGGAGCGAGAGGCGAAGCCGAATTAAACAACTGCCAGCACATGCCCGGAACGGGCTGTTGCACAGATACATTGTCCCCATAAGTTTTGAAAGACGACAAGTAGGATTGAGGACTGAACGCCTCGGAAACGACAGACAGACCGGAAGCCAGCAACCTGTTGATGCCGCTGGTGGAGGTAATGGGGGAAACGTCGAGGGGAATATCGATGCCCCCACGGGCCGTGAGATTACCCGCAAAATCCATATTGCCGGAAGCGTTCACAAGAGTATCCTGCTTGGCATTCCACATTTTACGTTCTTCGTCTGTGATATAAATGGATGTATGCCCGACATACGTATTAGAGGCTGCCATAGCTGATTTGGAATCAACTGCGTAAATATTTGCCTGGGCGGCCCGCGCGATATCTTTTTTTTCTGTAACATGGGGGCTGCCATTCTCCATAGGCCCATTCAGTTCATTCTGAGAGTTCATTCTGAGATGCCGCGAGCTTCCGTCGGTAGGAGTAATTTTATTCATGATTATTCTTTGATTATTGTCTATGAATGAGTCGAATACTTCATTGCCTTACCGTTCGCAACCTGGGGCAGTTTTCTTTCATCGGAGAAAATGGCAATGAAGGACACCTTCATTTATTTATTCCAATCAGACACGTAAGGTTTTCCCAGATGCGGCAATCATCCAATCGCTTCAGAATTCCGGCTATATCTTTATGCAGAATCTCCCCGGAAATTATCCATCAGGAGGAACAGCGATTACACCCCCCTGTTTATGAATAATTCCTGGGATATTATGTTGATTATTAATGCTCTATCATCTCAAGTTCCATCGAAAACCGTCCCATTGCTGTTCCCCATGTGCGAATATTGATGAGCTGTTTGGACCAATGATAAATGATGGTGCTTCCCTGTGGAAATACTGAAAGAACCGAATAGAACAAACATAAGCTCAATCAAGACAAATGGCAGATGCCAGTTGTGACCGGACAACCCCATACTTGCATAAAACATCGTATCGGAACAACTCGGCCCTTCATCTCAAGTCGTCCCATCGGAGCCTTGCCAGGTACGGACGTGCAGTGCTCCTTTAATGCTCATCCAGGAATATTCCACTTGAAAGGCGGACCGTGCAAACCCTTTAGAAAGCCATGTTCGGAAATCGTTCAAAACGGGACTGTCTCCGCATATAAAAACGCAAATCACGGACAAATAGTTATAATATGCTTGTAATAAGAATATAAAAAACATGTCCCTTCATTTCCGACTGTTTCAGGAGATATTATAAATCTTTCAACAAAAACACTATATGGAAGTGCCCGGACATCCTCCTCCGAATAAAAAAGACCAGACTTCACAATAATCTGAATATTTAACAGAGATAGAATGTCTTATCAATATGCGGACGACGCAGCCGAACCTTTCCGGTCGGAAAGACTCAACAAATGGCTCGAATTCCCGTGTTTCAAGACGTACTAGAAGAATATATGAATCCAGCACCAGCCCTTTCACTGGCAGAAAATGTGGCCAATAAAATCAAGCAAATGATTCTCAGCGGAAGCCTGGTCAACGTATTGCCCGGCGAGCGGGAACTGGGCAACAGATTATCCGTGGGCCGGGAGACGGTCAGAAAGGCATTGACCATTCTGGAGAAGGAAAACTGGATTGCCCCGGCACGAATCAAGGTGCCAAGACGTATTCTGAAAGCCGCCGCAGACAACATGGGGCCGGACGCCTCCTCCTTCCCCATCCAGGAAAAAAAGGCCACCATTGGCTTTCTGACGTCTCAGCCAATCAAAAGACTGGCGCAAAGCGTCCTGGTGGAAGTATATACCATCCTGAAAATTCTGGAGGAGGACGGAATCAGCGTGCGCATCTTTGAAGCCCCCTGGCTTCTGGGCAACAATCCGGACAAACGGCTTGCCAAGCTGGTGGGCAAATCGGAATGCGTCTGCTGGATTCTTCACCGTTCCTCGGAGCAATCCCAGCTCTGGTTCAAGACACACGGCATTCCCTGCATTGTCCGCGGGACTTCCTATCAAAGCAGCAACCTGCCCTATCTGGACCGCCACTGGGCCGCAACCACCCATCATGCGGCACGGCATTTGTGGAACAAGGGGCACAGAACCGTAGGGTTGTGCCTCCCTCCGGATCCTTTGAAAGGCCACCACCTGATGCAGAAAGGCTTCTTCGGTTTTTCGGAACAGGGCTGGAATCCCGTTCTGATTCCCACTCCCTTTGAAACCCCTGCTTTCTTCGAACACCTGACCAGGGCTTTCACGGAACACCCGGACATGTCCGCCCTGGTGGCTACGCGCGGCAACCAGATCATTCCCATCCTTTCCTACGTGGAGGCCCGCCAGTTGAGCATCCCCGGCCAGCTCAGCCTGGTAAGCCTGACGTATGAGCCTTTCATGGAACGGCTGTTTCCCGCCATTACCTATTACGAGGAAAATTCTACCAAAACGGTCCACAAGCTCATCCGGATGCTCCGTTCCCTGATCTCCGGCAAGCACCTCAAAAGCATCTCCGTCATTCCGGAACTCCATCCGGGGCAATCCGTCATCCAGCGTCCCGTCCCGGCATCCTCGTGACCGTCTTGCGTTGCTTTCGTTCCCGCAAAAAGCCGGGCAATTCAACGGACGTCCCCGTCGGCTATTGAAAAGAGAGAAAAGGCATCCGCCTTCCTTCCGCATACGGCGGCACATTCCCCGTATCCATCATGCTCCGCTTTCCGGGATCGGGGCATGAGGCAGCGCACGGAACGCTCTTATCCGTTTGTCTGCGACATCCTCCCTTGCCGAATGCTTTATCCCGCTCTGAAAAAGAAACGGAAAAATCCCGGCGGCCGCCATATCCCGCATTTTCCGGCATTCGGGGGAAAAACCCGGAGGCTGATAATGTTTGACATCCCTCCGGCGTGCGGATAGGGTCAAACTTGATTTTGTTCCCGGCGCGGAAACACGGCGGCGGAGGCGAAAACAGGCACCTCTCTCATCCAACATTCCTCCATGAACGCATTAAAAGGAGCATGCATCATCGGGCAGTCCGGCGGTCCTACCGCCGTTATCAACGCCAGCGCTTTGGGAGCCATTCAGACAGCCCTGCAATGCGAGCATGTTACGCGCGTGCTGGGGGCCGCCAACGGCATTGAAGGAGTGCTGAACGAACGCCTGTACGACATGGCCCTGGAGGACCCGGAAGAACTGGAATTGCTTAAATACACCCCCGCATCCGCCCTGGGCTCCTGCCGCTACAAAATGGCTGATCCCTCCGTGGACGATGCGGACTACCGCCGCCTTCTGGAAGTATTCCGCAAGTACGACGTGCGTTATTTTTTCTACAACGGCGGCAACGACTCCATGGACACCTGCAACAAGATTTCCAAATTCATGCAGCAGTCCGGGTATGAATGCCGCGTGATCGGCATCCCCAAGACCATTGACAACGACCTCTACGGCACGGACCACTGTCCGGGCTTCGGCTCCGCCGCCAAATTCATAGCCACTTCCTGCATGGAAGTGCACCAGGACTTGCGCGTGTACGACAAGGGTCGCGTCACCATCGTGGAAATCATGGGCCGCCATGCCGGCTGGCTGGCCGGGTCCGCGGCCCTGGCCACTTATGCCGGAGCCGGCCCCGACCTGGTTTACCTGCCGGAAGTTCCGTTCAACATGGAAGAATTCTGGCAGAACGTAAACGGCATTTACCGGAGCAAGGGAAGCTGCATGGTGGCCGTCTCTGAAGGGGTGCGGCACGCGGATGGCCGTTTCATCGCGGAATCAGGAGACAAGGACGTCTTTGGCCACACCCAGCTGGGCGGCCTGGGCGCCATGCTGGCGGAATCCGTCAAACGACAGACCGGGGCCAAGGTCCGGAGCATTGAACTCTCCCTGCTCCAGCGCTGCGCCTCCCACGTCGCTTCCAAAACGGACATTGACGAAGCCTACATGGCCGGAAAGGCCGCTGTGGAAGCGGCCGTGGCCGGGCAGACGGACAAAATGGTGGCTTTCGAGAGAAGCACGGAAAACGGGCAGTACGTCTGCAAGGCCAAGCTCATCGGCCTCACGGACGTAGCCAACGTGGAAAAACTGGTGCCGCGCGAATGGATCAATCCCCGCGGCAACGGAATGGAGCAGCCGTTCATCGACTATGTTCTTCCGCTCATCCAGGGGGAAACGTCCATGCGGAAGGAACACTCCCTTCCCCGTTTCGCGAAGCTCAAAAAAATCCAGGCGGAACCGGTCCGGAACTGACAATCTTCCCTTTCCTCCGGGTTTTTCCGTATAACGGAGGAATCCGGAACACATCCAGCCGTTCCGCACCCCGGAGCGGTCCCTTCCCCGTACCCCTTTTCCCGGAACCGGGCGCGGAGCCAGTTACAAAAGACACAATGCGCAAGCATCATCAGCCTCCATGCCTGACTACCTGTTTCAGCATTTTTATTCCACTCTGGCCATCATCGCGTTCCTGCTCGCCGCGCTGATTCTCCACCACTACAGCAAACGCGGCAGGGAATGGATTCCGGTCCGCGCCGCCCCTTCCGGCTGCCTGGCGTTCATCATCCTGCTTACGGTGCTGACCTTTCTCGTCTCATGCCTTTTTTCCGCCATCCGCACGGGGAAAACCTGGGAAGAAGCGGTTTTCATACTGGCACGGCTACTGGCCCTGGCGGGAGCCTTGGCCGTTATCTCCCGGCTGACTAACTACTACATGCACCGTGACGGCATCAAAGACACGCTGAATCCGGGAGAAAGCACGGCCAGACTGGCCTGCCGGCTCCGGAACAGGGGAATCTGCCTGTTTCTGATCATCGGCGTCATCATTTTCATCATTGACCTTTTCACGATCACCCTCCCGGTGCCGGAACTGCCTCCGGGCTCCGCGTTCCTGATATCCACGCCCATTCCCCTGCCGGAGGAAAACGCGCCGGAAATCCTCATTTCCTCACGCGTCACCAACAGGTTCTTTGGGGAAAGCGACTTCGACCTGGTCGTCCGGAACGCGAATGGACACAAGTACGTCTTCCCTTCCATCCTGATCAACCCGGGAGGAGGAAGCGCCATTACCATCTACAGGCTGCGGCCTGCCGGGGGCCGGAATGAAGGCAGTCTTCTCTTCACCAATGAAATCCAGATATGCCTGCTCAATCTGGCCACCATGCAGGTCAAAATGCTGAGAGGCCCTTCCTCCAACTATCCCTCTGCGGACCCGGAGGACCTGTACGGTCCGGACATTGAAAATCGACTGGAAATCATAGGCCTCTACCGCGGGCGCTCCTGCATGCCCGGAGTGGAACACACCCGGGAGACACGGGCCAGACTGCTGAAAAATCTCCACGAGGTGGAATAATGACCGGAACGTCCCAAAAGGATGATTGACACCTCCTCCCGGCCCCCCTTACTCTGCCGGAAGCCAAATTATCGACAGCCATGATCAAAATCACCGCCAAAAGCACCGTCAAAGCCGGAGCCAGGGACCAATTCATCGCTACCGCCAGGGAACTGGTGGAAAAAAGCCGCGCGGAAGCCGGCAATATATCCTACCACCTGTACGAGGACATGGACGATCCCTATATCCTGACTTTCATTGAAGAATGGAAGGACCAGGCGGCCGTGGACGTCCACGCGGATTCCGAACACTTCCAGCGCATCATCCCCCTGCTCAGCGACATGACGGAAGAAGCCATTGAGATTTCCCTGTACCGGGAAGTCCTGTAGGGGCCGGAAACGGGCAAGGCCCCGCATTTCCCCTCTTTTCCGGAAAAAGGAAACGCTCCGTCCCTTTGCAGGAGACGGAGCGCCGGAGCTTCGCATAAGTTTACCGTCAGAACGCGAAGCATCCACACCCGGAGCCCCAGAAATCGGAGTATTTGGGACGGGAGGCATTGGCCATCCCCTCCATCAGCATGAAAGCGGAATGCATGCAGCCATGTTCATGGCAATGGCAGGAATGCTGATGTTCCTGCTGGAAGGGTACGCCCGCGCGGGCCGCCTTTTTCGGGTGCAGAGGCGCGCCGTAACCGCCGAATACCGCAATCGGCGACCACTCCGGCAGCACCGGAATGGGTTCCGGGTCCAGATCCTTGAACGGACCCGTGGCGTAAACGATCTTGCCGTCCATGATGGTCAGCACGGACTCGATCTTCTTGATATCTTCCTCCGGAACGGTGAAATAATCCTCGCTTAGAACGACCATGTCCGCAAGCTGCCCGGGGGCAATGGCTCCCTTCTTGCCCGTTTCCGAGGAAAACCAGGTACTGCCCTGAGTGTACAGGCGCAGAGCCTCCTCGCGGGAAAGGCAATCTTCCTCCCGGTACATGCGCGCGCCGCCCACGGTCTTCCCGGTGGTCAGCCAGTACAGGGACACCCAGGGATTGTAGCTGGCCACACGGGTGGCATCGGTTCCGGCTCCCACGGGAATGCCCATTTCCAGCATCCTCCGGACGGGGGGAGTATGTTCCGCCGCTTCCTTCCCGTAGCGGTCCATGAAATATTCGCCCTGGTAGGCCATGCGGCATTGCACGGCAATGCCCCCGCCCAGCGCCTTCACACGTTCCAGGTTCTTTTCGTCGATGGTCTCGCAGTGGTCGAAGAACCAGTGCAGCCCTTCAAAGGGAATCTCCCGGTTCACCTCCTCATACACATCCAGAAAGCGGGAAATGCTCTCATTATAGGTGGCGTGGAGGCGGAACGGCCATTTATTGGCGGCCAGCAGGCTGACTACGCCCTTCAATTCGGACTCCATATCTGCGGGAAGGTCCGGCCTGGGTTCCAGAAAGTCTTCAAAATCCGCGGCGGAAAAAACGAGCATTTCGCCCGCGCCGTTGCAGCGGTAATAATCGTCCCCTTCCCCGGGTTCCGTCATCTTGATCCACTTGGCAAAATCTTCCTTCTCTTCCTTGGGCCTCTGGGTGAACAAATTGTAGGCAATGCGCACGGTCATTTCCCCGCGCTTGTGCAATTCTTCAATCACCTCGTAATCCTCCGGATAATTCTGGTAGCCGCCTCCCGCGTCAATGATGCTGGTCAATCCCAGACGGTTGAGTTCCCTCATGAAATGGCGGGTGGAATTGATCTGGTGCTCCACGGGCAGCTTGGGTCCCTTGGCCAGCGTGGCGTAAAGAATGGTGGCATTCGGCCGGGCAATCAGCAGGCCCGTCGGGTTGCCGTCGCTGTCGTGCTGGATTTCTCCGGCGGGAGGGTTGGGCGTATCCTTCGTGTACCCGCAGGCCCGCAGGGCGGCCTTGTTGAGCATGGCGCGGCAGTACAGGTGCAGGACAAACACGGGCGTATCCGGAGCCACTTCATTGATCTCCTCCAGCGTGGGCATGCGGCGTTCGGCAAACTGGAACTCGCTCCAGCCGCCTACCACGCGCACCCATTGGCCGGGAGGGGTTCTTCTGGCCTGCTCCTTGAGCATGCGGAGGGCGTCCGCCAGGGAGGGCACGCCGTCCCAGCGCAGTTCCATGTTGTAATTAAGGCCGCCGCGGATGACGTGGAGGTGGGAATCGTTCAGGCCGGGAATAACTGTTCTTTTCCCGGCGTCTATGGCCTGGGTATCCGGCCCCTTGTATTTGGCGATGTCTTCGTCGGAACCGACAGCCAGAATTTTTCCATCCTTCACGGCAACGGCTTCGGCCATGGTGCCGCGTTCATCCAGCGTTGCTATCTTGCCGTTTGAGATCATCAAATCGGCGTAAACTTTTTCATTATTTTTCACTATTTTCATTATGGTTAGGGATTGTCTCCGCAGCCGGGCTGAAAAGCCAGGAAGACAGCATGCGGCTGATCAGCGGCATGAACACCCAGGTCAGCAGAGCCACCACGCAGGCATTGAAGAAGAGAAAGGAAAGCCATGCGGGCAGGCTGTGAATCAGGTCTCCCACAGTAATATTCAAAAGAAAAATGACGACGCACACCCCCAGATAGGTGGCCACTGCCGTCTTGTAACGCGGAGGCGTCTTCATGGGGCTGCCCGGCTGGTTCAGCCAGGCGTCCAGCCCATTCATCTCCTGCATGTCCGGTTCGCCTTCCGTATGGGCCCCCAGCAACTTCATCCAGCGTTCATACTCAGGGGAGGAAACCAGGGCCTTTCTGGCGGCGGCATTGGCAAAACGGTCCACCACCACATATTCCCCGTTCCCGTCGTTCGGCCTCAAGACGCTGATGCCCACATGCCCGGGACAACCCAGTACAAAATTGACAAAATCCCTCATGGCATGCTCAAACTGGGCTTCATGGCCCGGCAGAATGTGCCGGCGCACGACTACAGTCACTTCATCGGAAGGGTCCATGGCCTTCATGCAGTGTTCAGTGTTTCCGGAGCTTCCTCCGGCGGAAAGCCCGCAAACACGGACTTTCCGGCAGGGGAATGCTCCTGGATCAATTAATGATCATGCTTCACCACCTGCGGGGACACCGCAGACTGGGGAGCGTGGTGAATCATCGTGTAGGCGTATTCCACGCCCACGCCGTAGGCTCCGCCCTGCTGCTTGAGCAGATTCATCAGGGCATCGTAATGTTCCTTGTTCTTCCAGTCGCGCTGGAATTCCAGAATGGCGGCAATAGTCGTCAGCCGGGTTCCGCCCGCCTGGGTAATGCGGGAAAGGGCGGCCTTCTGGGCATCACGGGAGGTGGCGCCGCAGCAGTCTTCCACCACGTAAATGTTGTATCCGTCGCCCATCATTTCAATGGCCGGCCAGGTGACGCACACTTCCGTCCAAAGACCGGTAAGCAGGATATTCTTGCGTCCCGTCGCCTTGATGGCCTTGCGGAACTCGTCGGAATCCCAGGAATTCATGGAGGTGCGTTCAATCACGTGCTGGCCGGGGAACACGTCCAGCAGCTGCGGCCAGACATACCCGGAAAAGCTTTCCGTTTCCACGGCGGTGATGATGGTGGGCACCTGGAACAATTTGGAAGCCTTGGCCAGCAGGGTAACGTTGTTGATCAGGTCCGCCCGGTTGATGCTGGCTACGCCAAAGGTCATCTGGGGCTGATGGTCAATGAATACCACGGCAGTATCTTCCGGGGTGTAAAGCTGATGATAGTGTGACGACATGAATGACATCCTATGATTCTCCTATATCTATATTGATGGTTGTATCCGGGATTCAAACGGTCTTTTTAAACTGCATCCCTTGCCAGTTGGAGAAAGGATTTGGCACATTTGTTGATTTCATGCCGGAGGGTGACGCAGGAACAAATCCGGGAAAAACAGCAACTCATGATCCGCAAGCGCCTTCCGTCCGTGTCATGCCACGGCGGAAAAAACGCTCAAAAACACCTCCCCGGAATCCCCGTCAAAAAGAGAATTCCCGGATCATCGCACTGCGGGAACAGCGGAGAAACCATGCCTCTGCCGCCCCCTCCGGCGGCCCTAGCGGGTTTCCCCGTAATTGATGCCCCGTGCATCCAGAATCTCCACATACCTCTTCAGGCGCCTCAGGAAATCCGGGTAATTCTTGTCTTCCTTCCGGCTCCATCCCGTCTCCGCATAAGCGGCTATGCGCGGGAACACACGCCGTTCCAGCTTGTCCGCATCCGGAATCCATTCCGTCCACACCTGGCATCCCAGCCCCAGGACCTGGTCATGATACCTGGGCTTTAATCCGGGGAAAACGGGCTCAAAGGAATAGGACTTGGACAGAGGCAGCTTCTGCTCGTCCTTGTTGATGTAGGTCATGTGGGAGGTGGAATTGACCACCTGGTGGCCGTCCTCGATCGCCTTGGTGGCGATCTTGTCGGACCCGTACCAGAAATGGATGATCGCCTTTCCATCCAGACGTCCCAGGGCAGCTCCCTGGCCCCCGTCATGGTGAACGTCGGTACCCAGGATTTCATTCCAGCCGATCGTCCTCACCCCTTTTTTGGCGAGCATCCCGGAAATGCGGTTCGTAAACATAATCTGGAGGTCCGGGAACGTCTTGATGCCCTTCTTCTTCATGAACGCCTCAATATGGGGAACACCCTCCCAGTACTTTTTGTAGCGCACTTCGTCGCCGCCAATGTGGATGATTCCCCCCGGAAAGAGGGAGGCCAGCTCCGTCATCACGTCCCCGATGAACTGGTAGGTGCGCTCGCTGGTGGGGTCAAAGGCCGCTCCGTCGTTGAAGCTGACGGGAATCTCCGGCAGGGGGCGAGCGGAAAGCTTCAGTTCCGGGTAGGAGACGATGGCCGCGGCGGAATGGCCGGGCACGTCTATCTCCGGCACAATGGTGATATTGCGCTCCGCCGCATAGCGCACAATGCGCCTGATCTGCTCCTGCGTATAAAATCCTTCATGGGGCTTGCCGGCATACTTGCCGCTCCCCCAGGTCTCCACTTCCGTATCCTTCCTTTTGCTGCCCACGGACGTCAATTTGGGGTACTTTTTAATCTGGATGCGCCATCCCGCATCATCGGACAAATGCCAGTGCAGAACGTTCATCTTCAGCAGCCCCATCTGGTCGATCAGCTTCCTGACCTCTTCCTCTCCGAAAAAATGCCGCGCCTCATCCAGCATGAAGGCCCGCCATGAAAACCGGGGGTAATCCAGCATGGAAAACGGCTTCTCCGCCACTTTCCAGGCCACGGCGGACTTGTCCGCGCTGCTCTGGAAAAAGGCTGGCGGGAGCATCTGCGCCAGGCTCTGCCCGGCATAATAGACGCCTCTGGGGGAAGCGGCGCGGATGGAAATCAGTCCGGGCTTTACTTCCAGCCTGTAGGCCTCCGGCCCGTACTGCTTCAGGGAGGCATCCTTCTCAATGCGGATGGCATTAGTTCCACCCGGCCCATCCAAAGCAAGCCCGGTTCCCTGTGCTAAAAACTGCTGGAGAAAACGGGCCTGCTTCTGGAATCCGGGGTCCTTCTCCCGGCAGACGACGCGGCTTCCGGCATCCAGAACGATGCCTCCCTCCGGCCCCGTTTCTCCATACTTCACGGAAACGGGCCGGGGAATGATCTGCTCCTGCCCCTGCGCGGCCATGCAGGCCGCGCCGGAAAGCATCAGCACGAAAAAGGGGCGGAAAAAGCGCATCATGGCAGCCATGATACACACTTTCCCCTCCATGTCTTTCTCTTTTCCTGCGTCCAGGCACAAAAACCCTTTCCGGACAGTTCCCATGACACGCCGGCACCGACAAACAGCAACCGTGCCGCCATCCCTCCCTTGCCTTTCCCCTCCGGGCGGCGTACGATGGGCACCATGAAAAAAGATGAAGCCCCCAGCCTGTTCGCCGCCTTTGCGGACCGTCCCCTGGCGGACCGCCTGAGACCGTCCGCACTGGCTGAAATCGTGGGGCAGGACCATCTTCTGGGGGAAGACGGCCCCATACGGCGCATGGCGGACTCCGGCAAACTGACCAGCTTCGTCCTGTGGGGGCCGCCCGGCTGCGGAAAAACCACGCTGGCGCGCATTCTGGCCACGCGCACGTCCATGCACTTCGTGGCGCTCTCCGCCGTCTTCTCCGGCATGGCGGACCTCCGGAAAGCCTTTGACGAGGCGGCCAAACGCCGGGAATACGGGGAAGGCACCCTCCTGTTCGTGGATGAAATACACCGCTTCAACCGCGCCCAGCAGGACGGCTTCCTCCCCTATGTGGAAAACGGCACCGTCACGCTGGTGGGCGCTACCACGGAAAACCCCTCCTTTGAACTCAACAGCGCCCTGCTCTCGCGCTGCAAGGTCTTCGTCATGCACGCTCTGGACGCCGCAGCGCTGGACAGCATCATTGAACGGGCGGAATCCCTCCTCCAGCGGAAGCTGCCGCTCACTCCGGAAGCCCGCGCCACCCTGGTGGACCTGGCGGACGGCGACGGCCGCTACCTTATCAACCTGATGGAAAGCGTCTTTGACCTGTGCAGGCCGGACGACGTCCTGGACACGGAGGCCCTGCTGAAAATCGTCCAGCAGCGCGCCCCGGTGTACGACAAGGACAGGGAAGGCCACTACAACCTGATCAGCGCCCTGCACAAATCCCTGCGCGGTTCGGACACGGACGCGGCCCTGTACTGGGCCGCCCGCATGCTCCAGGGCGGGGAGGACCCTCTCTACCTGCTGCGCCGCCTGACCCGCTTTGCGATGGAAGACATCAGCCTGGCGGACCCCGCTGCGCTCCAGATGGCGATCGCCGCGTGGGACACGTACGAACGGCTGGGCTCTCCGGAAGGGGAGCTGGCCATTGCGGAACTGGTCATCTACCTGGGGTGCGCCCCCAAGTCCAACAGTGCCTACACTGCATGGGGAGCCGCTCAAAAAGCCGCCAGGGAACACGGCTCACTGATGCCGCCCGCGCACATCCTGAACGCCCCCACCAGGCTGATGAAGGAACTGGGATACGGAAAGGACTACGCCTACGACCACGATGCGCCGGACGCCTTTTCCGGACAGAACTACTTTCCGGACAAGATGCCCCGCCGCCAGTTCTACAAGCCGCCGGAACGGGGCTTTGAGCGGGAAATCAACAAGCGGCTGGCGTACTGGGACAAGCTGCGCCGCCAGCGGGCGGAAGAGGATTCCGGCGGCTCCGGAACGCGGAGAAGCCGGAAAAAGCCTCCCGCTCCGGAGGAACGGGAGCCCTCATGAGGCATCCGCCGGCCATACGGCCACTTCCGCAATCCCCTGCCCCGGCGACAGCCGGATGCGGACATACCTAGCTCCGGCGTCCTCCGGACACGCTGCGGTCAGCCCCGTCCCATCCTTGTTCAGAACGGTTTTGACGTCCTTCCAGGTGTTGCCGTCCCTGCTGACCTGCACCACGGGGGGCTGCCCCTTCCAGTTTCCGGCGGCCTTCGCCTCCACCCGGTCCAGGCGGAATTCAAACTCCATGTCCAGCTGCCACCACGGCTCCTTGTCATCCGCGGACGGCTTCCATGCGGAAGCGGCGTCCCCGTCGGACGCCTTCATCGCGTCCTGGACATTGGATGAAGCGGAACAGGGCCTCAATGCCGCCAGATTGGCTTTTTCCCCGGTTCCGGACTGGCCGTACCGCGCCAGCTGGGCGTCCCTTTCCTGTGCGGTGAAACGCTTGTAGGGCCTGTCGCCCGTTTCCGCGCTCCTGCCCGCCGCGTACGCCGGGGCCTTCCGGGAAACGATTTGGAGGTTGTCCCCCTTCAATCCGGGGGAAGATGCCTTGATGACCGTTTTTCCGGCATAATAGGACCGGAACTCAATGGCCGCGCAGCCGTCAATGAGGTCAATGTCCGTTCCGGGCGTGAACGTGATGCTCTTGCCAGTGGGGAACTCCCCGGGGCCGGACTCCACCGTGAGCGTCACCGGAACGGCATTGGCTATCTGCCTCCCGGAAGCGTCCGCCACCTTCACGGTCACGTGCACGTCGTCCGTGCCGTCCGCCGGGCTGATCACCTTCTTGTCCGCGGACAGCTTCACCAGCGCGGGCGTTCCCTTCACAGGCCATTCCGGCGGGGGAATGCGTTTGAACTCATTCCTGTACCAGTACCAGGCGCGCTTGGGGATGCGGAAATAATCCACAATGCCCATGCGGCCGCCGGAAGGCCAGATGCTGCCGTGGTCAAACCCGCACCAAACCGCCTCGCCGATGCGCCAGGGATAGCGGACGCCGGCGTCCTTGTCCTTCTTCATGTCCCCCCAGCCCGGCGCGTACGCTCCCGGCCTCTTGCAGCTCACGGAACCGTATTCCGTCACCATGCTGGGCCTTCCGGGCGTCTTCACGCGTGAGCCGTCCCCGTTGAAAGCGGCCAGGTCCCCCAGTTTGTCAAAATTCCCGCGCTGGCCTCCCCCCGCGCACACGGGGCGCGTCGGGTCCAGCTCCTTCACCAGCGCGATGAGTCTGGAGCACAGTTCCCTGGACTCCTGCGCATGTTGGGTGAAAAACGGCTCGTTGCTGATGCTCCAGATGACGATGGAAGGATGGTTCCGGAATTGCAGCACCATTTCCCTCACCTGGCGCATGCAGCTTTCCTCAAAAGCGGCCCGGTCCTTTTCATCGGAGGGATAGGCGTCGCAATTCCAGTAGCGGTTGTCCTTCTTAAACCCGCCCATGCCCCAGAAAATGCCTTCATTCAGCATGCACATGCCTTCCCGGTCGCAGGCGTCCAGAAAAGCCTGGGAATGGGGATAATGGGAGCCGCGGATGAAATTGAACCCGGCGTTCTTCATCAGCAGCACGTCACGGCGCGCCCCGGCATCCGTCACGGCATCCCCCCACCCGGCATGGTCCTGGTGCACATTGGCCCCTTGCAGATAAACGGGCTTCCCGTTAATCAGCATCCCCTTGTCCGCCGTCAGCTCCAGAGAGCGGAAACCCAGGGGACTTTCAGTCCGGTCCAGCGTCTTCCCCTTCTCGTCCACCAGCTCCGTCGTCACGCGGTACATGTTGGGCGCTGCCGGACTCCATAATTTGGGAGCGGCCAGCGGAGGCAGGTCCGTCTGAATGCGGTCCGCCCCTCCCGCAGCCAGCTTCACGGGCTTCTCTCCGCGCAAAACCACACGACCGCCCTTCTCCTCGCGCACGGTGTGGCGCACGGAAAACTTCTTCATTTCCACGGACTCATTCTTCACCTCCGTCAGGATGCACACCTTCCCGCGGGAGGGCGTCACTTCCGGCGTCTGCACCCACACGCCGTGGGCCGGAATATGCACGGGGGAACACACGTGCAGATGCACGTTCCGGTACAGGCCGCCGGAAAAAGTATGTTCCCCGGCCCGCGGGGCGATGCGGGGATTCCAGCGGTTGTCCACGCGCACTTCCACCCAATTCTCTCCAGGCTTCAGGAAAGGCGTCAAATCCGTCCGGAACGCCGTATACCCCCCTTCATGCCTTTCTGCCGCCTTCCCGTTCACCGTCACCTCCGCCACCTGGAAGGCTGCGCCGCAATCCAGAAAAACCTTCTGCCCCAGCCATTCCTCCGGCACAACGAGTTTCTTGCGGTAGGAACCGCGCCCCGTGTAAAAGGAGTCGGACATGAAATAGGGCAGGCTGAACGTATGGGGCAGATGCGCCGTCTGCCAGCCGCTCTTTCCGGGGTCGTCTTCCAGCCGGAACTCCCAGCCGCGGTTCCAGACCATCCTCTTGCAGGGGGAGGAAGCTTCCCCAGCGGTAGAAACGCCTGTTTCCGCACCAGCCGCGGAGAGGCTCAGAACGGCGGCGCCCAGCATGCAGGCAACAATCTTGAACATGTGTATGCTACCACTCCCCTGTGCTCTTTCTTTCAATCAAAAAACATTTCCGCGCCTTGAAGCGTCCACAACAACCAGCCGTGCACCCCTTCCGGGCTGCACGGCTGGAAAAAGCCTTCATTCGGGAAAAAGGCGCTCCCGCGGATCCATTACTGGGTGATGATATTCAGTTCCGCCACGGTGGCGCTCTGCTCACCGCCCTTCACCGGGGACCGGGCATCCAGCTTGAAATAGCGGGCCTCCACAGGCTTGCCGAAGTCGATGCGCTGAACCGCGGGGTCCTTCCTGATATAATGGTACGTGAACTGGCCTTTCTTCACTTCCTTCCAGTTCTGGCCGTCATCGGAAACGGAGAACGTGTACTGGCTGATGAGGCCCTTGTCCTTGTCCATTCTGGGCGTGTAGATGAACCCCGTGAATTTCATCCTGGTTCCCATGTCCACGGCAATGGAATGGGGGAAGCCCGGGAGGCCGTTCGTGTACGACGTGTGCCAGTAGGTATCCGGATTCCCGTCAATGGCGAAGTGGGCAAACCCGGTATCCGGTTCTTCCGAGGAAGCACTCAGAATCTTCCATTCGCCCTGCCCCTTGACGAGGGGAAATTTCCGCTCGCCGGGAGACGTGGGAGGCACCTTGCCGGACTTCCCGGCGGCGGCCCAGGCCCTGACTTCCCCTTCGGGAAGCTTGAAGGGCTTCCGGTACGTTTTCTCCGGCCCCTTGTTGACGGAATACTTCATCTCCGCTCCGGGCGTGGAGGAAACCAGGCTGACCATGCCGTCCCCGTCCCGTTCAATCACGGGGGAATGGGGCACGCCCAGGCCCGCGCGCGCCAGGTTCAGCAGGGCGGATGTGGGGGCCAGCACAAAACCCAGGGGGGTGGCCTCGCTCAGCGTCTGGTACTTTGCCAGGGGGCGCGGCCCGCAGGAGGAACCGCCCAGCCCCATCTGGAAGGCGTCCAGATTCACGATCACCTTGTCCTTCTCCGGCAGCCTGTCCAGGCTTTTGGCGTTGTTGAGCTCCTTAGGCGTATAGCGCAGGACGGACACCTCCAGCGGAGCCCTGGGAGAGGCGGAACCCACCCATAGCGCGGGAGCCGCCTTGGGTTTGGACAGGGCCACCCAGTCCGTCTCCATGCGGTTGCCCATGTCCTGGGGCCGGGAATAGGCAAAAAACATGTCGTCCACGGAAGTGCGGAAGACGTCCTTCCAGCAGCTCGTGCGGCGGTCCCGGTAATTGTCCCACGGCCCCAGTCCCAGGTACTCCACCTGGTCATAGGCGGCAGGAATCCCGAAAGTGACGCCCAGCCGCAGAAGCTCTTCCCCTTTGGCGGAGGGATACATTCTGACGGAGGCATTGATGATGCCGTTGCCGAACACCGTCCAGGCAACCTCCCCGGAGAAGGAAAGGTCGGAGCCTTTCGTCCGGAATTGCGCCGTGATGCGGGCCACGCCGGGGGAAATGACGGCGGCCTTCACGTCGGAATACTCCGCCTTCATGTTCTGCATCTTCATCTTCCCTTCCACCTTGCCCCTGATCCAGGCGTCGTTATCCACCGGGGAACGGTACGCCTGGAGCGCCACCGGACAGCCGGGCAGAATCAGGTCCTGGCTGCCGTACCGGAGGGCGGAAAGCATCCCGTCCTTGAAGGAGGCGGAAAAGCCCTTCCCCTGCACCACCACGGGATCGCCCTGGCGCACGGAGACGGCGGGAAGAACCGCCGGAGCCTTCACGGAGGCCTCCTTCTCCACGGTCGCCGGGAACCACTCGTAAGCTTCGCACTCGTCCGCCACATGTTCCAGTTGTTTGGCTGAAAGCTCCTTCACGTCTTCCGGCAGCTTGAACCGGGCGTCCGCCAGAACCATCAGGGAACCCGTCTGCATGGCGGCGGAAGGCAGTTTCACCGTCACGGACTTGCCGGGAGCTATTTCCGGCAACGCCATGCGCTCCACGGCATGATTGCCGCCGGGCGCGAGGGACACCAGGTAAAGCGCATACCCCTTCAACGGCTTGTGGAAATACTTGTTCAGCACGGTCAGCGAGCCGTCCTTGCGGACAAAGGCCATGTACTGGTACACCTTCTTCACCTCCTTCGTCTTGGCCGTGGTGTTCCGGTTGCCCAGGATAATGCCGTTGTCGCAGAAATTGGCCTGGTTGGGCCTGTCCCCGAACATGCCGCCGTAAGCCTGCGTCACGCCCTTGAAGGGCGCGGGCTTGTAAATCCCGTTTCCGGCAGGGTTGGCGCGGAGGGACTGGTCCACAAAATCCCAGATGGCCCCGCCCACCATGCGCGGGGAGGACTCAAAGGCTTCCATGTACTCCTTGAAATTGCCCAGGGCATTCCCCATGGAATGGGCGTATTCGCACACGAAGAAGGGGCGGGAGGTCTTCTGCTTCCCCCAGTTTTCCACCCGGTCCACGGGCGGATACATGGCGGAATCCATATCCACGGCCTTGTGGCCGTGCGGGAATTCGCAGTAATGGAGGGGGCGCGTATCGTCATAGGCCCTGATGGCTTCCGAGGCCGCCACGAAGTTGGGGCCGTTGCCGGACTCGTTGCCCAGGGACCAGAAGACGATGGAGGGATGGTTCTTGGAGCGGTGAACCATGCTCATGTTGCGCTCCACGTGCGCCTTCTTCCAGGAGGGTTTTCTGGAAATGTCCATGCCGCTGTTGCGGATTCCGTGGGCCTCGCAGTTGGCTTCATCCATCACGTACAGGCCGTAGCGGTCGCACAGGTCGTAGAAATAGGGGTGGTTGGGATAGTGGGAACAGCGCACGGTGTTGATGTTGTGCGCCTTGATGATCTGTACGTCCTTCTCCATCACCTCCCGCGGAATGGCGCGGCCATAGTCCGGATGGGATTCATGGCGGTTGACCCCCTTGAACTTGACGGCCTTGCCGTTGACCAGCACGGCTCCGTCGTCAGCGATTTCCACGGTGCGGAATCCGATGTTGACGGAACGGGAATCCTTGCCGTTCAGGGAATAGGTCACCCTGTACAGGTTGGGCGTTTCCGCCGTCCACGGCTTCACGCCGGGATATTCCTTTTTCAGGGAAACCTGCACTTCCCCTCCGGCGGGAATGGCAGGCACCGTGAGCGTACCGGAATCCAGCCTGCCCTTGTTGTCCGTCTTCACGCTGCCGGAACCGCTTTTGCCTTCCCAGTTCAGATTGGTGGAAACCCCGTCGATGGAATATTCCAGCTTCATCCCGGCGGGAATGTCCTTTTTCCCGGAATTGCGGATGGTGAAGGTTCCGTCCAAGGCGCCCGTGGTGTAATTCTTCTTGTCCAGCCCGGCTTTCAAGAACAGGTCGCGCACGTGCACCTGCGGCTGGGCGAACAGGGTCACGTCCCGGAAGATGCCGGAAAGGCGCAGAAAATCCTGGTCCTCCAGATAGGAGCCGTCGCTCCAGCGGTACACCTCCACGGCAATCGTGTTCCTGCCCGGCTTCACGTAGGGAGTAAGGTTGAACTCGGCACCGGTATAGGAATCCTCGGAATAGCCGACTTTGCGGCCATTCACCCACACGTAAAAGGCAGACTCCACTCCGTCAAACCGAATCATCACCTGCTCTCCCTTCCAGGAGGCGGGAAGGTTGAAATCCCGGCGGTAGGAGCCTACGGAATTGCGCTCCTTGTATGCCGGCCAGTTCTTGGGCGGTTCCCCCATCACTTTGGGCGGATTCGCCTTGAAAGGATACGGAACGTTCGTGTAAATGGCCGTTCCATAGCCCGCAAGCTGCCAATTGGAAGGCACCTTGATCGTATCCCATCCGGAAACGGAATAGGAAGGCTTGAAGAAATCGGCGGGCCTTTTGTCCGGCGTCATGGAAAACTTGAACTTCCAGTCGCCGTTCAGGCTCAGCGTTTTGTCTGCCGCCGGGAGAACGGAGGCACGGGGAGCCTCCTTGTTGATTCCCGTCACCTCTTCATTTTCCCACTCCGGGGCCTCCCCCAGCAGGGGAAGGGCCGGGGCCAGGCACATCATGGAAAACAGGAATGCTCGTGCCGTCTTCATTTCGGGTTGGGTGCTGAATGGTTACTTATACTTGTTGATGGACGGGTCCTGATAGCGCTCGCCCCCCTTCTTCCCATCCTCTCCGGAAAGCTTCAAGGTCCATTTGCAGGAATCCGTATACGTTTTCCCGCCCACGGAGGCCGTGGCCGTGATGGTGTTGACGCCGGGCTTGAGAGTTACTTCAGGCCAGACGGCGCGCTTCAATTCATCCGGCTTGACGCTTCCCACGGCCTTCCCGTTGACGGCCAGCTTCACCATGGGGGCATTGCTGTAAACCTTCACGGGCACCGTCTTTCCCGTGCGCTCCGCAAACCTGCGGGACGTAATGTACACGGTCGGCTGCGGGCTCCAATTGGCCCTGTAGAAGAAATAGGCGTCCTTGGGCGTCTTGCGGTCATAGGTCACCAGTCCCTTGTCGTTGATGCCGGGGCTTTCTCCCTCAAAGCGGGAGGCGGAACCGAAGTCAAACATGTTCCAGACGAAGGAGCCCCACACCTCGGGCCTCTCCCTGATGCACTTGTAATTGATCTCATGCGCCTGGGACTGCCATTCCTCCGGATGCCAGAATCCCGTGGGGGACGGCCTCTTTGCCGGATTCTCATGCATGCCCGTGCTGGCGCCATGGCCGTACTCGCTGACGGCGATGCCCATCTTGCCGCCGTAGTCGCGGATGTAGCCGTTCAGGTTGCCCTTCATGGTTTCAGGGCCGCCCCCGTACCACCCGGGATAGGTATTGAACGCGATGTGGTCCGGAATATTGTTCAGCTTCCTGCGGCCCGCCTGGTTGCTGGCCCCTACCGTCATGCGGGAGGGGTCCGTCTCTTTCACGAACTTGTTCAGCTCCGTCAATTCGGCCTCCATGTCCACCCCTTTGGAGGAAGCCTCCGGCTGGTGGCCTATCTCATTGAAAATGCCCCACATGCAGATGGATGGATGGTTCCAGTTCTGGTAAATCATCTCCCGGGCCTGGAGGCGGTTATTCTCCCGGAACTCCGGCGTATCACGCACCAGGTTGACGTTGGGCACCTCGGACCAGACGACCAGCCCCGTCTTGTCGCACAGGTCGTAAACGTTGCTGGAGGCGGGATAGTGGCCCGTTCTCAAACCGTCCGCCCCCATATCCGCAATCAGCCTGATATCCCGCTCCTCATCCTCCGGGGAGAGCGCCCAGCCCTTCCCCTTCATATCCTGGTGGCGGCTGACTCCCTTGATCTGCATGGGTTTTCCGTTCAGGACAAACCCCTCCTTGGGATTGACGGAAACGGTCCTCAGCCCCAGCGGCTGCACCATTTCATCCGTCTGGCCGTCCGCCGTCCTGACGGAGGTCTTCACCTGGTAGAGGTAGGGATTCCTGACACCGTTCCAGAGCACGGGATTGGGAATCGCCAGTGTTACGGGAACTTCCAGATTCTTCTTTTCCCCGGCGGCGGCCTTCACCGTCTTTCCGGCTACCTTCCTGCCCTTCATGTCCAGAATTTCCACGGCCACATCCACGTCCCCCGCCTTCCCGTCCGAATTGAGAAGGGTCTTCACCTCCACTTCCGCTTTGGATTTGTCCAGAGACTTCGTGGTAATGAAAACGCCGGGAGAGGCGTAAAAGAGGGGGTCAATGCAGACGCCGTCCGTCTCAATCAGTTCAATGGGCCGGTACAGTCCGCCGAACATGGAAAAATCCCCGCGCTGGGGCGCGATGTGGTCCCGCTGCGTATTGTCCACCAGCACGGAAACCGTATTGGCGCCTTTTTTCAGGAGAGGGGTGATTTCATAGCAAAATGCGGTGAATGCTCCCTCATGCCTGCCGGCAGGCTTCCCGTTGACGGAAACCTCGGAAACGATGCTGGCGCCCCCGCCGCGGATGAAATACCTCTTGCCCGGCTTGGGAGCCACCGGAAGAGTACGGGTATAAACGGCGGGGCCGCGCCGGTAAACGTCGCTGTTGACGGACTTGGCGTCTCCGCGCTTCCCTTTCACCCCGTCCGCGGCATCCGACGCATTCCAGGTATGCGGCACGGTTACTTTTTCAGAAGGGCCTCCGTCAAAACGGTAATCCCAGGAACCGGTCAGGGGATACACTTCACGCGCATCCGCCATTGCCAGGAGAGAACCCAGAGCGCAGCACAGCCCTGCGCATGGCACAGTGAGAGAATGAATTCGGATAACCATGGTATGGATAATGAGTTTACTGCATACGTTCTCTGCCGTCAATATCTTTCATGATACCGGGCCGGCATTCCGCCAGGGGACGCTTTTTACCGGAATAAGCGTTCCGGCGGCTTTACGCACGGAATTAAGGAAGGCCGCCGGCTTCCAACATTTTTCCCACTGCTTTTCTGGAACCTTGATTTTTCCGATCGGATCAAAGAAATCGGAAGTAACAACATAACCTTGTTGGTTACGCGTTTTCCGATAGAAAACATAATTTTTCTTTACTATAAGGAATGCCTTTTTCGTTAAACCCGTGTTTGTGACAACACGTGAACCAATATGAGAAAAACACCGAAAACGAATAAATTGCGATATGTTGGAGCCGCGCTCCTGGAGGATGAATCCGTTACTCTGATTCAGGCAGCCAGGCTGGTACTGGAAATCAAGGAGGCCCTGGGTGACGAAATTTGCACTATCAACAGATGCCGGGAAGTCGTTTCCCTGGGGCTGAACGCCATCAAGAACAAGCACCATACGGTTAGCTTCGGGACGGCAGCGGTGGAATGCCTGCGTTCCAAAAGCCACCGCAGGCCCCGCACGCTGACGGACATCAGGAGCATCATCCAGAAGCTCAAGAAAAGCAATCCGGAACTGGAACAGACGCCCCTGCGGAACATCAGCGTGGAGGACTGCCAGAGCATCCTGATGAATACCTTCACCACCTCCCGCCAGAGGCACAAGGCAAGACTGATCCTGAGCGGCATCTTTTCCTTCTCCGTCAAACGCGGCTGGTGCGACGAAAACCCGATCTTGAGGGTGGACACGCCGTTCCTGAAGGAGCAGGAAATTCCCGCCCTGACGCTGAAGGAAGTGACACTCCTGCTCAAGACATGCATGGACGAATTCAACGGAACCTGCGTTGCCGGCGCGGCCCTGATGATTTTTGCGGGCATCCGGCCGCAGGAAGTGGAGCGCCTGCTCTGGGAAAACATCGCCATCCGGGACGGCTGCGTGATCCTGAATTCCAAACATACCAAGACGGGCGGCGCGCGCCACGTCACCATTCTGCCCGTGCTGGCCAAATGGCTCAAATTCTGCCGCGACAGGACAAAGCCGGGCCCGCTCACGCCCATCTGCCCGAAGGGATGGACGATCAAATGGCGCAAAATCCGGAGAAGAGCGGGATGGGGCAGCAGAAAAAGATCATGGGTGCCGGACTGCCTGCGGCATACCTACGCCAGCTATCACGCCAAGCATTTCAAGGACTACAACCTGCTGCAAATGGAAATGGGGCACCGCTCCTCCTCCCTGCTCCGCACCCGGTACCTGAACATGAAGGGAATTTCCGTCCAGACGGCCAACCGCTTCTGGGCCCTGACTCCGGCAAAGGTGATCGAGGAAATGGAGGCCCCTGCGGAAATGCCCCAGTAACCGTTGTTCCGGCAGGGTTCGGAAGGTTCCGCCGCGCCGGAGCGGGGCTTTTCCCTACAGTTCGTAATAGGTATAGCCATTCAGCCCGGAACGGAATACTTCCAGGGCGCGGCGGCGTTCGGACGGCGTGATTTTTCCGGAAGCTACGGCCTGTTCCGCAAAAATGCGGAACTTGTTGACGAGTTCCTTGGGATCGTATTCCACGTAGGAAAGCACGTCCGCCACCGTATCTCCCTCCACCTCATGCGTGTACACGGGGCGGCCGCCTTCCAAGTGCACGCCGACGACGTTCGTGTCCCCCAGCAGGTTGTGCAAGTCCCCCAGGGTCTCCTGATAGGCTCCCACCAGGAACACGCCGATGTAGTAGTCTTCCTCGCCGGGCTTGATGGCGTGCAGGGGAAGGGCCGTGGCCACGTCTTCGCGGTCAATGAAATGGTCGATCTTCCCGTCGCAGTCGCACGTGATGTCCGCCAGCACGGCCTTGTTCGTGGGCCGCTCGTTCAGGCGGTGAAGAGGCATGACCGGGAAAAGCTGGCGGATGGCCCAGGAATCCGGCAGGGACTGGAACAGGGAAAAATTGCCGTAATAGAAATCCACCATGGAGCAGGAAAGCTCCCGGAGGTCTTCCGGAATGGTTTCCATCTCCGCCAGCATCCGGGAAATGCGGCTGAGGATGTGCCAGTAATACGCCTCTCCCAGCCCGCGTTCCCGCAGGGTGGCGTTTCCGTAAAAGAACTGGGCCCGGAGCTGGTCCCGGTAATAACAGGCGTCATTGTAGCATTCCTGCATGTTTTTCCGGGCCAGGGTCCTGTCCGTGTCCGCAAAGGCCTTGAGCAGTTCGGGCGCGTTTTCCGGCAGTTCCGGGGGCGGTTCCTCCCCCGGGGCGCTGGTTACGTCCAGCACGTTGAACACCAACACGGAATAATAGGCCACCACCGCGCGGCCGGATTCCGTCACCAGCGTGGGGTGCGGAACCTCGTATTTGGTGCACATGTCCCCCACCACTTCCACCACGTCGCGGGCAAACTCCGCAATGGAATAGTTGCAGGAGGAATGGAAGTTGGTCTTGGAGCCGTCGTAATCCACGGCCAGGCCGCCGCCCATGTCCAGCGTGCCCAGCGGAGCCCCTTCCCTGACCAGGTCCACGTAAATGCGGGCGGCTTCCGTCAATCCCTCGCGCACCACGGAAATATTCGGAATCTGGGAACCCTGGTGGTAATGGAGCAGCTTCAGGCAATCCAGGGCCTCCATCTGCTTGAGCTTGTCCACCACGTCCAGCACCTGGGCCGCGTTCAGGCCGAAGACGGATTTGTCCCCGGCGGATTCATGCCACAGGCCGGACCCCTTGGCCGCCAGCTTCACGCGGAGGCCCAGATTGGGGCGGATGTCCATCTTTTTGGCGCGGGCGAAGATGGCATCCAGTTCTGAAGGCATCTCCAGCACGATGAAAATGTTCAGCCCCATCTTCTGGGCCGTCAGGGCCAGGTCGATGAACTCGTCGTCCTTGTACCCGTTGCAGATCAGGTAGGCGTTCGGGTTGTGCATGTGCGCCATGGCCGCAATCAGTTCCGGCTTGGAGCCGGCCTCCAGCCCATAGTCGTACTTGGTGCCGTATTCCGCGATCTCCTCCACTACCTGGCGCTGCTGGTTCACCTTGATGGGGTAAACGCCCTGGTAATGGCCCTGGTAATCCGCCTCCTTGATCGCCTTGCGGAAACTTTCGTTCAGTTCCGCAATGCGGCTGCGCAACAGGTCGCGGAAGCGGAACAGGACGGGAACGGTCGTGCCGCGCTCGTTCAGCCCTTCCAGCAGGTCGCACAGGCTGATGTCCTTCTTGCCGCCGTCTTCATCATTCAGGCGGACGGTCACCTCCCCCTTCTTGCTGATCCGGAAATAGCCGTTGCCCCAGTCGTCAATGCCGTACAAATCTGCGGAATCATGATGGCTCCACCCCCGGACTTTCTGTTTAATGCCTTCTTTAGCTGCTGCCATGTCAATAGGTCTGGTCAAATGTTTCAGCCCAGGCGGGCTTCAAAATCCTCGTAGGAAAAACGGCGCACCGTCTCCACGGAGCCGTCGTGCTTCTGCACGGCTATGTCCGGATGGCGCACGCCGTTGAAAAAGGTGGTCTTCACCATCGTGTAATGGGCCATGTCGTCAAACACAAGCTCGTCTCCCGGAGAAAGGGACTCCGCAAAGGAATAATCCCCCAGGCGGTCCCCGGCCAGGCACGTCGGCGCCCCCAGGCGGTAGGCGAAGGGCCCTTCACCCGGCTCCCCGGCCACGGCATAGCTTTCCCCCTCCATCACGACGGCGGGCTGCTGTCCGGACCGCAGGGAGGGGTCTTTCAAAATCTGAAACACATCCGGCCTGTAGGGCATTTCCAGCGTGTCCGGCATGTGGGCGGACGCGGAAACGTCCAGAATGGCGTGTTCCACCCCCTCGGAGGAAAAAACGTCCAGCACCCGGCAGCGCAGCACGCCGGAATGGATGGCGACCGCCTCCCCCGGCTCCAGCCATACGTCCACGCCGTAGCGGGAGCGGATGCCGCGCACCAGGTTCGCCAGCAGTTCCCGGTTGTAGCCGGGCTTGGTGATCCAGTGGCCGCCGCCCATGTTCAGCCAGGTGATCTCCGGCCGGGACAGGATGGAGCCGAAGTACTGTTCCACGGCTTCCAACGTATCCGCCAGGTCCTCCGCGCTCTGCTCGCACAGGGTATGGAAGTGAAGCCCGGAAATTCCGGACAGGTCCGCGCCCCGCATCAGCTCCGGCGTCACACCCAGACGGGAGCCGGGCGCGCAGGGATCGTAAAGGGGCGTATGGCCCGTGGAAAATTTGGGATTGATGCGCAGGCCGCACTTCAGTTCCCCGGACAGGAAGCGGGGATGCGCCGTCACCTCCTTCCGGAAGCGGTTCCACTGGGTCAGGCTGTTGAAATCAAGGTGGTCGGAAATCTCCGCCAGTTCCGCAATCTCCTCCGGGGCGTACGCGGGAGAATAGGTCAGCACATGCTTGCCGAACCTGCGCCGGGCCAGAAGGGCCTCCCACAGTCCGGACGCGCAGCAGCCGTCCAGCAGGGGGCGCAGGTCCTCAAAACAGGGCCAGGTGGAAAACCCCTTCAGAGCCAGCACGACCCGGCACCCCGCGGCATCCGCTACCTCCCTGAGGATGCGGGCGTTGCGTTCCAATGCTGGCTGGCTGACGATAAAGGCGGACATGAAGCAACGACAACCTAAGCGATCTGCAACTATTTGCGAGAAAAATTTTAGTAATTTCCCATCATACCTCCAATTTAAGATATACCAAAGACTTCCGGCCCAGGCGGCACGTTTCTCCAGCAAGCGGAACCGTAAAAAAACGCCATAAAACGGCACAACCCGCATTCTTTTCCTTGAAATGGGGTGGATTTTCCTCTTTTATAACACAACCATTGCGATTGCCATGACTAACATTCATCCCTTCACCACAGCAGCAGCCTGCATCCTGACCGCAGGGACAGCGCTCTTCACCAGCTCTTGCCAACCTACCTCTCCCGAGAGCTACGCCCGCCAGTTCGCCACCGCGCAGAACGTATCCGTGCACGGGTACAACGGCCGCGAAACGCTGACCAGCAGAGTATATGCGGACTGGGGCGGCATGCCGGCCAACGCGCGCCGGGCCATGACGGAATACATCAAGGGAGCCGAATGGAAAAAGGCCGATTACATCCGGCCGCAGTACTTCGTCCAGGTGGACCGCTCCTTCTGGGCCATCTGCACGGACAACGACGGCAACCTCGCAGGCATCATTCCCTTCCGTAACGGCAAGGACGCGCGCAAGATTTCCGTCAACAACCACTTCAACATGCTGGTCAACACCACGGACAAGGCTCCGGCCCTGGGCTACGCCATCCTGAAGAACCTGGCCTATGCCGACGGACTGCGCGTCAGCACCCGCAAGGCTGACGGCCTGACCACCCCCATCCCGGCGCCTCCCGCCGTCAAAGTAGTCGTTCCGCCCAAGGAAGCCGCTCCGGCAGCCCCTGCCGGCAAACCTGCCGCCGCTCCGCCGGCCGCTAATGCCGATGTCAATACGGATGTGGAAGATGCCGACAACGCGGCGGAAACGCCTTCCGACGACGCCACGGCAACCGACACGGAAGATACTACCGCCACGGATACTCCGGCTGCGGACAATGCCGCCGAAGGAGACGCCCCCGCTGCGGACGCTCCCGCCGACGACTTTTAAGACAGCCGTCCCGCCGGGAAATCATCCCTGAACAGGCACTTTGCATCAACAGCCCCGCCCGGTTTTCCGGAGCGGGGCTGTTTCCTATCCCCCCGAACGGGGATAAAACACGGCACGGAGACGAGCCTCCGGATGAAATCCGGAAGCGGAAGTACAATATCCGGGGAAAAACCGCCATTCCATCCGCATGAAAAACGGCATGTCCTCCCAACCCGCTGCCGGAGATCGGAAAACATGCCGCGTATAGTATAAAGCGGATATGGCTCTCTCTATGCAACAACGCCGGAGAAGCACCAAGACCAGGATTACTTCACCTGGTCAGGCCACGGCACTGACGTGCCCTCGGCAACTCCCAGGGAATTTCCTTTCTTGTAAGTGGGCATCAGAGCCTTCCTCTCCCGGAGCAGCCTGCCCATCATGGAAGCCATCTCCTTCACTTTCTTCGGTTCCGCGGAAGCCAGGTTATTCTTTTCGCTAATATCCTTCCGCAGATTGTACAATTCAAAACTCTGGTCCACGTGACGGTAAATCAACTTCCAGTCACCACGCCGCAGTGCGGTGGAAGCGCCGTACTGCGTTGCCTGGCGGCTGCCTTCCCCCCAGTTGTTGGGCTGGTGGAACAAAAGGGGACGGTCGGCGGGGAATTGCGCCCCTTTCAGCAGGGGCACCAGGCTGAGGCCGTCCAGCTTCTGCGGTGTTTTCAAATTCCTGCATCCCGCCATATCGAGCAGCGTTGGCAGAAAATCGTCAATAATGACCGGCACGGAGCACCGGGCACCTCCCTTGGTGACTCCCGGCCAGGAAATAATCATCGGCTCACGGATGCCGCCCTCCATGCACCCTCCTTTGCCGAAGGAAAGCGGATAATTGGAATCCACGTTGCCAAGCCTTCCGGAGATGGCCAGCCCCCCGTTGTCAGACATGAACACTAACACCGTATTTTTATCCAGATTGTTGTCCTTCAAGTATTTCATGATGTCCCCCAGGCTCTTGTCCATCCCTTCGATCAGGCCGGAGTAATGTTTTTCCCTCGGCGACCACGCGTGACCGTCCTGCGGGTCTTTATAGGCATCCGCAAACCTCTTGTCATACGCGCGTTCATCCAGCGGGGAATGAAGGGCATACTGGGCCAGGTACAGATAGAAGGGCTTTCCCGCTTCCTTGGGATTGTTCCTGATGGCCTCCAGCCTCTTGATGGCCTCCTGGGTCAGCGCCTCCGTCAGGAACACGTCGTCCTGGTAATAATTATTTTCATCCAGTCCGCGCACATGGTTGAAACCCTTTCCGTAATGCTTGGAGCCGCGATAATCCGCCGGATGTCCGATTTCCGTACCGGCAATATTGTAGTCAAACCCCATGTTCAGCGGGTTGGAGCCTGGCGTTCCCTGCGTGCCGAAATGGGCCTTCCCGCAGTGCACGGTCACATAGCCGCACTTTTTCAGCAGCTGGGGCAGCGTGATTGCCGTGGCGAAGGGACGGGTCATGTTGTAGTGCATGTCCTCTCCGGAAATGGGGCGCTTCGTCACTCCCTTGGCGGGCGTTCCGACTGGCTGAAGACCGTTGAGGGCCCAGTCCGGCGGCTGGAGATTCTTGCTATTCTGGTCTGTCGTCTGGTTTTGCTGCCTGACCCAGTTGGTAACCCGGTGGCGGCTCGGATTCATGCCGGACATCAGGCTTACGCGCGACGGCGTGCAGAGGGGGTGCGCATACGCATCCGTAAACGTCATGCCCTGGGCGGCCAGTTTCTCCATGTTCGGCGTCCGGTAGCGCTTGTTCAGGAAAGTCTTGACCGGCTGGCCCTTTTCATCCGTCCAGAACGGCACGGACGTATCCTGCCATCCCATGTCATCCACCAGGAAAACAATGATATTGGGCTTTTTTCCGGAAACGGCATGGGAGGAATTCTGGGCCGACGCCCCTGCAAGCAGGGAGAGTACGCCGCAGGCGGCGGAGAGGAAACAGACTGTGAACTTCATGATTTTTTAGTTAATAACGTCAGGACAAACCTTTCAATTTTAAAATACGCATCCTGCGTCTCTGGTCTTTCTTTTTTTCCGGAAAAAGGGATTGATCCTCTGAAAGGTCCGGAAACGCCTGATGTCGCCGGGGTTTAGACTTGATCGCCCCCCGGTCGGAGTATACATTCCTCCGCATCATGTCCGAGCGCAAGAAACCATATCCTTTTGACGTCTTTGAACCCAAATGGCAGCAGATCTGGGACGAACGGAAGACCTTCAAAACAGGCAACCCCGGGGACGAGGGATTTGACGCTTCCCGGCCCAAGTGCTACGTGCTGGACATGTTCCCCTACCCCAGCGGCGCGGGCCTCCATGTGGGACATCCGGAAGGATACACCGCCACGGACATTGTGGCGCGCTTCAAGCGCATGAACGGCTTCAACGTGCTTCACCCCATGGGCTGGGACTCCTTCGGCCTTCCCGCGGAGCAATACGCCATCAAGACCGGGCAGCATCCGGCCATCACCACCTTCCGGAACATTGACAACTTCCGCCGCCAGCTCAAGATGCTGGGCTTCTCCTATGACTGGGACCGGGAAATCGCCACGACGGACCATGAATACGTGCGCTGGACCCAGTGGATCTTTCTCCGTCTTTACAACTCCTACTACAACAGGGAACTGAAAAAGGCGCGCCCCGTCTCCGAACTGGAGGCCCAGGGCCTCACCCGCGAGGAAATCGACCAGCGACGCCTGGCCTACGTGGCGGAAGTGGCCGTGAACTGGTCCCCGGACCTGGGCACTGTGCTCGCCAATGAGGAAGTGGAGGAATGGAAAGCCAAGGGCCACCACGTGGAACGCCGCCCGCTGCGCCAGTGGATGCTGCGCATCACGGACTATGCCGAACGCCTGATTGACGAACTGGAGCCCCTGGACTGGCCGGAATCCATCAAGCTACTCCAGCGCAACTGGATAGGCAAGTCGGAAGGGGCGGAAGTGGACTTTGAGCTGGGCGGGGAAACCATCACCGTTTACACCACGAGGCCGGACACCCTCTTCGGCGCCACCTACATGGTCCTTTCCCCGGAACACCCGCTGGTGGACGCCGTCACCACACCGGAACGGAAAGAAGCCGTGGAGCAGTACCGCGCCCAGTGCGCCTCCAAGAGCGATCTGGAACGCACGGACCTTTCCAAGGAAAAAACGGGCGTCTTCACCGGCGCGCATGCCGTGAACCCGGTCAACGGAGAGCAGATTCCCGTCTGGATTGCGGACTATGTGCTGATGGGCTACGGAACCGGAGCCATCATGGCCGTTCCCGCCCACGACGAACGCGACTTCGAATTTGCCGGGGTATTCGGCCTTCCGGTCCTCCAGGTGGTGCAACCGCCCACCGAAGATACCGACTGGCGCGGCTACTGCGGATATGAGGGCACCAGCGTGAACTCCGGCTTCCTGACCGGGCTGCCCACGCCGGAGGCCAAGGAAAAAATGATCCTGTGGCTGGAAGAGCGCGGAAAGGGACGCCGCAAGGTGAACTACAAGCTGCGCGACTGGCTCTTCTCCCGCCAGCGCTACTGGGGGGAGCCCTTCCCCATCGTCTGGGAAGACGGCTGCCACCGCGCCATTCCGGAAAACGAACTTCCCCTGCTCCAGCCCGCTCTGGACGACTTCGCGCCCACGGGAGACCCCCGCGGGCCGCTGGTCAAGGCCACGGAATGGATCGCCTACACGCCCACGGCGCACCGGGAAACCAACACCATGCCCCAGTGGGCCGGCTCCTGCTGGTACTACCTGCGTTATCTGGACCCGAAAAACAACGAACGCTTCGTCAGCCGCGAGGCGGAACAATACTGGATGGGCTCCGCAGGCACGCCCGGCGGCGTGGACCTGTACGTGGGCGGCACGGAACACGCCGTGCTCCACCTGCTCTACGCCCGCTTCTGGCACAAGGTCCTCTTTGACCTGGGCTACCTCAGCACCAACGAGCCGTTCCAGAAACTCGTCAACCAGGGCCTGATCCTGGGCGAAGACGGGCAGAAAATGTCCAAGTCCCGCGGCAACGTCGTCAACCCGGACGATATCGTGCGCGAATACGGTGCGGACGCCCTGCGCCTGTATGAAATGTTCATGGGTCCGCTGAAAGACGTAAAACCCTGGGCCACCAAGGGTGTGGAAGGTATCTCCCGCTTCCTGGCCCGCGTCTGGCGCGTGGCCTTCCAGGAAAACCAGGAAGGGGAATGGGAAATCAATCCCAAGCTCGTCTCCGGAGCGCCGGAAGCCGCCGTGCTGCCCGTCCGCAAGGAACTGCACAAGACGATCAAAAAAGTGACGGACGACATTGAAAGCATGTCCTTCAACACCGCCATCGCCAAAATGATGGAATGCACCAACGCCATGACCTCCGCGGACGTAGTGGACGTGCAGGACTACGTGGCGTTCCTGACGTTGCTCAACCCGTTTGCCCCGCATATTACGGAAGAAATCCATGCACGTCTCCAGGCGGCATTCCCCGACGTGCCGGAAACGCAGCTCTGCCAGAAAAACTGGCCCGCCTGCGATGAAGCCCTGCTGGTGGAAAACACGGTGCCGATGGTCATCCAGGTCAACGGCAAGCTGCGGGACAAGCTGGAAGTGCCCAGGGACATCTCCCGGGAAGAACTGGAAAAGCTTGCCCTGGCATCTTCCAAGGTAAAAGTCTTCCTGGACGGCGTAACGGTACGAAAAGTCATCGTCGTGCCCGGCCGCCTCGTCAATATCGTAGCCAATTAATCTTACAGGAAAGGATGCCCCGATCATGACCATGATCGCCCCGTCACTGCTGGCCGCCGACTTCTCCAGAATAGGGGAAGAGGCGCGCCGCGCCTTTGAAGCAGGAGCCGACTGGCTGCACCTGGACATCATGGACGGCCACTTTGTGGACAACATCTCCTTTGGTCCTGAAATCTGCGCCGCCGTCAGAAAGGCGGTGGGACCGGACCGTTTTCTGGATGCCCACCTGATGATCGAACGGCCGGACCACTACTTTGGCCGTTTTGTCAAAGCGGGCGTCAACCTCATCTGCTTCCATGTGGAACTGGGGGATGAATACTACATCCGCAACACTCTCAAGCGCATCCGCAGGGCGGGCGTGAAAAACGGGCTGGCCGTCAATCCGGCTACTCCCTTTGAAACCCTGCTTCCGTTCCTGGGAGAAATAGACCTGCTGCTGGTCATGTCCGTGGTGCCCGGTTTCGGCGGACAATCCTTCATGCCCTCCGTCCTGGACAAGGTAGTGAAAGCCGCGGAATGGAGAGCAGACCACCAGGCATCCTTCCTGATTCAGATGGACGGCGGCATTGGCAAAAACAATGCCGACCAGTGCGCATTGGCGGGAGCGGACGTTCTGGTGGCGGGTTCCTCCACCTTCAAGGCCGCGGACATGGCCCAGGCTATTGCGGAAATGAAATAACTGCCGGAGAACCCGACATTTTCTCTCTTTTTTCCCCTCATTTCCCGTTTCTTTCCTTTCCTGCCGGGTACACAACAAAAAACCGGCATCCCTCCACGAGGAATGCCGGACTTGGTAAGACAATTGCGGAATGGCTGTCAGGCCCTGCGTCTGCGCATCAGCAGAGCTGCCAGCCCCAGAATTCCCAGGGAAGCGGTTGCGGGTTCCGGAATGGGCGCCACGGTCACTTCCGCCTTAAAGGACGGTGCCCAGTCTCCCGACTGGATGCTGGTAAACCCTGCGTTCGTATAAACATCTCCAATGGCCACTCCGTCGGCTTCCTTTCCAATCCTCAGCCGGGCAGTGACAAAATTCACGCCATCCCAGGCGGTGTCGTCCGTAATCTGTACTGTGGTGAAAGCCACGTAATAAGTCACTCCGCTATTGAGCTCCAGATTATTAAAAGAGGCACTCTGCCATGAGGCGGAGCCATCCGCCGCGCCCTCCCCTGCCATGTCGATCGTCGTAGTGGACTGGCCTACAAACGTAGTGCCGTTCTTCGTGGTGGCGGAGGAAAAAATCGTAACGTACAAGCCGTTATTGGCATCCGCCCTGTTGGTGGCCTTGGCGATATCCAGGGACTGGAGGTACACCGTTGAATTCTGGGCAATGCCGGACCCGGAGGAAACAAGCATATGGTCCAGATCAAAGGAAAAACCGTAATAGGCGCCATATCCCCCGGAAGTCAGGGTGGAAGGATCATCCTTGGTCGTCGTGCTCAGAATGGTGGCGGCCTGTGCCGTTGCCAGGGACGCCAGTATGCCGAGAATGCATAAACATTTCATAACCTTTATCTATAGGGGGTTAAATACGGAAAAATACCGCAACAAAAAGAAAATAACGGATTCCTAATCCGCATATTTACTTTACCGTTTGCAGCCCGTGTAACTTCAAGAAGATCATAGACAAAGAGAGATGGTTAAAAAAGACCAGACCCAAATTAGAGTGATCATTTTCAATGTTTTATAAAAAACAAGGCATTCATCGTTAACAATTCACGTTGTTAACGGATTAGGAATCCGGGAATGCCGTTTCACTCCCTTTCTCATGATATCTGCCATTAAACAGACTTACCCATCATATCGCCCTGACGAGCAAACATCTCCATACCTTCTCCCGTTTTTTCCAGCAGATCGGAAGCCAGCCTGATTCTCCCCGGTTCAAAAAAGCACATCACCGTGGAGCCGCCGAACGCAAAATATCCCTTTTCCGCCCCCCTGGCGGCAAACTCTTCCGGAACATAAGTCTCTTCAATAAGTCCCACCCCGGTGGCGCCCACTTCCAGCATGGCCACCTGGCCCCAGGATTCCGACTGGACGAGCGTCAGATTCCGCTTATTCGTCCACAACCATGACAGGCTCCGGCTCAGGCAATACGGAGACACGCTGGCCAGAGGGCCGCCCATTCTCCTCCACCTGCCGGGAATTCCGGAAACGGGAAAATGGAAGCGGTGATAATCCGTAGGGCACAGGCGGGAAAGAACAACGGCGCCTTCCGCATACCGCTCCGCCAGGGAGGCATCCCCAAGCAGCGCGGGAAGATCGAAACGCTGGCCTTTCACAAAAACGCCGCTGATGCGGTCTGCCCGCTCCCAGCCCATGTGGCGGGCGTCCGCCGGGAAAACAGCCGTCTCCTCCCCTCCGGACAACGGACGCGCCCCGGCTTTCAGGCGACGGTAGAAAAAATCGTTGAAATGTTTAAACTCTCCCAGCCCTTTGAGGGACTCCTCCATGTTGATGCCGTACTCCTCCACAAAGGCGGGAATGCCTTTGGCGCTGGAAGGCCGGTTCTTCCACCACCCCATCAAGGCGGAAAACATGCCGCGCTTGACCAGAGCATGCAGGGCAAGCCTCCCGGAAGCGGTGCCGTAAATCCACTGGAGGTACTTCTCCCCCAGCACCTGTTCCTGCTCCACTCGGCCCGTATAACGGTTATAATAGCTTATGCCCTCCATGAAAGGCATAGAGTGTCGTTCCCTGCCCTTTTTGTCCAGTCGAAAGACAGCCTCCTGACGGACTAGGAACCCTTCAGCCGTTCCAAGGCATCCTCGGCGCCGAATGACAGACTGCCTGCCGCACGTTCATACCATTCCCGTGCAAGGTTCAAGTCCTGCGGTACTCCGTTACCGTGTTCATAACAGGCGCCCAGCAGGTACTGGGCATCTGCCTCGTCCCCTTCCTCCGCCGCTTTTCTCAGCCAATGCATGAATAAAGCGTCATTCTTCTCCACCAGCCCCCATTCCCGGTATTCCAGAGCCAGCGCAAACATGGCCTCCGGCTCCTCCTGTTCCGCGGCGCGCTGAAGCCAGAGCAGAGCCTTGGCGTCATCTTTCTGCACAGCCAACCCTTCTCTGAAACACTCGTACAGGCAAAAGGCGGCGTCCCTGTCTCCGGCATTGGCCTCCCGATTCAATCCGGGAAGCGCCTTGTGAAACCACTCATCCGCCAATACGGCATCCCTGGAAACGCCATTTCCCTTCTGGTACATGCGTCCCGCCTGAAACTGGGAATACGCATCGCCCGACTCAGCCTTCCGGATAATGCTCCCCCATAACTCCTTCAACGATCTGTCCACCTTCCTGAGCTGCCACTTGGAATACAGCCACAGCGCTCCCCCTGCCAGAAGTACCAGAAAGAGGGGACTCCACTCCAAAAGATCTTTCAACCAATCCTTTTGCATACCGTACTCATATCACTCTTTTCCCTCCTTCCTGTCCATCACAAACTGCAAGTATGCAACATATAACAGCGTCCCCGCGTTGCAATCCACACACTCGTGAGGGTGCGACGAATCCCTCATTGACGCACGTACCGAATACGTGACGGTTTCAATCCACGCACCCGTGAGGGTGCGACTCATTTTTGACTCTTAGTTCCCCCTATCTAGAAGTTTCAATCCACGCACCCGTGAGGGTGCGACCGTGGCAGACCCCAGGAAGCGCCAGGCATCCCTCGTTTCAATCCACGCACCCGTGAGGGTGCGACGTCGTAGGGCAACAATGCGCGGGTGGTCTTAACGTTTCAATCCACGCACCCGTGAGGGTGCGACCGGCAGAGAGTGATTGTGGACCGCTCATGCCTGGTTTCAATCCACGCACCCGTGAGGGTGCGACACAATTTTTGGGTGTCTCTAATTGACGCCCGGAGTTTCAATCCACGCACCCGTGAGGGTGCGACCACCTGGCCCCGGAGATATGGATGACCTGGACCGGGTTTCAATCCACGCACCCGTGAGGGTGCGACAGATCGTGGAGGACAAAATCAACGACCTGAAGAAGTTTCAATCCACGCACCCGTGAGGGTGCGACGGCCTGAAGCGCAGGGATTGAAAGTCAGAGGTCCCAATGGCGTTTTGCGCCAACCTGTTCAATCATCCTGCGCCTTGCAGGTCGTAATGATGAGTGGTTCGTTTGTCAATCTTCGAGCCTCAATGACTTACAGAGTGCGCCAGTTTCCCGGCGATTTTCTGTGAGCTTGGGGTTGGCGCAAGGGGGCCGCAGCAGAAAGGACATGCACGAATTGTTTCATGTTCCTGCCATGACCGCTTTGTGCACAGTCAGGTGGTATGCCGACATGCTAGCCATTCCCTGGGGGAACGTCCAGAAGCTTCTTCGAACACCACCGTCATTCCCGGCTTGTCTTTCATCCGTATTCCCGGTTCATTTTTCCAGGACAGTCCCGGCATTTGTCCACAGAGTTTTCAAGGGTGAGTTCCGCTTTTTTTCCGGCCTCCATTTTTCATTCCCGCCCATTTGTTAGTTTCTTTTCCGCCAACATGAAACGGGGCCGCCCTCAAGGGCGGCCCCGTCTTGAATGATGGTGAACGGGAAATGTTTTTCGCCCTACAGGGCGGTCGGGATTTCCTTGCCGAGTTCGGACGCTTTTTTGGCAGTACCGTCGCCGGCGATGCGTTCCAGGATCACGTCCTTGTAACTCATGCCGCCCAGAATCATCGGCAGAACATGCACGTCATGGGGAACCATCACGTCCAGAACGTATGCCTCCGGGGATTCAATCATGCGGGTGATTGCTGCGGGAAGTTCCTCAATGCGGAGCACACGCTCGCATTTGACGCCGAACCCGGCGCAGATGAGCGGATAATTCGGGTAGATGATATCTTCCGTCTTGTGGGTGGGGTCGTAGTCGTCGTGCGGGTCCGCCAGGAAGGTCTGCGCGCGGTTGGAGTCGTACTTCAGGTCTTCCCACTGTACTACCATGCCCAGATGCTGGTTGTTCAGGATGATGCATTTGACGGGCATACGCTCCACGTGGATGGTCGCCAGCTCCTGAATGTTCATGAGCATGGAGCCATCTCCGTCTATGTTGACGACCAGCTTGTCCGGATAGGCTAGGCAGGCGCCCATGGCGGCGGGGAGGCCGTAACCCATGGTGCCCAGGCCGCCGGACGTGGCCAGGCGGCGGGGCTTGTCAAATTTGAAGAACTGGGCGGCGAACATCTGGTGCTGGCCCACGCCGGTGCAGATGATGGGGTCCTTGTCCGCCGTCTGGCGGTAGAGTTCCTCAATCACGGACTGCGGAGCGATGTAGCCCTTGCGGTCTTCATAGGAGAAGGGGTACTGTTCCTTCCAGCCTTCGATCGTCTTGAACCATTCCGGCGTACGGGTGAAGCCGGAGGATTTGCGTTCCCACCCCTTCCCTGCCAGGGCCGCGTTGAGAACGCCGAGGGCGTCCTTCACATTGGCGCGGATGGGATGGGCGACTTTTTTGTTTTTGTTGATCTCGCACGCGTCAATGTCAATGTGGACGATAGTGGAGTCCGGACAGAACATGCTGACGGCTCCCGTCACACGGTCGTCAAAGCGTGCGGCCAGGGCGATGACCAGGTCCGCTTCATTCACGGCATTGTTGGCAAACACGGCTCCGTGCATGCCCAGCCAGCGGAGGGAGAGCGGGTGAGTTTCCGGCATGGCCCCGATGCCCATCAGGGTAGTTGCCACGGGAATCTGGGTGCGTTCCGCGAATTCCAGCAGGTCCGCGGAGGCTTCCGCGGTGATGATGCCGCCGCCGGCATAGATGACGGGACGGCTGGCGTTTTCAATGAGGGGGATGAGGGCTTCCAGCTCTTCCGCGGGAACGGGCAGCACCGGGTTGTAGCCGGGGAGGTCCATTTCCATGTCGAAGTCCGGAGTGAAGACGGCTTCCTGCACGTCCTTGGGCATGTCAATCACCACAGGGCCGGGACGGCCCGTGGAAGCGATGTAAAAGGCTTCCTTCATGATGCGGGGCAGTTCTTCCGGTTCCGTGACCAGGTAACTGTGCTTCACGATGGGGGCGGTCATGCCGAACACGTCCGTTTCCTGGAAGGCTCCGCGGCCGATCAGGGAGCGCATGACCTGCGCGGTGATGGCCACCAGGGGCGTGGAGTCCAGATAGGCGTCCGCAATGGAGGTGATCATGTTGGTGGCGCCGGGGCCGGAAGTGGAGATACAGACGCCCACCTTGCCCGTAACACGGCCGTAGCCTTCCGCTCCAAACGCGCCGCCCTGTTCGTGGCGGGGGAGGATGGTCCGGATTTTGGGCTGATGGCTCAGGGCCTGGTGAATCGGCATGCTGGCGCCGCCGGGATAGGCAAAGACGACGTCTACACCTTCACGCACGAGGCATTCCACGAGCACTTCGGCTCCTGTCATGCGGGTTTTCGTTGGGGCGGATGATGTTTTGTCGTTTGTACTCATGTGCAAATAATATTTTTATTTGTTGCGTAGGAAAAGAGGTTCTAGCGCATTCCGCGCGCAATGTGAAGCCTTTTCATCGAAAAGTCAGAGGCGTGCCGCCTGCGGGAATACGCCGGGAAAAGATGCCGCAGCACAGGCGCGGAGGACAATATCAGGAGAGGGACGTCCTGCGCACCCGCACGCAGTCCATGCCTGCGGCGGCAGCCGCGGCAATGCCCGGAACGGCGTCTTCAAATACCACGCAGCGGGAGGGGGCGGCCCCCAACCGTTCCGCGGCCAGCAGGAACATGTCCGGAGCCGGTTTGCCGTGTTCCACGTCCTCAGGGGTTAAAATCACGTCGAACAGTCCCGTCAATCCGGCGGCGGCCAGGGTGCGGCGCGCGCCGGGAATGGCGCTGCCCGTGGCAATAGCCTTGGGGGCATCCCCCAGGGAGTGCACGAATTCCAGCACTTCCCCGATGGGCTGCATGCCTTCCTGCTCCAGCATTTCCAGATAAATGCGGCGCTTGTCCGCCGCGGTGGATTCCGCATCCAGCACCAGTCCGTAGCGTTCATTCAGGAAGTACACCACGTCATTGGCGGATTTTCCGCCGCAGGAGTAGAATTCATCCTCCCGGAAGACGGATTCGGGAGCTCCTGCGCGGGCCAGGGCCTTGCGCCATGCCTTGTAGTGGAGGGGCATGCTGTCCACAAGAGTGCCGTCCAGGTCAAAAATATATCCTTCATATTTTTTCTCAGGCAAATCCACGCGCTTGTTCATGACGGCGCTTATGATGCCACACCTCCGTTTTCCGGTAAAGCCCGCAGTCTGACCGCATGCGGCCGGAATGGCTTAAAAAATACATCCGAAGCTTGACATTTTATCCTGTTATTCTAATGTTTCTGCCACCTCGAAACGAAAACCGAACCTTTTTTCGAACATGGCCAATACCAAATCCGCACTCAAGCGCATCCGTCAGACCGCAACCCGCACCGCCCGCAACCGCGCCACGACTTCCAAGCTGAAAACTCTCCGCAAGAAGATTTCCACCGCTGTTGAAACGGCTGACAAGGAAGCCGCCGCCGCCGCTTACAACACGTTTTCCTCCGCAGTTGACAAGGCCGCCAAGGTAGGCACCATCCCCGCCAACCGCGCCGCCAACTACAAGAGCAAGGCCGCCAAGGCCATCGCAAAAATCGCCTAAGTTTTCACTTCGGTTTTCTGTCGATCTTATGGCAAGCCGCTCTGTTTATCTGAGCGGCTTGTTTTTATTATGACTCCCATGCAGCAATCCCGCCTGGATAAAGCCAAACTGATCATCGACCGCCCCGCGGATTTCAAGGTCTGCGAAGCCTGCGGCTCCATCGTATCCGAAACCACTGCGGCATGCCCCAACTGCAACGCCTACCGCTTTGACGCCAATCCGGATTACGTCGTGGAACAGGCCGTGCTGCTTGCCTCCCGCGAGCAGCGTTCCGTCACGCCGGAAGATCTGGAAAAGTAGGACTTTCGCCGCCCGGCCTTCCTTCCGGGCCGCCATTCCGCCTCAACAGTTTTTTCAGGAGCTTCCCCTTCCGGGGCAGGCTCCTTTTTCATCTCTCCGTGCAGGAACGGCAGGCCGTTTCTATTTGCGGAGGTCTGCAATGCGCAGGATAGTTGCCTCAATCAGGTTGGCCGGGCACGAGGCTCCCGCCGTAATGCCCACTTTCAGGGATTTGCCCAGATTCTGCACTACGGGTTCCGTGGTCATTCTCCGGACTTCCCGCGTTTCCGTATCAAAGGCGTCCACATACTGGATGGATTTGATGCTTTCAGCGGATTCAATGAAGTAGGTGGGAACGTGTTTCCTGGCGATGTCCACCAGATGCGTGGTATTGGAGCTATTGTAGCCGCCCACCACAAACATCACGTCCAAGGGGTTTTTCAAGAGATCGTACAGCGCGTCCTGACGGTCCTGGGTAGCGCCGCAAATGGTGTCGAACACATAGAAGTTGTCGTCGTCGCCGTCGCGCTGGACGATGGCGTCCCTGATCATTTTCTGGAGCGTCTGGGTTTCCGTCTTGAGCATGGTCGTCTGGTTGGCGATGCCCACTTCCTCCAGATCGCGGTCCGGGTCAAATCCGGGGGAACAGCAGCCTTCAAACCGTTTCATGAAGGCTTCCCGGCTGCCTTTGCCGAGGATGTAGTCGCATACGGCGGCGGCATCCTCCAGGTCATAAACCACCAGGTATTTTCCCCTGCCCTTTTCACCCAGGGCGCGGGAAGCCGTCGCGCTGGTTTCCTCATGGGTGGCTTTGCCGTGAATGATGGAGGTGATGCCCATGGAGGCGTAGTTTTTCACCCTTTTCCACACTTTCATGACGTCTCCGCAGGTCGTATCCACGATCTGGACTCCCTTTTCCTCCAGCGCGTCCATGAAGGAGGTGGGAACGCCGAAGGCGGGAACGATCACCACGTCGTCCGCGACAATTTGATCATAAGAGGCGTCCAGATGCTTCCAGGGAAGTTTTTTAATGCCCTTCCCCTCCAGCTGGCGGTTTACCTCCGGATTGTGGATGATGTCGCCGATCAGGTAAATCTGCCGGTCCGGGAAGACCTTGCGCGCCGCATAGGCGATGTCGATGGCGCGGCGGACGCCGTTGCAGAATCCGAATTCCCTGGCCAGGAAGAATTCCGTATGGCCCAGGTTGTACACATTGCCCGCGGCGCGGATGTGGGAAATCAGTTCGCTCTGGTAATGCTGCTGGATTTCCTTCTCCACCAGTTCCATCACCTCGGCGCGTCTCACGTTCACTCTGGCTTTGCGGGTTGAGTCCTGATTCATGCTCACAGCTTCCACACTTTCCTTCTTTCGTCAAGACAATCACAGCTTGCCAAGCCGGGCTTTTCACGGTATGCACAAGCCCATGCTGCTGGCCCTAGCCCCGATGAAAGACGTCACGGACCTGGCTTTTATCAAGACGTTGAACGACTTGAATTCCCTGCCGGATTATTTCATTACGGAGTATTTCAGAACGGTGGCCCATCACAAAAAGATGGACCCGTACATCATGCGCTCCATAGACGAAAACCCGACCGGGCGCCCCATTTACGGCCAGCTGGTGGGCCAGGAGCCGGAGCACCTGGTCCGGGATGCCCTGAATCTGATGAACCACGCCTGCGCCGGGGTGGACCTGAACATGGGCTGCCCCGCCCCCATCGTGTGCAGGCGGGGCGCCGGAGGCGGCATGCTGCGCTCCCTTCGGGCCATGGATTCCGCCCTGGGAGCGCTCCGGGACTCCCTTCCCGCCGGAGGCTTTTCCGTCAAATGCCGCCTGGGCTACGAGACCCCGGACGAGTTTGAACGCATTCTCCCCGTGATCGCCCGGCACGCACCGGACCGGGTATGCATTCATGCCCGCACCGTGCGGGAGGGCTACCGTTCCCCCGTGCATCCGGAGTGGGTCAAATGGGCGGTGGAAACGCTGAAATGCCCGGTCATCGCCAACGGGAATATCGTGGACACGCAGACGGCGGAGGCGTGGGTGAGGCTGGCGGCTCCGGCCGGCCTGATGGCAGGCAGGACCGCCCTGCGCAATCCGTGGATTTTTTCCCAGCTGCGCGCCCACTTCCGGGGGGAAGCCGCAACCGCCCCCACGTTCCGGGACCTCCTCCGCTACATCCGCAGCCTGTACAAACACACGCTGGAAATGCAGGACCATTACGTGGAGGAAAAACACATCCACCGGATGAAAAAGTATCTGGTCTATACCGCCCGGGGCCTTCCGGAAGAGTTTGACCACCACATGAAACGGGCCAAAACCTCGCGCGATTTCATGCACATCTGCGAGGAGATTCTGGACAATGATACCCCCTTCCCGTCCACCCCTCCGGAAGATACCCACCTGTTCGCCCATTTCAACGCTCTTCTCACTCAAGAGAAGGCTTGTCTCCCCGCCGGAATTCAGCTATGAATGACGACGTTCATGAATCCGCTGCCGCATGTCTTTCTGCTGGGCGTGACTGCCGCCCTTTGCTCCGCTCATGATTCCGTCACCCAGGGCATGGAGTTTTTACGCGCCTACATGCCGGAACAGGACAAGCCGGTGATTACGGAAGAGCGACTGAAGAGAGAGGTCAGGCTGGCCCTGGACGTCCGCAGCCGCTTCCCTTGGGCGGGCAAGGTTCCCTGGGAAGTTTACGAGAACGACGTGCTGCCTTACGCCGTGGTCAACGAACCGCGCGACGAATGGAGGGAGCAGTTCCGCAACCTTTTCGCTCCGCTCGTCTCCTCCTGCAAAACGGGGCGGGAAGCCGCCCTCACCGTAGCCGCCTGCATCCAGAAGACGCTGCACGTGAAATATTCCACGGAGAGGAGAGTCCCCCACCAAGGTGTGAAGGAGTCTCTGGAGTCCGGCAAGGTTTCCTGCACCGGGCAGAGCATTTTGCTCATTTGCGCCCTGCGCTCCATCGGCATTCCGGCCCGCATGGCGGGCGTGGTCACCTGGAACCACGTCCGGGGCAACCACAACTGGGTGGAAGCCTGGTGCGACGGAGAATGGCGGATGCTGGAGTACAATGAAAAGGATTTCAACACGCCCTGGGTCATGTCCGCCATCAGCATGCTGGACCCCCGGAAGCCGGAGAACGCCATTTACGCCACATCCTGGAAGAAGAAGACGGAAGGAATGTTTTTCCCCCTGGTCTGGGAGGCCCGCTACGACAGGAAAAGGAACGCGCTGGAGTTTCCCCCTGAAAGCCGGATTGTCCCCGCCGTCAACATCACCAAACGCTACATGAAGCTGGCTTCCTCCTGGGCGGCTTCCCAGCCGGAATATGTTCCCGGCAGCAAGCTGATGCTGGACATCACGGAGGATGAGGGAGGCAAACGCCGGAGACTGCCCCTCCATGTTTCCCTCAAGACGGAAGAAGGGATAGTTCTGGCGGAAGGCGTCACACCCGGTCCGTCCGACGACATGCGGAAGTTTCTGGAAATTACGCTGCCGGAGAAAGTGAGCCGGGGCATGCTGGAATTCCTCCTTCCTGACGGAACCGTGCGCAGGGAGGCCATCACGCATACGGAGGCTCCGGTGCAGATTCTGAATCTTTCCGCAAGTCTCCGATGAAGATTCCCCTGTTCTTCAACAACACGGCGCGGAGCGCCAGGGCGGGACGCTTCCGCCGGTGGCTGAAGAGATATGGCTCCGTTTTCGACGTCATGGAGCCGGAAAGCAGCGAGGATATGCTGAACCGCCTGGCTGCTCAGGCGCGTTCCGGGGCGCCCGCCGTAGCCGTGGCGGGCGGCGACGGCACGCTGAGGCTGGCGGCCCGCGCCCTCTGCAATACGGATACGGCCCTGGCCCTCTTCCCTGCGGGAACGGCCAACGTTTTTTCCCGTGAAATGGGATTCCGACAGAATTTCCACCACGCCCTGCACGTGCTGAAAACGGGCCGGACCAGGGAGGTCGATTTGTTTGCCTTCAACGGGCAACCTTTTCTTCAAATGGCGGGCATCGGAGCGGACGGACGCTCCGTGGAGCTGACGACATGGGAGATGAAGAAGAAGTGGAAGGCCTTCGCTTACGTAATCGCAGGAGCCAGGGCTTTCACGGAACGGCAGCCGCTCCTGACCCTGACGACGGATGACGGCAGGGTGCTGGAGGGGCGCTCCATCATCTTCGGCAACGGCCGGAGGTACGGCGGCCCCATGAAACTGTTTGCGGAGGCAAATAATGAAGACGGCCTTTTGGATGCCGTGGTTTTCAAGCATGCGGCTCCTTCCATCATCAGAGAAAGCCTGCTGGCACTCGTTCACGGAGGGTTTCATTCCCTGCGCTACGGCGGTTTTGAATATGTGCGGATGACGGAAGGACAAGTTGCCGCCATCGGCCACGCGGCCTGTGAACTGGATGGAGATTATGCGGGAGACGCCCCCGTGCAAATCACGCGCGCCGGCAAACTCAAAGTTTTCGCTCCGTAAAGACCCCCACCGGGAGGAAAAATCCGCTCCGGCCCATTCACCCGTACCGGGAAAACGCGTTTCACGCCGCCCTACCAGGGCAGGAAGCGCGAGAACGTATCCAGAATATGGGAATAGTGAAGAACATGGTTTTCCGGCACGCCGAAGAATATCAGAATGATGACGGCATCCAGAACGGCCGCAACGGCAATCCATTTAATGAAGACAGGCAGCAGAGAGAAAGAATCATGCAGCATGATCCATTCCTGCATCACGAATGAATAGTCCGCGCCGGAATCAAAAAGGCGGAATTCCTCAGACAGTTCCTCAAAGGTCATTTCGCGGGGGCAAATGTAATTCTTGGTTTCGATTCCCACACCGCAACAATGCAGGCCGCTTCCGGCCAGAGAAGCTTCCATATAGGCGCCCTCCCCGTTGAGCAGGGAAATACGGGAGTCATGAGTAGCCATACGGTATTGGTTCAGCATTTCCTCCAGGCTGCCGCATGCCTCTCCGTTATATGAATAACGATAGGGGACTGTCACTCGTGGACTCTAATCAACCGGAAAGCGGCGTGCAAGATTTTTTTGTCCTGAATACAGGAACCCCGGCCCTTTCATCCCGTTTGGCCTGAAAAAGGCCGTGCCGACAAGCGGCACGGCCCCAAGGGAAAATAAAATCACGGAGCGTTACATGCCCATGATCTGGTAGCCTCCGTCCACGTAAATCACCTGGCCGGTGATGGCGGCGGCGCCGTCGCTGGCCAGGAATACGCCGGTAGCGCCCAGTTCCTCGCCCGTGCAGGAACGGCCCAGGGGGGCGTGTTCCTCATAAACCTTGAACATGGTGGAAAAACCGGAAACGCCGCGGGCCGCAAGCGTCTGCATGGGACCGGCGCTGATGCAGTTGACGCGGATGCCGCGGGAGCGGCCCAGGTCGTACGCCAGGTACCGGGTGCAGGCTTCCAGGGCGGCCTTGGAAACCCCCATCAGGTTGTAGTTGGGCACCACCTTTTCAGACCCCAGGTAGGACATGGCCAGAATGCTGCCGTTGTCGGACATCATCGGCTCCACAGCGCGGGAAAGCGCCACCAGGGAATACGCGGAGATATCAAGGGAAATCTTGAAGGCGTCCCGTCCCGTTTCCAGGAAACTGCCGCCGCCAAGGGCTTCCTTGGGAGCAAAGGCTACGGAATGCAGCATGCAATCCACCTTGTCCGTGTGCTTGCGGACGTTTTCAAAGAAAGCATTAATGGATTCGTCACTGCTCACGTCCAGATCATAAACGGGAGCGTCTTCACCGAAGTTTTCATGAATCAATTTGATCACGCCGTCCTTGAGGCGTTCGCCCTGGTAGTTGAAGATGAGCTTTGCGCCCGCTTCATGCCATGCCTTGGCAATCGCGAAAGCGATACTGCGCTTGTTCGCCACGCCGACTACGACACCAACTTTGCCTTCGAGTATTTTACTTGACATAATGGTAGGTGAATACTGCCCTACTTTCCCGCTTTTGACAAGAAAAACGGGCGTCACCGGAAACGGGCTACGCCCCCGTCTGCTGGCGGCAGGCCTTGACCGTGTTGGCCATCAGCATGGCGATGGTCATTGGTCCCACGCCTCCGGGAACGGGCGTGATGGCGCGGCATCTGGGCGCCACCTCGTCATAGGCCACGTCACCCACAATACGGTAGCCGCGCTTGGCGGACGCGTCTTCCACGCGGTTGATACCCACGTCGATCACGACGGCGCCGTCTTTCACGAATTCCGCCGTTACAAAGGAGGGGCGGCCTATAGCCGCAACGATGATATCCGCGGAACGGCAGAGTTCCGGCAGGTTTTTCGTGCGGGAATGGGCTACGGTCACCGTAGCGTTGGACTGCTTGGACATGAGCAGATGGGCCATCGGCTTGCCCACGATCATGCTGCGGCCGATCACCACGGCATTGGCACCCGCGGTTTCAATGCCTGCCGCTTTCAGCAGTCTGATGCAGCCCAGCGGCGTACAGGGCACAAAGCCGGATTCGTCTTCCATCACCAGCTTGGCGACGTTTTCCGGATGGAAACCGTCCACGTCCTTGGCGGGGTCTATTTCCAGCACGACGGCAGCCTCGTCAATATGGGGAGGGGGCGGGCTCTGCACCAGAATGCCGTGGATGGAGGCATCCGCATTCAGTTCCCTGATGACCTCAAGCAGTTCCTCCTGGGAGGCATCCGCAGGGAGAACGATTTTCCGGGAATGCATGCCCAGTTCTCCGCATTTCTTCACCTTGGAATTGACATATACCTGGGAAGCGGGGTCATCCCCCACCAGGACCACGGCCAGGCCCGGCGTAATCCCGGCCGCCTTGAGCCGGTCAATGTCTCCCTTAACCTCCTCCAGAACCTGGGAGGCCACTAGCTTTCCGTCGATGATTTGCATAATTTTGATTGGGTAAGTGGAGGAAAGTCCGGGACACCTTCCTGCATCATGCCGGCCAGCAGCCGACCATATTCCGCCACTTGTTCATCCGTGATGCCCGGAGGGATGAACAGCCTTTTTTTCCAGAGAATGTTCACGTTGGAACCCGGCTTCGGGATGGCGTAATGATCCCATGCCTTGTTCAGACGCCAGCAACTTTCATATTCTATGCAGACGGGAATAATGGGCAAGCCCGTTTGGGAGGCCAGCCTGATGATACCCGGCTGCACCTGGTACATGGGCCCCCGCGGACCGTCCGGAGTGAAGCAGAAGCAGATGTTTCCCTCCCGGATTTTCCGAAGCATTTCCATGTAGGCGAGAGCACCCCTGCGCCCGGAGGAACCTCTGACGGCTTCCAGGCCGAAGTATTTGCAGACGGCCTCCACCAGGGCCCCATCCTTGCTGGCGCTCGTGAGCACGCACATGTTGAGCGGCTTCTGGGCCAGGGACCAGGCGTATCCCGGCACGACGGTGCGGTTGTGCCAGAGAGCCACCAGGAAGGGCGTCGTGTATATATCGTCATGCTCCTCCTTGATGGAGCGGATATTGAGACTCATGCACAAGGGCTGCAGGAGCGACCACAGGCCCAGCCCGGCCATCTGCGTCCACCAGCGGGTCCGCTTTTCAGTCGTTTTCCGTAAATTGGGAAGGGGGGGAAGCATGAAACGGCACCAGTATTACATGAATCCGTCCACGGTAATGCGGCCGGGAGACGGAACGGGAGAAGCCGGAGAAGAACCGTCTGTCCCGCCGGACGGATAGGCGGGAGGCAGAATGCCGGATTCCGCGGCGGATTTCAATTCCTGAAGCATGCCGCCGGAATTATCCGTGGGTGAAGCCAACGTCCCGGAAACCTTCACGGGGATAACGAAGTCATGTCCGTCCTGCGTGACTCCTTTCGGAATGCGGCGGCCATTCGCCATGTAGGAGGGCAGCTTGAATACAAGCTCCCCGGATATATTGGAACCGCTGCAATGCAAGTTGCCCGTAACGCCCAGAAAGCTCTGCTCAAACAGGGATATATCCTTCAGGGAAACGGACTGGTCCGTACCGTCACTTTCCAAAACAAAGGAACCGGACGAGAATACGGGGGAGGAATACGGCAGGCCGGTTTCCATTCTGCGTTCCGTCATGGCCTTCAAAAGCTGGAACACGGGAAGGCGCATCATGGAAGCCTTGATGACGGAACCGCTGGTGCCCTGCAGGGACGGCCTTTTCTGTTCCGGTCCTACGGGGAGGGAGAAGGTCACGCTCAATTCACGCTTTTCCTCCACGGGCTGCTCGCCCATGCGCACCTTGATGAGGGAAGAGAAGCATTCCCCGACGAGCTGGGACAGGTCAAAGTTTCTGCCGGTCAGCGTCCAGTGACGGTGGCGGAAATCGTTGTCCAGGCGCATGCTGCCCGTAATCATGAAGGGGCTCAGGTCCGTAGGCTTGTTGAACATGACCCCCTTGTCCACAAAACCGGAGAAGGTGAGCTGCTTGATGCCGAAACCGTCCAGAATGACGGAGCCCGCATCCATGGCCAGCAGGGGCCACCCCTTGATTTTCAATTTTTGCTGGGAAAGGTCCAGTACGTATTCCGTGGATGCTCCGCCAGCCCTGGAAGTACGGATGTAGGCTTCCGCCGTCAGGTAAAAGGGCCCTTCGTTTTTCTCCAGGGTGAAGGGCTCCCGTTCATGGGCATAACCCACTTCCAGACGCGGAGCCGTATAGCGCTGAAAAGCGAACGGCAGTTCCTTACCGGTCCGGGGCAGCGAGAATTTGGTGTATCCCGGACGCAGGCCGATGGTGGCTTGTGACACGTTCAGGCTTTCCCCTTTCACCCTGCCCAGGAAAAGGGAAGTCGCGGAGACTTCCCCGGAGACCCCGTTCAGCGTGATGAAGGAAAGGCAGGAGTCTTCCGGGAAGGTGATCCTGATGCGGGAGGCTTTCAGGGAACGGCCGTCCATAGCCATTCCGGAAACTTCCACATCCCCCCCCCACGCAGCGGACAGTTCCTCCTGCATGCGGTTGGAAAATTCCACCGTATTGAATGAAGTGAGCCGGTACATGTACGTTCCCACCAACCCTCCGACGACAAGCAGAATCAGAATGCAGAGGCCGATCAGGAAACGCTTGTTTTTCAAGGCGGCCTTTTTGTCGTTCTGGTGTTCATCACCATAAGAGCGGCGGCGTTTTTCCACACGGATGACCTTGGAGCCGTCCGGGCGCACCACCACTTCCCTTCTCCGCTCCACGCCTTGGGAATCGGAATCATGCAGCTGGCGCATGATGTTCCCCGCACCTTGGGGGAATTCAGCATCAGAATCGCTGTTTTTCACAGGCTTGATTTTTTAAAGGTTACTCAACGGCACTGAGAGCGGGAAGACCCGCACCGCCTTCCGGAGTTTCCGGAGCGGGAGTATTCGGCGTGTACAGTTCCTTGCCTCCCGGATCCACCACTTCCGCCTTCACCATGATGATGATGGCCTTGCGCTGTTCCTTGGACCCTTGGGAACGGAACAGGCGCCCTACCCAGGGGATATCCCCCAAAATGGGAATTTTGTCCTCATATTGGACGGAGGTAGCTTTTTTCAAGGCTCCGATCACCAGGGTATTGCCCGTGATGACGCGGACGGAAGAGGTCATGCTGCGCTTGGAAAATACGGGCTGGAGAATGAAGTTGTCCGACGCTTTGGTCATGGTTACTTCATCCTTCCCTTTTTCCTGGGATACCAGAGGCAGGAAAATGGGAGTACCATAGTTGATGAACCCGTCAAAATCCACGAGTTCCGGAGCAACCGTAAGATCCACCATGGACTTGTCCTCACTGATGCCAGTCACCTCCACATTGAATATGGTACCCAGCTGCCTGGTTTCAAATGCCGTAGGATGAGCGGGCGTCATCGGCATGATGGGAATGCGTTCGCCTACGTCGTCATCGTCGCCCCAATAGTCGTCATTGTTGTAGTCCCTGCCGGTGCTGTTGGGAATTTCGGGCGGATCATATTCCGTGGGGTAAATCAGTTCCCTGCCGCTGAAGAAGGTTGCCTTTTCTCCGGGGCGTACTACCACGGAAGGATGCTGCATGATGTCCGTGCCTTTTTTCTGGCTCAGGCCCCGCATGATCATGGTGACGTCCGCCTGGCTCCACATGCCGCGCATGGTCAGGATGCTCGGCGCTCCGCCGGGGGTGTAAACGGCATCCGAACTTCTGGCGGAAGTGCCGCGTTCGATCATCCCGTCAATGCTGTCTTCCGTAAATACCTGGTTGCCTGACCTCAGGCCGCCCACTACTCCTGCGGGAGATGCGGCCCCGGCCACTCTGGCAGCACTGTCCAGTACGGTATTGTTATAATCGTTCTTATTCGTCCCTGCCCCGCCCATGAACCATTTGTTGGGGTCAAGGTTGAGGTTCACGATCCAGTTGAATCCCAGTTCTTCCAAATCCGCCTGGTTGACTTCCAGAAACGTGGCGCTTACAATTACTTGCAGGGGCTGAGCCGCCGACTTGGCAGCCACCAGTTCTTCCAGGAAGTTCAGGTCCCTGGGAGTTCCATGGAAAAAGAGTGTGGAGTTGCCCGCGTTGTATTTCACGGAGCTGCCGGCCGGCAATTTCAACCCCATGGCGGCCAGCATCTTCTGCGGGTCCACCCGCTTCAGCGTCATTCCGGAGGAACCGGAATCACCGGAAGCGAACGGGTCCAGATCGTCCGAACCTGATGAGGAATCCGTCCCGGAGAAGAAACCGGGAGGAACGGGAATGGTCTTGGAGACCATGTAGGATGTTCCGGCGGATGGAGTGACGAGTTCCGCGCCATAGGCGTTCGTGCGGAAAATCAGCCCGGAGGCGCGGGCTACGTACTGCAGGGCTTCGCGCAACGGAATGTTTTGAAGATTCAGGGTGATTTTCTTGGCGGCGATATCCTTGGCGGTAACGCTGTCCGGAGGACCGGGGTCCAGGGAAATGTTAATCCCCCTCTCGGCCTCGGTCTGGGCCGTTTCATCATGCACCCGGGACTGGTTGCGGAGGTAGTCCACGGCTTCCTCCACCGTAGCCTGCTCCAGCTGCACCCTGGGCAAACGGATCATGCCCAGCTTCCGGTCCACGCTCACCACGGGATTTTCCAGGGGCTGGGAAAAGGATTCCGGCTCCTCGGGAACTTCCGTAACGGAAGGACGGCGTTCCCAGAGGCCGCTTACCTCCGCCAGGGCGTTCCCGCGGGTTTCGTCCCGCGCAGAGGAAAAATAGCTGGTGCGCGCACGGTTCACCTGCTCCATGCCGCGCCGCGCCGCCGTATTGTAGGGGTCAATGAGAAGGACGGAGTTAAATTCCTTCAGAGCTTCGTCGTACTGTCCCAGCTCATAATACCCGAATGCCAGGCGAAGGAGGCCATTGACCTTTTCCACGTCCACGGCATGCTGCGGAGTCAGGGCGGGGTTCGTCCGGATCGGGTCCTTGAGCAGTTCCAGAGTACGCTTGGCCAAGGCATGGTTCGGAGTCGTTTTCAGCGCGGATTCCAGCAGTTCCGAGGCTTCGTCATAACGTCCCACCTTGATGTATTCCTGGCTCACGGCCACGCTGGCATCCGCAATACTGGTTTCCAGAAAGCGCCGCCGGGTCTCCATATTGGGAGCCTTGGGCAAGGTATTCAGGCTTTTACGGTAAAGTTCCAGAGCCTCCTGGTACTTGCCCTCGGAATATTGCTGACGCGCCTGATTCAGAAGCAGCATGGAAGCCTGCGCCTGTTCTTCCATCCGGGCAGCAGCACGGCGGGCGGCGCCTGCGCCGTCCTGCGCCAGGGCAGGACAGGCTCCGGCAACGGCAAGCGCCAGAGCAATCTGCTGAATGGTAGACATGGAGTAAGGAAAACGTCTAGTCATAGGAATTTTCGGGACTATAACGAATTAAATTCCGTCCGTCATTATAAAAACGCCCAGAGGAGCAAAAAATATCGAATGTGAAGAAGAGGGCTCCGCGCCCCGGCTTCTTCTATGCTCCGGACAGTTCCAAAACGCCTACTTCTCCCGGTTTCAGAGGATAGGGAAGTCCCCTCTCCATCAGTTCGCTCCTGTCAAAAAACCTGTCTTTCCCATCTTTCTTCATCAGGTTTCTGGCGCGCACTTTCGCCGTCTGGATGCCGCACCAGTTGAACGCATGCTGGGGAATGGAGATGCGGAGGTTATAGAAATTGATGGTCGGAGAAAGATTTCCCACCACCAGCACCGTGGAATGGGCATGGGCATGGTACCTGAGCATGGCATACACCCAGTGTCCGAAAGTGTCTTCCGCCGGTTCCCTGCCGAAGGTGGTGTTTTTCATATTGGCCCAGTTCAGGCCATAAAAATCCCCGCGGTCCAGTGCGGGATGCTGGAGGAGGGGCAGCAGGCGCGCGTGAAAGTCCCTCAATTCCGCGGAATCCTCGTCCAGCAGGGAGGCGTCAAACCTGCCGCCGGCCACCCAGGGCTGCAACTGCGGCAGGCAGGTATAGTCAAAGATGCTGGTCCGGCCGTTATGGCCGCCAAAGCCGCCCGGAGCTTCCGCGCGTTCCCCCACCTCCTGCCCGTTGTACACCAGCACGGGGCCCTTGCCGGAGGCATACACGAGCGTCATGATGGCCGGCAGAATAGTGCGCCCCGTCCCGCCCCATGCTATCGGCGAGCAGACACGCTTTTCATCGTGGTTTTCCACATAACGGACGCCGTGGGTCAAATACTGGGGCTCACTCCGGAAGAGGCGGTCAAAATCGTTGGCCCAGTTCCCCCGCGTATAGACATGTTCCGCCAGATGGTAGCAATCGGCGTCATAGACGGCATTGAATCCGGATTCCAGCAGGGCGGTACAGGGATCGCCCGGAGTGGTTTTCAGATGGTCATTGTAGGCTTCCGCCATGAAAAACACGTCGGGCAGACGCACCCGGGAGCGGGCAATGGCCCATTTCCAGAACGCCATGGGAATCATCTGGGCCATGTCGCACCGGAACCCGCCAATGCCCAGTCCCTGCCAGAATGAAAGAATATCGTCCATGATTCTCCATGTCTTGGGGACCTTCTGCTTGGGACTTGTCCAGTCCGGCAACAGGCGCAGGGCCGGGAGCCCCGCCAGAAAGTTATAGCCGTAATTGAGCTTGACCGTTTCATACCAGTCGCACCGGTCCGGCTCCCACGTCACCGCATTATTTCCCGTCACCCTGCCGAAAGTCATCTCCCCTTCGAACAGCCCGTCCGGGAGGCGCAGGGGGGGGCCGTCGCCGGGGCTGTTGGAAGTGAGGTAGAAATATCCCTGCTCCGGTGAAAAAAAGGTATGGTGGTCGTCCCCTTCTCCAAAGTCGTCATGGCCGTCCCAGTCCGCCAGGTAGGCGCGGGAGACATGGTTGGGGACAAAGTCCATGAGAGGCACCAGTCCCACGGTCCGGCACCGCCTGACCAGGGCCTTGAATTCCTCCATCCTCAATTCCGTAACGGACCCCAGGTCAGGGTCCACATCAAAGTAATCCAGAACCGCATAAGGACTGCCGGCCAGCCCTTTCACGATGGATTCCGGCTGCGCGGGCAGCCCGGGGTGGGCCGTCTGCGTGGCATGCCTCAGCACGCCCGTCAGCCAGATGTGGGTAAAGCCCATCCTGGCAATTTCCCGCAGAGCCTTGTCCGTTACCCCGTTAAATGTGCCGCAGCCGTTTTCCTCCCGACTTCCCCAGTCCACTCCGTGCATTTCCATGTTGGAAAAGTGGCGGACAAACAGTTGATAGATGACCGGACGCATGAATTGAAATGACTTGATGCAGCCCTTCCCCGAAAAAGAAGGGGACAGGCGATGCCCTCTTCCTTCCGCAGGAAGGGAGTCCGTTTATAATGCTAGTTTTTCCAGGTACTCTGCAAGTGTATTCTGATCCACCGGGGCAATTTGGCCCAGCCGCAGCAAGGCCTCCCTCCTGTTCCGCAGCGTGCCTTCCAGTTGAAGTTCCTGGATATGGGAAAGCCATTTTTTGAAATCCGGTCCCGGAGAAAATCCCAGAGCCATCAGGTCGCGCCCGGTCACCAGGGGAGGCGGCACCAGGGGTTCCTGCCGGTAGGATTCCCTGGCGTCCCGGACGAATTGCCAATTATCCATCAATCCATTGGAGGAAAGGCAATCCAGCCGGTGCAGCTCCAGTTCGTCCCGGAAGAAGGGGGAATTCATGAACATTCTCAGGGTGGATTTCTTCATCTGCCGGACATGCATGAAGCGCATGTGGCGCTCCACCATGTCCGCCACGGCATCCACCACGGCATTGGAGTATTTCAGCCTCCGCAAAATGACACGGGCCAGCGCAGCACCTTCCTTGTCATGACCGGAAAAACGGATTCTTCCCGTTTCATCCACCTCCCGGCAGGCGGGTTTGCCGATGTCATGCAGCAGCACGGCCAGGGCCAGTTCCAGGGAAACGGGACCTCCGTCCGTCCCCAGCGCTTCCAGCATCATCAGGGTATGTGTGTACACATCCCCTTCCGGGTGCCACTGGGGGGGCTGCCCACAATCCACCATTGCATACACTTCCGGGATGATGTGTTTCATGAGTCCCGTTTCCACCAGCATTTCCACCCCTGCCCTCCTGCGCGGAGCCAGCAGTATCCTGTCCAGCTCCTCCCGGATGCGCTCCGGGGCTATCCGGGCCAGCAGGCCGGAGTTCCTGCAAACGGAAGCGTACGTTTCCGCTTCCATGGCCACTTCCCGGGTGACGGCAAAGCGGACCGCCCGCATCAGGCGCAGGGAATCTTCCTCAAAGCGGCAGTCCGGATTCCCGATCGCCCGCAGAATTCCCGCCTCAATGTCCGCCACGCCATCCACATAATCCACGATGCCGCCGGGAGGGTCGGAAAAAGGTTCTTCAAACAGGCCGTTCATCGTGAAGTCACGGCGCCGGGCGTCTTCACGCGCATCCGTAAAATAGACGGCGTCCGGTCGGCGGCCGTCGCTGTAATTTCCGTCCTTTCTGAACGTGGCCACCTCAAAGCAGAAACCCTTGTGAAGAACCAGCACTACGCCGAAGGCGGCACCCACCTCCCATGAACCGGGAAAAAGGCGCAAGACTTCGTCAGGCCGGGCGGAAGTGGCAATGTCTATATCCTTCACGGGATACCCCATCAGCCGGTCCCGAACGCATCCCCCGGCAAAATACACCAGGTGCCCAGCCCGGGCCAATGACCGCGCCACGGCTTCTGCCGCCGCTCTCATCGGGGTTCTTTCCATGGAACGGCTATTCCGGAATGGGACGCAGAGGGGGAGCGGATACGGGAGGCGCCGCCGGAGCCGCCGGACGGACGAGCTGCCGTGAAGCCGGGACCGGACGGGACGCGGGAACACGCGTATCCGGTGAATTGATTCTTTCCGGGATCACGGAGGCAGGTGCGGCCGGAGGAGCCTGGGGAGCTTTTTCATCCGCCTTTTCTCCGAATGTGTTCATGGCGGCATAAAGATTGGCGTCAAACAGCATATCCGGGGTGCCCCGCATCAAAATCTTCCCCTTGGGGTCCAACAGATATACCCGGGGAGTATGGGCCACGCGGTAATCCTTGAATGCAACCGCCTGGGCGTCCACCAGGGAGGGTATGTCCAGATTCAAATTCAGCAGGGCCTTTTTCACCCCTTCTTCGGAAACCGGAGCTATGGGCATCACCGTCATCCCCGGAAATTCCTTGCGCAGGGAGGCCGCCTTTTCCAAAAACTTGACGGACATGGCATCCCGGGGGTCCCAGAAAACCAGCAGAACGGGCTTGTCTCCGGAGGGAATTTCCACCCAGGTTCCGGTAGCGGAGGAAGGCAATTTGATTTTAGGCCCCGTCTGGCCGATGTTGAGATTGAGGATTTCATACAGTTCCTCCTTGACCAGGTCCTGGACGGGAACGGGGCCGAATTTGGCATCGTAGCACTTGATGATGGCGTCCTTCAAAAGCCTGCCTCTGGCGGCGACAAGGCGGGAGTCATCCTGCTGCATCCCGGAACTTTCCTTCATGACCATCGCCAGCCCCAGGGAAGCCAGCCCCTGATCTTCCGGGAACTGGTTCATATCCTTGATCTTTTCCAGGATAGTGCGGCAGCGCAAATCGCGCGAATTGCTCAGCGCGTGAGCCGCCTGTCCCGCTCCCTTTTCCATCACCATGTTGTTTTCCAGGGCATTCAGGCAGTTCAAGACGATTTTCCTGGCAGCATCTCCGTTGGGAAATGCTTTCTCAAGGGCCTGCGGATGGTCCAGGAACCAGACAATGGCCGGAAGGGCATAAGGCTTGGAGAGATCGCGACCCACCTGCCTCCACAAGTCCCTGGCTGCGGACACGGCGTCCGGCTGGCTTTTCAGCAGTTCCGCCCTTTTCGCGTCCGTCTCAGCTATCTTGAACGCAGATTCCCAGTCCGCCTGCCTGCTGTTCCAGACGGACAGGACATTCTTCATGCCTATCTCGTCCGCAGAAGCCCATCCGAGCAAACCGCATGTACCGGCGATCACGCAAAGCACTCTCTTCATACCGCGCCACTATGCCCTGACAGATACTCCGCGTCAATCAAACGTAACGACAATTCATGATGAAACCGTTCAGGCAAAAACACACCTGCCATTTCCTCCAATCCGTAAAATCTCCGGCACATCCCCATGCCCTGTTCCGTTTCCAGGGACAGTATCCACCGCATTCCTTCCCGGATATATTCCTGCCGTCCCCCCCCCTTTTTCCTTACAGGAGCCATCAACGGGCGGCAATTCATGCATTCCTGTGAAATGCTCCGCCGGAAATATGTTTTTCCACATGAATAGCGGAAAAGAAGCATCTTTTTCCCTCACAGGAAAAGATTTTTGTCACACCACAGCAGTCTTTGACAACCTCCGGACGATCACAAATACCGATTTATTCCGAAAGGAACAGCTGCGGCCTATTTATCATAGACGGCAAATGTCCCCGTACAGATTTTTTCCACAACGTCATGGCAGGCTGAGTACCTGACGGCTATTTTCACCCAACTTCATGAGAATCCTGCCTTAAAAACGAACAAACCCCGGCGAATCACTTCGCCGGGGCTGCTGTTCAACTAACTACCTATGAAGACGGAGAGATCCTTGGTGGATGAAGTGCTCTCTCTTTCACTGCATCCGGATCGTAACCGTTATGGGTGAGACAGCCGGGAAGTGAATATGTTCAAACATTTCTCTTTTTTGTATGACACAAGCTTGAAACAATATCTCTGAATGGAAAAACGGCGGCAGATTTTTTCCGCAGCCGTTTCCCTTAATTCATTGTGAAATCAATGCTGTTCAAAAAAGAAAAGGGGATCCGTTCTCTCCGTTGCCGAATGATTCTTTTCTGTCAAAATAACCGGGAAAAAAATGATTCAACACTATCCCGCCTTTCCTGAAGAAAACAAGGGAGGGCCGTTCCCCTCCCTCAAATATCCCGCTTACGCCGCCACAAAATTTCTTTCATCATTCGTCAGGGCGCGCACCTGGACAGCCATGAATCTCATTTCATTGAGCATGTTCAGATAAAGCAGGGAGGAACGCGTGCGCGTCTGGTTGCGCTGGGTTCTCTTGATCTGACGCTTGGTGGCCTTGGCCACAAGCTGGAGCAGTTGCTCCTGCGCCACCATCGTGTAGTCGAACTGGGTGTAGGTTCCCGTCTGGAGCATTTTGCAGTATTCGTCCAGCAGTTTCATCAGGGCCGTGTGGACTTCCCTCAAGTCGCCCACCTGGTCAATGGTAAAAGGCGTATGGTTGTTGTCCACATAGGTAAAGATGGATTCGGAGAACTGGGCCAGGCTCTGCGTGGCTTCATTCAAATGTTCCAGCGCCTGGACAAAGTGATAGCCCATGTCCAGGGAACGGGACTGCATCTTGTAAAGGATGGGAAGGATGTCGTACTTGTGGTGCTCGCTGCTGGTGAGGGCCAGGCGTTCCGCGGCTTCCGACATTTCCTTGAGCGCCTTGCGGTCTCCCTGGAAGAAGTTTTCCACGGTGTCGTTGTATATTTCCCGGAGCTTGAGCGTGCTGTCCACGATCTGGTGGCTGCACACGTCCAGAATGTTTTCCTCCGTGATCTGGTCGAACCGTTCGGTGGAAAGCTTGTTTTCCCGCTTGCGGTGCATGACGGTAGATTTCACCAGAATGACGGCCACCAGCGCCAGCAGGCCGAAGATGGCATATACCTGGCCGTAATGCAGCACCGTAGCCATGATGGCGGCCAGCGTGAAGGCGGCCAGGCCCGTCATGAACCAGCCGGAAATGACCGTAAGCACGCCGGTAACCCGGTAAACGGCGCTTTCCCTTCCCCATGCCTTGTCCGCCAGAGAGGAACCCATGGCTACCATGAACGTCACATACGTGGTGGAGAGCGGAAGCTGCTTGCCGGTGGCCCAGGCGATCAGCAGGGAAGCCACGGTCAGGTTCACGGTGGCGCGGATCAGGTCAAACGCGACGCGGTCCTTGGGATTCAGGGGCTGGGGAGCGGGGTCCCACTGGTGGTTCATGCGCACCAGCATGCGGGCGGGAATAAGTTTTTTCACACCGCGCCCCAGGGCAATGGCGCTGCGCACGATGGCGCGGGCCGGAGGCACGGAACCGAAGCGCTCAATGCCGCCCTCCCCCTGCCGGGAGAGTTCCACGCCGGTGGCGATGACCGTCTTGGCCTTTTTGGAGAACCACAGCGCAAAGATCATCATGCAGCCCGCCGCAAAGAGAATGTAATGGTTCACGGGACCGCCCTTGCCGGGCATCAGGCATTCCATGGCAGTGATGGAGGCCGTACTTCCGCCGTCCGCCACCACGCCCCGGGCGTACTGGAAGGAGTCCAGGCCGCCCATGAAAACGCCGATGAAGTTGACCAGGTCATTGCCCGCAAACGCCAGGGCCAGGGAAAAGGTTCCCGCCAGGACGGTCAGGCGCAGGATATTGGTCATGAACAGGTGCTGAAGCAGGAACATGAGCAGGGAGAAGCCTGCGAAGGCGACCAGGACCGCCAGCCCCAGATTCTGGTCAATGTAGGCAATCATGCCGCGGTCCAGCAGGGTGGATTCCTTCAATCCCTTGAATACCGCAAAGTAGGCGATGGCCGTCATGGCAATGCCGCACCAGAAGCAGCCGAACCATTTGAAGCGGGACTGGTATTTGAATGTGAACGCCAGGCGGGAAATCCACATGACGATGGTACCCACCGTGAAGGCGATGGCTACGGAGAGAAGAATGCCGGTGACGATTTCAAACGCCTTGTCCGTGTTGATGAAGTCCCACACCGTTTCCGTCATATGGAGCTTGGAAATTTTGAAAAGGGCCGTGGCCACGGCAGCGCCGAGAATGCCGAATACCAGGGAAACCGTGGTGGAGGTGGGCAGGCCGAATGTATTGAAGGTGTCCAGAAGAATCACCTCGCTGATCATCACCCCCAGGAACAGCAGCATCACTTCATGGTAGCTGAACATGTTGGGATGGAAGATGCCGTTACGGGCCACTTCCATCATGCCCCCGGAAAAACACGCGCCCACCAGGACGCCGATGGAGGCCACGGCAAGAATCGCCCGGACGGGGGCGGCCTTGGAACCGATGGCGGAGTTGAGGAAGTTGACGGCGTCATTCGCGACGCCATTGATCAAGTCAAACGCCGCCAGAAGCAGCAGGGCTACGATAATAATCCAGTAAATTGAGTCCATAACTGTCTCTTGTGTATGGTGGGCGGAGGGCGTCCGCGAGCTGCACCACCGCCTCTTTACACGGAAAAGGGAGATTTTGCCACTGTTTTGTTACAGAAAATTCACCCTTCCCGGACCGTCAGCGGGAGGAACGCGGAAAGTCCAATTCGGAGGGGTCCGGCCACCGGTGCCGGGGGTAGCGCCCGGCCAAGTCTTTTTTCATCTGGCCGTACCCGTTGCGCCAGAAACTTTCCAGGGAGCCGGTCACCTGCCACGGCCTCTGGCTGGGGGCCAGTACTTCCACTTTCACGGTCACGGCGCCACGCGCAATGCGGGGGGATTCCGCCACGCCGAACAATCTCTGCACCGTCAGGCCGATCACCGGCGTGGAATCCTCCTCATACCGGACTTTGGCATGCTGCCCGTTGGGGAGCGTGAGGATTACCGGGGCGTAGTCGTCCAGCGCCTTCGCCTGCCAGCCAGAAAGCCAGTCCCGGAGCACGGGCATGATCTCCCGCTCCTTGATGTCCTTGTATCCCACGGCGCCTTCACAGACCATGGCGATGGCCACCAGCTTGTCTTCTTCCCCGAACAGGGGCAGTTCCAGCTCCGGCATCCAGCGGCTCAGGCCGTTCAGACGGCGTATCCACTGCTCCACGGCGTGGTCCCACTTTACCAGCTTCAAGGTGCCGTCCACCACTTTTTCCGCCAGAATGGGAGCGGCCAGTTCCGCCGGGGCATCCCCGCGGTCGCGGTCTTCCAGCACCAGGTCTTCATACATCAGGCGCTGGTGCAAGCGCACGCGGCGCAGGCCGGAGTCAAAAACGGCCGCCTCCCCGCCCGAAAAACGTTCCGGCCATACGGCGCGCAATTCTTCCGGGGTGATGAGCGTGCAGCGGCCTATGCGGGTTTCCACCGCCTTTCCGGACAGTTCCGCCATTTCCGCGGCCACAAAGTGCAGGCCGCGCAAGGCCACGCTGCCTTCGGACAGCCTGCCGCCCACGCCGCCCGCCATGCGGCACGTGTTGGCCGCCACTCCGTTCCGGACGCCCACATGGTCCGCAAATCCTTCCATTAATGCCCGGGCGACGGAAGAACGCGCCGCCAGGAAATCCGGCTCCGGCACTTCCCGTGAATGCCCGCGGCTGCCGATGGACAGCAACTGCCGGTAAGCCATCCACACTTCCCGCGCACTGCGGGCGGAAATGCCCAGGCGGCCGCACACTCCCGCATCAAAATGGGAATCCAGGGCCTTCCCCACGGCACGCCATTCCGCCTGAAAGTCCGTATAGTCGCCGGAATCCCGCAGATCATCGTTCAGGCCGCCCTTCGCTTCCACGCCTTCCCCCTGCATCAGCGCCGCAATGGCGGCCAGTTCCACCACACACCGTTCATCCTGCCCGGCCACAATCAGGCGGGCCAGCCGAGGCGGCAACGGAAATGCCGTCATCCTCCTGCCCGTCTCTGTCAGGCGTCCCTCCCCGTCCACGGCTCCCAAGGAGGCAAGGAGATGGCGCGCCCGCTGAAGAACCAGAGGGTCCGGCCTGTCCAGCCAGCGGAATTCCTCCGGGTCCGCCACACCCCAGGAACACAGGTTCAAAACGGCTCCGGACAAGTCCACCCGGAAACACTCCGGAGGGTCGAATTCCACCTTCTTCGCCTGTTCGGCCTCACTCCACAGCCGGAAGCAGCGGCCTTCCGCCACGCGGCCCGCACGGCCCGCGCGCTGGGCGGCGGACGCCTTTGAAATCCTGACCAGGTGCAGGGTGTCCATGCCCCGGTATGGGTCCCATCCGGACTGGCGCACCCATCCGGTGTCAATGACGGTTCTCACTCCCTCGATCGTCAGGGAGGTTTCCGCCACATTCGTAGAGACGATGACGCGCGGCCGCTCTCCCTTTTCCACCGCGCGGTTCTGCTGTTCCGGACTCAATGCCCCGTACAGGGGGAAAATGTCCCAGCCCCCCAGCCACGGTTTTCCCTCCAGCAGTTCCACCGTGCGCCGGATTTCGTAAACGCCCGGCATGAACAGGAGAATGTCTCCGCAAGCGGCATCCTTCACCGCCTCACGGACAGCTTCCGCGGCCTGGTCCCAGACGGACGGCGGCGCCACCCTTCCCCGGCCGTCGCTGACCGGCCGGGAAGGACGGTACGTGATTTCCACCGGGTACTGCCGCCCGCAGGCTTCCAGCTCCCGGCAGGATTCCCCCATGTATTCCCTCAGGCCGGACATTTCCAGCGTGGCGGACATCACCACCACGGCCAAGTCCGGCCGCGGGCCTTCCTGAAGGTCCAGCACACGCCCCAGAGACAAGTCCCCGGAAAGACTCCGTTCATGGAATTCGTCGAAGACCACTGCGCTCACCCCTTCCAGGCAGGGGCGGTCCGTCAGCCAGCGTTCCAGCACGCCGTCCGTCACGTACGCAATACGGGTACGGGAGGATATGTGCCGCTCAAAACGAACCATGTACCCTACTTCCCGCCCCAGTTCCGAGCCGCGCAGCCTGGCTACGTGCCGGGCCAGCAGGCGGGCCGCCATCCGGCGCGGCTGAACGACGACGATGAGGCCGTTTTCCCCCAGCCCCGCGTCATCCATCATCGGAGGAATTCCGGTGGATTTCCCGGAACCCGTGGGCGCTTTCAGCAGAATGCGGGGGGACGCCCCCTTCAGGGCCTCCAGAAATTCCCCGCGGATTTCCTCAATGGGAAGGGACGTACCAGACATGCGGCTTTACAATTTTTTTCTTGTCCGGCTCTTCCGCTCAATACACTACCGTCATCATCAGAAGACACAGGAACGGGACGGTGAAGGACGGACTGTCAATGAGATCGAAGAGGCCGCCTATGCCCGGCAGCAGGGAGCCCGAATCTTTCACGGACAGGCTGCGCTTGACCAGGGAGCCCGCCAAATCCCCATAAACGGCCAGAATAAAAATGAGGGTGATACCCAGCACCAGCATCAGGACGGATGCCGGAGAAAGCGACGCCGTGCCGAACATCGGAAATACCAGGCCTATCCCCGCAGCATTCGTCAACAGCCAGGAGCCGATGATGCCCTCCCACGTTTTTTTGGGACTGATATGGGGAATTAATTTTTTAGTGAAGAATTTTCCCCCCAGCAGCAGTCCGCTGACGTAGGCGAAAATATCGGTCATCTTCGTCACCAGGATCACCCACAACACCATCATCACAATGCGCGGAGACTCGGCCCCCGCCTCCAGGTAGCCCAGATGGATGGCGGGAATGGCGAAGGCGAACAGCCAGCCGGGATAAATGAAAGACAACAGCGTGGTAGCGACGGAGCGGAGCGCGCGACTCCCGACGACGGGACGATTCATCTCCCGGATGAAGGCCACCACGACCAGGATCACCGGAGCCGCCACAACCAGCAGCAGGGGGTCCGGCATCATCCTGAATTCATCCCGCATCGTGAGGCGGAATTTGTTAAAAAAACACGCCACGGACAACAGCACCGGATAAGCCGCCCCGAACAGGAAACTCAAACGGGCCTGCCCCGCCTTGCCGGACCGGATGAGCATGTGGCGCCATTCCCACGCGGTCAGGATGCAGAAGATGCAGACCAGCCCGTAATAACCGGCTTCACGGTTCCAGACCAGGGCGCCGGCCAGCAGGCCCAGCAGGACAAGAGTGCTGAACAAACGCTGGAACAGCACGCGCATCTTGCTTCCGGCAGGGGCATTTTCCCGGGGTGGTGTGGTCATACTCGCGCAAAGTGTACAGAAAACGTCCCTGACCTCAATACTGAATTGGCTCAGCGCAACGGCTTCCTCCGGAAAGCCGTCATACGGAAGGGGTGCCGGAACAGGAAGACACGGCTTTTTTCCCCGTTATTTTTTTCATACATGCGAAAGAGTCCCATTTTCCCCATTTTAAAAGGCTTCCGGGAATGCCGGCAAAAATAGCGTCATGTGGACGTTTTATGAGATAGACATTCACACGCAAATCAGTAACACTTACAACCCAGCAATACATCCCTCCGGGAATGGAGGGATTACGCACCATTTTTCCCCCATGAACACGCACTCATTCCGTTGGATCAGACTTACAGCGTTTTCGGCCCTTGCCGCGGCAGCCATCACTTCCTGCGCCTCAGCGGCCACCGATTTCAACCAGGTAGGCAAGCAAATGTCCCTGCTGCTTCAGAACTTCCACTTTTCCCGCAAGGAATTCAGCGACGACCTTTCCAACAAGTTTCTGGAAACCTATCTGCGCAAGGTGGACCCCAGCAAGATTTTCTTCACTCAGCAGGATGTGGACGCCCTGAAGAAGAAGTACGGCAGGGAATTGGACGACTACCTGATGTCCGGCCAGATGATGGACGCGGCCAAGGCCATGCACGCCCTGTACCGCCAGCGCGCCATGCAGCGCATTGCCTATGCGCGCGACCTGCTGAAACAGGGCGGCTTTACGTTCACGCAGGACAAGACCATTGAACGCTCCCGCCGCAAGATCGACTCCTGGCCCAAGGATGAAGCGGAAATGCAGCAGGTCTGGAAAGACATGGTGGAGGAACAGCTCCTGTCCGAGACCCTGCGCCGCGAGACCGTGGCGCGCCTGGCCAAGGAACAGAACAAGCCCGATCCGCTGGCCAATGAAAAGCCCGTGGAAGAAAAGCTCCTCATGCGCTATGAGCGCATTCAGCGCAATATCCAGGAAACGGACCTGGAAGACGTGGCGGAAACCCTGCTGAGCGCGGTGGCCCTGACCTACGATCCCCACACGGACTACATGGGCGCCCGCCAGGTGGACCGCTTCAAAATTTCCATGAGCCCGGAACTCACCGGCATCGGCGCCCTGCTGGGCGGCGAGGACGACGGCTCCACAAAGATCAACGGAATCGTCGTGGGAGGCCCGGCGGACAAATCCGGAGAACTCAAGCTCAACGACCGCATCGTGGCCATTGACTCCAACAACAGCGGGGAGATGGTGGACATCCTGTTCATGAAGCTGGACAAGGTGGTGGATATGATCCGCGGCTCGGAAAACTCCCAGATCCGCCTGAAGGTGGAACCGGCGGACGCTCCCGGACAGGCCAAAATCATCACGCTGACCCGCTCCAAGGTGCCGTTGAAAGACGAACTGGCCAAAGCGGAAATCATTGAACTGAACGGTGCTCCGGACGGCCAGAACCGCATCGGCGTGCTGAGCCTTCCTTCCTTCTATGCGGACATGGACGGCGGCGACCGCCGCTGCGCCGCAGACGTCAAAAAGCTCTTGGAACGGATGAACAGGGAAAAAGTGGACGGCCTCGTGATCGACCTCCGCAACAACGGCGGCGGCTCTCTGGAAGAGGTGCGCCTGATGACCGGATTTTTCACCGGGCGCGGCCCCGTGGTGCAGATCAAGGACACCCGCGGCAACGTGGACGTGAAAACCGCCAACAACCGTGAAAAACTCTTCAAGGGCCCCATTGTGGTGCTGATCAACAAGCTCAGCGCCTCCGCCTCGGAAATTCTCGCCGCCGCCCTTCAGGACTACGGCCGCGCCGTCATCGTGGGTGACACTTCCACCTTCGGCAAGGGAACCGTGCAGCAGCCTGTGGACATCGGGCAGTACCTGCCCTACTTCTCCGCCAGGGACCGGGCCGGCCTGCTGAAAGTCACCACACAGAAGTTCTACCGGGTGCCGGGCGGCTCCACGCAGTTGAAGGGCGTGGAAAGCGACATCCAGCTTCCCACCGCCACGGCGGCCTTTGAACTGGGAGAGGAAATTCTGGACTACGCCATGCCCTACGACCAGATTCCCCCCTGCCACAATTACAAGAAGGACTCCGCCATCGCCGGCATGCTCCCCGCCCTGAAAGCGGCCAGCGCCGAACGCGTGGAAAAGGACCGCGACCTCCAGATTGCCAAGGAAGACATCGCCATGATGAAGCAGCGCATCAAGGACAACAAGCTCTCCCTGAACAAAAAGGTGCGCGAGCAGGAAAACGCCTCTCTGGAAGAGCGCCGCAAATCCATCAACCAGGAGCGGAAAACCCGCTTTGCGCAGATGGCCAAGGACGACGCCGCGAAGTACAAAATCTACCGCCTGACGCTGGACGACATCAACGCGCCCGAACTGCCCCTGGCCAATCCTGAAAAGGACAATGAACAGTTCATGCACGTGGCGGAAGACCCCACGGCGGAACTGGACGATTCCCCGGAATACCCCTCCGGCCTGGATCCCGAACTCCGGGAAGGCATCAACATTGTCCAGGACATGCTGAAACAGCAAACTTCCACAAAATAAGGGAGAGATCCCTGCTCTTTGAAAAGCGCCCCGGTTTCCGCCAGAAGCCGGGGTGCTTTTCATTATTCAAACGGCGCTTTCGGAAGCTTTAAAATGGAATGATTCAATTCTTCATCCCGGACTTGCCAGCCGGAAAGAAATGAGGCAGAATATTTTCCCGCCAGCAATATGCACCATCATGAATACGACATTTAAAATTGCCATCGGCTCCGATCACGCCGGAGTCGACCTCAAGGAAACCATAGTAGAGCTCCTCAAGGCATGGGGTCATGAAGTGACCGACATGGGTACGGAAACCAAGAATTCCTGCGATTATTCCGACTACGCCAATGCGGTCGCAAGCAGCATTGCTGACGGCACCAATGAACGCGGCATCCTGATCTGCCGCTCCGGCATCGGCATGAGCATTGCCGCCAACCGCTGGGTAGGCGTGCGCGCCGCCCTTTGCCGCACGGCTCCAGCCGCGGCCCTTTCCCGCCAGCACAACAATTCCAACCTGCTCTGCCTGGCTTCCGCCTACGTGGACAATGAAAGCGTGGAAGACGTGCTGGATGCGTGGCTGCACGCCGACTTCGAAGGCGGCCGCCATGAACGCCGCGTCATCAAATCCTCCGGCAGCCCCCTGCAATGGAGTGATCCGGAACTGGCTGCCTTCATTGAAGAAGAAGGGCGCCGCCAGAGCAACAACATCGAACTGATCGCCTCGGAAAACTTCGCCTCCCCCTCCGTGCGGGAAGCCCAGGGTTCCCTGCTGACCAACAAATACGCGGAAGGCTATCCCGGCAAGCGCTGGTACGGCGGCTGCGAAGTGGTGGACAAGGTGGAGCAGCTTGCCATTGACCGCGTGCTGAAACTCTTCGGCGGAGAGCACGCCAACGTGCAGCCCCATTCCGGCTCCCAGGCCAACATGGCCGTTTACTTTTCCGTCCTGAAGCCCGGGGACACCATCCTGACCATGGATCTTTCCCACGGCGGCCATCTCACCCACGGCCACCGCGCCAACTTCTCCGGCAAGCTGTACAATGTCGTGCATTACGGAGTCTCCCAGGAATCGGAGGCCATTGACTATGACGCCTTGGAAAAACTGGCCATGGAAGTGAAGCCCAACATGATCACGGCCGGCGCCAGCGCCTATTCCCGCACGATCGACTTTGAACGCATGGCGAAAATCGCCAGGGCCTGCGGGGCCTACCTCTTTGTTGACATGGCCCACATAGCCGGTCTCGTGGCCGGGGGACAACACCCCAACCCGGTTCCCCATGCTGACTTTGTGGCATCCACCACGCACAAGTCCCTGCGCGGCCCCCGCGGCGGCTTCATCATCTGCAAGGAGGAATACGCCAAAAAGATTGACGCAGCCGTCTTCCCCGGCATGCAGGGCGGTCCGCTCATGCACGTCATCGCCGCCAAGGCCGCCTGCTTTGGCGAAGCCCTGAAACCGGAATTCAAGGACTACGCCGTCCAAGTCGTGAAAAACGCCCGGGCCATGTCCAAAAAAATGACGGAACTGGGCTTCCGCGTCGTTTCCAACGGTACGGACAACCACGTATTCATGGTGGACCTCCGCAACAAGGGAATCAACGGCGCAGACGCTCAGGAAGCCCTGGACCGCGTGGGCATCACCGTGAACAAGAACGCCATCCCGTTTGACACGGGCTCCCCCATGAAGCCCTCCGGCATCCGCATCGGCACTCCCGCCGTAACCACCCGCGGCATGAAGGAAAAAGACGTGGAACAGGTGGCGGAATTCATCGCGCGGGCGCTGGCCCTGCACGTGGGCGAACAAGTTTGCCCCAACCCGGAAGGCTTTAACCAGCTCAAGAAGGAAGTTTCCGCCTTCAACCGCAACTTCCGCCTGCCCCACTAACCCCCTGTGTCCAACATGCTTTCAGCCGTTCCGCCTCTCCGGCGGAACGGCTTTTTTAGGGTCTGAATCATGAAAATTCCATACGAACAGCTAAACAGCTCCCAGCGACCGGAACATTCGATCCATCACGGAACGACCAGAGTCTCTTCCGACGCCGAAAGGCCTTGAATTCGCAGCTGTTGAAATTGGATTCTCTATTGATTATCAGCAGGCAGAAATTCCTGCTAAAGGGGATGAGGCTTCTTCCGACGAATTTCCGTGAAGCGGGAAATAACCTTGCTTCCCAATCATTTATCGTATCTAATACGGGATAATGGTTTACTCAGAAAAACCATTTTAATGACAATTTTATATAAGATACGATGAAAAGCCTGGTAATATACTTGCTTGCGGGAACAGCCATGCTGTGCCCCATGAACGGAAACAGCGAAGAAAGCGTCCCCTCCACGCCTCCGCCTGTAAAAGACCCTAAAGATGATTTCCTACCGGACATGGATTTTTGTTCCATGGTATTTCAAGATATTTCATCAAAACCCATTGTCTGGAATGATGACCGCTCCCTGGCCGTTATTTACGACGAGACGGCATCGGGCGTGCTTTGCTATACGTTCTGGTGCGTAAAAAGAAACGCACAGAGAAGGATGGTTCCCATTGCCAAGTATGCAGTCTGGACGGATTTTCCCAAAAAAGGAATCCTGCTGGACGAAAAAGGGCTAACCGTCGTGCTGGAAAGTACCAAGTGGCAAAAGGAGGGAACGACGACGATCAGCCATTATTTTCCGTTTACGATTCCCCAGGCACAAATATCTTTCACACAAAAAGGAAACGAGCACCTGAACGGCGCGAAGAATGATGATCTGGAAAAGGAATGGAAAGAATTTACGAAAAAATGGGATTAACGGATATTTCCGATTCATTGGGAGGATGTCTTATCAATGGATTCTCAAGAAAACCGTTAATAAAAACAGGCCGGACTTAAACAGTCCGGCCCGTCGAATTTACCCCAAGGATAATTTATTGCTTATTCAAGGGACTTTCGGATGAATGGGCATGTCATTCCATCCTTCGGGCTTGGCGAAGAAACTGTATTGCTTGTTCTTGAAGAAATCATACACGCTTATCGCCCGGAAAAATTTCCCCACGGGGGTTCTTATCCTTATTGTGCCTTTCTCCTTCTTCCGGGGCGGCCTCATGCACCACCGGCCTTCCGGACCGGAGCGGACCACTCCTTGCCGCTCACATCCGTCAGCACGACGGAGACCGGACCTACCGAAACCACGGGCAACGTGACGGGAAGCGTTACGCCAGCCTTCGCCCCCAGCGGTAGAACCAAACCGAAAGCTCCCGGCTTGATCCGCGCGATAAAACTGTTTTCAATAGCGGAAGGTGGGAGGGCGGAAAGCTCGTCCGCCTCCATCTTCCACAGGGTATTTCCCTGTCCGTCCGTCAGCCGGACGCGGACCAGGAAGGAACCGTAGGTGTCCACGCCCTCCGTGCGGTATACGTTGAAGCGCAGGCCATCCCCGGAGAGGGAGGCCCCGCTGACTTCCAGCAGCGGTTTCACGGATTTGTTATGGAGCGGCCCCCAGACCCCGCCATGGAAAAACTGGTTGGTTCCCAGCGTGACGAACATCATGAACACGGCGGACCAGATAGAAACCTTCGCCAGCTTCCGGTACCCCAGCGGCAGCGGACCGGACGCCACCCACGCAAACAGGGAAGCCCGGCGCGCACAGCACGGAAGCTGCGCCAGCCTGCCGTCCAGCGAACAGGAACCGCCCCCCGTCAGGAAGAGGAGAAGCCCGGCGCACATCCCCAGAATGCCTATCTGCCATTCATCCAGGCAGGTGGTTCCCAGCCACCCGGAACCCAGCAGAATCCCCAGCGCCAGGGAGAAAACTCCTACGGCCGCCAGACGCGTCAGCAGCCCCAGCATGAGCATCAGCCCTACCAAGCATTCAATGATAGTAAATGCCGCTATAAACCACCAGAGTTCGGACGGATGCGTCACCAGATATTCAATGACCGGCTTGATGCCCAGCGCATTGGGAAGAAAATGGTTGAATTTGACGCCGATATACCCTGGATCATCCGGAATCAACTTGTTTTCCAGAACCAGGCGGCGCCAGAAAGCGGAGAAATACGTCCAGCCCACCACCAGGCGAAGAGGAAGGGCTATCACCGCGGCCCAGCGGTAGGACTCAGGCCGGAGGGAGGAATCATGAAAACGTTCTTCTTTCATCTGGTCAAATTTTACAGTATTCCGTTATCCTATTTCCACCGGGAAAAAATCAAAGGATAAAATGCGCGTCCGTGACAGCGGAAGTATCCGTGCCTACCGCGCGGCCATGCCGTCCCATACCGGGAAGTAATAATGCAAGGAGGGCGCAGGTTCATTCAGCAGACGGTAGTGCCACCATTCCGGGGAATAGTTGGCAAAGCCCTGTTTCTCAAATGCCTTTTTCAGAATCATCCGGTTCCGGTGCTGGAACGGGGTCACCAGGGGGCTTTCCGTGGCGGAGCTAGGGTCCAGCAGGTCATGATGGCCGCCCATGTCCACGGGCTTTCCTGTTTTAGCATACAGCAGAGTGGCATCCACAGCCACGCCGCGGGAATGTTCCGAGAAGTCGCGCACGTAGTGGTCACCGAAGACTCTGGACTTGTCAATGTTCGGGTAATAGCGCGCCTTCATCTTCTGGTCTCCGGCATCCCTGCCCCACCTGCAAATATCCAGCACGGCGGTATGGGGACGGTAGGCATCATAGATTTCCAGAAGATACCCCTGTTTGTACAAGTCTTCCGATACCTTTTTCAACGCCTGGGCCGCCTGGGTGCGCAAAATAGCCCGCTTGCCGTGGTAGCCGTCCAGCGGACGCCCCACAAAGTTGTCATATCCGGCGTATTTAAGATTGGTCCGAACGAGGGGGGCCACCCGGTCCACATAAACAAAGCCCGGCTGCATCACGGGCTGCAAAGGCTGGTTGAATTCAGGCTTGAATTCCTTGCTCCCTGAGCAGGAAGCCAATAAAATAAAAATGCCGCATGCCGCGGCTAGGCGGGTCTTCATGACCCGTGAGCCTAGCACGGCATGTGGCGCAAATCCGGTCAGGATTCCGTCATTTCCAGGAAGCCCTTGATCTTGCTGATGCGCGTGGGGTGGCGCAGCTTCCGCAAGGCCTTGGCTTCAATCTGGCGGATGCGTTCGCGGGTGACGCTGAACTGGCGCCCTACTTCCTCCAGGGTGCGGGGACTGCCGTCCCGGAGGCCGAAGCGTTGTTCAATGACTTCGCGTTCGCGGTCCGTGAGGGTGTCCAGCACGTCCTTGATTTTTTCTTTCAGGAAGGAGAAGGAGGCTTCCTCCATGGGATTTTCCGCCGCCTTGTCTTCAATGAAGTCGCCGAAGGAGGTATCGTCGGAGTCGCCCACCGGAGCCTGGAGGGAAATGGGCTGCTGGGCCATTTTCAGCACGGAGCGCACGCGCTCCACGGGGAGGTGGATTTCTTCCGCGATTTCCTCCGGCGTAGGTTCGCGCCCGTATTCCTGCACCAGCTGCTTTTGAACGCGCATCAATTTGTTGATGGTTTCAATCATGTGTACGGGAATGCGGATGGTGCGGGCCTGATCCGCAATGGAACGGGTGATGGCCTGGCGAATCCACCAGGTGGCGTACGTGGAGAATTTATAGCCGCGGCGGTATTCGAATTTTTCCACCGCCTTCATGAGGCCCATGTTACCCTCCTGAATCAAGTCCAGGAAGGAAAGGCCGCGGTTGGTGTATTTTTTGGCAATGGAGATGACCAGGCGCAAGTTGGCTTCCACCATTTCATCCTTGGCCTTGCGGGCCTCGCGGAGCCATTTCCTGAGTTCCTGGTAGGCTTCGCCCATTTCATCCGCCGTCATCCACATGCGCAGTTCCAGTTCCGCAAGGTGCTCCTTGAGTTCCTTGTTGCCGGGGTCTTTTTCAATCTTTTTCTGCAGGCGCAGCACGCGGTCGCGGGCTTCGTCAATCACGGAGCAGAAATCTTCAATCACCTTGTGCTTGAAGTACAGGCGGCCGAACAGCTTCACCAGAACGCCGGTGATTTTGTCGAATTCAGCCTGGCGGGCCTTGACGGCCTTGGCCGCTTCCTTGCTGCGGTACAGCTTGCGGAAGGCGCTTGAGGCGTCCTGGTGCGTCTGCTGGATCTGGGCGCAAAGCTGGGCCAGGCCCTTCATGTAGCGTTCCCGCGAGTCGATCTTCTTGTCCAGAATCACGCGGTCAAAGCGTTCCTCATTGTCAAGCAGCCGGTAGGCCACGTCCAGATAGGCGTTGGCGATGAAGCCGAAGCGGTGGACGGAGCGCTGGACGTTCTGTTCCGCGTCCTCAATCCTCTTGGAGATGGCCACTTCCTCTTCACGGGTGAGCAGGGAGACCTGCCCCATCTGCTTGAGGTACATGCGGACGGGGTCGTCCAGAATATCCATCTTGGCTTCCAGCTTTTCCTCTTCATCCTCTTCCTCCGTATTGATGCGGGTGCGGTCCGTGTAGCTGTCCACGTCGGAAGCGTCGATGATGTCGAACGCCATGCTGCGCAGGCGGTCCATGATGGCCTCGTAATCCTGCTGGTCTACGATGTCGTTCGGAAGGGAATCGTTAATGTCGTCAAAGGTCAGGTAGCCCTGTTCCTTGGCAAGCTTAATCAGTTCGCGGATTTTTTCCTGGATTTCCGGAGCGTCAATCGGGTTCGTGATCTTGCGGCTGGCGGCCTTCTTGCGTTCCTCTTCCAGAATTTCGCTCAATTTTTTGGGAGTTTCATTCTTGGAAGGCTTGGACGCGGGTTTGGCAGGTTTCGCCGGCTTCTTTTCTGCCGCCTTTGCGGGGGCCTTCTTGGCGGGAACGGGAGCGGCCTTTTTGACCGGGGCCTTCTTTTCCGCGGGTTTGGCGGCGGAAGCAGCAGGCACCGCCTTGGGAGCCTTGGCCGTGGATTTAGCCGCTGGCGCCGCCTTTTTAGCAGCCGCAGGAGCGGATGGCTTGGCAGCAGTTTTTTTGGCGGGAGCCGCCTTCGGGGCGGGTTTGGAAGCTTTGGCGGCAGGTTTGGCCGCTACTTTTTCCCTGGTTTCGGAAGCTTTTTTGCTGGCAGAGGTCTTCTTGGGAGAAGAGGAGGATGGGTCACCGGATTTGGACATATCTTGAAAGGAAGAGGGCACAATTCACCATTATATCAACACCCGCAGGTATCGAGGCGTTACATTGTACCCAAAAGACGTTTCAAGTCAACACTAAGTTTCGATAATTCCACCCTTCTTGCAGCATCCGTGGAGGGGTCCGCAATTTCCGCCATCAGGGAGGCAATGTGCTTTTCCAGTGCCGCCTTTGCGATGCCGGAACAGGCCTCCTGCACGCACCGGCTTACGTCCGCAATGGGGATGGGGTCCAGACTGAGCATGGCCAGGGCGTCCTTCTCCGGCTGAGGCAGGGATTCCAGAAACGCGTGGATGGAGGCCGGATTGTCCGGTTTCGGCATGCGGGCCAGGATTTTTTTCAGGATGCCCCCGCCCGGCAGCAGGCGCATCGGCTCCAGCAATTCTTCAATGCGGTCCACGATCAGCTCCTGCGCCTGCGCATTCTGCAGGGCCAGTTCGCATAAAACGGCCACGGCGCGGTTCATCTTTACGGGCGGCAGTTCTTCCGGCGCATTTCCGGCAGCTTCCCCGGCCCGGTCCGCGGCACGCACTTGTTCGCGCTCCTTGCGGCGTCCGGCCGTCTTCACGGCGCTGCGCAAATTGCCGATGGTCATGCGCATCCGCGTGGCGAGGTCCGTCGTGGCCAGGTCACGGGCCACCGGATCGCTCATGCAGGCCAGCAGGGCCGTCATGTCCCGTGCAAAGGAGGCGCTGGCTCCTGCGTCTTCCAGCAGGCCCTGGCTTTTGGCACGCTCCACGCGCACCTCGAAGAAGGGCCTGGCCTGTTCCACCATCGCCGTGAAAGATTCCCGCCCTTCCCTCTTCATGAAGGAATCCGGGTCGTCTCCCGGCGGCAGGTTCACCAGATAAACATCCTTGCCCAGAGGGGCCAGTTCCCGGAAAGCGCGGTCCGCCGCAGCCATTCCCGCCTTGTCCGCGTCAAAACACAGCACAATTTGGGACGCATAACGGGAAAGCGTCCGGGCATGCTCCGGCGTAAATGCCGTTCCCAGCGGAGCGACGGCAAAAGACAGCCCGGCTTCATGGCAGGCGATGACGTCGATCTGCCCTTCGCACAGGAGGGCCTTTCCGCTTTTGCCCATCGGACCGCGGGCCTTGTCCAGAGCGAACACGACGTCCCCTTTCTTAAAGATGGCCGTTTCAGGGGAGTTGACGTATTTGCCTGCATTCTCCTGGGGCCGCAGGATGCGGCCGGAAAAGGCCACGCACTCTCCGTACACGTTGTTGATGGGGAACATGAGCCTGTCCCGGAAACGGGCGTAGATATCCCCGCGTTCCCCCCGGTTGGCAAGGCCGGAGTCAATCAGCACCTGGTCCGTAATTCCTTCCTTCCTCGCCCATGCCAGGAACTCGCGGGAGGAATCCGGGGCCCAGCCCACCTGCCAGCGTTTGGCCATCTCCGCGCCGTAGCCGCGGGAATTCAGGTAGGCCCTGGCTTCCGCCGCTTTTGGGGAGCGCAGGAGCAGCTTGTGAAAAAAATCCGCCGCCTTTTTGTGGGCTACCAGCAAAGCCGTGCGCGCCTTGCGGCGTTTTTCCTCAGCGGCGTCGTACACTTCCTCCACCAGGGTGATGCCAGCCTTTTCCGCCAGACGCCGGACAGTGTCTGCAAAGCCCAGGTTTTCCATCTTCATCACGAAGGTGATCGCGGACCCCCCTTCCCCGCAGCCGAAGCATTTGAAGTTCTGCCTGGTCTGGTCCACGATGAAGGACGGCGTTTTTTCATTATGGAACGGACAGCACGCCTTCCAGCGGGACCCGGCGCGCTTCAGGGACAGATAGGAGCCTACCACATCCACAATGTCAGTGGCTTCCAGAACGCGCCTGATGCTGTCTTCATCAATCCTTCCCATACGGCCCGCCCAGACTATCACAAGAACCGGCTTGATACAAGGAGACAGAAGAGAAGCTCCTTCCATCAGGCGCTTGAATCATCCCAAGCTTCAGACTGCGTCCCTTTAAAACCGGACCCTCACCCGGTTTCCGGAAGCCGCCATTTCCAACGCAGCCATCATGGCAGGGAGGATGCATTTCCCCATTGAGAAAAAAGACCCGCCGTGATAGCATTTTACCATGAAGCACATCCACCTCCTGTTGCTGGCTTTTCTGGCTTTGTTTGCGGGCGCTCCGTTCCGGGCGGCCGCGGAAGAATCTTTCCGCGACAAGGTTGTCCTCATTCCCGTGGGGGAGGACGCCCTGACCAGCAAGCAAAGCTTCGGCTTCATGAACCGCATTCTGGAACGGGCGCAGAAGGAACAGGCCCGCGCCGTGGTGTTTGAGATGAACACGCCGGGCGGCCTGGCCTGGGAAACCAGCGAGATGATGATGAAGAGCATCCAGCCGCTGACCATCCCCACTTATGCCTACGTGAACCCCAAGGCAATGTCCGCGGGGGCCCTCATTTCCGCGGCGTGCGACAAGATTTACATGGCTCCCGTTTCCTCCATCGGGGCGGCGGGCATCATCACTTCCTCCGGGGAGGAGATGGACCCCGTGATGCGCAAGAAGGCGGAGAGCGCCTTCTGGGCCTTCACGCGTTCCGTAGTGACGGAGAAGGGATACCGCCCGGAAGTGATCAAGGCCATGATGATTCCGTCCGAAGAGGTGCAGGAGTTCGGCCCCGTCAAGCTGGAAAAGGGAGCCCTGCTGACCCTGACGGGCAAGGAGGCCACCACCCGGCTGGATGACGGAAAGCCCCTGCTGGCCCAGGGAACGGCCACCTCCGTGGCGGACCTGCTGGCGCAGGAGAAAGTGGATGCCCCCGTGGTCACGGCAGTGCCTACCGCCTTTGAAAAGATCGGCCTGTGGATTGCGTGGGCCTCCCCCCTCCTGATTCTGCTGGGCATCGGCGGCATTTACATGGAGTTCAAGACGCCGGGATTCGGTATCGGGGGCATCGTGGCCATTGCCGCGTTCGCCCTGTTCTTTTTCGGCAACAACATCGCCGGGAACCTGGCCGGATATGAAACGGCCGCCCTGCTCGTGCTGGGGGTCATTCTGCTGTGTGTGGAGTTTTTCGTCATTCCCGGCACGTTCATCGCCGCCATTGCGGGCGGCATCTGCATCTTCCTGGCCCTGTTCGGCGGCATGATCAGTTCCTGGGAATGGGACAACGTCATCCGCGGAGGCCAGTGGGAAGACTTCAACACCGTCGCCCTGGTCCTGGGCGTTCCCCTGCTGAAGCTGGTGCTGGGCTTGACGGGCGGCGCCATTGTCATCACCATCCTGATGAAGTACCTGCCTGATTCCGTGCTGATGCGCCGCGTGACCAACGCCACCGTAAGCGGCGGCCCCGCCGGGGAGGCCGTGAGCATCACGCGCGTCCAGGTCGGAGACCGGGGAAACGCCGTCACGGAACTGAAGCCCAACGGCAAGGCCATGATCAATGGCGAAATATGCGAGGTTTTCTCTCGACAAGGCATACTGATTAAGGGTACCCCTGTGCGCGTCGTGGACATACGTCCGTTCGACCTCGTCGTCGTCAGGGACGAATCCCCCGCCGGGGAATAATCCGCATCACTCTTTTCCACTACTGCCATGTCTCTCACCGTTGGACTCATTTCCCTGGGTTGTCCCAAGAATTTGATCGATTCCGAAATCATGATCGGTCACCTGCAGAAGGCGGGCATGACGATGACGCCGGACGCGGAACTGGCGGACGTGATGGTGGTCAATACCTGCGCGTTCATCGACCAAGCCAAGCAGGAAGCCATAGACGCCATTCTGGATGTGGTGCGCGCCAGGGAAAGCGGAACCTATCCGGAAAACCAGAAGCTGATTGTGGCGGGATGCCTGTCCCAGCGTTTCCACAAGGAACTTCCCGCCCTGCTGCCGGAGGTGGACGCCTTCATCGGCCCGGACCAGATCACCCGCCTGCCGGAGATCATCATGGAAGTGATGAACCGGACCGTGCGGAACAAGAATTTCGTGGAAGGCAAATGCAAGTACGTTCCGGACTGGGAAACGCCGCGCTACCGCCTGACACCTCCCCACACCGCCTACATCAAGATAGCGGAGGGCTGCAACCACGGATGCGCCTACTGCATCATTCCGATGATCCGCGGACGCCACCGCAGCCGCTCCCAGGAGGACGTGGTGCGCGAGGCGGAAGCCCTGGTCAGGGCCGGCGTGAAGGAAATCAACCTTATTGCCCAGGATATCACCTATTACGGCATGGACAAGTGGACGGACGCGCGCCCGAACCGCCGCAGCGCGGTGGATTCCTCCCGCGGGGAATCCCTGGCCTCCCTGATCCGCGCCCTGAATGCGATTGAAGGGGAATTCTGGATCCGCCTGCTTTACACCCACCCCGCCCACTGGAGCGACGAACTGACAGCCGCCATCGCGGAAAGCCCGAAGGTGGCGCGGTACGTGGACATTCCCCTTCAGCATATTTCCGACAACATGCTCAACGCCATGCAGCGCGTGACGGACGGGGACTACATCCGCAACCTTCTCAGGGGCATCCGGAAGGCCGTGCCCGGCATCGCCATCCGCACGACGTTCATCACCGGCTTCCCCGGAGAGACGGAAGACGACCATCAGGAACTGATGGAGTTCATCGAGGAATTCCGCTTTGAACGCGCCGGCATTTTCACCTTTTCACGGGAAGAGGGAACCAGGGCCTACAACATGCCAGACCAAGTCCACTACCGCACGAAGGCGCGCCGCTACAATGAGGCGACCATGCTTCTCACGCGCATTGCTTCGGAGATCGGCCAAAAGCAGATCGGCCAGCAAATCCGGGTTTTGGTAGATGCTCCCGGCACGGCCAGAACGGAGTGGGACGCCCCGGACATTGACGGGACCGTTTCCGTTCCTCTCACGCTGCCCGTGGGCGAATTTGCAACGGTCACGGTGACGGATGCCGCGGCCTATGAGCTGACGGCGAAATAACCGTACAAGACGGCTAGATTCAAATACTGAAGATTAAATACTAAAGGCCGAAAGCCGCTTTTTCCAAATACCACGGCTTTCCACAATCTTCAGCAGTCAGCCCCTGAATGCTCCATCTCTGCCCCAAAGGCGCGTCACTGCTTCACGCTGGATTCGGGCAGCGGCATGTTTTCCACAGGTGCGGGCGACGGGCGGGGAATGACGGAGGGAGCCGGAGAACCGGAATTTCCCGGCTGGACGGGGACCAGGGAAGTATTCAAATCCAGTTCCCGGGAAGCGGCTGCGGCTTCCGGGCTGACGGCGCCCATATTGGCGGGCAGCGGCAGCAGACCGCCGTCCTGGCCGAACATATCGGTACCGGAAACGGGGAAGAATCCCATGGCTTCCTGCGGATTGACGATTTCCGAAAGACTTACATACCCCTGCCGCCCGTCCTCAAATTCCACCTTGGCGAACAGTTCACCGCAGACAAGCACTTTCGCGGAACCGGACCCGCTCATGACTTTCCCGCTGGTGGAGAAGCTGTTCTCGGGATTCTGCTCAAATACCACCAGTTTTTCCTTCTTGAAGGTGACGGAATCCCCCGGCTTGTAAACAGCCTGTTCCGCATTGGCCTTCGCCGCCATTTTCTTGGATGTGATGCCTACCGGGTCAAGGGCGGAACTCTGGCGTTCCCACGGATTCACGTGCTTGTTCGTACTGCAGGATGCCAGCACCAGCAACAGAGCGGAAGGAAGCAATGCAAGTTTCATTGTCCCGCATCATAATCACAGTCCCCTTCCTAGGAAAGCAGAAATTTCATGTTCCACCCTCCTTCATAAGCGGCTCATGGCACTGCCACACATCAGGGCGTATGCATGCGCATTAGACTTGCCGCTTTCCCCTTTGGAATGCTACTTTCTTTTCCAGCCTGTCTCCGAACCATGTTCCACGGCGGATGAGGGCTCGCACCAGAAAATCTGCTATGGATGAAAAGAGACTAGCCGGCGTCGTTCTGCCTTTGTTTTCCCTGCGCCGCAATAATGACCACGGCATCGGGGATCTGACGGCCCTGCGCCAGTGGATAGACTGGGCGGCAGACGCTCATGTGGGATTTCTTCAGTTGCTGCCCGTCAATGCCTTGGGCCGGGACGAATGCCCCTCCCCCTATTCCGCCATCAGTTCCATTGCGCTGGAACCCCTGTACCTTTCCCTGGAACCCTGGACCGTACCCGGCCTGGAGGAACGCGTCTTTAACGAGACGGAAGACACGCCGCCCTGGGAACAGCCTTCCGGCCCGGACCTGGTGGACTACCCCAAGGTCCGCTCCTGGAAGATGTGGAATCTGCGCGGCGCGTGGCACAATTTCCGGACCAAGCCGGAATATGCGGGCATCATGCCCAAGTTCCGGGAATGGGTGAAGGAACAGGGAAGCTGGCTGGAAGACTTCGTATGCTTCCAGGTGCTCTGCGACCTGTTCGGCACGGCGATCTGGTGGCACTGGCCGGAACAGGACCCGGCGCGCGCCAAGGCCATTGCCTCCGACTACGAGGAAGAGAAGGATTTCTCCCGCTGGCTTCAATGGCTCTGCGAGAAGCAGTGGGAATTCATCCGAATTTATGCGGACGAACGCAACGTGAAGCTGATGGGGGATATTCCCATCGGCGTTTCCCTGTCCAGTTCCGACGTTTTCTTTGAGCGCCATCTGTTCAACACGGACTGGTGCGGCGGCGCTCCGGCGGAAGGCAATTATGCCGCGGACCCGTTTACGGCCAAATGGGGCCAGAACTGGGGCATTCCCCTGTACAAGTGGGACGTGATGGCCCAGGACAATTTCGCCTGGTGGCGCCGCAGGGTGAAGTACTGCACCAAGATTTTCAGCATGTACAGGATCGACCACATCCTGGGCTTTTACCGCATTTACGCCTTCCCATGGAAACCCACGGAGAACGACGTTTTCCTGCCCCTGACACAGGAGCAGGCCGCCGAAAGAACCGGAGGCCGCCTGCCCGCCTTCAAGCCGCGCGGCGACGACCAGGCGTGGGAGCGCAACATGAATCTGGCGGATGGAGACTTGTACCTGCGCCTTGTGTTGTCCGCCGCCCCCGGCGTCAGCGTGGTGGGAGAAGACCTGGGCTGCGTGCCGGACTATGTGCGCCCGAACATGCGCCAGCTTGACATTCCCGGCTTCAAGATTCCCCATTGGGAAATCAAGCCGGACGGCTCCATTATCCTGGGCAAGGAATATCACGAATGCTCTTTCGCCGCATTCGGCACGCATGATTTTGAAACGCTCATGCAGACGTGGAACGACAGCTATGCCAAGATCGAACGCGCCCGCAAGCTGAATCTGTGGATGGGGGGCGTTCCCAAAACTCCCGCCAATCCGGAACAGGAACACATCATCAAGGAAGCGGAAGACGGCGCGCGCCTGCTGAAATGGTTTGCCGACTACTGCGGCATGCAGCCGGAAACCTGGATGTCCTACTGGAATCTGGAGATCAAGACGGCCATGTACCGTGCCCTGTTCCGCTCCAAATCCCGTTATTCCGCCATTCTCTGGCCCGCCCTGTTCGATATCAACAAGCGCCTGAACATTCCCGGCACCACCGGAGGCACCAACTGGAGGGAACGCATGCCCTTCAAGGCCGTGGAAGCCTGTTCCATGCCGCAGACCGCATGGCTGCGCTCCATCATTGACGATTCCGACCGCACGCCGCTCCAGGGGGAAGACGCCATCAACGCACTCAAGGCATCCAGCAAGCGCATTTTCCCGAAGGTGACCGTGAACAACGAACGCTTCCTGAAACGGATGCTGATGTGGCCCAACGGCAAATCGCTTTAACGGGACGCCGGGAAAAACCCCGGAAAATATGCTCCGCCCGGCACGCAAAAAGGATGCGGGCTCGTCCTCTTCTGAGCCGGAACGCCAGGAAAGCCTGCCCCGGCAGGCTAGGAGAGGCTGTGCCAGATTCCGGAAAGCAGGAAGGACAGGACGTCGCCCGTCCCTGTATTAATCAGGTTTCCGGCTCACCCAAACACAGGATTTCCCGCCATTCCAGGCAAGAGAGGCTGAGGACGCGGAACCGAACATCAATCTGCGGGCGCTTATCAATAATATTTTTATCATTATTTTGGATCTCGTTAGAATAAACAAAAGTACATCAATACCGTACGGGCGATCTTTAACGGATTTGGAATCCGGAGTCAAGCTACGATTCTGAAGAAAAATCATTTGGACAAATTCTTCCTTGTTTTCCTCCATGCCGAATGCCCGGAAATGGCGGCATTCCGGCTTTGGCAGTGGAAACATTTCCGAAGCACAGGGAAGGGAAAATGCTCCTTCGTTTTTTGCTGTCCGGGACTTTGCAAGGAGCTGATTTATTTGGTCTCATGCATTTATGGCACTTCTGCAGGGACGGAAGGTGTATGCCGGACCATGGAAGCCTGAAACTCTGATTCACCGGTACACCTGCCTGTTTCTCCCCTTGAGAAATGCGTTTCGGATTCCAAATCCGCCAATGAAGCTCCATAATAGAAATCATGTTTTGAACTGCAGTTTCTTCTGTAGGAAATCCAGGAAAAATACCGGACTCTTCATCATACTTTCCTGTCCGAATGCGGAGAGCCTTCATCAAAATAATTCCAAGCAGCTTCCCTTTCCGCATCCATTCTTGCCTCCAAAGAAAAAAGTCTTCATACTCACACCATGAGCTGGAGCTGGAACAAATTGTCCGCCGCCAAATGGGAAGACGCCTGGAGCGAACGCATTGCCGGAAATCCGAATGCCGTCATTACGCAAATCAAGGGGGGCAAAACTATCAGAATTGTCGTTTACTGCGATACGGAACAAGATGCCCTTATATTGAAAGAACATTTCGGAGGGTCCGTCCGGGAAGTCAAGACACAGGACTGGGTAGCGGCGCAAAACAGGGAGCCGCGCCCTCCCCTGAAAATCAGGGATTCCCTGCTCATCACGGAACAAACGGATGCCGAAAAGCTGAAAGCCCTGCAACAGCAGTTTCCCAAACGCCGCATCCTGAGCGTCCCGGCGGAAATGGCCTTCGGCACCGGAGACCATGCCACCACATCCGCCTGCCTGCGCTTCATCTGCGACTTTGCCAAGTCCCGCAAGGGAACGGACTGGAGCATGACGGACATCGGCTGCGGCACCGCCGTGCTGGCCATGGCCGCGCTGGAACTGGGGGCGGCCCGCGCCGCCGCCTTCGACTTCGACCCGATGGCCATTGAAGTGGCCCGGTACAACATGGAACGCAACGGCATTACCGATACCCGGCTGGATTTGTTTGTGGGGGACGTGTTTGAATGGACTCCCACGGCCGGGCAAAAGGGCGACCTGGTTGTCGCCAACCTGTTTTCCACCATTCTGCAGAAGGCTTTTCCGCGCATCATCACAGCCATGAAGCAAAATGCCGTGCTGGTCATTTCCGGTATTCTAGCCTCCCAGTGGGAGGAAACGAAGGCGTCCGCGGAACGCCGCGGACTCACGTTTGACAAAGTAATCAAACGGGGGAAATGGGTGACGGCCAAAGGAGGACTGAGGGCATCAACGGCCCGCGTATAATCCCGCGGACACGGCCATAAAAGAAAACGACGGGAGAAAAAACAGCGACGACTGGAAAAACCTGCTCACGGGAGCCTGGGTATTAAGCCTTCTGGGCTATCCGCTGGCGGCCCTGATCATGGGACTGTATCTGGCCGGCTTCATGAGCCGAATCGCGGAATATTCCTACATGACCATCAATTTCCTGCTGTATTTCCATGCCCTGTACCATTTCCGGAGTTACTGGAACGGGAAGATGAATAAGACCATAGGCGTCTTTTACCTGCTGCTGCTCATCGTCAATACGCTGATCGCCGCCAGTATTATTCTGCCCATGATCACCTACTGGCTTGTATAAACAGGGAACAGTTCACCATTTGGGGACATCAAATGCCTGCGCTTTCACGGGCCGTGAACAGCTTTTCCACGTATTTGGCCAGCATGTCCACTTCCAGGTTTACGGGCTGTCCTACAGCGGCGTCCTGAAGATTGGTACGGCCGAAGGTATGAGGGGTAATCCAGAATTCCAGCAAGGTTCCGTTGAGATTGGCAATCGTCAGGGAAATGCCGTCAATGGTGATGGAGCCCTTGTCGATACAGTAGCGGGCCAGTTCATCGGGGATGCGCACTTCCAGCCTGTGATCCTGCCCCACGGGTTCCAGCGCCGCGATCGTTCCGGTGTTGTCCACGTGCCCCATCACAAAGTGGCCGCCGAAACGGTCCATGGCGGACATGGCGCGTTCCAGATTCACCAGGCTGCCGGGTTTCAGATTCCCTAAGCTGGTCACCCGGATGGTCTGGGAAAGCAGGTCGAAGGAAACGCGGTTCCCATCCAGGGCATCCACCGTCAGGCAGCATCCGTTCACGGCCACGGAATCTCCCAGGGAGAGTTCGCTGCCGAAAGGAATGTCCAGCGTCAGCCTGGCTCCGCCGTCAATGGGGGTGAACCCCACCACGGTTCCAGTTGTTTCAACAAGTCCGGTAAACATAAGAGTCAATCAGGATTCGGCGTTCAATGGCCGAAACAGGTGAAGAAGATGAACACGATCGCCGTGGGGAGGGCCGCCCACGTGAACAGCCACAGGGGATTGATTCCCTTGAAGTATTTGCCCAGAATGGCCTGCCCCGCCGGGTTGGGGGCGTTGGCGATCACCGTCAGGCCGCCGCCCGTCACAGCGCCGGCCACCACGGAATATTTGACGGCCTCCGGCAGGTTGGGAACGGTGGAAGCCAGGAAGGTGACGGCGGCATTGTCGTTGAACGCCGTCAGCAGGGTGGCGCCGATCATGGCGTAGTCCCCCAGGCGCGTCAGCACCGGTTCCAGCCACCAGGCCTGCACGCCGCCCAGAATCACCAGCCCGGCCAGGAAGAAGCCCACCATCATCGGAACGCGCAGGGACATCTGGTTCTGGTACTGCGGCGTGGCAACCGTAAAGCCGATGAAGAAGAGGAAACTGCCGATGAACATCACCGGTTCATGGGAGAAAAGCACCGTCCAGGTCAGGAAGCACACGTGCGCCAGCGTCACCCACACGGGAATCCGATCGTTGCGGTCTTCCCAGGACTGGGGGATGGCATCGTCAAACTCGCTGAATTCGCGCTGCTGGGTGGCCAGACGGGCAAATTCCTTGCGGAACATCAGGAAATAGATCAGGTTGGATATGATGATGGCGCACACGGCTTTCCAGCCGAAATGCTGGATCATGTGCGCCAGGCCCCAGTCCCATTTTTCCGCAACCATCACGACGGGAGGGGCGGCAAAGTGAGTCAGGGTTCCGCCGATGGAGATGTTCACGAACAGCAGGCCCAGCGTGGCGTACATCAGGGAGCGCTTGGGCTTGAGGTCATAGAATTTCTTGCTCAGGATCAGCGCGCCGATCGTCATGGCGGCCGGTTCCGTAATCAGGGAACCCAGTAGCGGGGCCAGACACATGACGGAAATCCACCAGGCGCCTGGAGTGGCCTTCCCCAGTCTGGCGCCGCAGTTGACTACGGATTCCGCCAGCTTGAAGATGGGGCGGGAGGAAGCGATGATCATGATGATCATCACAAACATGGGCTCCGTGAACGAGCAGTCGTAATTCAAGTAGGCTGAAAAGTCTTCAAAGGAATAGTATTTCCAGCACACGAACATGAAGGGGATGATCCAAATGCCGAACACGGCTTCCACTTCCCCCAGGAAATGAAAGATGGCGGAGGCAAAGGAGACCGGCAGCCGTTCTTCCGGATGCATCACGCGGAAGTTGGATTCCTTCAGCTTTTCCTTGTAGCGCAGAGCCAGCTTGTGGGAGTAGCGTTCAAAGCGCCCCGCCAGGAACGTATGTATGATGGCGCCCAGGAATACCAGCGTCACGGCCAGGTTGAAGCCGCCGGACTGTTCGTTGCGTTCGCTGAGCACCTGGGACAGGCTGGCGTCCGGGGGCAGCTGCTTGTACTGGCTGAGCGGAATCGGGAAATGGCTGTATTGGGATTCTCCTCCAATTTCCGTGGCGGGATAGGCGGGCTCCGCCGCACGCACGGCAGCCTCTCCCGCTCCGGCGGCCATGAAAAAGACGGCTGCCGCCACTGCGGCAAGCCGACCAAAACGGAGTGTCAGAGCTTTGGTAAAATGACAAATGCTGCTCATGTCTGCGCACAGACTAAACATGTCCACTTTTTTGAGCGAGCGGAAAATGAGTCTGCACGCTTTTTAAGGAGAGCATGCACGGAAAACGGAAAAATCCGCAGAGAGAGAACGGGCAGTGAAACGAAAAGGAACGGCTGTCATGCCTGCCGGAGTTTAAGATTGAACAGGACTCTCAAAAATAGTAGTTGCAGATATGCGCTCCGCCCTTGGTTTTCTTTCCGTTCTCATGATCTCAGCCGGTGTCGCCTGTGCGGAGCTTCCGCCCGAACTGCCTCCCATGACACCCCTGCCGCTCGCACCCGGACCAGTGACGGGCGGCACCATCAAGGGGGACCCCGCAGCAGGCATCGTGCCCGTCCGGGAACTGATTGAAGCCAACCGCAGGGATGAAGATATTCCCATGGCCGAGCCCATCCCCGGAGAAACGGCGGCTCCGTCCGCGCCGGACGAATCCATCCCGAATGCGGAACCCATTCCCGGCGAGACGCACCTCCAGCTCCCATCCCAGGCCACCCCTTCCATTCCGCCCTCCGCCTTTTCTCCCGTTCCCGTCCCTCAGCATGAAACACGGGTGGCCATCCTGGGCTACCATGATTTCAGCCGCACGCTGCCCGCCACGGAGATGCGCATGAATACGGACACGTTCCGGGCCCAGATGCAGGCGCTGAAAACCGCAGGCGTGCCCATCATCACCATGAAAGATTTCCTGGACTGGAAACTGGGCGACAAGCAACTGCCCGCCAAGTGCGTCCTGATCACCATTGACGACGGCTGGAAGAGCGTTTACACGGACGCCTACCCCATTCTCCGGGAAATGAAAATTCCCTTCACCGTTTTCCCCTACACCAAGTTCATCACAGGCCGCGGGTCCGCCATGAGCCGGGAGCAGATTCAGGAAATGCTGAACAACGGAGCCACTCTGGGCAGCCATTCCGTCAGCCACCTGTACCCCAGGTCCTGGCGCGCAGCCCAGAGAAAGGGCACGCAGGCCGTCCTGGACCTGGCCGCCAAGGAAATAGGGGAATCCAGGAAAATTCTCCAGGAGAGATTCCCCGGTTCCGACGTGGAAGCCTATTGCTACCCGGGCGGTTTCGTCCTGCCGGAGATGATCACCAAGGCGGAGGAAGCCGGCTTCCGGGCGGCGTTTACCGTCATTCCCAGAAAAGTGACCAAGGATACGGACCGCTGGAGAATTCACCGTTACATGGTGTTCGGCAAGGATCCCAAGACGTTCACCAGAGCCGTGAATTTCAATACTCCCAGCGCGCCGGAGACGCCCTCCCCCGCTCCCGCAGGCCATGAACAGGGGCTGGGGTCCTATCCGGCTCCCGCCCAGCCCGTCTTCCCGGCAGCCAACACCGTGGTCCGCAACCAGAATCCGGACATTTCCATTTCCCTTGCACGGGAACCGCAGCTCAATCCCAAGGACATGGAGATGCGCGTCTCCGGTTTCGGCCTGGTAAATGCCAAGTATGACGCCAGGGAAAAAGTCCTGAAATGGGCACCCTCCCGTCCCCTGCGCATCAGCCCGGTCACCGTCCAGGTACGGTGGAAGGTTCCCGGCGGCAACATCTGGCAAACGGCCACCTGGCAATTCGGGATTGCGGAGCAGGAAATGCATTTCATTCCCGGAAACCTCGTCAAATGACAGACTCCGCTCACGGCGTGTCCGCCGGAAAGGCAACGCTACCCCGCCGGAGAAAAGGTTGAAGGCCGCCTCCTTTGCCGATTAACGTTCCGGATTCACGCCAACGGAGAGAGTCTGGAAAAGAAAAGCCGTTCCCGACTGCCGACAAGGCCTCCCTCCCGCACGGCTTTTGGTCCGCCCTACCGGAGAAATCCCGGCTTTCCGGAAACGGAAGACATCTCCTTTCCAGGTCCCAAAACTGGCAAGGACCTGCAAAGAGAAAATTTATCTTTCTCCCTTTGACGCTCAATTTCTTGCAAAGGAAGAAGTACCTCTTTCCTTCCGAAAAACGGCGACCTTGCAACGGATTTGTAAAAAACGGGATGGATTTGTCGATTCATCGGAGGCTTGCTCCCTTTCCCGCCGGAAAGGAACCGCTCCATGCCGCAAGGACATTCCTGATTTCCCATCCTCCCCTCCCTGTCGGGCCATTACTCTTCCGCTCCCCGGCGCCATCCCGTTGCTCCTTCCCTTGTGTTAGTTTAAACTAATTCTATATTAGGTAAAAAGGCATGACGAAAAGACCAAGAAATCTTACATTTGGCTTGCCCGAAGGGTGCGAAGTGGCATAATCATCCGGCACCATTATCAGGTTCAGCCAGGCAGGACATTCCATGAACACGAGCACCAAAACCTTCACCGTTGCAGATACAGCCGCCAACGCCGATTATCTCACCAATACATCCGAACCGCTCGGAGAAACGATGACCCTGAACGTGGGCCCCTCCCACCCCGCCACCCACGGCGTGCTCCGCCTGGTTCTGGAGCTTGACGGCGAAGAAATCATCAGCTGTGATCCCGTAGTGGGCCACCTGCACCGCGGCATGGAGAAGATCGGGGAGACGATCCAGTACAACCAGTTCGTCCCCTACACCGACCGTTTTGACTACCTGGCCCCCCTCTCCAACAACATCGCCTACGCCTGCGCCGTGGAAAAGCTGATGGGCTGGGAACTTCCGCCCCGCGGCCAGGCCCTGCGCGTGCTCGCCCTGGAGCTTTCCCGTTTTTCCTCCCACATTCTGGGAGTGGGCGTGTACGCCATGGACGTAGGCGCCATGACCGTGTTCCTGTACTGCTATGAGGAACGCGAAAAAATCCACAACTTTTACGAACAGCTTACGGGCGCGCGCTTCACGTCCTCCTACACCCGCATCGGCGGCCAGACGCGCGACGTGCCGCAGCAAATGCTGAAGGAAGTGCTCGCCTTCTGCGACCAGGCGGAAAAGACCGTTGACGAAACGGAAGCCCTGCTGCTCAAGAACAAGATTTTCATCGACCGCCTCCAGGGCGTGGGCATCATTCCCCGTGAAAAGGCCCTTTCCTGGGGCCTTACCGGAGCCAACCTGCGCGCCAGCGGCGTCAAGCGCGACCTGCGCAAGACCAATCCCTACCTGGGCTACGAACAGTACGAATTCGATGTCCCGATCGGCGAACACGGAGACTGCTACGACCGTTTCACCATCCGCATTGAGGAAATGCGCCAGTCCTTGCGCATCATCCGCCAGGTGGCCGCCACCATGCCGGAGGGGCCCATCAACGTGGTGGACAAGAAAGGCACGCTTCCGCCCAAGGAAAAAGTGCTGACGGACATGGAATCCCTGATCCGCCAGTTCATGACCACCACCATGGGCGTGAACGCCCCTGCGGGCCAGGTTTACTTTGCCGCGGAAAACCCGAAGGGAGAGCTGGGCTTCTTCCTGGATTCCAAGGGCGGCGGTCTTCCCAACCGCCTGCGCATGCGCTCCCCCTCCTTCTGCAACCTTTCCATCCTGCCGGAGCTTCTGCCGGGGCACCTGGTTTCCGACGTTCCGGCCATTCTCGGCTCCTTTGACTTCGTGATGGGCGAATGCGACCGCTAACACGAACCCGCACCTTTTCCGCCAACCTTAACACATATTTCCATCCCCATGTCCGATTACGCTGAAAACGCCATTGACGCGCTCATCGCCCATCATCCCAGCCCCGGCGAACAATTCTACCCGGCCTTTGAAGCCACGCCGGAACTTGATGCCGCCGCAAGCGAATACATCACGCATTATCCGGAGGGCAAGCAGCAGTCCGCCGTTCTCCCCATTCTGCATGAGATTCAAAAGAAATTCGGCTACATCAGCGCGGACGCCATCACCTGGACGGCGGAAAAGCTGGGACTCACCCCTGCCCACGTGCTGGGCGTGGTCACTTTCTATCCCGGCCTGCGCCAGACCTGCCCCGGCAAGAACCACATCCGCGTCTGCCGCACGCTTTCCTGCGCCATGGCGGGGGCGGACAGCCTCTTCAACACCATCTGCACGCGCCTGGGAATCGACAAGAGCAGCATCGACCACCACCACCCCATCGGCGTCAGCCCCTCGGGCCTGTGGAGTGTGGAGGGCGTGGAATGCCTCGCCAACTGCGGATTCGGCCCCAACATGATGGTCAACGACATCCTGTATGAAAAAGTCACGCCGGAACTGCTGGAGGAAGTGATCCTCAAATACCAGAACGCCTAATTTTCCCCACCACGCACCAGATCACCCGCCATGAGCATTACCTATCTTCCCGGTAAAGAGCCCCACCCCAGGGAAACGCGCCGCATCCTTAAAAACATCAACCGCGAAGGGTGGAACACGTCCATTGACTGCTACCTGGCCGACGGCGGCTATGAAGAGTTGAAAAAGGCGCTCGGCATGGAGCCGAAGGCCGTCATTGACGAGGTGAAGAAATCCGGCCTGCGCGGCCGCGGCGGCGCGGGATTCCCCACCGGCGTGAAGTGGACCTTCATCCCGCCGAACAACACGAAGCCCGTCTATCTGGTCTGCAACTGCGACGAATCCGAACCCGGCACCTTCAAGGACCGCTACATCGTCCACCAGGACCCCCACCAGCTCATTGAGGGGATGGTCATTTCCAGCTACGCGGTGGGCGCCCACCTGGCGTACATCTACATGCGCGAGGAATTCCCCATTGCCGCGGAAACCATGCTCAAGGCCCTGCAGGAGGCGCGCGAACGCGGCTTCCTGGGCAAGAACATCCTGGGGTCCGGCTACGATCTGGAAATCCACCTGCACCGCGGCGCGGGCGCCTACATCTGCGGTGAGGAAACGGCCCTGCTCAACTCCCTGGAAGGCGTGCGCCCCTACCCCCGCATCAAGCCCCCCTACTTTCCGGCCGCCATCGGCCTGTACGGTTGCCCCACCATCGTGAACAACGTGGAATCCCTGTGTCAGGTAAAGCACGTCATCGCCATGGGCGGCGAAGCCTACGGACAGGAAGGCGCCAAACGCTCCCCCGGCACGCGCATCATCGGCGTCTCCGGCGACGTGCGGCGCCCCGGCTATTATGAAATCGTTTCCGGTTCCATGACCTTCGGCGAACTGCTGTACGACGTCTGCGGCGGCCCCCGTGAAGGCCGCGAATTCAAGGCTGTCATTCCCGGCGGCTCCTCCTCCAAGGTCATGCGCACGGACGTGGAGTACAAGACCCGGAATCCGGACGGCACCACGGGCAAAATCTCCTTCTTCGACATCCCGCTGGACCTGGACAGCATCGCCCAGTACGGCTCCATGTCCGGTTCCGGCGCGGTCATCGTCATGGACGACTCCCGCTCCATGCCCTGGGCGCTGAACAACATCAACCGCTTTTACGCCCACGAATCCTGCGGCCAGTGCACCCCGTGCCGCGAAGGATGCCCGTGGATGATGAAGCTCAGCACGCGCATTCTGGAAGGCAAGGGCGCCCCCTCGGACGTGGACCTCCTCATCCAGGTAGCCAACCAGATTGAAGGCAAGACGGTCTGCGCCTTTGGGGAAGCCGCCTCCTGGCCCACCCAGGCCATGGTCTCCAAGTTCAAGGAGGAATTCGTGGCCCTGACGGATCCTTTCAACGCCTGCCTGCCCCATTCTGCGGAAGGCAGGGAGCAGCGCCGCTATTTCATCCGGTAACCTCACCACGTCCCCAGTTTCAATTCCATTCCCTCCCATCACGTCATCATGAGCGAAGAAGCTTACAAACTCCCCAAAGACGCCGCTGCCGCGGAAGGCAAGGTGAACGTCCAGATCAACGGCACGTGGTACCGTTTCCCGCGCGGCACCAGGATTGCAGACGCCTGCCGTTCCGTGGGCGTGCCGATTCCCTGCTTCTGCTACCATCCCAAGCTGGCCGTCGTCGGCTCCTGCCGCATGTGCCTGGTGGAACAGGGCATGCCTCCCAGGCTGGCTCCGGGGCAGACTCCCTCCTACGACGAACAGGGTTTCCAGCCCATCCAGTGGATGCCCCGCCCCATCATCTCCTGCGCGAACACGGTGGCGGAAAACATGGGCGTACGCACGGACAGCCCGCTGGCGGCCGAAGCGCGCCGCGGCGTGCTGGAATTCCTGCTCACCAGCCATCCGCTGGACTGCCCCATCTGCGACCAGGCCGGAGAATGCAAGCTTCAGGAATACTCCAACGACTACGGCCAGATTGAAGGCCGCTACGAGGAAAAGAAAACCAAGAAGGGCAAGAACCTCAGCATCGGCCCGCGCGTCAACCTGGACCAGGAACGCTGCGTGCTCTGCGGCCGCTGCGTGCGCTTCATGCGCGACATCATGCACGACGAAGTGCTCACGATGTCCCAGCGCGGCACGTACAACGCCATCACGGTCTATCCCGGCCGGGAACTGGACAGCAACTATTCTCTGAACACCGTGGACCTTTGCCCGGTGGGCGCCCTGACCTCCAAGGACTTCCGCTTCAAGATGCGCGTTTGGTTCCTGAAGGAGACCAAGACCATTGACGTGGACTGCGGCACCGGCACCAACATCACCCTGTGGACCAGGGAAGACCGGGTGTACCGCATCACCCCGCGCCCGAACGACGCCGTGAACTCCTGCTGGATGCCGGACTCCCACCGACTGAATTACAAATACATCAATTCTCCCCAGCGCATCCCGCAGCCCGTGATCCGCACGGACGCCGGAGCTCCCCACCGCCCGGCCACCTGGGAACCGGCCCTGGCTTCCGCCGCAGAAGCCTTCAAGCGCATTTCCCCGGACAAAATCGCGATCATCGCCTCCGGACGGATGACCAATGAAGAACTTTACATGGTGCGCCACCTGGCCGCCCAGATCGGCACGGACAAGATGGACATCGTACCCCGCACGGGGGAAAGCGACGGAATGCTGATTTCCGCGGACCGCAACCCGAACACGAACGGCGCGAAGCTGGTTCTGGGCATCGAACCCGGTTCCAGACTGGACGCCATCCGGGAAGGGGTGCGCAACGGCTCCGTCAAGGCCGTCCTCGCTCTGGGGGAAGACCTCACCGCTCCGGAAGCCGGATTCACGCCGGAAGACCTCAAGAAGCTGGATTACCTCTTCATGATCGCCCACAGCGCCAATGAAACGGGCCGCCATGCGGACCTGGTGCTCCCCGGCGTCACCTATGCCGAAAAATTCGGAACCATGATCAATGTGGCGGGCCGCATCCAGCGCCTGAACCGCGCCATCCGGCCCGTGGGCTATTCCCGCGACGACTGGCAGATACTGAGGGACATCACCGTGGCCCTGGGCGGCAATCCCGCCCTGAAGGACTTCTCCTCCGCCCTGGATATCCTGACGGTCATGAGCACCGAATACGAGGAGCTGAACGGCCTTACCTGGGGTTCCATCGGAGACGGCGGCCGGCCCATTCTGGAAACGGGCGTCACCATTCCCGTGGTGGAACGCGAAAGGAACCAGTCCCGCTAACAACACTTCACACGCATACAACCCGTTAATCCGCCATGATTGATTCGATTCTAACCTTCTGCGACGAGGTGCTCAGCAACCCCATCTGGTTCTACGTCATCACCCTGCTGATCAAGATCGTCATCTGCTTTGCCATCACCATCCTGTTCATTCCGATCTGCGTGTACATTGAACGCCGGGTGGCCGCCTGGATCCAGGACCGCGTGGGCCCCAACCGCGCCGGCATCCCGCTGAGCATCTTCCGCCGCTTCGGCATGAAGTCCGACCTGCCGTTCAAGAAGACGCTGGACTACTTCGGCCTGCCTCACGACGGCAAGATCGCCAACCTGTGCCGCTTCTTCCGCCTGGACCGGGACATTCCCATCTTCGGCCTCGTCCAGCCCATGGTGGACGGCGGCAAGCTGTTCCTGAAACAGGACTTCACGCCGCCCTTCGTGCGCCGCGTCTATTTCTGGATCGCCCCGATGCTGGTGCTTGCCCCGCCGCTGATGACGGCCGCCGTCATCCCCTTTGCCGGAGACCTGCACACCTCCTACGGCAATGTGAACATGGCCGTGGCCAACCTGAGCGTGGGGCCGCTGTGGGTGTTCGCCATCTCCTCACTTTCCGTGTACGGTCTGGTGCTGGCGGGCTGGTCCTCCAACTCCAAGTTCCCGTTCCTGGGCGGCGTGCGCTCCTCCGCGCAGATGATCTCCTATGAAATCAGCATGGGGCTGTCCATCATCCCCGTTCTGATGATTTACAGCACGCTGGACCTGTCCAACATCGTGGAATACCAGGCGGCCAACGGCTGGCTGCTGCTTCCCGTGTGGGGAGAGGGCCTGAGCTGGCAGCGCTGGATTCTCCTGGTGCCCGTGGCCATCAGCTTCCTCATCTTCCTGACTTCCATCTTCGCGGAAGCCAACCGCACCCCCTTCGACATGTCCGAATGCGAGACGGACCTCGTGGGCGGCTACCACACGGAATACTCTTCCATGAAGTTCGCGCAGTTCTTCATGGGCGAATACGCCGCCATGGTGGTGGGCTCCTCCCTGGTCATCACGCTCTTCCTAGGCGGCTGGTCCATCGGCTTCGGCCTGGACGGCTGGCTGAACGAACACGTCGCCAACTGGGTGGCGGTGCTCTGCCAGCTGGTCGCCTACGTGCTCAAGCTCCTCTTCTTCGCCTTCTTCTTCGTCTGGGTGCGCTGGACGCTGCCCCGCTTCCGCTATGACCAGGTGATGAAGCTCGGCTGGATGGTCTTCTTTGAACTGGCCGTCATCAACATCTTCATCACGGCCGCCATCCTGTACTTCGTCAAGTAAACCAACCCTTTATCCCGATACACAAATATTATGGCCTTCAAAACGATCAAGCGCCCGAAGATTTCCCTCGGAGAGCGGTTCTACTTGCAATCCATCCTGGGCGGTCTGTGGATCACCATCAAGCACCTGGCCCTGGCTCTGGCGGGCAAGTCCCGCAACAAGAAGGAACTGGCCGGCTCCGGAATCGGCGTCACCATGCAGTACCCGGAATTCCGCTGGGACAAGCACCTGCCTCCCTATTACCGCGGCTATCCCGTGCTGGTGAAGGGCGAGGACGGACGCGAACGCTGCGTCTCCTGCCAGCTCTGCGAATTCATCTGCCCCGCCCGCGCCATCACCATCACGCCCGGCACCGTCAAGGAAGGCGACTGGGACAAGGTGGAAAAAGCCCCCAAGGAATTCGAGATCGACATGCTCCGCTGCATCTACTGCGGCATGTGCGAGGAAGCCTGCCCGGAACAAGCCATCTTCATGAGCCAGGACTACCTGCTCACCCCTACGGACCGGACGCAGTCCATCCACAACAAGGCCAGGCTCTACGAACTGGGCGGCACCCGCAAGGGGCTGGTCAACAAGTGGAACCAATACAAATAACACACCCCGAACTCTTCACTCCACATTCTGCACGTTATGAACATTTTTGCCAGTGACATACTCTTCTACGTCTTCGGGGCCCTGGCCGTGATCCTGTCCCTGATGGTCGTCTTCATGCGCAACCCCGTTTCCTCCGCCATGATGATGGCCCTCTCCTTCGGGGCGACGGCCGCCGTCATGATCGGTCTGGGCGCCCACTTCCTGGGCATTCTGCAAATCCTCGTGTACGCCGGGGCTATCATGGTTCTCTTCGCGTTCATCATCATGCTGCTGAACGTAAAGCTGGAAACCTCCCCCTTCCGGCGGCCCGTTTCCGTCGCCGTGGGCGTCATCATCGCAGGGCTGTTCCTCGGCCAGCTCATCGGCATCATCTACTCCCTGCCCGGCGCCAAAGACTGCGGCCGCTGCCCGATGGCCAGCGCGGAACAGGCCTGGAACGATCTGAAGATCGGACAGGACGGCGCTACGGAAGGCAACGCCGGCGTGGCTTGCGGATTGCGCGCTTCAACTTCCGCTTTTACAGATGCTGAAATCGATCGCCAGATCAGCAACGGCCAGCAGCAAGGAAACGCGGAATCCGTCCAAGCTCCGGGAGCAACCGCATCCGGCAAGCACGGCGTCAACGGCCTTCCTCTCGACAAAATCGCCATCTGCGGACAGAAGCAAGGGAACTATGCCTTTTCCGGAAACTCCATTGACCGTTTATTGAGTTTATCTATCCAGCCCCCCCGGATCACCCTTCCTCCGCTTTCCCCCAAATGCTCCGCGCATCTTTATCCGGAAGGGACGACCATCCGGGCGGAGATCGACAACGGGGAATTCCCGGACACCGCCCTGCTGGGCCGCACCCTGTTTGACAAGTACAACCGCACGCTGATCATCGCGGGGCTGGCCCTGCTGGTGTCTTCCATCGGCGTCGTGGTCCTGAGCCGCCGACCCTCCGGCAAATAAACGAACATCTCAACACAGCCAATCATCATGATACCTCTTACGCATTATCTGATCCTCTCCGGCATTCTGTTTGCCATCGGCCTGGTGGGGGTGATCGTCCGGCGCGACATCATCGTCATTTTCATGTGCCTGGAAATGATGCTCAGCGCGGCCAACCTTTCCCTGGTGGCCTTCTCCCGGGCCCAGGGCTCCATGGGACTGCCCAACTATGACGGCCAGTCCCTGTCCATCTTCGTCCTGACCATCGCCGCGGCGGAAGTGGCCATCGGCCTGGCCCTGATCGTTTCCCTGTACCGCGCGCGGCGCACGGCCAGCACCCAGGACCTTCATACGCTGAAAGACTAAGAGCAACCCGAACCTCACACGAACATGTTAGACATCGACATCCAATATACCTGGCTCCTGCTCTTTCTGCCCCTGGTCGTGGCGGCTTTCAACTGGTTTTTCCTGACAAAGCGCGCGAACGTGGCGGCCCTCACCTCCACCTTCTCCTGCCTGGTCACCTTCGTTCTTTCCCTGGCCCTGCTGGACAAGACCGGAACGGATGCCTTCACCTGGCTTTCCATTTCCAGCGTCTTCTCCATTGACCTCGGCTTCGTGCTGGACCCCCTCTCCACGCGCATGATGCTGGTGGTCACGGGCATCGGCCTGCTGGTGCATATCTTCTCCCTGGGATACATGGCGGACGACAAGGCCAAGGCCCGCTACTTCGCCTGCCTGAGTTTGTTCATGTTCTCCATGACGGGCATCGTCCTGGCCAGCAACATCGCCATGACCTTCATCTTCTGGGAGCTGGTGGGCCTTTCCTCCTACCTGCTCATCGGCCACTGGTACACCAGGTCCGCCGCCGCGGACGCCGCCAAGAAGGCCTTCATCTGCAACCGCGTGGGGGACTTCGGCTTCCTGATCGGCATCCTGACCCTCTGGGCGCTGACCAATACGCTCAATTTCAGCCTGATGGAAATGCCCGCCGGCATCAGTGAAACCCTGCTGAACATCACGGTGCTGTGCCTGTTCTGCGGCGCGGTGGGCAAGTCCGCCCAGTTCCCGCTGCACGTGTGGCTGCCGGATGCCATGGAAGGCCCCACCCCCGTTTCCGCCCTGATCCATGCCGCCACAATGGTCGCCGCCGGGGTGTACATGATGGTGCGCGTCCAGCTCTCCATCGGCGTGGAAGCGTTCCCCTCTCTCTCCTGCGACGTGATCGCCATCATCGGCGCTATCACGGCCATCATCGCCGCCTTCATGGCAACCCAGCAAAACGACATCAAGCGCGTGCTGGCCTATTCCACCCTGTCCCAGCTCGGGTACATGGTCATGGCCCTGGGCCTGCTGGCCGGGGAAGCGGCCATGTTCCACCTGTTCACCCACGCCTGGTTCAAGGCGCTGCTCTTCCTTGGCGCGGGCGCCATCATCTTCGCCTGCCACCATGAGCAGGACATCTGGAAGATGGGCGGCATCATGAAGCGCATGAAGCTGACCTCCCTGACCTTCATCATCGGCACCATGGCCCTGATCGCCATTCCGTTCACGTCCGGCTTCTTCTCCAAGGAAGCCATCCTGGAAGCCGCCCTGCACAAAAACCCGGTGTTCTTCTGGATCGGCGGCGGCGTGGCCCTGCTGACCACCTTCTACATGATGAGAGTCATCTTCGTGGTCTTCTTCGGCAGGGAACGCAGCCACAGCGCGGAACACGCGCGGGAAGTGGGCGGCGTCATGCTCATTCCCCTGCTGATCCTGGCCGTGCTCGCCGTCATCTCCGGCTACGGCTTTATCGCGGACAGGCTGGTTCCCTTCAACGGCTTTGCAGTAGCGGACTTCCACATGGGAATGCCCTTCTACGTATCCATGGGCGCCCTCGTCCTGGGCATTCTGCTGGCGGCCGTGTTTTATGCGGGCTCTCCGGCCTCCGACAAGCTCTCCGGCAACGCCGTCTCCCGCGCCCTCGTCAACCGGCTCTACATCGACTGGTTCTACGACAAGGTGCTCGTTAAAGGCGTGCAGGGCATTCTGGCCTCCATTATCGACTTCATCGACCAGTTCATCATTTCCGGCCTCATCGTGGGCGGCCTGGCCCGGCTGACCGCCGCCGTCGGCTCCCTGCTCCGCCGCCTGCAGTCCGGCAACATGGCCGCCTACACGGTTCTGTTCGGCGTCGGCCTGCTTCTGGTCATTTACTTCACCGTCTTCTATTCCTGCTAACCTCCCAACCAATCACACACCATGCTTATCTGGCTTGTTCTCATTCCTCTGATTGCCTCAGCCCTCATCGGTCTGTGCAAGGCGCCCGCGCGCCCGACGGCCCTGCTCAGCGCAACGCTGACGCTGGCCCTGGGCATCTGGGCCCTGGTTAGCTTTGACGACTGCGCTTCCTGCTGGTCCCGCTTCCAGGGGCTGGATCTTCAATTGACCCTGGCCCCCGCCATGGCCAAGGTGATGCTGCTGCTGACCATCCTGGTCACTTTCGCCACGGTGCTGGGCACCAATCCTCCCAAGGGAGGGGAAGCCTCCTGGTACAATTCCGCCCTGCTGATCTCCGCGGGCGCCACCGGGGCCTTCCTGTCCAACAACATTATTTCCTTCTTCGCCTTCCATGAACTGGCGCTGATCCCCACCTTCGTGATGATCGGCCTATACGGCAGGGGGGACAAGCGCACCACCGCCTGGCGCGCCACCCTGTACCTGGGGCTGGCCTCCATGGTGCTGCTCGCGGCCCTGCTGATGATCGGAACGCAGGCCGGGTTCACCTTCTCCGGCCTCCAGGACTTCATCCAGAGCGGACAGCCCCTGGAAAATGCGGAACTGATCGGCGCCCTGCTGATCGCCGGATTCGGCACCCTGATCTCCCTGTTCCCGTTCCATTCCTGGGCCGCCCCCGCCTATGCCTCCGCCCCCGCTCCGGTGGCGATGATGCACGCGGGCGTTCTGAAAAAATTCGGCCTGTACGGCCTGTTCATGTTCCAGCCCCTGATGGAAGCGGGCTTCCTGCCCTGGACGAACATCCTGCTCGTCCTGCTGGTGTGCAACGTGATCTGGGTGGGCTACGTGACGGTGAACCAGAAGCGGCTGGACCTGCTGCTGGGCAACTCCTCCGTGATGCACATGGGCTACATCTTCCTGGCCTTCGCCGCCCTGATCGTATCCGGTTCCGCGGAAGCCAACCCCTGGGCCGTGAAAGGCGCGGCCCTGCTGATGCTGGCCCACGGCCTTTCCATCGCCCTGCTCTTCATGCTCTGCGGCCAGATTGAAAAGCAGACCGGCACGCTGGAAATCAATTCCCTGGGCGGCCTGGGAACCAGGCTGCCCCGCATGGCCTTCGTCTTCGGCCTGGCGGGCATGGCCTCCATCGGCCTCCCCGGCCTGGCGAACTTCCCGGGCGAGTTCATGGTCTTCTTCTCCGGTTTCGCCGGGTTCGAGAACGGCTTCGGCCCCGTGCAGATCGCCACGATCCTCTGCCTGTGGGGCCTGGTCATCGGCGCCGTGTACATGCTGAGGGCCTACCGCAACATCTTCCAGGGCGACCTGTCCAAGGCCGCCGCCTACGCGACGGAACTGCTGCCCGCCGAACGCGCGGCCAACTACTTCCTGGTCATCACCCTGGTCGTCTTCGGCTTCCTGCCGGACCTGGTTCTCCAATTCTTCTCCTGATCATCCCCTGAATACAATCCAAGCTTAACCTGATCTTCTTTTACCCATGCAAGCGTACATTCCGGAATTCATCCTGGCCGGCCTGGCGATGATCCTGCTCCTGGCTGAAACCTTCTTCAAGAAGGCTCCCAAATTCGTCTTCGGCCTGATCGGGGCGGCGGGCGCCCTGGCGATGCTTCCCTTCTACATGGAAAGCCTCTACGCCAATACCTACATCATCCTGGCCCTGGTCGCCACGGCGATCACCCTGCTCCTTTCCGTGGACTTCCGCGCCGTCATCAACCTGTCTTCCAACGACTCCAAGACGCAGGACGGCACCGGGGAATTCTACATCCTGCCGCTGCTCGCCTGCGTGGGGATCACCTCCCTGTGCAAGGCCGCCAACCTGGTGGAACTCTTCGTTTCCCTGGAAGTGCTCACACTGAGCTCCTTCATCATGGTGGGCTATTTCCGCCGGAACCTCGGCTCCACGGAAGCGGGCATCAAGTACCTGATCCTGGGAGCCGTCAGCACGGGCTTCCTCGTCTTCGGCCTGGCATGGTACTTCGGCATGACCGGCACCTTTGAATACAACCACGCCATCGTCATGGCCGCCCTTTCCGGACAGACGGCACCGGGCATGTTCTTCGCCCTGGCCCTGCTCCTGCTCGGCACCGCCTTCAAGATCGGCGCCGTTCCCATGCAGCTGTGGATTCCGGACGTGTACCAGGGCGCACCCACCCCGGTGACAGCCTTCCTCTCCGTAGCGTCCAAGGTGGCGGGCTTCGCCCTGCTGAGCATCATCCTGGCGCCCTTCGCCGGCATTCCCGCCGTCCAGTTCGTCATCGCCCTGATGGCCGCGGCCACGCTGCTGGTGGGTAACCTGGGAGCCATTCCTCAAACCAACCTGAAACGCCTGATGGGGTATTCCTCCATCGCGCAGGCCGGCTTCATCCTGCCCCTCTTCATCGGCACGGTGAAGGGGCAGCTGGCGCCCAACGCGCCCTTCTACCTGGCGGTGTATCTGGTCATGACCTTCGGGGCCTTCTTCGCCCTCGCCATGATCCGCACCCAGCGCGGCAGCGAGGAAATCTCCGCCTTCCGCGGCCTGGGCAAAACCAATCCCCGCCTGGCCCTCGCCATCACGATCATGTTCGCCTCCCTGGCAGGCGTTCCGCTGACGGCCGGCTTCTTCGCCAAAATGATCTCCTTCGTCCACGTCATCAACACGGGCCTGTACCTGAACTGGATGCTGCCCATCATGATCATCTGCGCCGCCGCAGGCTTCTATTATTACTTCAAGGTCATCCGTTCCATGTACTGGGACAAGCCGGAAGAAGGCATGGAAGCCGTACAGGTGCCCGTCATCTCCGGCGTGATGCTGGCGGCCTTCTCCGTCTTCATCGTGATCGGCGGCCTGATGCCCCTGTTCATCAACCCGATCCGTTAAAAAACCTCCTTCCGTTCATCATCCTGTAAAGGCCGCTTCCGCATCCTGCGGGGCGGCCTTTCCTTTCCTCCTCCGCCGGGAACGCCGCAGCCTTTTGAAGCGGCTGGAAGGAATGGAGCGGAAACGAATGAAATGTTTGACGGTCTTTCAGCCATAAAATTTTCATTGCCGGAAAAACCCGCGTCTTCTCCATCTTCAGACGGCGCACCATGCCGGAAAAACCCTGGAAAAAACGGAAAGACGTGAGAGATTGAATAAAACGAAAACGTAATTAGTCCGTACTAACCATGCACCGCGGAGCGCCCGAAGGGGCGTGCCCGGAGCAAACCGTCAACACCAATCATTCCCATGCGTCTTTTTTCCGCAACAGCCGTCGTCTGCGCCTCCCTGCTTGCCGCAGTATCATTCGTCCACGCCCAGTCTCCGGAAGTCCTGGCGAAGCGGCAGTGCCGCTCCGTGCATATCAGGCAGGACGGCCATCCGGCCCAGGCGGCCGCCCTGTACAACGAGGTGAAGGCCCGCACCTCCGTTCCCGGCACTTATTTCTGCGCCATGAACTTTGACGACGGCTACATCGGCTTCCAGGAACAGTCCAACGGCAGGAAAGTGATTATTTTTTCCATCTGGGACCCGGTTTCCCACGGAGACAACCCCAACAGCGTCCCGGAAGAAGAACGCACCAAGCTGCTGAAGCTGGGAGAAAACGCCAGGGCCGGACGCTTCGGCGGCGAGGGGACGGGCGGCCAGAGCTTTGTGGATTATCCCTGGGAAGTGGGGGAAAACATGCGCTTTCTCGTCTGCATCAAAAAAATGGGGCCGTTCAAGGAAATCAGCGGCTTTTACTTCAACAACAAGACCAACTCCTGGGACCTCATTTCCAAGTGGAAAACCCATTCCTCCAAGAAAGAACTTTCCTACTCCGTAGGGTTTGTGGAGGATTTCATGCGCAATTTTGAATCCGCCAAGAAAGCGCGCGGCGCGTTCTTCGGTCCCGGCTTTGCGTACAAGGACGGCAAATGGTTCCCCAGCACCGGCGTTACCTTTACGGGCGACCCCACCCCCTCCACCAACGTCATGGCGGAAATCCAGCCGAACGGTTCCGTCCTGCTCCAGACGGGCGGTGAAACGGTGATGACGGATTTCAAGCTGTTTGAAAGCCGACCCCTGCCTCAGGATGTAAAGCCTGTACCGCCCGGTGAAGACATTACCCGGCTCGTGCAGGAGCACACCAAATAATTATGTCCCTTACCGGCTGGCTTACGATGATTTTTTCCATCAGCGGCGTTCTGACCGCCGCTGTATGGGCCTATTATAAAGTGCTTTCCACTCCCCGGGAGACGGAACACCTGCTCAGCCCCACCCCGCCCCTGCCGGAAGACCCGGACCAGTAAACCAGTCCATACGGGAGAGCGAGGAACACGCAGTTTCCAAAAGCTCGGCGTCCATGCGCAGAGATTCGCAAAAGAGGGCTTCTCACATCCGTGAGGCGCCCTCTTCTTCCAACGGGAGAAGGACAAAGAGAGAAGGAGAAAAAAGAGGCCGTTTTACCCGTCCGAAGGAGGGAGGATGAAGCCCAGGCGGTCAATGCCGTATCTGGCGCATTCCTGCCACAGGGATTTTTCCAGGGCCTCCGCGGTATGGCGGCGCTCTTCCTCCGACATGTTCTCAAAGTATTCCGGCCCCAGGTGTTCGCTGATGGCCTTGTCCGCCATGCGCGTCACCAGGTCCGCCCAGAAGATGTTGTCCCGATATTCGTCCAGGCAGTCCTGGTAAAAGGCGTTTTCCTCATATTCCCGGGTGAAGGCGTAGGCTCCCAGATCCTCCGCATAGGCAATGTGCCCTTTCAGTCTGGGGGTTTCCGACAGGTCCTTCATCAGGCGGGAGATGAGCTTTCCCCACGCCACCAGGCCTCCCTCCGCTCCGTCCTGCTGGTTGGCGGCAGCTACGGCAGCGGCGGTTGAAAGCATTTCCGCCAGATGCCGCGCCTCTTCGTCGGATAATTTCAGAGTAACCGGCATGGGGTCAAATCAGTCCGAGTTTCATTTTCCCTTCCTCGCTCACCATTTCCTGGTTCCACGGAGGGTCCCAGACCATGTCCACATCCGCGGCCTCCACACCTTCCAGGGCTTCAATGCGGTCCTTGGCCTCCATCACCAGGTGGGGCCCCATGCCGCAGCCGGGGGCGGTGAGGGTCATCTTCACGGCCACGTGATGCAGGCCGTTTTCCAGTTCCGTCACGGTTACGTCGTAAATCAGGCCCAGGTCCACGATGTCCACGGGAATTTCTGGATCGTAAATGCATTTGAGCGTATCCCAGACGCGTTCCTCAAGCGTGGCGTTCTCGTCCAGTCCGACCGTTTCCGGGGAATTTTCCACGGGTTCGGCGCCCAGCGCGTCCGCGTCTTCCCTGGAAATGCGGGCCAGGCCGTAGTCCGTAGCCACGGTATAGGTGCCGCCCAGAATCTGGGTGATGTACACGCGCTCCCCTTCCGGCAGGGTAAGCACATCCCCGCTGGGGATCTGCACCGCCGTCACTTCTCTTTTGAGTTCTACTACCTGGTTCAGCATAAATCCTTGCGTTTAAAAGGCCGTCCGGCTGCGGACATGCGCAGCGCTCTGCGGAAGACGGCCGCAGCCGTCCGGTTCCGTCCGCGCACGGAAAACATACGGCGTATTTGCACTACCGTCTAGGTCAAATACTGTTCTGCCCCTGCCCGGAACATTCTTCATGACAGGAAAGCGCATGCCGCAATGTTTTGGAAAAGCCGCCGGAAGCGGAAAGCTTCGTACTTGCCTACCCGTATGAAAAGGTGTAAAAGGTCCGGGCTGTCCAGACTGCCGTCAGTCCGGGACCGGTGACACACGCATATTCAACATCATATTCCATGTTAGATTTTTTACGCAAACATACAATCGTCATCATGGCGGCCATGGCCCTGGTGTTCGTGGGCCTCATGTTCATCGGCGGGGACGTAAGCGGCGGTTCCCTGTCCGGCATGTTCAAGCAGACTTTCGTGACCGTGGACGGGAAGTCCTACGGAGAGAAGGATTACGTGAATATGGGTCAAACGGGCCGCAACCTGGCCTATTCCTTCTCTTCCAGCTTCGCTCCCCTGCTTCAGAACCACTTTGCCACGGAACAGGATTTGCGGAATATCTGCTACCTGATGAAGACCAATAATCCCAACGCCGCCTTCCTGGCCTACTGCGGCATCATCCGCCGGGAGGCGGAACGCCTGGGCCTCACCCCCAGCAATGCGGAGATTGACGAAGCCATCTGCAACATTCCGGAATTCCTGGATGACAAGGGCGTGTTCGATCCCAAGAAGTACGACGATTTCATTTCCATGCGCGGCAACCAGGGCAAGAAGCTCCAGGAAGAAATCCTGCGCGGCCTGATGGGAGACACCATGAGCTTGGTGCGCATTGAGGATGTCATCGCCGGCGGCGCTGCCGTGGAACCCAATTTTGCCCAGGCCGTGGCGGAATCTGAAAACCAGCAGATCACGGTCAACACCGCCTTCCTGGAAAAGAGCGCCTTCCGCCCCAAGACAGACCCCGGTGAAGAGGAAATCAAGACGTTCTGGGACAAGCACAAGGAGAACTACAGAAATGAGGAAGCCCGCTTCTTCACCGTATATACCTTCACTCCGGAAGGAGATGCCAAGGCTCCCAAGCCCGGCGATATTTCCAACGCCACCATGGAAACCATGAACTTGGTGGAAAACGACATCTGGGAACCCCTGAACGCCACCAACGGAAGAAACATGGACCAGACCATCGGCGAAGCCCTGGCCAAGACGCCCAACGTGTGCAAGATGGAGAAGAAAACCTATGCGGCCGTTACCCGCAAGAACGCGCCGGAAGAAATCAACCAGCCCATTAACCAGTCCGCTTCCGACGGACGCAGCGCCACCCTGCTGGACGTGGTCTTTTCCCTGACCGGCGCACCGGCCCTGAATGCCGATGCAGACGCCAAGGCCATTGAAGAGGCGCGCGCCAAGTCCGGAGCCGAACAGATCAGCACCATGCAGGTTCTGGAAGACGGCCAGGTGGTTCTGGTGAAGCTGGAAGGCATCACTCCCGTGAAGGCCCTGCCCTACGACATGGCGCGCAACAGCGCGCGGGCGGACCTGCTGGAAACCATGACCGAGGAATCCCTGAACAAGGCGGCCTCCGAACTCAGGACGGAACTGGACAAGGCCCCGGACGCCATTGAACAATTCAATGCCATTGCCTCCAAGGCAGGGGCGAAAACCGCCGCTTACGGCCCCTTCATCAATCCGAACATCCTTCTCAACAGCATTTACAGCCAGAACGCGAAGAGTCCGGAAGAATTCCAGGCCATCATGGACCAGGCCATGAGCTCCCGCCTGGCTCCCCCCAAGGAGCTTCCCGTTCCCCTGGAAGTTTTCGGAGCCTGCGCTCTCGTCAATCCCGGGAAAATGGCCCAGCCCATCGATACGGGGGACGGAATCCTGCTGGTCCAGCTGGTCAAGCGCGAACTGGAAGATACGCCCGAATTCCAGATCAAGGCCACGCAGCAGTATGCACCCGTTCTTTCCGCCCAGACCAGGGCCATGCTGATGATGGACTGGCTGAAAGCCTGCATCGCCAAGTACAAGGTGGAAATAGCCCCCATCGCCAACCAGCAGCGCTAACCCTCCCCGGTCATGACTGCCGCCGCCGTTTCGCATCCAGCCCTGGTCTGCACGCGGCGCATTGCATCCCGGCACCGTTTTCATGATGGCCCTCTTCCAGGGGCCATCATTTTTATTGCCCTTTCCGGAACTTTCTGACAACCGTCCTCCACCCCATGAACGCCCTTCCCTCCCAGTCCAGGTTCATCATCGGCACGGAAGCCTGCGAACGCTTCAGCTTCTACGGCATGAAATCCATCCTGATGCTGTACATGACCGGCCACCTGCTGATGAGCGAGAACTGGGCCACTTCCACGCTGCACATCTTCGTGGGCATGGTGTACCTGCTGCCGGTGGCGGGGGCGTGGCTGGCGGACAAGGTATGGGGACGGTACAAGACCATCCTGTACATTTCCCTGCTTTACTGCGTGGGGCACGGGGTGCTGGCCACCGCAGACCTGTTCCAAACCATTGAGGCGCGCCGCTACATCCTGATGGCGGGCCTCTTGATCATCGCCCTGGGGGCCGGCGGCATCAAGCCGTGCGTTTCCGCCTTCATGGGGGACCAGATTCCGGACAAGTCCCCGCGGCTGATGACCAAGGCGTTCAACGCCTTTTACTGGGCCATCAACCTCGGTTCCTTTTTCTCCTTCCTGGTGATCCCGGCCATGGAACAGCATTACGGCTACAGCTGGGCCTTTGCCGTGCCGGGCATCTTCATGGGGATCGCCACCTTCGTTTTCTGGCTGGGACGCCGCGAATACAACAAAATACCGCCCTCACGGAGTGCAAGCCGCGGCGGCTTCTGGCGGGTGCTCTTTACCGTCCTTTTCCGCGGGGGCTGGAACAAGGCAACTCTGCTCTGCGGGGAAAACGCCGTTACGGACACGCGGCACATCCTGAAAATCCTTTCCATTTTCGCGTTCGTCATCCCGTTCTGGTCCATTTTTGACCAGACGGCTTCCTCCTGGGTGGCCCAGGGCAACAACATGATTCCCATCTCCATTCCCCTGCCGGGTTCCGGAACATGGTCCATCGGCCCGGAGGAGATACAGGCAGCCAATCCCGTTTTCGTGATGATTTTCATCCCGCTCATCACCGTTTTCGTTTATCCGAACGTGGTGAGGCTCGCCAAACCGCTTGTCCGGCTCGGCACGGGCATCGCCCTGAGTTCCGTCACTTTCCTGATCGTGGCGTGGCTTCAGCACAGGCTGGAGTCGGGAGCCGTCATGTCCATTGCCTGGCAGCTCATTCCCTACTGCGTGCTGACGATTTCCGAGATTCTGGTCAGCACCACCGGCCTTGAATTTGCCTATACGCAGGCTCCCCTCCATTTAAAAAGCGTCATCACCAGCTTCTGGAACCTCACCATCTTTGCGGGGAACATGCTGGTGGCGGCCATCACCTTCTTCCTTTCCAACGGCCAGGCTTCCAACGCCATTTCCACGGACCGCTTCCTGCTGTACTCCGCCCTCGCCGGAATCGTCGCTGTAGCCTACTTTTTCCGGGCGCGCCGGTACGGGACAACAGACCCGGCATAAGCTATCCGGTTTCCCTAGAGACAGAAGACAGGATTTTGCGGACCCCCTCTCCGCCAAGCCGGGCCTTGCCCTCGCTGCGGCAGGGTTCCCATTGCCTGCGGCACCCGTCAACCGTGCGTTGCGGATTCCGGCAACGAACGGCCTGCTTTACTGTTCAGGTTGCATGCCATGTTCCCCTACTCCTGCCTTCATCAGGAAACCTCCGGGAACCATGGAACCAGTCCCGAGGCACAGGGAAACCGCCTTGTCTCATTCCTCCGCCCGATTTTTTTAAGGCAGGGAATGGGGCAAAAAGGTTACAGGCCGATAAAAACAGGTCAAAGAAATCCGTCCGTCCCCGGAGCGCCAGGAACGGGCAGGAAGAGGAAAAAACAAGGATCAGCGGAAGAAAGCCATTCCGTCAACGGCCGGCCGCCGCGGTTGCGGCGTCAGGATATTCTGCAATCGTTGAGCAGTTCGTCCATGTAGAAGGTCATTTCCGCCAGGGCTTCCCGGTATTCCGTCTGCGGCAGGAGCCACAGGATTTCACGGGCGGCCTCGTTTTTCTCCAGGGCCACCTGGATCGCCTTGTCCAGGGATTCCGCAAAGACGGGGTTGTCATGGAATTCGGAATAATCCACCGCTTCCCGGTTTTCAATGGCGTCGCGCAGGGTAGCTTCCACATTCCTGTCGCCGCATTCCAGCAGATTGAAAATGGGGAGGGTCAGCTTGCCCTTTCCGGCGTCCGTATGAAGGGTCTTGCCGGCATCGTCCTCATCACCCACCATGTCCAGGCAGTCGTCGTAGATCTGGTACGCCACGCCCAGCAGATCGCCCAGCTGGTACAGGGATTCCTCTACTTCCGGGGAAACGCCGGATATCCAGCCCGCGCCGCCCGTGGCGGCGGAGAACAGGGAGGCGGTCTTCTTGCGAATGATTTCAAAGTATTCCTCACGCGTCATGCTCAGGTCGTACAGCCGGCTGGACTGCGCCACTTCCCCCTGGCAGACGTTCCTGACGGTCTGCGCAAGCTTGCGGCAGAATTCCGTACTGCCGAATTCTGTGCCCAGCACCATGGCGTGGGAGAAGAGAACGTCCCCCAGCAGCACGGCCAAGCTGTTGCCCCACAGGGCGTTAGCCGTGGCTTCGTCCCGGCGCTTGTCGGCCTCGTCAATCACGTCGTCATGCACCAGAGAGGCCAGATGCACCATTTCCAGCAGCGCGCCCAGGCGGATGTGCTCCGGCTTGATTCCTCCCGTGGCCCCGCCCACCAGCAGCGTCAGCGCGGGCCGCAGCATCTTGCCCTTTGACTGGCAGACGGTTTCCATGTAGTCGGTGACTTCGGGATCAAAACATGCTGCCTGGGCTTCCACAAATTCAGAGACCTGCTTCAACTCCGGCTTGATCAACTGGAGATAATGCTTCTGGGATCGTAATTTTGAAAAGAACGGAATGGACATGATATGGGAACGAGGGACGCGCGGTCAGCGCTGGGGAATTGTTGCATATTTAGAGTTCTCTAGCAACGTATTTCACGGAATATCCGTGCATGAACAGACAGGATTTTTCCGAAACGCCGTCACGGAAACCCTGAAAACCGATGAACGATAAGGCTCATTTTGACCTTGAGCACGGGCATTTTCCTTTTACACTACCTTGTCATGAGAGTCTTGGTCTATGATTGCAGCGCAGGCATCAGCGGAGACATGAATCTGGCCGCCCTGATCGACCTGGGCGCGGACCGGGATATTCTGGAACGGGAATTGTCCAAATTGAACGTTCATGGGGAGTGGAAGCTGGAATGCCGCCGTGCCGCGCAGGCCGGCATCCACGGCATGCGGGTTGACGTGCTGGCCCATGAACACGGCCATTCCGGCCACAGCCACGAACACCACCACCGGACGATGGCGGACATCAGGCGCATCATCACGGAAAGCGGACTTCCGGATGCCGTACAGAAGACGGCTCTCTCCATTTTTTCCCTGCTGGCGGAAGCGGAGGCCCATGTGCACGGCACTACGCCGGACCAGGTGCATTTTCACGAAGTGGGCGCCGTCGATTCCATCATCGACATCGTGGGCGCGGCCATCTGCCTGGACCTGCTCCGTGCGGATGCCGTTTTTACGGGCCCCGTGGAGCTGGGCGGCGGCCGCGTCACCTGCCAGCACGGCGTGATGCCCGTTCCGGCGCCCGCCACCGCGCTGCTAGCGCGCCATTTCCAGTCCACCCTGAACGGCACGCCGCATGAGGCGACCACGCCCACCGGAGCTGCCTACATCGCCGCCGTGGCACAGCCCGCGCCTTCCCCGCTTTCCGGCCGCATCACCGCCTCCGGCTACGGCATCGGCCACAGGGAGGGCCTGCCCCTCCCGAACATCCTCCGGGTGATGCTGGTGGAGACGGAGGAACAGGATACGGCCACGGAACGCCTGACGGAACTGTGCGCCAACATAGACGACATGACACCGGAACAGACCGCCTACCTGGCGGAAAAGCTGATGGAGGCGGGCGCCCTGGACGCATGGCAGGAATCCATCTGCATGAAGAAGGGACGCCTGGCATTCAAGATCTGCGCGCTGTGCCTGCCGGAACATGCGGACCGGGTCAGAACCGCCTTTTTCCGGAACAGCAGCACGCCGGGCATCCGCCAGTATGACGCCTGCCGCCACATCCTGCGCCGGGAATGCTCCACCGTGCAGACCCGCCACGGCACGGTAGGCGTAAAGACCTCCTTCATGAACGGACGGCCCCACCACCGGAAGGCGGAGTTCGAGGATTGCAAGGCCCTGGCGGAAGCGACCGGGCTGCCGCTGGAAGAATGCCAGATGATGGGGCTTTTCCCCCACGACGACCATGACGAGTCCCGCCAAGATTCCCTTTGAACGGCTGCGCTCCGTCCTGCTCCCCATGGAGCGCGTCGCCGTCGCCCTGTCCGGAGGACTGGACAGCAGCGTGCTGCTGGTCGCCGCAGCCGATATTCTGGGCGCAGACCGCTGTCTGGCCCTGACGGCGGAAACACCCTACGTCATGCGGGAGGAACTCCGGGACAGCGCCGCCCTGTGCCGCCGCCTGGGCGTCAGGCAGGAAAAACTGGTCTTTCCCATTCTTCCGGAGATTGCGGAGAATCCCCCCCTGCGCTGCTACCTGTGCAAGCACGCCCTGTTTTCCGCCCTGGCCGGGCGGGCCGCAGAGCTCGGTTTTCCCCGGGTGGCGGACGGGTCCAACACGGACGACCTGGGCGACTACCGGCCGGGACGCAAGGCTCTTCACGAACTCGGCATTATCAGCCCCTTTCTGGAAGCGGGGATGGGCAAGGCGGACATACGCCTTCTGGCCCGCACCCTGAACCTGCCGGAAGACATCAGTGAAAAACCGGCCTATGCGTGCCTGCTGACGCGCCTGGAACACGGCCGCCCCGTCACGGAAAGCCTGCTGCGGCGCGTGGACGAGGCGGAAACTTTCCTGCGCTCTCTGGGGCTGAAGGGCTGCCGCGTCCGGGTACACGGAGAAGACCTGGCCCGCATTGAGCTTCCCGGCCCGGAACTCGGTCTGTTCCGCCAGGGCGGCCTGTCGGAAGCCGTCGTAAGCCGTCTCCGCGCCCTGGGCTTCCGTCACATCACCCTGGACCTGGAAGGGTATTCCCGGGGAAGCATGAACAAACCGTCATGAACAACATCACCGCCATCCTGCGCCAGCTTGAGGAAGGCCGCCTTTCCACGGAAGAGGCGGCGGAAAAGATCAGGGCTGCGGCGTCCCCCGCACTTTCCCACACGGACATCGACTACGACCGCCTGGAACGCACGGGATGCCCGGAGGTAATCTACGGAGCGGGCAAGACGCCCGTCCAGATTGAAGAAATAGCCCGCAACCTGCTGGACGCCGGGCAGAACGTGCTGGCTACCCGCTTGAATGAAGACGCCCTGCTCCATCTTTCCGGGGCCTTTCCGGAAGCGGACATGCATCCGGAGGCGCGCCTCATGCGCATTATCTCCTCCCCCCCTCCGCAGGCGGCGGGCTTCGTCGGCATCGTCAGTGCGGGCACGTCCGACCAGGCGGTGGCGGAAGAAGCCGCATTGACGGCGGAATTCCTGGGAAGCCGGGTGCGCCGCTACCGGGATTGCGGCGTGGCGGGGCTGCACCGCCTGGTGTCCCATCTGGATTCCATCCGGGAGGCCACCGTCCTCGTGGCCGTGGCGGGCATGGAGGGGGCGCTCCCCAGCGTGCTGGCGGGCCTGGTGAAGGCTCCCATGATCGCGGTGCCCACCAGCGTGGGGTACGGGGCCAACTTCCGCGGCGTGACCACGTTGCTGGCCATGATGAATTCCTGCGCCAACGGCGTTTCCGTGGTCAATATAGACAACGGCTTCGGCGCCGGATTCAACGCCCACCTCATCAACAGCCTCGCTTCCGGCTCGCGGTGACCGGAGAGGCCGCCGCGCGTTCCATGACGGAACCGCCGGTATCTGTCATGGACAGGCATGCCCGATGAGCGTTAAATGGACGCACAGCATCCCCGCCACCAGATCATGACCTTATCCCCCTTTTTTCACGGCCTGGCCTGTTCCCTGCTTGCGCTGACGGCCCAGGCCCTGGCCTGGCAGCCTTCCGGAGAAACCGTGCCTCCCGCCCCGCAGGAGTTCCGCGCCGCATGGATTTCCACCGTCCACAACATCGACTGGCCCTCCCGTTCCGGCCTTTCCGGCGCCGCCCAGCGCTCGGAACTGCTGAATATCCTGAACACCTGCGCCCAGTTGAAGCTGAACGCCGTGTTCCTCCAGGTGCGTCCGAACGCGGACGCCCTGTACCGTTCCTTCCTGGAGCCCTGGAGCCAGTGGCTTTCCGGCCCCGGCGTCAACCCGGGCTACGATCCCCTGGCCTTCGCCATTCAGGAGGCCCACCGCCGCGGCATTGAACTGCACGCGTGGTTCAACCCCTTCCGCGCCAAGGCAAACGTGAACCACGCCGTGGGCCGCAACCACATTTCCCTGACGCGGCCGGACCTGATGAAGCGCAGCGGCTCCGTGCTGCTGATGAACCCCAGCGCCTCCGCCTCCCGCGACCACGCCATGAAAGTCATCCTGGACGTCGTGCGCCGCTACGACATCGACGGAGTGCATCTCGACGACTACTTCTACCCCTACCCCGCGCCGGGCAGAAGCTGGACCCCCGGCAGCTTCGGCGACGGCAAGTCGCCCTCCCAGCGGCGGGCCTACATTGACGACTTCGTGCATGACATGTACAAGTCCGTCAAATCCTCCAAGCCGTGGGTGCGCGTGGGCATCAGCCCGTTCGGCATCTGGCGCCCGGGCGTGCCTGCCGGAATCGAGGCCGGAGTGGATGCCTACGAGCACCTGGCCTGCGACGCCCGCAAATGGCTTTCCAAAGGATGGGTGGATTATCTGGCTCCGCAGCTTTACTGGCGGTGCAGCCCGGCCAAGCAGAGTTTCCCGGCCCTGATGCAGTGGTGGGCCGCCCAGAACACGGGCCGCCCGGTCTGGCCCGGCATCGCCACGGCGCGCATCATGAGCAGCGAAGACCCGGGCCGCCCCGCCTCGGAAATCGCCGCGCAGGTCAACTACTCCCGCTCCCTGGCCCGCAACGCGCCGGGGCAGTGCTTCTGGAGCGTCAAGTCCATCATGAGGAACGCCGGGGGCATCCAGCGCTACCTGAACAAACTGTACCCCTCCATGGCCGTTCCCCCGGCCATGCCGTGGTGCGGCGCCGGAACGCCCGGACAGCCGCAGAATTTCACGGTGGCGGACAACGGCTCCACGGTGACCCTTTCCTGGCAGCCCTCCGGCAATCCCGTGCGGAAATGGGCCGTTCAGGCGCGCTACGGCAGCCAGTGGGCCACCCGCATCCTGCTGCCCGGCGGCCAGACCCGCGTGACGCTGCCCAAATCCTTTCTGGGAGATGCCGGTTCCATCGCGGTGCGGGGCGTAAGCGCGTACGGAGCGCAGGGGCCCGCGGCCGCCGCCAGGAGATAGCCGCCGCGGCTTTTCCGCCAGTCTTACGTAGAAAACGGGAAAAACAATTTCAAAGAAGTTTTTTGAACGCTTCCAAATCCACCTATGTCCAAACTTCCATGAATTCCCATGGTGCGGACATGAAAAGAAGGCGCTTTCTCGCGCTTTCCTCACTGGCGGCATTGGGAACGATCAGCCAGGCCCGGGCAACAGGGCCATTCATACAACAACAGCACAAGATGACTAAGAAGCAAAATCCCTCCACGGTCGGTTATGCCGACGGCAAGTACGTGTTACCCCCCCTTCCGTACGCCTACGATGCCCTTGAACCCCTGATGGATGAGAAAACGGTGCGCATTCATCACGACAAGCACCACGCGGCCTATGTCGCCGGCGCGAACGCCGCTGCAGAAAAACTCCGGGAAATTGCAGACGGCAAGCTGGACGCCTCCGCCACCACCAACTGGGTGCGCTCCCTTTCCTTCAACGTTTCCGGCCACGTCCTCCATACCATTTTCTGGACCAACATGACCCCCGATCCCAAGAAGGAGCCCCAGGGCCCGCTGATGGACGCCATCAAGGAAAAATTCGGCTCCCTGGACGGCATGATGAAGGAATTCAAGGCTGCGGCACTGGGCGTGGAAGGCTCCGGCTGGGGCATTCTGGGCGTGGACCCCATGAGCAAAACGCTGGTGATCTGCGGGGCGGAAAAGCACCAGAACGTGGAAATTCCCGGCCTGGTGCCCCTCCTGGTCTGCGACGTGTGGGAACACGCCTATTACCTGAAGCACCAGAACGCCAGGGCCAACTATATTGAAGACTTCTGCCGCCTCATCAACTGGGACGACGTGGAAGGACGCTACAAGGACGCCATGGCCTCCTGACCCGGCGCATACATCCCGATCTTTTTCTCAACGGTACGGACGTTTAACGGTCCGTGCCGTTTTTTTATATGCTGTTTCCCGGCTCTTGCATCTTGAAAAGGGATGAGGCATACTGCCGCGAGCTGATTATCTAACACCACCCACGTTGCATGAAAAAAGTTTTCGTCTCAGGCTGCTATGATATCGTCCATGCCGGACACATCCAGTTTTTTGAAGAGGCCCGCGCCCTGGGGGACTACCTGATCGTTTCCTTTGCCTCGGAACCCGTGCTCTGGCACCACAAGCAGCGCAAGCCCTCCATTCCGGACGAACACAAGAAGGTTCTTCTGGAAAGCCTGCGGATGGTGGACAAGGTCATCCTGGGCACGGGCATGAAGAAGGGGCTGGACTTCGAGGAGGAATTCCTGGCGGAAAAACCGGATATCCTGGCCGTGACGGAAGACGACCTGTACGGCCCCATCAAGAAGGAGCTGTGCTCGCGCGTAGGAGCTCAATACGTGGTCCTTCCCAAGACGCCGCCCAAATTCGCCCCCGTTTCCACCACCATGCTGGTCAACCGGATCAAGGCTCCGTCCTCCGTGCCGCTCCGCGTGGACTTTGCCGGAGGATGGCTGGACGTCCCCCGTTACGCCAGAAAAGACGCCTATGTGGTCAACTGCGCCATCACCCCGATGGTTTCCCTCTGCGAGTGGCCTTATGAAAAGCGTTCCGGGCTGGGCGGCAGCGGCGCGTGGGCCATGCTGGAAGGACGGGACCCCGTGGCTTCCGAGCTGGCGCTGGGCGTCGGCTGGCAGGACCCCGCCGTGATCGCGGAAACGGGCTTGTGCGTCTGGAGGTCCGGCGCCTCTCCCGTGCTGGACATGAAGGGCACCGGAGACTTTCTGGAGGGAAGGATGGCCATTCTTTACACGGGTTCCGAACACGATACGCCGAAAATGGCGGACGAATGCCGGGATTACGTGCGCATCGCCCAGTCTTCCCTGATCGCCCGCACGGGCGCTCTGGAACACAACATCCACACCCTGGCCGCAGGCGTGGCCCTGTATTACAGCGTCCAGCTTGACGAGGGCATGATTCCCCTTCCGGACATTCCCAACGCCCTGGCGAAGAAATACCTGGGCGGCGGCTACGGCGGCTATGCCCTGTACCTGTTCTCCTGCCGGGACGACCGGGACCAGGCCGTGAAGGACCATCCGGACATGAAGCGCGTGGAACCGTATTGCCGCCAACTGTTCAAGTAAGCTTTTGTCATGTCCCTGATGCGGAACAGCCTGGTCGCCTCCGGCGCCATCTTCGCATGCCGCCTGACCGGCATGGCCAGGGAAATCGTGTACACCTCCCTGTTCGGCGCCACGGGCGTGCTGGACGCCTTTTACACGGCCTTCCGCATTCCCAACCTGCTTAGGGACCTGTTCGCGGAAGGGGCCCTTTCCCAGTCCTACACCAGCGTGGCCTCCAAAACCCGGGAGGCGGAGGGGGACGCCGCCGCCTGGGAGCTGACCAACAAGGTGGCCACCCAGCTTTCCACGCTGATGGTCGCCATCGTCACGCTGGGCATCCTGTTTGCCGGCCCCATCATGGAAGCCCTTTACAGCGGGGACCATTCCGTGACGGACCAATTGTTCGCCACGGATCTGAGCCGCATCATGTGGCCCTTCATCGGCTTCGCTTCCCTGTCCGCCCTGGTGATGGGCGCGCTGAACATGGTGGGCGTCTTCGGACTGCCCATGCTGGCCTCCGCCGCCTTCAACGTCACGTCCATCGTGCTGGGCCTGCTGATCGGCTGGTTCATTGACCCCTCCTTCGGACCCAAAGCCCTGTACGGCTTTGCCTGCGGGGTGACGCTCGGGGGCATGGCCCAGATTGCCGTGCAGCTTCCCAAACTCCGCAGAACGGGTTTCCGCTGGAAGCCCAACTTCCAGTGGAACGACCCTAAAATCAAAAAAATCTGGGGGCTGATGCTGCCCTCCGTGCTGGCCTCCGGCGTCACGCAGTTCACCATTTTCATCAATACGGGCTTTGCGCTGAACCTGCAAAAAGGTTCCGTCACCGCGCTGACCACGGCATTCCGGCTCTGGCAGCTCCCCGTCGGCCTCTTCGGCGTGGCTACCGGAATGGTCGTGCTCCCGGCCGTCTCCCGCATGATGGTGGGGAATGGGAGGAAGGAAGTGGCGGCCCACATCGCCAAGGGACTGCGGCTGGTAGCGTTCTTCGCCGTTCCGGCCTTCCTGATCCTGTACATCCTGGGGACGGAATTCGTCTCCTCCGTGTACCAGTGGGGGCGCTTCAACCAGGATGCCGTGCGCTACACGGGAGAGGTGCTGGGTGCCTACTCCCTCGGCCTGCTGGGCTACGCCGGAACCAAGGTGGTGCAGCCCGTCTTCCTGGCCCTGGAAAAGCGCTGGGTTCCCCTCATCGCCGCCGCCGTGGCGCTGGCCATCAGCATCGGCCTCAACTACTACTTCGTGTACGTGCTGCATAAAAATGCGGCGTGGCTGGCATTCACCACCTCCGTGGTCACCACCTTCAACTTCCTTTTCTACTTCCTTTACCTGCGCCGCCAGCTCGGCGGCATGGACGGGAAGACGCTGGTTTCCGGCCTCCTGAAAATCCTGGCGGCGGCGGCCCTTCTGGGGGCGGTCTGCTGGGCCGGAAAAACGTGGTTCCTCCAGGGCTTCCTGGACTGGTCCTTCCCGTCAAGGGTGTTGGGCATTTCCCTGGTCTGCGGGTGCGCCGGCATCATTTACCTGCTGGCCGCCTTCCTGCTGAAAACGCCGGAACTTGATGCGGCACGGGCCAAACTCATGAAACGCTGACCCCGGCATTTCCCATCCGGAAAAGTCCGTATGCCCCGGCGGAGGAAAAAGAATGGCCCTTGCAAGCATTCTCCTTGCCAGAGCAGCGCTCAGTGAGTAAAGTTTTCCCGCTTAAGCGGAAAATAGCCTGTTTTCCGCGCCGGCATTCAAAAATCTACGATCTCACCACAATGGACATGATTTCCCCCAGCATTGCTGCATTAACCCCTTCCCTGACTCTCAAGGTGACTAACCGTGCCAAGGCCATGAAGGCCGCCGGTGAAGAAGTTTACGGTCTGGCGGGCGGTGAACCGGAAATGGACACCCCCGACAACATCAAGCAGGCAGCCATCACCGCCCTGAACAATGGCGCCACCAAGTACACCCCTTCCGCCGGCCTTCCCGCACTGCGCCAGGCCATCGCCGACAAGCTCAAGAGAGAAAACAACCTGGAATACGATCCTTCCCAGATCACGGTGGGAGCGGGCGCCAAGCACGCCTGCTTCAACGCCATCATGGCCACCGTCTCCGAAGGGGACGAAGTCATCATCCCGGCTCCCTACTGGGTCAGTTATCCGGAAATGGTCCGCATGTGCGGCGGTGTTCCCGTCATCGTGGAAACCACTCCGGAAAACGGCTGGAAGCTGACGGCCGAACAATTTGAGGAAGCCATGACCCCCCGCACCAAGATGGTCATTCTCACCACGCCGAACAATCCGACCGGAGCCGTTTATTTCGAAGAGGAACTGCGCGCTCTGGGCGAAGTGGCCGTGAGCGAGGACATCCTCATCCTGGCGGACGAAATTTACGAACACCTCGTGTACGGGGACGTCAAGCACGTCAGCATCGCCTCCCTCAGTCCGGAACTATACGACCTGACCATCACCATCAACGGCTTTTCCAAGGGCTACGCCATGACCGGCTGGCGCCTGGGCTACTCCGCCGCCCCGGCTCCCATCGCCAAGGCCATCCAGATGATCCAGGACCACACCACGTCCAACGTCTGCACCTTCGCCCAGTACGGCGGCATTGAGGCCCTTACCGGAGACCAGAGCTTCATCAGCGACATGCGCGACGAATACGACATGCGCCGCCAGTACGTCTATTCCCGCCTCAGCGCCATCCCGAACGTCAGCGTCGTGGAACCGCAGGGCGCCTTCTACTTCTTTGTGGACACCAGCAAACTGGGCCTCACCTCCCTGAACCTGTGCGACAAGCTTCTGGAACGCTACAAGGTGGCCGCCGTTCCCGGCATCGCCTTCGGCAATGACAAGGGCATCCGTATCAGCTACTGCACTACGCTGGACATTCTGAAGGAAGCGCTGGACCGCTTCGAGGAATTCTGCAAGGCGCACTAAGCGCTAACTCAGTTACAGTTATTTTCCCACTTTTCAAGGACCGCCTCATTCATGGGGCGGTTCTTTTTGTTGCAAACGGGAAATACTATGCCACTTCTTTGCAATTAAAACACCATATCTAACATATTTTTGGATTCATTGACATTTGAATGCATAACAGCCTATCATAAACACCCTTTTCGTTAAGTCCTTCATCTACATGAACTCTACCACCTTCAGCATCTCCTTTTCCGGCCTTCTTCTGTATGCCCTGATTTTGCTGACTCATGCAGAAGATATTCCAGCCACGGATGACCGCTCCCTGTACATCGAATCGGAAACTAAAGCAGTCTCCCCTCAATGTCTCATGGACAAAGGAGACCAGGATGAGGACAAGAAACGTACTGAAGTCGGAATCGGAGAAGTGGTTATATTAACCTTGAACGGCAAGCGATTAAAGGAAATAGATATGGACTCTATTGAATGGTCCCTGGAGCCGGAGAAGGTAGCCACCATCGAGGAATCGGACCAAGAAAAAAATCAGGCTACGCTGACGATCAATAAAGACCTCACTCAGAACACCACGCTGAAGATCCGGGTAAAAACCAATCTTGACGAAGAATTGCCGGAAAGACCTCCCTCCATTTTCACCATTCTTGTTCCTTCCGACATCACCGCAGAGCATTCCGGGGAACGGGACAAGGAACATCCCCAAGACAAGGAAAAAGACAGACCGGGGGCTTCCTCCAAGCTTGTTGTCACCTTTCTGCCCCTGAATGTCAGCTTCAGCAATATTTCCATCATGGAACGGGCGGAAGATCCGGAAGGATTCACTCCCGTGCATGTCCCGGGAAAACTGCTGATAAGGCCCAATGCCCTCAACATTCACCGTCATGATACCATTGGATGGAGATGGGACAAAGAGCAGGATATTCGTTTGCAGCACTTGCAGAACATGAAGCTTCCCGATTCCTTTTCATGGACATGCGGATGGTATGTACGCGCCGACGGCAAGGATTGCTGCAAGATCGGCAATGACACGTATTCCCAGGATTTCAGTTTCAAGTATGACGGGATAGAAACCGGAAAAGAATCCCCCACCAGGGGCTTGAAAAACATCAAGGTAAGCATCACCAAATTCAGATGCACCGTCACCCGCAGCACGTCGGGCGACGCGTTGCATGACAACTCCGCCACCCATTAATCAGCCCTCCTTGCAACCTCATGAACAAATGTTACCTTCTTTTCTTTTTCCTTTTCCTGCCGTTCTTTTCCGGATCCGCAACCCCACGGCAGGAACGGCTCCCCCTCCCCTCTGTCATCAGGAATCCGGACAAGCAGAATCCGGAACTCCTCCGGCTTCAGAAACTGCTGGACAACGGCCAGCTTATCCTGTTTTACCAGGGGGCCGACAAAATGCGGAAAGAAGCCAAACGCTACAGGAAGAAGGACGTTACGCCCCAGGAACTGACGGACGGACTCTTTCTGTGTTACATGATTGCCAAGGCACCGTTCCTTGACCTCAACGACTACAACAATGTCGAATGGGTTTCCGAGTATAGTGATCTGGATCACACCGTAAAAGAATTCATGTCCAACAGCATCCCGTTCATCGCCCTGACGGACAAAAATAGCAAGCTCCCGAACAAGGAAGAAGCCCTGCGGTTTTATTTAAGCGCCGCCGCGCTGGTGCTTAAACAATTCCACAGCCAGGTGGACTACGCTTTTAAAGCTACGGAGATTTGCGCCGACATGCTCATTGATTACGCCTCCGACATGTCCGGCGAGCAGGAAACCAGACTGTTCAACACTACAAGCGCTCGCGGAGCGAGAAGCAACAACGCCCAGTACATCATCAAAAGCAAGGAACGCGGATTCATCAGGGAATTGATGACCTGCTTCCCGACCAAGGCACGGGAAGTCAGAAAATACCTCAACCTGGCCGGATATGAAGACAAGGAAATCCCGGCCCTGCTGGATAGAACCGTCGGCAGGGTACCGGAAGCCGCCTACCTGTACAAGGGACTGCCCCGGCAAAGGAATGAACATGGCGGGAAGGATTACTTGCGTTGACATGAAAATGCGCGCCATGCCTTGCAACCGGATTGCGCCTTTCTGGGAGACATGGTTTAATTGCCAGATATGAATACCCCCGTTCTCAATGACAACCTGCGTTCCGCCACGGAAGCCCTTTGCAACCTTCTTGCCAAGGAAGACCAGGTTGTGTCCTCCAAGGCCAAAATCGGCCTGTTTTTCCAGAATCCGGAAGCCACCAAGCTTTTTGAAGAAGTGAACGCCTACGGCGAAGAACTGCGCAACAAGCACCTGGCCGGCATGCCGCCGACGGAAGAGGAAATCGCCAAGTTCGACACCCTGCGTGAAAACGTGGTCAAGAACGACGCCGCACGCGGCTTCCTGGAAGCTCGCCAGACCATTGACGAAATCCTGAACACCATCAATCACTATCTGGGCATGTCCATCGACCTCGGCCGCGCCCCCACTCCTGAAGAAATCGAGGAAGCCCGCCAGCGTGCCATGAGCGCCCAGTCCTCCTGCTCCTGCGGAGGCGACTGCAACAAGGAAAGCTGCGACTGCGACGGCAATTGCGACCACGATCACGACCACAAGGACGGCGGCTGCGGTTGCGGCAATCACTGATCATTTTTTCAGACAATCATTTTCACCAATTTTCACCATTGGGCAAGGCTTGCCCGGTGGTGATTTTTTATGCCCCCGGCAGAAGAGGGAGGAAAAAGACGAATCAAAGGCCTTTTTCCATGTGATGAGGTTATTTGTCCGCCCCTTTCCCCTTCATGTTGCTTTTGAGATATTGGCCCAGTTCCCGGCAGCCGCTGCCGAGGGCATAATCAGCGGCGGTTTCCCCCTGCTCGTTGACGGCGTCGGGATCGGCCTTCCATCCGAGCAGCAAATCAACCATGGCACGGTCATTCCGGCAGGCGGCCAGCATGAGAGGGGTGCTTCCCATCTGTCCGGCGCTGTTGACATCCGCTCCCTGTTTGAAAAGCCATTCCGCAATCGCGGCATTTTTACCGCAAACAGCTTCCCGGAACAGGGCATTCAATTTTTCCCCTTTTCCGGGAACGGCTCCCCGGCCCAGCAGGAAGTCAAAAATATCTTTCCTGCCCAGCGCCGCGGAGGCCATCAATGCCCTGCGTCCCTCCCGTCCGTGAATATCCGCCCCCTGGCTCAATGCTTTCAAAGCCTGTTGAAGGTTGGACAGTTTGTTGGAGGGCAAGGCGCCTTTCCCGGCTATTTGATCAATCCATTCCTCCACTATCTGACAAGCCTTTTCATAGGTGGCGGGTTTCACGGCGTCCGGCGCGGCCTGGACGGCGTTTCCGGAAGACGCCCCGGCTCCCCACGCAACAAGAGGAAACAGGGCAACACAACAAATATTCATCAGTTTCATTCTGTTATTGTATAATTCCCTGCATGTATCCGGCAAGTTACAAAACGGTTACTTTTTTGTGTTTCCGCCGGAACAGTCAAGACGCTTGAACAGGCTGTGCAGCCATGTTAGCGTCATTCTAAGGAACCATGACTTTTCCCGGACCCACATCCCCCTTCCCCCTGCCGTTCATCAAAACGGATTTCCCGCTGTTTCTGGCTCCCATGGCCGGGGTGACGGACCCCATTTTCCGCACCATCTGCAAGGAACTGGGAGCGGACGTGATGGTGACGGAGTTCGTTTCCGCGGAAGGCATTCTCCAGGCGTGGGAAAGGAACAGGAGGTACACTAAAATTGAAGAATCGCACCGCCCCATAGGCATCCAGCTTTTCGGTGCGGACGGCGCCCACATGGGGGAAGCCGCCAGAATCATTCTGGACCACGAAAAACCGGATTTCATTGACATCAACTTCGGATGCCCGGTTCCAAAAGTGGTCGGCAAGAATGGAGGGTCCTCCCTGCTGAAAGACCTGCCCCTGCTGGCTTCCGTGGCGGCCGGAGTCGTGAAGGCGGTGGGCGACCGCATCCCGGTCACGGCGAAGATACGCATCGGCTGGGATTTCCAGAACCTGTGCGCGATGGATGCCTGCCGCCTGCTGGAGGATGCGGGCATCTCCATGATCACCATTCACGGGCGCACCCGCTCCCAGCAGTATTCCGGCGCCGCCAACTGGGACATTATTGACGAATGCGCGCGTGCCATGTCCGTCCCGGTCATCGGCAACGGAGACATTGCCACGGCCCAGGCCGCAGCGTATGTGAAGGAGAACACCGCCGTCAGCGGCGTCATGATAGGCCGCGCGGCCATGGAGAACCCGTGGATCTTTGCGGATACTAGGTATTTCCTGCTGCACGGCGTCCTGCCGCCGGCCAGACAGCCCCGGGAGAAAACGGACCTGATTCTGCGCCATACGCGGATGGCCCTGGATTCCGGCCATTACGGCGATGAACTCCACACCATGCGCCACATGAGGTCCCGCATTCTGGCGTACACGAAGGGGTTTCCCGGAGCCAAGGAGATGCGTTCCCGGCTGGTGCGCGTTTCCAGCCTGCGGGAACTGGAGGAACTGCTCTCCGGTCTCCCCCGGTAAACGTGTCGGAAACGGGAAGTTGCCCTTCTTTCATACCCTTCCGCACGCAGCCGGAACGTCCCTGCGGGCAGAAGGCCGGACCCCGTCCCCGTCATCCCTGAAAAAAAATGATCTTTTGAGGGAAGCTAAGTTGACTTTACGCCCGGAACCTGTCAGAAATAGGGGAGTATCCTGCCGATTCGTTCCGGCAGATTTCCAACAATAGAATCCAGAGATCGACGTGTACGCCAACGAATCATATCTCATCGAACTTCTTACGCAGGCCGGGTATTTGAATGAAGAGATTCTTCAATATGCACGCAGCCAAAAATCTCCCACCCAGGACCTGATTGATTTTCTCATTCAATCCAATTACCTCACGGAAGACGTCATCGCGCAGGTGAGCGCCTCCAATTCCCTGCTTCCCGTAGTGGACCTGGGATCCATGCACATACCCCAGGAAGTCAGGGAAATCATCAGTCCGGAACTGGCCCGGCGCTTCCGCGCCATTCCGATTTCCGACGACGGCTTTTCCGTTAATGTGGCCATTGACGATCCGCTGAACCTGGAAACCATGGACAGCCTGCCCCAGCTGCTGGGCCGCGACGTAATTTTCAGCGTAGCCACGCGCAGTGCGGTGGAAAGCCGCCTGAAGGAATTCTACCGGGACATGACCCTTCCGGACGCCGGCAGCGACATCGACGGAGAGGACGGGGACGCCCCCATCATCCGCCTGGTACAGCAGATGCTGGTGGACGCGTTCAGGCTGCGCGCCTCCGACATCCACATTGAACCCATGGAAAACCGGCTCCGCATCCGCTACCGCGTGGACGGCAAGCTGGTGGAAGTAGCCACCCACCCCAAGAAGCTTCTCAGCCCCATCATCGCCCGCCTGAAGGTGATGAGCACCACGATGAGCATTGCGGAAAAACGCATGCCACAGGACGGCCGAATCCAGATGACCATCGGAGACCGCCAGATCGACCTCCGTGTCTCTTCCGTTCCCAGCAACCACGGGGAAAGCATCGTCATGCGTATTCTGGACAAGTCCGCCCTGGTGCTTGGCCTTCCGCAGCTGGGCTTCTTCTCCGACGACGAAGCCGTGTTCGACCGCCTGATCACCCTGCCCGACGGCATCATCCTGGTGACCGGCCCCACCGGTTCCGGTAAAACGACGACGCTGTACGCGTGCCTCAACCACATCAACCGTCCGGACAAAAAGATCATCACGGTGGAAGACCCCGTGGAATACGAACTTTCCGGCATCAACCAGGTGATGGTGAAGGCGGACATCGGCATGACCTTCGCTGCCGCTCTGCGCGCCATGCTGCGCCAGGCTCCCAACATCATCATGATCGGGGAAATTCGAGACATGGAAACGGCCAGTATCGCCATCAACGCCTCCCTGACGGGCCACCTGGTGTTCTCCACCCTGCACACCAATGACGCCCCCAGCGCCGTAGCCCGTCTGGCGGACATCGGCATCAAGCGTTTCCTGATCGCCTCCTCCGTCCGCGCCATCATGGCCCAGCGCCTCGTCCGCAAACTGTGCGACCGCTGCAAGGTGGACGGCAACCTGACGGAAAAGCAGGCCCACACGCTGAACATCGACATGTCCCGCGTCACGCCGGGCCAGATCAAGGCGCCTCACGGCTGCGATTTCTGCCGCGGCGGAGGCTTCAAGGGACGCATGGGCCTATTCGAGATTTTTGAAATCGACGACGAAGTGCGGCGCATGATCAATGAAAACCTCACCTCCCCCCAGTTGCGCAAGCGCGCGCGGGAACTGGGCATGAGAACCCTGAGAGAAGATGGCGTGCGCAAGGTGCTGGCCGGCCTCACCTCTCCGGAAGAAGTGCTGAACGTCACCATGGGAGACGCCAACTGATTTTTCCCCGCAATCCACTCAGAACATTATGGACACCAATCTCACACTGGAACTTTTCATCGGCCGGGGAATGATCGACAAGTCCCTTGCCAAGGACATCAAGGAGGAAATGGCGACCTCCGGCAAGGAACTGCCGGAAGTGCTCGCGGACTTCGGCATCATTGGCAACAAGGACGACATCTGGCAGATGATCGCCAGCGACCTGGGCACGGAATTCATCACGCTGGACAATTTCCAGCCGGACCCCAACGTGCAGAACATGATGCCCGCCACGCTCGTGCGCCTGCACGGCGCCCTGCCCGTACGCTACGGGCCTGAGGGCCTGTACGTCTGCCTGGTGGACCCCCTGAACCCCCAGACGGTGGAAGACCTGCGCTTCGCCCTCGGTCAGGATATCCACGTCCTTGTGGCGCCGGACTACCAGATTACCGACCGCATCAACGAATTGTACGGCGGGGAATCCGCCGCCATGAAGGACCTGATGCAGGAGCTCAACAACATGGAAGTCAGCAATGAGACGGAAGATTCCGCCGCTGCCCCCGTGATCCGCTTCGTGGACCTGGTCATCACCCAGGCCATCAAGGAAAAAGCCTCCGACATCCACTTTGAACCCTTTGAAAAGGAATTCAAAATCCGCTACCGCGTGGACGGCGCCCTCTATGAAATGCAGCCGCCGCCCGTCCACCTGTCCGTCCCGGTCATCTCCCGCGTGAAGGTCATGTCCAACATGAACATCGCGGAACGCCGCGTGCCGCAGGACGGCCGAATTGTCAAGCAGATAGGCGACCGGTCCGTGGACATGCGTGTTTCCACCCTGCCTACCCAGTACGGGGAATCCGTGGTGCTCCGCGTTCTGGACCGCTCCTCCGTGAACCTGAACCTGGACAACTTGGGCCTGCCTCCCCACATCCACGAATACATTCTGGACACGGTCCACAAGCCCAACGGCATCTTCATCGTCACCGGCCCCACCGGCGCCGGGAAAACCACCACGCTGTACGCGGCGCTGAGGGAAATCAACACGATCGACTCCAAGGTGCTGACGGCGGAAGACCCGGTGGAATATGACATTGACGGCATCATCCAGATTCCGATCAATGAAGCCATCGGCCTGGATTTCCCGATGGTGCTCCGCGCCTTCCTGCGACAGGACCCGGACCGCATCCTGGTGGGGGAAATGCGAGACATGGCCACGGCCCAGATCGCCATCCAGGCATCCCTGACGGGCCACCTGGTGCTTTCCACCCTGCATACGAACGACTCCGCCGGGGCCATCACGCGTCTGGTGGACATGGGCTGCGAGCCCTTCCTGGTGGCCGCCTCCCTGGAAGGGGTGCTGGCCCAGCGCCTCGTGCGCACCATCTGCCCGGACTGCCGCACGCCGTACGAACCCTCCTCCAGCATCCTCTCCCAGCTTGGGGTTTCTCCCTACGAACTGGGAGACAAGCACTTCTACACGGGCCGAGGCTGTGACAAATGCTCCAACTCCGGCTACAAGGGCCGGAAGGGCATTTACGAACTCCTGGATATCAACGACACCCTGCGGGACATGATCACGGACCGCGCTCCTTCCGTGGTGCTGAAGCAGAAAGCCATTGAAATGGGCATGTCCACCCTGCGCGAAGACGGCTTGAGGAACATCTACGACGGAAACACCACCATTGAAGAAGTGCTGAAATACACTTAATGGAGCAGCGGAGAGCCACACCACCATTTCACCTATCAAGCAGCGAACACTTAAAAAACAATATATATGCCTAAATATCAATATACAGCACTTGACCATAAAGGCGACCAGAAAACGGGGACCCTGGAGGCCAATTCGGAAGCGGAGGCCATGGAGTCCATCCGGGCGCACGGCCTGTACCCTACCCAGATTGTAGAAGCCGGAAAAGGCAAGCTCCAGGAAACGGGCGCCTCCAAAAAGAAGGCCAAGGGAGCCAAGGGCAAGAAGGGTAAGCTGGGCGGCAGAATCAAGGCCAAGGCCCTGATGATTTTCACCCGCCAGCTCGCCACCCTCATTGATGCGGGGCTCCCCCTGCTCCAGAGCTTGAACGTGCTGGCCAAGCAGGAAGCGAACCCCACCCTGCGCGTGACCATTGAAGCCCTGGGCGATTCCGTGCAGGGCGGCTCCACGTTCTCCGAGGCTCTGGCGCAGCATCCCCGCATTTTCGACCGCCTGTTCGTCAACATGGTGAAAGCCGGGGAACTCGGCGGTGTGCTGGAAGTCGTGCTCAACCGTCTGGCGGAATACCAGGAAAAGGCCCAGAAGCTGAAAAGCAAGGTCATTTCCGCCATGGTGTACCCCTCCATCGTACTGTTCATTGCGGTAGGCATCGTGATCTTCCTGATGCTGGTCATCGTGCCGAAGTTCAAGACCATGTTCGCGGAACAGAACCAGGAACTGCCCGCCATTTCCGAATTTGTATTCGGCATCAGCGACTGGTTCATGGCCGCTCCCTTCTTCGTGCCGAATGCCGTCATTCTGGCGGCCATTGTCGCCATCCTGTACTCCATTTTCGTGGCCATGAGCAAAACGCCCAACGGCCGCCGCAAGATAGACTCCGCCCTGCTGACCATGCCGGTTATCGGCAACGTGCAGAGCAAGAGCGCCATCGCGCGGTTCGCCCGGACCTTCGGCACCCTGGTTACTTCCGGCGTGCCCATCCTTCAGGCGCTCACCATCACGAAGGACACGGCGGGCAACATGATCGTCGGCGACGCCATCGGCCTCATTCACGATTCCGTGAAGGAAGGGGAATCCGTGGTCACGCCCATGTCTTCCTCCAAACTCTTCCCGCCCATGGTGATTTCCATGGTGGACGTGGGTGAAGAAACCGGCCAGCTCCCGGACATGCTCCTCAAGGTTGCGGACGTGTACGACGACGAAGTGGACAACGCCGTGGGCGCCATGACCTCCATGCTGGAACCCATCATGATCGTGTTCCTGGCCGTGGTCGTCGGCGGCATCGTGTTCGCCATGTTCCTGCCCCTTCTCCAGGTCATTGAAAAGATGGGTTAACCCCCTTACGGAAAACGCAGATGAAGATTCGCACTTCATACAGCCGCCTGCGGGCGGCAAGGGGCTTCACCCTCATGGAAATCCTGGTGGTCATGGTCATCATCGTGGTGCTTGCCACATTGACCATCTCCATCTACACATGGCTTGAAACCAGGAAGAACGAGCAGGCCGCGGAATCCATCGTCCGCAAGATTGAAATGGGGCTGTCCAGCTACCATAACGACCACGACCGCTATCCCTACGGAACGGAAGCCCCCTTCCGCAACCACGGGGCAGCCGTGGCGGACGGCGAGGAATTCAGCTCCAACGTCGTTTACATGGCCCTGTTCGGCGACTACAAGAATGAAGGCGCTCCCGCCAGGGACGCCACCATCTACAACGATGAGATGAACCCCGGCACCCAGCCCAAGAGCAACCCGCTTGTCCGGCAGATCACCGTGACCAAGGCCGGGCAGCAGGTGCCCCTGTACATCCTGACGGACCCGTGGGGCTCCCCCTACCGATACCGCCTGGGCAGTGAGCAGGCCCTCCCCACCAAGTCCGCCAGCGCCAAAAACCTGAAGATGGGAACGGGACAAAACCCGGATTACGACTTCTGGAGCTTCGGCAAGGACGGGGACAGCGACCTGAGAGATCCGCGCGCACCTGAAAACCAGGACGACATCGGCAACCTGCCCAAATTCTAAAATCCGGTCTTTTTCCCGGTCGAACGGTTTCCGGCAGCCTTTCCCTTCCGGCGGGGGAAAGGCTGTTGTGCGTCCAGAACACTTATTTTCTGGAATCCGCAGGGGGCCAGGCGTATGCTGTGGGCATTGGTATGAAGCGCATTTCCCTGATTATTCCCTGCCTGAATGAAGAACAGGCCATTCCGGAATTCAAGAAAGAAGTGGACCGGGTGTTCAGCGAACACTTGAACGGCTATGAGAGGGAACTCATCTTCGTGGACGACGGGTCCACGGACCATACCCTGCAAACGATCAAGGAGCTGGCGGCGGAGTCACCGGAAATAAGATTCATCTCCTTTTCCCGCAACTTCGGAAAGGAGGCGGCCATCTACGCCGGACTGGAAGCCGCTACGGGCGATTATGCCGCCGTGATGGACGTAGACCTGCAGGACCCGCCCTCCCTGCTCCCGGACATGCTCGCGGCCATTGAGACGGAAGGGTACGACTGCGCCGGCACGCGCCGGACCACCCGGGAAGGGGAACCCGCGCTGCGCTCCTTCTTTGCCCGCGCCTTTTATAAAACCATCAACAGGATTTCAGACACGCATATCGTGGACGGAGCCCGGGACTACAAGCTGATGACGCGCCCCGTTCTGGAAGCCCTGCTCTCCCTCAAGGAATACAACCGTTTTTCCAAAGGGCTGTACGAATGGGTGGGATTCCGCACCAAATGGTTTGAATATGAAAATGTGGAGCGTGTAGCGGGAAAAACCAAATGGTCCTTCTTCAAGCTCTTCCTGTATTCCATTGAAGGAATTGTCGCGTTTTCCACGGTTCCTTTGGCGCTGGCGTCCATCATCGGGGTGATGCTCTCTTTCATCTCCTTCCTTTCCATCATCGTCCTGATGGTACGGGAACTCATCTGGCACCATTCCGCCTACGGCTGGACCTCCATGGTCTGCGTCTTCTGCCTGATGGGCGGCATCATCCTGCTGTGCCTGGGCATTCTGGGCCAATACCTGGCCAAGACTTATACGGAAGTGAAAAGACGCCCCATTTACATAGCCAGAGAACGTTCCTGAGCATCTGAACCACCATTTTCCCCCATGGACACGGAACCGGATTTCTCCATCGTCACCCCCAGTTTCAACTACGCCTCCTACGTCCGGGAATGCATTGAAAGCGTCCTCAGCCAGAAAGGGGCTACCTTTGAACACATCATCCAGGATGCGGGCTCCACGGACGGCACACTGGATATTCTGCGGGAATATCCCCACTTGAAACTGCATGTGGAAAAGGACTCCGGCATGTCGGAAGGCATCAACAAAGGCTTCCTCAAGGCCCGCGGCAAGTGGGTCATGTGGCTGAACACGGACGACAGGCTTCTTCCGGGAGCCCTGGCCGCCATCAAGTCTTTTGCCAATTCCCGCCCGGATGCGGACGTCGTGTACGGCGCCTGGAACTTCATCGGCCCGGACGGCGGCATTCAGCGTTCCATGAAAGCCCTGCCGTACAGCCTGAACATGCATATCTGGTACGGCACCTATCTGGCGTCCACAGCCCTGTTCCTGCGCCGTTCCACAACCATTGACGAAGGAATCCTGCTGGACGAGCGCTTCCATTACGACATGGACGGGGAATATTACGCGCGGCTGGGACGGGCCGGCAAGAAATTTGCCCATTACAACAAATTGCTGGCGGACTTCCGCTGGCACGGGGACAATCTGAGCGCGCCCAACGTGGAACGCCGGGACATGGATTCCGAACTGAAACGCCAAAGGCAGCACGGAGAAGATGCCGCCATCAAGCGCGTTTACGGCTATTCCTTCTCCAGGCAAAGTTACAACAACATCATGGACGGCTTTCTCCGCGAAGCCTACCGCCTGAAAAAGGCGTTCCTGTACCTGACCACCCCCTGGGAAAAATAGCCGCCCTGCCCTGTTCCCGGCGGTCGCCGCATGGCGCCAGGAAAACGGCTGGCATTTCTGCCAAGGCACTCCCTTTATAAAACAGGGCCGCACCGGCAAAAGCGGATGCGGCCCCGAATAACCGGATGATGAAATTTTTTAATTGAGGCTGTCGAACAGTTCCTCTTCCTTGAAAAACCTCTTCAATTCTATTTCCGCTGACTCGCAGCTGTCGGAAGCATGACACACGTTCATCATGCTGTCCGTTCCGTAATCGCCGCGGATAGTGCCCTTGTCGGCCTTCTGGGAATTGGTGGGCCCCAGCAGTTCCCGCACGCGGACGATGACGCCCGGCCCTTTCAGCGCAATGGCGATGACGGGAGAGCTAGTCATGAAATCAAGCAGCTTGGGGAACAGGGGCTCCCCATTGACGACAAGGTCCAGGATATGGGCGTAATGTTCCCGGAGAATGGGTTCATCAAGCTGAATCATCTTTATGCCGCGCAAGCGAAACCCTTCAGACAGCAAGCGTTTCAGGATGGTGCCGGAAAGATTTTTCCGTACGCAGTCGGGTTTCAATAAAATCAGCGTAGTTTCTTCTTTGGTGTTTGGCATAAATTCAGCGAAGTCTTAGAATGAGTGAGGGAATTACACCCTAAACCGCGACAGGTCAAGGATAATTACACGCCCGGAACGTTATCGGAACGGGGATATTCCGTCACAGACCCTTCTTGTAGGTGTCGCAGCGGTTCTTCCATCCGGCCAGCCAGCGAGCCTCGCCCCGCCCGGGAGGGCTGTTGTCCACCCGCCGTTGAAGCACCCTCTTGGCCGCTTCCGCAAATTCAACCGCGGCCGGCTGGCCGGGGGAAGCCGGGCGCATTTCCTCCAGAACCTGCCTGAGCCCCCAGCCTTGCCCGCGGTACTGTTCCGCGGGATTCGTGCCCTCCCCCTTGAAATTGACGTAGTCGATCAAGGCATACATGCCATTGGGCGCCGACGCCACGGCATTGTACCTGGCCGCCATTTCACTGGGGCGGCGGGACTGTTTCCTGATGCGGTCCAGGGCCGCCAGAGAACGGTTGATGATAAAATCCGTCTGCATTTGGAGGGCCGCCGGACTGGACAGCCACTGGCGCATGCGGTCCGGAAGACCTCCCCGGACATCCGCCCTGATAAATTCCTCACGGGTTTTCCACGGCGCGGAGCCGTAACACCATTCAGGCAGGCGGGCCCCCCTTTTCCTGCAAAACTCGACAAATGGAGGGAAACTCTCTTCAAACTTCTCCCGGACTCCGGCCGGGAACCAAATAAAATGCCCTATGCCCAGGGATGGAAAAGCCTCTCCGCGGTTCCAGGACACCAGCCCCCTGACGGTTCCGGAACACTCGTTCTGCCAGATCTTCCGCGCTATCTTCCCTTTCACTTCCGCCGCATCGGGAGCGGCCTGCACCCATCCGACGAGGCAACAGGCCAATATGCAGCCCAGGATTCTTCCTTGCATGGGCACACTTTCAGGCCGGAGGGAAGGCAAGTCAAGCCGCTTCCATTTCTCGTGCCAAAGCTTCCGGAACATGATAAACTGCGCACGCACCGCATGATTCTGGCTTTCAACAAACCCTACGGAGTGCTTTCCCAATTCACACGGGAGGCGCCCCACCACAGGACTCTGGCTGAATTCGGATTTCCGCCGGGCGTCTATCCCGTAGGCCGCCTGGACTCGGATTCGGAAGGGCTCCTGCTGCTCTCCGATGAAAAAAAGCTGGTGGACCGCCTGCTGAATCCGCGGAACAGGCATCCCAGAACGTACTGGAGCCAGGTGGAGGGCAGACCTTCCCCGCGGGACCTGCTCCCGCTGGAACGCGGCGGCATCCTCATCCGGGACTACCGCACCCTGCCGTGCCGCGCACGCATCATTCCCGGAGAACCGGACGTCCCGCCGCGGGAACCGCCCGTCCGCTACCGGGCCAATATTCCGACTGCATGGCTGGAGCTCACGCTGGTGGAGGGCAAAAACCGCCAGGTGCGGCGCATGACCGCCGCCATGGGTTTTCCTACGCTCAGACTCCTGCGTGTCAGGATAGGGAATTTGCCGCTGGACGGCCTGGAGCCGGGCACATGGAAGGAGCTGTCGCCGAGTGAACGGCAGGCCGTCATGCCGTAATATGGGGTTGATTTTTCCCGAAAAAAACATTTATATGTTTTCCCGCATCAGGATATCCTACATCTATTTTACATGAAAGCCGAACTTGTCGAACAAGCCTCCAAAATCATTCCCGAGCCCCAGCTGCTGATCAACGTGGTTTCCCGCCGCGTCGCCCAGCTCAACAGCGGCCGTGCTCCGCTGATTCCCACCACGCCCCATATGGGAAACGCGAACATCGCCCTGACGGAGATCATTGAAGGCAAGCTTGTCTATCACGTTCCCTCCGATACCCTGCAGGAGGCCGCCCAGTAACTCCCGCTGCCCCCTCCCGTTCCCATCCGGAACCCATCCCCTTCATCAAGCCCCCGGTTCTTCTGGCCCGGGGCTTTTTCATCCCCGCCGAACATGAGCGCAGACATATCCTCCAACAAAAAAGCCCGCCGGGACTACGAAATCCTGGATACCTGCGAATGCGGGCTGGAACTCAAAGGCACGGAAGTCAAATCCATCCGTGCCGGAAAGGTGAACATTTCCGATGCATTCGCCAGAGTGGAAAACGGCCAGATGCTCCTGTACGGTTGTGACATCCAGCCGTGGGAGACGGCCGGGGAATTTTTCCAGCACAAGGCGCGCCGCCCCCGACGGCTGCTGCTCCACAAGCGGGAAATCTTCAAGCTGGAACAACAGGTCTCCCAGAAGGGCTGTTCCCTCGTAGCCCTCAAGCTGTACTGGAAAAACGGCAAGGTCAAGCTGGCCCTGGGGCTGGGCAAGGGCAAGACCCACCGCGACCAGCGCTACGACCTCAAGGCCCGCGTGGAAATGCGGGAAGCCCAGCGGGAGGTGGCCCGCATCAACAGGCGGTAAGGATTGCCGCCCCTTTTCTTCAGCCTGCTTTTCAGGCGGGATGCATCACCGTTCTCAGCATTATCGCAGCACAACGTTCAGCGGTCCCCACAGCACGGAAAAATAAATAAGGGAAGTCATTCCATACACCAGAAGGCATACCAGAACCATTAGCCACAAACCTTTCCGGAGCAGAAGAATGCACGCCAGCAGCCCAAAAAGGCAGTGGAAAAGCAGCAGCACGGAGAAGAGAACAATCACCATGCCATTGAACGCAGCCGGTTCAAAGATATGGAAACCTACCCCCTCAAGAATACCCACGCCGGGAAGCCCCAGAGGGATCAGCCACATGTAACGGTCCAGCCATTTCCACATCCCGTTCATGCCATGCGGATGGAAAGGGGCTACAGCTTCCAGTCCACGGGCAGTTCCACGGTGCCCCCTTTCTTGTCGTCATAGCGAATGAAGCCGTGTTCCGCTCCGTACCAGTGGACGTCGCGGGTAACCTTCACGTCAAAACAGCAGTAGCGCGCTATGTCCATCAGCAGTTCCACATTCCCGGTCTTTACGTAATCCGCCCACCACTTGAGAGCCTGGGTGCCCACCGCCGTCTTGGAGGAGCCGATGGAGGCCGCGGCCACGGAATCCAGCTTGACGCGGACCCCGCCGCGCTGCTCAATATCCCGGCACAGGTCCAGATTGTTCGTGATGTCCGCCATGTTCCACATCGTATAACGCTGGAGTACGCCGTAGTCGAAGTGTTCGTGGTTGTAGCCCACCACCAGGTCCGCCTGGCGGAGCTGCGTGATGAGATCGTCCACCATTTCCTCGGAATAAATCGCGTATTTGCCGGAAGCGGTGGAATAAGTCACGCCCACGGACATGCGCATCTCGGCCGTGTTGTGCCAGCCTCCCACCTCCGCAGCGGAGTGGCGGGTTTCCAAGTCAAAATACACGATGTCTCTCATCGGAGGGAAAGGTACATTATTTGTTTCTCTGGAACAAGTCTCTCTTGAAAGGAAAGGCCGTTTATGATGAGATCAGCCGCATGCCGCCGCGCTTCAACATCGTCATGTTTCATCCGGAAATCCCCCACAATACCGGGGCCGCCGGGCGTCTGGCGCTGGCTACGGGCTCCAGGCTGCACCTGGTCAAGCCGCTGGGGTTCAGCCTGGATGAAAAACATGTGAGGCGCACGGGGCTGGACTACTGGGAAAAAGTGGACTTGCGCGTCTGGGAAAACCTGGAGGAATTACAGCAGAACGCCGGTCCGGAAGCGCGCTTCTGGTACCTGAGCACCAAGGCGAAGCGGACGCACTGGGAGGCGGAATTCCGCCGGGGGGACTATCTGGTCTTCGGCCAGGAATCCAGGGGATTGCCGGAAAGCATGCTGAAAGAGCATGCGGACGCCGCCCTGACCATACCCATGCCGGGGGAAGGCTCCCGAAGCCTGAATCTCTCTACGGCCGTAGCCGTCGTCCTGTATGAAGGGCTGCGGCAAACGGGCGGACAAAACGGCCTTTGACATCCTCCGGTCCTGCCGATCAGGCATCCCTGCCGCCGCACATGTCCATCAGGCCGGGCGCGCCGCCGTCTTTCTCCCTCCCCCGCCCTTTCCAGGGACGCACCAGATAAAAAAGCGCAAGAGACGCAATGGCGCCGCAGGTATCGCAGAACATGTCCTTCTGGGCATCCCAGACATCGCCCTGGGAACCGAGGAAATCGTTGGCGTCATTCCCTCCGACAATGACCGCATACTGCCATTCGATAATTTCATAGGCCGCCGCCACGGCCATCACGAAGAAAAGGCCGAAAATCCCTGCCAGAATCTTGCCCGCGTACTGCTTGCGCACCAGGTATTCCGCCACGGGGAAGGCATAAAAGCCCACCGTGAAGTGAGCTATGCGGTCAAAAGGGTTCCTGTGCGCGCCCACCAGTTCCCGGAACCATTCGAAAGGAACTTCCGCAAACGTGTAATGGGCGCCTACCGTGTGGCACGCCAGCCAGAAAAACATCAGCGTGTAGGACCAGTTGCTGAAACGGAAGGTCCGGGACCATATTGTCAGAACCGCTGCCGCCAGAACCACGGGAATCACCTCCGCCACCCAGACGGACCGGGAGGCCGGGGATATGCCCATCACAAGGAACAACAGGAGGAAAACCGCCAACAGAAAACAGGGATACTTCTTCATGAGAGAGTGGCAGTCATCATACGAAAAAGACGCCGGAATTCAATCTCCGGCGTCCTCTCCATGGAAAAATGCCCTACCGCATGTCGATCGTGGGAACGGGAATGCGGTCCTTGGGCCCCGTGTACAGGGTCAGGGGCCTGTAAAGCGTATTGTCCTCCATCTGTTCCAGAACCTGGGCCACCCACCCGGAACAGCGGGCGATGGAGAAAATGGCCGTAAACAGCCTGGTGGGAATGCCGATGCTGTAATAAACCGTGGCGGAATAAAAATCCACGTTCGCATTGAGTCCCTTGCGTTCACGGACAAGCTTGGCGATGCGTTCCGACATGCGGATCCACTTGGGTTCCCCTATTTTGGAGGAAAGGCGGATGGCCATGCGGCGCAGATGCGGCGCGCGGGGGTCCAGAACGCGGTAAACGCGGTGCCCCATGCCCATGATCTTCTCCTTGCGGGAAAGCTTGTCCTCAATATAGGAATCCACTCCGTCTTCCGTACCTATCTCCTTGAGCATCTCAATCACGCCCTCATTGGCGCCCCCGTGCAGCGGGCCTTTCAGGGTGCCGATGGCCGCGGTAATCGCGGAATACATGTCGGAAAGGGTGGCGATGCACACGCGCGCGGCAAAGGTGGAGGCGTTCATGCCGTGGTCCGCGTGTAGAATATAGGCCACGTCCAGAATATGGGCTTCATCCGGATTGGGCTCCTCACCCTTCAGCAACCACAGGAAATGTTCGGATTCGCTCAGGTCCTCCCGCACGGGCGGCAGGTCCAGCCCCTGGCACAGGCGGTAGTAATACGCCACCATCACGGGCACCTTGGCAATCAGGCTGAGGCCTATCTCCTTCAACTGGCCGGGGTCCTTGGTACGGTCGTCGTACATGCCCAGCATGGAAACCGCCGTCCGGAGGGCGGACATGGGACGGGCGGACTTGGTAGCGGTCTTGAAAAAGTCGAGAACGGGCTGGGGAAGATCGCGGTCCGAACGGAGGCGGTTCTTGATGCCTTCCAATTCATCCCGGTTGGGAAGACGCTTGTTGAGGAGCAAATAAACGACTTCCTCAAAACAGCACATTTCCACAAGATCATCAATATCGTATCCCAGATACAAAAGGCGCCCTTCCTCACCGCGCACATCACTCAAAGCGGATTCGTTGGCGATGATGCCTTTTAATCCTTTGGGGTATGTGCGTCGTTCAGAAAAAGTGTCATTGCTCATGGTTTAAAAAATACTACTAGTGATGAAGATTACCGATTAAAAGTCTAACAATCTTCCAGAAAGTCAAACCCTAATTACGCCTTCACGGCCCAGGCGGGGCGTTTGGAGGAAGTGATGTGGGGAGCCCGGACATACAGCGGTTCCGCCGGAGCCGCCAGAAGTTCCTCCCGACGCACCGTGTCCAGAGCCATCCAAGCGGAACCCAGCGCTTCCGCGTGCGGCAAAACGGGCACGACGCCCTCCATGCCCCTGGCGGCCAGGGTTCCGGCGGCCTCCGTGGAATACACGGGAACTCCGGTCTCCAGGCATTCCCTCACCCGGGCTGCGGCCTGCTCACCGGGCAGCACTTCCGGGGCGCCCTCCAGCACTCCGGCAGTCACGCGAGCCCATGCCCAGCCTCCGCGGCGGGCGTCCGACATCACGCAGGCCAGCGGAGCATGGATGCCGAGGCCGTTCCATGAACTGAACGCCGCCACGCGCGAACCATGCACCAGGGACAGGCCGTCCGCCACGGCCAGCGCCACGCGGATTCCACCGTAGGAACCGGGACCGGAACCCACCACGATTTCCGCCAGACGGCGGCCTTCCAGGGAATCCAGAACCTGGCGCACGGCCTGAAAAATGGCTGAGGAATGATTGCGTTCCGCCTCCCATTCCACACGGTACAACAGGGCTCCTCCGGCCCATGCCGCGGCGGAAGGCCGCGCACAGGAAGTTTCCAGGACCAGAAGCGCCTCTTGCATGTGGCGAATCATACAACAGGGAGGAGCGTTCATAAAACATTTTTTGCCCCTCTTTTCCGAAGAACCAAATTTGGTTCGCCTTCCGCCGGAAATCCGGCTATCCTGAACCCGCACCTTTCCACCGCATGCCCAAGGCACCAAAATACACACCGGAACGCCGCGACTGGCGCCGGTATGCAGAAACCGCCAGCCGGCCGCTCTCCGCGGCAAGCCTCCGCAGCATGATGAGGCAATGCAACCGGGACGCCTGGGACAAGACACACCGCGCCCAGGTTACGTCCGACTGCTGGGAGGATGAATACGAAGACTTCTCTTTCATGGACCTGCCCCGGAAAACCCGGTTCGTCAGGCACGCGGTGGCCACCTTCCTGCTCCTGCCGCTGGCCCTCATCACGGCCATGTCCCTGTGCGACCAGCTCGCCCACGCGTCGGGCAGCCTCAACATTCTTTTCTCCATTCCGGTCTGGTACGCCCTGATGGGCGCGGCCGTCTGGATCGTGCTGGGTTGCAGCAGGCTGTTCACCACTTCCCTGCTCTACCTGTACGTGCTGGGCCATGAACTGACGCACGTGCTGGCGGTCTATTGCAGCCGGGGTTCCGTCAGCAAATTCAACGCCTCCCTGGACGGCGGCTACATTCAAACGGACAAAAACAATCTGTTTATCTCCCTTTCCCCCTATTTCCTGCCCCTTTGGGGCATGTTGTGGGGCTTGGTCTGGGGAATCGTTCATATCTTCTGGCCCACCATCACCTGCGAGGCCCTACTCTACTCCGGCCTGGGGTTCTGGTGGTGCTTCCATCTGTTCTGGACGGCATGGATCATTCCCAAGGACCAGCCGGACCTGGCCGGCAACGGAACCTTCTTCTCCCTGATCCTCGTTTACTTTGCCAACCTGCTTCTATTCCTGGGCCTCCTGCGCCTGTTCAATGCGGTAAGCATCAACAGATTCCTGGCCGACTGCCTTCATAATGCGGAACGGCTGTGGGACACGGCCAGGGACCTGGCCCTGTTTACGGCGGGACTGTTCCTGTAAAAAACACCTCTTCCCGTGCGGGGAATGATGAACGGCGGAAGCCGGAAAGGAATCCAATAATTCAGAACAAAGGAGTTCCCATGCACACCACACACTTGATTGCCCTGTCCCTGGCCGCCGCCCTGGTGGCCTGCAACCCCAAGGAAACCGTGAAGGCCCTGACCTCCGACCAGAACGTCACCCAGGAAATGGCCGTAAGATTTGCGGAAAACATGGTCGGCCTTCCGCGGGCGCTCGTTGTCTCGGAAGCCAGAAAAGCCGCCCCCGGTGAAAAAGTCACCGTGAAAGGGGCTGTTCTGGGTGAAGAACCCGTCTTTGCGGAAAACATCGCCTCATTCACCATTGGAGACCCTGCCCAACTTCTGGCCAACATGCAGGAACACGGAACATGGACTGCCGACAGCGTCCCCGTGGAAATCAGGAGGGACAACACGATGACCGTCCAATTCGTGGACGAGCAGGGCAACCCGATCAAGCAATCCGCCAAGGGCGTCAACGGACTGAAGGAACGTGACGCGGTCATCATCACCGGAACCATTGACCCCCATTCCACCTCGGAACGCCCCGTGCTCAACATTGAAAGCATCGTGATTGAAAAATAAACTTTCCGTGCCAAACCCTGATTCATGTCAACGGTTCAGGCGTGTTGCGCCTGGACCGTTTTCCGCATCAGCATCCGGGCATGGGATTTGATCCGATATCTTTAGGAATGATAGCCATGGCAGCCACCTCCGTTGCGGCGGGAACCGCTTCCGCCGCCGCACAGAAAAAAAGCGCGGAAGCGACTAAAAAAGCGGCGGACGCGAATGCCGCCACGCTGAGGAACGAGGCGCAGCTCCAAAAACAGACGGGTCTGGAAAACGTCAGGCGCATGCAGAAAGACGCCGCACGGCAAATGGGGGAAGCCCGGCTGGACGCCGCACAATCCTCCCTGCTCAGGGAAGGGTCCGTGCCGGTACGGGAACAGGCCCTGGCTATGCGGCTCCAGACCCAGATTCAGGATGAGGCGGCGCAAGCCATGAGAAACGCGCAAGCCCTGTACAACCGGGCGGACATGGAACAATACATGGGCCGCTCCAATGCCAGGGCCCAGAAAACGGCGGCAGCGGGCACCCTGCTCTCCGGCTTCGCGCAAGGAGGCAACTCCCTGCTTAAATGGTAAGCTGCCGCCCCTTGAGGACAAAAAACCTCAGCGGGCAATCCTTCCCGCTTCCGCAACGTCCGCCGGAGCGGGAGGGAAATCCGGCATGACGCCGCCTATACCCACCCGCAAATCCGCCGGAATCGTCATCCAGCGAACCGTCCCCTGGTACAGGACTTCCACATTCACAAACTTGACGGAAGAATCAAACAGGTAGGACCTGCCTATACCTCCATGGTCCATGTGCTGGAACGTAGGCCTGGGCGTTATCCTTTTCCCATCCAAATCGTGAAACAAAAAACCCCTCGGGTGGAAAATGCTGTTGGAATACACCATGAACCTCCAGTTCGTGCCCGGAACCTTGTCCAGATGCGGAACTTTATCTTCCTTATTCCTGGTCACCTTCATGAGCACCTTGCCCAGCTTGGAAACATCCACGACATCCAGAATGCCCATACCCTCCCTTACGGAAACGGGATCAGTCATGGAAACAGTACTCCCGGACTCTTTCAATTCAACTATTCCGAAATCCAGAATCTCCAGTTTCTCGCTGATGGGAAAAATAAAATTCCCCTTCAGCTCAAACCAGCGGGGCGTATCGGAGGCGGGCAGAACGACCTCCAGCATCACCTCCACGCCCACCAGCGGCCTGTCCTTGACAGAAAACCCGGAAAGCTCCGTTCTCGTAATCTCCAGTTCCGTTCCGTCGGAACCGGTCACCGTTAAATCCTGATCCGCCCGTTCCATCCCAAGCATCCCGGACCCAGGAAATACGCAGCGCAGCAGCATCTGGCACACCCGGTAATCATCGCCGTGCCTGTTGTTGCGTTTCTGGAATCTCAGGGAAGCCAGCTCCACGTAAATCTTTTCGCCTTCATCTTCCCCGGCGGGGGCAATCTGCGGCAGGGCATCGGAAGCCGCCAGGAGCGCGGAACTCCAGCAGACGGCCAGTAATATTCCCGGTAATTTCATTTCAGCATCAACACGGGTCACGGAGCCATCATGCCTCCCGCTCCGATTCTTAAATCCAGGGGAACCTGCCGCAAGGCAACCTTGTTCCAATAGGACACCGTCACCTTCAGGGAACGGATCTTCTCCGGTACGAGGTACCCTGTCTCCCAAAATCTGCTTTTTCCACTTTCCTGCCCGGAACCGGGAAAAAAGCTGCTTCCCTGTCTCCACGCATACTCCGGAAGGACCATCCCCTCCTCGTCCCTGACAAGGAACGAACTAAAATGGAAATCCATATCCCCTTCCACCTTCAATCCCCAGGCCTCCGGATATTTCTTCAGGGAAAGAGTCACCTCTTTTCCAGAAGAATCCGGAAGCGGAACCCGTACCCTCGCCTCCTCTTTCTCCAGGAAAAACGTCACCGGGTCCAGCTCCGCGGTCTCTTCTCCAAAGGCGCAGAGCAGGCTTCCCCGCAGGCGCACCCACTCGGCAGAAGAATCCGGAGCCGGAGAACGCATGCAAATCCTGACGGGATCTCCATGAAAAGGCCGCTGGCTCTTTTCCGACTCCGAACAAACATGGGAAATCTTCAGCACGTTTCCGCTGGAATCCGTACAGGTGATGTCTTCCGTATTCTGTTCGTAATAAACGGGAGCCCCAAGCTGGTCTTCATAACGGCACAGCAGCCTCAGCATCATCACGGGTGGGCGCAGGGAAAAACGCAAGGCAGGGCGCACATCCATGCCGCACAACTCCAGGCGCGGATGGCCCAGCAGCGCCGCTGTGGGAGCAGGACAGCCGGCTTCCACCGCCATGCAGGAAAAAATACATGCACACAGCGCCTTCATGGGAGAGAACGAGGCGCAATCTAACAAACAGCCAAAAACAGGCAAGAAAAAAGATCAACCCTTTCCAACATGCAAAGGCGTCCCCGGCAGCCATGACATCCTATAAAACTTCCAGAATCTTTTCCTGTTCGTTCTGTAAATTGCATGCTTCATTAAAACTTCATCATCTTCGTAAATGAACTTTTCTTCCGTATCGCACTGGATGGCCATTCCTTCTCGTTTCTTATTTCAGTCATAAAGGTGTTCATATCCTGTAAACTGGACAAGGCGGAGTCAGTATTTGCACTATCTATGGCTGCATGCCATCACACCGGCTTATCCCAGCCAAGTCATTTGTCCGCATCTCAACTTCCACAGATATTGCCTGTGGTAACAATACCTTGGGCGTCAGACGGCGTTGGCTTTATGTTCAGAGTGCAGGAGGCGGCGACGTTAGGGCTCTCATCAGTCTTTTTTCATGACGGGAGATGCAGCCCTTTCCAAGAATTTCTCCAACTCCAAATATAATGCTGCTGATTCAAATATCCTAATTTCCGGCTGTTCCATATTATTGTCATTTCCATCTACTTCTTGTATCCAAAATAACTTTTTGTGATACTCCTGCCGCCCAACTTCTTTTTCTGCAAAAATATGATTTGTATTATTTATCATACACAACAAATAGGGCTTTTTATCTATCGTAACGTAGAATATAGCCAATGTACCTATAAAAGGAAAAGTGCTTTCCGTTTTTCCTTCCACAAACAAATTATATTTACTCAAAATATCCCTCAGCTCATTACTTTGCTTTAGAGATAACTCTGTAACTTGAAATTTTTTCCCATCTTTATAAAATGACGACTCTGTATACAGGTCAAATTCTCTATACTCCTTATTTGGCATTTTACCATTTGTAATGCTGCCAAAAAAAACAACTAAAAATAAAATAAAAAATGACTTCATAATGGAACAATAATATTAAAATTTCACGGCTTATTCAGAGCAAATCGTTCTGCCCGCCTGGTTTTGCACGTTCTGAACTGAGGCTCACCATAGTCTATAATAACTGTATAAGAGGTTGTTACAAGAATAAATTCCACTTTCTACATCCTTTGCCAACCTTATCTCCTGAATCAGGAACGACAATGATAATTTTAGAACTAGAATTCCTACGATCGCGGTTATCCATATAATTCTATTATTCACAGAGTCATACGAATTCCATTCACTCAGTTCGTAGATAGCCCCCTTGTTGATCCGTCTGCCGTCTACAGGACTAGAGTATCGATAATGTAATAAACGGGGGCCAGTTCTTCATTGCTCATCGCTCTGGCCCCCTGCACCGACTGAGCAAGCTCTCCCGTGCCGGTCACGGCCCCATAAGGTGAGTAGTCATAAGCTGCTATGATCGTTCCATGAGCGTCAAAGACTTCGTCCCGTTCTTGTTGAAATCCATGCCGTAGCAGTACAGGGCATTGTCCTACTTCAAGGCCGGGGGAGAGTGGCTACCGGTTCCAAGGAATCCCACAAAAGTATCCGAAGCACGTTTCAGCTATTGAGCATATCCAATGCCGTCATTTACGAATAGCCGCGGTACAGATAGTGTTCATGGCTGGTGACTGTCCCATTGATGGTAACTTTCTCATATGCCTTCGTCCCTGGTAGCCGTAGCCGCATTATTCCACCACCATGCTTCCGTCCCGGTTGTGAAGCTAATCAATCATCCAGTTGCTCTCGCTTTAGTTTGGAATCTTATCAAATACACTTTCTTGGATTCCACTCGAATAGAAATTATTTTTCTTTTAATAGTTAATTTAATGGCGGTAAAATAGATTTCCAATCGAAGGTTTCTAAATTTTTATCTTTTAAAAAATCCCTTAAAGTAATAATCTCTTGTATATTAACTGATAATCTATTATCTAAATTACATTTTATAAATATTGACAAAGATTTTACTATTTTATCATGTTGAGAATTTTCTACAGTATTCATATATTTTCCCATTTTATTGGAAACTCCCTTATCTTTAATAGAATCTATACACAATAAACTTAAAATTATTATCATTGTATTCATCTTGTCACTCCTCCTTTTTTTCTTTACAATAATATGTTCTCCATTGTCCTGACATTTTTCCATCTTGGAAGTATATTTTATCCATCCCTGGTTTAATAATATACTTGATCATATGGTTTTGGACGTTGGTTGGTTATACCTGTGACACGATTTCCATCTACTCCTAATTTAGATTCAAAAGGAGGTATTTTTTTGAAATTACTAATGGAATTGTACGTCCTACGCAATGAACTTCCATACCAATTTGCTCTGCTTCGTGATAAAAGTATGCTAAGCAAATGATTTCTCTTTCACATTCCTGGCATTGAGTTTCATTTTGTGTACTGTTTTTCTCCATTCGAGTACAATCTCCCATAAGAACTTCTCGAATGACATCAAGAAATGTGTTTAAATCTACATTTTTAGGTATCTTTTCTGGATCGGGAGACAATGGTTTTGTCGTTCCACATGCAATTCCAATACAATTACCTTCTGTTTCTGTGTCGGAATGACTGTGCCGCTACTATCATCGGATAATAACCCGAGGTTATCAACATTTAAATTGTTTCTCACGAACCCGTACAAATCCCATCCCCCTCTTCAGCATGGGCTCCCTGTTGATCCACCTGCCGTCTGTAGGATTATAATAGCGGTCGTCGTTCATCTCGCTGGGCCACTGCACCGGTTGGGTTGCCTTTGGGAGAATTAATGGGAGTATTCATAAGACATTAAAGAGTTAAAATTGATGAATGAAACGAAAAGTAGGTATCTTCCATGATCGTTTTCCCAATATCATTATATCAAATTCCGCACCAATAAAATTTATTTGAAAATTTCTGTTTATTTACAAAACATAGTGAATTTTTTCTATATTAAAATAAGAATATAATTTTTACACTAAGCATCTTACCACTATCGATATAAATATTATCTATTTTTTGGTGGAAATTTACAATAAATGCAAAATTCTTGTTTGTACTAGTCAGGTTCCCGTAAAAAGTCCATTCGATGGAAAAAGAATGTTTGATGACTCAGTAGTTTGTTTCACCCAATTTTCTTTAAACATTAAAATTGTGCGATTTATAGACCTAATTTCGGTTTTTGGAGCCTTAAGCCTATCCTCTCATCTGCAATTCCGACGACTTCTTCCGATGAATCGCGAGTATAAAAAACTTTGCCACTGCCGGGTGTGTTATACCTTTCACATACCCTCTGCATAGGTGTGTTGTACGACCTAATGATCTACGAAGTCTACAAGAATTACGAGAAGTCTTCATACTTTCCAGCTCTTCTGCCAGCTATTCGTAATTCTGGTAATGACCCTTTTCTCCTGCGGTTTCCGCCACTGCAACAAACATGGTGGTGTTAAAGTAGGGCCGTTTTCCTCCCGCTCTAGCATGCTTTCCCAGGCTTTTAACGCCTTTCAAACAAGGCTGCAAAACAAAAAAATCTATATAATACCTTAACTTATAAGCTTTATAAGTGGCGTCCCCGGTAGGAATCGAACCTACATCTAGTCTTTAGGAGAGACCCGTTCTATCCATTGAACTACGGGGACCGGACATTGTCCGTGCAGGACAATAAACGGGAAAATTCCGGGGCTCAAGCAAAAAGCGGCACGATTGCGCCATGAACCTTGATTTTGAACGGTTATTTTTCTAGTTTGGTTTTCATGAGGTTTCTCTCCGCTGCCTGTTTTCTGTCTCTTCTGTACTCTTTCACGGGATGCTGTGCCTGTGGCTATGCCACTTTCCCCGATGCGCGCGCCGCCATACGCGCCACCTACCATCCTCCCTTCACCCCTGACCAGACGGGAGCAAAACTGGAAAATTTCAAATACTATCCCTACCACCTCTATTGGGAAAGCAAACGCATCCCCCTTCCCTTTTTGCACACGCTTTTGCCGGAAGCCGCTTCAGATTATGAGCTGGCCGCCACCTATTCCGTCTTCCAGGAGCCGGAATCCTCCATTGCGCTCCGGGGAAACAAACTCTACTGGGCTGTGACGGCTCAAGGAACCAACATTCCATATTATGTCAACAGCGCTCCCTTGTGGAAAGGCAGGTGGATCACTATCCTCAGAGACCATCTTCCGGCCTGTTTCCCCAGTGAAACTTTCCCATCCTGGCTTCATCCATATCTCGATCTGGTGGAAGCCAGGATGTATGATGATATCGCACGTCGGCTCCAGCAGGAATACAGCAGGAATTACGTCCTCCGCGGCGTTGCCGTCCTGCCGCCCGCTCTGGCGCAGGAACTTAAAACGACCTGGAAGGAATGCCTGGAAACTGCCGTCCTTGACCTGCCTGTGGAAGCTTTTGAAAGCTGCGACCAGGGATGGTGCTATTATTCTGCAACTCCAGGACTGGTGGCCACGGAATTGCAGTTTTCCCGCCGCACGCTCCCTCTGAAACGCCAGATGTTCCACATTTTCCGCATCCTTTTTGATGCGGCAAGCATGAATGATTTCACGCCCGGTACGCAGCGCATGCTGATGAAGCTGTGTGCTGATGCCCGCAGCACTGCTGCTGAAATGAAAAAAGCACCGCCGCATGGAATATCCATTTCGGAGTTGATGACCAATTTTTTCCCTCCCTTTCCGGACGATGGATACGAGTTATGGGAAGGGAAAAATCCCCCTTTGCGCCATGGCAAGAGCCTGAAGGAAGATACCATTAAAGAATGCATGGCTCTTCCCCTCTCAAGGAATCCGGTGTGGAAAGACCTGTTTCCCAATACTCCGGAGGACGCCGCGGCCTGGATGCACGTTTATCCGGAAGGACCATGCTGCGGCGCATTTATCCACCAGGGCTTTTTGCATGTAGCCACCACAGAGCTCGGACTGCCCTTTTACCGTATGCACGATTTCAGCCGGATGGACAATCCCCCGTCCATGTCGCCTTATGAGTTGTGGTGGGACGGGACGGGAATGAGGGTCCAGCGTTTCTTTTTGAAGCTGGAACCTGCCGCGGAAAAGGAGTTGAAAACCTATCTCCGCCTGCTTGCCCGGTCCAGGAGCGGGAAAAAACTCCAGGAGACCTTCCCGGACATGCTTTTCCGTACGGATCTAGGGAAGGAGGGGCTGATTCAGGAAAACCCGGAGGAAGGTCCCGGACAAGGACCGGATGATGATCCTGATTCCCTTGCACCCGGAATATCAGGCATTCTGACGGATATTTACCGGTTCCGGAGATGGGTAAGAACGGACTATTTTCAGGAAGGTTCCGAAGAACTGGAACAACTCCGGAAGGACAGAAGGGAACTGGAACGGTATTTGGGAAAACATTTTCCGGCAAAGAAGGCGGACGCCCCGCCCGCAACGCAACGGGGCGCACAAAAGCCTTGAGCCGGGAATGGAAGAGACGTAGCGTTGGTTCATCATCCCCCCTGTTCCGCCATGCTCAATTTCATTTATGACAACAAGACGACGCTCATTTTCGGAAAAGGAACCCAGCATGAGGCAGGCAGGCTCCTGAAACCGTTCGGCAAAAAAATCCTGCTCCATTACGGAGGCGGCAGCATCAGGCGCTCCGGCCTGTATGACTCCATTACGGCATCCCTGAAAGCCGCAGGCGTGGAATATGAGGAACTTGGCGGCGTTCAGCCCAACCCCACGCTGCCCCTGGTGTACGAAGGCATCCGCCTGTGCCGGGAACACGGCCTGGGCATGGTGCTGGCCGTGGGAGGAGGCAGCGTGATTGATTCCTCCAAGGCAATCGCTCTGGGCGTTCCTTACGGCGGAGACGTCTGGGACCTGTACCTTTCCAAAAAACAGCCGGATTTTGAACCGCTGCCCGTCGCCACGGTGCTGACCATCCCCGCCGCCGGCAGCGAAAGCAGCCCCAACACGGTCATCACGAATGAAGAAACCAGGAGAAAGCTGGGCTACGGGGCTCCCGCCCTGCGGCCCGTGTTCAGCATCATCAATCCGGAGCTGTTCTTCACCCTTCCCCACCGCCAGATGGCCAACGGCGTAAGCGACATGATGAGCCACATTTTCGAGCGCTATTTCACCCGGACCCTCCATACGGACCTTTCCGACGGCCTGTGCGAGGCCACCCTGCGCACCATCATGAGAAACGCCCGCATCCTAAACGGCAACCTGCATGATTACGATGCCTGGGCGGAAATAGCCTTCTCCGGCAACATCGCCCATAACAACCTGCTGGGCGTGGGCCGGGAGCAGGACTGGGCCTGCCACGCCATGGAACACGAACTCAGCGCCCTGTACCATGTGGACCACGGAGCGGGCCTGGCCGTCGTCACGCCCGCATGGATGAAGTACGTTTCCCCCCGGCACCGGGACATGTTCCTTCAATTTTCCCTCAACGTGATGCGCGTGGAAGGCTCCTGCCGGGAGACGGAAACCATCATCCGGGAAGGCATCGCCAGACTGGAAGGATTTTACAGGGAACTGGGGCTGCCCACATCCATGGAGGAACTGGGAATCCGGCCTGAAGATTTTCCGCTGATGGCGGAACAGGCCATCAGCGTACGCGGCCCCGTCGGAGGACTGGAAAGGCTGGATGCGGAAGACGTCCGAAACATCTACCGGCTGGCCTGCCGCAATGGCGGGAACTGATTGCCGGCCGCCCGAAAAGAACGGTACAGGGAAGCGGCTCTGGCCCTGCTCCGCCGGAAAGCCTGCGGCCCCATCCGCCACAGCGCACCTCACGCCGGCAGTGCGGAAACCGAAGCATGACCGGAAAAAGGAAAGACAGGGAAGATACCGTCCGGAGCATGCAGTCACCCATCAATCATCTGGAATGAAACAGGGCTGCATGTTGACAGTCAGCCTTTCATGAATATGTGTCCTCCCTCCGTCCCGCGTCATCTTTCCCCATTTTGTAACCTACTTGTAACTTGCCAAACTCTTTTTGTCAGGTAATGTGGTGGAATGAACAAAATCTTTTCCGCTCTTCTTTTGGCGGCGGCTTTTCTGGTTTCCGGAGTGCCGTGTACGGCAGCCGTTCCTGCCTCCGCTCCGGAGCAACGGGAGCAGTCCATCAAGGACATGGACAAACTTCTGGATAAAAGGCTCTTCAAGCAGGCCGCGGAACAGGCCCTGAAACAGCTTAACGAATACGATGACCAATACAGCGGGAAGGATCTGGCCCTTTACTACCGAGCCCTCCAAAATTTGAACGCCCTGAACGATTCCACGAATCTGGACACCATTCTTCAGGAACAAATGAAACGCCATGGAGAAAACCCGTGGTTCCTGATGGCCGCCGCCGAATTGTATCAGACGGCCAGCCACACGTTCAAGCTGGCGGACGGCAAGTACATCCGAGTCAACCGGTCCTGGGAGGGCGAATATTCCGGACAAAAGAGGGACAAGGTGGAAGCCCTGCGCTGCCTTTTGAAGGCAATGAACATCGCGGAACGGAACAAGGACATGAAACTGCTCGGCCTCGCACGGTTCATGATGGCGAAGGCATTCCTGAAGAACTATGATGATTACCGTTCTTCCCCCTCATTCCAGACTTATGCGGCCCTGGCCAATCTGACCGGACTTGATAAACTCCCGGGCTACGTTTCCAACCAGGAAGCCTCCGAACTACGCAACATTTCCACGCTGCCCGTTGCCGTGGATCCGGCTACGGGAAAACCGGAAATCGTTTTCTACCACGCCTCCTCATCCTGGGATACGGCGGGGAACGACGGCGAACGCGTACGCTGGCTGCTGGACGCCGCCGTCCGGGCGAACCCGGAATTGGCAAACGAGGTCAATCTGTTTACGGCATCCTGGTGCCGTAACCTGCTTTCCTACGCGAATACGGAGCCGTACCAGGAATTCGTGTACGGTCCGGGCAATGCAGGCTCGGTGGAGGGCATCAACCCCGCGGATTTGAAAACGGACCAGACCGTCGTCAGAACGGACCGGACGGACAAGGGCAAATTCATGCTCATCACGCTGCCTCCGGATTACGACTTCATCCGGATTGCATCCCGGGTGACTCCTTCACCCTACCCTGCAGAACCCTACCTGGAGGCCACAAAACTCATCAGTGGAGAATTTCTGGCGCGCAACCAGCGCCCGGCAGCCGCCGATGTTCTGAAAAAGACCCTGCAAATCTACAAGGACATGCTTCAGGCGCATCACAAATGCGGCAACGCCAAACCGGCGGAGGAAAATGCGGAGACTACAGTGACATATACGGATGACGCTACCGATTTTCTTCAAGCGGAAATTGCCTCCATTACGGAACCCAACGGAGCATTTGAGGAGGACGCAAGAACGCTGCTTTCCGGAGAGTCCGTCTCCATGGCGTTCATTTACCGGAACGCCGCCAGCGCCTCCATCACGGCACGTCCCGTCAATGTCAGGCTGTGGCAGGAGGAGCGCATGAACACTCTTCTTGCCTCAAAAAAACTGGGGAAAAAATATGAAAAAAAATATTCCAATTTCAATACCCTTCTTTCCAATCTTCTGAGGGACAAATCAGCCGCCCGTTACCTGGGAAAGGAAATCAAGGGGAAAAGCATCAGTCTGGACCCCGGAAACCAGCACCTGAACCGAATCGCCCAGCTACCCATCCCCGCCACCCAGCCGGGCTGGTACCTCCTGACCGTCACGCTGAACAACGGCTATCAGTTCCACCGCCTCCTCTCCCTGTCCGATCTGGTGCTGATTCGCCGTTCCATTCCGGAAGGCAATCTCTGGTTCCTGGCGGAAGCCAAAACAGGAGCTCCCGTGGAAGGCGGCAAAATCAGCCTGCTGCGCTACAGGAAGGACAAAACACTTCAAACAAAACAAGTGAAGGGCACCACGGACAAAAACGGTGTTCTGATAGAAACACTGCCTCCGAACGACAGCAATTCTTCCACCTACTATAATTTTCTGGGCATCGCCACACATGGAGACAGCTACACAGTAACAGGAGAAAGGAATGTTTGGTACTCCGGTGAATCCCGAATGTCCCTGAACAACAAGGCCTCCAACTCCTATGGCTGTTTCTTCCTGGAAAGCCAGCCCGTTTACCGGCCGGGCCAGACGGCCCGGTTCAGAGGGGTCCTGTTCCGTCCGGACTTCGCCAATCCCGGTACAAAAGACTGTGCCGGAAAAAAATTGACGCTGACGATCCTCGGTCCCACCGGGGACAAGGGAATTTTCCCGAAACAAACAGTCACCACGGACGCCACGGGCGGCTTTGACCTGGAACTGCTCATTCCCAACGGAGCGCCTCTGGGCCAATACAGGGTAACACTGGATTTCAGAGAGTCGGACCGTACCCTGTACGCCCCCCTGTTCCGGATGGAAGAATACAAGAAGCCGGAATTCACCGTCAAAATGGACGCCCCGGACAAGCCCCTCAGGCTGGGACAGCCCATCCCCGTTTCCGTCCAGGCGGACTATTATGCGGGAGGCCCGGTGAACGAAGGAAAAGCCACCATCACCATCACCCGTACCCTGGGAGCGGATGTCTGGACCCCCTACTGGAAATGGAGCTGGCTGTATTCCAGGGAGTCCAGCCCCTATTACATCTATTTCACGCCCGATCCTCCCCTCACGGTTCTGGAAAAAACCATTCCCCTGGACAAGGAGGGCAAGGCCTCCGTGGAACTGTCCACAGAGCAGGATGCCAGGGACTTCGCCTCCCAGGACATAACCTACCGTGTTTCCGTCAGCGTCACGGACGCCTCCCTGAGGGAAGTTTCCGCTTCCGGCCAGGTGATCGCCACTTGCCGCCCGTTCAACATCTTTACCGCCCTGAACCGGGGATACGCCCCCGCGGGGGTTCCGGTCCGGGCCACCATCACGGCAGCCACGGCGGACGGTGTCAAGATAGGGAAAGCGAAGGGAAAGTCGGTATTGTACCGTATCCATGAGGATTCCAGCCGCCAGCCCCTGGCGGAATGGAACGTGGCGACCAATGAAGAAGGCACGGCTTCCCTTACTTTCCAGACAGAAGATTCCGGCTTATACCTCCTGCAAACAACGCTGGAGGACAGCCAGGGCAGCAAGGTGGAAGGCTCCCACCAATTTCTCTCCTACGGCAAGGGTGAACGGCATCCTTTTAAAATCAATCCCCTGTCCATCACTCCGGACAAAAACGAGTATGCCCCCGGAGAAACAGCCAGCCTCCTCATTGCGTCCGACTATCCGAACGCCCATGTCTGGACCTTCCTGCGCAACTCATGGAAAAACGAATCCCGCCGCCTGGTCGCGCTGGACAGGCAGACGGCCCTGGTGGAATGCCCCCTGACCAGGGAAGACATGCCCAACATGGGCGTCAACGCCTTCACCGTACGGAACGGGGAACTGCACCAGGCATCCGCGGAATTGCTCCTGCCGCCGGCCAGCCAGATGCTGGAGACTGCCGTCTCTCCGTCCAAGCCCCGGTACCAGCCGGGCGAAAAGGGCCGTGTGACCGTACAGGTCAAGGGGCCGGATGAAACCCCCGTGAAAAACGGCATTGTCACGCTGGCAGTCTATGACAAGGCGCTGGAATACATTGCCCGGCCCAACGTCTCCGACATCGCCAAAACCACGTGGGGAAGGTTGAATGAAACCAGTTTCGTCAATCTCAGCGCCATGCAAAACAGAAGGGCGGCAACGCAGAAAGGTCCGAACCAGCCCTACTTCCAATTTCTCCTCAGACCGGATCTGCCCACACCATTTAGAGGCCGTGTCACCGGCTTCGTTACCGGAGGAAACAGATCGGGAGATTTTGCCATAAGCAAACGATCGGTAATGCTGGCAGAGTCCGCATCATCTCCTCTTGCAGCGCCAGCCATGGCGGCAATGGGTGAAGCAGGAATGGCGGATGCCTTTGGAGGAGAGGAGGCGGCAGCCGGACAGCAGGATTCCTCCCCCGCGATTCAACTGCGCACCAACTTTGCGGACAGCATCAAGTGGTGCGGCACGCTCGCAACGGACGAAGAAGGAATGGTCGCCGTTCCGGTGGACATGCCGGACAACCTGACCACGTGGAAGGCGGCTGCCTGGGTGGTCACCTCCGCCCTGCAGGTAGGGCAGGCTTCCGCGGAATTCCTGACGACGAAGGACTTCATGGTCAGCATGCAGGCGCCCCGCTTCTTCGTGGAAAAGGACATCGTCATGCTCAGTGCCATCGTCCGCAACCGGACGGACAAGGACGTGCAGGCCCGCATTTCCATCACCCTGAAAAACGACTGCCTGAGCCTGATGCCCGGCAATTCCCCCGCCCTGAACGGATTGGCTGCCGGAACGGACAACGCCGCCATAAGGGAAGTAACCGTTCCCGCCCAGGGGCAGGTGACCGTGAACTGGTGGACCACGGCCCGCAGGGAGGGAACCGCAACCGTTGCCATGGAAGCGGCCGCAAGCTCCCTGGGGGACGCCATGCAGATGGATTTCCCCGTGCTGGTGCATGGCATGAAGCAACTGCACGCGGACAGTACTGTCCTGCTGCCCGAGGATCGGGAACGGCAGCTCACCATCAACCTTCCGCAGCAAAGGCGCAGGGAGGAAAGCAGGCTCGTCGTGAAGGTCTCCCCCAGCATCGCCCTGAGCATGGTGGAAGCGCTGCCCTATCTGGCGGAATACCCCTACGGCTGTGTGGAGCAGACACTCAACCGCTTCCTGCCCGCCGTCATCGTGGCGGACACGCTCAAGCAGCTGGGCCTGGACCCCGGCCAGGCGCTGGAAAGCCACCGCAACCTGGATCCGCAGACCATCAGGGACAAGGCGTTCTACGACAAAGTCATGAAACGTCTGGAACGCAATCCCGTATACAGCGAACGCAAACTGAAGGCCATGGCGGAAAAGGGCATCCGTGACCTCCGGGAAAAACAGCTTTCCAACGGTTCCTGGGGATGGTTCGGCGGAGCGGACCAGGGAGACCCGGTGATGACCGCCCACGTCGTCCACGGCCTCAAGATTGCCGGAAGCACGGCCAAGATACCGGGAAACATGCTGCTCCGCGCCGTGTCATGGCTGACCGGCCACCAGAACAGGCAGCTGGCTCTGCTCGTCAAGGGGGACGCCTACCGGAAACTGGAAAAACAGCCTGACGGCCCGGCAAAACAAAAGGCCATCCGCAAACTTGGAGACTACCGCCTGACGGCCTCCGCGTCAGACGTGCTGATTTATTCCGTGCTTGCGGAAAACGGCGTCCGGGACCTCCAAATGGAACGCTACCTGTTCCGCGACAGGCTGGAACTCCCGGTCATCAGCCAGATCCAGCTTGCGGAAATCCTGCTGGACGCCCACCGCATGGACGACTTCAAGGAAGTCATGCCCGTCATCTCCCAGTTCCTTCAGCAGGACGACTCCCTGCAAACCGCATGGCTCCGCCTCCCCAACCAGGGCTACTGGTGGCGCTGGTACGGCAGCAATGTAGCCACCCAGGCGGCTTACCTGAAACTGATGGCCAAGAGCGATCCCAAAAACCCAGTCACGTCCCGCCTTGCCAAATGGCTGCTCAACAACCGCGCCAACGGCTCCTACTGGGATTCCACGAAGGATACGGCAGACTGCCTGGAAGCCCTGTCGGCCTATCTCTTCCAGACCCGGGAAGGCATGGAAGACATGGAGGCGGAAATCCTCTATGACGGCGTTCCGGTGAAAACCATTTCCAGTACCAAGGAAACCCTCTTCACCTTCGACAACGAATGGAGCATGAGCGGCAAGGACCTGACGGACGGCCAGCACCGCATCACCATCCGCAGGAAAAAGGGGAACGGCAACATCTATGCCGGCTCCACGCTCAGCTATTTCTCCCTGGAAGACCCCATCCCCGCCGCAGGAAACGCCGTCACTGTGGAACGTTCCTACTACCGCATTGAAAAAGAAACGGTAAAGGAAGACTCCGTAAAGGATACGCAGACGGACGCCGGAGAACTCGTCTCCCGCGGGCGCGACCAGACCCGCCGCACGCTGCTGAAAGACGGAGACACCATTGCCAGCGGAGACATCATTGAAGTGGTGATGAGCGTAAAAACGAAAAACGACGTGGAATACCTGATGCTGAGTGACCCGAAGCCGGCTGGCTGCGAATCCCAGGATATCGTCAGCGGATACGCCTGGATGGGCACCGTCTCCGGCTACAAGGAAATAGGCGACGAGGAAATACGCGTCTTCCTCTCCTCCCTGCCGATGGGCGAATACCAGATCAGCCACCGCCTCCGCGCCGAACGCCCGGGCAGGTTCAGCGCCCTCCCCGCCGTTCTGGAAGCCATGTACGCTCCGGAACTCCGCGGCAACAGCCGGGAACACAAGATCAGCATTTCCATGCCGAAGCCGTAACTCCGGGAACAAGGGAACGCCGCATCCCGCTGCGGCGTTCTCCGCACTGCATGAAGGGCACAAGTGCACCACAGGGAATACGGTAAAAACTCTTGCATTCCTTCCCCGGAGGCGGACAATACCGCCCCCGCAAACGCGGGACGCCAAGATGGAACCCGGAACCTTGAAGGGACACGCCGCCATGGGAGCGGCGGCCGTCATCTGGGGGCTCATGTCCCCGGTCAGCAAGCTGGTCATGCAGGGAGGAGAAGTAAGCTCCGCCTCCCTGGCTACGTTCCGGCTGCTGGGCGCCGCCGTGCTGTTCTGGCTGGCTTCCTGCTTCGTGCCCCGGGAAAAAATCGACCCGCGCGACCGTCTGAACCTGTTTTACGCCTCCCTGTTCGGAATCATCTTCAACCAGATGGCCTTTACCGTAGGCGTGGGTTTCACCTCCCCGGCGGATGCCGCCATCATCACGACTATCACCCCCATCCTGACCATGATTCTGGCGGCCTTCGTACTCCGGGAAATGATCACGGGCCGGAAGGCGGCGGGCGTATGCGCCAGCGCCGTCGGGGCCGTCCTGCTGATTACCGGGGGCAGCCACACTCCGGCCGCACCAAGAGACAACAACCTGCTGGGGGACATCCTCTGCCTGGCATCCCAGTGCAGCGTGGCCGTTTACTTCGTGTTCTTCAAAAGACTGATCGGCAAATACTCCCCCGTCACGCTGATGAAATGGATGTTCACATACGCCGTATGCGCGTGCCTGCCCTTCACTTTCCGGGAAGTCTCCTCCGTTCCCTACTCCAGCCTGCCCCTCCAAACGTGGACGGGCATCGCCTATGTGGTCGTGCTGGCCACCTTCGTCAGCTATATCTGCCTCTCCTTCGCACAGCAGCGTCTCAAGCCCACCGCAGTGAGCATGTACAACTACTGCCAGCCGGTCATCGCTTCCTCCGTGGCCGTCCTGTGGGGCATGGACCAATTCGGCTGGCTGAAAACGCTCTCCGTCCTGCTGGTCTTCACGGGCGTCTTCCTGGTAACGCGCGGCAAGGCGCCGGCAGCCATGCAGGAACAATAGGAACAATCCGCCCCACCCGGAAAACCGACAGCAAACGCGCCGGAAACATGCTGATATGAGGAGACACGCCCCCTACGCACGCGTTATTTGAGGAACAAACTTCCAAACCTGGAATGGGGGTGCTCATTCCCAGAACTTCTTCAATTCGGGAATGCCGCCGATAATGTCGCTCCCTTTCTGGCTGCATGAAACGAGCATGGGTTCCGCGGAAAGAATGAACGCCCCATTCCGGACCAGGCGCTCCCAGATGCGGTCCGCCTCACCTCCCCAGTGCCGCAGGGCCTGAGACATGACCGGAGCGAACGAAGGGCGCAAGGCAAAGGCAGTCATGCTACGAACGTCTCCCGTGACGCGCATCCACCCATCCCTCTCCTCCATCCCTCTTTTCCCGTGATGGAGCATTATGCACGCGGCCCCATCAGGAATCCGGCGGAACAATTCCTTCAGTTTCAAATCCAGGGAATCCATCGGCTCCGCATCATCCTGCAGAATGAGTACCCAGTCCTCCGTGCAAGCGGAGGCCCGCTCAATGGCGCGGCGCATGGCCCGCTTGCACCCGGTCACCCGGCAGACGTACTCCGGAGCCTGTTTGAGACGGGCCACGCCGTAGGCTTCCAAATCATTCCGTTCCTCCGGAGGAATGTCTTCCATGGTGGCGATGCGCACGCCATCCACCCATTCCCAGGCAAGCTCCTGCGCAGAGAGACGCTGTGCCATGGTTTTGCGTTTTGGAGAACCTGGAAGACTGACTACGAGTATCTTGTACATTCCCCGGAAATATGGTCCGGAACATGGAAAGTCAACAAATCGTAAAGGGAATGAGGAAGATACCCCATGTTCTTTCCAGGCCTGAAATCCATGACTGTTTGATTACCAGCATGATTAGGAAAAACATACGGATAAACATTTAATCCCCATGCAAAGACATGCCCCGGTCGGTAGGAAACGCCACAGAACAAAACAACGCCGGCAGCGGTAAAAAAGAATGGAAAAGGACGCTTTTTCAGTTAACATTTCCGTACCGTTTCCCTGCCCTGCCCGCCCTCTCCGGAAACGGTATCCATTCTCCCTCCCATGCACCGTTTTTTTCTATCCTGGGACAAACCAGCCTGCTGTGCCGTGGCGGAACGCCTGCTTGCCGTGGAAATGGACTTCTACAAGCACGCGGTACTGGTCCCCACCCGCGAATCGGGCAGGCAGCTCAGGGAATTCCTGACGGCCTCCTGCCCGGAAAAAGCCGTGTTTCCCCCGCACGTGCTGCCGGCGGACCAATTCATCCAGCCGGAAGAGGAGGAAGACGAAGCCACCCGCCTGGAAGAACTGGCCGCCTGGATGCAATCCCTTGGAGACGCTCCCCACCGGCTCTACCCGCGCCTGTTCCCGAAGCGCATGCCGGATGACTTCTCCAGCCTTCTGGACATGGCGGCGGCCCTCCAGACCCTCAGCCATTCCATGCTGAACCACGGCGTCACCTGCGGACAGGCTGCGGACGCCTGCTCCGGCATGGACGAACGCTGGCCGGACCTGTCCCGCCTCTTTTCCCGGTGCGGCGGACATCTGGACGGATGGCAGCTCCGGAACCGGACGGAATCCCTGCTTCACGCAGCCGCCCCTTCCCACCTGGCGTCCACCCTGCTGGAAACGGGCGGTCAAATCATCGTTGCCTGCGTACCCGATATCCCCCGGCCATTGAAACATGCCCTCCGCCATGCGGAAGAACAGGGCATCCCCGTGCAAATCTGGGTGCACGCCCCGGAAGAGGAACGGGACACCTTTGACGACTGGGGCTGCCCCAGACCGGAAATCTGGGCTGAACGCGCCATCCCCGTGCGCGAGGAACAAATCCGCGTAACGCCCGGCCCCGGCAGACTGGCCGCGGAAACGTGCCGCATCATCGCGCAAACGGCGGAATCCGGAAAAACGGACGTCGCCCTGGGCGTGTGCGACCCGGATATGAATGTGGCTCTGGACGCACGGCTCAGGTCATACGGCTGGGGCCTGTACAACCCGGAAGGCAGGCCTTTTGCCGGAACGGGCATCATGGACCTGCTGCGCCACCTCCTGCTGGCCGTGGAGGAAAACGGAAAGGCGCGGCCCGTATTCAACCTCATGCGCTCCTCCCTGCTCTGCGCCTCCCTGGGCATCCGGGACCAGCAATACTGCTGCGCCTCCCTGGACAGGGTGCGGCAGAAATTCCTGCCGGAAACGGAGGAATACCTCCTCAAGCGGCTCCGTACCGACCATCCGGGGGCCATCCCGTCCGTGTGCAAAATTCTGGAATGGAGGGACCGCATGAAAGAGCCGCGGCAGTTGGGGGAACGCTTGCTCGCGTGGTATCCGGCGCTGGCTGCCGCCTATGGAGCGGACACGGAAGCGGCGGAAACCTTCCATTCCTGCATCTCCGGCCTGGCCCGCCTCCAGAAAAAAAGCGGCCTCTTTTCCGCTCCGGCTATGGCCCTTCAACTGCTGATGCGGTGCCTCCACGCCGCCCGCGTCAAGAACGGCAGAAAGGAACATGCGGTGCTGGATGCCCTGGGATGGATGGAACTCCATTTCCGCCCGGAAAAAAACCTCATCGTGACCGGACTGAACGAGGGTATCGTCCCGGAAGGGGGCATGGCGGACCAATTCATGCCGGAACCGCTCCGAGAATCCCTGGGCATGGACTCCTTTTCCCGGAAAAAGGCGCGGGACAGCTTCCTGCTCACGGCGCTGATCCACTCCCGGGAACGGGAGGGAAGCCTGTTCTTCGTCCTGTCCCGCACGAGCAGCAGAAACGATCCCCTGACCCCTTCCTCTCTGCTGATGCGCTGCGCGGATGAAGAACTGCCGCGCCGCGTGGAACTGCTCTTCCGGGAATGCTCCGCGCCGGAACCGCCCCTGCCCTACCGTCGCGGAGGCTGGCACATCCAACCCGCGGAAGGCTGGAAGACGGCCACGGACATCACCGCCATGGCGCCCGGCTACCGGAACCCGTGGAAAGAGCGGGAAAAAGCCTTTTCCCCCACCACGCTGAAAAACTTCCTGGCCTGCCCCATGCGCTTCTGGGTGAGGGAGGCCCTGCACCTGAATGAGGACGAATTCCAGCCGGACAAGGAAGACATGGCCGCCAACGAACTGGGAACCATGCTCCACGACGTGCTGGAACAATTCTGCCGCCTTCACCCCTCCCTGGAGGACGGAATGACTACGGCTTCCCTGCAAAGGGAAATCGGGGAAATACTGGATGAAACATTCACGCGCCAGTACGGCAGCCGCCCGCTCATGCCCCTGCTTCTGCAGAAGCGCTCCATGGAACAGCGGCTGAACGTGTACGCGGAACAGCATTTGGAGGACCTCCGGAACGGATGGACATGCATCGCCTTTGAACAATCGGTGGAAAACTGGCGGCTGGGAGACTTCAGCCTGAGGTTCCGCATTGACCGCATTGACCGCCATGCGGACGGCTCCCTGCGGGTCATCGACTACAAGACGGGCAAGACGGACTCCTGTGAAAAAAAGCATCTGGGGACCATGAAGCGCCCGGATGCCCTGCCCCTGCTCTCCCCGGCCCTGCACCCTTACACCAGACGGCAGAAAAACGGAAAAGCGGTCCACTTCCGCTGGAAGGACCTGCAACTGCCTCTCTATGTCCTCTGGGCCATGGAGGAATACTGCGGCCGGCCCACCGCCGCCTATTACGCACTCCCCGCCAATCCGCTGGACATCGGCATCTCCGCATGGGACACGCTACATGACCCCCAGCCCGGATGCGACATATGCGCCCTGGAAAGCGCCCGGTCCTGGATTCTGGAACTCATGCGCCTCATCCGTGAAGGGCGCGGCCTCATCACGGCGGAAGAACTGGGCTGGGACACTCCTTCCTATGACGTCTTCAAGGACCTCGTCTCCTCCAGCCATGAAACCCTTCAGGACCTGCTGGGACTGAACATCACACCCCACCTGCCGTTCTGACATGTCCGCCCTGACCAACATCCTCATCTCCGCCTCGGCCGGCACGGGAAAAACCTACCAGCTCTCCCTGCGCTTCCTGGCTCTGCTGGCACTGAACCGCGGAAGCCACCCGGAACGGCTCATCGCCGTTACCTTCACCCGGAAAGCCGCCGGGGAATTCAAGGACCGCATTCTGACGGACCTGGCGGCCGGCGCCACGGACTCCGCCGGGGCCGCCCGCCTCAGGGACCGGCTCTGGGCCGTCATCAAGGGAACGCCGGAAGAACCGGGGCTCTGGCCGCAAGCTGCGGAATCCTGGAAGAAAGAACACCTTTGCCAGGAACGTTTCCGGCACATGCTCCGGCTGCTCGTCCAGCAGCTCTCCCGCCTCAACCTCTGCACCATTGACAGCCTGTTCGCGCAAATTGCCGCGACCAGCACCTTTGAACTGGGAGTCAGCGGCTTCAGCATGATAGACACCACCGCGGAAAAGCTTGCCCGCCGGGAAGCCCTGCTCACCCTGTACCGGGAATGTTCCCTGAACCCGGAACAGGAGCAAAGCTTTGAAGACGCCTTCCTCTCCGGAGCGGACTCCGACGCTGAAGCCGCGGATGCGGAAGACTCCATGGCCCGCAGGCTCAACACCTACCACGAACTCTTCCTGGATGAGCCGGATGCCGGAAAATGGGGCAATCCAGCCACACTGGGCTTCACGCCGGAAGAACTGCTCCCTCCCGTTCCGCTGGAACGGTTCAATGCCGCGCTGCACGTCCTGATGGACCGGGCGCGGGACATGCCTGCGCCGGAAGGCAGGAACGGAGCAAAAAACAAAGAAATGTTCCTGCGCTTTCTGAACGGATTCTCGACATACGTCAAGCTGGGACGGTTGAAATTCCATGATACGGAAAAAAAACTCACCATGGAAGAGGCGCGGGAGAAATTCCGGGACTTCTGGTCTCCCCCCCTGGATGAACTCATTCAAAGCTGGCTGCGGATGGAAACCCTCCAGACACTGCACCGTACCCGCTCCACGCACGGCCTGATGCGCATCTTTGAGGACAAATACTCCGCCCTGATCCGCAACAAGGGCAGATTCCTGTTCCACGACGTCACGCGCATGCTGGGGAACGGAGCCGTCACTCCGGAACTGAAAAGAGACCTGCAGTACCGCATGTACTGCCGCTACGACCACTGGATGCTGGACGAATTCCAGGACACCTCCCAGTCCCAGTGGCGCGTGATCAAGCCGTTCCTGGACGACCTGACAGACACCCGGGAGGAGCAGGAAGGCAGCATCTTCGTGGTGGGGGACCTCAAGCAAAGCGTTTACCAATGGCGCGGGGGAGATCCGGCGCTTTTCCGCTCCGTCGCCGGACAGCTCCATCTGGAGGAGCGCGGCATGGCCACCTCCTACCGCTCCGTGCAGCCCGTGCTGGACATGGTCAACGACATCTGCGACTACGCCCAGACGGCAGCGGACTGCGGACAGGCGGCGCTGGAACAATGGGGAGACTACCCTCCCCACGTCTGCGCTCCCTCCCTGGCCTCCCGCACGGGATGCGCCCGGATCTGGCAGACGCCCAGGGCGGAGGAAACCTCCGCCAATGACCTGGTGTGCCAGGCCATGGCCGACATTCTGGAACAGTCAAACGCCCTGCGGCGCGACATGGGCGTCGCCGTTCTGGTCAGCACGAGAAACCAAGCCCTGATCGTCCGGGAATGGCTGACTTCCCACGGCTGGCCGGCGGAAGTATGCGACGACGTGCCCGTGGGGCAGGACTCCCCGCTGGGGAAAACCCTGCTGTCCTTCTTCCGGTGGCTTCTTTCGCCGGGGGACGCCTTTATCTCCGGACTGCTCTCCCATTCCCCCCTCCATCCCCTCATCAGTCCGGACCGCAGGCCGGGCATGGACTGGAACGGCTGGCACATGGTGCTGGAGCGCGAGGGATACGCCGCCGTCATGACGGAACTGGAAAAAAGAATGGCCCTGGCTGGGGTGGAGCTGACTGACTTCCACCGGGACCGCCTCTCCGTCTGGATGAATGAAGCGGAACAGGTGGACGAACGCGGCGCATCCCTGGACGAATGGATACGCCGCATGGAAGACCTGACGCGCCGGGAGGATCCCTCCGGAGGAATTGTCCGCATCATGACCATTCATAAATCCAAAGGGCTCGGATTCGACATGGTCATCCTGCCCCAGATAGGCAAGGACGCCCCCTTTGCGGACAGCCGCCACCTGACCCACTTTGTGAAAAGGGACGGGAACGGCCTCGTTGAGGGTATCGTCATGGCCCCTTCCAAGCAGGTATATACCGCCGTCCCCCAATTCCACGCGCTGTACGAATCATGGAAGGCGACACAGCAATTCGACGGATTCTGCAAACTCTACGTAGCGCTCACCCGCGCCAGGCGCGCCTGCCATATCATTCTGCCCGGCAGGGAAGGCAAGGGAGAACTCAGGACGGAATCCATGTGGAAAATCATCCGTTCCGCCGCTTTGACCGCTTCATGCGGTACGGAAGACACGCTTCCGGAATCTGGAGCGGAATGCCTCTACTCGCGGGGGGAACCGGAATGGTATGCGGAACTTCCCGAAAAGGACACCCGGACCGAACCGGAAAACGCTCCCGAATGGCCCGTTCACAAGCCGCTTCTCAGGCAGCGCGTCTCCCCCTCCGGACTGAACGGGGAAAACGGCCTTTTCCGCAGCATGCACGATGCCGCCCTGCGGGAATCGGCCGCATTCGGGTCCGCCGTCCATGCCGTTTTTGAACGGATCACCCGCTGGAATGGGGAGGACAAACCGCACTGGGTCCTTCACCCCGCCACGGAGGCGGAACGCACCGTGGCGGCATGCATGGATGTACCCGCCATCAGGGAACTCTTCATGCCGGCGGAAACGGCAATCGTCATGAAGGAACAGCGCATTGAAGCCATTGATGGGAATGTCTGGATTTCCGGTGTGATTGACAGACTGGTCATTGACGGAAATTCCGCCTGCATCGTGGACTTCAAGACGGACCATGCGGACACGGCGGAACAACTCCGGGAACGCCACGAAGCCCAGCTCCAGGCCTATGCCCGCATCGTCTCCAAAATCACCCGCATCCCCTGTGACCGCATCAGGCTTATGATCATTTCAACGCACTTGAAAACAGTTATCCAGGTATAGGTACGTCAGACGGAAGAAGAGAACGCCGGCAGCAGGAAGCTTCAGCCTTTCCCTCCATCATCTTCACGGCCTCTCCGTTCCCTCCCAGAACAGATGCCCGTACTCTTCCTTCAAGTTGAAATCCTCGCTCCACACATCCCTCAGCATGTCCATGTGTCCGGCACTCATGTCTCCGACAGTCAGCTCACTGCGGGAATCCACATTGCAGAAAAACGGCTCCACCTTCATGACCTGCCGCATGTAATCGTTCAGCCTTTCAATGGGTATGACCACGTCAATGCGCGGAGCATGGTGGTAATACCAGGCCTGCCCTTCAAGATGCTGCTCAAAAACTCCGGGATGATTGCTCCGGTTCATGGAAATGAGCAGGAGCAGCGTATCAATCAGGGCGCTCTTCGTGCTGCACTCCCGGGTATAGGGATGAAAAAGGCCACGGTCGATGCACCAGGCGTAATTCGCCAGGTTGATGAAACGGTCCAGGGGATCCCGGTAAACCGCCACGTGCTTATAGTCCCCGTGCACCGTCTCATCATAATCCTGGTGGTACACCAGGTGGCGCCGGGCCACATCGTCCCACACCTTGGACGGGCTGCTCTGGTTGGGATGGAATCCCAGCTCGTGCAGGACGGTTCCCATCTGCGTGCTATTGGCATTCTTGGGAATCAGGTAGAACAGAGTCCGGCTAGCCTCATGCAGGGTGAAATGCGGCCCCGTAACGCTCTCGGAAAAGCACGTCGTCCTGAAGCAGCCTTCCCGGCTGACCACGAAACAGGAATCCGTTGCCGGATTGTAAACGAGGCGTTCCACGGAATGGTAACGGGGCCAGAACAGCAGGGAAGGCATGCCGCCTTCCCATTCAAGAATAATGGCGGAATCCTGTCCGCGAGACCGGAACAGGCGGTTCTTCTCAATGCGGCAGGTATCCTGCCAGGAGAAATGTATCAATTTGATCATGTTGCTAAGGACGATAGTTGATGAACTCATTCCTGTGCCGGATTCCGGCAGGAAGAAGCCCCCTGAGCGCACGGCAATTGTTTTGCGGACAAATGGAAATGCGGCAGGAAAGCCACCTCATCCAACAAATTTATGGCCGCCGCGTCAACACGCCTGCCACGTTTAACGCAAAACCACATGCGCCGGACGCGTCAGGCAGCCATTTCTCCGGGTCTCAATCCCGCTCCCCGGAACCTTTAAAACAACGCCACGACTGGGGAACCCGGTCGCCGCATACATCCACACGGATGCTCTCAATCCCCAGGTAACGCGCTACCGAGCTGTTGATGAACTCATCCGGATCTCCGCTGCACATCCGCCACATGACGGAAACGTAAGGCGCCAAAGACACCGATTCATACGGAGGAACCACAATGTTTCTTTTTCCCTGTGCCAACTCATGGCGGATGAAGGCTCTCCTCTCCTCGCACTGGCGGTGGATGCGCGGAAAGGCGTCCAGATACCCGGCACATACCCACAGGGCCAGCCCTCCGGCCGCCGCCAGGATGCAGGCGGGAACCCAGGGCCTGGGCACCCGGTCCATCCACACGCCGTACAATCCGAGCACGCCCGTCATCATCAGGACAGTGGCGGAAAACATGGCATGCCATGCCGGAACAACGCGCACGAAAAAGCTGACGGCCATGGCATGGGCCACTAGAATGAACAGCAGGCTGGCGGAAACACGGCGCCCCTCCGTCCCACTCCATACACGCCGCCCCTGCCGCCACGCGAGCAAGACCAGGGCCAGTGCGGCGACGGCAAGCAGAACCTTCGGCAACCGCATGAACTCATAAAAGGCATTCAACAATTCAGGAATGGAACCGAAGCGTTCTCCCCAGGACTGAAGAACGGCCGCCCCGCCGGCAGTCTCCGAATGCAGGCGGGCCGTATTGCCGGGCGCCAGCAGAAGGCAGGCTCCTCCTATGGCATGGGCGGCCCATCCCGCAAAAAACCACCGGGGCAGGCTGCGCCCATTCCAGCGAGCATACAGCCAGAACAAAAACAGCATGCCCAGGGAAGCCGGGACCTGGTTCTCATTGGTCATTCCGGCGGCAAACCCTGCCGCGCCAATCCAGAACCAGGAAAAAGGCCTGTCCTGAATCCGGGAACTCCCCGCCCACAAGCCGCGGTACAGGCACAGAAATCCCAACCATACGGTAGCCGCCCACGCGTAATTCGTCCCTCCGGACAGCCAGAACATCGTGATGCCCGGCCTGGAAGAAGAAGTCAGAAGCAGCAGCCCCCCCACAGTAAACAGCAGCACGTCCCGCCAGTCCCCAGGCCGTACCCGCCTTCCCCGCGCCAGATAAAACATCATCAGCGCCAGGGAAAGAACCACAAACGGATTAACCAGGCAAAACAGCCACTTTCCGGCCGTCGCGGTAAAAATAGCCAGAAACTCCCCCAGCCTGGGATTCCAGTTCAGGTAGGACCACCAGCAGCGTTCCAGCACCGGCCAGAAGGAAAGGCGGTGCTGCGCCCCAAAGACGGAATGCATGAAACTGTCCCCGGTAAACGGAGTCCACCAGGTCAGAAGCATGGCATAAACCAGGAACGCCAGCACCACGCACCGGAACAGGACACGCACAGCAAAGGAACCCTTCATACCAGAAAGCCGGGAACCGCAGCCCCCGGCCGGAGGGAAATTAATCCGTCACGGCCCTGAACACCGGATCAGGCAGTTTGGAAGGCTTCTTGCCGAAAAACTCTCCCACATCCTTAAACGTCACGAACAGGAAAAAGCCCATCAGCAGGAAGACGAACCCGAACTGGACGAACTCCAGCACCTTCACATTCAGGGGACGCCGGAAAATCAGCTCAATCGTATTCATCACCACGTGGCCTCCGTCCACCACGGGAAGGGGCAGGATATTCAGAATGGCCAGGTTCACGTTCAGCACCACGGAAAACCACAGCGCCAGCTTCCACCCTTCATCCAGGGAAAACATCCTGTAAAACTGGTTGGCGATTCCTACGGGACCGGAAAGATGCTCCACGCCCACGTTGCTGCCGGGCGCAACAACTTTCGCCAGGGTATCCCCCATCCATTTCAGGCTCTGCCTGATCTGGGCCCACGGCGTAGGATGCACGGTCACATCGCGGCCCACGGCGCTTAAATCCCAGACCACCCCCAGAATGGGCTGGGCGCCCTTCAGCAGGGAGCCGTCCTGGCTGTTATGCCAATTCTCAGGCAGCCTTCCCTGCACGGTCACCTGGCGCACGGCTCCATCTTTGCCCGTCACATCCAGCATCAGGGGCTCTCCCTTCTTCAACGGGACATCCAGCGCGGACGGATTCCAGACATGCACGCCGTTGACGGCGGTGATGGAATCCCCTACCTTCAAGCCGGCCTGGGCCGCAGGGGAATTGGGCAGAACTTCCCCCACCACGCAGGGAATGGCCTGCATCAGCCCCACCTGGCGCATGCCGGAACGCTGCCACCACTCCGTTTCCGGAATCCTGAACCCGCAGGCAATATCCAGCTCGCCCGGCGTTCCGGGCCTTTGAATCGTGAACGTCACCTTGTCCTTTTCTCCCAGCATGATCAGCTCGCGCACGCCTTCCATGTTGCCAGCCCACTTGGTCACGGGGCGGCCGTCCACCTTCACGATCTTGTCGCCGGGCAGAATGCCGGCCTGGGCGGCGGGACTGTCCGGAGCCACAAATCCGACGGTGGTTACGCCCATCTCAAAATCCGGCTTGCCCACCAGCCAGACAGCTACGGCAAAAAGCACGGCCAGCAGGAAGGAGGCGACGGGGCCGGCAGCGGCCACAATGATCTTGTCCAGCGGCTTGACGGGCTTCAAATCCTTGGGAAGTTCCACGGACCCTTCAATGGCCTCCATGGGAGCCATCTGCGGCAGGGACACGAAGCCCCCCGCCGGAATCCATCCCAGCCCCCACTGAACGCCGTTGATGGTCTTCTTCCAAATGGGACGGCCGAACCAGATCTGGAACCTGTCCACATAAAGGCCGCGCCAGCGCGCGGCAAAAAAATGCCCCAGTTCATGAACGAAAATCATGAAATTGAACAACATCACCACGCCAAAAATAATGGCGGCGGTCGTAAGAATAGAAAGAACGCTATCCATGATAGTAAGTACAAATAATAATATACCCGGCTGCCATTTTGCTCAAGCGGCAACCATGCCATACGGAAAAACGCGGAAGGCCGGCAGCCATGACGCCTCACGGCATTTTCCTGCCGGTCTTCTGCGGAACCGGACCTCCCAGTCCGATCATGTCATCCACCGGCACGTCCACCATCTTCACGCCTGTCCTGTACTTCATCCGTATCCGCAGGCTTTTCACATCCTCCGCGTTCCTGATCTCAAAGTTCTGGTACCAGCTCTGTTTCTTTTCCTGAGACCCCCATGTGATCAAATTCGCTCTCTTTTCAGGTCCGGCGTTTTCCCAAATCCTCCCTTTGCCATCCACCAGTTCAAACCTCTCCAGGTCAAACGGAGCCCCTTCCACTTCCAGGAAAACGGAGACCGCTATGACCCCTTTTTTCAACTCCTTCACATCTTGCAGCTTCAAACGGCAGAAAGGAGCCTCCCCCGCGTCTGCTACATCCCGCTCCCCTTCTCCGGTATTCTCCGCTCCCGGTACCGGAAACTGCAATTCCGCTCTTTCCATCAAGGGTAATTCATAAACAGGACTTTCCTGCATGGCGGCTACGGGCAAGCGCAGCGTTCCCCTCACACGCAGCCATTCCGCTCCGGGTGAAGCCAGGCTTAAACACTTGCCGTCCACTCCAATCACCCCGTTTCCCCCTCTGCCCCTCCAATGACTTAGGTGGTACAGGTCAAACACGGCCGGAGCCAGCGTACGCCCGGTGGAATCCGTCACTTCCAGACTCTGCTCTTTCAAATCACACCTTCTGCCGAAAACCGCAGGAGCCTTCGTCTTCGCTTCAATAAAAAATACCATTTGTCTCTGATCAGCGGCATCGGCAAATATTTCATCACTACCCAGCAGGAAACCTGCCAGTTCCGCCGTTGCAGGCCTTTCTCCCTTTGCCGCCCGAATACAGGCGGCATTCGTCACCGGAGGCTTTTCCGGTCTCTCTTCAACGGGATCCTTTCCATTCCCCTCCCTAACAAGGCCCGCCAGAGACATCCTGCTGTCCATCAGTGCTTTGCACCTCCGCAAATTCTGTGAATGCCTGACCAGCACCCGCAATTCCCCTTCCTCCACAGGATTGATATCCCAGCTTCCTCCCAACCTTCCACATTCCCAATCCTCTGATACTGCAAGCGGTATTCCGTCCGTTGTCTGCAGCTCCATGCCGCGAATGCTCAGCGGAACATCCGCTTCCACTTCCAGCCTCAACAACTTTTTACCTCTTCTCCATTCCGCTTCGGCAGGCAGGGCATCCCGGTACTCGCTCACCACAATCCTTGCCTCCACGTCCTCTGCGCTGCCGTCCTTCCCCAAACCACCTCCCTTCAATACAAGCGGAGAGGAAGCCCCCTCCACCAGTTTTACCGTTACCGGGTCGGCCTCGGCCTCCACCCGGGAGACGGCAAACGAAACTTCTCCGTTCATCTTCACCCATTGCGCTCCGGCAGACGGCATCCAGCCCAGGGCCTCCACAATCAAAACGCTTTTGTCGTCAGAAGTCAAAAAATGGCACTTCATATCCGGAACCTTCATATCCGGAGCCGTCTTCCCTTTGGAATCCTCCATCCTCACTCGTACTGACTTGTCCTCACACCAGTCTATTTTCCAGCCGGGAGCATGGGATACGGCCCAACACGGAATCATATTCCAATTTTTCTTCGTATCTTTATCCCAAATATTCTTTGCCACACTCAAAGTCTCCAATGTCAATTGCAAAGACGGCGGAGAAACATCTTCATCAGCCGGAGGGGAACACAAACCGGAAAAACCGGTCACGACAAACAGCAATAACAGCAGAGTGGAATTTTTCATCACAGGATAGGTTGAGTATAAAAATTAAAAAATCGTAACACAAATAGCAACAATATACTTCATCAAGAAGGATACCATGTTTTTTCAGAATCTCAGGCAGTCCGGGACATCGAAGCGAAGGACTCTGCAATCATTCAATCTTCCTCCATTACGGTTGCCTTACGGCAGAAGGCCTCCAAGTCCCATCTTGCAATCCACGGGCACATCCACCGTTTCCATGTTGGCCTTGTACTTCAGGCGCACCCGGAGTTTTTCCCTGCCGTCAATACTCCCGATTTTAAAATCCTGGTTCCAGGAACTCTTTTGATCTTTGGGACTGAATGAACGTCCGGTTCCGACAGACTCAATGTTTTTCAGGGGAACATCGTTGCCGTCCACCAATTCAAAACACTCCAGGTCAAACGGCACGCCTTCCACTTCCACAGCAACCGTTACCCTCACCCCTCCATGTTCCTGCTCTTTCACATTTTCCAAACTCAACTGGCAGGAGGGGGCATCTTCCGCTACCAGCACGTCAACGCCGTCTCCGCCTGCTGAAGTCGCTCCCGGTATGGGAATTTGCCGTTTCGCTCCGTTCAGCAACGGCAATTCATAGACGGGGCTTTCCTGCATGGTCGCCACAGGCACGTGCAGCGTTCCTTGGATACGCAGCCATTCCGCTCCGGGTGAAGCAAATTCAGCCACCTTCCCCCGACACCGAAGAATCGTCAATCCCTCCTTCCAGTATTCTGACGTCAGAGACGTCAAATTAAACATGGCCGGAGACAACGTCCTTCCGGTGGAGTCTGTCACTGGCAGGCTCTGTTTCTTCATATCGGCACTGCTTCCAAAAACAGCAGTCCTATTTACCGACAATTCAACATCAAACAACATTTGTGGGGAATCAGTCTCCTCTTTCTCCCTGCTTTCGTTTTCAATGCTCAAGCCGATCAACTCCGCCCCGACGCACAGGCCGGTTTTCTCATCCGCTTTCATACGAACGGGTAAGGGCGCACCGTCTGCCTTACGGCCGCCATGAGCGCCCCAGCCGTTCTTTCCCATGGAAAAACCAGCCAGTGAGGCCTTACCGTCAATCACGGCCCTGCACTTCCTTAACCCCTGGGAATACCTGACGGACACCTGAAGTTTCCCCTCCTCCACCTTCTCCATTCCCCAGGACCTACTCAGTCTTCCCCAAGTCCACTCGCTGTGCTTCACCGGCATCCCGTCCGTCGTTTTTAATTCAATATTACGGAGACTCACGGGAAACTCCGTCCGCATTGCAAGTTCCAGCACCTTCTTATACTCTCCTCCAGCAGGCCCAACATCTTTATACTTTGTCACCACGAGAGTAGCATTCACGTCCACCGGGGAACCGTCCTTGCCCATGGCCGCTTCCTTCAATACAAGAGGAACGGAAGCGCCCTCGGCAAGCTTCACGACAACGGGAGGAGTCACGGCTTCCCGGCAGGAAACGACAAAGGGAACTTCCCCTTTTACCGCCACCCATTGAGACCTGGCGGAAGGCATCCACTCGGGGAGAAACACTCTTACACGGTTTTCCTGCTGGACAAACACCCAGGATACAAACTGTACTTTCGGAGCCTTCCGTCCCGTAGAATCCGACACCGTCATACAAGCCTCCTCCTCCTCACACCAGTCAATATTCCAGCCAGGAACGCGAATCCCCATCCCTTTCACACATATATTCCATTCTCCCCCTTCATCCGGATTGTCTTTTTGCAATTCCAGTCCCTTCACTTCCAAAAGAATTTCCGGCGGAGAAACATCTTCATCAGCCGGAGGGGAACACAAACCGGAAAAACCGGTCACGACAAACAGCAATAACAGCAGAGTGGAATTTTTCATCACAGGATAGGTTGAGTATAAAAATTAAAAAATCGTAACACAAATAGCAACAATATACTTCATCAAGAAGGATACCATGTTTTTTCAGAATCTCAGGCAGTCCGGGACATCGAAGCGAAGGACTCTGCAATCATTCAATCTTCCTCCATTACGGTTGCCTTACGGCAGAAGGCCTCCAAGTCCCATCTTGCAATCCACGGGCACATCCACCGTTTCCATGTTGGCCTTGTACTTCAGGCGCACCCGGAGTTTTTCCCTGCCGTCAATACTCCCGATTTTAAAATCCTGGTTCCAGGAACTCTTTTGATCTTTGGGACTGAATGAACGTCCGGTTCCGACAGACTCAATGTTTTTCAGGGGAACATCGTTGCCGTCCACCAATTCAAAACACTCCAGGTCAAACGGCACGCCTTCCACTTCCACAGCAACCGTTACCTGCACGCCTCCATGTTCCTTCTCCTCCACGTTTGCCAGGCTCAACAGGCAATTAGCGGTATCCCCCACAGCCGCCACATCATGGACATTCTCACCGTCATCAGCCCTCCCTGGCACGGGAATCTGCAATTCCGCCTCTTTCTGCAGCGGCAATTCATACACGGGACCATCCCGCACGACGGCTACAGGCACGCGCAAGGTTCCTTGGACACGCAGCCATTCCGCTCCTGGAGAAGCCAGTCCTGAACATTCGCCGGAAAGTCTGCTCCATGTCATCCCTTCCTCTCCGGCCCCGGAAGACAGCCATGTCAGGTCAAATACGGCCTGGCCCACTACATGCCCCAGGGAATCAGACACCTCCAAACTTTGTTTCTCCACATCGGCACGGTCTCCGAAAACAGCAGGCTGTTTTACTGCCAGATCAAGATCCATCCATATGGAATCGGCTCCGGACGCCGACACATCCCGGCTTCCAACACTTAAAAGGGACAGCCAGGCCGAAACCTTTTCTCCCTCCGTTTTAACAACGCCGGAAAAAGGCTTGGCGGCATCATCCGAAGCTGGCGGCCTTTTAGAGGAAGACTCGCATTTGCCGTCGAACTCCTTGATCTCCTTCCCCTCAAACAATCCGGACAGAGATGCCTTGTGGTCAATCAAAATCCTGTGTCTCCTCAAGCCCTGCGAATGCCTGACTGACACTTGTAATTCACCCTCCTCCACAGGATCAATATCCCATGCCCGGACCGTTGTTTTGGAACGCCAGCCCATCGGTTCCGGCTGTTCCGGAAATGTTTCGTCGCGGTCAACATCAAAGTCCAGCAAAAAATCAATAATTCCTCCAAGCCCCAGCACTTTTATCATATTTAGGTCACTCTCTCCCGTCATTACCGGCATTCCTTCTACTGTCTGCAACTCAATATCGCAAATGCCTACCGGCGCCTCCGATACTACTTTCAGAATCAACTTCTTTTTTTTCCTCTCCTTTCCGGAATGCTCCCCACCATAGTAATCCACCACCACCATGTCCGCCTTTACATCCTCTGCCCGGCCATCCTTCCCCATTCCCGCATCTTCCAGCACCAGAGGCACGGAAGCCCCCTTCGCCAGCTTTACCCTGACGGGCTCCGTCACGGCCTCCCGGCAGGAAATGACAACCGGAAGCTCCCCCTTCGCTTCCACCCACTGCGCCCCAGCGGACGGCAGCCATTCAGGAACATCCATACGTCCGAAAATCCTGTCCTCAAGATTTAAGAACATGCTCTTCACATCCGGAGCCTTCCGGCCCACGGAATCCTTCAGGGTCACACGGACCGGTTCATCATGGCAGCAATAAATCTCCCAACCTGGTGCCTGCGGCACCAGCCATCCCAGCAGTATGTTCCAACCTTTCTCACGATCCGCCGGGCGGCGTTTTCCCTTCAAAACCATCTGCTTCAACTCCAAGCGCAATGGAGGCGGTGAAATTTCCTCCCCGGGAGAAAGGGAACCCAAACCGGAAAAACCGGTCGCAACAGACAGCAGGAGAGCAGGTATCTTCATGATGGTAAAAGCGTACGATAGTTTATTGTAAAAAATTATAAGCCGATAAAAATAAGATATTTTCTATAATAACGGACCTCCCGGGCCGATGGTGCAATCCACGGGCACGGCCACCGTTTCCGCATCCGCCCTGTACTTCAGCCGCACATGCAGCCTTTCCGTGTCCGCGCCTCCCTTAAACTTGAACCTTTGGTGCCAGAACCGCTCCTGTCCCAAAGGCCCCATGGAGGCGCCGCCACTGGCAGATACGGCGTTTTTCAAAGGAAATCCCTTGTCATCCACCACTTCAAAACACTCCAGGTCAAACGGCACGCCTTCCACTTGCAGAGAAACCTGCGCATGCAAATCCCCGTTTCCCTGTTCTTTCACGCCTTCCAGTTTCAACCGACAGACGGGCACGTCTCCAGACGCTGCTACATCATGCCCTCCCCCTCCGGAGCCGGACATTCCCGGCACGGGAATCTGCAATTCAGCCTTTTTCCGCAACGGCAACTCATAGACGGGGCTATCCTGAACGACAGCTACAGGCACGCGCAAAGTACCCTTGATATGCAGCCATTCTGCTCCGGAAAAGGCCGATTCCGGACCCTCTCCTCTAATGAAAACCAAATCCGTTCCTTTCTCTGTGCGCCGGGAACTCATCCGTGCCAAATCAAACACGGCCGGTTCCAGAACATGCCCCGTGGAATCCGTCACTTCCAGGCTCTGTTGCCTCATATCCGCACTCTCCCCGAAAACAGCAGGCCTTTTTACTTCCAGCTTCGCCTTAAACCTGATCCGTGCAGGGCCGGGGCCGTCCCACGGCGTAGCGCCGCTTTCGATACTCATGCCGGCCAGTTCCGCCATGACGGACTCCCCTCCCTTTATTGCCGGGACAATGCCTCCGGGAGAAAGCCCCCCCGGAATAGCTCGGGCAGAATGCTCCGCTTCACGGGGCTTCACTCCGTCATGGGAATCATACCCGTCCCCGCCGCTGAAAAAACCGGCCAGTGACACCTTGTCGTCAATCACAGCACTATACCGCTGCAAATTCCGCGAATACCTGACTGAAACCTGAAGTTTTTCATCTTTTACAGGATTTATCACCCATATCCTGTCCATCATTCCCATATCATACTCATTCGTCACACCTATGGGCATGCCGTCCACGGTCTGCAGCTCAACACCGCGAATACCTGCAGGCGCGGTCGCCACCACCCTGAAACCCAGCATCTTTTTACTCTGTACCCCGCTTTTCCAGCTCGATCCGAGGTCCGTCACTTCCTCCACCGTCACAGTTGCCTTCACGTCCTCTGCCCCGCCGTCCTTCCCGATACCAGCGCTTTTCAATACCACAGGAACGGAAGCACCCTTCTCAAACTTCACCGTCACGGGGTTCGTCACAGCCTCCTGACAGGATATGACAAACGGAATCTCTCCTTTCACTCTTATCCACTGCGTGCCAGGCGCCGGAAGCCACCCCCCGGGACTCGCCAGCAAGACCTTCTTCCGCACGTTAGACCGGAAATGGGAACACGCGTCCCAAACCTTGCCTCCCGCAGAATCCTCCATGACCACCCGGGATGATCCATCTTCACACCAGTCAATCCTCCAGCCCGGTGTTTCAAACACCTCCCACCTCAGCATCATCTCCCACTTTCTCCCCAATCCTTCATCCTGGGAAAAAAACACCCACTTATTGCGGAAACCCTTCACTGCCAGCCCTATATGCGGACTCTCTTTCATTTCCAGCGTTCTTATCGCCAGCCGTAAAGGAGGCAAAGAAAGATCTTCTCCCATCACGGAAGAACACAAGCCGAATCCACCGGCCACGGCAGCCAATGACAGCAGAGAGAGAAACTTCATCATAGGATATGTTGGAGTGTTAACACAAATACTTTGATGCACAAGAAGAAATAACATTTTTCATAAAGAGGGGTACCGTGCATACAAGAAAAAAATGCACGCAAATCTTCCGCCCTCAGCACCCCAATAAATAAAAAAGCTCACGGAGGGCAACCATGAAATTAAACGTCCTCATGACATGGAACACCATCAAAACGGCTGCAAATGGAAAATATATGAAAAACAATCATAAAATATTATATATGAAACATTTATAACATTGAATAATGCTTTTGTTCAATCAACTTTGATCGAAAAACTATTGATGATGATTCCGGACAATAACAAAAGAGGCAATAACAGCCCGGAACGGCTTGTCCCATGCTCTCCGTTTCAGCCATTCCGATGGCCGGATTCAAATCTTGTACTCTCTTCCGGTCTGAATTCAGGAAAACTGGAAAATGAGCCTGCTGTAAGAAACGCAGGAAAAACAGAGGAAGGAAGAGGATTGCGAAAAGAGGAAGGAAAGCGGAACAGAAGCAGACGGCAAATGAAAAACATGACCGTTCATTCTCCATCATCCGCCAGCCGGGAAGGATACCCTGTGCCTCTGCCTCTAAAACAGGGAATGCACCGGAAAAAACACAGGCTGCAAGGATGCGGAAATGTCCACGGGCGCCATGAAGTACAGCACGGACCAAGCCGGAAATGGCCAATCTCCGTTAAACAGACTGCCCTTTTCCCTGGTCGTCAGACTGCACAAGGCATCCAACAGGGGCCCAGGCCCACAAGACATCCGAACTCCTGCCCTTTCCCGGTACAGGCAAACACCAACGGACACAATACTTCTCCCGGCAGGTGAAAAGCTGAAGAAAAAGACGAATGTACCGGACACCGCCGGGCAAATATCCGGAACCACGGCCCGGTTCCACCATGAACAGCCGCAGCCATCTCCGTTATATAAACAAAAACAGCCCCGGAGATAAACTCCGGGGCTGGTCTGCTAATGTTCGTTGAACTGCGGGCTCTGCTGCGTCTTAAGCGCGGAGAGCGGCGCCGTCCTTGGCTTCAATGGCCTTCTTGGCTTGCGCGAAGATGGCGTCGAAAGCCTTTTCGTCGGAGACGGCCAAATCGGCAAGAACCTTGCGGTCCAGGTCGATGTCGGCGGCTTTCAGGCCTTCCATAAAGCGGGAATAGGTCAGACCGCGGTCACGCACGGCAGCGGAAATACGGGCGATCCAGAGACGGCGGAACTGCCCCTTCCTTCTCTTGCGGTCACGGTATTCATACTGCCAAGCTTTATAAACAGCATCCTTGGCGTAGCGGAAGAGTTTGCTGCGGAAACCGCGGAAACCCTTGGCACGCAAAAGAATGCGCTTACGGCGCTTGCGGGAGGCCGGTCCATTAGTGGCACGTGGCATAGCTTATTTCTATTTCTATCTTGAACAGACTGTTCTTCCTCACCTCCCTGCAGTCTCGCCTGTTCTTTATCTTCCTCTTCGGAAGAAGGCTGCATGAAGGCCCCCCGTTCAGCGGGAGGAAAGCTCGGCGTTGGTCGAGCGTTTTCGCGGTTCAGGCGAAAGGCAGGTTCTGCTTGACTGCCCAGACTTGCGTTTCGTCCACCAGAGCCACCTTGCCAAGCTGACGCTTGCGCTTGCTGGACTTCTTCTGGAGGATGTGGCGCTTGCCCTGTTTGCGGCGCAGTACCTTGCCCGTGCCGGTAACCTTGAAACGCTTGGCGACTGCCTTGCGGGTTTTGTTGATACCACCTTTGCGGGTCATGGTGGAAGGAGTATAGGCGCCAATCCGTCCTTGGCAAGTGGAAAATGCCACTGACTCTTTTTTCCGGGCAAATGCCCTCCCTCCTCTACCAACTCCCGGTCATGCGGAAGGCAGGGAAATAACGCTTTCCCCTTCCGGTACAGAATAAGAAACATCATTGACATAAAGCGTATAAGGGACATTGCTCCGCACCGTAATGCTCTTCTTCCCGTCAAAAACAATATCCGTTGTCACAGGACCGAAAGTCAGGCGGCGAATGCCATGCCTTCCCTTCTCCGGGCGCAGCCTCCAGCGCACCTGCCGCTGTTCGGCACTGATTTCATGAAAGCCGAGCACGTTCTCAATAAACAGGGAAATGGGTCCCAGGGCGGACCAGCCGCAGAAATCCTGCCTGACGCGCCGTCCATGTTCCACGGAAGGCCGGTTGGCGGAAGGACTGTAGCACTCCCAGATCGTATGAGGAACGACCTCATGATAAGTCCTCAGTTGCTGCATAAGAACCTTCTCCGCCAATTCGTCCGCCAGATCGGCATATCCGTAGCCTTCCAGAGCCTTGGTCGCCATATAGGCCGTAGGCAGCCAGACGGCTCCGCGCCAGTAATTACCGGTTTTTTCGTCAAAATCCCTGTCGCTCCGGGCTAAAGAAGGCCAGGGAAGCTCTCCTCCGAACCCGTCGGCCCTCTTCACATGCTCCACCATGCGGGCGGCCTGTTCCGGAGAGGCGGCCCCCGCAAGCAGGGGCCAGAAGGAAGCAATCGTCTTCACGCGACACGGCTTCTTCGTAACGACGTCCACATCATAATAAAACCCGTCCTCCTCATCCCAGTACAACTCGTTAATCTTCCGGACCAGGGCCTTATACTCCCCTTCCCATTCCCGGGCTTCCTCTTTCTTCCCCAGCGAGGAATACAAACTGCTGATACAGCGGGCGGCCAGCGCTTGCTGGGAAATGGCGTCCACCCAGAGAATCCTGTCGTAGCCGCCGGAATCCCGCCCGCGCGGCGTATTATCCATTCCGCTGGCTCTTCCCGTCCAGGTAAACCCGTCCTTCCCAGCCGCTCCGAGGTAAACGGGATTGCTGCTGTAAGGCGCCCGTTCCCCCTTGGGCGCCGTATTGAACCAGCGGAAATGCCGCTGGAGAAACTGCTCCCGGAGAAGAACTCCTTCCACCCTGGCCTTGTCTCCTGAAAACCGGTAATTCTCCCATTCCAGCCATGCAAAAAGGGGAGGATTGTCCCTCATGTGAATGCGCAGAGGCGTAGAAACGCCCCGGTACATGGGAAAATAAAAATTATCCAGGCTCTCCTTGCCGGGGAAGGACTTGGGCGCATACTTGGAAAACAGGGCCATGAAACAGGTGTCCCAAATCCAGACATCCGTTTCGTAGCAATTCTCGTCCAGATAGGGGGAGGCAGGCAGCCCCTCCGGGCCCTTTCTGACCCTCTCTGCGGCTATCTCCCACGTTTTTTTATACAAATCAACCAATTCGGCATCCGGATAAACGGGAAGAGGAATCTCCTCCCTCCACGCCGTCGCGACCGTATCCGCATGGGGAGCTGCCGTGGAAAAGGGAGCCGTAGCTATCGTCCCCGCCGCCACAAACGCGAGCAGGCAGGAAAAATTGACGTAAACAAGGAAGACACGCATATAAGACTGTACGTCCTCTGGACAGGAATTCATTCATCCGTTTTCCCTTCATCCGCGCTCAACGGAAGAGAAAACCGTCCGGAATGCGTCCTGAAAATCACTTTCCTCAGCGGCCTTCCCTCAACTGCCGTATTTCATCCCGGATCAGGGCCGCGCGTTCGAACTCCAGATGGGAGGCGGCCTCTTTCATCTCCGCCTCCAACTTGGCAACACGGTCTTCCAGGCCATAAGGAGCCTCGTTTTCCGCCACGCGGAAAGACTCTTCATCCTCTTCCGAATACAGCTTCAACTGGCCCTGTTCCGACCGGCTCACGGTCTGGGGAACAATACCGTGTTCGCGATTGTACTCTTCCTGAATTCCCCGGCGGTAATCGGTCAGTTCAATCAGGCGCTTGATGGAATCCGTCATCACGTCCGCAAACAGCACGCATTCCCCATGCACATGGCGCGCCGCGCGGCCCGCCGTCTGCACCAGGGACGTTTCATTGCGCAGGAACCCTTCCTTGTCTGCATCCAGAATGCAGACGAGAGACACTTCCGGCAGGTCCAGGCCTTCCCGGAGCAGGTTGATGCCCACCAGTACGTCTATCTTCTGGGCACGCAGGGCGCGCAGGATTTCCACACGCTCAATGGCGTCCACATCCGCATGAATATAGGAAACCTTCAGGCCCACGCCCCTCAGGTAATCCGTCAAATCCTCCGCCGTCTTCTTGGTCAGCGTCGTCACCAGAACGCGCTCATGCTTGGAAACGCGTTCATTGCACAGGGCGATCGTCTCGTCAATCTGCCCCTTCAGCGGGCGTATGGTAATCTTCGGCTCCACCAGCCCCGTGGGACGGATAATCTGCTCCACAATAAGCGGCGTGGAGCGCTTGGTGGGATCAAACTGCTCCACGGGCTGGGAGGAAGGGCTGGGACTGACTCGTATCTCCTTGGGGGAGGAAAACAAAATCCCCTTGAAGCCTTCCGGAGCCTTCTCCCCGGAGCGGGCGGCGCGCTTGACGGGAATGTAAGTCTTGTTATCCGCACGGCAGTTGATCAACTCAAACGGTCCTGGCGTGGCGGAAGCATACACGATCTGGTTCTGCCTCTCCATGAACTCATGGAACTTCAACGGCCTGTTGTCCAGGGCGCTGGGCAGGCGGAAACCGTGATCCACCAGAATATTCTTGCGGCTGCGGTCTCCCTCGTACATGCCGCCTATCTGGGGCACGGCCGCGTGGCTCTCGTCAATCAGGGTCAAGGAATCCTTGGGAAAGAAATCAAGCAGCGTGGAAGGAGCGCTGCCCGGCAGGCGTCCGGACAAATGGCGGGAATAATTCTCAATCCCCTTGCAGAACCCCAGCTCCTCGATCAATTCCAAATCGTAATCCGTGCGCAGCTTCAGCCGCTGCGCCTCTAGCAGGCGCCCCTCCTTCTCAAACCAGGTAACGCGGTCGGCCAGCTCCTGGCGGATGGCCTTCAACGCCGCGGCCCGCTTCTCCGGAGCGGCCACATACTGCTTGGCCGGGAAAAACGTATAGCTCCCCAGCCGTTCACGCACGCGGCCGGACACGGAATCTATCAGGGAAACCCGTTCCACCTCGTCGCCGAAAAACTCCACGCGGATAGCCTCCCCCTCGGAATAGGCGGGAAAAACCTCCACCACCTCGCCGCGCACACGGAACGTGCCGCGGAGGAAATCAAAATCCTGCCGTTCGAACAGGCGTTCCACCAACTGGCGCAGGAACACGTCCCGGTCCATGATATCCCCCTCCCGGATGCGCAGGGTCAGGTTTCGGTAATCCTCCGGAGTGGACAAGCCGTAAATGCAGGAGACGGACGCCACCACGATCACGTCCCTGCGGGTCATCAGGGAATTCATCGCGTTCAGACTCAGGCGGTCCAGCTCGTCGTTAATGGCGGAATCCTTCTCAATATAAGTATCCGTGCTGGCGATATACGCCTCCGGCTGGTAATAATCGAAGTAGGAGACGTAATAATCCACCGCGTTATTCGGGAAAAAACTCTTCAATTCCGAATGAAGCTGGGCCGCGAGCGTCTTATTGTGGGAAATCACCAGCGTGGGCCTGTTCATCCGGGCGATCAGATTCGCCATCGTAAACGTCTTGCCGCTCCCCGTCACACCCAGCAGGGCCTGATGCTTGTTGCCGGCCTCCAGAGACTTGAGAAGCTTGCCGATAGCCTGCTCCTGGTCCCCGGACGGCTTGAAGGAGGAATTCAATTCAAAAGACGACATACGTGATGCCTCCAGTATAATGCACCCCCTGCTCCGGGCTAGGACAATGTTTGACAATTCCCCCCGGCTGACCCAGTATATGCGGCATGTACATCCCCACGCAGGAAGAACGGTACGCTAAAAAAGGACTCCTGTCCCTCATCCTGTGCGTCGTGGTCCCCTCCTGCCTGTATCTCTCCCTCCTCTCCGAACAACTGAACATGGTGCGCGGCCACGAATGGGAGGCCATCATGAAAATCTTCCTGGCGTTCTCCTATCCTCTGGCTGCCCTCTTCGCCATGATGGGCGTCTCCTTCTTCTGGTGGGCCGTAGGCATCTCCGCGGCCGTTCATGGCGGCATCATCGCCTGGCTGAAAATGACGCCGCGCCTGGCGCCCAAGCAGGCGATTTGCGCGGCGCTCTGCCTGGGCATGCTGGACTTCCTCCTGGTGAAGCTCTTCCCGTTCCCGGCGGGAATCATCAACTGACATCCGGTCCCCGGAAAAACGGACTCCGGACTTATCCCTGCTTTTTGGACAGAGCGGTAATCTGCCTTTTAATCTCGCGGCCCGTTTTCTTGGAATCGGCCTTGTACGCCTCATAAGTAAAGCACTGCGCCCGGCCTCCGTCCGCATCGGTCAGCACCAGCTTGGGATAATACTTCCCCTGCTTCAGGGCCGTCTTCACGGCATCGCTTACGCCGGACTTTTTTCCATCCTTCACCGGCAGGTAAACCAGCACGCAGCGGCGGCCCACGGCCTCAAGAAACCCCTCGGACGCGCCTGAAGCCAGAGGGCAGGTGGTAGCCGTATTCGTATAAAGATACGCCACAGGCTTCTTCTGCTCACGGGCAGTCTTCAGCGCTTCCTCCAGCCGGTCTGTGGTAAAGGAGCCTTTCGGTAATTTTACGTCCGCCCACGCCTGGGACAGGACAAACAGGGAGCAGACGGTCAACAGGGTAATTAACTTTTTCATGGGCTTTCACTATAAGAAGCTTCCAATCAATGTCAAAGAAAAAGCCGCCTGTTTAGCCTTGAACGCCGGAACGGGACATGGCAGAGTACGCCCACGCATTCGTCGCGCCTGTGGCGAAATTGGTAGACGCGCCAGACTTAGGATCTGGTGCCGCAAGGCGTACAGGTTCGAGTCCTGCCAGGCGCACCATTAATAACTCTCTTTAAGTAAACAACTTGAGTAGGGTTTCTTTTTTTTGCTGGAATAGGCGCAAATTCCATAAAAGCCCCGATCTGGGTACAAGGTATATACGCTTTAAGGCCATTTTTAGCCTTATTTTACAAGGTATTTCTGTTAACCGGCCCATTTGGCTGCTTTGTAAAACGGAAATTTCTGAATTTATATATAATTGATACTATATAAATACATTGCGCTAATTTACAATTCCTTATGCTCTCCGTCATCAGATGAGGAGGTTGGAAAAACGCTCTGTATTTGGAGGGAAGATTCCCTTAATGTGTTGCTGTAAGAATAAAAATCATGAAGTCTGCCGTCATATGATTTCTCTGTTTCTGTTTTTGCAGCTGTTCACAAAATAGAAAAATGCCAGTATTCTCAATTCATCATCATAAGAAATCAAACAAATTTTTAATCACAAGTGCTACTGCTGATGATAAACATGTATATGAATTGAATGAAATAAAATCGTTAATACCAAAGAAAAATTCATTGATATTTAGCGGAAAATTTACAAATGAGGAGCACCAAACAATTGAACGTTTATTTTGTGAATACAAAATTGAAATTATCGGAAACGGGCTCCCTGTAAAAAATGGAGGCTATAATGTTGAATTCCAGACATTGGATAATTTATTCAAGAAACTTCCTGAGAACTGAACGACGAAACTGTTTCAAGCCCCTGAATAGCTTGCTCATTACACGCAACAGTATCCCGATGAAACCATGCGGCGGCGTTACGGAAACGGAAAACAGGATATGGGAAAGGCAACGGTGCCTTTGAGTCTATGGATAAAGATGAAGGATTTGATCCAGCAATAAATCTTACCGGGCCTCTGCCAGAAGAATTTTCAAAAAGAGGGTGTAGGAAAGTTAAAGGAACTGCCGATTGTAAAAATAAATTCTAAAAGAAAAACATGTTCTATATGTTTCCAACACCTCCACGAAAGAGATGGAAGCGGGACATCCTGAAAAAACCTCATCGACGCTTTCCTTCTTATCACGTAGTGCAAATGACGGCAACAATCCAGGAACATATAAAACGCAATTGGGAAGAAGTAAAAACAGAGTAACGATATTCCAGTCCCTGTTGTCTTAATCGTTAAATATTTCAATACTATCTATAAAGGAGCGGAAGCGTCTTTGGAAGTAATTCACATGTGTTGTCCATGTAAGAAAAAAGAAACTAAATCATCAATTACGGCATTTCTATAATTCATGACAATAATTAGAATAATAAAATCCATATTAACGATAGAATTAGCCATGATAAATTCGTGTTCTCCTAATTTAAATTATGGAGAGGAAATAGACTTGTCGCCATATAAGGAATCAATCAAACATGTCGATTTAAACTCCCTTCCAATTGAGATAACGGAATCTAGAATTGTTCCTGCATTATATATTGGCAAGAGACCAAATCATATAAACAAGCATTCCAAAATAATTGATGTAACGCCACTGTCGGAAAGATTTCTTTTTGAATATCAAAAAAAGAAAATCGTTTGTTTTGATAACTTCTTGAAAAAAAATTATCCTGAAACTAAATTTGCCGTTTCGGTTAAGAAAGCATCAACTCAATCCGAATTGGAAGGTATAATTGATGAATTGAAAAAACATCACATTAATATCGAATATATTACGATTCCGGGAATTAAAAATTAGGTACCGGATAATCTCTTTACCAAGAGAAATAAATGCATGGAATCACTCATCCCTTGAATTATATGGAGAAATGAACTATGCAGGAACTCCCTTTGTGACTTGTCTCTCCTCACTCCGGCGGCCAAATTGCTTATGACAGGTTGATTACCCTCTTATCGGTTCAAACTTCACTGATAAAAAGTCATCAGACAAACGCAGACGAAAACATCAAATGTCCGGAGACATTTGGTTTCTCCCACAACATCTTCCATCCATCCCTTGCATGACATAAGCACTCCCCTGACACCGAAATCTCCCCCATATGCGGACATGACCTTGAAGTACGATCCGTCACGGTTCCAGTTTGCACAATTCCTCCTCGTAGACAAGAAGGGGAAGGCCGCGGAGGCCACCCCCGCCCGGTTCTCCTTTGATTTCAACAATCAGGGGCATCAGGAATATATCTTTAACCGGAAATACTACTCAAAACAGGATTGGAACCTTCTCCAGGTAAAACTTTTCTACATCGACCCGGAGGAGATGCGGCGCGTCGCGGTTCCGGTGGATATGGAAATAGACCTCGCGCGCAAAAGCCCCCCCTGTCCGCCATTCCCGCCAGGAATTCACCGTCCTGCCTGCCCCGTCCCCCGTTCCTTTCGTCCATGATCCGCGTCTGCCGGAGGAAAAAGTGCGGTTTAGGCTGCATTACTTCCATCAAAACCAAGACCCCGGCTCCAGCGGGCATTCCCTGGTTTACGACGGACCTTTCACCAGAATTGATTTCCGGCCTGAAACGCCGGAAAACGGGCCTGTGGCCATTAGCATTTCACCGGAAAATCCACTAACCGTGAGAGGCAATGAAATATCACCCCCGGTTTTTGCTGCCGCTTCCAGCCATACGAGCTTCTCCCCCTGGGAAAAAGAAATCCCTATCCCATCCTGAGCCTGAACATCCCGGATCTGCTGCCGGAAACCTCTTCCTGATGGACTCTCTCCGGAACTGCAAACATGATCATGGCCAGTCGCGCCTGCCGCATATCCTTCCCGCTTCCCTCCGTCATGGGAAGCACGGTCACGCTCCCCCTTCAGGATATTCCAGGAATCAAATTGCCGGATGACGCCAAGGCGGCGCTCACCGTCGCCGACATGAAATCCGAATCCTCACGGAGCTCCCTGCTCCTGCATCTCCGCAGCACCCTTCCTTCCGCCTGTTTCGACTCCCTCACGCTCATTGACGCCAACAACCGGGAATATTCGCCGGCGGAACTGGTTGCTCATGACACTCACCCGCAGAGAGTGACACGCATTTATGAACCTTATTAGGAACCTGGGGACCGGAACATTACGGCGGAGCTGATCATTTACATCAATCCCCGCACGGTACGGATCCCACTGAATCTGAAATTCAGAGCCGGAGGAATGGTACCGTCTCCGCCATCTGAATAATGGCTCAAAGGCAATGCCGCCCAACAATTTTTCGCCCCCCTGAAAAACGACGAGTGCAGGTCTCTCCCAACCAGATCATGAGGCCTCAGCGGTAGAAAAACATTTCACAGGCCATGGCCGCCCCTCCCCTTGCCGGGAAATCTCGCCCGGCAAACCTCCGGAAAAGCGGGGATGAACGAAATCTTCCGGCATGCCGTACCCCCGGAAAAGCGGGCATTCCCTCCGTCATCTGAACTTCTTCAGGAACGGGGCGATCAACGCCGTTCCCAGACCGACCAGGGCAATGAGGGAGAACGACCATCTGAGAGAAGACGCATGGGCAATATGCCCGATGACCGGAGGTCCCAGCAGAAAGCCCAGAAAGCCGATCGTGGAAACGGAGGCCAGAGCCACGCTGGGAATCATCTTTTTGGACTTTCCGGCCATGCTGTAGCAGAGAGGGACAATGGAAGAGGTGCCCAGCCCCACCAGAAGGAAGCCCAGCGTGGCGGACCACAGCACCGGGAACAGAACGGCAACCAGAAGCCCGGCGGCAATCAGAATGCCGCTCGCGCGCAGCACGCGCACGGCTCCGAAGCGCATCACCATGCGGTCCGCCGTAAAACGTCCCAGGGCCATCGTGCTCATGAACGCTACATATCCCGTTTGCACCAGGCCCGGGCCTGGCTGAACCACACTTTCAAAATATACGCCGCTCCAATCGAACATGGTCCCCTCGCTGACCATGCTCCCGAACGCAATCAATCCGATAAGCAGTACATAGGCGTCCATGCTCCGGAACATGCCACCGCTCTGGGAACTGGAATGCCGGGCGTCCCGCGGCAAAAGGAAACGGGAAAAAACGGCCAGAATGAACATGCATATCAGAAAAATGGCGATGAAATGCGTTTCCGTGGACACATTCCAGTCCACCATGAAGGCCCCCAGCAGCGCGCCGAAGAACCCCGCCAGGCTCCACAGGCCGTGAAAGCGGGCCATGATGCTGCACTGGTACAGCCGCTCCACGCCCACCCCCTGCGTATTGACGGAAATATTCGTCAGATTGGCGGCCACACCGAACAAAAACAGCCCTCCGGCCAGTTCCCAGAAGGAGGAAACCAGCCCCAGGCACACGAGTACGGCGGGGTAAAAAACGGAAGACGCCATGAGTATCCTCCGGCTGCCGAAGCGGCCTACCAGGTAGCCGGACAAGGCCATGGCGGACATCTGCCCGACGGGAACGGCAAAGAGGACGGACCCCAGATCGGCATCGTTCATCCCCAGGGCGCTCTTGACGTCGGGAATGCGGCAGGCCCAACTGGCGAACACCAGGCCCTGAAGAAAATAGAAGGTACTAACCGACAACCGGTAAACGCCCTGGGTCGTTTTGGGAAGAGAGAGATTCATTCTGGATTTTCCGGATCGCGCAAAAAGCTATCTTCATTTGCCGCCCCTGGCAAGAGAAATCATATCTTATACAATAAGATTTGACCATGCAGAACCGGCAAAGGAGCAAGGGCCTGCCGTTTCCGGCAGACCATTCATGGTTCGCACTGTTTACCGTAAAAACTCCTCTCTGCAAACAAAAAACGCCGCCCTCACAGACAGGACGGCGTTTCTTCAAACAAAACGGGAATTTCTCAGCGCGGATCGCGGTGCCAGTTCAGGGCGCCCTTGCCCAGGGCATAGAGGTAGGCTACCAGCAGAATGCCGATGAAAATGCACATGGCCGTAAACGATTCCGGATTCATCATCACATAGTCCCGGAAGTTGACGGCCCAGGGATAGAGGAAAACCACTTCCAGGTCAAAAATCACGAAAAGCATGGCCACCATGTAGAACTTAACGGAAAACATGGGAGCCCCTTCACCCACGGGAATCATGCCGCATTCGTAAGGAATGTCCGCAGGCTTGCGAACGGAAGAACGCTTGCCCATCAAGATACTGAGCAACAAAATAATGCCGGCCAGCCCCAGGGCTGCCACCACCTGCACAAGCACTGAAAAAAATTCCTGATTCATGACGTCTGGCACGGGTGTACCACACCCATCCCGGAAAAGCAAAACTAAAAAGGGGCCGCGGTTAGCATGCTGACATGGACGCCTATTTTCCCGAAAATACGGAAAGAACGCCATTTACGGGGCTTTTTCCCGCACGCACGTTTCCCTTCCGCTTTCCTCCTCCATCCGGTCGCGACTCCGGCGTACGGCGAAGTCACGCTCCCATCCAGCCAGCCGCCCAGTCCCATAGCCAGGAACACAAATACCATCCCCCCACCAGCACGAAAACAAGAAGTCCCAGCAATTTCAGCAGCACAAAGCCTCCGGCCAGCACTAACCCGGCTGCGCAGGCCATAACCATGCCGGCGATCATGGAAAGGAAATCAAGCACGGACGTCAACATGGCTCCTGCATTCAGTATATCGGCTGACCGCCTCCGGCAAGAATAAAACCACGGCCATTCCCACAAAAACGGTTCTACGCCCCTAATTCCGGCCTGCCAGCACCTTCCTGAGCACGTGAATCACTCCGTTGTCCTCGTTGGACGGAGCCGTAAACGCAGCCATTTTCCGGATTTCCGGAACGGCGTTGGCTACCGCATAGCTGAATCCGGCCTGCCTCATCATCTCGGCGTCATTCATCTGGTCGCCGAAAACCATGGTCTCCACTGCAGAAATCCCCAGCCGCCGCTGAATCAGCTCCAGGGCATTTCCCTTGTTGGCTCCCTTCCGGCTGATATCCATCCACCGTTCACCGGAAACGGCCACCTGGAAACGGTCTGCCAGATGCCTCAAATGCGGATAGCTGTTATTCACGGCCCCCTGGAAATCGTACACGGCTATCTTCAGCAGCCTGTCACCCTGGACGGAAAGCAGGTCATCCACCTGTTCGCAACGGGTGTAGTACCTGCGGGCCTCCCGGACAAACTCGGGTCGGGAATCCTCTATATAGGCGGAATCTCGGCCCGCCAGCACGATGCAGGCCCCCTCAATGTCCCGGATCTGCACAATCAGCGGCGCGGCGGTCTCCCTCTCCATGTCCGCCACCAGCCATTCATCCCGGCCATCGGCCACATAGGCTCCGTTTTCTGCGATGAACAGCATCCTGTCCGCCACAGGGGAAAAAGTTTTCCGCAGCCCGTCATATTGTCGCCCGCTGGCAGCCGCAAAACGGATGCCGTGTTTCTCCAATTGTTCGAAAATGGTGAAAAAATCCGGTTCCAGTTCTCCCCGTCTGTTGAGCAGAGTGCCGTCCATGTCGGATGCAATGAGTCTGACGGAATCCATAACTGCCCACAGCATCGGGTACCTCTTCCTTCAAGGCAAGCGCATGCTGTGCCAGTGCGGAAGCAGAAAACCGGAAATCTCAAGGTCCGCTCTAAAACCATTCGCAAACCGCATATTCTCGCTTCATGCCGTCTTTCCCATTGAAAAATCCATCGCAAAACCAGATGCGGGAACGGTGGATTTCCCCTCTTGCCCGGAACGTTCGAAACCACGCTTCTTTAACCTTTCAGCCACATGCTCAATGGATAAGATAACATGCCGGATTAGGAATCCGG